>Ga0210407_10000002_pt1 | contig 444524 bp, 360 predicted proteins | sample IncBWC27MmetaG_FD_150860 | JGI IMG/M metagenome (GOLD analysis project Ga0210407, IMG submission 150860) | Forest soil microbial communities from Barre Woods Harvard Forest LTER site, Petersham, Massachusetts, United States - Inc-BW-C-27-M | ecosystem: Environmental > Terrestrial > Soil >... | reverse complement strand
TTGCAGTTCCTTCTGACTCAACGTGAATGTCTCCTGTCTCATGGGGTGACATTTTCACGTTGCCGTTAAGGGGTGACAGAATTATGGAGCTAAGACAATCCCCTGCGGTCCCTCTTTCAACCGACCGCGATTTCGATTATTGTAGGCGATCGTTTCGGAGGTGAAGCGTGGCTGTTCGCGTGTGTCCGCACTGCAAAACGGAAATTCCAGCGCCGGACGCGGCGGCGCGGTCGAACGATATCGTGTGCCCGAAGTGCGGCGCGCGGCTCGAGGTGGCGTCCGGCGCGCGCACGATTTCCACGCTGGCGGGACTTCTGGCGGGGGCCATCGTCTGGAAACTCTCCTCGGGGTCCACGGACGATCTCGGCGCGGTCCTTCCGACTCTTTATAGCTTTCTTGCGTTCGGCATCGTTTCGCCGCTCGTTCTGATCGCGACGGCAAATCTGCGCAACGCGCCCCTGGCTCCGGTCGCCGAGTCGGCGCACGCCCCGGCAGGACACGGGGGCGGAGGCCACGGAGGGGCGCATCACTGATCGGGAGACCGGAGATCGCGCTCGACTGCAGGCCAGCCTGAAACGAACTCAATCTCGGCACGAACCTAACCCACTTGTTCACAACGGATTGGAACGATAGTACTAATTCTTTTGACACCATCGTACTATTGTCCGCCTGGGACTCGGCCCGCCATACTGCCTGCATGGCACGGTACTCCTCCATGTTAGGCCATCGGATCGTCGTGACGTACCGCGCCGGGGACATTGTACTGCCCGCGACCGGCAATCTGGCCGCCGATTCCGGGAAGTCGATCTTCCTCGAAGAGAGTTACCAGCAGCAGGGCCAGGTCAAGACCTTCCGCTGGGAGATCCCCTACGGCTGCATCCTCGAATTGAACGAGTGTCCGGAGGGTCCCAAGGCGTCCGCGTCTGTGCAGCAACCGCGGCAGGAATCCGCGGAAACTGCGAGGCAGTCCGGCGCCCTCGAGCCCAAAGTTCGTCCCGCCTAGCCTTTCCATTCACCTGCGATTTTCATCCGTTTGCGCGCGAACTCCTGTAGACTTTTCCTCCCTGAACTCTGAAAGAATTTCTGCCGAATTTATTTTCCCTGGAGGACCGTACTCATGAAGACGCCGGTTGGATTTATTGGTTTGGGATTGATGGGGCACCCCATGGCCGCGAATTTGTTGAAGGCAGGCCACCCCCTGACGATGTGGAATCGGACCGCCTCGCGAGGGGAGGATCTGGTGGCGCAGGGCGCGAAGCGTGCCGGGTCGCCGCGCGAATTGGCTGCCGCGTCTGAAGTGGTGATCACCATCGTCAGCGATCCGCCCGCGCTGGAATCGGTCCTGTGGGGGGAGAGCGGAGTATTTGCAGGATTGAAGCGCGGCAGCGCGATCATCGAGTCGAGCACGGTCAGCCCAGCGCTGGAGAAGCGCGCAGCAGCAGCAGCAACGGCGCAGGGATCGGAATTTCTAGAAGCGCCCGTGACCGGCGGGACCTGGGGCGCGGAGAAGGGTGAGCTGGTGTTCATGGCCGGTGGCGAAGCGAGCACGCTCAAGCGCGTCGAGCCGGTTCTAGGGGCGATGGGCAAGCGCTGGTTCCATCTCGGGCCGATTGGCGCGGGGCAGACGGTGAAGCTGGCGATGAATTTGCTGCTGAATCTCGAGGTCGAAGCGTTCGCCGAGGCCTTGGCGCTCGTGACGCGCGCGGGCGTTCCGGGGCAGAGCTTGTTTGAAGTGATGCAGTCCAGCATGGGGCGATCCGGCGTGCTCGACTTAAAGGGCGCGAACATGCTCAAGGGCGAATACAAGCCCAGCTTTCCCCTGCGGCTGATGCACAAGGACGTGGGCCTGGCCCTCGACCTCGGTAATCAGCTTGGAGTACCTCTGCCCGCCGCAGCGGCCGCGCGCGAAGTAATGAACGCGGTAAAGGGCGCGATCACAGAAGATGTGGATTTTTCCGCCCTGGCGACATTTTGGAAGAAGAACTGAGCGGCCAACCTTAGGGTTTCGCGGCGGGCGGGAGGAAGCACATCGGCAGGTCGCGCGATGTGCGCAGCCCGGCGGGCGCGTCCAGGATTGCGGGAATACAGTTCACTACAACGGATGCGGTGGCGATGTCGCCGTGCGTGCCGCCGGGAATCGTGAGCGTCAGGTTGGGATTGCCGGCGATTTCAACCGTGTCGTGCGGGTCCGAGGCGCCGACAAACATCTGTAATTCCATGTAAATTTTTTCGCGGCCGCCAGCGAATCCTCGCGCGATCTGGTGCACGCCGGCCACCTGCCCCGCGGCGACTTCAAGGAATTGGGTTTTCACGTTTTCGCGCGCGACGACTGGGTCGATCGTCTCCGAAATTTCCTCCACACCCAGGCCCAGAGCGTCCGAAACCATGGCCACGGACTCCGGCAAGCCGTGGTGCTTGATTGCGCCCGCCGCGACCTGCGCGCGAAATTCCTCCACGGTCATTCCCGCCCCCACTTTTTTCTGCAGCGGCAGGCGGCGCTTCGACGCATCCACGATGCGCACCGCGCGCGCCGATTCGATTTCCTGCGAGGCGGCGCTAAGCGTGATCAGGAGCTTGTCCATCACGTATCCGGGATTGATGCCCGTGCCGATCAGCGCGACACCCCAGGTCTTCGCTTCGGCATCGAGCTTCGCCGAAAGCTCCGGATATTTGCGGAAAGGGTACGCCAGCTCCTCGCACGTCGAGACGACGCAGGCTTCCGCGGCGAGGCAGGCCAGCAACTGATCCATCACGCTCGGGAGATAGGAAGACGTCGAGTGGATAACCACGTCCGGCGATTCTCCGAGCATTTCCTCGGCATCGCCGGTGATCGGAACGCCCCAGGGCGCGTCCGCCCCTTCCACGATGTCACCGAGATCGCGCCCGGCCTTGGCGGGATCCGAGTCAATCGCGCCGATAATTTCGATCGAGCTCTTCTCGCGCATCAGGCGCACGATGGCCGAGCCGATAGGGCCCACTCCGTATTGCACCGCACGAATTTTCTTTTTCAATTTCCGCTCCGTCGCGCGCGCCGCGCGCCATTTTGAACCACTATTTTCGCCGGCGTCCCGGGCGGCGGTCCACTTCCCACAAATTTGGAGCGAACACGATAAAGCAAAGGCGGGGAGGGTTCAACCGGTTTCGGCGGGTTACCGGCTTCGTTCGTCAAAACCTCCGGCCGGCGTTATCATTCGCCATGCGCGTTCGATCGCAGGAGGCAACATGGAGTACCGAACACTGGGCCAAAATGGCCCACAGGTTTGCGCACTGGGACTCGGTTGCATGGGCATGTCCTTCGCCTATGGGCCGACGGATGAGGCGGAGTCGCTTCGCGTTCTTCACCGCTATCTGGAACTCGGCGGGAATTTTCTGGACACGGCGGAGATTTACGGCCCGTACAAGAATGAAGAATTGCTGGGCAAGTTTCTGCGCGAGGTTCCGCGGAGCCGCGTCGTAGTCGCGACGAAGTTCGGATTTCGGATCGATCCGAACGGCACGCGGTCGGTGGACAGCTCGCCCGAAAACGTAGCCCGTGCGTGCGAGGGGAGCCTGCGCCGGCTGGGCATCGAAACGATCGATCTCTACTACCAGCACCGCGTCGATCCGAAGGTTCCGATCGAGGAAACCGTGGGCGCGATGGCCAAGCTGGTTTCGGCCGGGAAGATCCGAGTGCTGGGACTGTCGGAGGCCGGGCCGGAAACGTTGCGGCGGGCGACGAAGGTCCATCCCATCGCCGCACTGCAGAGCGAGTACTCACTGTGGTCGCGGGAAGTAGAAACCAATGGCGTACTGGCGACCTGCCGCGAACTTGGCATCACGTTCATCCCGTACAGCCCCCTTGGGCGCGGCTTCCTGACCGGGGCGATCCAAAAACTGGAAGACCTGGACCCAACCGACTGGCGGCGAACGAATCCCCGCTTCGGCGAAAAAGCGCTGCAGGAAAATTTAAAGCTGGCCGCGACGGTCAAGGAGATTGCGAGCGAAAAAGGCGTTACTCCCGCGCAGCTGGCACTGGCCTGGGTGCTGGCCCAAGGCAAGGACGTAATTCCTATTCCCGGCACCAAGCGCGTCCGCTATCTCGAAGAAAATATGGGCGCACGCGACGTCGCTCTGACCGAGAGCGACCGCAAGAAGATCGGGGACCGCCTGGCAAAGTTCCAGGTGGTCGGGGAACGCTACACGCCCGACATGATGGCCCTGGTGCAGCGAGCCTAGCCCCAGTCGCGCGGGCTTCAGCCTGCGGGTTTTGGTTTGATCGGGTCATTTGACGAGGGCCAGCGGAACCCCCCACAGCCTAAAGCCTGCGCCACTTGCGGGCTACAAATCGCGCGTCTCGTGATAATCTAAGACTGCATTTTTTGAGGCTGCTAAATGAGCAACCAGGCACAGGAGTCTTCGGAAGGGAAGAGTTTGATCCGCGTAAGGCCGCGGGGCTTTTGCGCGGGCGTGGTGCGCGCGGTGGACATCGTGGAGCTGGCCCTGCAGGCGTACGGGCCGCCGGTGTACGTTCATCATGAGATCGTGCACAACCGCTACGTGGTCGAGCAACTCCGCAAAAACGGCGCGATTTTCGTCGAAACGGTGGAAGAAGTGCCGCTCGGCTCGGTGCTGGTTTTCAGCGCGCACGGCGTTCCGCCGACCACGCGCGAAGAGGCGCGCCTGCGCGAGCTGCGCGTGATCGATGCGACGTGCCCGCTGGTCACCAAAGTTCATCTCGAGGCGCTGAAATTTGCCCGCGAAGGCCGCACAATCATCCTGATCGGCCACCGCGATCACCAGGAAATCGTGGGCACCTCCGGCGAAGCGCCGCAGCAAACCGTGGTGGTGGACAGCGTCGAAGCCGTAGACGCGCTGGAAGTGCAGGACGCAAACCAACTGGCGTTTTTGACACAGACCACGCTGAGCCTCTACGACACGCAGGAAATTGTCACCCGCTTGCGCGAGAAATTCCCGAGAATCGAAGGGCCGGCGTCGGACGACATTTGCTACGCGACGCAGAACCGCCAGGAAGCGGTCGAGCAACTGGCGCGCGAGGTGGACCTGATCCTCGTGGTCGGCTCGCCGAACAGCTCCAACTCGAATCGGCTGGTGGAAGTCGCCAAGCGCTCCGGAGTGCCGGCCGAGCTGATCGATGCGGCGAAGGATATCGACCCGAAGTGGCTCGAGGGAGTGCGGCGCGTGGGATTGACCGCGGGCGCGTCGGCCCCGGAAGTGCTGGTCGAGCAGGTGAGCGAGCGGCTGGCGGGACTGGGCTATACGAATCAGCGCGATCTCGACCTGATCCGCGAGGACGTGCGGTTTACGCTGCCGTCCGAATTAACCACCATCGCGCCGGCGTCGAATTAAGGTATAGTAAAGGCGAATGTAGTTTGGCGAACTAGTTATGTGGGTGTTCGTTTTTCAGGGGCGTACGTCTCCCATTCCAGGAGAACGACTTTGGCGGTCAAGATCACCCGTCAGGCGAAGAATATTGCCCTCGTGGGGTCGGCCACGAGCGCCGCGGCGCTTCGCGCCGGGCACGAGCGCGCGCCTGCCGCTCTGCGCGCAGCGGGTCTTGCAGACCGCCTGAAGGCCGCCGGATTTCAAGTCGCCGATCTCGGCGACACAGCAACCTACGTTTTTCAAACCGACGACGAGCATCCCCGCGCCAGAAACGTTTCCGCAATCCTGAAATCGCTGAACGATTTGCGCCCGCGCGTCGAAGCCGCGGTGAAATCGGGCGCGCTGCCCGTGATTCTCACCGGCGATTGCATTTCCGTTCTCGGCGTGATCGCCGGCGCGCGCCGCTATTACCGTAAGGTCAGCCTGATTTACGTCGATCGCGACGCCGATCTCAACGTGCCCGCGACGACGCCATCGGGCTGCGTCGACGGCATGGTGATCTCCCAGATTATCGGCCGCGGCGCGCCGGAACTCGTGCGCTTCTGGGGCGAGCCGCCGCTCGTCCGCGCGCCGGACATAGCCATCTTCGGGTTCGATCGCCTGGACGCGCCCGAGGAACAATTCCTGACCGCGTCGCCGCTGCGCCGCCATCCCGCCCTCGAAGTATCAACGGTGGGCGCCGCCAAAGCCGCGCACCTGGCCCTCGAACGCGTCCACGTCGCCAATCATGAATTCGTTTTGCACTTCGACGTCGACGTGATCAACAGCGACGAATTCCCCTGGACAAATTTCCCCGGCGCGGGCGGCCTCAGCCTGAACGAAGCGCGCGAGGCGCTGCGCGTATTCGTGAGCCAGCCGAATCTCGCCGCGCTCGTTGTTGCGGGCTACAACCCGGACCTGGACGCGGACGGCACCGGCGCGCGCAAGCTGATTGATTTGCTGAGCCAAGTGCTTTCGGCGAGGTTGGAACCGACACCGGTTGCTTCGACGGCCGAGATTGGGGACAGCAACCCTGCTGCTCCTTCATCTCCAAGCGCGTCTGCCCCGGAAAGCGGGAATGACAGCGCTCCTGCCCCCGCCATATCCGGAACCGAACCCAATCGTGCCGCCGAAACCGACTCGCCCGGCGAGACTGAATCCGAACCGGCCGGCTCTTGAGGCAACCGACGCGCTGTCCCCCTGTAGGAAACTGATCCACTACTGGAACGACGGACAGGTTGCGCCTGCCTTCGCGTTGCGTTACCGTTTTGTGTGGCGGCGGAGGTTCACTTTATGAGTGGCAAATATATGGCTGCGGCAATAGGTTTGGCATTGACCCTGGCGAGCGCGGGGCTGGCGCGGCTGCGGCCGGCGTTTGGCGCGGAATTTGGCGCGCAGGGATCGCAGATGCCGATGGATATGCCCGGGATGGGCGATCAGGGGATTCCTTCTTATCACGCGTATGCGCTTAAGCCGCCTTATCCCGCCACGCTCGATCCGAAGCAGTTTCCGGATGCGCTGAACCGGAATGTGTACGCGCTGGCGGCGAAGGTGCGGCCCGTTCTCTACCAGCAGCCTTGCTACTGCTATTGCGACCGGCACTCGGGGCACAAGAGTTTGCTGGATTGCTTCGTGAGCACGCACGGAGCGGAATGCGATATTTGCCAGAAGGAAGCCGTGCTGTCCTATCAGCTTACGCAAAAGGGGAAGACTCCCGCGCAGATTCGCACTGCGATCATTCGCGGCGATTGGAAATCGGTGGACATGAATCCCTACATGACTGAATCTCGCGGCAAGTAGGCGAGCCCCCTCGCTTTTGCTTCGGTTAAACCAAATTTGAGTTCGGCAGGCATGCAAGCAGAAAGCGTCAGCGGCTAAAGCCGGTTACCGCTCGAAGCGTTACGGCCGGGCTGAAGCCCGAGCCCTACAAAGCGGGCTCATAGCCGTCTCCAGCGGCGACTTCCCAATGCAATACCTCCTGGGTAAGTCCTCAATCGAGTGATAAGTTCCCTGCGCTCCGGAATCGCACGAACCCCGAGGCCGGCGTCGCTGAGGCGATGCGAGAGTGTTTTCTCCTCGCGCGAAGGATGTACACTGCCCGGTGCCCGAGGCGCTCCCGAGCGCGCGCAAACCCGGCACGCGAGGTCCTACATGCCCGCACAAGGCGCGGCGGAGACTGATCCTTCCAGCGGAAAACATTCCCTCGCGGAATTGGCGCGGTTCTTTCTGCGTCTGGGATTGACGGCGTTTGGCGGGCCGGCGGCGCACATCGCCATGATGGAGGACGAACTCGTCCGCCGCCGCAAATGGCTTTCGCGGGAAAAATTTCTGGATTTGCTCGGGGCGAGCAATCTCATCCCGGGGCCGAGCTCAAGCGAGCTGGCGATTCATATCGGCTACTTGCGATGCGGTTGGGCTGGCCTTCTAGTGGGCGGCGCATGCTTCATTCTTCCCGCCGCGATTCTGGTTGCGATCATCGCGTGGGCGTACGCGCGGTTCGGGCATTTGCCCGAGGTATCGGCGGTGCTCTACGGCGTGAAGCCGGTGGTCATCGCGGTGATCCTGCAGGCGCTGTGGGGGCTCAGCCGCACGGCGGTGAAGAACGTGATGCTGGCAGTGGTCGGGGTGGGTTGTCTTCTTCTCGTCGGGCTGGGCGTCGATCTAGTTCTCGTTTTGTTTGGGGCGGGCGCGGCCGTTGGGTTGATTCATTTCGTACGGAACGGCGGGCGGCGGAAGGAACAGAGCGCGGGCATCGCGTTCGCGCCGTTGCTGAATGAAGCTCGGGCCAGCCTCGCGCGAATTTTCCCTACAGCCGGCGCCGCGGGCGTGGCGCTTGCCCCCGGCATCTGGCCGCTGTTCTACGTCTTCCTGAAAATCGGCTCGATCGTTTTCGGCAGTGGCTACGTGCTGCTGGCTTTCCTGCGGGCGGATCTGGTCGCGCATCGCGGATGGCTAACCGATAGCCAGCTGGTTGACGCTGTGGCCGTGGGGCAGGTAACGCCGGGGCCCGTCTTCACGACGGCGACGTTCATCGGCTACCTGCTGCGCGGGCCGATGGGCGCACTCGTGGCGACGGTGGGAATTTTTCTGCCCGCATTTATCCTGGTGGCCGCGAGCGGTCCGCTGATCCCGCATCTTCGCCGTTCGGCGACGTCCGGCGCATTCCTCGACGGGGTGAACGTGGCGTCGCTCGCGCTGATGGCCGTGGTGAGCTCCCAGCTCGGCCGTTCGGCGATCGTGGATTGGCTGACGGCAGTCGTCGCCATTGCGAGCCTCGTGCTGCTGGTTCGATTCCGGACGAATTCAGCTTGGCTGGTGCTCGGAGGAGCCATCATCGGCATCGCTGCGCGACTGATGCGGGGCGCTTAAGTATTTTCTCGAGAGGGACCCTCGGGCCGCCTCGGCTTGACCCAGAAATCGAGGCCGAGCCACAAGCTATACGAGTGGCGCATCAGCAAAAGTGACAGCGCGATCGCGAAGGCCATCCACAGAAAAATCTTCGCATTGGTCGAGAGCCGCGTGAAATCGGGCAAGAGCAACGACAGCAGGAAAATCGCCACCACGCACGCGGTGGTGATCGCATAGTTGATGATCATCGCCCCGACGTAGTAACCCTGCTCGGGAAAATAGGATAGGCCGCATTCCGGGCAACGCGGCAGCATGCGGAAAACGCCGCGAAACAGCGCGCCGCGTCCGCAATTGGGACAGCGCCAGCGCGCAGCGCGGCCGACGATCTGGCTGAGAGGCGGGCGTAGCATGGCAGTCGGTACCGGACTTTAGTGTCGCACAGGCGGGCGAACGCAAACGAGGCGGGTTTCTTACTGAAAGAGTTTCTTCAGCAGGTCCTTGCCTTCCGGCTCGGTAAGGACTTTTTTCTTCATGAGGGTGAGGATCAACTCGCTGAGGATGGGGCTTTGATCCGTTTGGTGTGGTCCTGCGGAGGCGGCTTCGTTCGCCTCACGCTCCGGAAGACGAGAGGAGCTTTTGCTAATTTCCCGAATCCACTTTTGAAACGTGCGAATTTGCGTGGGCTGGGCGGAAACGAACGCCACGCCCATGCCCATCCCGATTTGCGAAAACGTCACTTTCCCCTGGGCCTCGAACGATTCTTCCCCCTTCGAGATTTTCAGTTTGACTTCGGTGCCCACGGGGAGCGGGCTAAGCGTGTCAATGTAGCATCCGCCGAGGCCGAGATCGGCCGTCCGACCTGTTATCGTCGCTCCCGATGAGAGCTCCAGCATCTCCACGGTTGCTGAAAATGGAAACCGCAAACTGCGACGGCGCTCGGCCGGGGCCAGTACCATGGCGCTCTCGGTTTCGGGAGTGTTGCTCGAAGACATATTCAGGAAGCTTGCCGAAATACGCCCGGGAAGGCGACCAAGTAGGACAGGCTTTTGGCCTGTCGCCCTTCGATGTGCCGGCACGACAAAAAGCCGACAGGCTATAAGCCTGTCCTACCGGCGGCGCCTTCCAATTTGGAGACTCTGGGGAAAGTCTGACGCACGGGCGCCAGCAAAGCAAGCGTGCGGGTAGAGGGTGTGTTTGAAGGGTACCTCTGAGGTACTTGTCAAACAGAACCCGGGACCCGAGGTGGAAGCGGGTGCGAACAGCGGCCCGGCGATTGCCTTCTAGAAACCCGGAGGCTAAATCGGATTGCCCGTATTCCGCGCTGATCTTACGATTGCTAGTAAGCAATGGCTAAGCGCCCGCGACCCGATCCGGGGCCGAATCCAGCTGCGGCAGCAATTCATGCCAACGAACCATCCGAAGTCCGATGAGTCCAAGCAGGGATTCGACTCGGCCAATCGCCGCAAACGCGGCGTTGGGCGCGTGGCAGTCGCGATCCTGGCGATCGTTTTCGGCGCCGGCGCTGCCGTGCTCTATCGTGGGGGCGCGGGAATGCGCGAACGGCGCGTGGAAGCGCCGATCGCGGCCGCGTGCGCGGCCGTCGCTCTTCTGATCCTCTACGCCTGGAGGAAGAAGCGCGAAGCGGACGAACTGCGCCAGTATGTGACTGGCCTACGGCAGATTCGGGGCCTGCCGCCGTCGCACGAGCAGCTCGAAAAGCTCGCGGAAATTATCTCGGCGTCCCGCCAAGGTTACCGCGACCTGATCGACAGCTTTGACCACCTGATCTTCACGCTTTCTCTCGACGGCGAACTTCGCACCGTGAACCAGCGCATTGCCCGGCTCCTCGGGCTCGAGTATTCGGAAATCGTCGGCCACCGCCTGCATGAGTTTGTGGACGAGCCCGACCTCAAGGCCGTGAGAGATTCGATCGGGTGGTTTCTCGAATACCGAAAATGGGCCGGTACGGTGCGCGTGCGTTTGAAGAAGACCTCCGACGTCCGTTATTTCGATTGCGTGCTGCAGGCCGTCGTCAAGGACGGAACCGTCGTGGGGGCCAGCGGCCTGGCGCGGGACGTCACCGAGCAGCGGGAGAGCGAGGCGCGCTTCACGGAACTATTCGAGACGCTGCAAGAGGGCGTTTACTTCTGCAACCCTGCCGGAACTTTGCTGGATGTGAATCCGGCGATGGTGGGCATGCTCGGCTATTCCAGCCGGGAGGAATTGGTTGGCACCAACATCGGCGAGCTGTATTTTGAGGCGCCCAAAGACGTCTTTCCGGAGCGCACGCGATCTCCGCACGCGACTTCGCTGACGCGCGAAATCACGTTGAAGCGAAAAGACGGAACGCCGATCATCTGCCTCGACAATTCCAATGCCACGTGCGACGCGGCGGGGCGCATGATCCGCCATCAAGGGACGCTGGTCGATATTACCGTCCGCAAGCAATCCCTGGAGGAATTGAAGAAAGCCAAGGAGGCCGCGGAAGCCGCGAACCGCGCCAAGAGCGCGTTCCTCGCGCACATGAGCCATGAAATTCGCACGCCGATGAATGCGGTGATCGGAATGACGGAGCTGGCCCTCGACACGGAACTCACCGCGGAGCAGCGCGAATACCTCACGATGGTGCGGGATTCGGGGAAGTCGCTCCTGACGCTCATCAATGACATTCTCGACTTTTCCAAAATCGAAGCCGGAAAGCTCAACCTCGACGTGGCTGAATTTTCCCTGCGAGAGATGATCGGGGAGACCATCAAGATTCTCGAACTGCGCGCCCGGCAAAAAGGGCTGGCGCTCTCGAGCCGAATCCTGCCCGGCGTGCCCGACGCCGTGCACGGAGACCAAGGGCGTCTACGGCAGATCCTGTGGAACCTGATCGACAACGCCATCAAGTTTACGAGCCGCGGCGAGGTCGGACTGCGAATTGAGGTCGAATCGCAGTCGGAAAGTGAAGTCTGCCTGCACTTCAGCGTCTCCGATACGGGCATCGGCGTTCCGGCCGACAAGCAGGAGCTGATTTTCGAGGCGTTCGCGCAAGCCGACAATTCGACGACGCGAAAGTTCGGCGGCACGGGGCTGGGCCTTTCGATTTCTTCTCGCCTGGTTTCACTGATGGGCGGACAAATCACGGTCGAGAGCGAGTCGAATCAGGGAAGCATGTTTCACTTCACCGCGCATTTCGGATTGCAAAAGGCGGCGGCCAGCAAAGCGATCGCGGCGGCCGGTTCCGCGATGCCCGCAGGCAAGAAGGCGCCGGTCTCCGCGGACGCCCGGCGGCCGTTGCGGGTCTTACTCGTCGAGGACAACACGCTGAATCAAATTCTTGCCGAGCGGCTGGTTCGCCGCCGGGGTGACGAAATCGTGGTGACCAGCAACGGCTACGAAGCGCTCGCAGCGTTTGAGCGAACGCCATTCGACCTGGTCCTGATGGATATTCAAATGCCGGAAATGAGCGGCATCGACGTTACCGCCGCCATCCGAAAGAGAGAGAAGGAGAAGGAAAACGGCGAGCGCGTGCCCATCATTGCGACGACGGCTTCGGCGATGAAGGAGGATAAGGAACTGTGCTTCGCCGCGGGCATGGACGCGTATCTATCGAAACCGATCGAGCGCGCGGCCCTCTATGCGGCGATGGATGAACTGACGGGACGCGCCGGAACGGCACCGGCAGAAAGCGCCGATCCGCCTCCTCGGGACGCGGTCTTCGATCGCGCGGCCGTGCTGGCCACCCTGGACCGCGATTCGGATTTACTGCATGACATTGTGGGGATCTTTCTGACCCGCTGCCCCAATCAGATGGGAAAAATTCGGGATGCGGTCCTGGTGCGCGATCCGAAACTCCTGGAACGAGCGGCGCACGCCCTGAAAGGCTCGGCGGGGAATTTGCTGGCGCGTAGCGTCATGGACGCGGCGGGCGAATTGGAGGAAATCGGAAGGGCGGGTTCGTTTGCCGGATCGGCCGGGGCGTTGGAGTCGCTCGAAGCCGAAGTCCTGAAGCTGCAATCCGCGCTGGGCGAATTCGAGAAGGAATACGCCCGCTCATAAGACGCGGGGCGCGCCTCGTACGCGCCGGCGCTATGCGGGCACAGGCGCAAACATTTGGACAATGTTGACCAGCTTGTCCGCTTTGAGCGGTTTCACCATGTAGATCACCGCGCCGAGGTCGTGGCCCGTTCGAAAATCCTCCGGAGTTGATTTGGACGTCAGGAAAATCACCGGCACGTCCTTGAGACGCACTTCCCGTTTGACGACGCTGCACACGTCGTAACCCGAGATTCCCTCCATCATCACGTCGAGAATCATGACTGCGGGAGTGAGGTCGCGGAGAATTTGTAGCGCCTCCTCGCCGCTCGCGGCGGTTTTCACAACATAGTCGTGGCGGGTGAGTTGCGCTTCAATGATGCGCAGCACGGCCGGATCGTCGTCGACTGCCAGAATGACGGGTGCCGGGTGCGGTTGGGAACCTGGCTTCTCGGGGGCTTTGGCCATAGCGTGCTCTTTGTTGCGAAAAGGGGTCCGGAGCCACGCTTCTACCGGCGCCTTTCGTTCCCGCTGTGATGCGGGAGAACCAAGGCACAAGTTTGAGGAGGATTCCAGGATCGGTCAAGCCAATCGGAAAAACAGGTTCGCGGGGGGAAACATCAAAGTGGTAACTACACGCTCGGCGCACTGCGTGGCCCGAGCGCCGCTCCGAGGGGGAGAGACTTGCGCGCGACCGTCGGAACGGCCGCGCGCAGAGGTCATTGGTGGGATGCAAGAGGCGATTCTTGGAGTCATTACATTTGGAAGTTGACCTCAACCCTCAGGTCAACAGGCGTGGGTTCACCATCGAGGATCGTCGGTTCATATTTTCGTTCCGAAACGGCCTTGAGCGCCGCCTGGAGCAGCAAGGGATGCCCGCTGACTACCTTTTCCTGCACGACGTTGCCGTGCTCGTCGATGATCGCGTCAATGATCACAAGGCCGTGGACTTGCGATTGGCGAGCCAGAATCGGATACACGGGCGCGGGCCCGGAGATCAAGCGCGGCGGCCTGACGTTACCGCCGACGCGCACCGGCCCCTTCGGCTTCTCCGCAGCCGGCGCCACTACGGGCGCAGGCGCGCCAACTCCGGGCATCCCGCCGGTGATGCCTCCAATTTGTCCGCCGGGAACTCCGCCCGGCACGCCCGCAAAACTAGCCGCCGCTGAGATCTCCGGCGGGGCAGCGTCGCTCGTTACAGCTGGGACAGCCTTGGGAATGAAAGTTGGAGCGGTCAATTTCCCGGGCGTGAAAACCTTCGGCACCGTATGAATGGCTCGCGCCATCGCCGCGGGAGGAGGAGGCGGAGCCGGGGCCATCGGCGGCATGGGCGCGATCAGGAGCGTCGTTTCCAGCCGCCTCATGTCAATCCCCTGCGTGAAAAAGAGCGGCACCAAAATCAGTACGCTCAGCACGCCGATATGGATGAGAAAGGACAAAGCCCAATCCGCGGGCCTGCGGCGCTGGCGCGTGGGGGAATTTTCAAGCAGGGCTTCGGCCAGAACGCGCTGCTGGGGCGCGGCTACGGGCGGGGTCAGAACGATGCTCGCCTTCGTGTTACCGCCGGCGTACATATTTTCCAAAAACACGTATTGCCCACTGGACATGATGCCTCCTAATGCCTCCTAAAAATTTGGGTCTCGCAAAATCAGCAAGCAGATAAAAATCCGGGCACGCTTCGTTGAAGCTCACCCAGGAAATTTTCCAGCCGTGACACAGCGCGGTGTCTAACGCAGATTTACGGACGCGGGAAAAACGCGGGACATTCCTTGTCAACCCGGAGAACACTTCTTGGTTCGCCTATGTTCAAGCCTTTTTCTCCTGATCCATCCTCCTATGAATATATGGGGAAAACAAATTCAAAGTTTCAATCGTTGACTTCCAAACAGTGGATGCAAAACCGGCGCGACCGCCAAACATTTCGATGGCGACGGGGAGATTCTGATAGAATTCGACGCAAAAGCGACTCTGGGCGTCAGGTTCTGCCGAAGGCTCTCACACGTTTTCTCTGCATTGGGAGGGCTCGCGATGTTATCCATTCGAGTCAACAAGAAGACTTACCGCGTGGATGTTGAGCCGGAGACTCCGCTGTTGTGGGTCATCCGGGACACGATCGGCCTGACGGGAACGAAGTACTCATGCGGCTTGGGACTGTGCGGAGCGTGCACCGTCCATCTGAACGGCAAGGCGATACGATCCTGCTTGACGCCGGTGATTCAAGCGGCAGGCCAGGAAATCACCACGATCGAAGGTCTCTCCGCGGACTCGCAGCATCCCACGCAGATTGCCTGGCGCGAGGGAGACGTGCCGGAGTGCGGCTACTGCCAGTCCGGGCAGATCATGGCGGCAGCGGCTTTGCTCTCCCGGAATTCGACCCCGACTGACGCCGACATCGACCGCGAAATCACCAATCTTTGCCGCTGCGGCACCTATGCGCGCATTCGCCAGGGAATTCATCGCGCGGCGCAAATTGCCGCGGGGCTATGAGCGGCTCGCTCCAGTTTCACGCTGGCGGGACCCGCCGGCGCTCCGATCAAAGGAGGTTCTCATGACGACCACGCGAGAAATGAGCCGAAGGCAATTCGTCGTGACCACGCTCGCCGTCGGCGGAGGACTTGCTCTCGGAATTTCGTTCTCCGAGAAACAAATTGAGGGAGCGGCTTCTTCCCCGCAGATTTCCGGACGTCCGTGGGAATCGCTGGCCGGAAAAAGCGACGTGGAGGTCGGCCCGTGGCTGATGATCGCCCCGGATGACACCGTGACGATTCGCATCGGCCAGTCGGAGATGGGCCAGGGCGTGATTACGTCTTGCGCGAAGATGGTGGTGGAAGAACTCGAATGCGACTGGTCCAAGGTCCGCGCGGAGTACGTCTCGGTTAACCGACATTTTCGGGAAAACAAGGTTTACAAACGCCTGGCCACAATTTCCAGCAGTTCCGTACGCCTGGGACGTCCTTACTTGCAGCAGGCGGGCGCGAGCGCTAGGGAGCGCCTGATGGCTGCGGCCGCTCAATCGTGGGGCGCCGCGAGAACGGAACTGACCGTAAAGGACGGCGTGATCACGCACACCCCGACGGGACGCATGCTGCGCTACGGCCAAGTTGCTCAGAAAGCGGCAGCGATCCATCTCCCGGAAGAGCCGAAGATCAAAACGCCGGAGCAGTTCACGCTCATCAAGAAACCCACAAAACTCCTGGACGTGCCGCTGAAGGTGAACGGCAGCGCCACGTATGGAATCGATGTGCGCGTGCCGGGGATGCTGTATGCCGCCGCGAAAGCGTCTCCCGTATTTCAGGGAAAGGTGAAGAGCTACAACGCGGATGCCGTCAAGAACCGGCCGGGCGTCCATTCGGTGCTCGAATTCGGCGGCGATGAAATTGAAGCGGGAGTAGCGGTTGTCGCGGACAGCTACTGGCACGCCAAGACAGCGCTCGACGCGCTGACGATTGAGTGGGACGAGGGTTCGCACGGCAACGACAGCTCGGCAGAGTATTTCAAGAATTCGCGCGCGGCGCTGGATGAGCCCGGCGCAAAGGTCGTCACAAAGAAAGGAGACCCGGAAGCGGTGCTCGGCCGCACCTCCCATGTGGTCGAGGCCGTCTACGAAGTTCCGTACCTCGATCACGCTGTAATGGAGCCGTTCAATTGCACGGCGCAGGTCGCTCCGGATCGGGTGAATATTTGGGCGGGCTCACAGAACCCCGAAGACGCCACGATCGGCGCGGCGAAAATAACCGGCGTTCCGATCGAGAACATTTACTTCCACAATTGTTTTCTGGGCGGCGGATTTGGACGGCGCGGCAATCAGGATGATATTCGCCAAGGCGTGGCGGTTGCCAAGCAATTGGGCGGGCGTCCCGTCAAAGTGATTTGGAGCCGCGAGGAAACCACGCAGCACGGCCACTACCGCCCCATGCGCACGTCACGATTCCGCGCCGCGCTGGGGCCGGACGGCATGCCTCTCGCGTGGCATACACGCGTGATTGGGATGGACGAGAATTTTTCTCTGGGCGACCAACGCTCGCCCGGTGACGACGAGCAGTTGATCCGTGGACTACACAAGCTTCCCTATTTCTCGCAGACGGAACTTTTCGACTATCACTTGCGGAAATCTCACGTCCCCACCGGCGCATGGACATCCGTCGGCAGGTCGCAAAACGAATTTTTCCTGGAGACATTTGTCGACGAGCTGGCGCATTCCATCGGCAAAGACCCGTACCGCTACCGCCGCGCCTTGCTCGACGCCAATCTAGAATTTCCGTTTGCGAAGAATTGGATTCAAGTGCTGGACGCCGTCGCGGACAATTCCGGCTGGGGAAAACAGCTTTCGGCGGGGACCGGGATGGGCATCGCGATCGGCGACAGCCGCCGGATCACACGCACGGAAATCACCATTTGCGCCACGGTGGCCATCGTTTCGGTCAGCAAGGAGGGCCGCGTTCGCGTGGAACGGCTCGACGTGGCCATGGATACCGGGCCGTTTCTGGTCAATCCCCTGGCGGCGGAGCGGCAGGCGGAGATGCAAGCGGCGATGGGCGTGGCCGCGACTCTATTCCAGGAGATTACAATCGAGAAAGGCCGCGTCATCCAGGCCAATTTTGACACGCTCCCTCTTCTGAAGCCGCGAGAGATGCCGGAAATCAAAGTTCAGTTCGTGCGCGCGACCGATAATCCGATCGCCGGGATCGGGGAGGAGATCATCGGCTGGGTCGCGCCTGCGATTTGTAACGCTGTTTTTGCCGCGACGGGAAAGCGAATTCGGTCGCTGCCATTGAAGAATCACGACCTCACGTCCGCGTAGTGAGCTCGACATTTCCCGCTGAAGAATTCGTTGCGCCGGTTGTCGCGTATTGCGAAAACCGCCTCGCGCAGCTCGCTTGACTCGCGCAATGTGCTGGCATAAGGTGGCGGTACGGACAGAAAATCCACTGAATGAAGGGGAAATCCCCGGCAAGCCCATCGGAAACCACCATGCGCAAATCCAAAAGAGATGCCATTGATCGCCGCAAATTTTTGAAGGGCGCTGCAGCCGGCGCCGCCGCACTCGCGGCGATGCCCGCGGTTGCCAAGGCGCATCCCGCCGAAGATTCACGCCCCACGGCGCCGGCTCAGCCGATGCCCAAAGCGCCGGAAACCGAAACGCCCGCCGTGCTGGACGTGCTCACCGAAAATCGCTCCGGCTCCGACTTCATGGTGGACATAATCAAATCGCTCGGCATCGAGTACGTTGCGTCCAATCCCGGCTCGAGTTTTCGCGGGCTGCACGAATCGGTGATCAATTACGGCGGCAATGAAAATCCCGAGTTCATTACGTGCTGCCATGAGGAGTCGGCGGTAGCCATGGCGCATGGCTACGCAAAAATCGAAGGCAAGCCGATGGCGGTGTTTCTCCACAGCGACGTCGGTCTGCAGCACGGGTCGATGGCCATCTACAACGCGTTTTGCGATCGCGTGCCCGTCTTCCTCATCGCTGGAAACGCGCTGGAGATCAATTCGCGGCGCCCGGGGGTCGAGTGGGACCACAGCGTGCAGGACGCCGCGGCAATCGTCCGCGATTGCCTGAAGTGGGACGACACGCCGATTTCGCTGGACCACTTCGCGGAATCCGCCGTGCGCGCCTATAAAATCGCGATGACGCCGCCGATGGCGCCGGTACTGCTCGTAGCGGACGGAGACCTGCAGGAAGGCCCGATCGCAGACGACGCGAAATTCAACATTCCGAAACTCACGCACGCCATGCCGCCGCAAGGCGATTCGGGCTCGGTGGCGGAAGCGGCGCGCATGCTGGTCGCCGCGGAAAATCCGGTCATCCTGCTCGAGCGTACGACGCGCACGCCGGATGGATTGAAGTACACCGTGGAGCTGGCGGAAACGCTGCAAGCGCCGGTTATCGATCTTGCCGCGCGCATGAATTTCCCATCGCAGCATCCGCTGAACCAGACCGAGCGCACCCGCGCGGTGATCGGCGGCGCGGACGTGATCCTCGGCCTCGAGGCGCTGAATTTCTGGGGCACGATCAATTCGTACCGCGATCAACTGCACCGCTCCTCCGCGCCGATCATCAAGCCCGGGACGAAACTCATCAGCATTTCCGCGAGCGATCTGTACTTGAAGAGCAATTACCAGGACTTCCAGCGGTACACCGAAATCGATCTCGCCATGGCCGCGGACGCCGAGGCGACGCTGCCTTCGCTGATTGACGCTGTGAAGCGGCTGCTGACGGACGACAAGAAGCGAGCGTACGCGGACCGCGGAAAGAAACTCGCCGCGCAGCACGAAGACGCGCTGCGTCGTTCGCGCGATGAGGCGGCCTACGGCTGGGATGCGAGTCCGATCACAACGGCGCGCCTGTGCGCCGAAATCTGGGGCGCGATTCGCAACGAGGACTGGTCGCTCGCCTGCGAAGTATCGCCCTGGGTAAATCGCTGGCCGCTGCGCCTGTGGAACTTCGACAAGTTTCACCAGTACATCGGCTCATCCGGCGGCTTCGGAGTCGGCTACGGCGCGCCCGCCTCGCTCGGCGCGGCGCTCGCCAACAAGAAGCACGGCCGCCTCACCGTGACAATTCAAAATGACGGCGACCTGATGTACGCGCCCGGAGTACTGTGGACTTCGGCGCACCACCGCATTCCGCTGCTGAGCGTGATGCACAACAATCGCGCGTATCACCAGGAAGTGATGCACGTGCAGCGCATGTGCGACCGGCACAGCCGCGGAATCGACCGCGCCTCCATCGGAACCACAATCACCGATCCCAACATTAATTTCGCAATGGTCGCGAAAGGCATGGGCGTCTATGCCGAGGGCCCGATCGAAGACCCGAAAGACCTCGGCCCGGCGATTCAGCGCGCCCTGGCCGTTGTGAAGAAGGGTGAGCCGGCGCTGGTGGAAGCGGTTACGCAGCCGCGGTAGGTAATTTCTCGGTCCCTTTATTTTAGATGTATGGCGCTCAAAGTGGCCGCCACGATCGCAACAAAAAATGAAACAAGGTGAACCTAGCTTCGGACGCGAAGTGGCAAGCGTCTATGGCTTTCCGCTAGTGATGTTTGTATTGGCGATCGTTCCTGGACTCAATTTCAGTTACTCCGGGCACGGTGGAATCAGTTGGCTCCTTGTCCCACTGTGCTCTCCATGGGTGGTCTTGCGGGTATTGATTAAGACTCTAAAAGCGTCTGGGGAATCGCGGAGATGGTACGTCCGCTTCTTCAAGATCACCCTACCTTCCTATGTCGCAATCGCGCTTCCTCTTTCTTGGGCCGCCACGACCGTCATTCGTCTAACGTATGGTCTCGAGGTTTCCACTTGGATGTTTTTTGCCGACATGGTCTCACCCTACCCGTGGTGGTACGTCCATTTCTTCAGCACTTAGGTTTGATCGGCGGATCACGGCGTGGTGGAGGCAAGTCTTCTTGTCGGAATGTGGGTCGTCAGCGGAATTGCGATGAGAAGGTCGTTCGCTGTGTCGACGTTCTCGGCCTCGCGGAACTTCTCAGATACCGTGCTTCCACAGGCGAGTCTAGATGACGGCCGAAATTCGCGTCGTGGCCGGATTCTATTGACTGAGCAGCGGAATGTCCTTGGAGGGTGTAGCCCTTGACCTTGACTGCAGATACGCGTAAATGTCGGTAAGTTCCTGGTCTGAGATCACCGCGCTGGTGTATGGCGGCATCTGGCCGGTTGGTTGGCGAACGTACTTGATGAAGGGACGAATGAAACGTTGCGACGGCCCAATGCGCGGGCCAGACGCCTGAGCCGCGCCTTGCCCCTCCCGGCCGTGGCATTCGTAACAGCCGTCCTTGATAAAAATCTTTTCGCCGTTTTCCGCGTTGCCCGCCGGAGCTGCTGCGCTCTTCTCGTTTTGTGACGCTGCACTTTGCGCTCGCGGCGCCGGCGCCGCAAGCACCATGGCGGCGATCAGCGGCAAACTCAGCGCACGGATCCCGCGAAACTGCCGAATTTCGTTTTCATTCCTCGGTCGCAAGATTCGATTCACGCGTTCCCCTTTTCGCGCCATTGTGCCACAGGAGGTTTGAGTAGCACAGCGACTCTTTACCCCGAGTTCTCGAGAGGGGCTCGCTGTGTGGGTTTTGCGATCGAACATTTCGCGAAAGCCGTAGCGGAAGCCTACAACACCGCACAGCAAAAGTTGCTGTGCTACTTAACCCTGCTGCTTGACGTTGATTGCTATTTGGACTACATCTTTGCGGCGGGGAAAATGGCCTCCAAGTCGAAATCCAAGGCACAAACCGATCTCGTGCGCCACTGGGAGCTTTCTCCCATCGGGCGGCGAATTCTGCGTGAAGGCCGCCAATTCTCGACGGTGCGGCGCATCGTGGTGGCCGCGCGCAAGGTGTTTGCGCAGAAGGGCCTCGCCGGGGCGCGCATGGACGAAATCGCGCGCGTCGCCGGCGTCAACAAGGCGCTGCCCTACTACTATTTTCGCGACAAGGAAGAGCTGCACCGCTTCGTCCTGGAAACCATGATCGCGCAGATTTCGGGACAGATGGAATCGCCGGTGGTGCGGGCGATGGAGCCGCGCGAGCGCGTGCGCGCCCTCGTGAACCTGACCTTCGACTTCGTCATGCGCAATCCCGCGTATCCGCGCCTGATCCAGCGGGAGATGATGGCCACGCGGCGCCCGTTGCACTGGATGGTGATGGCGCATCACCGCCCGTTGCACCAGCGCGCCGTGAAAACGATCCGCGAAGGGATCGCGCGGGGCCAGTTTCGCGTCGTCGATCCCGACCAGATGGTGTTTACCATCTTTGGAATGATCATGTACTATTTCGCCACGGGCCAGCTCGCCAGCCAGATCTGGAAGCGCGACATCTGGAATCCCAAGAACGTCGAACAGCGCCGCGTCGCGGTGCTGGATTTCCTCGAGCACGGACTGTTTCTGCGTACCGGTTCCAAGTCTTAGAAGGGCGACGCAGCCAGCAGCCACCTCTCCTTTTGTCATTCTGAGCGAAGCGAAGAATCTCTCCGTTCGCGCGCACAAACCAAAGAGAGATTCTTCGCTTCGCTCAGAATGACAAAAATTAGGGCTTGGGTGGCGGGGTCTTTGCCGGGGCGCGGCGGAAGAGGTCGTCCAGGCCACCGCGCTTTCGCAAGCGGCGCAGGGCTTGCAGGCCGGCTTCCACGGCAAGGCGTTCGTCGATGACCAGCCGCACAGCCTCTGAATTGCTTCGTGACCCGAGAGCCTCGCGAAGCTGCCGGACTTTTCTGGTTTCGAGCAGGAGATTCGTTCGTGTCAACGCCGCCCGGCTCATGGATCACACCCTCCAGTGTTTAGGTTTAACCGCAATTATACCGTGTTTTAGCTTGCAGACCACGAATTCGCTTGATATAGCTGCTCCGTTTCTGGCATGGCGGTACGAATGATCATCTACCTCGACGAGACATACGACTGGCAAGGAACCTACTTCCTTCTTGGTGCCCTCTTCGTGGTCGGAGACCACGACATATTTCTGGAATCATTCAACAGCCTGAAACGGGAAGAGCGCTTTCTTCTCGCTGACGGGCAATTGCGCGAGCTAAAATACTCGAAGATCAACTACGGAAACCACGAACGCATGGCTCTGAAAGCGCTGCAAGTGTTCAAAGCGCATAGTTGCTACTTTCGGGCTGTAATTGTTCCTTTGGCGCAGATTGATCTTAAATACTTCGGAAAGCCGTACGAACTCGAAAAGATCAAGCGCGCTCGGATGTACAAGAAATTCGCCGAAATGCTCATTGAATATAATACGCCAGAACTGACGAATGGAATTCTTTTCGCCGACAATTTGACGCGATGTCAAGGACCGCTCGAAGGCAGTGACAAATTTATTGAAGTTATGAAAGAGAGATTTCAACACACGGTATACGACCACGATTTGAGTGTGAGTGCCCCAAAGCTGAAAACGATTCAGGAGGTTAGCTCGGATGATCAGAATTACGCGCTAATGCAAGTCTGTGATGTTCTCCTCGGTTCGACACTGAACGGCGTTTTGAAGATTCCCAAAGGGCCGCGGATGGTGCACAAGATCCGGGTCACAGAGAAAATGAAGGAAATTCTAGATTTGCCGAGTCTTGATCGCGACTATTGGCAGCCGCTAACGAAACTGTATAAGCGAGAATACGAACAAAAGATCCAGCTAGCTGACTATTCGCGATCCACACACTATAAGTATCGCCTGTGGTTTTGGAGGCCGAAATAAAAAAGGCCCAGAGATGCGGTTTCAGGCGGTCTCAGTCCGTGCATTGCACCCCCGAGATCTACGCCGCATTCGGAGCCACGTACATTAGATGCAAAAAAGCGCGAACGCGCAATGGGTAAAACGTCCCAGATTTCTATATCGCACAAAACAGGCCACTTATTCCTAGCCGGAGACCAATCCTTTGCTAATGCTAGAACCCCGGCGCGCCGGAGGCGGCTGCCCTCGGTTCTGCGGAGGCTGCGGGCGTGCGCACTCCGAACCGCAAGCGCTCGATCCAGCTTTGCGCTACCGACATGACTCCGGTGTAGAGGAAGCCCCAGACGAAGAGGAAAAGGAACGGGGCCGTGGCGTAATTTTCGTTTTGGATGGAGTAGACGATCGTGAGCGCGAAGTAGAGGCCCAGCGCGATTTCCAGGTACGGCATCAGGCCGGAGCGGTTGCGGTAGAGCTTTTTCTTCCAGGCGCCCGCGTGGGCCTGGCCTTCGATCCTAAATTTCGGCGTGCGCACGAATTCGGATTTCACGCCGAAGAGCGCCTCGACCACGGCCTTGGCGTTGCGCACCGACAGCCCAATCCCCACCGCCATCACGAACGGCATGTAGAGAATCGAGCGCTTCCACGTCTTCGGATAGAGGACGCGCTGTGAGGTGAGATAGAAGCCGGAAATCGAGCAGCTGGACGCGACGAAGAGCGGCAAGTCAATGAAGAGCATCTGGAACCAGCCCTGATAGAAGCGCACGATCATCGCGGGCAGGAGCAGCGTCGAGAGCACCACCATGAAGGGATAGCTGATATTGGCCGTGAGGTGAAAGACGGCCTCGGTCTTGATGCGGCCGGGCAGATCGGAACGCAGCATGCGCGGCAGAATTTTGATGGCCGTCTGCATCAGGCCCTTGGCCCAGCGCGCCTGCTGCGATTTGAACGCGTTCATCTCCACGGGCAGTTCAGAGGCGCACTCGACGTCCGGCAGGTAGAGGAATTTCCAGCCGCGAAGCTGCGCGCGATAGGAAAGGTCGGTGTCTTCGGTGAGCGTGTCGTGCTGCCAGCCGCCGGCGTCGTCAATCACGCAGCGCCGCCACACGCCCGCCGTGCCGTTAAAGTTGAAGAAGTCGCCGCTGCGCGAGCGCGCGCCGTGCTCCATCACGAAGTGGCCGTCGAGCAGGATCGTTTCGACTTCGGTGAGCGCGGAGTAGTGCCGGTTGAGATACGTCCAGCGGCCCTGCACCATGCCGATTTTCGGGTCGTTGAAATAGCCCAGCGTGCGCCGCAGGAAATCCGGCGCGGGCATAAAATCGGCGTCGAAAATGGCGACGAATTCGCCGGTCGCGGACTTGAGCCCCTCGGCGAGCGCGCCCGCTTTGTAGCCGATGCGGTCCGTGCGATGCAGGTAATGGATCGGAAGGCCGAGCGCCTGGTAGCGCTCGACGCAGGCGCGCGCGACCTGCTGCGTCTCGTCGGTCGAGTCGTCGAGCACCTGAATGTCCAGCAGCTCGCGCGGGTAGTCGAAGCGCGCGACGGCGTCGACGAGGCGCTCGATCACGTAGCGCTCGTTATAGATCGGAAGCTGTATGGTAACCTTGGGCCACTCGGCGACGGCGGGCGGCGGGCCGGGCACGTTGTTGCGATGCTTGAAGAACGCCCAGACCAGGTAGTAGCGGTGCATCCCGTACGCGGCCAAGATCACGAGCACCAGGAAATACGGGATCATGATCGCGAGGTCGAACGCGTTGAGCTGGTACAGACCGCGGAAGGGATTGCGGCTCGGATCGGTGAGATTCGACCAATACCGGTAAACCGGGCTTTGCGCCGCGGCCAGCAGAGCGATCGTATGTTGCGCGAAAATCAAACCGAACATCCCTTCGTGCGAGGTACTAGTGAGCTTCGGAAGGCCGGGTTTCAACCCGGCCGTAACAGGCGGCTACAAAATCGACTTCAGCCGCTGAAGCGCCTTCTATCACCGTCGCGAGTGTGCTGCCGTTGACCCAGCCGTCGCGCCCGCCGACTGCCACCGCACTGCCGGGCGTCGAAAAAACGTCGCAAAAAAGCCCACAATTTCTGCTCGCGCTCGTCGCCATGGTGGCGCTCGAAGCAGTGTTTGCCGCGATGGCGCGGCTCGGGGACCTCTCGATCCACATCCCCGAATTCATGGCCCTGGCGCTCGGGGGCGGCGTCCTCTACCTCGTCGCGCTGTACGCCCTCGAACACACGCGAGACGATCGCGCCGTGCTGTGGCTCGTGCTGCTCGGCGGGCTGGCCTTCCGCCTCACGCTATTCCCGCATCCACCGTCGCTCTCGACCGATTTGTACCGCTACCGTTGGGACGGCCACGTGCAGAGCGTGGGCTGGAATCCCTACGCCGTCGCGCCCACGGACCCGCGGCTTGCACCACTGCGCGATTACGGGTGGACGGTGATGCCTGTGCCGGAAATTCCCACGATGTACCCGCCGCTCTCTCAGATGGTGTTTCGCGCGACGTGGCGCCTCTTGCCGGACCCGGCGGGTACGGGCTCTACTTGGAGCCCGCTTCCCATAATTGGTTTCAAGCTGCCGTTTCTGCTCGCCGACCTAGCCGTGGCGGCGATGCTCGCCGGGTGGATCCGTTCGACTGGGGGACGGACCTACCAGGCGGCGATCTACGCCTGGAATCCGCTCGTAGTGGTCGAATTCGCTTCCAGCGGCCACAACGACGCGTTAGCGATCGCCGGTGTCGTCGCTTCGCTGCTGATTATACGGAGGAGCGCGGCATTGTCAACGCTGACGCTGACGGCCGGGGCGCTGGCGAAAGCTTTCCCAGTAGTCCTATTACCGCTGGCGTTTTTTCGCGCGGGCGCGCCCGCCGAAGCCGACTCCCAGGCGAAGGCGGGATGGCCTGCGTGGGTGCGCGCGTGGCTCGCCGCGGGAGGCTGCGCCGCGCTGGCAGCGGCCTGCACGTGGCCCTACCGGCACGGCTGGCGCGAATTCCTGGGGATGCTCCACACCTACCAACTGATCTTTCGAAACTACCATTCGAGCATCTATCCCGTGCTGCTGTGGCTCACCGGTGGTTCGAACGAAATTGCGGCGGGAGTGGGCGAAGGCGTGGTGATCGGACTGGCGCTGTGGCTCGCGATTCGCCGCGCGGAACCGACCCGCGCCGCGTTTCTGCTGATCGGCACGTTGCTGCTCTTAGCTCCCAACGGCTATTCCTGGTATTTCACCTGGATCGTGCCTGTCTTGTGCTTCTTCCCAAGCCCGGCATGGCTCTTGCTCACGATCCTGGAATTCCTCTCCTACAAAATCTTCATCGACTATCGCGCTCTCGGCGTCTGGCACTTCGATCCGTTGTTTCAGTGGCTCTGCTACGCCCCGTTTTACGCGCTGCTGGGGTGGGAATTCCTGCGGTCGGAAAAAGAAAAGGTGTCGCGTCGACTCGTCCATCAAAGTGAAGCCGAACTCTGAAACTCTAGGGAATTCTCGCGGGCCACAGCGCCCTGATGTAGACGGTATCGTCGACGACGCGATAGAACACTGCCCAATTCCCGGCAATCATCTGCCGATGTCGGCGAAATCTCCCTTTCGATCGGACCGGATACATCCTCGGAAATCGACGAAGAGCGCGGGCTTTTTCGAAAATCAGAGCGGATTCGGGTGCGGGAAGCTCGACCATTAGGTCAAGGACGTGTTTTGACCAGACAAGATGAGCCACTATTTCCGCTTTCGTTTCGCGGCTACATAGCGTTCGGCTTCTTCCTGAGAATAGACCCGGCCCGCTTTTATGTCAGCCGCGGTTTTTTTCATCATTTCGATGAACTTCGGATCCGATTCCACCTGGTCGAGATATGCTTCTCGGTCTGCGTAGTAGAGAAGCGCCTCGCGGACGACGCGGCTGCGATTGCCGCCGCGAGATTCCGCTAGTTCGTTCAGAAGCTTGTTTGATTTCTTGTCCAAAACAAATTGATGTCGCATGGTTGGCCTCGCGCTTGAATTTATAACAACCCCTCTCTGCATTCAACAACATTCATGAATGGTGTTGAAGAGTCGGTCCCGCACCGTGCTGTCTAGCGGCCTTATAGATTTATCGACAGCGTCACGTCAGGGCGCGGGCCGGGAGGCAGGGGCATCTTTGAGCGGTCCACGGGGCGGTAGAGCGTGTCGCGCTCTACGGGGACGCGGCCGGCTTCGCGGATCAGGCGCTCGAGCTCGGTGCGCGGGGTGAACTCGTCCGTCTTGGCGCCGGCGTCGTGGTAGATCTTTTCCTCGACCACGGTGCCGTCGAGGTCGTCCGCGCCGAAGCGCAGCGCGATCTGGGCGATGCTCGGCGTGAGCATGATCCAGTAGGCCTTGATGTGGTCGAAGTTGTCGAGCAGCAGGCGCGAAATCGCGATCGATTTCAGGTCGTGGTAGCCGGTGGGCGGCGGAAGGTGCGCGAGGCCGGTGTTCGCCGGATGAAACGCCAGCGGAATGAACGCCGAGAAGCCGTGCGTTTCATCCTGCAATTCGCGAAGAAGCAGCATGTGTTCGACGCGCTCCTCCTCGGTTTCCACGTGGCCGTAGAGCATTGTGGCGTTCGAGCGCAAGCCGATTTCGTGCGCCGTGCGCGCGATGTTCAGCCACTGCTGACCGCTGACCTTGTGATCGCAAATGATCTTCCGCACGCGCGGATTGAAAATTTCCGCGCCGCCCCCGGGGAGCGAATCGACGCCCGCTTCCTTCAGCGCGAGGAGCGTGTCGCGGATCGAGAGCTTCGAGATGCGTGAGAAATAGCCCACCTCGACCATCGTGAACGCCTTGAGGTGAACGGTGGGACAGCGCTTCTTTAACCCGCGCATCAGGTCGAGAAAATACTCAAAGGGCAGATCGGGATGCAGGCCGCCGACCATGTGAAATTCCGTGGCGCCTTCGCGCACGCCCTGTTCGGCGCGCTGGTAAATTTCCTCGAGCGCGTAGGTGTAGGCGCCGGGCGCGTTCGGGTCGCGTCCAAAGGCGCACAACTTGCAGTGCGCGACGCAGACATTCGTGGGATTGATGTGGCGATTGACGTTGAAGAAGACGGTGTTGCCGTGGCGCTTCTCGCGCACGGAGTTGGCGAGCCAGCCGAGCGCCAGCAGGTCCGGCGAGCGGTACATCGCCACGCCGTCGGCTGCGTCCAGGCGCGCGCCGGCCATCACCTTTTCGGCGATCGGCTTCAGTCGCTCGTCGCTAATACGAAGGTCGGCCACGTTCACGTAGGACAGGCTTCCAGCCTGTCGCCTTTCCGAAAGTGTTACCCGAATCTGCGCGCGGAGCCTAACAAAACCGACAGGCTATAAGCCTGTCCTACCCTACTTCAGCGCGACCGCCGCGCCCCAAAACAGGAGAAACAAGAGACTAATATAACCGTTCACCGTGAAAAACGCAGCATTCAGCCGGCTCAGATCGGCCGCCGAAACGAGCGACTGCTCATACGCCAGCAGCACGGCGACCACCGCGATTCCCGCCCACGCCGGCCACGGCAGATGGAAGCTCAGCGCGAGCCAGGCAAGCAGCGCGATCATCAGGACGTGCATCCCGCGGGAGATCACCAGCGCCCGAGCGACGCCGAATTTCTTCGGCACCGAAAATAGATTCACGGCTTTGTCATACTCGAGGTCCTGGCAGGCGTAGAGGACATCGAAGCCGCCGACCCACAGCGTGACCGCCGCGCACAGGATCAGCATGCGCCAATCGAGCGAGCCGGCGATGGCGATCCACGCTGCCGCGGGCGACATCCCCAGGCAAAAGCCGAGCACAACGTGCGACCACGATGTGAACCGCTTTGTGTAGGAATAGAAAAACAAGACGGCGAGGGCGACAGGCGACAGTTTCAGAGCAAGGGGATTCAGCTGCCAAGCCGCGATCACCAGCGCCGCTGCGGACGCGGCCGCAAAAAACCACGCGAATTGTACCGTGAGCGCGCCGGTCGCGAGCGCCCGCGTGCGGGTGCGCGGATTTTCGCGGTCGTAGCGCAGGTCAATGATCCGGTTCATGGTCATCGCCGCGGAGCGCGCCCCGACCATGGCCACGATGATCCATCCAATCTGACGCAATGAGGGCCATCCCGACGACGCCCCTGCAACGGCCGCGTATCGCGCGGCGAGCAACGCCCCCGTCAGCGCAAACGGCAGCGCGAAGACGGAGTGCTCGAACTTGATCATCTCGAGGATGGTGCGGATGCGGGATGGACTCACGAGCCGAACCCCAACTGCTTAACACAGAGAACACGGAGAAATACTGGAGAAATTTGTGCTCGTCTCATCGTCCGTCTCGATGGCCGTGTGAGTCTCCCAACTCTCCGTGGCCCTCCGCTTTTCTCCTCTGACCTCTGTGTTAAAGCCCTTTCCGTTTCCATCGAACCGAGGGCGCGAATCAAACGAATCTCATGCCTCACTGACCTTACTCTTGGCCTGCCCTTCCCAGCGGTACATCTCCTCCTGCGGCAAACCCATTTGCGCGAGCACGCGATACACATACTGCGCCACAAGATCGTCGATCGTTTTCGGCTGATGATAGAACGACGGAATCGCCGGCATGATCGCCGCGCCCGCCTGCTGCGCCCGCAACATATTTTCGAGATGAATCCGGCTGAACGGCGTGTCCCGCACGCACAGCACGAGCCGCCGGCCTTCCTTCAGGCAAACGTCCGCCGCGCGCGCGATCAAATCGTCGCTCGTCCCCGCGGCGATCGTCGCGAGCGTACCCATCGAGCAAGGGATCACCACCATCGCGTCCACCGCGTAGCTGCCCGACGCGATCGACGCGCCCACGTCCTTATTCGGCAGCACTTCGGTCTTCGCCGCACGCCCGCCGATGAGCAGCGACGGCAGCTTTTTCGCATCCGTGGTGGCGATGCTCAGTTCGTGCGCGAGCAGCCGTGCGCCCGTGTCCGTAACCACGAGGTGGATGCGCCCAACGCGCTCGTCCGCCTCGAGCATCCGCAGCGCCGCCTGCGCCAGCACCGCTCCGGATGCACCGGTCACACCTACAACGATCGTCTTGCGTTCCGGCTGGGTCATGGTTTCAACGGGAACATTCAGTCTAGTCAGCGCGTTGCGCGAAAGTCAAGAATCGAGAGAGCTCACTATTCAAGGCCTTGCCAACTCAGAGCGAGCGGACATCAGGTTTAACTTTGGCAACGAACCCATCGTCGGGGCCTGTTCGGGTCGGGTTCACTTGTGTACGATCTGAGTATCTCTTTAGATTGGAAAATCATCGTGAACACTGTCACTGCTAACTGGTTGTGGTTCTTGTTGCTTCTACTTCCGATCGCATCGCCTCCAATCTCCAGCACTCCACAGGGCAACAAAGCCGGTTCCCTGTCGGCTGAGCCCTTGCCACACTTGGAAAGCAGATCGAAGGAGACTGAGTATCTGAGCTGCTGGAAGAGGGGTGAGGACCAAATAAAGTCGCGGCTCGTTCGGAGCCCGATCTTGGTTTCGCCGGACGGTGTGCGTCGCGCACGCGTCGAGGTGAAGGCGACTGCCCTAAGACCGAAAAACCAGGCCACGTATGCAGGGCGGCTGTGTTTCAACGACTCAACGCTATTTGTTGAGGGACCTAGAGGCGAGAATTCCAAAATTGTCTATTCGGACTCCCCCAAGGTGTTGGAAGGGAATAGCATAAAGCTCGTCGATTGGGCACCTGATGGAAAGAGCCTTCTTGTAGAGGCAGCCCAGTGGGAGTACGAATCCGAAGGGATTTACACAGAATTTTTCGTATTCAGCATCGATTCAGGAACAATCACGGAGCCTGGCCTCATGGAGATGCTGGCCGCCAAATTTGGAAAGAATTGCTACTCGGAGAATACGGTTTTGGGTTTCACTGCGGACGGTGCCATTGTCATCGCCCTAGAGCCAGACGCTGACGAGGTCGGCTTGGAGAACGGTGCGAAGTCGTGCGTGAAGCGGAAGACCCTCGTATCTTTGAACCTGACCGGACAACCAGGAAAAAATCTCCAGACAATGCCGGCCAACACGAAGGTAGCTCACTACGGAAGGTTCCTGCCACTCGAGACCTCGAAGTAGCAATTCTCAACTGCCCGCAGCATCGATTTGCCCCAGATGATGCAGAAGATGGGTCAAATAATCTTCGGCAATGAATTGCAATGATACGGGCTCGTTTTCGCCGATTCGGCATTGCGCTTTGAGCTGGGCCGGGGGCAGGTGCGCGATGACGTGGGCGAGATACAAATTGTAATTCTTCCAGAGCGCGACGAGGAGCGGCCACGGGGCGTCTTGAACGGCTTGCACGCGCACGCAGCCGTCCTGGTCGTAGCCGGGAAATTCGAGTGAACCCTGCAACGACGCGCGAACGAACCGCTGGTGATTGTTGGAGGCGGAGTCGATCAGGTGGCCGATCAGTTGCTTGCGGGACCAGCCGCCTTTCAGCGCGGGCTTGCGGCTCTCGGCTTCCGCGACCTTGGCCAGGATCGGCTCGGCGAATTCAACGGCTCGCGATAACTTCTCGCTCAGTTCCTTCATTGTTCCTCCCTGCGATTCTCAATTCTCCGGCGAATCCGGCTTTGTAGCGCCCGCCTTTCTTTTCAGGCGGGCACGTTGCCGTCACGGATGGATGCCCGCCTGAAAACAAAGGCGGGCGCTACACGGCTTCCTCGTCAGTTCCTATCCTGCCTTATCCTGTTCTGGCTTCAAGATCACTTTCATCACACCGGGCTGCTGTGCGTAACGGATGGCTTCCGCCGCGTCCTTTAGCCGAAACACCCGCGAGATGAGAGGCTGCGGGTCCACGCGGCCCGAACCCAGCAACTCCAGCGCGCGCGGGAAGGGGCCGCAGCGCGAGCCGATTACGGTCAACTCTTTTACGACAATGGGCCAGGTTTCGACGTTGGCGGCGCCGTGGAACGTGGATTTCAGGACCAACGTTCCACGTGGAACAGTGATTTGCTGAGCCAGCGCCAGGCCTGAGGGGGAACCGGTCGCTTCGACGGTCAATGAAAACTCGTTCGAACGCCGCGCTCGAGGCGATCCGACGCTTGCTGTTTTGACACCCGCGAGGCGCGCCAGGCGCAGTTTGCTCACGTGTTTGCCGATCATGACGACGCGCAAGCCCGAAGCGCGCAGCACGCGCACGATGAGCTGCGCCAGTTTGCCGTCGCCGATCACGGCGGCCTCGCGGTGCGCGCGAACGTCCACTTGCTCCAGGATTTCGCATGCCGCGGCGAGCGGCTCGGTGAAGACGGCAGCTTCATCGGAAACGCCAGCGGGAACGCGGTGGAGATTCAGGACGGGGAGGGCGAGGTATTCGGCGAACACGCCGTCGTGGCCGAGGATTCCGAGGACGCGCCGTCGCGCGCAGTGCGTCGGAATGCCGCGGCGGCAATAGTCGCACGGCTTGCGGAAGCCCAATCCCGCGCATGCCAGATTGATCTCCCCAACGACGCGCCGGCCGACCCATTTCGAATCGCGCGCGCTCGCGACTCGAACGACTTCGCCAACAAATTCATGGCCGAGCGTGCCATGAAAATTGTGGTAGCCGCGCAGGATTTCAATGTCGGTGTTGCAGATTCCCGCGAACCGCACGCGGACCAGCGCCCAGCCCAGACGCAGCCGCGGCAGTGGTTTTTCAATGACGGCGACGCGTTTCCCGCGCGTGACGGCGGCAAGCATGCGAACCGCATTGGAGCACACCAAGAAACACGGGGCAAGGCGTGCTTGTACAGCTAAAGATAAAAACTCTTAAAGAAATAACTCTAGAGGAACGCTAAACGAGTGCTACACAGGACCAGTTGCCGGGCGTTTACTGCGCGCGGGCGGTACCGGCGGTATCTTTCGGGGTGGACAGATAGCCGTTTACTTTGTCTTTCGTCACGTCGAAGACCACGATCTCATACGGCTTCGGCACACCCTTGATATAAAACTGCACCGGCTCATCCGCGGTCTTGTCTTTTTTCTCGATCGTCTTGTCGTCCGCGACCACCATCAAAGTGTACTTAAATTTCTTCGGGTCCGTTTTTGTCAGCGTGACCTGGATCGGACCGACATGCGTGGGCGTTTTGGAGCGCGTCAGGTGCAGCTCAAAGATGTTGCGTTCCCCGGACCGCTTGAGCTGATCGAGTTCCTCCTGGTTGCGCGCGATCAAGCCGCTCTGCACGCCCAGGTCGCCGACCGCCGAGGTGAGTTTCGCTTTCGTCGCCTCGAGATCTTCCTTCGTCGCGCTGATGTCGGTCTTCGCGCCGGTCAGGTCCGTGCTCACCTGGCCGATTTTCGATTCCGTGTCCTTCTGCACCTGGCCGATTTGGGCGGCCAGCTTGTCGTCCGATTCCTTCTGCGATTGGCGGATATTCTGCGCGAGGCCGCGGGCCTGCGCGAGCTCGGCCTGGGTGAAACCCAGCTTTTGCGTCGTCACTTCGAGCTGGCCCTTGAGGTCGGCCACGCGCGAGTTCGTCTGGTCGATCTGGGCGGACATGATGGCCGCTTTGGAGTTGGCCTGATCGAGGGCGGCTTTCATCTCGTTTTTCGCGGTGACGTCCGCGTACACGAGGTATCCAATTAGCGCGAAGGCGGCCACGAACGCGGCGATAATCCAGCGCGGCGTCGGCGAGACTTCGTACAGGTTGGTTGCGTTTCCGCTCGGTTCCGGAACATTCGGGGAGATGCTCATCGTGTCTCCTGCGCCGCCACTCTGGGCAAGCGGCGCTGATTAGTTGAGATTATCTCCGAGGGGGCGCGAGTTGTCTACGATTTGCGGCTCTTCGAGTTTCCTGACGAAATAGGCCTCGATCGCCCCCGGGCAAGGAACTGCGCGGCATGCCGCAATTGTCGAGCACAACGCGACGACACGATTCGCGCCGTCGCCCGTCGTTCGATTCGATCCATTGCAACTTGCGGCACAAGCGTTCCCCGAGACTTGCCATTGGGGGATGATGTACGTATTCTTGTGCGCAGGATTACGAGGGGTAGGCCGCTTGCTCTGCCCGGTCTGTCATAGCGATAGTGCTCGCCGTTCCCGCCGGCGCGGCACAAAAGATTACCTCGTGGGAATCACCCGGATGCGTCCCTGGCGCTGCCAGACGTGCGACTCCCGCTTCTACGCCTGGGCGACTCCCTTGAACTATGTTCAGTACGTGCATTGCCGGATGTGCGGCAACATGGACCTGCAGCGCATTTCCAGCGAGCACGGGATAGGAACGTTCGCGTGGATATTTCGCCTGCTGGGCGCTCCCACGTACCGCTGCGCGCCGTGCCGCAATCGTTTTTTCTCGTTCCGAATCTATCGCCGGATTGTTCCCGCGCGGCAACCCGTCGAGCCGGCTGCCGTGTCTCATACCGTGTCTCATCCCGTTTCTCAATAATCTGCTTCCACTCGTGAACACGCGGCCGGCCGATGGTTGACATCTCTTGCCGGCTACGTATGATTACCAAAGGCGATGGAGTTCGCCTTATAACCGCTGTCCTTTTGGCCGGACAGATGATGACTCCTGACAAGTTCCTTGTCGCGGAGTCATGTCCCCGGCAATGACCGAGTCAACGAAACGAAGAAGTTTTGGCAGTTCGCGCGGGGCGCCTTCTTCATCCCGGTTCGGGCGCCGGCGCGAGTCGTCGCGAATTTGAAGGATGCAAAAACATAAACGCAGGGATCGGCGAGAGCGCGAATGACCAAATACTGGATGGTGGGACTCGGCGGGTTTTTCGGATCGGTCGCGCGGTTCTGGCTGGGTTCGTACGTCACCTATCGCCTGGGGGCGCGCTTTCCGTACGGCACGTTCATCATCAACATCAGCGGATCGTTCTTGATCGGGCTGATTGTCACCCTGCTGGCGGAACGAACCCATTGGAGCGCGAATCTGCTCTATTTGATCCCGATCGGATTCATCGGGGCGTACACGACGTTCTCGACGTTCGAGTTAGAAGTGTTTCGGAGCGTTCGCAGCGGTGACGTTTTGCTGGCGCTTCTTTACGTGGCCCTCAGCGTCTGCCTCGGTTTCGCCGCGGTTTGGCTGGGAATTCTGTCCGGCCGCGCCCTGGAATGAAGTTCGGACGACGCGGCCACTCGGCTTGACCCGGTGAGGGCGGGACGGCTCCCGAGTTCCGGCCGCTTCTCCCTCAGGAGTCTTCGCGCTTGGCCCTCGCTTGATTCTTTCCGACGTTCATATCAGAATAGTTTTGGTTGATCGGAGTTTTTTGATATTTGCTATCGCGGAGCCTGGGTCCAGAGAAGTCGGCAAGCGATCCCGTCGCCGTCGCGAAAATTCCCGGAGGAGTTGGAAGCGTGCGTAAACCAGAGGTCCATTTTTCGCGAGGCGCAGCAGTATTTGCCTGTCTGATGGGTGTGCTTGGCCTGGTGGTTTTGGGAGCGCCCCGTCGAAGTGATGCGGGGATTGAGACGGCTTCGCAGTCCATGCTCGCTGCTGTCCGAATTCACAGTTCAAGACCACTTTCCGCCGATACCCTCTTCTCGGCGGCGCAGGAAGGGCAATCCGCTGCGCCGGCAAGCGGCCAAGGCCAGCCGGATTCGCAGGCCGCGCCCGCCCCAGCAGCGCCAGCGGCGCCGAAACCCGTGGTATTGCCGGAGGGAGACGGCAAGCCGATCGCCACAGAATTCTGCCAGGACTGCCACAAGCTCACGAATCTGACGCGCGCCCACAAAGACCTGGATGACTGGAAAGACACGATCCACACCATGATGGACCGCGGCGCGCGCATCCCGGACGAAAAGATCGATACGCTGGCGCAGTACCTCTTCACAAATTTTGGGCCGAAGCCAGCCACGACTGATGCCAACGCGGCCGCTGCGCAGGCGCCCGCGACAGCCGCGCCTTCCGCCTCCGCTGATCCGGGTTCAGCCGGGACCGCGCCAGCGTCCAGTGCGGCGTTGGCAAAGACCGTCGTCGAACTCCCCGACGGCGACGGAAAGGCCATCGCCACCGAAAATTGCCAGGCCTGCCACAAGCTCACCAACCTGACTAAGGCACACAAGAACCTCGACGATTGGAAAGACACCGTGCAGACCATGATCGACCGTGGCGCAAATGTCCCACCGGACAAGGTCGATGTTCTCGTGCAATACCTCGCCAAGAATTTCGGACCTAAAGACGCATCCGCCCCGGCGCCATCGCCCGCGAACTAACGTAGTCCTTTTTTCGTCGACGGCATGGAACTTCGTCCGGCACCTGATTGAACGGGATCGGCCCTGCGCGAACAAAGGTCGGAGCCTGCTTATTCATGGATCGCGGAAGGTTATAGCCTGCTTTTATGAAATGAAATGCTGGCTATGACCTTCTGTCAAGAAGCCTTGAGACGCCCGCGCCCATCTCCGCATCTTTGTTTGGCGCTGGTGCCCTCTCCCCGATTGCCGAGACCTTGCGATCAAGGTAAACTTGCCTTGCGGCGATATCGTCTAAGGGTTAGGACGTGGCCCTCTCAAGGCCAAAATCCGGGTTCGAATCCCGGTATCGCTACCAAGTCGCGGCGCCGTCGGCCCAAGGTGACCATGCCCCGTAGTTTGTCGTTCCGGTTTCCAATCGTCTCCGTAATTCTCGGAATCGCGGTGTGCGCGCTGTTTGGCGCCTCCAGCCCGTTCGCCCAGGGAGAGCAAGTTTTCAAGGGTCAGGTGATCGAGTGCGCTTGCGGCGGGGCCGACGCGCACTCAGCCATGGGCGCAACGGGAGCAACGAAGATGCGTTGTCCCGACCCCTGCTCAACGACGCACGCGAAATTCCTGCTCCTCGACTCGCAACACAACGTCGCCTTCCAATTTAACAAGGACGACCTGCCCAAGACTTACGCCAATCGCGATGTGTTTGTAATTGGAATTCTCGAGACCGCCACCAGAACCATCGAGGTAAACAACGTCATCCCCGAGGTTCCTCCAAAGGTCAAAAGCGCCAAGACGATATCGATCGTCTGCGACGCGTGTCCCCGCGCCATGGCCAAGGCCAGGGGAGCGGCTTTCAAGGAACTGGCAGGCTGGGGGCGCTACACCATTCTGCCCGAGCCGAAAAATGCGGAACTGATCTTCCTCGTTTCGGCAAACCCATACCTGGGGGACTACATCACACGGGACGGGCCGGACAAAAGGCTGGTCCACATCGACACGGTATACGCCAACGTCGTCGATCCTCAGACCGGCCAAAGCCTGTGGGGCGATCGTGAGCGCGTCGGCAGCTGGTTTGTGACTTCGGCGACGGAGGACCTGGTCCGTGAATTGAGAGAAATCACGGATGCCGATGTGAGCCCGGTGGAGCGGAAGGCGCTCATGGCCAGGAATCATATTTTCAAGGCCATCAATCCGGAGAAGTAGTCCCCGCCGGACGGCTTGCTCGCACACAGGAATTGACCGATGAACGTTTTCAGAGCGCTAGTGTTCGTAGCCGCGATATCGACGGCGGCGTTTTGCGCCTCGGCCGCCGGCGGCGTGCTGGAAAAAACCACAAAAATTCAAGTCGATCCCACCGTCGTCGAGCACCCGGAGAACGTCGATGACAGCACGGCCGCAAATCTCGCCCGGTACGATCTCCGTGCGGCCGTTCGCGACGCGCACCTTGAGGAAGGGCAGCCTGCGGACATCCGGGCTCACGTCGTCTTGGAAGGATTTTCCTCGGAGAGCCGCGCGAGGCGGGTGATCGACATGGGCTCGGGCCGAAGCATCTGCACGGTGGACGCGAGATTGGTATTTGAGGATGCGAGCGGCAAGGAATTGGCGAATATCAAAATTCACGTGCGCGGGAGCGTTGTTCCGGTTCAGGGCGACGCCGCCGCGCCGCAGACTCGCGAATCGACTTCGGACCTCGAGCGGCGCTTGCTCCGGGAAATCGAGGCGCTGAAGTGAGGGCGCTCGCGTGCGTCGCGGCGCTCGGATGCTTGCTATTTGGCTCGTCGAATCTCGCGGCGCAAGGCGAGCAGATTTTCAAAGGGAAAATCTGCATGGGCCCCGAGGGCCGCACGCCGACTACGATCAACGGCGAACTTTCTCTGCCGTGCACGATTCCACATCCGAAAAGGGGCTCCGGCTACATCCTTTTCAACCCCGAGACGAAGACGACTTACCAGCTCGATCCGCGCGGAAAGGCCAAGTCTTTCGCCGGGCGGAGAGTGGTCGTCCTCGGAATCCTGGATCAGGGCACGAGCACGGTACACATCGACGAAATTCTAAGCGCTTTGCCCGCGAAAATCGCCGAGGCCAAGTCCGTCTACATCGACTGCGACAACTGCGTCCGAGGAATGGCGGCGGCGTGGAAGGCCGCCTTCGAGGTGCTGGGAGATTGGGGCAGGTACGACGTGACCCCGGATCCCAAGAAAGCGGATCTCATTCTGCTGTTTTCAGCGAATCCGTATGTGGGCGACTATGTGACCCGCGACGGCCCGGATACAAGGGCAGTCAAGGTTGAAACCACCTACATGAACGTGGTTGACCCGCAAACGGGCGCCGACCTCTGGGGCGATTCCCGGCGCTGGGGCAGTTTCATGGTGGCCAAAGCGACGAGATCCTTGATCGAGCAGCTTCGCACGCAGTTGGCGCTGGAGAAGCAGCCCGATTCGCAGTTGCTTCCGGAGAAGCAACATGAGCACAGGACTTGGGCGCCCTTCGGCAACTAAGACGCCGGTCATTCGGATGAACCCAACTACGCGGCGCGGAATCTAATGTCGCGTGCCTGTCACCAACATTCCAGCTTGGTTCGAACGCAAGTTCGACTTCACGTTCCCCGTGGAGCAGTACCCCAATCTGTGCATCCGGTTGCGAGGCACGCCCGCGCGGCTGGAAGAAACTCTGCGCGGCGCGCGCCGCGACGCGCTGGTCCGCGAACCCCAAGACAAGTGGTCCGCCCAGGAGCACGCCGGCCATCTACTCGATTTAGAACCGCTGTGGATGGCGCGGGTAGACGACTTCTTAAAGGACGGAAATACGCTCACCGTCGCGGACCTGACCAATCGCAAGACTCATGAAGCGAATCACAACGCGCGAGAATTGGACGTGATTCTCGCGGAGTTTCGCCAGGCGCGGCTGAGACTGGCGGATCGCGTCACAAACCTATCGTCGGCCGGCTTCGCCCGCACGTTGATGCATCCCCGCCTGAACCAGCCTATGCGGCTCGTCGATCACTTGTATTTCGTCGCGGAGCATGACGATCATCACCTGGCAAAGATCTGGGAGCTGATCCGCTAATTGATGCAACGCATCCGGAATCCTCGCGAGGAGGTCGCCTTGGAGATTCAGAACCTGCCGGTCTTTCTCGATTACTTCAACAAGGTGCATGAGCGCACGATGCGCGTGGCCCGCTGCATCCCCGCGGACCAAGTCGACTGGTCGCCCCGCGAAGGAAGATTCACGCTGGGTGATTTGGCGCGGCACGTCGCGGCCACGGGCCGCTACAATTTTGCCGAGACGGTTCAGGGCAAGCCGAGCCGCTACGTCGGATGCGGAAAGGAACTGGCCGCGAGCCGCGACGAAATTATCGCGTTGATGGAGAGATTGCACCGCGAATCGGCGGAAATTATTTCGGGCCTGAGCGAGGCGGATCTCCAGCGAAAGTGCGCCACGCCGGACGGCTCTCCCATCACAACCTGGAAATGGCTCCGCTCGATGGTGGAACATGAGATTCACCACCGCGGCCAGCTCTACACGTATCTGGGCCTGTTGGGCGTGCCCACGCCGCCGCTGTATGGGCTGACCGCGGAACAGGCCGCGGAGCGCGGCGCAAAGAGGCCGTAACTTTCTGAGAACAGATTTGCCGCGCAATCCAACAAGTCTTATAATCGCGGCATCGGCAGCCGTGCCGAGAAGGAGGTGATCCAGTGAGGTATTGGTTACCTTGAACCGCAGGGAGAGGCGCTTGTGAGCCTTTCGAGCGCCTCTTTCTTCCTTCCTTTTCTCCCGATCAATCCTGTCGCCCGCTAGCTCCGGAATCGCGTGGCCGCTCCTAGTTGTGCAGCAAGGACTCCCGATGAGTATTTTTGCAACCGAGTAAGGCAATATTCTTCCGCCGCCCTCCCGAATCCAATACAATGAAGACACTCGCGAAGGAGAATTGCCCTTTGCTACCCGGTTGCAAATCGGTTTGCGTCGCCGTCCTCTGCGCAGTTGCGGCTGGGGCGCTCTTCGCGCAGACGAAGACGCCTGCCAAGACCTGGACATCTCCCAAAACCGCGTGGGGCGATCCGGACCTGCAAGGAATATGGACGAGCGATAACTCCTTCGGCGTGCCCTTCGAACGGCCCCGCGCGTACGGCAACCGAAAATCTCTGACGGACGAAGAATTCGCCGAGCGCGAGAAGGAGAACAAACTCCTCGCAAGCAGCATCGAGGCCGGCGTCACTCCGAAGGCGGGCTACTGGCTGCAGCACGAGGGCGTGGACTACCAGCCGTATTCCGCGAGCTGGAGCGAGTTCGCCCACCAAACATCGCGCCAGACCTCACTGATTGTCGATCCCGAGGACGGACGCCTTCCTGCGCTAACGCCGCAGGGCATGATGCTGCGAATGGCGGCGATTGCCGCGGCGCGAAAGAAGCCCCGCCCGGAGTCATGGGAAGACGTCAACATGTTCGGCAGGTGCATCACTCGCGGCGTTCTGGGATCGATGCTCCCGGTGATGTACGGCAATGGTACCGACATCCTGCAATCACCCGGGCTCGTGGTGATTCGCTACGAAATGATCCACGAAGCGCGCATCGTGCCGATCGATCCGCACGACCATCCGCATCCACATTTGCCCGCCGGCGCGCGCACCTATATGGGCGATCCGCGCGGGCATTGGGAAGGCAGCACGCTCGTGGTGGAGACGACCAATTTCATCGGAGGGCGAGTGGGTATCGGCCCTGACGGAGCCGGCGTCAAGTACAGCGAAGATCTGCGCCTCGTCGAGCGATTCACGCGCATGAGCGACCTGTCGATCCAATATGAGGTCGCGGTGTCCGATCCGAAGACCTTCACCGCTTCATGGACCGTGGCGTTCCCGATCACCGAGGAGCCGGGATACCAGATTTACGAGTACGCCTGCCACGAGGGCAATTACGCGATGGCGGATATCCTGAGCGGCGCCCGCGCAGAAGAGACGAAAGAAGGTGTCCAACCCGCGGCGAAGTGAGTTTTGTCACCGAACGTGAAGGTTTCCCGGTCAGCACTTTCAGTTCACGGCGCGAGAGAAATGGTTCGATGAAAGTTCGATGCATATCTTTGATCACGGGCGGCGCGTGGCTGCTGTTCACGCTTCCTGCTCTCCATGCGCAAGCCTACCGAGCGCCGCGCGGCGCCGACGGGCACGCGGACCTGAGCGGCATCTGGCAGCCGCTGAACACGGCGAATTGGGACCTCGCGGATCACTCACCGCAAGCCGGACCGATGTGGCAAACGGGCGCGATCGGCGCCGAGCCCGCCGGCCAAAGCGTCGTCGAGGGCGGCGCGATTCCCTATCTTCCCGCGGCGCTTGAAGAAAAGAAAAACAACTTCGCCAGCCGGCGCACGAACGACCCGGAAGCGAAGTGCTACATGCCGGGCATCCCCCGCGCGAACTACATGCCCTACCCGTTTCAGATCGTGCAATCGCCGCGAGGCATTCTGTTCGTGTACGAATATGCGAGCGCGAATCGCCTCATCAACATGGGTAAGCCGGTCGAGCCGGTTTCGGACACCTGGATGGGCACGAGCAACGGCCATTGGGAAGGCGACACGCTGGTGATCGACGTGACCGGCTTCAACGGCCTCGCGTGGCTTGACCGCGCCGGGGACTTTGCCAGCGACAAGCTGCACGTGGTCGAGCGCTTCACCCGCACCGACCGCGACCACCTGCAGTACGAAGCCACGATCGAAGATCCGTCCGTCTTCAGCCGGCCCTGGAAGATCAGCATGCCGCTGTACCGGCGCGTCGAAAAAGACGCCCAGCTCCTGGAATTCAAGTGCGTGGAGTTTGCGGAAGAATTGCTGTACGGCGAGTACAAGAAAAAGTGAGAGGGAAGAAGGCGAGCGTGCCAAATCGATTCGCAATCGTTGTCAGCGCAGCGCTCTTGGCGGCCGTAGCGCAGGTCACGGCGCACCATTCGTTCTCGGCCGAGTTTGACGAGAACAAGCCCGTGAAGCTGCAGGGCACGGTGACCAAAATGGAGTGGATCAACCCACACGCCTGGATTCACATCGACGTGAAGGACGAGAGCGGCAAGGTGACGAATTGGATGGTGGAGTGCGGCGCGCCGAACGTCCTCTTCCGCCGCGGCGTTTCAAAAAATTCCGTGGCGCCCGGAATGGAGATCGTCGTGGACGGGTATCGCGCGAAAAACGGAAGCAACAAGGCCAACGGAAAAGACGTAACCTTCACCGACGGCAGGAAGCTCTTCCTCGGAACGCCCGGATCCGGCGCCCCCGGCGACACGCCCGAGAAATAAAATCGGCATTGCCGCGCGAGCCCCGCTCCGTCTTCTGGACACCTTTCGCAGCGGTTCCTGCCTGGCGATTGTTATATACTTGCGACCCGCGAATTCGACTGCCGATTCCTAGGGACGCCCCCGGATTGGGCTGTTTTCGAGGCGGAAGCATCCGCGGAACAGGTTGATCGCGCGCCCATCCCGTGTCCGGATGCGTCCAAATGTGGCCAAGGCGCGACGGGTGCGCCGCGGCGGGTATCGAGCGAAACGCGGCCCGGCTGGCGTACGTCAAGAAACAATAGCGGCGGGTCGGTTTTTATAACCCAACAGGAATAATATGGCGATTCCCAATCCATCCCTGCAAGACGCTTCGCACCATCCGGGGGCGCAAGGGCCCCTCGGGGCAGACTCGGCCAAGCCGAAGAAAAGCGGCTGGATTTGGCTGCTCGTCCTCATCGTGCTGGCCGGCGGCGCGTATTACTATTACAAGACGCGGCCGTCCGCTGAGAGCAAGGCAGCGCCGGCGCCCGGCAGCCGCCCCGTCGGTCTCGGCGCGGTTTCCGTGGCCGTAACTCCCGCGCTGAAGGAGAGCGTCCCTTACTACCTCTCCGGCCTCGGATCGGTGACGGCGTTCAACACCGTGACGGTGAAGAGCCGCGTGGACGGCGAACTGCAAAAAGTCAATTTCACGGAAGGGCAATTCGTGCACGAGGGCGAACTGCTGGCGGAGATCGATCCCCGGCCTTTCCAGGTGGCGCTGGAGCAGATGGAAGGGCAGCTCTTTCGCGACCAGGCGCAGTTGAACAACGCGAAGGTCGATTTCAAGCGCTACGACCAGCTGTCGAAAGAGGGAGTCATCTCTTCGCAGCAGGCGGACACCCAGAACTCCCAGGTGGCTCAACTCGAGGGCGCGGTGCGCGCGGACCAGGCGCAAATCGACAACGAAAAATTACAGCTGGTGTATTGCAAGATCACGGCGCCGCTGACGGGGCGCGTCGGGCTAAGGCTTGTCGATCAGGGCAACATGATTCACGCCACCGATCCGAACGGCCTCGTCGTCATCACGCAGGTGCAACCGATCGCGGCGATCTTTACGCTGCCCGAGGACAACCTCCCCGAAGTGATCCAGCACATGAAGGGCGGGGAACTCGGCGTCGAGGCCTACAGCCGCGACGATCAGACCAGACTTGCAACCGGGAAACTCCTGACGGTGGATAACCAAATCGATCCCACGACGGGCACAGTCAAACTCAAAGCTGCGTTCGAAAACCGCGACTTGTCGCTCTGGCCAAACCAGTTCGTGAATACTCGCTTGATGCTCGACGTTCGAAAAGATGCCATCGTCGTACCGCTCGCGGCGATCCAGCGCGGCACGCAAGGCTCCTACGTCTACACCGTAAAATCCGGCAAGGCGAATATGCAGCCCGTCAGGGTCGATTTGACGCAGGGGAACATCGCCCTCATTGGAACCGGTGTCTTAGTCGGCGACCAGGTGGTCGTGGATGGGCAGGAACGCCTGCAGTCGGGGACTCCCGTGGAAGTGCACAACGCCGCGCAGGATTCCGCGACCAACGGCGGAAGCAACAATGCGCCCACGCCCTCCGGCACAGGCGACCACGCCGATGGAGCTTCGAAGAAAAAGGCGCAGGGAAAGCCACACTGATGAATCCATCCCGGCCATTTATTCTGCGGCCGATCGCGACTTCATTGCTAATGGCCGCGATTTTGCTCGCCGGGGCGGTGGCCTACCGCCAGCTTCCGGTTTCGGCTCTCCCGCAGGTTGACTATCCGACCATTCAGGTTCTGACGTTTTATCCCGGCGCAAGCCCGTCCGTGATGGCTTCGTCCGTGACGACGCCGCTCGAGCGGCAATTCGGCCAAGTGCCCGGGCTGAATCAGATGACCTCGACCAGTTCGTTCGGGGCGTCGCTCATCACGCTGCAATTTGTTCTCGATCTGAATATCGACGTGGCCGAGCAGCAGGTGCAGGCCGCGATCAACGCCGCGACTTCCTATCTTCCGACGAATCTTCCCAACCCACCGATCTACAGCAAGACAAACCCGGCCGATACTCCCGTCCTCACGCTCGCGCTCAGTTCGGACACGCTGCCCCTGACGAAGCTCGAAGACATGGCGGACACGGTCCTCTCGCAGAAAATTGCGCAATTGCCGGGAGTCGGCCTTGTTAGCATCAGCGGCGGTCAGAAGCCGTCCGTGCGCATCCAGGCGAACCCGACCGCGCTGGCGTCCTACGGGTTGAGTTTGGAAGATTTGCGCACGGCGCTGGGCCAGGCAAACGTCAACCAGGCCAAGGGCAACCTCGATAGTTCGCAACAGGCGTTCACCATCTGGGCGAACGACCAGCTCATGACGGCGGATTCCTACAAGCCCATCGTGATCACCTACAAGAACGGCGCGCCCGTGCGCATCATGGACGTGGCCGACGTGGTGGACAGCGCGGAAAACGTGAAGCTCGCGGCCTGGGAAAAAGACCGGCCGGCCGTGATCGTCAACATTCAAAGGCAGCCGGGCGCGAACATCATCAACGTGGTGGACCGCATCAAGAACCTACTGCCGCAGCTGAAGGCGTCGCTGCCGACCTCGGTCCAGGTGGATACGCTGACCGACCGCACCACGACGATTCGCGCATCCGTCTCGGACGTGCAATTCGAATTGATGCTGACCGTCGCGCTGGTCGTGCTGGTTATCTTCCTGTTCCTGCGCAGCCTCGCGGCCACGGCCATTCCCAGCGTGGCCGTGCCGCTGTCGCTAGTGGGCACGTTCGGCGTGATGTACCTGCTGGGCTACAGCCTCGATAACTTATCGCTGATGGCGCTGACGATTTCCACCGGCTTCGTGGTCGATGACGCGATCGTGATGATCGAGAACATCTCGCGTTACATCGAGGAAGGCGACCCCCCGCTCGAGGCCGCGCTAAAAGGTTCCGAGCAGATCGGCTTCACGATTCTTTCGCTTACCGTGTCGCTGATCGCGGTGCTGATCCCCCTGCTCTTCATGCAGGACGTGGTAGGCCGGCTGTTCCGCGAGTTTGCCATCACACTGAGCGTGACGATTCTCGTTTCAGCCGTGGTGTCGCTGACGCTGACGCCGATGATGTGCTCGAAATTTTTGCGGCATCACAACCAATCGGAAAAGGGGTGGTTCTACCGCGCGTCAGAAAATTCGCTGAATTGGATCATCGAGCAATACGCGACGGTACTGCGATTCGTGTTGAAGCACCAGCCGGCCACGCTGGTCGTAACCGTGGGAACGCTGGCGCTGACCATCTTCCTCTTCCTGGTTGTGCCCAAGGGCTTTTTCCCGGTGCAGGATACCGGAGTGCTCCTAGGCATTTCCGAAGCCCCGCCTAGCATTTCCTTTCAGGCCATGGCCGAGCGGCAGCAGGCCCTCGCGAAAGTGATTCTGAAGGATCCCGACGTGGTCAGCCTCTCGTCGTTCATCGGAGTGGACGGCGTGAACATGCTCCCGAACAGCGGGCGCATCCAGATCAACCTGAAATCGCGCGAGGAGCGCACCGACGACGCCGAAGCGATCATTCGCCGCCTGCAAGCAAGCTTGAACGGCGTTCAGGGAATCACGCTCTACCTGCAGCCGGTGCAGGACCTGACTGTCGAGGATCGCATCAGCCGCACGCAATTCCAGTACACGATGGAAGACGCCGACGCGCAGGAACTTGCCGTGTGGGTGCCGAAGCTCATGGACCGGTTGCGGAATCTTCCGCAATTGACCGACGTGGCGAGCGACCAGCAGTTGCTCGGCACGCAGGCCACGCTGGCCATCGATCGCGACACTGCATCGCGGCTCGGAATTCTTCCGCAGGCGATCGACGACACGCTGTACGATGCGTTCGGCCAGCGCCAGGTCTCGACGATCTTCACGCAGCTGAACCAATACCACGTGATTCTGGAAGTGAACCCCGCCTTCCAGCAAAATCCCGACGCGCTCAAGATGATTTACGTGCGCTCATCGAACGGAACGCAGGTGCCGCTCAGCGCCTTCACGACGTACTCCTCGGAGCTGACGCCGATCGCGGTGAATCATCAGGGGCAATTTCCCGTGGTCACGCTTTCCTTTAACCTGAAGCAGGGTGATTCGCTCGGCCAGGCCGTCGATGCCATCAAACAGACGCAGCAGGACCTGGGCTTCCCTGCGAGCATTCACGCCGGATTTCAGGGCACTGCGCAGGCGTTCCAGGCCGCGCTGGCGAACGAACCGATCCTCGTGCTGGCTGCGCTCGTGACGGTGTACATCGTTCTCGGCGTTTTGTACGAGAGCTACATCCATCCGGTCACGATCCTTTCGACTCTGCCGTCGGCGGGGATCGGCGCTCTGGTGGCCCTACTGATTTTTCATACCGATTTCAGCATCATCGCGCTTATAGGAATCATCCTGCTGATCGGCATCGTGCAGAAGAATGCCATCATGATGATCGACTTTGCGCTGGAGGCCGAGCGCAAGGGCGGGAAAACCCCGATTGACGCCATTTATCAGGCGTGTCTGCTGCGCTTTCGTCCCATCCTCATGACCACGCTGGCCGCGATGCTCGGCGGCCTGCCGCTGGCCCTCGGCGGCGGCACCGGAGCGGAATTGCGCAGGCCGCTGGGAATTGCGATCGTTGGCGGGTTGATTTTCAGCCAGGCGCTTACTCTTTTCACGACCCCCGTCGTGTACCTTGCGTTTGACCGGCTCGCGAAGCGCGTCGGTCATCGAACGTTGCGCGGCGCTGAACAGATCAATGCCCCCGCGGATTGATGTTCGTTAGTTCGAGTGGCGCAGGCTTTTAGCCTGTGGGGGTTAGTTCCAGCGAGATCGATCCCGCCGCAACCAAACCCTACAGGCGGCCCTCCACCCGTTCAGGGTAAAAAGCCTGCGCCACTTACGGCCCTCAGCCTCCCAAAAATTTGCGGATCTTTTTCAGTACGCTGGCGAACATCGGCGGGGTCAAGCGGCCGGTCTGCGTGTTCTGCTGGCTCGGGTGGTAAGCCGCGAAGATGCGTGGGAGATCGCCGGGCAATGTAAACATCGCGCCGTGCGCGAACGGAAACGCCGCGCGCGACGCGATCAATCCCTGCCCCTTCAGCAGATCGAGATAGGCGCTCAGCGCGATGCCGCCGAGAGCGAGAACGACTCGCGGACGGACGATCGCGAGTTCGCGTTCGAGATAAGGCAGGCAATTGCGAATTTCCTGCGGCAGCGGCTTGTTATCGGGAGGGGCGCAACGGATCGCCGCCGAAATCAAAGCGTCCTTGAGAACCAACCCATCGTCGGCGCGCTTGGAATGCGGCTGGTTGGCGAAACCGGCGCGAAAGAGCTGCTCGTACAGAAAATCGCCCGAGCGGTCCCCGGTGAACATTCGCCCCGTGCGGTTGGCGCCATGAGCCCCGGGCGCAAGCCCAACAATGAGGAGGCGCGCTTTCGGGTCGCCAAACGCGGGCACGGGCCGTCCCCAGTACGTCCAATCGCGGTAGGCGCGGCGCTTGGTGCGCGCGACTTTTTCGAGGTAATGCACGAGGCGCGGGCACTTGCGGCAGTTTGTGACTTCGTCTTCGATGATCGCGAGCGGGCCGGCCGAGGGAATCACCGGGAGCGAGCGCCCTTCAGGAACTGGCAAAGTACCACCGCTTGATTGCGCGCCGGATCGTGGGCGGAATAGAGAAGCGTCACTTCGCCGTGATCCGCTTCAAGCTTCTTGATTTGCTGCACGAGATTCTTTCGCCCGGCCAGTTCCTTCCGATATTTCGCAGTAAATTCGGTCCACCGCGCTGAATCGTGGTGGAACCATTTCCGCAGGGCGTCGGACGGAGCGATTTCCTTGAGCCACAAATCCAGATGCGCCCTCTCCTTGGAAACCCCGCGCGGCCAGAGCCGGTCGACGAGCACGCGAAACCCGTCTGCTTTTTCCGGTGATTCGTAGATGCGCTTGATTTTCAGCACTGTGCGCCTCTCGTGGCTATTCTAGACGAGTCGCAGTGGGACAGCCAAATTGGCGTGCGACGGAGCTGCTCGGCTCGTTGACTCGCGGACCGAGCGGACGATAGCATGATGGTTTCCGCATTCGCTCAAATTTTGAGCCGACGGACGCCATGGCTGCCGAGACAAAATCCGGGACCGTTCTCGACCGCATCATCGAGGCGCGCCGCGCCGCGATCGCCCACCGGAAGAAGGCCGTTCCGGAGACCGCCCTGCGCCTCGGCGCAAAGCACGCGAAGCCTGTGCGGGATTTCGGTGCCGCGCTGACGCGCGATTCGCTGAACGTCATCAGCGAGCTCAAGAAGGCGTCGCCATCCGCGGGTCTGATTCGCGCGGACTTCGACCCGGTGGCACTGGCGAAGGGCTTCGAGTCGGCCGGTGCGGCGGCGCTCTCTGTGGTGACCGAAGAAGAGTTTTTCCAGGGCGACCTGAAATACATGCGCGACGCGCGCGCGGCAGTGGGCCTGCCGGTGCTGCGCAAGGATTTCATCGTCGACCCGTGGCAGGTTTGGGAAGCGCGGGCGACGGATGCCGATTCGTTTCTGCTGATTGTGGCCGCGCTCGGTGACTCGCTCCTCGGCGAACTGCTCGCCCTTGGCCGCGAACTGGGCATGGAGCCGCTCGTCGAGGTGCACACGAGCGAGGAGCTGACCCGGGCCCTGGCGGCGGGCGCGCGCATCATCGGAGTGAACAACCGCGATCTGCGCAGCCTGGAAGTGCGCGTAAAAATTTCCGACGAATTGATTCAAGCCATTCCCGACGAATGCATCGCGGTGTGCGAATCCGGGCTGCGCTCGCACGCTGACCTGGCTCGCCTTCGCGCCGCCGGCTTTGACGCCTTCCTCGTCGGCGAACACCTCATGGCGCAGCCGGACCCGGCTGCGGCGCTGCGCGCGCTCGTGGACGCGTAGCCGCCATGCCGACTCGTGTTAAAATTTGCGGGATCACCACCTGGGAAGACGCGCGCTTGTCCGTCGACCTAGGGGCTTCCGCGCTCGGATTCAATTTTTATCCGCAGAGCCCGCGCGCCATCAGTCCCGCGGACGCGTGGAGCATCATCCGGCGGCTGCCGCCGTTTGTGGAGGCGGTCGGCGTGTTCGTGGATTGGCCGCCGCTCGTGGTGGACGCGCTGGCGCGGGCGGTGCGCCTCGGAGCGGTGCAGCTTCACGGCATGGAAACGCCCGAGGACGTAGCCGAGCTGGGCGGTAAACACCGGGTGATCAAGGCGGTTCGTGTGCGGAAAGGCTTCCGCGCCCGCTCCCTGGCCCGATATCGAGCCGCCGACGCAATCTTGCTCGATGGATTCGCGCGCGGCTTGCATGGCGGTACGGGGCGCACGCTCGATTGGAAACTGGCGCGCGCGGCCAGCCGGTTTGGGCGGATCATTCTGGCGGGCGGCCTCGTGCCGGAAAATATTGCGGAGGCGATCCGCGTCGCGCGGCCGTACGCAGTGGATGTGGCCACCGGCGTCGAAGCGCGGCCCGGGCGCAAGGATCCAGCGAAATTGCGCGCGCTGTTCGCCGCGGTGGAATCGGCTCAACGGTAGGGCAATACGTTGTAGCGCCCGCCTTCACGGGCGGGCAGGTTTTTCGCCCGAATCGATCAGAACGGTCACGAGACGTAGCGTCAGTGCCCGCCTGAAAGGCGGGCGCTACAACGACGGAGACGCACTCTTTGGCTACTGCGACGCAAACCTGGCCGGACGCTCGGGGACGCTTCGGACCCTATGGCGGCCGGTACGTGCCGGAGACGCTCGTCGCGCCGCTGGAGGAGCTCGAGCGCGCGTACGCTGAAGCGCGCCACGACATCGCGTTTCAGCGTGAGCTGGATTTTCTGCTTAAGAACTTCGCGGGGCGTCCCACGCCGCTGCTATTCGCTTCGCGCCTGACGAAACACCTCGGCGGTCCGCGCATTTACATCAAGCGCGAAGACCTGCTCCACACCGGCGCGCACAAGATCAACAACGCGATCGGCCAGGGCCTGCTCGCGGTGCGCATGGGCAAGCGCCGCATCATCGCCGAAACCGGCGCCGGGCAGCACGGCGTCGCCACGGCGACCGTGGCGGCGCGCCTCGGGCTCGAATGCGTCGTCTACATGGGCGTGGACGACATGGAGCGCCAGCGGCTGAATGTGTTCCGCATGCGCCTCCTCGGCGCGGAAGTCGTCGGCGTAAATTCCGGCACGCGCACGCTGAAAGACGCGATCAACGAGGCCATGCGCGATTGGGTGACCAACGTGCGCACCACGCACTACCTTCTCGGCTCCGTGCTGGGCGCGCATCCTTACCCCATGATGGTGCGCGATTTCCACCGCGTGATCGGCGTCGAAGCGCGCGAACAGATTTTCGATATCGAGGGGCGCCTGCCCGATCTGCTGGTGGCGTGCGTTGGCGGCGGGTCGAATGCGATCGGATTGTTCCACGCTTTCTTGGATGATCCGACGGTGAAGCTGCTGGGCGTCGAAGCGGGCGGGCGCGGAACCACTCTTGGCGAGCATGCCGCGCGCATGGCTGCGGCGGCGGGCTACTCGGGCGCGCGCCCCGGTGTGCTGCAGGGCACGTATTCCTACGTCCTGCAGACCGCGGACGGCCAGATTGCGACGACCCATTCGGTTTCCGCGGGCCTCGACTATCCCGCGATTGGCCCCGAACACGCCTGGCTTGCCGACCGGCATCGCGCCGAATACACGGCCGTGAGCGATGACGCCGCGGTGGCCGCGGCGCGAACGCTCGCGCGGATGGAGGGCATCATTCCCGCGCTCGAATCGGCGCACGCGCTGGCTGAACTTATCGAGCGGGCGCCGAAAATGTCGCGCGATCAGATTGTGATTCTGAATCTTTCGGGGCGCGGCGATAAGGACATGGAAATTCTGGCGCGCTACTTGTAGTGCGCAGCGCTTTGCTGACGGTTTGAAATGGCCCATGCGAGCACCATCGTGACGAATACGACGACGAAACCTTTGCGCATCGCCGAGCGGTTTGCCGCGCTGCGCCGCTCGGGCGAAATGGGCCTCGTCGCGTACCTCACTGCGGGCGACCCGACGCTTGCAGCGACGGAGCAGTTCGTTCTCGCTCTGGCCAACGCGGGCGCGGACGTGATTGAGCTCGGCGTCCCCTTCAGCGACCCCGTGGCCGATGGCCCGGTGATCCAGCGCGCCAGCGAACGCGCCCTGCGCAGCGGCACGACGCTCGCCGGGGTTCTTACGCTTGTAAAATCGTTGCGTGCCAAAACCGATGTACCGCTCGTATTGTTCAGCTATTTCAATCCGGTTTTGCAAATGGGCCTGGAGAAATTCGGCGATGCGGCAAAGGCGGCGGGCGCCGATGGCGTCTTGATTACCGATCTAACGCCCGAGGAAGCGACGGACTATCGCGCAGCCATGTCCGCGCGCGGCCTCGACACCATTTTTCTTGCTGCGCCTACGTCCACGGATGAGCGCCTCGCGCTCATCGTCAAATGCTCGAGCGGATTTTTGTATTTGATTTCGCGCACGGGCGTGACCGGCGCGAAGGATCAGCTCGCGGACGAGCTGCCCGCGCTCGCGCGGCGCGTGCGGCGCTCGACCGATTTGCCCATCGCGATCGGCTTCGGCATTTCGCTGCCGGGGCATGTTTCACTGCTCGGCGGGCTCGCCGACGCAGCCGTGGTCGGCTCGGCGCTGGTGGATGAGATCGAGCGCGCCGGTACCGTGGATGCGGCTGCCGCAGCGCTGGCCGCGCGCGTGAAACTGCTGAAGAGCGCGGCGGTGACCGGGATGAGCCGCAGGGAGCCGCAGCCATGAGCGCGCCGGACAAAAATGTCGAAGGCTGGCGGAGCAAAATCGATGAGATCGACCGCCGCCTGGTTGAGCTGCTGAACGAGCGCTCGCGCTGCGTCATCGAGATCGGCCGGATCAAGCAGACCACCGGCGAAGCGCTCTACCAGCCGGATCGCGAGAAGCAGGTTCTGGACGGCGTGGTCGGCGCGAATCCAGGGCCGCTTCCCGACGGAGCGATTCGCCGCCTGTTCGAGCGCATCCTGGACGAAGCGCGCTCGGTGGAGCGCACCATAATGCACGGCAGCGACGGCAAGAAGGAAGGGTAAATGATGTGGCGCCGGCGTCTCGCGGGCGGTTTGTCGATCGCGCCACTTCATTCAAGAACCGCCGGCAAGATGCCGGCGCCACCGAACGCGCAATCCGAAGTCTGTGATATGGAAGGGACGTTGCAATGGTCGTCGTAATGCAGGAAGGCGCGAAGGAAGAGCAGATCCAGCACGTGATCGATCGCCTTGTGTCGATGGGTTTTGATATCCATCGCTCGACGGGGGCATCGCAAACCGTGCTGGGCGCCGTGGGAGTTCCTCCCGAATTTGATCCGCGGGACGTCGAAGTCCTCGATGGCGTGCGCGAAGTTGTGCGCATCACGCAACCGTACAAACTGGCGAGCCGTGCGTTCCGCCCGCAGGGCACCATCGTTGAGCTGCCGCGCGGTGTGCGTATCGGCGGCACGGAAGCGATCGTCATCGCCGGGCCGTGCTCTGTGGAAACGCCCGAGCAAATCGGCGCAATCGCCGAGCGCGTCGCCAAATCCGGCGCCAAAATCCTCCGCGGCGGCGCGTACAAGCCGCGCAGCTCTCCGTACAGTTTCCAAGGCCACGGCGAGAAAGCACTGAAGATGATGCGCGAGGCCGCCGACAAAAACGGCCTGCTCGTTTGCAGCGAAGTGATGGACGCCTCGCAGATCCCGCTCATGACGCCGTACGTGGATATTTTTCAAGTCGGCGCGCGCAACATGCAGAATTATTTCCTGCTGCGCGCACTCGGCACGGTCACGAAGCCGGTGCTGCTGAAGCGCGGCATGTCCGCCACCATCGAGGAGCTGCTGCTGAGCGCCGAATACATCATGGCCGGCGGCAACCGCAACGTGATCCTGTGCGAGCGCGGCATCCGCACGTTTGAAACCGCCACGCGTAACACACTGGATATCGCCGCCATCCCCGTCATCAAGAAACTCTCGCACCTGCCGATCCTGGCCGATCCCTCCCACGGTACGGGCATTCGCGACAAGGTTCCTCCCATGGCGCGCGCCTCGATTGCCGCCGGCGCGGACGGGCTTCTCCTCGAAGTGCACAACGATCCCGAGCACGCGCTGTCCGACGGTGCGCAGTCGCTGTTCTTTGATCAATTCGAGAAGCTCATGGCCGAGTTGCGCATCATCGCTCCCGCCGTCGGCCGGACCATCGCCTGAGCCATGGCCGACTCCTTCCGCCGCGTCGCAGTGATCGGCGCCGGACTCATCGGCGGATCGTTCGCCCTCGCATTTCGCAAGCATTTTCCCGATTCCGTCGTGGTCGGCTGGGACAAGCCGGCCGTGCTGCGCCGCGCGCTGGAGCGCGGCGCGATCCACGAAGGAATTCCGGACCTGACGCTCGCCGTCGCCGGCGCGGACTTGATCTACGTGGCGCTTCCGGTCGGCCACACGATTGAACTGCTTCCCGAAATCGCGCGCCTCGCCGGGCCGAACTCGCTCGTGACGGACGCCGCCAGCACGAAACGTTCCGTCTGCTCCGTGGCTGCTGATTCATTTCGCGAAAGCGGCGCGCATTTTCTCGGTGGCCACCCGATGGCCGGAAAGGAAATCTCCGGCATCGACGCCGCCGAAGCAAATTTATTTCGCGGATCGAAATACGCGCTGATTCGGCCATTGGAAAAAGAGAAGGCCAACACCTGGCGCGAACAGCGCGTCGCGGCGTTTGTCGCGGTCATCGAGAAATTCGGCGCGGATGCGGTATGGATTGACGCCGACGCCCACGACCGCGCCGCGGCTGTGGTTTCGCACTTGCCGCAGCTTCTCTCCGTAGCGCTCGCGAGCGTGGTTCGTGAGCAAACGGATGAAACGGGGTTGCCTGTCACACTCGCGGGCCGCGGGCTGCGCGATACGCTGCGGCTCGCGGGAAGCCCCTACTCCGTGTGGCGCGATATCATTCTGACGAACAGCGACAATCTCGAGCGCGTGCTCGACCAGATGATTCAGGCCCTCGAGCAGGTTCGCAGCGACCTGCGCACCCGCGCCCTCGAGGAGGAATTCGCAGCGGCGGGAGAACTGTACAAGATTCTGCGCGATTTGCAGTAGACTATTGCCGGGGAATATTGCGGATTTTCATCCGGGTGGGGAGCTTCGTTTTCAATGGATAAGCGCGTAGCCAACGCCGATGCGGCGATTGAGAAACTATTTGACGGCGCCGTGATTCTCGCCGGCGGGTTCGGGACCTGTGGCGTCCCGGAAAATCTGATCGCCGCCGTTCGCCGCAAGGGCACGAAAAATCTCACCTTCGCCTCGAATAACGCAGGCACGATGGACGCCGGACTGGGCCTGCTCCTGCAATCGCACCAGATCAAAAAAATGATCGCCAGCTACGTTGGCGAAAACAAACTCTTCGAGCAGCAGGTGCTGAACGGCGAAGTGGAAGTCGAGCTCAACCCCCAGGGCACGCTCGCCGAACGCATGCGCGCAGCCGGCGCGGGCATTCCGGCGTTCTACACGCCGACCGGCGTGGGCACGATGATCGCCGACGGCAAAGAAACCCGCGAATTCAACGGGCGCAAATTTATTCTCGAGCGCGGCCTGCGCGGCGATTTCGCCTTCATCAAGGCCTGGAAGGGCGATCGCTGGGGAAACCTGATCTACCGCCGTACGGCGCGGAATTTCAATCCCGTGATGGCCACCGCCGCCGATTACGTGATCGCGGAAGTCGAGGAGCTCGTCGAGCTGGGCACGCTTCCACCGGAATCGGTGCACACGCCGGGAATCTTCGTGAACGCGATCTTCCAGGGCGTCAATTACGAGAAGAAAATCGAGAAGAGGACGGTGCGAAAACGGCCATGAGCCAACTCGCCTCACCTGCAGATACAAAGAAAGCCGCGCCGTCCGAGGAAAGCAAGCGCGAGTTCATCGCGCGTCGCGTCGCCCTGGAGCTGCGCGACGGCTTCTACGTGAATCTCGGAATCGGTACCCCCACACTCGTTGCCAACTACATTCCCGCCGGGATGGACGTCGTGCTGCAATCGGAAAACGGGATGCTCGGCGTCGGACCGTTCCCCTACGAGGGCGAGGAAGATCCCGACCTGATCAACGCGGGCAAGGAAACGGTCACCGAAATTCCTGGGACGAGCTATTTTTCGAGCGCCGATTCCTTCGGCATGATTCGCGGCGCCCACGTGAACATGACCGTCCTCGGCGCGCTGCAAGTAGATGAGAAGGGCAACCTCGCCAACTGGGCCATTCCGGGCAAGATGCTGAAGGGTATGGGCGGCGCTATGGACCTCGTGGCCAGCTCGCCTTACGTCATCATCGCGATGGAGCACACGACGAAGGACGGCCAGCCCAAGATTCTGAAAAAATGCTCGCTGCCTCTCACCGGCGTCGAGGTCGTCGACCTGATCGTCACCGATCTCGCCGTGATCGCGGTCACGCCGGAGGGCCTGGTCCTGCGCGAAGTGGCGCCGGGGTTGACGCCCGCGGACGTTCAGAAAGCGACGGAGCCCACGTTGATCGTCGCCGAGGATCTGAAAACGATTTCGGTCTAATTGGGAATCCCGGCACCATCGGCCCCCATGAATTCGGAGGAAGCGCGGACGCATCCTTGGAACCCAACTCTATCGTGATCGTGAGCCTGCATACGCCCAAGGAAAAAGTGTGGGGATCGATCGTGTCCATGAACCCGTCGGGAGTCACGCTGCGCGGCATCGACCTCAATTCCTTCGACGATTTCATCCGGCAGGTGATGGACCCGGAAGGCGAGCGCGTCGGCCTTCCCACGCTGTTTTTTCCGATGCAGCGCATAGAGCGCGTCGCGCTTGACGAGCCGCACGGATCGATCCCTTCGCTTTCCGGACGTTTCGAGCAGCGCGTGGGGCGCTCGCTGCGGGACTATCTCGCGCTATTCGTCTGAGCGGAATCGAAGTCCAAACATGTCCTCTCGCGTGTTCACCGTTCCGAACCAGCTCACCTTCCTTCGGCTCGGCTTTTTGCCGTTTTTCATTATTTCCATCCATTACCGGCGCTACGAAATTGCGCTGGCGATTCTCATCATCGCGGGACTGACGGACGGCCTCGACGGCATCTTGGCGCGCACGCTCAATCAGAAGACCGCGCTCGGGGCATACCTCGATCCCATCGCGGACAAGCTGCTCCTGTCCTCTTCGTTTGTGGTCTTGGCGCTGAACCGGAAGATCAGTTGGTGGCTCGCGACACTCGTTCTCAGCCGGGATATCATACTGCTGACGGCGGCTGCCGTGATTCTGGTGGTGGTCGGCTACCGGCCGTTTCCGCCAAGCATCTACGGCAAAGCGACGACCACGTTTCAGATCCTGCTCGTCTTTGCGGTGGTGCTACTGGCAGTGACCGATTGGGGTTGGCTGCTGGTCGTCCGAAACATCATCGGCTACCTGACCGCCGCCTTCACCGTCTTCTCCGGCTTCCACTATTGCTTCACAGTCGCCCGCCGCCTGAACGAGCAACCGGCCCAGTAGGACAGTCTCTCAGCCTGTCTGGTTTTCCGCAACGAAGGCAAGATTCGCGCCGAAACTCGTAACGCCGGAACCCACTACGAACTCTGCAAATAATTCACAACCATAAATCCAAAGCTCACCGCAACCGCGATCCCCGCCCCCCACCCCAAAATCTCCGCCAAGCGCCGCTCGCGCATATCCGCCGGAGTCCGGTCCGGCATCAAACGGCCAAGCAAATAACCCGATGCCACCCCACCCAGATGCGCGTAGTTGTCCGTTCCGGCGAAAAGAAATCCCATCACGCCAATATAGATCAACCAGCGAATGAGCGCGCTTCGCAAAGCCTGCGCCCCCATGCTCTTTCTTCCGGTAGTCGCCGCGAGCAGCACGCCAATCAGCCCCAGGAGCGAGCCCGACGCTCCCACGCTGAAATGCCCTACCGAAGAGCTGAGCAGATAACCGCAGACGCCCGTCGCCACGTACAAGAAGAGATATCGGGCCGAGCCGTATAGTTCCTCGACCATCGGGCCGATATCCATCAGCACCCACATATTGAAACCGATGTGCAGCAAGCCTCCGTGAAGAAAAATCGCCGTTACGAATCGCCAGGGCTGGGTTAGATCCCCCGGCCCACCAAGAAAACCGGACAGTGGCAAAGAAGCACCCAGCCGGTAGCTGACCTGCGAGGCGATTCCGCCGAGGCCCATCAATCCTCCGCCGGCGCCTGCACCGCCTGAAAATTTCATCGTAATGATGAACGACAGCGCATACATCACGGAGCAAATCGCCAGCATCGCGTAGGTCACCGGCGAAGTCTGCGGCATGAAGCGGCTGATCGACCGGCTGGCCGCGGCGAAGGAGAACGTCATGTTCGCGCCGCACTGGTGGCACTTCGTCGCCGTCGAGCCGACCAGCGTTCCGCAAGCCGGGCACAGACGCGGGCGCGAAACTCTCGGCTCGGAGTGGAACATCGCCGCGAGCTGGCTGCGCCAGCGGTCAATTCTGTAGCGCCATCGAACCGGAAGCGGCACGTTGTCTCCTTGCCCGGAAAAATTCGCCTGCCTATAATAGCCGGAATCGCAAGCGTACGTGAAATGCTCGGGACGAGAATTGTGGCCGCTTGCAGGACGTTGTAGCGGCAACCTTTTAGGTTGGCATCTGGGGTGAGTGGGCGCTTACGGATCGAGCTGATGCCCGCCTGAAAAGAAAGGCGGGCGCTACAAATGCGTGCCGCGACTTGAGGATATTTGGCCGAGGTAATCGTTGCCCATATTGAAGCACGGCGGTTGCGGGAGTGAGTGAAAGTCGAAAGCGCCGTGCGTGGCCCCCTCTCGATTTTGCGTCGTTCATCATTCCAGTTTTGGCGGCACTCCTTGCATCCGGCTGCGGCAGCCGGCGGCCCGTGGCAACCGCGCCTCCGCCTCCCCCCAGTCCGACGGAGACGCAGCCTGTTCCGGCGCCCGCTCCTGCTCCAACTCAACCGCCGTCGCGTCCGCCATCTCCGCCAAGCGCTGCGCCGCCAACTCGCACGACCCCGTTTGTCCCCGGCATGTTCGTTGAGGAGGGCACCGCATCCTGGTACGGCATCCCGTTCCACGGGCGCCGCGCGGCCAACGGCGAAATTTTTGATATGAACTCGCTGGTCGCAGCGCATCGCACGCTGCCGTTCGGCAGCATCCTGCGCGTGACCAATCTCAATAACGGGCGCGAAGTGCAAGTGCGCGTGATCGACCGAGGGCCATTCGTCGGCGACCGAATCCTCGACCTGGCGCGCGCCGCCGCAGTCTCTCTGGACATGATCGGCACGGGTACCGCGCCCGTGCGCATCGAGCTTCTCTCTGGATCCAACCCGGCCGTGGGAGAATTCACAGTGCAGATCGGCGCATTCGCCGACCGCGGCAACGCCGAGCGGCTGCGTGATCGACTGCTCCCGTACTACCAGCCGATTTTCATCCAGGACTACGACGCCCCCACGGGCCACTTCTACCGAGTGCGCGTCGGCCGCATGCCGACCCCGGAAGCCGCCCAGCGGCTCGCCGCGCAACTGAAAGACAGCGATGGATTCCAAACCTTCGTGATGCGCCTCGACGCGCCGGCCGATGTCGGCATCCGCTAGCACCAGCCTGCTGCGCGTGCCGTAGCCCGCCTCTTTAGAGGCGGGGTTACGCGTCTTCGTATAGAAGGAAGACAACGCAATTCAGGAAAACCAGCTTGCGTCCCCCGCGTCTAAAGACGCGGGCTACAACATCGCGGCACGCCTCGAAGAAGGGCTTCCAACTCTTAACTCTCGACTGTAAACTCTGGACTCCGAACCTCGAACTCCGGAGCGCGCCACATGGACGACTGCCTTTTCTGCAAAATCGGCGACAAAAAGATTCCGTCGAAAATGGTTTACGAAGACGCTGACATCTTCGCGTTCGAGGACATCAGCCCGCAGGCGCCCACGCACATTCTCATCTGCCCGCGCAAGCACGTAGTCTCGCTGACCGATGCCGGCCCGGAAGACACGGCGATCCTCGGCGACTTGCAACTCGTGGCAGCAAAGCTGGCCAAGGATCGAAAGCTCACCGAAGGCTATCGAACCGTGCTCAATAACGGGCGCGGAGCCGGGCAGTCCGTGTTTCATCTGCACCTGCACTTGCTGGGTGGGAGAGAGTTTCGCTGGCCGCCGGGATAAAATCCCGTAGCGCCGCCGTCTCGCCGGCCTGTTCGTAGAATGTTTGGGCTGAAATGCGCGGCCGGCGGGACGCCGGCGCTACGCTACATCCCGAAACCGTATGAATTCTTTGGACCTTTTACGCGAATCTATTTGTGCGTCATGACGTAGACCCCGTCCCAATTTTCCTCGGGACCGGCGACGAGGTATTCCTTGCAGCGATTGAGATACATCTTCGCGGGGCCGTCCTCGGGCCAGCGCTCCAGTAATTTTTCAAACACGATTTGTGCGTCCTGCCAGCGCCGCTCGCGGTAGCACGCGCGGCCCTGCGCGAAAAATTCGAGATGCGTTTCCAGGTCCCGCGCGTCGCCTTCGGGCGTTCCGCGCGCTGCAACCAGTTCGTAGAGCGTGACCGGCTGCAGCTTTCCCTTCACGCGGATGAGATCGAGTTCGCGAAAAACGAGAAGCGGGTCTTCCACTTCGGAGTAGCTGGAATCACTCAGAAGGATGTGCGTGCCGTATTCCTTGTTCAGCCCTTCGAGGCGCGCGGAAAGATTGACCGTGTCGCCGAGCGCTGTGTATCCGTAGCGCAACTCCGAACCCATGTTGCCCACCGACGCGACTCCCGTGGACAGGCCGACGCCGATATCGAGCACGGGCTTGCCCTCCGCGCGCCATTTTTTCTGCATCTCTTTCAGCCGCGCGATCATTTCGAGCGCGGCGCGGCAACCTTCCGTGGCGTGTCGCGGGATTTCAAACGGGGCGCCCCAAAACGCCATCACGGCGTCACCAATGTATTTGTCGAGTGTGCCGTTGTGCCGGAAGACGATTTGCGTCATATCCGTCAAATATTCGTTCAGAAGCGTGGCCAGTTCCTGCGCATCGAGCTTTTCGGAAATGGTGGTGAACCCGCGCACGTCGCTGAACATTACCGTAATTTCAGTTTTGCGCGGCTTTACGAGATCGGGGTTTTCAAGCAGGCGGCGAATCACTTCCGGGCTCAAATATTGCTGGAACGCGCTACGCACACGCCGCTTTTCCTTTTCCTCGACGAGCGCGCGATACATCGCCACGAAGCCCACGTTCGCCACGAGCGTGCCGGACGGAACGATGAAGTTCAGCCACCAGCCGTGCAAAAACGCGAACCACACACCCAAACCGAACGGCACAAGCAAGAGCAACCCGAACAGCATCGACCGGGGCTGCGCCAGCGCCAGCCACAACCCCAGCGGCACGCCGAACAGAAGAATCAGCGCCACATCGATGACGATTTGATTCGCCCCGCGAACGAGCCAGTGCCGGTTCAAAATATTGTCGATCACGTTGGCGTGAATTTCCACGCCCGGGTAGTTGATCCCGCCAAACGGAGTCGAGCGCAAATCGCCGATTCCGGTCGCGGATGCGCCGACAAGGACTAGCTTCCCTTTGAAAGTTCCGGGAGGAAATTTTCGCCGCACAACGTCGGCAATCGAAACGTAGGGATACGTCGCTACGTCGCCCTCATAGTCGATCATCATCCGCCCGATTGCATCCGGATGAATGATGAGCGAGGGACCAAACTCAACCGCAGTGACGCCGGTTTCGCTGAAGTCGAGTTTCATTTGCTCTTCGGGAACTCCTAGGAACTGGCGCACGGCCTGTACCTCGACCGACGCGTAGAGATCCCAAGCGCCCAGGTCTTTCGAGCGGCCATAAGGGAGCACAAGAACCGAGTGCCGCACGACTCCGTCCGAGTCCGGCTCGACGTTGAAAAAGCCCGTCGCTCCGTGCTCCTTGCGCAGGGCATCGCTGAGGATTTCGATGTTTGCCTGCGTGCCTTTCGGGATCAAATAGTATGGGGCGTCGAAGCCCTCCATCAAGTGCCGGAGATCGCGCTCGCCCGTTTGGGGATTCGCCGAGCGCAACTGCGGGAACGGGAAATCCGCGAGGATATTCGCGTACCGGTCGAGCGTCTTGTCATCCACGCCGTTCAAATCGTATTGCGAATAAAGGAAGAAATTCCCAAGGACAACGTTTCCGAACCTCTCGATGGCCCGCGCGAATTGTTCGTCGCCGTCATATTCCTTCGATAAGCGATCCAGGTCCGTGATCACGCGCGGGTCGGTCTGCCCCCCGTTTTTCTGCCGCTTCGCAACGGTCTCCCGTAGTTCGCGAATCGGCGCCGCTGTTTCGTCCGGCTTGCTGAACGTGACGTCAAACGCCGCGACCTTCGCTCCATCCTCGCGCAGCGCGTCCAGCATCCGCGCAAAATACGTGCGCGAAAAGGGCCACCGGCCCAGAACCTCCTGAGAGCGCTGGTCGATGTCCACAATGATGATGCGCGGGTCGGGATGCTTGTAGCTGTCCGGCCGCAGGCGAAACCGAAGGTCGAGCGCGTTTAATTCGAGGCGGTTGACGAAGGAAAGTAGGGGGTTGGGGCGATCGCCGACGAACGTGTAGGTATAAATCGCGATCGCGAAAGCCGTCAGTCCAACGCTGATGAGGAAAGGTACGCGCCGGTTCCACCACGCCCGCAGCCATTCGCGCGGGAGTTGCAAGGCGCGCCGCGATTCACCGCCCGTAGAAGCTCCTGGCATCGTCCGTGAATTGTACCCGAGGGCGCGGCCGGCGGCGGTCAGTCACGGAACATGAAATGGAGCCGCACGCGGCCCACGTCGATCGTGTCTCCGTCATTCAGCTTGGTCGGGCCGTGGATGCTCGTGCCGTTGATTTTCGGAATGCGGTCGCCGCGGCCGAGGTAGTAGCCGTCGTCGTGCTTGTTGATCTGCGCCGCCACGTCCGGCGTGAACCATCCGCGCAGGCGGACCGTGGCCATTTTCGAGTGGCCGATCACGGTCAGCTTTCCGGAAATGCGGTACTCCTTCTGGTCGGTACGGCCGCCTATCACCGTGAGCGTGGGAACGCGCAAACGCTCCGGCGAGAGCTGGGACCGCTCGCCCGCCGCGGCCGCCGCATCCAGCAGCTTGCGCCGCTGCTCGGTGTCCAGAATCATCGTTTCATTCACGCGCGGCGCCGGCGCCTTGCGCGAATCCTGCGCGGGCGCGACCGCGTCGTGCGCCCGGTCCACCAGAATTTCGTGCTTGCCGATCAGGATCGAGTCGCCGTCCTTGAGCATGGCGCGCTCGACCCGAATGTCATTCAGGAAAGATCCGTTGAGGCTGTTCAAGTCCTCGACGACCAGCGACCCCGCCTCGACGTACACGCGCGCGTGATAGTTGGAAACCGCCAGATTGTCGATGTGGATGTCATTATCCGGAGCGCGCCCGATGGTGACCGGACGTTCCCCGAGGGGGACTTCCTTGAGGTTTGCATTTTCAAACTTCAGCACGAGTCGTGACATGAGCCTTCTCCACCGGCCGATGCCGGCGCAACAGCCTTATCCGGAGTACTTTTTCCAGATCTTCAGCCGGTCGAAAAATCCTTCCGACTTCTCGAGGACGCGCAGGACAATCACGCTGACGTTGTCCATGCCGCCGCCTTCATTGGCAAGCTCGACCAGGCGGTCCGCGGCTTCCTGCGCGGACGAACTGGTGAGCAGCGTGCTCGCAATCTCGGGATCGGTTACCATGCGCGTCAGCCCGTCCGAGCAAAGCAGCACGCAATCGCCGACCAGCAGCATCTGTTCGTCCGTGTCGACTTCCACGGCGGCGTTCGTCCCCACCGCGCGCGTCAACACGCTTTGCATTTCGCTCGCGTCGGCTTCCTGCGGAGTCAGTATTCCCACCCGCACCTTTTCCGCCACCAGCGAATGATCGGCCGTCAGTTGATCGAGCGTGCCGGCCCGCAGCAGATACGCGCGGCTGTCTCCCACGTGCGCGACGGACATTCTCTGCCCCTCGACCCAGGCGGCGACCACGGTTGCGCCCATGCCCTTGTGCCCGGCATCGGACGCCGCCGTCTCAAATACTTTTCGATTGGCCAGGCGGATTGCGCTCGCCAGCCGGTTCGTCCGCTCCGAAACATCCGGACTGGACTCTCCAAAAATCGGCGTGGACCGGCTGTTCGCTGACTGCCGGCAATGCGTCAAAACCATCTGCACGGCGAGCTGGCTCGCCACTTCGCCGTGCGCTTCTCCACCCATCCCGTCGGACAAGATGTAAAGCTGCAGCCCGTCATCGACGGAATAGCAATCCTCGTTGTTTTTACGCACGCGCCCAAGATCGGTGCGCGCACCGGCTTGAATGTGCAAAGGGGCCTCACTCGGTTGGTGCTAGGGTCCTACGCTCCTCCCAATGTGGAGCTTTCGGACCGTAAAATCGCGGCTTGGCCAAGGTCATCGCCCGCCGGAGCCGCCGGACCGGTAGAATTCAGGCTAGCAAACCCCTTCCGGTACGGCAATGGGTTGTGACGTAACTAGTTACATCCTCTTTGGACAACTTTACGAATATCTAACTGGGAGCCTGATTCGGGTTCCGATACAATTACGGAAGCGGGAAAGGCGCCGGTTCTCCCACCCCTGCGCTATCCCGCCCCTCTCTCATGCCGCAGCGCGCCGAAATTTGGTATCTCGAAGATTCCCACGCGGCTGTGCTGGCTCGTCCTTTGCGCCGCAGGTTTGCGGTCCGGGCTCTGCCAGGCACGGCCAAAGGGTGCCGCGCCACCCCTCCTGTCCCGCAGGAAACGCCGGTAGTCTGCTTTGCCGATCTGGGGGCGGGCGATCTTGCAGATTGGCGCCGGCTGGCTCAAAAGTCGCCTCGCGTCCGGCTCATCGGAGTGTCCCGGAACGGCTCCGCCGAGAGCGCCCCGGGCTGTTTTGCCACTCTTCCTCGTCACGCAAATCCCTCGGTGGTTCGCAAGGCTGTCGACGCGGCTCTGGCGAATATCGAGCTGTCCCAGCGGGAGAAGGACCTTCGCGCCGAGCTCTCTCGCGCCGAGCGCGAAATGGAGGAGCTCAATCGCATCGGGATCGCTCTGTCGCAGACCCGCGAAATGGGCGCACTGCTCAGTTTGATTCTGACCAAGGCGCGGGAGATCACCGGAGCGGATGCCGGCTCGCTCTACCTGGTGGAGGAGACGCACCCCGATGTGCTGAGCGGCGGCCCGGGCGAGATTCACTTGCGCTTCAAGCTCACGCAGAACGACAGCTTGCAGTTTCCCTTCGCTGAATTCGAATTGCCGCTCGAGGAAAGCTCGCTCGCAGGATATACGGCGCTTCACGGAGAAGTGATTAATCTCGCGGACGTCCACCGCATCCCCCAAAATCGGCCCTATCGCTTTAACGCCCGCTTCGATAAGGAAACCGGTTACCGCACGCGGTCCATGCTCACGCTGCCGATGAAGAACGGCCGCGGCGAGGTGATTGGTGTCCTGCAGCTCATCAATTGCAAAAGCCATCCCTCCGCGCGCTTGACGAGCCCGGAAGCGGTCGCCCGGGAAGTGCATCCGTTTTCCGAACGCGCGGTGCGTCTGGCGCTCTCGCTCGCTTCCCAGGCTGCGGTTGCCTATGAAAATGGGCGCTTGTACCAGGACATCGAAAGGCTATTCGAGGGTTTCGTCCAGGCATCGGTAAAGGCGATTGAGCAGCGGGATCCGACTACGTCGGGCCATTCCCTGCGAGTTTCGCAAATGACGGTGGGGCTTGCGGAAGTCGTGGACCGCGTCGAAAAGGGCGCCTACGCGGCGACCCGGTTTTCCCACGAGCAAATGAAGGAAGTCCGCTACGCCGCGCTGCTCCACGATTTTGGAAAAGTCGGCGTGCGCGAGGACATCCTGATCAAGGCCAAGAAACTTTATCCGCTGCAAATCGATCTGATCGCGCACCGCTTCGACTACCTGTACAAGGAACTCGAGGCGCGGATGGAGAGCGAGAAGGTGCAAATCCTCCTCGAGATGGACCGGCCTCAGGCGCTGATCCGCATTGCCTCCCTCGAAGAGGAATATCGCCGCCGCAGAATTCAGATTGAAAAATCGTTCGACGTCATCCGACAGGCCAACGAGCCTACCGTACTCCCCGGCGGAGAGTTCGAACGCCTGTTCGAAATCGCGCAACAAACGTATCTCGACCCACGCGGCGTCAAGAGGCCGGTGCTCACGCCGGAGGAAGTGCGTTATCTTTCGATTCCCAAAGGCAGCCTCAGCCCGGAGGAACGCGCGCAAATCGAGGCCCACGTCGTTCACAGTTTCAACTTCCTGCTGCAGATTCCGTGGACCAAACAGATTCGCGAGATTCCGCGCATCGTCCGCGCTCATCACGAAAAGCTGAATGGAACGGGCTACCCGTACAAGTTGCGCAGCCCAGAAATTCCGGTTCAGGCGAAGATCATGACGATTTGCGACATTTTCGACGCGCTGTCCGCTTCGGACCGTCCATACAAGAGGGCGGTCGTGACGGATCGAGCGCTCAATATTCTCGAAATGTCGGTGAAGGACAAGGAACTCGACCCCGAACTGTATCGCCTCTTCCTCGAAGCAAAGATTTTCAATCTGGCCGACAAGATCTAGCGGGCGTCTCGATCCCGGTTCGCTAGGCCCACCTGGTATCGCGCTTCAAACCAATGCGCGGTAGAATTGCTGCCATGGCGCGTGCGTGGGCTCGCCGTAAGGTTGCGTGTCGTTGCCTCGTTTTTGTTTTGGCGACTTGTCTGTGTGCGGGCATCTCGGCAGCTGCACAGGAAGCGCCCAAGGCTCGCCCTGCTCCGAGCCCCTGGCTGATCATCCTGCCGCCCAGAGTAATCGCGAGCGCGAACGCGACATTCGCCGTTCTCGACTATCAGGGACGTTTGCTGCCGAATATCGCGGTGGAATTGTCAACCGGCCAAAAAGTCACGACGGATGCAACGGGCCGGGCGATCTTCCATGCGCCGGATGGCCCCGGGAAATTGCGCGCGGCATCCTCTGGAGGAAACGTTGTCGCATCCGCGGAAGTTCTCCCGGTCGATGAGGCGGCTATGCCCGCCGCCGCGGAGCGCGACCGGCCAGTCATTGGCGTGGTTTCCTATCCGCGCGTTCTGGCGACTCGCGATCGATTCACTTTGGAAGGCGCGGGCTTTCGCGGCGAAGCAGATTTGAACCATGTTTCCCTGGACGGCGATCCTTGTCTCATTCTCGCTTCGTCGCCGGCGGCGTTGGTGGTTCTGCCCGGCGAGCGCGCGCCCGTGGGCGACGCCACTCTTCACGTGGCGGTCGCCGAAGCCGATGCGGGACAATTTCCTGTTTCGGTGGTGCTCCTTGAATTCAGCGGCCCCGCGGAAGGAGCGAGTGCCGGGTCGGCGGGGCAACTGGTTTTGCACGCGCGCGGCTCGAAGCAGCCGCTGGTCCTCGAAGTTCGCAACGCCTCGCCGGGCGTCATCGAACTTACGAAAGGAAATGTACAGCGCTTGAAGACGTCCGGAGGTGAGGAGAACACGGTGCCGGTGGACGTGAAATTTGTGACCGCGGGAAACTACGTTGTGTCGGCAAGGCTCGTCGCCCCGAGCGTAACGTCTCCCGACCTGCAATCCGCACGAAGGCGCCTGGCCGAGGCGAAAAAAATCGCCCCGGAAGACTGGTCGGCGCGGATCGATCGCGTACTCTCGACGATGGACCGCGCGCCGCGCGATTTGCCGCAAATCCGCGCAGAGCTGCGGGCCATGTTGGACGACAAACCGGCGCCGCCGCTCGCGTCGCTGCTCGACTCCGCGTGGTGGGAGCTGAATTGAGGACGGGCGGCCGAATTTGATTTTTGGAACTTCAATCTCACTGAATCTCTTGCTCAAGGCGCATTCATGACTGGAACGGACATTCTGATTGCGGCGGCTTGCCTAGTGGCGGGCTTTGCGGCAGCGTGGGCGTGGGCGAAATCCGCGTCTGGATCAGCACGACTCGGGCTCGAAAAGCGCGCGGCGAGCCTTGAAGGTGCCGCTCAGGAGTTGAAGAGACAAAACGAAGCCCTGCAGCAGGAATTGCGGGCCACGCAAAAAAGAATCGAAGACGAGCAAAAACTGCGGGCCGCGGCGGAGAAAGACGGCGAGTCGCAGCGCGCCAATGTCCTCGAACAGCGGCGCTTGCTCGACGAAGCGCAACAGAAATTGAAGGAAGCGTTCCAGTCGCTGGCCGGCGAGGCGTTGGCGGCGAGCAGCAACCAGTTCATCGAGCTGGCCAAGTCGAAATTCGACACGCTGCAAAAGGAAGCCGAAGGCGATCTCGAACAGCGCAAGGTCGCCATCCAATCCATGGTGGACCCGCTCGAAACGGCGCTGCGGGATCTGCGCTCGGAGGTCACGCGCATCGAATCGGCGAGGCAGGAAGCGTACGGAAGCCTGCGCAACGAAGTGCAGCTCCTGGCGACCACCAACAAGGAATTGCGCGAGGAAACGGGCAGCCTGGTCAACTCGCTCAAGCAGCCGCAGGTGAAGGGCAAGTGGGGAGAATTGACGCTGCTGCGCGTGGTCGAGCTCGCCGGCATGGTGCCGCATTGCGATTTCGAGACGCAGCAATCGATCGCGACGGAAGAGGGCCGGTTGCGTCCCGACCTCACCGTCTATCTCCCCGGCGGCACGCAGATCGTCGTGGATTCGAAGGTCCCGCTGCACGCTTTCCTGAAGGCCATCAACGCAACCAACGACGCCGAATACCGCGAAGCCATGATGCAGCACGCTGCCCTCGTGCGCGATCACATCAAGGGTTTGTCCGGCAAGGAATATTGGAAACAGTTCGACTCCACGCCGGAATTTGTTGTTCTCTTCGTTCCCGGGGAATCGTTTTTCAGCGCGGCGCTCGAAAATGACGCCACGCTGATCGAGGACGCGATTGACAAGCGAGTGGTGCTCGCGAGCCCCACAACGCTGATCGCGCTGTTGCGCGCGATCGCGTATGGCTGGAAGCAGCAGTCCGTGGCGGAAAACGCGGAGCGAATCAAGGATTTGGGCAAGGAGCTCTACGACCGCGCCTTGAAATTCGCCGAGCTTTTTTCCGAGATCGCGAAGGGGCTCGAACGCGCCAATAAGGCCTACAACAGCGCCGTCGCGTCGTTCGACAGTCGGCTCGTCCCGTCAGCCCGAAAGTTCAGGGAGCTGGGCATTGGCAGCGCTGACATTCCGCAACTGGATCCGGTCGAAACATTCCCACGCCCGCTGCTCATCACGCCCGACGCCGGCGAAGAATAGCCGACCAGCGATTGCTTCCTCCAGTTGTGAAAAAAAATTGTCATTCTGAGCGCAGCGAAGAATCTCTCTTTCTGTGCTCAAACCCAAGAGAGATTCTTCGCTGCGCTCAGAATGACAAAATTAGGCGAGAATGTCGCGATTGGATTTGTTCCCGAGGGAAAACGGCGGCAACAGACAGCGGCAACAAGAAACTGCGGCCTGGCGTTTACTTCAACTCCTGCACGACCAGCCGGCGCAAGCGCTCGCGGTCGGCCGGCTTCATGTGGAGGAACTCGACGCCGGCGCCGCTCGGCGTGACGTTTCGCACGACCGCAGTGGATTGAAGTTTGCGAAGACCAACGCGAATTTCGAGCTGCATGGAATCGCCGATCGCCAGGCGGTGATCGGTTTCGAGCAAAGCCCCGCCCAGCGCGATCACGCGAACTCGCGCGGCGCCGCCGCGCCCGCCAACGATCGTTGCCGGGAGAGCGGGAACCAGACGCGCGCGGGCATAGCGCCGGGGACGCCCATGCGCCGCGGCGGATTTCGTCTCTGTCCCGTCCTGATTTTTCGCGCGGGTTGCCGCGGGCCGATTTTCGAGCAGGCTGAGCGCTTCTTCGGCAGCCGAGCGCAGCGCCGCCGGCTCGCCGTGCGCGAGACCGTTGCGCTCCCTCACAATTCGCAAGAGCGAAGGCGCTGCTTCGGCCACGTGCATTCTGCCCAGCGCCTCGACCGCCTTGATCCGGAAATAAATATCCCGCAGCGTGATGTGCCCGCCTTCGGCGATTTCCAGCAGCAGGGGCACGGCCGCAGTTTCGTCGGCCAGCCCGAGGTGATCGATCATGCAGGGCACAACGAGCGCGTGCGCTTCGGGCAGCGTGGCGAGAAATGCCGTCGCCGTCGCCGCCACCACCGGCGGATTCGTCCACTTGATCAATTCCGTCGCGGCGAGGTCCTGCAAGCTCCACTCCCAGCTGGCGAGGGCCCTGGGCAGCGCAGCCGCGAGCCGCTTGGGATCCGACGAAGCGAGTAGATGGATCGCGGTGAGCGTGCGCTGGCGCCGGGCTTCGTACAAACGAGTTTCAAGCGCGCCGAGCACGGCTTCTCCCGTGGCGTGAATCAAGCGCACCATGGCCGGCAGAGAATCGAATCCGCGAGGCGCGGTCAGCAGCAATCCCAGCCTCTCGATCAGGCGTTCCGGGCTGCGCTTCAGCAGACGAGGAATGACGGCGTTGAGCGCCTGGCTGGAAAGCGCTTCATCCACGAGATAGAGCCACTGATCGTCGTTCATCACGCGCCCGACGAGCGTCGCGATGTGCGCGTGTTCGTCATCGCGCGGCGCGGCCTCGAGCGTTTCCAGGATCCTCTCAAATTCCCCGTACTCGCGTTTCGCGAGAGAAGCCCGCGCCAGCTTTTCGACCACTGCCGACAGCAGGCCCGCGATTCCCGGCGAAGTCTCCACGAGAAGCGCCTGCACGACGCCGCGCCCGAAATCGGCGATCGACGGGTGCGGCCACAATCGCTCGAGTTGCGGAGCGATGTCCGAGAGTCCTGCGGCCACCGCTCGCCGCGCCTTGTTCTCTTCCGATTCGAGGCACCGCGCATAAGCCAACAGTACCGAGCGGCCTGCGCGGCCCGCGGCCTCGGATTTCTTCTTCTCCGCGGCCACGGTTAGCGGTTCGAGGAAGCGGGCGACCACGGGCGGCGGCACGCACCAAGCATCGCCGCTCCGCAAAATTTTCCCTGTTACGCGCGCCGGCAGAGCGTTCCAGAATCGCTCGCACAGCATGGACACGCGCACTTCATCATGCTGCGACCCGCCGAACGGCCCGTTTCCATTGGCGTCGGCGCGGCCGCGCTCCTGATCGAGGCGAACGAGCAGCGGGGTCAATTCCGGCGCGGCCGTCCGGCCGGCATTGAATTCCTGCGTCACGTGAGCCAGGACAAGTTCATCCGTGAGCCGCTCGAGATACAGCGCGAGCGATTCGCTTTCGCGCGGCTTTACGTTCGAGACTCCATACACAAGGAGCGAGATAGAAGAGGGCTCGCTGCCAACCACGACGGCGTGAAAACGCCGCGCCAGATCCTGCGTCGAAGACTGCGCTTCGGGATCGTTGGCCGGCGCGAGTTTCGCCAGCAGGCGCAGCGCCGAGGCGAGCTGGTCGAAATTCGCCTCCGGCATCGGCCGACCGGCGCGCGGGGATTGCCCGGCCGCGTTGTCATACGCCAGCACCGCCGACATCAGGCTCGCCAGCAGCAGGGAATCGCGCCGCTCGGTCGGAATGTTGACGCGGATTCCGACAATGCCGCGCTCGCGGGTCCAGCTGTCCCACAATCTTCGGGAAGCGGTATCGCCGGGAGAAACGGTGCGCGGCACCTGGCTGATTTCGTGCGCGAATAAATCGAGCTCGCCCACATTGATCGGGTGAGTGAACAGCAGCGAAGTGATTCCGCTGCGAAGAAGATCCTCGGCGAGCGCTTTCAGTTCGCCGCGCTGGTCGCGCAAAGGCTCGGCCAGGCCGCCTTCATGCGGCGGCAGAAGGATGCCTTTGGTTTCCACCGCAAAAACGAGCGGCGAACGGGCCGCCAGCGCGATGCGCAACTGCTGTTCGGTGGAGGCGAGAATTTCCATCAACCGCGGATGATCCCGCTGATACAACCGCGCCGCGCCCAGCAAAACGCGGAACTGACGCAGGAAGAAAATGATGGCGTTCTCGGCGTTGGAAAATGCGGGACGGACGGGCGCAGCTTCAGCCCGGGTGGCCTCCGGCCGGTGCGGTGGCAGAGGCGTGGCTTCGACGACCGGCACGCCTTCGCCGGTCTGGCTCTTCGATGGGTCGAGGACTTTCATCGTTAGAACGGTTCCTTGCCGAATTTACGTAAGGTAGCCGGTCTAGATGCAATTTGGTGCTTCAAGCTCCGCCTGGGTGCTGGACCTCGTCCCACCCGGCGAAAAGGCACACAGGCATTGGAGACAAGGAGCACGCAGCCTGCCGTCAGGATGCTCCGGCCGGCGCCTGAAATACAGGGGATAGCATAGACTCGGACGCGTATGAAGCAACCCGCAAGGCGCGGGTGGGTAGAATCGTTACAATACCGCTATGGTGCATGCGGCGCTTTCGCCGCAATATCGCCCTGCTATCCCATCCGATGAATTTGAAATCCATTTCGCGAACGAAAAACCCAGCCACTCACTCAAGCGACAGAGTCTCGGTGACTTGCATGGTTTGGCCCTGTTGGATCGTCACACTTCGGTGCGTGTTGCCAAATCCGCGGTGAACGAGCTGTACCTCATGATCGCCCGGCTGCAATTCCAAACGCGCCGGAGTGCGCAGTCCCGTTTCCGCGCCGTCCACCAGAATTCGCGCGCCCGTCGGATTCGATCGCACCCAAACCCAGCCGGCAGACGTTGCTGCCGAGGCGGGCGGCGCTGGCGAAGCGGAGTTCGAACTGTCCTCGTCCGCGATATCGTCGATCACTCGAACTGTGTTGGGAACCGCGCGCAGATGAGCCAATAACTCGCGATGTTCTGAGAGGGTGAGTGAGCCGGAGAGCGTGATGTTCTTACCTGCGGCCTGAATCTTTACTTTGTTCGCGAGCGGCTGGCCTGCGAGCTCTTCGCGCAATTTAGATTCGAAAAGATGCGCCGGGCTAGGGCCCGGCGGAGGGGCCGGAGGAAGGATCGCTTTTGGCGCAGCATCGGCCGCGTCCGGGCTGCTTGCGTTCGTCAATGCGGGTTCAGCCTGCTTTGCCGAAACAGCGGGAATGACCTTTGGCTGCTGCGTCGTGTTCTTCTGCGCAGGCCCGGCGGTATTGTCGATCGGCGCGACGGCGGGCTTGGACGGCTGCACTGGGGCTGCGGCGGTCGTGCTCTCGGGCGCAGATGATTGAGGCGCTTCGGCCGATTGCGAATCAAGTTTCCCGCTCGAGTTGTCCTGGCTCGGCGACTGGGGGGTGGAATCCACGTTTGCGGAGGAACCGCGCGTTTGCACGGCTTCGTGGGCCCGGCGCCATAGATCCATCCCGGGCGCGTACACGCGGTATCCGGCGTACCCAATGATTCCGAGCAGGACGAGAGTAAGAAGCACGCCGCCGCGCTTTTCGCGAGGCTCCTCGGCAGGGACCAAAAGCATCGGCGACTGCAGGGAATTGTGCGTCTCGGCGGGCTTCGCGGCGGGAGGAACACCGGCCGCGCGCGCCGCGTTAGTTATGGAGCGGTTTGGCGTCGCTGTCGGAGAAGGATGAGCGCCGCCGGGGGCCATTCTCACCGTGGCGTCCGCGCCCGTCAGCTCATGAAAATTTTTCAGCGCGGTCAGTAATTCGTGGCAGCTTTGGTACCGCGCGCCCGGGTCTTTGGCCAGGGCTTTGGAGATCACGGCCGAGAGGCCCGGATGAATCGAAGAATCGAGCGATCGCGGCGGAATCGGCTCTTCGTTGATAATTTTGTAGATGACCGTGGTGATGTTTTGCCCGGGAAACGGCTTCTCGCCGGTCATCAATTCGTACAGAATTACTCCCAGAGAAAAAATATCCGATCGGCCGTCGATGGCCTTCCCCTTCACTTGTTCCGGCGACATGTAGGATGGCGTGCCCATCACATGCGACGTTTGCGCGGTACCGAATTGGAGGATTTTCGCGGTGCCGAAGTCGGTAATCTTGACCGTGTCGTCCGGGGTCAGCATCAGGTTGGCGGGCTTGATATCGCGGTGAACGACGTTGTGCTGGTGCGCGAAATCGAGCGCCGAGCAAACCTGCTCCATCAGCTTCAGGACGCGCGATACGGGAAAGGGCTGTTTCGCGTCGATGTGCGACTGGAGGCTTCGCCCTTCGACGAATTCCATCGTGATATAGAAAAGCCCGCCCTCTTCCCCGGCATCGAAGACCACCACGATGTTGGGATGAGTGAGCAGGCCGGCTGCGCGCGCCTCGGTCTGGAACCGGCCGACCAGTTCCTCGCGCGAAAGCCCGGTGCCCGCTTCGGTCAGGCGCAGAGTCTTGACCGCGACTCCCCTGCCGATGACGGGGTCGTACCCGCGATACACCACACCCATGGCGCCGCGGCCTATTTCCTCGCGGAGATCGTAACGCCCTGCCTTGGTTAGGGTAGACACGTCAACTCATCAAAACGCGGGCGCCCGCCGTGAACGAAGCGGAGCGGACGCAAAACTGGCGAAGTCCTCGTGCCTATTACGGTGCGACGCCGGGCAAGAAAAGCCCGGGGGAACGCCAGCACCCGGCACTTCTATCAAAAGTAGACCCCTGGTGGAGGAGCGTCAACGCTCGAAAGGTACAGTGTTCCGGGATAGCAATGGCGCGGCTCAGGCCGATTTGGCAAGCGACGCGACATCGCTGGCTCCGTGTTCCATGTGTGCATCAACACTCGCGCTGCGGTATGGCATCTCCCTCATTTCGTGTGATATAAGGTATCAACTGCCGCGAAGTGAGGTGCCGAATCCATGGCCAGAGCGTACAAGTCCGAACCGCGTAATCCTGAAACAGCCAAGCCGGAAATCGATCGCCGAAAGTTCCTGAAGGGCGCGGCCGTGGGCGCCGCGGCGCTGGCTGCTGTGCCTGCTGCAGTTTCCGCGGAGCCGCAGCCTGTTGAGCCGAAGCGCGTGGTTCCTCCGGCTATGTCCCCAGCCGCCGAGACAGAGGTTCCGTCGATCACCGAAGTCCTGATCGCGGAACGTACCGGGTCGGACTTCATGGTGGACGTGATCAAATCGCTGGGATTTGAATATGTGTGCGCGAATCCCGGATCGAGCTTCCGGGGCATCCACGAATCGATCATCAACTACGGCGGAAACAAGAGTCCGGAATTCATCACCTGCTGCCACGAGGAATCGTCCATTGCGATGGCGCACGGCTACTACAAGATTGAGGGCAAGCCGCTGCTGGTGCTGGCGCACGGCACGGTGGGCGTACAGCATGCGGCGATGGCGATGTACAACGCCTACTGCGACCGCGTGCCGGTTTACGTGATCCTCGGGAACATCATCGATGTAACCCAGCGCGCGCCGGGCGTCGAGTGGTTCCACAGCGTGCAGGACGCGGCCGCGATGGTGCGCGATTTCACGAAGTGGGACGATCTGCCCATTTCGCTCGAGCATTTTGCGGAATCCGCGATGCGCGCCTATCGCGTCGCGATGACGCCGCCTACGCTGCCGGTCGTGCTCGTGGCGGACGGCACGCTGCAGGAAGATCCGATTTCGCCGGACGTGAAAATTCGCATTCCGAAGTTGACGACGGAGATGCCGCCGGTGGGGGATACAGGAAGCGTCAACGAAGTCGCGAAGCTTCTCGTCGCGGCGGAAAATCCCTGCATCATCGCGGACCGCACGGCGCGGACTTCCGCCGGAGTTGCGTGCCTGGTCGATCTGGCTGAGGCGCTGCAGTGCGCGGTGGTCGATCAGGTGGGCCGGATGAATTTCCCGACGCGCCATCCGCTCAATCAGTCCGACAGGGCGCGCGCGGCGGTGGCGGAAGCGGACGTGATTCTCGCGCTGGACGTTGCCGACGTGTACGGCATCACGCACACTTACCGCGACCAGGTCGAGCGCACGTCGCGTTCCAGCATGAAATCGACCGCGAAACTCATCACCATCAGCTCGGACGACCTCTTCATCAAGGCCAACTATCAGGATTTCCAGCGCTACAACGAGGCGGAGATCGCCATCGCCGCCGATTCCGAAGCCACTCTGCCGTCGCTCACCGAAGCAGTCAAGCGCCTCTCGACGGACGACCGCAAGCGCGCCTACCAGGACCGAGGTGTGCGCCTGAAGGCGGCGCACATGCAGGCGCTGGAGCGCTCCAAGGACGCGGCGGCGTTTGCCTGGGATGCGAGCCCGATCAGCACCGCGCGCATGTGCATGGAGCTCTGGGGGCAGATTCAGAACGAAGACTGGTCGCTCGTCGGTGCGACAACTTTCGTCAGCAAGTGGCCGCAGCGACTGTGGAATTTTGACAAGCACTACCAGTACATCGGCGGCGCGGGAGGCTACGGCATCGGCTACAACGCCCCGGCGGCCACGGGTGCGGCTCTCGCAAATCGCAAACACGGCAGGCTCACCGTCAACATCCAGTGCGATGGCGACATGATGTTTGCTCCGGGAATTCTGTGGACCGCGGCGCATCACAAGATCCCCGTGCTGCACGTGATGCACAACAACCGCGCGTATCACCAGGAAGTGATGCAGGTCCAGATCATGGCCGATCGCCACAGCCGCGGCATCCAGAATTGCAGCACCGGCACAACGATCACCGGCCCGGACATCAACTACGCCAAGTTGGCCGAGAGCATGGGCGTGTACGGCGAAGGGCCGATCACCGATCCCAAGGATCTTGGCCCAGCGCTGAAGCGCGCCATCGAAGTCGTGAAGCGCGGCGAGCCGGCGCTGGTGGACGTGGTCACCCAGCCTCGCTGAGAAAGAATCGTAGCTTGCACAAGGAGTTGTGCGCGATGAAATGGGCCGGTCTCTTCCTTCTTGCAGCTGCGCTGTTCGCCTTGCCGATCGCGCGAGCGCAGCAGGCTTCCGACGCGCCTCCCGCTGGGAACGCGGAGAACGGGAAGAAACTGTTCATGAGCGACGGCTGCTACGAGTGCCACGGCCGGCAAGGCCAGGGCGCCGCGCAGACCGGCGCGGCGCGCATCGGCCCGCCGCAGCTTTCCTTCGAGGGCTTTCAGAGCTACGTGCGCAAACCGTCGAACCAAATGCCGCCGTACGCGAGCAAGGCTCTTCCCGATCAGGACCTGGCCGATATCTACGCGTACCTGAAATCGATACCCATGCCGCCAAAGGGCAAGGACATTCCCCTGCTGAACAAGTAATCGTTTGGCCATAAAAGAATCGTTCGCTTGGATGCAGTTGGAAGATTCCACCCAAACGCGCCGATGACACCTTCCTCTTCCAACGGGGAACTGAATTACAAAACGATCTGGAAATTGGGAGGGCTGACGCCGTGGGAGCTCTTGAGGGGCGTGGCTCGCGACGCCGTCGAGGATGCTCTGGTCGCGCGCGCTTCCGGACTTGCCTTCGATTTCCTGCTGGCCCTCTTTCCCTTGCTGGTCTTTCTGCTCGCACTTTTCGGTTTGTTTGCTTCTCGAAGCGTCCAATTGCGGGCGGATTTGCTGAGTTACTTTGCCGCGTTTCTCCCGTCGCTGGCCTTTCAACTTCTGAAAAATACGACCGAGGAGCTGGCCGCGCACGCGAGCGGAGGGAAATTAACGATCGGAATTGCGGTGGCTCTGTGGTTCGCTTCCGGTGGAATGGCTTCGATGATTTCCGCGCTGAACGCAGCCTATCACGCCAGGGAGTCTCGTTCGTGGATCAAGGTGCGGGCGATCGCGGTTGGTTTGACGCTGCTGATCTCAATTTTGATTTTTTCAGCCCTATGCTTCGTCCTCTTGAGCGGGAGCCTGGTCGATTGGATCGGGACAGAACTTCACCTCGCTTCGGCCATGGTGGCAATATGGAAGGCGCTGCAATGGCCGGCCGCCGCGCTCTTCGTGGTCTTCTCGTACGCGCTGATTTATTCGTGCGGGCCAAACTCGGGGAAAAGGCGCTGGTATTGGATCACGCCGGGGTCGGCGTTCGGCGCCTTTTTGTGGCTCGCTGCTTCCGCCGGATTTCGGATTTACCTGCGACATTTCAATACCTATTCGGCAATCTACGGTTCCCTCGGGGCTTTGATCATTCTGATGGTTTGGCTGTACGTCGCAGGGCTGGCGTTTCTGATCGGAGGAAAAATCAATGCCAACATTGAGCGCGCCGCGAGAAACGTGGAGGACTGAACGATCGGGATCTCACGAAGGCGAAGAGGCCGCACCGCGGCCGAGAAATCTCTTAACACGGAGAACACAGAGGACACGGAGACCCCCCCCCGAAATTCGAGCCTGCGATTTTCACCAGCCACCAATCACGACTTCTTCCCGACATTATCGCCCACCAACTGTCCAACCGTGATGGCATTGGTAATTTGCTCCCGCAGATTCTGGATCTCGCCGGGCGAATGGGAGAGCATGATCGTGTTGGTATTCGACGACGCGCCGATTTCCTTCAGGGTGTCGAGGTATTGCGTGAGCAGCACCAGCGTCATGACGTCGCGCGCCGACGCGCCTTCGACCACCTTTTGAAAATCCTCCACGGATTCTTTGAGTCCGGCGATGATGGCCTTGCGCTGCGCGGCGATGCCTTCGCCTTGCAGCCGCTTGCTTTCGGCTTCCGCTTCCGCCTTCTTGACCGCGATGGTCTTGTCGGCTTCGCCTTTCGCGAGCGCGGCTTCCTGCTCCCGCCTCGCCGCGTTGATTTCGTTCATGGCCGTTTTCACGCGCGCGTCCGGAACGATGTCCGTGACGAGCGCGCGCACGATCGCGAATCCGAAATTCTCCATCGTGGCGTCGAGCTCGTCCTTGACGGCCTTGGCGATCTGATCTTTTTCGAGGTACGCCTCGTCCAGCGCCAGCTTGGGCACGTGGCCCAGAATCACGTTGTAGACGTATGACTCGATCTGCTTTTGCGGATCGGTGAGTTTGTAGTACGCGTCGCTGACCTTGTCCGCCAGCACCTGGTACTGCACGGAAACCGGAATCACCACGAAGACGTTGTCCTTGGTCTTCGTTTCGATCTTGAAAGGGAGTTCCTGCACGCGCATGTCAACGCGGTGCACGGCCTCGGCGAAAGGAAGCTTCAGCGAGAGACCGGGGCCCGCGATGCGCGAAAACTTGTTGAACCGCTCGACCACGCCGCGCTCCGCCGTGTTGATGGTGAAGAACGATCCGAGCAGCGCGCCGAGAACGACAAAGGCGACGACAATCGCCAGAATCAAGACCAGCATGGCCGCGGGGTTTTCCATGGTTTCTCCGATTCGGAATGGACTTCATCTCACAGGCACGCGTAGGAAATCAAGCCCGCGCCCCGATCAAGTTTCCGGCCGCTCGCCGCGCGCAAGTGCGTGGGCAGCGCGCGGTGGATTGTGGTGTAATACGCGCGCTATGGTGACACGATGAGCGCCTGGGAAAAATGGAAGAGACGCCCGCAGGGTGTCTGGTTGCGCAAGGCGCTCTTTCAGGTTCACCTCTGGACCGGAATTGGAATCGGTCTCTACATCCTGCTAATGAGCGTGACGGGATCGGCCATCGTCTTTCGGCGCGAGCTGACTCGAACGCTGGCGCGCGAACCGCGCGTGGCCGGCAGCCCCGGGGCGCGGATGGGCGAGGAGGAATTGAGACGAGCGGCGGGGCGCGCCTTTCCCGGTTACGAAGTGACTCGCGTATCGCTGCGACGAAATCCTGATCAGGCCGCCGAGATCTGGCTGGAGCGCGGCGGCGCCAAATTGCAGCGCCTGTTCAATCCGTATACGGGCGCCGACATGGGCGACTCGATCCGGCTCAGCTTCCGATTCGTACTGTGGCTTGTGGACCTGCACGACAACCTGCTGTCCGCCAAGATGGGACGGGGGTTGAATGCGGCGGGCGGCGTTCTCACCGCTCTACTCATTTTGACGGGCGTCATCATCTGGTGGCCGGGAATCGATACGTGGCGGCGAAGCCTCAGCTTCCGCTGGAAAGGAAATCCGAAGGGATTCAATTGGACGCTGCACAGCGCGCTCGGATTCTGGGCCCTTGCGTTCCTCTTGATGTGGGCGGTCTCGGGAATTTATCTTTCGGTTCCGAGCGCGTTCAACGCGGCCGTCGATTATCTGGAACCGTTGAATGTAAAAAGCAGAAACCTTCGCCTGGGAGATCAAGTGTTGTATTGGCTGGCGCAGGCCCACTTCGGCCGCTTCGCCGGCGTTTCGCTGAAAATCGCCTGGACAGTTCTTGGACTGGCGCCCGCGGCGCTGTTCCTCACGGGTCTGCTGATGTGGTGGAAACGCGTCGTGAGGCCATGGATGGCGCGCAGCGAGATCGGAGCGTCATCGCCGCGCGACCTGGAAATTTCCCGCGAAGACTCGCTGCACGCCCAGCGGTAGCCGCCGACCGCGCGCGCGACACGTACGTCGCACTCTGCGTCCTCAGTGTCCTCTGCGTTGAAGCATTTCGGTTTTCGCCCACTCCAATCCACCAAAGGCCTTAAGACAGAGTCCACAGAGAGCATCGTTGCACAGGGAACGCGGAGGTGGAGCAGAGGGTTTTACACGGGCCACGGGTCACGAATCACGCCTCACTACCGCAGCTGGACCAGCGACTCCGGCGACGACGGCGGCGCCGCCACGGGCCTCAGCGTCTGCGGCCCGCGCCAGTTGTCCACCACCGCGATCTGCTGGACGCACGACACGGTGCAAAGCGGCGCACAATGTTTCTTGGTGAAATATTCGCGCCGAATGTCCTCCGCCGTGTACTTTTCGAGCGAGATGCCCGGATAGCCGCGCTGCTGCGAGCACCAGTGCACGAGCCCGTCCTCGCAGATGTAGAGGTAGCGCGAGCCGGAGCGGCACCGCCATTCGTTCGGCTTGCCCTTGGCGATGTTGTACTGGAAGCCGTTGATGCGCGAAAATCCGCGCTTGCCCATGCCCATGATTTCTTCAAAGATTTCGATCTCGCGCCCGCCGAGCGGTTTCAGCTGCCCCTGGCCGTCGTGCAGGATCCCCACCGTACTCGTGAATCCCAGTTCCTGGGCCCGGCGGGCCACGGCGAGGGCATCTTCGGGGTTCTTCACTCCGCTGCCGAGCACCGAATTGATGTTCACCTGAAACACGGCGTGGTCGGCCAGCAACTTCAGCTTTTGATCGAGCACCTTCAGGCTCTTTTTCGAGACTTCGTCGGGCATGGCGTTGTCGATGCTGATTTGCAGGTATTCGAGGCCGGCGCGGTTCAGCCGCTCGATGCGCTCGGCGGTCAGCAGGTAGCCGTTTGTAATCATCCCGGAGAGGATTCCGTTCTTGCGCATGCGGGCGATGATCAGGTCAAGCTCCGGATGCAGGAGCGGCTCGCCGCCGCTGATGGTGACGACCGCCGCGCCCAGCGCCCCCAAGCGATCGATCCGCCGGAACATTTCCGCGGTGTCGACCGGCTTCGAGAAATCGTCGAATTCGTTGCAATACGTGCAGGCCAGATTGCAACGCCGGATGGGAATGATGTGCACGAGGAGCGGGTGCCGCGTCGAAACCAGGCCCTTCGCCACGCCGCGCAATTCGCGCAGGCGCGTACGCCAGGACCGCAATCGTCTCCGTGCCTTCACGCTGAGCGGCATGGCTAAACTATACAGGGAATCAGAAGGCTTTTGAACCCGGCCGAGCTCCCCTGTAGGGGCTTTTCGGAGAGCGGGTGGCCGCGCAGATTTCCAGCACCGAAATACTTCCGCGTATTCTCCCAACGCGCCGCCGCTTTACATCGACGATCGCCGCCCGCAATTAGCGATTTAATCACACTGAAAATCGTTTCCGCACCGTTTCTGATTGGTTTCGCTATGCTAGGAGAATTGACATTCCACGCGGGCCGCGGCTATCAGATGACGGAGCTGTGTCAGTGCCTAGCATGAACCCCAACCAGGACCTGGGAAAGCCCGTGGGAGTGCTGCGGGAACCGGCCGTGGCGGAATCGGGCGGCGCCGCGAAGAATTGGCAAGGGCTTGCGTGGGTGGCGATTTGCGTCGCCGCAGGCCTGACCCTCTTTGAACGGTTGAAGCATTTCCTCCTTCCCGGCCTCACGCCCGAGGGACATCAAGCCATAACAATTATCTCCGGCACGCTCGCCGCCGTGGCGGGCAGCTACCTCTCGACACGCAGGTTCAAGCGCGCGCTCGCGCGCCACGCGCAAACAGAGAAAAAGCTGGCCCTCGAGCGTAATGTACTCCGCACCGTCACCGACAATATCCCGGACAGCATCTTTGCCAAGGACACCGAGGGGCGGTATCTTCTCGCGAACAAGGCCTTCGCGAAATTGCATAGCGTGCAATCGACGGACGAACTGCTTGGAAAGAACGTATTCGACTTGTTTCCGAAAGACCGGGCCGTCGCGCTCCACGCCGAGGATCTTGGCGTGATGAAATCGCGCGGCTCAATCCTGGAAAGCGAGCGCACGGCAAAAGACCCCGAGGGCAACACCATCTGGCTGCAGACGACCAAGGTCCCGCTGCTCGACCGCAATGAGAACGTGGTCGGGATCGTCGGCCTGCACCGGAACGTAACTCGCCGCAAGGAAGCCGAGCAAAAACTGCGGCAGAGCGAAGCGAATCTTGCCGCCGCCCAGCGCATCGCCCACTTCGGAAGCGTCGAGCTGGATCTGGCCGGCTCGGACGATCCGGAAAATTATCCAGTGCGCTGGTCGGACGAAGTCTTTCGCATTTTCGGATATGAGCCGGGCTCGGTCGAGGTCTCCCGGCGGACGTACTTTCGCTCGGTGCATCCCGAGGACCGGGATCGGTTGCGAAAGGTGCTTGAGCGCGCCATCGCGGAAACCAAGGCGTTTGCCGTCGATTTCCGGGTCGTTCGGCCCGATGGTACGGAACGAAATCTTCAGGAGCGCGGCTACATTCTGTGCGATCCGAAAACGCAAAAACCCGCAAGGCTGGTGGGAAGCATCCAGGACATCACCGAAAGCGTGGAGGCGGAAGCGAGGCTGCAAAAGGCGAATCAGGAGCTCGCGAAGAGGGTGCACGAACTGCAGCAGCGTTCCAAGGAAATCAGCATCTTGAGCGAGATGGGAAGCCGGCTGCAGGCTTGCCAGACGGTTGACGAGGCTTACGTCGAGATTGCCGTCGCGGCCGAGCAGTTGTTCGCGAATTGGGCCGGCGCTTTGTACGTGATTCGCGCGTCGCGAACCACGGTAGAAACCGTTGCGGATTGGGGTCATCCATTTCACCGCGAGCGCGTTTTCCCTCCGGACGATTGCTGGGCGCTACGGCGGGGGCAGCCGCAAATCTTCCGCGCCGGCCAGAAATCCACGATTTGCGGCCACATCGATGCGAACGAAATCGTGGAGTCGCTGTGCGTGCCGCTCATGGCGCAAAGCGAGGCGCTCGGAATTCTGAATTTACAACGGCTGCGCACGAACGAACCCGTCGAGCCCGCGCCTGCGTTCGCCGGCGAAGAGGAAAGGCGGCTGGCCCTGGTTTTCGCCGAACAAGTGGGCCTGGCCCTTGGGAATCTGAAATTGCGCGAGAGCCTGCGCAACCAATCGATTTGCGATTCCCTGACGGGCCTTTTCAATCGACGTTACATGGAAGAGTCGCTGGAGCGCGAGTTCAGCCGCGCCGCGCGCAAGAAAAGTTCCGTGGCCATCCTGATGGTGGATATCGACCATTTCAAACGATTCAACGATACGTTCGGCCATCAAGCGGGCGACGCGTTGCTCCGCGCTCTGGGAGACCTTCTCAAAAGGCACACGCGGGGACAGGACATCGCCTGCCGTTTCGGCGGCGAGGAGTTTGTTCTCGTTCTGACCGACTCGAATTTGAACGGCGCCATGCAGCGCGCCGAGATGCTGCGCCAGCAACTGAAAGAATTGAGCGTGGAGTATGCCGGGCAACTCCTCAGGGCGATCAGCGTTTCCGTCGGCGTCGCCGTCTACCCGGAGCATGGCGCGTCGATGATCGAAGTGATGAGGGCCTCCGACCAAGCCCTGTACCGCGCGAAACGCGAAGGGCGCGATCGCGTGTGCGTCTGGACCGTTCAGACGGTCGCCTAAGTCGCCTTCGCCGCCTGCCATTGATGTCCGAATTTCGAATCCGTCGAGCGCCGCGAGCCGATCAAGGATTTTTGATGTAGGATAAACAGCACGGGTGAAAACAAAGTGGGTATGTCTGCTCTCCGCTTGCGCTTTGTGTGTCTACTGCGGGAATTCTCGCACGTTATCGAGCTGGAGTGTCTGCTTGCGCCCCTCGGGGCGTGGCAGCCATGAACGAGAAGCGAAACTTCATCATCGTCGCTTTTCTGATGTGCGCGCTGAGTGGCCTTGCCGCTCCGGTCCGTCTCGCGGCTCAGGATCCGGCGCCGAAGGATCAAGCGCAGGGGAGCAACGCAGCTCAAGAGCCGGCATCGCGCAGCCTGTGGTCATGCCTGAAGCAAGGCAGGATCTCGTTTAACACCAGGTTCCGTTTTGAGGGCTTCGAGCGCGACGGCGCGCCATTTACAGGGACCGCATACGCTCCCACGCTTCGGCTGGCGCTCGGGTATGAAACTCATCCCGTTTACGGATTATCGGTTTTTGCGCAGGGAGAAGCGGTAATCGTCACGGGGCCGGCGGACTACAACGATCCCACTCTTCCTTCGCAGTTTCGACCGAATCTCCCGGCCATTTTTGATCCAAAGAGCCTGGAACTCAGCCAGGGCTACGTGAAATGGGTTCACGGCGCCGAGCACAAGCGCGTGTCCCTCAATGTGGGCCGCCAGGAGCTTGCGCTCAACGACGGACGGTTCCTAAGCTATTCCAGCTGGCGGCAGATTCATGGCAGCTTTGACGCGGCGAAAGTGGACCTGGATTTGCCCCGGAATTTTTCGTTCACGTACGCTTTCATCAACCGCTTCTATCGAGAGGTGGGCTACAACGCGACCGACGGCCACCCGCCGATGCATACGGACCTGATCAATCTTGTTTGGACGAAGCCGGACCGCGTACGCGCGTCTCTCTATGGCCTGTTGCTCGACTACCGATCGCGGGCGCAGTTCGCTCTTTCGACGCAGACGTATGGGCTGCGCTTGAATGGGCCTTATCGCCTCAACTCAGACTGGAGAGTCAACTACACCGCGGAGTTCGCGAAGCAGAAGAACTATGGCACGAATCCAAATCACGTCAACGAGAACTATTATCTGGGCGAACTAGGCCCAGGCTGGCGTGGGCTCAATCTGAAGGCCGGGTACGCCGTCCTCGGCGGGCGCAGCGCCACCGACCTGCTGACCACTCCGCTTGCGCCCCCATTCAATGGCTGGACGGATTTATTTTTCAACGATCCGAACAGCCCCGCCGGCAATGGCTTGCGAGCTGCCTACATCAACGCGAGCGGTCCGATCCGCTATTTAGACGGCGCGGTCGCGACCGTAATCTTTTACGACTACCACTCGGATTATCCGGCCGAGCACTACGGAAGCGAGTTCGATTCGTCGCTATCGTACAAGATCAAAAAATTCGACAATCGATGGGAAATCGGCTGGCGATTCGGGCGGTACTGGGCGGATCACTTGTTCACCAATGCGGTTCGCACGTCGGTCTACACAAGTTTTACGCTCTAGGCGGTTCCACGTCATCCGCCGCGAGTGTGCATTTCGAGGTGCGGGTCCTGCCGAAGCTGTTCGATCCCGACGAGCACTCCGCGCTTGCCCGTTGCGGCGCGCAGTTCCGCGCCACGGTCCGAACGCACACGCCATACAGAAGCGACGCACTCCGCAATCTCCTCCGCCGGAGCGCCGCCGCGCAGCATCCGGCGCAGATCGATTCCGGTCTGCGCGTAGAGGCACAGGTACCAGAGCCCATCCGCGGTCAAGCGGCTGCGGTCGCAGCTCCTGCAAAACGGCGTGGTGGTGGAAGCGATAATGCCGAAGATCGTGCCATCAGGGAGGCGGAAACGCTCGGCGGGCGCGGAAGAATTTTCGTTGAGCGAAGTGATCGCGCCATAACGTTTGCCGAGTTGCTCGATCATTTCGGCGCGTGTGAACACCTTGTCGAGCGACCAGTCGGTCGCGCCGCCCACGTCCATGTACTCGATGAAGCGCACCTCGGCTTCGAGGCCGCGGCCGTATTCGATGAGGTCGCCGAGCTCGTCGTCGTTCACGCCGCGCAGCACCACGGTATCGAGCTTCAGTTTCGGAAATCCGAGCCGGCGAGCGGCGGCGATGCCTTGGAGAACTTGCGCGTGCGTGTCGCGCCCGGCGAGCGCCGCAAACCGTTCGGGACGAAGCGTGTCCAGGCTCAGCGTCACGCGATGCAGCCCGGCGTCGCGCAGCGCCTCGCCTTGCTCGGCAAAGAGAACGCCGTTCGTCGTGAGCGCAAGATCGCGGATTCGGGAGTTCGCCGCCAGGATGCGCACAAGCTGCGGAAGGTCGCGGCGCAGAAGCGGCTCGCCGCCGGTCAGCCGCACGTCTTCAACGCCGAGCGAAGTAAACACCTCGACAAGGCGCGCGATTTCCTCAAACGTCAACAGCTCCTGGCGCGGCAGCCAGACGTACTCCTCCTGCGGCATGCAATAGTTGCAGCGCAGATTGCACCGGTCGGTCACCGAAACGCGCAGGCTGCGCAGAGGACGTCCGAGGCGGTCAGAGAGTGCACCGCTCGGAGACACGTCCAGCGTGTTCTGGGAACCGGAAGGCATAACCACATGTTAAGTGGGGCGTGCCGGGGCGTCAACCAATGACTGAGTCAGAGCGGCGTTTGGAAGTGATAACAGCAGATGGTCAATCCCTCGCGAAAGTAAAAGCGGTGGGCGCGCTCCCGCTGGACCCCGGAATCAAGATGGAGCTGTTCGCAACCGTGCGCTTTCGCCTCCGCCTTGAGCCAGTCCAGCAAGAGTTTGCCATACCCCTTCGAGCGGTGCTGCTCGTCCGTGCTCAAGTCGTCGACGTACAAGATTCTTCCGCTGAAAAGCATTTCCATATACCGATAACCGGCTATGGCCCGGACGACTCCCTCGTCGTATGCCGCCGCCAGCCGGTACCCGTCGGTCTGTTGCATCCGCTTCACGGTCGTCAGGTAGTCGTCAGGCGACAACTTGGGCCGGAGCTGGCGCATGACCTCGCGAGTAGCGAGTATCTGCTCGTCCGTAGTGACCTTCTGAACCAGGCTCATCCCTCGTCCTGCGCCTGCGCTTTCAGTTTGGCGATCACCGTGGGATCGGCGAGCGTCGTTGTGTCGCCGAGGATGCGGCCTTCGGCGATATCGCGCAACAGGCGGCGCATGATCTTGGCGCTGCGCGTCTTGGGAAGCTCCGCAGTAAAAAAAATATCGTCCGGCTTGGCGATCGAGCCGATTTTCACGGCCACGTGATTTTTCAGTTCGTCCTTCAGCTTGTCGCTCGCCTGGATGCCTTCCTTCAGGGTAACGAACGCGGAGATTCCCTGTCCCTTGATCTCGTGCGTTTTGCCGATCACGGCCGCTTCGGCCACGGAATGGTGATCGACGAGCGCGCTTTCCACTTCGTAGGTTGAGATGCGGTGGCCGGAGACGTTCATCACGTCATCCACGCGGCCGAGCAGCCAGAAGTATCCGTCTTCGTCCAGCTTGCAGCCATCGCCGGTGAAATATTTTCCGGGATAGCGCGCCCAGTAATTTTGCACGTAGCGGTCCGGATCGCCGTAGACGGTCCGGAGCATCGAGGGCCACGGCTTGCTGAGCACGAGGTAGCCTCCGCCGCCCGGGCCCACCGGTTTACCGTCCACATCCACCACTTCCGCCACAATTCCCGGGAGCGGGCGGGTGGCCGAGCCGGGTTTCGTCGCGGTGATGCCGGGTAGAGGAGAAATCATGATGCCGCCCGTCTCGGTTTGCCACCACGTATCGACGATGGGGCAGCGCCCCCGGCCGATGGTTTCGTGGTACCAGATCCACGCCTCGGGATTGATCGGCTCGCCCACGGTCCCGATCAGCCGCAGCGAAGACAATTTATGCTTCGCCGGAATCTCTGTACCCCAACGCATGAACGTGCGGATCGCCGTCGGCGCGGTGTAGAAAATATTGACGCCGTATTTGTCGATGAGTTCCCAGAATCGCCCGCGGTCGGGGAAATCGGGCGTGCCTTCATACATCACGGTCGTCGTGCCGTTCGCGAGCGGTCCATACACGATGTAGGAGTGCCCGGTCACCCAGCCGATGTCGGCTGTGCACCAGTACACGTCGTCTTCCTTGATGTCAAAAACGTAGCGGTGCGTCGTGCTCACGCCCAGGAGATACCCGGCCGTCGTGTGCACGACGCCTTTCGGTTTTCCCGTCGTGCCGCTCGTGTAAAGAATGAAGAGCATGTCCTCGGCGTCCATGTGCTCGGGCGCGCATTCGTCCGAGGCATTCGCCGTGACGTCGCGCCACCACACATCGCGTCCCGGCTTCATCGAAACGGCAGCCGCTTTCCCTATGCGCTCCAGCACGACCACTTTTTCAATGCTCGGCGTTCCGGTCAGCGCATCATCCACGCTGGCTTTCAGCTGCACCACCGTGCCGCGACGCCACGCGCCATCCGCCGTGATCAACACTTTCGCTTTAGCGTCGTTGATGCGCTCGCGCAGCGCCTCCGCCGAAAATCCGCCGAAAACGACCGAGTGCGCCGCGCCGATTTTCGCGCAGGCGAGCATGGCAATCGCCAGCTCCGGAACCATGCCCATATAAATCGCCACGCGATCGCCCTTCACCACTCCGAGCGATTTCAGCGCGTTGGCAAAGCGATTCACTTCGCGCTCGAGCATCCCGAACGTCAGCACCCGCGTTTCGCCCGGCTCGCCCTCCCAAATAATCGCGGCCTTGTTGCGCCTCGCCGAATGCGCATGGCGATCCACGCAGTTGTAGGTGACGTTCAGCTTCCCGCCGACGAACCACTTGGCCCACGGCGCGTTCCACTCGAGCACGCGCTGCCAGGGAGTGAACCAGTCGAGATTCTTCGCCTGCTCTGCCCAGTAGCCTTCGGGGTCCTTCGCGGCGCGCTCGTAGATCGCGGGATCGTTCCAGTTGGCCCGCCGGTAGAATTCCTCCGAGGGAGGAAATGTCCGGCGCTCATCGAGGAGCGCGTCGAGGCTTTTTTCGCTGGGCGATAGCATCTCGGGAAAACTCCGCAGTGAGAATCAAGCGCAAGGCCGTTGCATGAAGTCGCACCTCACCCTGACTTGTGCGCCTAGGATGTCGGAGGCAGGAATGGATGTCAATGGAGCCGCAAACCGAAGGCGCGCGGCTCCGCGGATACCGGAAGGCAAATCGTTCTTGTTATAGTGACGCATGCCTCCCTCGGACAAAAAGCCCCGGCGCCTGGACCCGGTCTTGCGGGCGCTCGTCGAGACCGGCTTCATCATTTTTCTGTTTTATTCCAATTTGTTGATGGGAGAGTTCAACCGGGCGGGCGGGCAGAACAAGACGCTGCTGTTCGCTCTGAGAGATATTTTCACCGCCGCGAATTTCATCGTCGCGGTCATCAGCGGGCTTCTCGGCTATCTCATTGTTGAGTACCTGAGGAAGCGAATCTAGGCAGCACTGCAGCTTGGATTGTCCGCGATCAACTCTGGATTCGCGTCACCACTGCAAATCCGTTTCCACGGGCTGGTCGTAATCCACGCCGTCGACCTCAAAGCCAAACAGGCCGCGGAAGTCTCGCTGAAATCCGGTGAAATCGGTGATCTCGCGCAGGTTTTCTGTGGTGACCTGCGGCCACAGCGCGGCCACTTCGGCCTGCACGTCGTCGCGCATCTCGCGATCGTCGAGCCGAATGCGGCGCGCCTCGTCCAGTTTTGGCGCGCTTCCCGTGCACAGAAAATCGGTGAACAGGCGCCGCATCTGCTCGAGCGGCCCTTCCTCCAGATTTTTGGCCTTCATCACTTTGGGCAGCAGGCTCAGGTACAACGGCAGCACGGGAATCGCCGAAGACGCCTGCGTCACAACCGCCTTATTTACGGAAATCCACGCGTGCCCACCCACTTGTCGCGCGAGAGCCGCGTCCAGCTCGAGCCCGGCGCGCTCCAAATCTTTTTTCGCCATGCCGATCGTGCCGTCGCGATACATCGCCCAGGTGATCTCCGGCCCGATATATGTATACGCGAGCGTGCGCGCGCCCGGCGCCAGCAATTTTTCCTCAGAAAGCATTTTCATCCAGCGCCGCCAGTCATCCCCGCCCATCACTTTGATGGTCTCCGCGATTTCCGCTTCCGTCGCGGGTTGCAACGTCACGTTCGTCACTTTTCCTGAATCGAGTTCGATCGTGCGGTTGCTAAACGGCTGGCCGACCGTCTTGAGCACGGAATTGTAGATGGCGCCCGTATCCGGATCGGTGCGCCGCGGCGAGGCGAGCGAGTAAATCACCAGATCTACCGGCGCCATCTGCTTGCGAATGATTTCCGCGGAAGCGCGCTTGATTTCGTCTGAAAATGCGTCTCCGTTGACGCTCGCTGCGAACAGGCCTTCGCTCTTGGCCAGGGAATGAAACGCGACGGTGTTGTAATGACCGGCGGTGGCGGTCTTGTCGCCCTCCGGCGGGCGCTCGAAAAATACGCCGAGCGTCTTCGCGCCGTATCCCCAGGCCGCCGCGATGCGCGAAGCGAGCCCGTAGCCGGTGGAGGCGCCGACAACCAGCACGTTTTTCGGCGTGTTTTGGCCGCCGGGCATTTTGCCCTTTACCCCGGCGATCCATCGCTCCACGTTGCGCCGGCACCCCTCGGGATGCGCGTTGACGCAGATGAAGCCGCGCGAGCGGCGCTTGATGATTTGAAGAGGCATGGTCGAGGGGTATTACCGTAACGCGAGCGGGTGACGATTGTCCACCCGCAGGTCCCACCTCTCAAAAACAAAAAAGGCCGCCCGAGATTGCGGACGGCCTCTTTCAAACAAATGGAACGCGTAGTTACTTCGCGGGACTCGAACTACTAGCCTGATTGTTGGTCGGGCTGTTCGCCTGATCGATCAGCCCATCTGCCTGATGAATGCTTGCTTTGGCTAGGTGAGTCTTGACCGAGGATTTTTGGCCTGCAATCAAGGTCACCTCTGTCTCGAAGCTCTGATACCCGGGCAATTCCACCTTGATCCGGTGCGTGCCAGGGCTTAACAGCATCGAGTGAAACGCACCGCCCAGCTCTCCGGCATGTCCTAGGAACCGGTTATCGACGAAAACAGCCGCGCGGTCGGGCTGGGCGTCAACCTTCAACTCCGCAGTCACAGCGGGCCAGGTATCTTCGGGCGCCTTTTGCATTCTTACCGGGACGAGCAGCAGCTCCCTCGGTTCCACGGTGAGTTTCTCGGTAAAATCCTGGTAGCCCGCCTGCCGGACCGCCAGTTGATGGTCGCCGGGCAGAAGCAGGACGCGCTTTGGGCCCTTCAGTTCGTCCAAATAGCCGACGTACTGGCCGTCAATCCACACGCCAGACGTTTTCTCCACCTTCGAAGCGCCTTTGAACTCCAGCTCCCCCAGGATGGTCGTCTGCGCGAATACCGGCACAGCCATCAGCAAGAGGGTAATACTTGAAACCAGAATCGACACAATGGCGACCCATCGATGCAAGAGCGTTTCAAATCTTGTTCGTATGATCGGCATGAGATACCCCTTTCTCACACGCGAAGGCTACACTTCCCCTGATACGGGTAAACGGAGCACGCACCTCGCCAAAGCGACGACATGGGCTGGCGCGCGTAAGGGTCTGCTAATCAGCGAAATAGCCGAGGCTCGGCCTCGATTGCGCCACTGCCAAGCTTGCCAGGGCCGGAATTTTTTACGTGTTAACGAAATGATTTCTTGCGCGCGAGGGAGTTTGAAAAAACACGCCGGGCTTGCGTTATGATTTGACTTTCATGAACATCATCCTCTCCGATGTGGAAGCGCGCGTCCTCGGCTCGTTGGTCGAAAAAGAGCTGACCACGCCCGAATATTATCCGCTTTCGCTGAACGCGCTCGTCAACGCGTGCAATCAAAAATCCAATCGCGACCCCGTGATGCATTTGGACGAGCGAACGGTGAGCCAGGCTTTGCGGACTCTTGAGTCGCAGGGCTTGGCGGGGCCGGCCGACAACTACGAAAGCCGGGTGGCCAAGTTCGAGCACCGCTTGCAGGAAGCGTTCAATTTCACGCGGCACGAGATAGCCGTCCTGTGCGAGCTGTTGTTGCGCGGGCCGCAGACACCGGGCGAACTGCGGGGTCGCGCGGACCGCATGCACAAATTTGACGATCTGGGCGTCGCGCTCTCCACGCTGCAGCGGCTGATGCGGCGCGAGCCGCCGCTCGTTGTGCTGCTTCCGCGGCAGCCGGGAACGAAGGAGGCGCGCTACGCGCACCTGCTTTCGGGCGAGGTGAAAATCGAGGAGCCGGAGGCGGCAAAGTCTCCCGCCGTCGAGGCGGTGAAGGACGGCGATCGCATCAAACGGCTGGAAGAGCAAGTCACGGCGTTGCAATCCGAAGTGTCAGACCTCAAGCAGGAACTCGCCAGCTTCCGCAAGCAGTTCGAGTAGGTGGCACAGCCACTCAAACGCTACTTTTCCAGGCTCTTCATGAATTCCGCGAAATATTTCTGCCACGCCGCCGCCTGAAAAAACGTGTAGTGCCCGTACGATTCGGGAAACGAGAGCAAAACAAATTTCCCGTTCTTGACTCTTTTGATTTGCTCCTCCGCGATCCCCAGCTCCGCGGGATTCCAGAAATCTTCCTGTGGATTGATCAGCAGAACTTTTGCGCGGATTTTTTCGAGGTCCTTTGAGGCGTCGAAGTGGCGCGACGCGTCATACTGGTACATGAAATCGTTCGCGTCCGTGCTCTTCATGTTCTTTTCGATGTAGTCGTTCACATAGTCGTCGGCCGCTGCCGCCGTCGGATATTCTTTCTGCCAGCGTGTAGGGGCGCTTCCCACCACCAGCAAATGGCCGAGCGCCGCGCGCAATCCATACGGCTGCTCGGTGTAGTTGCCGTTGTTCCATCCGGGGTCGAGGCGAATATCGTCCACCATGATTTTCCGCACCATGCGGTTGCGGCTGGCGACTTCCACCGGCAGGCACGAGAGCAGCAGCATGGCGTCCATGTCATCCGGATTCGACTCGCCCCACATGAATCCCTCCATGCAGCCCATCGACGCGCCGACGAGCAGGTGGAGATGATTCACCTGCAATCCGTCCTTGAGAAGAGTCTGGGACGCGCGGACCATGGTCCGAATATCGTAGTGCGGAAATTTCGCGCGCAGGCCGTCGCTGGGCTTTGTGGATTTGCCGAGGCCCGCGCCAAGCTGGTCAGGAAGGATCACGTAGAACTTCGATGTATCGAGCAACTGGCCAGGGCCGAAGAGTACCCCCGCAAACGTCGCCGTGAGCCACACGCTGCCGGCGCGGTTCGTGCCGTGAAGAATCATCACCGCGTTCGTGACGCGGCCGCTCGCGTCGCGTTTCGGCGTGCCTAGCGTCGTGTAATGCAATCGCACCTCGGGTAGCGCCTGGCCGTCGGAAAACTTGAAATTGTGCGCGATGTAGTCGCTTTCCTTCGGCGGCTCCGCGGTTGCCGGCGCATTCGGCTGCGGCGCAGCCGCGGAAGCGGCTGCCAGCCATAAGCACGCCACACCCATCACCTTCGACATTCCTGATCGCATCGAGTAGTCCTCCCCGAAAATCGCACCCAGCCGTTGTAACGCCCGCCTTTGTTTTTAGGCGGGCATCCGTGTGCGGCCAATTGCACCCAAATCACACCTCGGAGCCAGCGGCTAAAGCCGGTTCCAGCCCGCACTTACGTCACGACTTGAAGCCGTGCCCTACAAATCTCCTTACGCAAATCTTTTCACGCCCATATGAATGTGTAATTCGGGTCAGCTCGGCCCGGTGGTGAACGCGAGCGTCAGCAATGTTTTCTGCTCCAGTTCGTGCGCCTTGGCCGAGCCTGTCGCCGGGCTGGCGCTGGCCGAACGCTTCACCGAACGCGCCGGGATATCCGGAAAGTATGTGCGGATGCGCGGCAGGACGTACGACAGCGCACCCATGTTCGCCGGCTCCTCCTGCACCCACACCATCTCGCGCGCGTTCGGATGCCTGGCCATCTCCGCGCGCAGCTCGTTTTTCGGAAAGGGATAGAGCTGGTCGAGAAACAGGATGGCAGTATTCGAGTCGCCGCGCGCTTTGCGTTCCGCGCGCAATTCGTGGCCGATTTTTCCCGTGCAGATCAAGACTCGCTCGGCGGCTCCGACTTCGCGATCGGGCACCACCCATTCAAACCTTGGCCGCGCGAAATCCTCGATCGGCGAAGACGCGTCGGGATGCCGCAGCATGCTTTTCGGCGTGAAGACGATCATCGGTTTGCGCCAGCGGCGCAGCGCCTGCCGCCGCAACAACTGAAAATATTGCGCGGCGTTCGACGGCTGGCAGACTTGAATGTTGTCCTCGGCCGCGAGCTGCAAATACCGCTCGATCCGCGCGCTCGAATGTTCGGGACCCTGCCCCTCATATCCGTGCGGCAGAAGCAGGCCCACGCCCGAGGGCAAATCCCACTTATCCTCGGCCGCGCTGATGAATTGATCGATGATGATCTGCGCGCTGTTCGCAAAATCGCCGAACTGCGCTTCCCACAGCACCAGCGCTTCCGGATAGTCGCGGCTGTAGCCGTACTCAAAGCCCAGCACGCCCGCTTCGGAAAGCGTGGAATTGTAAATTTCGCAGCGCGCCTGGTTGGGTGCGAGATGTTCGAGCGTCACATACTGCGATTCGTTGCGCGTGTCGACGAGCGCCGCGTGCCTCTGATTGAACGTCCCGCGGCGCGTGTCTTGCCCCGTAAACCGCACCGGTATGCCCGCGAGCAGCAACGACGCGAACGCCAACGCCTCGCCCATTCCATAATCCACCGGCCGTTTTCCATGGCCCATTTCGGCGCGCTGCTCGAGCAGTTTTTTCACTTTCGGATGAATCGCGAAATCCGGCGGATAGCTGGTCAGCGAATCCGTGATCTTCGCCAGCTCCGCGGATGCCACGCCCGTGTCCACTTCGCAGGCGCTGTCATACCGGCCGCGGTTGTACGGTGACCAGTAAGACGGCAGCTTCCGCAGGCGCGGCTTTTTCTGCATCTCGCTCGCGGCTTTGTGCGCGCTCTCGAGTTCGCCGCGCACGGCCGTCACGGTTGCGGACGGGTCCGCGCCAATCTCCTTCGCGTAAATCTGCCAGAGCTGCGGATGATCCTTGATTTTTGCGTAGAGGAGCGGCTGGGTGATGGTGGGATCGTCCACTTCGCTGTGGCCGTGGCGGCGGTAGCCGATCACATCTACCACCACGTCGCTCGCAAACTTGGAGCGGTATTCGAGCGCAATCTGCCCCACGCGCACGACCGCGTCCGGATCCTCGCCGTTCACGTGAAAAATTGGCACGGCCTGCCGCTTGGCGAGCGACGAAGCAAAACGCGAGGAATGCAGGTCGGCCGGCTCGGTGGTGAACCCGAGCAGATTGTTGACGATCACGTGGATCGTCCCGCCCACCGTGTACGCCGCGAGATCCGCGAAATTCAGCGTCTCCGCCCAGACGCCCTGGCCGGCAAACGCCGCGTCCCCGTGCAGAAGAATCGGCAGAACTTTCTTCGCGCCGCCGGGGCTTCCGGCGCGGGTCTGCTTGGCGCGCGCGCGGCCCACCACCACGGGATCGACCGCCTCGAGGTGGCTCGGATTGGAGGCCAGGTGAACGCTGAGCCTGCGCCCGTCGCGCGTGCGGTACTCGCCCGTCGCACCCACGTGATACTTCACGTCGCCGCTTCCCAGCACGCTCCTCGGGTCCACGTCCTCGAAGCCCGCAAAAATATCCGCCGCGCGCTGCCCAGCGATGTGCGCCATCACGTTCAGACGCCCGCGATGGCTCATCCCCAGTACCACCTGCTCGGCGCCCGCACCTGCCGCAGCGGAAAGCACCGAATCGAGCAGCGGAATCAATGCCGTCACGCCCTCGAGCGAAAAACGCTTGCTCCCCAGATAGCGAGCCTGCAGCACCTGCTCGAAAAGCTCCGCGCGGATCAACCGCTCGAGGATAAAGCCGCGGTCCGGCTTTGGCGGATCGCATTCGAGCCGCTCGGCGATCCAGCGGCGGCGCTCGGTATCATCGATATGGAAAAACTCCGCGCCAATCGTCCCGCAGTAGAATTTTCGAGCGTGCTCAGCAGCGTCGCCGGTGACCACCAGCTCGGGATGCATGACCGGTGTGAGGAAGCCCAGCGGGTCGAGGTTCGCGGCCGAGTATCCCCAGCGCCGATAGCCTTCGATGACGCCCGCAGCATCGGCGCTTTTTTGGCCGGCCGCTTCCTGTATTTGCCGAGTTTCACTCATCCCGTGGCCGCTCGCATTCCGGCGAGCCATTCTACCAAACGTGCAGGCACCAGTGGCGCGGGCTTCAGCCTGTGAGGTTTAGCAACAAGCAAGATCGATCCAGCCGCCAAGACCACCATGGCTAGAAGCCCACCAAGGTCCGCGAGAGACAATTTGGGGCGGTCAGTCCACGGAACGTGACGCAAGCCGTTGTGCTTGGGACGAGTCCGAGACAGAATTGTGCAACGAGGCCGCACGTCATGCAGCGAATTATCCGGGCCATTTCCACCGAGGAAATCCGGCAGGTCCAGGAACTATTTCGAGAGTACGCGCTCATGCCGGGTGTGGCGCCATGCGTCGAAGATTTTGAGCGCGAGGTCGTCGGTCTTCCGGGACTCTACGCGCCTCCCGGCGGAACGCTGCTGCTGGCAGTCGACGAAAATCAGCAAAACAGCAGCGCCGCGGCGGGCTGCGTGGCGCTCCGCCCCTGGGGAGAGCGCGCCTGCGAAATGAAGCGCCTCTACGTGCGCCCCGCGTTTCGCGGAAGCGGCGCCGGGCGCGTGCTGGTGAAGGAAGTGATCGCGGCTGCCCGCTTCATAGGCTTCGAAAAGATTCTCCTGGACACCCTTCCGTCCATGCAAGCGGCGCACGAACTTTACAAGTCGCTGGGCTTCCGCCAGATTCCGCCGTACCAGCAGAAGCCAATCCCCGGCGCGCTTTTCTTCGAGCTTACGTTGAGTGGAATTCGGGATGTGGCCGTCAACCTTTAGGTTGACGGACGAAGGTCGACGGATAGCGTGTTGCCGCGAGCAACAGCCGGTGCCTTAAGGCGGGCTCTACACGTCCTCGGCTCCGCGCCGAGGTTCCGCGGCGCTAGCCGCCGAAAATCTCATGCATCTTTCCCGCAAGATCGAAATCGTTTTTCGTCAGGCCGCCCGCGCTGTGCGTGCACAAATCCACCGTCACCTTGTTCCAGGAATTGGACCAGTCCGGGTGATGGTCCATCTTTTCCGCCGCGATCGCCGCGCGCGTCATGAACCCGAACGCTGCGGAGAAATCCTTGAACTCGAACACGCGGTGCAGGTTCCCGTTCACCACGCGCCAGCCGGGCAGCTTCCGCATTTCCCCGGAAACTTCCTTGTCTGAGAGTTTGGTAGCAGCCATGAAAGCCTCCCAAAAATCGGTTGCGGCGTTCCATCAATCCGCTTCGTTTGCCTGCGCGCATTATCCGCTTCAGTCGGCAGCGTCGGCAAGCCAGCAAGTAGGGCAGGCTTGCAGCCTGTCGGGTTTTTGCCGAGCTTAATCGCCCCGGTCGAGCCGAACCCCCGCAGCCTCCCTCCGCCGCCGCTCAGGGCAAAAAAAGCCCAAGCCAATGGCCTCCGCGGCGACCCCCTCAATCAAGAATTCGCGGATGTCTAAATCGCCGCGCAGAGTATACTCTGGCCGTTTACAACCTGGCAGGAGGCCATGGCAATTCCCCCCGGCAAACGTCTAGGGCCTTACGAGATCCTCTCCGCCATCGGTGCGGGCGGAATGGGTGAGGTGTATCGCGCCCGCGATTCCAAGCTCGGGCGTGATGTCGCACTAAAAGTTCTGCCCGCGGCATTCGCCGCCAACGCAGAACGCATGGCGCGTTTCGAGCGCGAAGCTCGCCTCCTCGCCGCGCTCAATCATCCCCACATCGCCGCGATCTACGGCCTCGAAGAATCTTCCGGCACACCCGCCCTCATCATGGAACTCGTTGAGGGGCCGACGCTCGCCGATCGCATCGCCAACGGCCCCATTCCTCCTGACGAAGCCTTGCCCATCGCCAAGCAAATTGCCGAGGCGCTCGAATACGCGCATGAGAAGGGCGTCATTCATCGTGACTTGAAACCCGCCAACATCAAGGTGAAGCCGGACGGCACGGTGAAGGTGCTGGATTTCGGATTGGCGAAGGCGCTGACGGAAGATTCCTCCACGGTGGACATGAACAACTCACCGACGCTGAGCATGGGAGCGACGGTCGCGGGAGTGATTCTGGGGACGGCGGCTTACATGTCGCCGGAACAGGCGAAGGGGAAGCCGGCGGACCGGCGCGCGGACATCTGGGCATACGGCGTGGTCCTGTACGAGATGCTGACGGGTAAGCGCCTCTACACCGGCGAAACCGCGGCGGAGACGTTGGCGGCTGTCTTGATGAAGGAACCGACGCTCGACGGATTGCCCGCGAACGCGCCGGCTGCGATCCGGAATCTCCTGCGCCGGTGCCTGGAAAGGGATCCGCGCCGCCGCCTCCAGCATATCGGCGAAGCGCGAATCGCGATCGATGACGCTCTATCGGGTGCCGCCCCCGCAGCGCCAGTCGCGGTTCAGGGCCCGCAGTCGCCTGTGGTTTGGATCGCTCTTGCCTGTGTGCTCCTCCTTGCGCTCGCCGCCCTGGCCTTCGTGCATTTCCGCGAAACGCCGCCACAACCCAGGACGATGCGCTTTCAGGTACCCGGTCCCGCCAATTCCACCGTTACTTTTTTTCAGCTGTCGCCAGACGGCCAGTCTTTGGCTTTCGTCGCTCAGAAGGAGGGCCACACTCAGCTTTGGGTGCAGCCGCTAAGTTCGATCGAGGCGCAGCTTCTTCCCGGCACGAATGGAGCTACTTATCCGTTCTGGTCGCCCGACAGCGCTAACATCGCGTATTTCTCCGACGGGAAGCTGAAAAAAATTGCCGCGACCGGCGGGATTCCCCAGATCCTATGCGATGCCCCCGCAGGCCGCGGCGCGGCCTGGAGCGAAGACGGCATAATCCTGTTTGCTCCCAACGTCTCGGGGCCGCTTTACCGGGTTTCCGCTGCGGGCGGAGTCGCCACAGCCGTAACCGACGCATCGGGCACAGAGATTTCGGATCGCTACCCATTCTTTCTGCCCGGCGGCCACACGTTCCTCTATTACCGGATTGGGAGGTCGTCCGAGCAAAACGGGATCTACGCGAGTTCGCTAGAAGGCCTGAAGCCGCTACACATCCTTCCCGACGACTCGAACGCCGTCTATGTTCCCGGCCTGTACCCAGGACGTAGTGGATATCTGATCTTCCGGCGGAAAGAAACATTGATGGCGCAGCCGTTCGATCCACAGAGCCTGAAGCTCAGCGGAGAGATGTTCCCAATCGCGGAGCAAGTGGGCACGGTCGCGAACACGGGGAACGCGGCGTTTACAGCTTCCGCAAACGGAGAATTAGCCTATCGGTTCGGTAACCTATACGAAAACCGCCAATTTGTTTGGATGGACCGCACGGGAAAGCAGGTCGGCGCCGCCACCAAGTCTGCTTCCATCGCCGGGGGCGCCCTGTCGCCCGATGAGAAGGAGATCGTCCTGGCTCTGAGCCCCGATCCGGTTACCGTGGACCTCTGGCTGCAGGACGTCTCCCGTGGGGTCCTTTCGCGCTTTACGTTCGGGCCGGATCGATCGGCCGTTCCCGTCTGGTCGCCCGATTCCCGCCGGATCGCCTATACGGCTTTTACCGGCACCGTTTTTTCCATCTACCAGAAGCAAGTAAACGGAGCTGGAGCGGCGGAGCAGCTGAAGAGCGGGGGTGTCAATGTGTTTCCATCGGACTGGTCCCCGGATGAGAAATTCATTGTTTATTCGGAATTCGCCGAAAAAACGAACAACGACATCTGGCTCTTGCCTTTGAGCGGAGACCACAAGCCTGTTCTCTATCTGCAAACTCAGTTTAACGAGGAAGACGGCCACTTCTCGCCCGACGGACGTTGGATGGCGTATATGTCGGACGAGTCCGGCCGCTTCGAGATTTACGTTCAGCCGTTTCCCGCGACCGGCCCTAAGTGGCAGATTTCCTCGGTCGGAGGCAGATTCCCTAGATGGAGCCATGACGGACGCGAGTTGTTCTATATCGCCGCGGACCAAAAGCTCATGGCCGCGCCGGTGAAACCTGGCGGGGGCTCGACGCTCTCGTTCGAGGCCGGGGCGCCTCAGCCCTTGTTTGAGATTCCGTCCATCCCTATATCGTTCAGATTCTCCTATCAACCAACGATGGACGGCCGGAGATTTCTCGTCGATGTACCGGCGGGCGGCGGAGCAGGAATTACGCCACCGATCACGATGATTCTCAATTGGGCTGCGGGAGGAAAGAAATGAGCCTCGCCGCCGGCACGCGCCTCGGCCCGTATGAAACTACCGGCGCGATTCGTGCGGTGGCAAAGGAGATCGGAACTCCGAGTTAGGAGGTCAGCCATGAAACTGTGGGCAATCGGTCTGATGTTCGCGGCGGATTTTATGGGGCAAATGGCGGGGGCCAGCGCCCAATCCGGCTCCGATGCGGTGCAGGACCACGTCGCGCTCGCCAAGGCTGCGGCGGGACAGGACCACGTTGAGCTTTTCAACTCTTTGTGCTCGGAGCCCACGCCGCCCGCCGCCGCGCGGTCGGGACCTGAGGCGCAAGCGTCGCCCGATCGTTCCCTGTGGCATGCCGAGCCGGTGAAGGTCTTCGACAACCTTTATTTTGTTGGCCAATCCGAATATTCCGCCTGGGCCGTCACGACCTCGGACGGAATCATTCTGGTGGATACGATTTGGTCCTACTCCGTGGAAGACGAAATTGTAGGCGGACTGAAGAAGCTCGGACTCGATCCCAAGTCGATCAAGTACGCCCTGGTAAGCCACGGGCACATCGATCACGCGGGCGGCGCGAAATACCTGCAGGATCATTTTGGAACGCGGATTATTCTCACCGCCGCGGACTGGGATCTGCTCGATCGTGACACCGGAGCATGGCCGAAGCCCGAGCGTGACATGGTGGCGACGGATGGGCAAAAGCTCACGCTCGGCAATACGACGCTGACGTTTTACCTGACGCCGGGCCACACCCTGGGAACGATCTCCACGCTGATTCCCGTGACGGATGGCGGAAAGCCGCATCTCGTCGCGGAGTGGGGAGGCACGGCGTTCAACTGGGTCAGCCGGAACCCGTCGGCGTACATCACTCCGGATCGCCCGGCGCGTTTCTGGTTTCAAACGTACAGCGATTCCGCGGAGCGCTTTCGCGGCATTGTCGCCAAGGCGGGCGCGGACGCGATCATCTCCAATCACACGATTTACGATGGTTCAAAATCGAAGCTTCCGGCGGTCGAGAAGCGCAAGCCCGGCGATCCAAATCCCTACGTCATCGGCAACGAAAGCGTCCAGAGATACCTGACCGTTGCGGACGAATGCGCGAAGGCTGGTCTTGCGCGCGAGAAGTAGAAGCATCTGGCAGCGCGTGAACCGCCAGCCGAAATCCCGCTCGTCCCGAGGATAGCGAGGGGAGCGGAGCGAGGGATCTGTTGCTGAACACAGGCACAAAACTCGGGCCGTACGAAATTGCCGGCGCGATCGGCGCGGGCGGCATGGGTGAGGTGTATCGCGCGCGCGATACGCGGCTCGATCGCATCGTGGCGATCAAAGTTCTGCCCGCGCACCTCGCCGACAACGCCGAACTGCGCGAGCGGTTCGAACGCGAAGCGCGCACCGTCGCCAGTCTGAATCATCCCCACATTTGCACGCTGTTCGATATCGGCCGCCAGGGCGCCATCGAATTTCTGGTGCTGGAGTATCTCGAGGGCGAAACGCTGGCGCAGCGGCTAGCCAAAGGCCCCCTGCCGCTGGAGCAGGTGCTGCAATACGCGATCGAGATTGCGGACGCGCTGGGCAAGGCGCATCGCAAGGGGATCACGCACCGCGATCTGAAACCCGGGAATATCATGTTGACCAAGTCGGGCACAAAGCTGGTCGATTTTGGTTTGGCCAAGCTGCAGCAAGAGGCGGCGCCGGCGACTCCGCTCTCGCAGCTACCTACGATGGCGGGGGCAGTGACGGGGCAAGGAATGATCCTCGGCACCTTGCAATACATGGCGCCGGAGCAAGTCGAAGGAAAAACGGATCGGATCGATGCGCGCACGGACATCTTCGCGTTCGGCGCGGTGGTGTACGAAATGGCAACGGGCCGAAAGGCCTTCGAGGGCACGAGCCAGGCGAGCCTGATCGCGAAAATTCTGGAGACGGACCCGCCGCCCATGTCGTCGATCCAGCCGATGACGCCGCCGGCGCTAGACCGCGCGGTGAGGACTTGCCTGGCAAAAGATCCGGACGACAGATGGCAAACGGCTCGCGATCTCGTTCGCGAATTAAAGTGGGCTTCCGAATCCCGCGACCGTGGGAGCGAAGCAGAAGCGGTTGTACCGGTAAGAAAATCGCGCGTTGCAGCGCCCTGGATCCTCTTGTCCGCGCTCGCGCTAATCGTGGCGGGGGTCGTAGCGTGGCCGCTTCTCTCCAGACCGCACGAGTCAATCATGTATTTCCGCGGACCGACATCGTTTTCCGCGCGCGACATGGCCGTGTCGCCCAACGGCCATACGATCGCGGCCACCGGGTATCAGGAATCCGCGCGCAAGAGCGTGATCTGGATTTACGAAGTGGGATCGCAAGACGCCAGACCGCTCGCGGACACGGAGGGCGCGAGTTTTCCATTCTGGTCGCCGGACGGAAAATCCGTGGGATTTTTTGCGGATGGAAAGCTGAAGAAACTGGACCTCGACGGCGGAACCGCCCAGATCCTCTGCGATGCGCCGACGGGCCGGGGAGGAACCTGGAACAAGGAGGGCGTAATCCTTTTCACGCCGAGCGGCCAGCTGGGTGGCGGCTTGTATCGAATCTCGGCTTCGGGCGGGACGCCGACGCTTGTCAGCGCCCCGGACACAAGCCGCGGGGAGCAAGGTCATCGCTGGCCTGTGTTCTTGCCGGACGGAAAGCACTTCCTGTATATGGCTTTCGAGGTCAGTTTGCGCAGCGCTGCCAACGCGATCTACGTGGGCTCACTCGATTCGAACGAGAAGCGATTTGTAACGAAAGCGTCGGCCAACGCCGGTTACGCCGCGCCCGGCTACTTGCTCTTTTATCGCGATAACACGCTTTTCGCGCAGGGTTTCGATCCGGACAAACTGGAATTGAAAGGAGACCCGACGCCAGTGCTCGGGGAGATTCAATCCCTCACACGAATGGCCCGCGTCAGTTTTGCCGCGGCGGACGGAGGGCTGCTCGCGGCGCAGACGAGCCGCGCGGTCTCCTTTTCGCAATTAGTTTGGTTCGATAGAAAAGGAAATCAGATCGATGCCGTGGGGAAGCCCGACGTGTACGCCAATGTGTTTCTGTCGCCGGACGGGAAATCGGTGGCAATCGACAGAACGGACTCAGGCAGCGAGAACACCGATGTCTGGATTTACCAACTGCAAGGCGAAGGCGTCAAGCGGATGACCTTCGATCCCTCGATTGACACCATGCCCGTCTGGAGTCCGGATTCCTCGCGCCTCGCCTTCTCCTCGAGCCGGCAGAACATGTTCGACATGTATTTGAAGGACGCCAACGGCGCGCAGGAAGAAAAGCTCATCGCGCACGTGGATATGGACGAATATCCGAATGATTGGTCGAAGGACGGAAAATATCTCCTCTATACACGCGGCCCGGGCCTATGGTTCCTGACGTTTCCAGAAATGAAAGGCAATTCGTTTTTGAAAACTCCCTCCACGTTGAAGAACGGGCGCTTTTCGCCTGACGGAAAATGGGTGGCCTACTCGTCCAATGAAAGTGGGAAGTGGGAGATCTACGTCAGCTCGTTTCCGGAGGCGCGAGGGAAGTGGCAGGTTTCTTCCGGAGGGGGAGAACAGGCACGATGGCGGGGCGACGGCAAGGAGCTGTTCTATCTTTCGCCCGACGGCAAGCTCATGGCGGCGCCCGTAACCGAAGGGGCTAATTTTGACGCAGGCGCGCCCATCGCCCTTTTCCGAGCCAGTCCCAGGGAAGCGGCCGCGACTTCCGAGCAGGCTTTCTACGACGTGAGCCGCGACGGCCAGCGATTTCTGATCAACACGGAGGCGCGGCAGACAGCGGTTGAGCCGATGACGCTGATCTTGAACTGGGCCGCAAAATTGAAGAAGTGATGGCTCGCCTCATCAGCGCGGCCCGCGGGGCGTGCTTACATTGGCGCACACCGTAAGATTTGCGGTTGAGTGCCTGAGCTTCGCTCCCCTATAATATCTCGTTTGGTGTAATCTTCGCTTTTGGATGCGGTGGCCGCCTGCCTTTCTCCTTCAAGAAAAATAGGAATAGGCCGCGCAGGAGGTTTTTAGAACGTGTGGGATGCTCTGCGTGAAAAGAAATTAGGTGTGCGAGTCCTTCTGGGGGTCGTGGTTGCGGGCCTGGGGGTCAGCATGCTGTTGTATCTCGTGCCGCAAGGCACGGACGTTTTGACGGGGACGGAAGCCGTGGCCCAGGTGGGCGACCAGACCATTTCGGTCTCGGACGTTCAGGACCAGCTGAGCCGCATTCAGCGCAACGGCCAGATTCCCGCCGCGCTCTTGTCGCTCTATACGCAGCAGGTGCTGGACCAGCTGGTCTATCAGAAGAGTTTGATCCTGGAAGCGAACCGCCTCGGCTTGCGCGTCACCGATGAGGAGCACGCCAACTTCCTGCGCAAGCTCGTGCCCACCGCGTTCGCCGGGGACACGTTTGTCGGAATGGACAAGTACACCACCGAAGTCCAGACCCGCTTCCAGATGACCGTGCCGCAATTTGAGACCGAAGTGAAGAACGAGCTGCTCCAGGAAAAGTTTCAGCAGCTCGTGACCGACGGCGTGACGGCATCCGACGACGACGTGCGCGAGGAGTTCCGCACCCAAAACGAAAAGATCAAGCTGGATTACGTGGTGATCAAGCCGGAGGACCTGCAATCCAAGCTCGAAGTGACGGACGCCGACCTGGCCGCGCAGTTTGACAAGAACAAGGGCCAGTACGTGATTCCCGAGCGGAGAACCATCGACTATGCGATCGTGACCATGGCGCAGCTTCGCCAGCGCGCCGAAGTCTCCGAGGACGACGAGAAGGTCTATTACCAGGGCCATATCGACCAGTACAAGCTGCCGGACCGCGCCCACGTCGCCCACATCCTGTTCAAGACCGTCGGCAAGACCGACGCGGAGATTGCCGAGATCAAGAAGAAAGCCGAAGACGTGTTGAACAAGGCCAAGCACGGCGGCAATTTCGCCGATCTGGCCAAGCAATACTCCGAGGACACGAGCAAGGACAAGGGCGGCGACCTCGGCTGGATCGTCCGCGGCCAGACCGTTCCGGAGTTTGAGGCTGTGGCCTTCAGCCTGCCCAAGGGGAGCGTCTCGGACCTGGTGAAGACTCAGTACGGATTCCACATCATCCAAGTGCTCGACCGCGAGACCGCGCGCACCCAGACGCTGGACGAAGTTAAGCCTAGCATTATCAGCCAGCTGCAACAGGAAAAAGCCGATCAGCTGGGCGAAACGGTCTCTGGGCAAATCACCGACGAAATTCGCCGCAGCGGCCGCGTCCCGATTGAAGACCTGGCCAAGAAATTCAACATGATGACCGGCGAAGCAAAGCTGGTCGAGCAGAACCAGCCGCTGCCGGAACTGGGCACTGCGCCGGGGCTCATGGACACGATTTTCCATCAGCGCCCGGGAGACGTGGGCGCGCCGGTCCGTACCGACCTCGGCTACGTGGTTATTTCCGTGAAGGACATTCAAACGGCGCATCCCGCGACGCTCGCCGAGGTGCGCGACCGGGTTGCCAGCGACTTCCGCCGCCAAAAATCCATTGAGCTGGCAAAATCGCGCGCCGATGAGATTGCCAAGCGCGCCAAAGCCGGAGAAAACCTCGCGACGGTGGCCAAGTCGCTCGGCCTGGAGATGAAAACTTCAGAGGCGATTTCCCGGACGGCCTCGATTCCCGACGTCGGAAATGCCAAGCAGTTTACTCAGGCTTTCAATATGCAGGTGGGGCAGGTCGGCGATCCGATCGCCTCGGGGCAAAATTGGGCGGTCTATCGCGTGGCGCAGCACGATCCTCTGAACCAGGACGACTTCGACAAGCAAAAGGCGAAGCTCCAGGACCAAGTTCTGCAGAAGAAGCGCCAGGCGGCCTACGATTTGTTCCGAAGCTCGCTCAAAACGCGGCTTCAGCAGGAAGGGCAGCTGCACTATAACGAAGAAAATTTGAAGCGTCTCATTAGCCCGACGCAGTCGTAATCATCACAAAACAATAGATTTATTAATTTGCCGCTCAGCCTTGCTTTCCCTTTCCCCGTGCGCTAGCATATTTCTGCACCGAATCTCAGACCCAACGCCAGGGGCTGAGACAATTTTAACGCTGCCGCCTTCCCAGCGCACGTTGCTTCTAGCAGTTCGAGGTTCTTCTAAAATTTGAACCCGGCTTTCTCCAGGGCAAGCAACGATGAAGCCTATCGTGGCGGCGGAGTTTCACCCTTCAGGGGGCTCGTCCGTAAGTCGCAACGAATGTCAGGACGTCAGAGCGAGAGGTGGACGATGCAGGTAAAAACGAATCATCGCAATGAATATCAGTGCTCGATCGAAGTGAACCAGAACGGCAAGTACTGCGTGCGCGTTCGGGCGGTTTTCGCTCGCAAGGCGTGGGTGCTGCCGGTCTATTTCCTGGCCTCCACGTTTGACCGGGCCATGCGCAAGCTGGAACAGGTCCTGCAATTCCTGCAGCAGAAGGAAGAGCGCCTGTGGTTCTGGGGCGTGGAGTACTCGGACGACCCGAACTTCTCGGGCGAACTGGTCAGCGAGATCGGGCTGAACCTGGATCGCCGGGCTCAGTTTCCGCGCCGCTCGGCCAACGTGGCCCTCATGCCCGAAAAGCCCGTGCCTGCGGTGATGCTCGCGCCGGTTCGCCGGGGTTTGGCGAACGCGATCGAGTCCGGGCGCGCGCCCATGGCCGGAAACTAGGTCCGGAAATTAGGCCTACTTTTCCCTCAGAATGACCTCGCCGTTGCCGATCGGCTGGTCGTTGAGCCACAGACGATACTTGAAGGAGCCTGGGTTCGTGCCGGGACGAGGCGGGCCGCTCTGGAGCTGGCGTCCCGGGGGCGCCTGAAAGACGTTCGATTGAAACGGGCAGCGATTGGCATCGAACTGGATCTTCAGGTTTCCGGTCTCCGATAGCCAGGTCACTTGTTCGTCAGGGCCAATCACGACAATCTCGGGCAATACTCCCACCAGGACCAGTTTTTCCGCCATCGATACGCATTCCTCCAGAGCGACGCGAAGATAACACATCTCCCCGCCGCCCTGAGCATACGTCTACAACTACTTCTACCCCAACGCTCAGGAGCCGAACCTTTCCTGAACTTCGTGGGACCGGTCAATCGATTTGAGAAAATGAGCGAAAAACGAAAATCCGCCGCCCCTTCGAAAACCCGCGAAGGAGCGGCCACCCGGAAGGTCAAAATCACCTCGAAAGATAGCCCACCCGCCAAAGGACCCGCCCATCACCGATCAAAGGCCAGCCACCCGCCTCTTGCGGCGTTAAACGGACGCACTATGACGCGGACCTCTCTCGTGAAATTTTTCGGCGACTCGAATAATCCCCAAAGTAAGCAAGAAGTCTGGAACCACTATCGGCAGCAGGGCAACCGCGTGAAACCATGCAGGAGGAATTCGAACAAAATAGAAAAAGGGAATGTGTAACACCAACACTAACACGATGCTCTCCCAAAACCATAGCTGCCGTCTCAAATCCCAACGGACTCTGATGGCAACCATTACTGCCGCCAAAGCAATGAAAACGGTCATCCCCAAATCTTCATTACCGAAGTACATGAACAGAAGGAGCACGGGTACCAGAATGGCGGCGATGATGACCCCTGTGTAGTCGGTAGGCTTCTTTTCACGATTTTCGGCCATTTAGCGCCCCCCGGAAAAACAAGCACGGTAGGATGATATTAGTGACTGATTAGATAACGTTGTCGGCTCCTCCTTCCGAGTAGACTTGGTAGCGCTAACGACCAAGGCTCGGAAGAAAGGAGCCGAGCAATGAAGATTATAGGATGTGATTTTCACACGCGCTATCAACAGATTGCCATGCTGGACGAAGCTACCGGGGAGTTGATCGAGCGACGGCTGGACCACCAGAGCGGGGAAGCCCAGGCGTTCTATCGCGATTTGCAGGGGGCCGTGCGGGTGGGGATCGAAGCCACCGGGCCGATTCGCTGGTTCGAGCGGTTGCTGTCGGAGCTGGGTCACGAACTTTGGATCGGAGACTCGGCGAAGATTCGCGCCAGCGAAGTGCGCAAGCAAAAGACCGACGAACGCGATGCCCGGTTGATTCTCGATCTGATGCTGGCGAACCGTTTTCCGAAAATCTGGGTGCCCACGCCGGCCGAGCGAGACTTGCGGCAGTTGGGACGGGTGGCCCGCCCTTAGTGCTTTCCGCAAGACCGTCTGCGCGCCGCGGACTCATACTACTCCCGTACGTCCACGCGGGGTTAAGATTCTGAACTTGGGGTGCCCCGTCCTTGATGGTTTTTCAAGGGCGGGGCTTTTGGTTGAACTACTCCGGCGGGTTGATCCGGCGTTTCAAGTCAAAAGCCCCGCCCTTCAAAACAACCCGAAGGACGGGGCACCCGCTTGGCATAGAGAGCACTGAGAAAGGCTCGAGCCGTAGTGGTCGATGATTCAAGCACAGCCATATTGGCGGTTGCGCCGAGGGCGGGAATCGCGCAAACTAGATAGCGGTCAGGAACGTATTTTGTAGGGAAACGCCCCGGAACGCGACCGGGGCGCCTTGCCGGTTGAGCCATTTTGGATGCTCCGTGCAATCTTCCTGAGGCACGTTGTGCCTGCCGATTACCGCGTGAAAGCAGAGGTTTGAGGTAATGATCAACCCAATGGAGGAACTCCGGCCGCCGACGAGGCTGATGCTTACGCCCGGCCCTTCCTGCATGAGCCCGCGCGTTTACCGCGCCATGGCCACTTCGCTGGTGGGACACGTCGATCCCTGGTTCACCGAATTCATGGGCGGCGTTCAGGAGCTGATGCGCCGCATTTTCCAGACCCAGAATCACATCACCTTCCCGATCTCGGCGTCGGGAACGGGCGGCATCGAAACGGCCGTCATCAACGTGCTGGAGCCCGGCGACGAGGCGATTGTTTGCGTGAACGGGGTCTTTTCCGCGCGCATGGGTGAAATTGCCGATCGCACCGGGGCCAAGGTGCACCGCGTCTCCGCCCCGTTTGGCCGAACCGTCGATCCGGACGACGTTCGCCGCGCGGGACAGGGCCGCAAGATCAAGTTCATCGGCCTGGCGCACGGCGAGACTTCCACCGGCGTCGTAACGAAGCTCGAACCCTTCCGGAAGGTCGCGGACGAACTGGGCGCGCTGCTGGTTGTAGACAGCGTCGCCACCCTGGCCGGCGTGCCGCTGGACGTCGACCGCGTAGGCATCGACGTTTGCTTCAGCGGGACGCAGAAGGCCATCAGCGCACCTCCGGGCATGTCTCCCATAACGGTGAATACGCGAGTCGAGGATCTGCTGCGCGCGCGAAAGTCGAAGGTGCAAAGCTGGTACTTCGACCTCACCACAGTGATGAACTACTGGGGCAAGGAGCGCACCTATCACCACACGCCACCCATCCCGCTGATCTACGCGCTTCACGAAGCCATGCGCATTGTGCTCGAAGAGGGCCTCGAGGCGAGTTGGGAGCGCCACCGGCAGAATCAGGCCGCGCTGATCGCGGGCCTGGAAGCAATGGGTATCCGGCTCTTTGTTGAAAATCCTGAAATCCGCCTGCCGACCGTGACCTCTGTTTGGATCCCGGCCGGCATCGACGGGGTGAAAACCCGCCAGCGCCTCCTGAACGAATTCAACATTGAAATTGCCGGCGGGCTGGGCGAAATCAAGACGACCACATGGCGCGTGGGCCTGATGGGTTATTCCAGCCAGCGCGCCAACGTGCTACTGTTCCTGGATGCGCTGGAGCGAGTGCTTCTCGACCAGGGCATGAAGCTGTCTGCCGGGGCGGGCATTGCCGCAGCAGCTGGAGTTTACGCCCATGCCGAACCGGTGCCGGTCGGCAGCGGGAAGTAAGGGCGGAAAGCGGAACCTTGGGTAGCAAAGCGATCGGAATCGCGAACAGAGGGGCGATGAGCCAGTTCGTGGGGGAATTTGGTGTCACCTCGCGGCTGACGGACCGCACCTATCATTGCCGCTTTTCGCATCTCTGGAATGGCATCGCCACGCGCCACAGCGACACCGTGGATACGAAGTTCGTCGTGGACGGGAAGGGTTCCATCGTCGGCCTCGCGCACCCGGGTTTCGTGCAGTTTTCCTCCCGCTCGGGACGCAGCCTCACCGATCGAGAAGCCAGTTACATCGCCGCGGAGTATTTGCGGGAGCAACTCGAACAAGAAGACGAACGACCGCTGTACGACGTTTCCGCCGCGGACGTGACGCGGATCATCGGGCAGCTTGGAATCCAGTAAGAGACGTGGCTCGTGACCCGTGTCCTGTGGATCGTAAATCGTAATTGGTGAACCGCCTCTTTTAGGGCTCACTCGAATTTTTCGGTGTTCTCTGCGCCCTCTGTGGTGAATGCTTTCCCGCTCGTATGGATCGCGCCGCTACGCGTCCGACAGCGATTCGTTAAAGCCGGACGCGGGTTCGGGCAGTTCGCCGGATTCGAGGATTGCGCCGCAGTCCAGGCACTCCAGATACTCCGCTTCGGAGTCCTTGGCGATGATTTGGGTGCGAAGGTGGCGGCAGGCAGGGGAGTCGTTCATGGGAATGCTCCTACTGGCCGAATCATAACACGCGCCTCGCCCCGCGGCTCCGCCGCGAACGAGAATAGCCCCCTAAAATTCCCCGACCTGAGATATAAGAGATTGCGTTTTCTCGATTGGGAGTGCGCCGCAGGGGGCGCGATCCGCAGTGGCCCAAATCTCCGACGATCGATTCAGCAACGTGTTGTTTTATGCCGTCGTGCTGGCGCTCGGCTATTTTGTCGTTCAGGTGTTCCTGCCGTTTTTCGCGCCGCTCGGATGGGCGGTGGTCCTCGCGGTCATTTTTCATTCCTTGAACCAACGCCTCAAGAGGAGATGGGGTCCGTCCACCTCCGCGCTTGCGACTACGCTGGGCGTGACGCTGATCCTGATTGTTCCCGTGCTGCTGGTCACGGGACTATGCGTCCGCGAGGGAATCGTCGCCGCGCGGGACATTCAAGTCGCGGTGGGACAGGGCCAATACGGCTGGTTCGGCCGCGCGTGGGAGTGGATCGGCGCGCACATTGCAGCCGAAGGGATGACGGCGGATCTTCCTGCGCTCATCCGCGAGGGCGCGAGCCGCGCCGGCCAGTACATGGCCGCTGAATTGGGCGCGGTGGTTCGCAACGTCGTCGTCTTCCTGTTTGAGCTGTTTGTAACGCTTTTTGCTCTCTTCTATTTTCTGCGCGACTCCGGTTCGATCATGGACCGTTTTCGCAACGCGCTGCCGTTCGAGCCGCCGATACGCGACCGCATGCTGGCGGAGGCGCGGGAACTGATCTTCGCGAGCGTGACGACGAGCCTGGTGATCGCGGGCGTTCAAGGCGTCCTGTGCGGCGGCGCGTTTGCGATCGTGGGGCTAAGCTCGGCTGTTTTCTGGGGCGTGGTGATGGGGTTTCTGTCGCTTCTTCCGCTGGTGGGAGCGTGGCCGGTCTGGATTCCGGCGGCGATCTACTTGTTTTCCACCGGGCGTCCGGGGCGCGCGATCGTTTTGATCGCGATTTGCGGGCTGGTCGGCGGCGTGGCCGACAATATTCTCCGCCCGGTGCTGCTCGGCGGGCGCGCCTCGCTGAATGGCTTGCTGGTGTTCATCAGCGTTCTGGGGGGAATCGCGACGTTCGGCGTGTTGGGAGTTGTCCTGGGGCCGATCGTGGTGGCGACCGTCGTCGGGATTCTGGACGTGTATTCAGGCCGAGACGCGGCCGGTGTGATTCCGGTGACGGATGCTTGATCGTCGGGGATCATGCGCGCCGACGGAAATGGCGCCACGACGTCCCGGCGACCGCTTGCAGAACATGGAAATTCTTATCGCGCCCGGGTTCAGCCGCCGCGCCGCTGTGCTAGAGTAACGCGCCTGGGGCTTTGAAAATCAAAGGCTCTATGAAGGAAACGATTACAACCACTCTGCTGGCCGGCCTGCCTCCCGAAAAATTGCGGTGGCGCTGCGAGCCTTCGTCGATTCCGTTCGCCACCACGGCCGAAGCGGAGCCGGTGAAGGAACTGCTCGGCCAGGAACGCGCGTTCCGCGCACTGAAAATGGGCGTCGAACTGAACGCACCGGGGTACAACATTTTCGTGTGCGGCCTGGCCGGAACGAGCCGCGGCGGCACGATCACGCACCTCATCGATCAAATCCATCCGCCCGCGAAGCAATCGCTCGACCGCTGCTATGTGAACAATTTCAAGAGTCCCGACCGCCCGCGACTTCTGGCGCTGCCGCGCGGGCAGGCCAACGGCTTCAGGAAGGATTTGCAGAGCGGCATCGAGTTCCTGCGGCGGCGCATTCCGCAGGTGTTCGAGGGCGAGCCATTCCAGCGGCAAAAAGGGCGCATCGTGGACCGCTTCACGGCACGTGAAAAGGAATTGATGGACGATTTCACGCGGCGCATCGCGCGCGAGCAGTTCGCGCTCGGCCACATGCAGGTTGGCGCCGTGGCTCTGCCGGAGATTTTCCCGGTGCTCGAAGGGCAGATGGTGCCCATCGAAGACATTCCGAAAATGGTGCACGAGGGCAAGCTGGAAACGCTGGTTGCGGAGGACCTCGAGCGCAAGTACGAGCAGTTCCGCCAGGAGTTCACGGTCGTCTACCGGAAAACCCTCACGCTGTCGCGCGAATTGGCGAGCGAGCTGAGCTACCTCGAACAGGAGGCCGCCTCGGTGCTCGTGGACGGTTTCATCGAGGAGCTCAAGGAAAAGTACTCGGGCCCCGCCGTGGCCGAATACCTCGAGGAAGTGCGCCACAGCATTCTCGACAATCTCGAGCCGTTCAAGGAACGCGAAGGCGAAGAAGAGCCGGGCGCCGTGCCGCCGCCCGAGGGAGGGGGGCCGCGAACTCCCTCGCCGGAGCGCGATCCGTTCCGCGTCTACGGTGTGAACGTCGTGCTCGCGCACACGGAGGAAGACCTCTCGTCGGTGATTTTTGAGACCACGCCGACGTACACCAATCTCTTTGGCACGATCCAGCGCAGCTACGATTCGCGCGGCGGCGGCTGGAATTCCGATTTCATGGATTTGCGTCCCGGCTCGATCCTTCGCGCGGACGGCGGCTTTCTGGTGATGTACGCGTACGACGCACTGACCGAAGCCGGAGTGTGGCGTACGCTCAAGCGCATGCTGAATCACGGGAAGCTCGAAATCCAGCCGCTCGAAATGTTTTTTCCGTTCGGCACCTCGGCGATGAAGCCCGAGCCGATCGACATCGACGTGAAAATCATTTTGATCGGCGACCGCCACATGTACGAAATGCTCTATGAGTACGAGGAGGACTTCCGCAAGATTTTCAAGGTGCGCGTGGAGTTCGACGAGGAAGTGTTGATGAGTGACGCGGTGGTGCGCAATTACGGCGCGCGGCTGCGGCAGCTCTCCGAGCAGGAAAATCTGGGACCGTTCGACCGCACCGCTGTCGCGACGATGATGGAGTACGGAGTCCGGCTGGCCGGCCGCCGCAACAAAGTCACGGCTCGATTCCCGGAGCTGGCTGACCTGGCGCGCGAAGCCGCATACATCGCCAAGCAGGAGGGCGCCGCGCCGGTGAACGCGTCGCACGTGCGCCGCGCGCGCGAAGCGCGCATCGAGCGGCACAACCTCACCGAAACCAAAATCCGCGAAATGATGGAAGAGGGCACGCTGCTGATCGAGACCGAGGGCGCCCGCACCGGCCAGGTCAACGGCCTGAGCGTACTCGAGATCGGCGGATACGCGTTCGGCAAGCCGGTGCGGATCACCGCTTCTGCGGCAATGGGAAAATCCGGGCTGATCAACGTCGAGCGCGAGGCGAATCTGAGCGGCAGCTTTCACGACAAAGGAATGCAAATCATCGCCGGCTACCTGCGGGCGAAATTCGCACAGGACAAGCCGCTCTCGCTCGCGGCCAGCATCTGCTTCGAGCAATCCTACAGCGGCATCGACGGCGACAGCGCCAGCTCGACGGAAATTTATGCGCTGCTGTCGGCGCTTTCCGGCTTGCCCATCCGCCAGGACATCGCCGTCACCGGCTCGGTCAGCCAACAGGGAGACATTCAGCCCATCGGCGGCGTAAACCAGAAGATCGAAGGCTTCTTCGACGTTTGCCGCGTGAAAACGGGACTGTCCGGGCGGCAGGGCGTGATGATGCCCTCGGAAAACATTGAAGACCTGATGCTGCGCGACGACGTGATCGAGGCCGTGGCGGCGGGCAAGTTTCACATCCTTCCGGTGACCACGCTGGAAGAGGGAATTGAAATTTTAACCGGCGTGCGAGCGGGGCGGCGCGATTCGAACGGTGCGTTCGAGGCGGGTACCGTGTACGCGATGGTGGACCGGCGGCTCCACGAAATGGCGGCCACGCTCAAGGAATTTGAAGGCTAGCTCGGCTTTCACCCCTCCCACTTCCAATCGACGAATTGCTCGCGCAGCGCTGTCTTGCGGAATTTCCCCACGGACGTGCGCGGAATTTCGGTGGCGAAGACAAATCCATCCGGCAGCTGCCACTTCGCGAATTTCGCGGCGAGAAATTCGCGTAGTTCCGCCGCGTGCGCCTGGGCGCCTTCGTTTAGCACGACCACGGCGAGCGGGCGCTCCTGCCACTTCGGATGCGCCACTCCGATCACCGCGGCTTCCTTCACCGCTGGGTGCCCCATCAGCGCGTTTTCGAGGTCCACGGAACTGATCCATTCGCCGCCTGATTTGATCAGGTCCTTGCTGCGATCCACGATTTTCAGGTAGCCGTACTCATCGATGTGGCCCATGTCACCCGTGCGCAGCCAGCCGTCGGGCGACCATTTCTGCGCCTCTTCCGGCAGGTTGTAGTAGGAGGCCGCCACCCACGGCCCTCGAACTTCCAGTTCGCCGATGGTCGCGCCGTCGCGCGGCGCTCCGGTCCCATCGGTGCGGATGATTCGCGCCTCGATCAGGGCCGCCGGGGTGCCAGGCTTCAGGCGCTGCGCCATTTTTCTTTCGTCGCTCCACCCGTCCATGAGTGGCCGCAGGTAGGAACTGGTTGCGACCGGAGTCGTCTCTGTCATGCCCCAGGAACAAATGACGGTGATGCCGTGGCGGTCAAAACCGCGCATCAGCGCTTCCGAAGCGGCCGCGCCGCCCATATGCATTCGGATCGGCCAGTCGAATTTCCACCTTCCCGGAAATTTCTCCAGGGCTTCGAGCGCGCCGAACCACACCGTTGGCACGCCCGTGGTCACCGTGACGCGCTCTCGCTCCATGATCTCCAGCAAGCTCTCGCCGTCCGCGAACGGCCCGTTCAGCACAACCTTGGCGCCGGCCATCGCCGCGGTAAATGGGACGCCCCAGCCGTTGGCGTGAAAGAGCGACGTGGCCGGCAGGACCGCATCGCGCATCGAGATGCCGAAGGAATCGACGCCGCAACAGCTCATCGAATGAAGGACGATCGCGCGGTGCGAATAGACCACGCCTTTCGAGCGGCCCGTCGTGCCGGACGTGTAGCACATTGCCGCGGCGTCGTTTTCGTCGAGCTGCGGATACGTGAATTCCTCGCTCGCGGCCGCCAGCATTTCCTCATAGCCCAGGCAGCCCGCGGGAGTCGCGCCTCCCCCAAACGGCACGACGATTACGCGCTCGAAGTTGACGCGGTCGCGGAATTTTTCATAGACCGGCAGGAGAACGTCATCGACGATCAGGAAGCGATCGCCCGCATGATTGGCGATGAATGTAATTTCGTCGGGATGCAGGCGCAGGTTCAGCGTGTGCAGGACTCCGCCGGCGATGGGCACGCCGAAATACGCTTCGACGTGCTCGGTTTGATTCCACAGGAGGGTGGCGACGCGGTCTCCGCGGCGCAGGCCGAGGCTGGTCAGCGCGTTCGCCAGGCGGTGCGAGCGCCGCCGCAGATCCCGCCAAGTGGACCGAGCCAGGCTGCGGTCCGGTCGGCGCGTGACGATCTCCGCATTGCCGAAAATTCCGCCCGCGCGTTCCAGCAGCGCCGGGATCGTCAGTGGGAAATCCATCATCAAGCCGCGCATAAGCTATGATTCTCCTGTCGAGGAGCCGCATCCTATCATCAATCGCTGCATGCGTTTGGCTGGAATGTTCAACGCGCGCGCCGGCCAAATAGGAACGCCCTGGTACTAATATTCATACAGTAACTAAATTATATTTGCCGTTGACGTTGGTGCAAATTTGGAGCAAGATGCGCCCGGTGCTGAAGGAGTCTCTCGTCGAATTGCCCTGGGCCCTCGCCCAAGCCCCCAAATCGCGAACCTGCCCTCTTCAGTCCCCGGTCCCGTGGGTCGGCATTGCCACGGCCAGAAGGAGCCTTGCGTTGAAGAAACTTTACGTCGGTAATTTGCCGTTTCAGGCTACGGAAGAGCAACTCAGCAGTTATTTTTCTCAAGCGGGAGTCACCGTGGCGAACGTGACCTTGGTGCGCGACCGTTTCTCGGGCCAACCACGCGGGTTCGGGTTCGTCGAGGTGAATAGCGACGAAGAGGCCGAGCGCGCCATTCAGGGACTCAACGGCCACGATTTCATGGGCCGCAACATCGTCGTCAACGAAGCGCGCCCTCCGGCAGGTGGAGGAGGCGCCGGTGGCGGGCGTGGACGTGGCGGATTCGGTGGTGGGGGTGGCGGTGGGCGCGGGGGTGGCGGGGGTGGACGTGGCGGGGGCGGCGGCGGTAGGGACCGCGACCGCGGCGATCGTGGTGGGGACAGGGGTGACCGTCGCTGGTAAGCGGACCTACGCCTTAGGAAACTACCTTGAATTGGGGAGGCCGGTGTCGCGGCCTCCCCGTATTTTTTGCTGCTTCTTTCGGACCATCGCGCCCCCAGTGAAAACCTGGACGCACCACCCTTGAATAGCTTCCGGATTCGCTCCGTAATCGAGCCATAATCCATCAAGTCGCTTACTTTCAGTCACTTATGATTAGTACTTCCGCACTACCTCAGTGAACCCGTCGGTCTATAGGAAGCGAAAGTCCTATTACGTACAGTTCTGAGCACGGGTGAGATTCGTTGACCCACATGGGAAAGCGACTACCTGGAATCTGGCATCGGTCAGGGGAGTCCCTTGGCGACTTTCGACAACAGAGAACGAAATCCGCAGGAATTTCCGAGTATGGAGGGGACTGAACCGTCCTCTTCGATTCGCCTTTCGAGCGTGATTTCCGCGCTCTCCTATGCGCTCGACCTCACCGAGGGCCAGCCCATGGGGCATTCCGTTCGGGCTTGCATGATCGGCATGCGCCTTGGACAGCAGGCCGGGATGAGCGCGGACGAGCGAGCCGATCTTTACTATGCGCTGCTGCTCAAGGACGCGGGATGCAGCAGCAACGCGTCGCGCCTTTTTCACATCCTGAACGCGGACGAAATTCGGGCCAAGGGCGACCTAAAAACGAAAGACTGGACTCGCGTCGGCTGGGAAAGTTTGCACTATGCGCTCACTCACGTCGCCACCGGAATGCCTTTCCTGCAGCGGATGCAAAGGCTCTTCCAGGTTGCCCAGACACAGCAACAGGATTCGTGCACCCTGGTCAAGATTCGTTGCGAACGCGGCGCGCACATTGCCACGCAGCTTGGATTTCCCGACGCCGTTTCCGCAGGGATTTACAGCCTGGATGAACACTGGAATGGAGGCGGGTATCCCAACGGGCTCCGCCGGGACGAAATCCCGCTATTCGCGCGAATCGCGAATTTGTCGCAGACTCTGGATGTCTTCCACGACACTTATGGCCCAGAAGCGGCGATCGAGGTCGCGCGAAAGCGCAGCGGGCGTTGGTTTGATCCCGACCTGGTGAAAGCGGCCGCTTCCCTGGCAAATTCCGGCTCTCTATGGAATGGATTGGACGACGAAAACCTGGTGCAAACAGTTGCCTCGCTGGAACCGAAGCACCGCCAGATGACGGCTACTGAGGACTCCATCGACAGAATATGCGCGGCCTTCGCGGAAGTCATCGACGCGAAATCGCCATTTACCTATCGCCATTCCAACGGTGTGGCGGATGCCGCGGTGGAGATCGGCCAGTGGTTCGGCATGAACGCCAGGAGCCTGAAAATGTTGCGCAGGGCCGCGCTGCTCCACGACATCGGCAAACTGAGTGTTCCGAATTCGGTCCTGGAGAAGCCCGCGAAGCTGACGGCGGATGAATGGACGGTCATCAAGTCCCACCCGTATTACACGCTCGAGATTCTCAAGAAAATCCCGGGCTTCGAGCGCCTGAGCCAGGATGCCGCCGCTCATCACGAAAAGCTCGACGGATCGGGCTACTGGCGCTGCTGGGGGGCGGACCAACTTTCCCGCTTTGCGCGGATCCTGGCCGTCGCCGACATTTTCGATGCGCTCCATGCCAAGCGGCCCTACCGCGACGGGCTGCCTCTTGAAAAGGTTTTTCAAATCCTGCGCGACGACGCGCCGCGCGCGCTCGATTTGCCGTGCGTCGAGGCGCTGATCGCCTCAAAAACGAATTCCGAACCACTGGCTTTCGCTCAGCCCGAAATCGCTGCCGCAACATAAATCCACAATAAGGAGCAGGCACAACAATGAAGTTCCGCAGACACATTACCTTGTCCGTTCTCTTCGTCGCTCTTTTTGCAGTTTCAGCTTCCGCTCAGGATTTTTACTGGAGTTCGGCCAGCACGCGATCGCTGGCCCTCGGCGGCGTTTACGTGCCGTCCACTTCGGACGCCATTGGCGCTCTGACCACCAATCCCGCGGGATTGACCTACCTCAGCAGCCCGACGCTCGATCTGAACATGTCCGCAGTGTTTGCGCGCGGCTCTTTCAGCAATTCGGTCAACAATAACGCACCGATGACGACTTCACCCGGCGTGATGCCATACGGCGCATTCGGCATGCCGCTCGGCAAGTCGCGCTTCAGCTTCGGCGTGGGATTTGCGCCGGACCTGGTTTCGGTTTCGGACTGGAACTACGTGGATGCTCCCGGCAAGGGCGGCGTAACCTACGGAATGCAGGAAAATAAATCCGCCATTCTTGCCGGCCGCGCGATGGTTGGGTTGAGCTACGCGTTCAGCCACAAGCTGTCCGTCGGCATGACGGCAGGCGCCGACTACAACTCAAACACTCTCCAGGCGCCGTATATCTTTCAGAGCCAGCCGGTGCTCGCGGGTGACAAGACCATGCTGAATCTTCATACCTACGGCACCGGCTGGAACATGAGCGTAGGCGCGATGTTCGAGCCCACCAAGAACCTCGATTTTGGCGTGGCGTGGAAGTCGCACACCGTGATCGTCACCAATGGCCTTGCTTCCGGCAACGCCTATGCACTGTTTGGGGCTCCCCCAGGAACGGCGGCGACGGCGTTTGGCTATAACGCGTCGGTAACGAACACCCTCCCGCAATCGGTGAACGCCAACATCGCCTGGCACCTGAACCCGCGCTGGGTCCTCGCGTTCCAGACGGATTGGGTGAACTGGAGGAACGCGTTCGTCAATCTACCGGTCACGCTGACCAACGGCTCCAATGGCGCCATCAACGGCGCGGTAGGTTCCACGACGCTTGTCGACGGCGTGCCTCTGAACTGGAAAGATCAGTATTCCTTCCACGGCGGCGTCGAGCGTGAGTTGTGGGAAAGCGCCTCGCTGCGTTTCGGATATGCATACGGGAACAGTCCGGTGCCGGATGGAACGCTCACGCCGATGACCGCGGCCATCATGACGAACCAGCTTTCCGCCGGCTTCGCCTATCACCGCGGCCGTTCGCGCGTCGACTTGGCCTATACCTTCGATCCTATCGCCCAGCAGAAGGTGCAGCAGAGCAACCTGCTCGCCGGCGAATACAACAACAGCACGGACCGAGTCGGACTGCAGTCCCTGTCACTCGGCTACTCGTACCAGTTCTAAGCGCCTCGCCGCAGTCGCGGACGGCGGCGCATTCGCAATGGCAAGAAAAGTTTGCCGTAATCGGGGAGCCTCGAGGCTCCCCGGTTTTTTTTGGCCCTACTCCCATTGACATGAGCCTTGGAATTGCCTATGCTTATCCCAGGAAAATACTATGGCAACACTATACGTCGAAAACGTGCCCGATGAGCTTTACGAGGCGCTGCGCAGGCAGGCGAAGGCCCGCCGTCGCTCGATTGCTGCAGAGGTAATGGCGCTGCTAGAGCAGAACGTTCCCACTGAGCGGGAGTTGAAGGCGCGGAAAGACTTGTTCCAACGAATGATGCGAATGCGCGAAGAGCTGCCGAAAAGTAAAGGGCCTTTTCCCTCCGCCGAGGAAATGATCCGAGAGGACCGGGAGCGGTGAGCAATTTCGTCCTGGATGCAAGCGTCGCGGTGAAATGGTTCTTGTCACCGAAAGATGAGCCGCTTTCGGACGAAGCTCTCACACTCTACAAAAAGTATCTCCACGGTGAGATCCGCTTCGTCGTCCCCGATCTATTCTGGGTGGAACTTGGAAGCGCATTCTGGAGAGCGATTCGACTTGGTCGATTCTCAAAAGCGTCAGCGCAGGAAGCCATCGCCAGCTTGATGAAGTGCGATTTCCCAACGCTTTCCATCGCGCCGTTGTTGGAGCGAGCCTTTCACATTGCCACGGTATTCGACCGGACTGTGTACGACAGCTTGTATGTCGCGCTGGCCGTCGAATCCGAGGCTCAACTCATTACAGCCGATGAACGGCTGGCCAACGCTCTCGCCGCTCATTTTCCTGTCAAATGGCTTGGAGCGATTGCGTAACCAACCCGGGCCAGAGGAATGAAATTTCAGTCGGCCACGCATCTTCACTGCTCAGCCCCCTGCCTAAAATCTTGCATTACGCGGTAGTGGATTTGAACGATTCGATCTTTTCGACTCGACCAGACGCGTAGCGGTAGCGCTCGATGGCCATGGTGTCGATTCCTTGGCGCACCAGCGCCGGAATATCGAGCGCGGTTTCGGCTTTGCCGAGTTCTTCGGCGGTGGCATGTAGCGCGGGGTTGCGCGGCAGGAAGATGGGGCAGCAATCGTGAAACGGCTCGGCGGAGATGTCGTGCGTGCGTATTTTGCGGGCATAGTCCAGGATTTCGAGTTTGTCGTCGCCGACGAGCGGGCGGTAGAGGGGCATGTGCGCGGCCTCGCCCACCGCAGCCATGTTGTGCAGGGTTTGCGAGGCGACCTGCGCCAGGCTGTCTCCCGTGACGAGTCCGAGCGAGCGGCCGTTGCGCGCGACGCGCTCGGCGATGCGCAGCATCATGCGGCGATAGAGCAGGATGCGGAATTCCTCGGGCGCGCGCGCCACAATTTCGCGCTGGATCGGCTCGAACGGCACGAGATAGAGCTTCGCCGAGAATTGCCACGGGACCAACTGCTTCACCAGAGCCCGCGCGACGTGCACCGAAGACTCGCCGGGGCGCGCCCCGCCTCCCCAGAAATGCACGAAATTCAAATGCGCGCCGCGCTTCATCATTTTGTGCGCGGCGACGGCGGAATCGAAGCCGCCGGAGAGCAGGCACGTCATGCGCCCGGCCGTATTGGCCGGAAGCCCGCCCGCGCCCGGAATTTTGCGGGCATAGACAAGGAGCGACGGGCCGGGAGGAATTTCGATGCGGCAGGTCAACTCGGGATCGTTGAGCTTGACGCGCGCGGGGCGGCCTTCGGCGCGCAGGCGATCCACGAGATGCTGCCCGACGGCGACGTCAATCTCGACGGAGCTTTGCGGGAAAGATTTGTCGCTGCGTTTCGCGCGCACCGCAAACGTCTCGAATTTTTCGGTGCGAATTTCTTCCCAAGCCGCGCGACCGAGCGCCGCGAGATCGTCGCCCGTTCCGCGCGGAACCACACGCGCAACGGCGTAAAACGCCACGCCAAGAACGCGCTCGATCCGCGCGATCGCTTCCTCGGCCGAAGCGCCCTCGCCAAACTCGACCAGCAGCCGGTCGCCGGGCCGCAAAACGCGCGCCACCGGCAGGCCCTCGAGGGCGCGCTTCAGCGCGATATGCAGCTTGCTCAAGAAGAAGCGCCGGTTGCCGCCCTTGAGCCAGAGTTCATGGTAGTGAACGACGATGACAAGGTTCGACATTTCCACAGGTTCCCGCGAGACGCCTCGGTATGGCCAGTATATCAAGCCAGGACTGTTCGTTGGCCAAAGTCTTGGCCGCCGCACTGCGCCGCGCGCCCGAACGCTGTCCTCCGAAACGCTGCTCAAACAATGGCTTGCGCGCGTGTTTCACGCGAAACGAATTCGTCGCGAGGCGTGTGAATTCGTTCGAACGCGAGCCGCCATTAGCCAACCGGTACTCGGCGCTCGCGCGAAGGCGATAATTTCTCTTTCGTAACGCCGCTGAAACATTCTCCAGTCTATTGTGGACGCCGCTCGGGATATGCCGTATACCCGAAGACAGGCGCGGCAAGGCCTCGAAACGAGGCGCCGGGACCAAGGGAAGCGACCGGGAGGGCTGTCGGCGCATCTTATGTAGCGTCGGCACTAGCGTCCTGAGCCCCCGAGACGCGGGAGCGAGCGATGTGGGACAAGAACGACTGGCACCAGTTCTTCGCAATTGCCAATAAGCCCTGGCAGCGCCGCCGTCCGCCCCGACCGGTGTACCCGAGCGGGGTCAAACGGGTGCTGCCGGCGATTGGGTTCAGCTTGTCCGAGCTTGACGATGCCGGGATCAACATGGAAGCGGCGGAGCGCCTCGGCCTGCCGGTCGATGCGGTCCGCATCGGGGCTTACGGCCCGAATGTTTCGGCCTTGCGCGATTTTGTACGGTCAGCTCGCCAACCCGGTAAGATTGGCTAGCCTGTTTCGTAAGTAACTCATTTTGGTGTACTTAGTATTTGTTTTGCCGCGCCTTTGGGCGTCAGCGGCGCAGCTTCGTTCGCACGCGTGGTGATGTGTTTAAAAGTAATTAAAAAGAGCCGTTCTTTGCTCCTGGCCTCTTGACGCCGGGAAAAGTTCCGGTAAACTGCCCATTCTGTCCTATGGCGCTGATGCAGACTGAAACCAACGCGACCGCGCAGGCCCCGGCGAACGCCGCCGAAGACGCCCAGCACGATTTCGACTTCCCTCAACGGGAGGCGGCCTTCTTCTACGGGCTGTTCCTTCGGGGGCACTCCGCCGAGGAGCTGCGCCGCGACATCGAAGTTCCGCCCGCGGTGCTCTTGAAGTGGCATCGGGAATCCGAGCGCGATCCCTCGTTGCGCGACGTCTTCACCCGCATGGTCGATTACCGCCGCCACGTCCTCGCCATTTTCGAGGCGCTCGTCGACACGGAATCCCGACCCCAACGCTTGCAGTAACTCCAAATCTCCCCCCTGCGTTTTTCTCTGCGCCCCTCCGCATGCTCAGTGTTCCGGTTTTGATTTTCGTCCCTGCAGTTGAGTGACTGCAGAAAGCCCTTCATCACAGAGGACACTGAGTTCACGGAGACGTATGCGATGCTGCGCGCCGACTCGCGAACCATACATTCGCAACGCGCGTGTTAGACTTTGCCGGAGTCTCGCGAAATGGCGGAAACCGAACGAGCGGAAATTCAGGATCTTCGTCTGGGCTGGATCGATCTCATCTGGCTCGTTTTTTTGGGCGGCCTTGCGCTGCTTCCGCCCGTTGATGAAATCCACAAGCAGCTGATCCTGCTTGCGATCTTGGTCGTCCAGCTTATGGAAGGCTGGCTGGTTAAACGTCTGCCCCGGCGCGGTCCTGCATACAGCGTTTTCATCAAGATCCTGCTAGCGACACTACTGCTCGACCACACCGGAGAGATCGGAATCAACAGCAGCTATTTCCCGATTTACTTCCTGCCAGTGGTGAGCGCCGCGATCTATTTCGGTACGGCCGGCGCTCTGGCTTGGACCACAGTTGCTTCGCTCGCCTATTTGTCGCTGTTGTTCCCGGCGCTGCAAGAAGAAGTCGATCTAACTCCCGAAGGAAAGGGAATCCTTGCTATCCGCGTGCTCTTTTTCTATATCGCGGCGATTCTGGTCAACCGCTTTGCTGTGGAAAACCGCCGCCAGGTCCACCGCTTGCAGGATCTTTCGGAGAAGCTGGAAGAGACGAACCAGCAGCTGCGCCGGGCCGAGGCGGACGCGCGACGCGCCGAGCGCCTGGCCGCGCTCGGACAGCTCTCCGCCGGGCTTGCGCACGAAATCCGCAATCCGCTCGCGGTGATCAAGGGCTCGGCCGACATGCTCAACCGGAAGGTCGCCGCCTCCGAGCCCCTCACCGCAGAACTCGCCGGGTATATCTCCTCCGAGGTGAACCGGCTGAACTCACTCGTCGTGCGGTTTCTGGATTTCGCGCGGCCCTCAAAGCTCGGGCTGCAGCCGGTGCGCATCACCGAAATCGTCGATCGTGCTCTCGAGGCCGCCACGGCTTCCTGCCCCAATGCGGGTGTGCATGTGGTGCGCGACTACGCTCCGGATCTGCCGGCGGTTCCCGCGGACGCTCAGCTGTGCGAGCAGGTCTTCGTCAATCTGATCACGAACGCGATGCAGGCCATGCAGGGGCAGGACGCGTCGATCGAGCGGACGCTGCGCTTGTCCGCCGCTTCGGAAGAGCAAAACGGCGAGCGCGGCGTCAGCGTGATCGTCGCGGACTCCGGCCCGGGAGTTCCGCCCGAGTTGCGCGAGCAAATATTCAATCCGTTTTTTACATCGAAAAAAGACGGCGTGGGATTGGGGCTTTCGATCGTGGCGAAAATTGTGGACGACCATCGCGGCACGATTCGCCTCGAGGACAACAGGCCGCGCGGCGCGCGCTTTCAGGTGTTTTTTCCGCTGGCGGAGTAGTACAGCAACTCTTTATCCTGAGCCCTTGCGAAGGGCTCGCTGTTCGGTTTTGTGCAATCGTTTGGCACCCACCGCGCGATGTGTGCGCTTCATACGCGCCGCAGCTTACGAAGGCGCACAGCGCAGAGTCGCTGTGCTACCCAAACCTAAATCTGCGAGTACGCGGTCGGCGTCAGGATCAGGTTCGTGATGTTGGAGACAATCGGCTCGAACGCGTATTTGGGCTGCGTGGAGTACGATTTCCAGTCGTCGGAAGCGCGGAAGGCGGCCCACTGTTTGTCGCGCGTCGCCAGACTGTCAAAGCACAGCATGTAGGTCAGATTCGGCAGGCGCGGGCCAATCAGCGTTTCGCTGTAAAAAATCTGCTCGAAGCCGTTCTTGGCGAAAATCTCCGCTTCGCCCGACTGCATCATTTCCACTTTTCGGCGGTGATCCTGATCGGTCGCGCCTTCGTAGATGCGCAGCTCGAAGACGCTCGGCCCCTTCGCGGCGGTCGCCTTGGGAAGGATGAGATTGGGCCACTTCTCAAACGCCTGCAGGAACGTGCTGTCCATGCGGTCGAAGGCAGGCTCCTTGGCGGGCGCGGTGAGGAAAGCGGCGCCGGCCTTCGTGAATTCCTCGTCCTTGCCGAGGAGATTCTCGACCGTCGCCAGTTTTTCCGCGGACGCGCCGGGCATCAGGACGTAGATCGAAGGCGTGTCCGGACCGATCGAAAGATCAAAGACGCCGACCGGCGAAATCGAGAGGCGATTCAGCGCCGGGATCAGCGCGTCACGGAAAAAATCATCGCACATTTTGCGCTGCGGGCCTGCGTTGATGTGGTAGCGCCGCAGTTGGTAGAACTCACGGCTCTTTGCGCCCGCCGCCATGCCACCCTGGGCTGCCTCGATCGCGCTACCAGGCGCGGTGACGGCCAGCGCGGATGCCGCGAGCGATGACGCCAGAAATTTTCGCCTTTCCATGGAAATCCTCCCGTGTGTGATGGCGAGATTTGTCTGCTGTTTGTTCGGGTATCGTCACACATTTTGCCGGAGGAGTCCATCGGGGCCGGTCAAACGAAAAAGCGTTCACCACAGAGGGCACAGAGGACTCTGAGAAAAGCATGAGCAATGACCGGTCGCTCGCGTCGCCCATGGAGAAGAATTTCTACGAGGCTAGAGCGGCAGGCTGCCGGTGAAGACAACCTGGGGCTTGCGCGGGTCGGCGCGGCGAATCTGGCCGATACGGAAATATTTTTCGCGGCGGCGCTTCAGTTCGGCCTCGAGGCTGGAGTGATTTTCGAGCGGCACTACAAGAATCATTCCCACGCCCATGTTGAATATACGAAGAAGCTCCTCCCGCTCGAGTTTGCCGAGCCCGGCGAGGTAGGAAAAGATCGGCGGCACGGGCCACGAGCCGAGCTCGATTTCCGCCTGCACGCCGCGGGGCAACACGCGCGGCAAATTCCCGGGAATTCCTCCGCCGGTGATGTGCGCCATGGCGGAGAGCCAGCCGCGCTCGACCGTGGTCTTGAGCATCGGCCAGTAGCAGCGATGGGGCCGCAGAAGCTCCGCGCCGATTTTGTTGCTGACTTCGGCGACGTACGTCTCCGGCTGCAGGCCCGCATGGTCGAAGACCAACTTGCGCGCGAGGGAGTAGCCGTTGGTGTGGAGTCCCGTCGAGGGCAGCGCGAAAAGCAGATCGCCCGGTTTCACGCCGGCCGATTTCTTGAGCGCGGATCGCTCCAGGACTCCGACGATGAAACCGGCAAGATCGTATTCCCCGGGCGCGTAGAACCCCGGCATTTCCGCCGTTTCGCCGCCGATCAGTGCGCATCCCGCCGCATGGCAGGCCCGCGACATGCCCTCGACAAGCTGCTCGACGATGTTCGGGTCCATCTTGCACATCGCCAGGTAATCGAGGAAGAAGAGCGGCTCGGCGCCGAGCGTAAGGATGTCGTTGACGCAGTGATTCACGAGGTCGGCGCCGACGGTCGAGTGGATGTTCATGGCCATGGCAATTTTGAGCTTGGTGCCCACGCCATCGGCGCTCGAGACGAGCACCGGCTCGCGCCACTTCTTGTCCAGCGCGAAAAGTCCGCCGAACGAACCAATTCCGCCGATCACTCCGCGGGTGAACGTGCGGGAAGCCAGGCGCCGGATGCGCTGCTTGGCCTGATCCGCGAGCGAAATATCCACTCCTGCTTCGGCGTAGTCCATGTTCTAGGCGGGCTGCAAGTACAGCCCGCACCCCGCACGATGAATGCTTTCCGCCGTGGCGAGAGGAGCCGGGCGGCGTGTCCCCGCTAGGTCAAAATTCAAAACAGCTTGAAGATTCTCCGCCAGCGCACGATGCCGGGATGCCAGACGACGCTGGCGTAGGTCAGCATGCGGTCGCGGATGTGGCCCGGGTTCCACGTGTCTTCGGGCGCGTCGATCGACATGTACACCATGATCGGCGTGCCGATAATGTTGTCGCGCGGGACGAAGCCCCAGTAGCGGCTGTCGTAGGAATCGTCGCGATTGTCGCCCATCATGAAATACTCGCCGGCGGGAACGGTCACCGGGCCGTAGTTGTCGGTCGGGTTGGGAGGATCGGCGCGGTAGGGTTCGCGCAGCGGCTTTCCGTTGATGGAGACAACGCCCTCGCGAATTTCGAGCTCATCTCCCGGCATGCCGATCAGGCGCTTGATGTAGTCCGGCGTGCCCGGAAGCGGCGCGCGAAAAACGATGATCTGCTGGCGATGCGGTTCGCGCCAGAGACGCATGTGCAGCGGCGTCATCGGCAGCTCGGCTTCATAGCCGAAGCGGCTCATCAGCAGGTGGTCCCCGACGAGCAGTGTTCTCTCCATCGAGCCGGAGGGAATTACGCGGGCCTGCACGATCGTTCCCGTGATGAAGAGAAACGCGAGGATCACCCACAGCCAGGACAGCGCCTCGCGGAGGACGATTTTGCCGACGTCCGGTTTCGACTTGACCTCTTCGAGGGCCAGCGTTGTTTCTTCAGCGCTCATTCTGCACCACCTGAATCTCCACGACCGGGGCTTCTCCGGCTTCTACCGCGCGGCATTCGAGTTCGGACTGCGCGCCGTCCACGGGGTATACGCCCGTGTAACACGAGGTGCAGAATGAGCCGCGTGTGTCGCCGACTGCGCGGCGCAAATTTTCCAGCGAGACGTAGCCCAGCGAGTCCGCGCCGAGATAGCGGCGGATCTCCTCGATCGATTGTTCGTTTTGTGGCGCCGGCGTCCCGCCGGCGGTTTTTGGGCCCCGATCGATCTGCAAGACTGCCGGCGACACGCCGGCGCCACGATGTGGCCCGCGCACATCGTCGCGTGCTTCGAATTCCTCAATTTCTTCCGCAGTCAGCCGCGGGCGCACGCGCGAATCGTCGGAGGCGATCAGTTCCTCGCGCGTGGGCGTGTCCACTCCGTAGAAGCACGGCGAAATCGTGGGCGGGCAACTGATGCGCACGTGTACTTCCGCCGCGCCGGCTTCGCGCACCATGCGCACGATCTTCCGGCTGGTGGTGCCGCGCACGATCGAATCGTCGACGAGCACGACGCGCTTGCCGCGCAGCAGCTCGGGCACGGGGTTGAGTTTTAGCTTCACGCCAAAGTCGCGGATCGATTGCTGCGGCTCGATGAATGTGCGCCCCACGTAGTGATTGCGGATCAAGCCCATGCGAAACGGGATGCCCGACTCCTGCGAATAGCCGACCGCCGCCGGCACGCCGGAATCCGGGACGGGCACGACGATGTCCGCGGGAACCGCGTGCTCGCGCGCGAGCAAACGGCCCAGCATCTCGCGGCTTTGCTCGACCACGCGGCCGAAGACGAGGCTGTCCGGCCGCGAAAAATAAACGTGCTCGAAAATGCATTGCTGCAGCGGCATTTCCGGCGCGAAATGGATCGACTCCATCCCCGCGCGCGAGATGCGCAGCATTTCACCCGGCTCGACATCGCGCACGTACGTCGCGCCGATCAGATCGAACGCGCACGTTTCCGAGGCCACGATCCACGCGCCATCCAGCTTTCCGAGGGCGAGCGGGCGGAAGCCGCGCGGATCGCGCAGCGCGTACATTTCATCGCGCGTCAGCACCAGCAGCGAGTACGCGCCCTCGACCTGGTTCAGAGCATCGGCGAGCGCGCCGGAAAGATTGCGGGCCTGGCTGCGCGCCACGAGGTGCACGATCACTTCGGTGTCGCTGGTCGTTTGGAAAATCGAGCCGCGATGCTCGAGCGTGCGGCGCCATTTCGCCGCGCTCGGAAGATTTCCGTTGTGGCCGAGGGCGAGTTTTCCTTTGTTGCAGTCGATCACAATCGGCTGCGCGTTCATCAGCGAAGTGTCGCCCGCCGTCGAGTAGCGCGTGTGGCCGAGGGCCGCTTCGCCAGGGAGCCGAGCGAGCACGTCCGGCTGAAAAATGTCGGCAACGAGGCCCATACTTTTTTCGAGATGCAGTTCGCGTCCGTCGCTTGAAACGATCCCGGCGGATTCCTGGCCCCGATGCTGCAGCGCGTACAGCCCGAGATAGGCCATTTTCGCGGCTTCGGAATGGCCGAAGACTCCGCACACGCCGCAGTGATCGTGAAAACGATCGTTCTCAATTTCGATCGGGTGATTCATTCTGCCTTTCGGAGATCGTCTTTCCGGGCGGGCTGCACGTACAGCCCGCACCCGGCTAGCCAAGGAGCCGCCCAAAGGCTCCATTCCAGTCGTCCGCGAGGAGGGGGGTCGCCCCGCTAACCACCGTCCTTCTGTTCAGTTCGATGCGGAAATCGCCACGGGTGACTCGGCCCACATCCACGACTGCCACTTCGTATTGTGCCGCAATCCGGCGAACGGCGGCAACATTTTCGGAAGTAACGGATACGATGGCGCGCGCGCCGCGTTCGCCGAAGAGCGCGACTTCGTCGGGCTCGTTGCTCGCGAGCGAAATGTGTGCGGAAAGCTCGTCGCTGGTGAAGCAAGATTCGGCCCCAGCCACGGCCAAGCCGCCGTCGCCGACGTCGTGCGCGGATTGCAGTTTACCCTCAGCGGCCAGCGCAACGAGTGCTGCAATCAAACGCTTTTCTGCAACAAGGTTAACTGCGGGAGGCGCTCCTGCCTCGATCCCCTGAATCGTCCGCGCATACTCTGACGACGAGAATTCGCCCTTCTCTGTGGCCCTCTGTGTCCTCTGTGGTGAACTCTGTTCGTCTTGTACTCCATCAAGCAGCAAAATCACATCGCCCTCAGCGCGAAACCCCATCCCTAGCGCGTGCGATGCGTCCTCGATCATCCCGAGCACGCCGAGAATGGGCGTCGGATCGATCGAGCGGCCGAGCGTTTCGTTGTAGAAACTCACGTTGCCGCCAGTGATGGGAATGTCGAGTGTTGTGCAGGCTTCAGCAATGCCGTCAATCGCGCGGCTGAATTGCCACATCACTTCCGGCTTTTCCGGGCTGCCAAAATTGAGGCAATTCGTCGCGGCCATGGGCCTGGCGCCAGAGCAGGCCACGTTGCGCGCCGCTTCCGCAACGGCGAGCTGCGCGCCTGCGAACGGATCGAGGCGGCACCAGCGGCCATTGCCGTCGGCGGAAAGCGCGAGCGCCCGCTTCGTCCCCTTGATGCGCACGACCGCCGCGTCACCCGCGCCCGGCGTTTCGAGCGTATTGGTGCGCACCATGTAATCGTATTGCTCCCAAATCCAGCGCTTGGACGCGACGGCGGGCGCGCCGAGCAGCGCGCGAAAATTCTCGGTGAGGTCGGTCCCTGCGGGGCTGAATTCGACAAGACGCTCTTGCGTTCGTGGCACGGGCGCTGATAGCGGCCGCTGGTAGACCGGCCCTTCTTCGGCGAGCGCGTGCGCGGGAATTTCCGCCGCGAGTTGGCCGTTGTGCCGGACGCGCACGAGGCCGTCGCTTGTCACGCGCCCGATCTCAACCGCGTCGAGCCCCCACTTCGCGAATACCTTCAGCACTTCCTGCTCGCGGCCGCGCTGGGCCACGAGTAGCATGCGCTCCTGCGATTCGCTGAGCATCATTTCGTAGGGTGTCATGCCCGGCTCGCGTTGCGGCACGCGCGCGAGCTCGATCTCAATGCCCAGGCCGCCGCGCGAGGCCATCTCGCACGAAGAGCTCGTCAGCCCGGCCGCGCCCATGTCCTGAATCGCAACAACCGCCCCGGTCTGCATCGCTTCGAGGCACGCTTCGAGCAGCAGCTTTTCCATGAACGGGTCGCCCACTTGCACGTTGGGCCGCTTCTGCTGCGACTCCTCCGTGAATTCGGCGGAGGCGAGAAGCGACGCGCCATGGATTCCGTCGCGCCCGGTTTTCGCGCCCACGTAAATGACGGGATTGCCCACGCCGCGTGCCTTGGCGAAGAAGAGGTCTTCTTTTTTTGCAATGCCCAGCGCGAGGACATTGACGAGCGGATTCGCGGAGTAGCCCGGCTCGAATTGTACTTCGCCGCCGACGGTCGGCACGCCGAAACAATTTCCGTAGTGCGCGATCCCGCGAACGACTCCGTCGAGAATCCGGCGATTGCGCGCGATCGTCGCCTCGTCGATCGCTTCAGGGGCCAAAGCCCTTTCGCCCGCAGCCGGTACGGACGGGCTGAAGCCCGTCCCTCCAAATTCCACTTCATTCGGAATGACCGCCTCGACTGAATGCGTAGGGCCTTTAGTTCCCGGCGCTGAAGCGCCCGTCGATTCCGCCCACGAATTTGGAGCCTCCGGCGAACCTGATTTCGGAGGGACGGGCTTTAGCCCGTCCGTTCGCGTTTCGCTTTTAGGGGCTTTAGCCCCTGAAGCCGACGGGCGCGACGTGATCGGTCCGAATCGCAGCGAATCGAGCACGGCGATGGGCCGCGCGCCCATCGTGAAAATATCGCGCAGGATTCCGCCGACGCCCGTGGCCGCGCCCTGAAACGGCTCGACGTAGCTCGGATGATTGTGCGACTCCATCTTGAACGCGGCCGCGAGGCCGTCGCCGATATCGATGACGCCCGCGTTTTCGCCGGGCCCCTGCAGCACTTGTGGGCCGCGCGTCGGCAGGCGCCGCAGATGCGCCTTGCTCGATTTGTAGGAGCAGTGCTCGCTCCACATCACGCTGAAAATGCCGAGCTCGGTGAAATTCGGATCGCGTCCGAGAATTTTCTGAATGCGCGCGTATTCTTCGGCGGTGAGGCCGTGTTCGGCCGCTAATTCCGGAGTTACCTTGATTTCGAGGTCCAACATTGGTTTTGCGGAAGACATGATGAAGATTCAAGTGGCACAGCCACTCTTGGCTGTGCGCCTTTCTTGACTACTGAAAAAACCGCACAGCCTGTCCTTCGCAGGGGCTCGGGATAAAGAGTGGCCGCGCTACCTAGGCCGAAACCACCGCGCGACGTGACAGCGACTCAATCAGGGAACGCAAGATCACGAGGCCGTCGGACGAGCCGAGCGCCGCCTCGATGGCGCGCTCCGGATGCGGCATCAGCCCGACTACGTTGCGTTCGCGATTGCACACGCCCGCAATATTCGCAAGCGAACCGTTCGGATTGGCCACGGCGTCCTCGCGCCCGTCGGGCGTTGTGTAGCGAAACACGATTTGCCGGTTGCGCTCGAGCTCCACGAGCGTCGCTTCGTCGCAAAAATAATTTCCATCGCCGTGCGCGATGGGCATTTGCAGCACCTGGCCGCGCGTCGCCAGCGCGGTGAACGGAGTATCCGTGGTCTCGACGCGGACATGCACCTGCCGGCACACAAACCGCATTCCCGCATTGCGCTGCAGCACGCCCGGAAGCAGGCCCGCTTCACACAGAATTTGAAAGCCATTGCAGACGCCGAGAACCAGCCCGCCGCCGCGCGCGAATTTTTCCACCGCGCGCATCACCGGAGAAAACCGGGCGATTGCGCCCGTGCGCAGATAATCGCCGAAGGAGAATCCGCCGGGGAGTAGGATCGCGTCAAAACCTTCTACTTTTTCGGATTGGTGCCACAGGAACTCAACGGGCTGGTGCAGGACTTCGCCGAGTGCGTACCAAGCGTCGTGATCGCAGTTCGAGCCCGGAAACACGACGACACCAAATTTCATCGCGGGAATTCTCCCCTCACCAAGGGCATTTTAGCACATCGAGCGGCGCCGTCTTCAGGTTCATCGAAAATGGCGGAATGCCTGCCGAGCGCCATTCTCAAGCGAACAACTCAAGGACTCAATGAGCCGCGTGATCCTCCGTCTGCTTATGTTTCCCGTACCGCTGATCGACGAACCGCCGGAATGGTTCCTTGAACTTGGGGTGATTCCTCGGATCGTTGAACCACTTGTGATGCCTCTGAAATTCGGTGTCGATCACGGGATACCAGGTCTCGCAGAGGTCGTCGTCGCCGTGGCACCGGTCGTAGATGCTCTCCATGACGTTCCACACCATGAAGGCGTAGGTGTCGTATGCCCTCTCGTGGTCACCGCTGCGCGCGGCATCCGGATCGATCAAGCGAGGGTTCTCCACGGCCATTTGCAGGAGGTCAAAATACATTCTGTCCAACTCGGTGTAGTTTGAGACGTTCAGGGTCTTCGTGAACGTCGTGACGGAGTACCGCAACGCGGAGTAGGCAATGATCGCCGCCACACCCTGAAGGATGGCGCCCACGGCGATCCAGAAAAGTTCGTTGTTCCAGATGCTGGTGATCCCACTCACGGTGTTCTTCCTCCACGCAATTCTTCACTTCAGCCCCGCCGGATCGGACACTCCTTCCAGCATGCGAGCGATGCGGGGATCATTCGGCGGGCAGCTGTAAACCTTCTCGTAGATCACGGCGAGCCAATGCCGCAATTGGGATTTGGGAATGAAACGCGCTTCGGCCGGCGCATGCACGAGCAGGAACATTTCCGGAACCGCGCCCGTTCCCACGAGCGGAAGGATGTAGGGGAGCGCGGCGACGCGCAAGCATCCCAGCCGCTTGTAAAATTCCAAGCGACGCTTTCTCATCTGCTGATCCGGAGAAGGCTCGCGGTCCGAATCCACTTCCAGGAGCATTGGCAGCGGCGCTCCGCCTGGTGTGCCCATTGCCTGCGTGGTGTGCAGAAAGAGTCGTCCGCCAAGCCCGGTGTTCCTCCGGCTCGAATCGACGGCCATATATTCCAAAAGACAAAAGTCTTCGCCGGGCGGCGCGAACATGATGCTGAATCCCGTCACGTCGCCGTCGAGCTTCTGCAAAAAGATCTTGTAGTCTCGACGCGCGACCATCTTTGCGATCAGCTCTTTCGGTTTCTGCTCGCGGGCGTGGATCGATTCCGCATAGATGCGGAAAAATTGCTCGAAGGAAGGGTCAGCTGCGGATTTGAGCAATTGGTAAGAGAGCTGGCCGGAAGAAGCCATCGCACCCCGCGCCCGGTTCATCAAGGGATGATGATTGTATACCCTGAACGCGGATGCAGGTTCCAAAGTAAGCTGGTAGCTTCAGTTCCCTGAAACGTGCTTCGGGAGCATGTGGCCCGGGCGGCGGTTGATCACCATGTAGACGAGCGCCAGGACGATCGCTGTGCCCAGGCCGGTCGTGGCTGAGTCGATCGCCAGCCCAAGGATCCCTCCCGCCAAGAGGACCAAGCCGAGCACGGCAAGGTTCGCGTGCTCATAGACTTCCAAAACGAGATCGCCAACGATGAAGGCAATCGACGCGACGACGAGACCCCAGTTCACCCACACGCTCATGGCCCGGTCCTCCAGAGAGGGAATTTGACCAGACACTATCACCGGGGGCATTGCTGCGCAACAAATTGGCTGTAACGAAATTGTCAAGAATCGAGGCCGGGAGCGCTTTCGGAGGTGATTGGCCTATCTTTTTCGTTTGGCGGGGCGCGATTTCGCGCGCCGCTTGCTTTTCTTGCGGGCGCGGGACTTTGATGGCTTGCCCGCGGCAGCCAGTTCGCGGCGGCGCGCGGCGGCCCAGCCGAGCTTGTTAACCTGTTGCCCGCGTGCGAGGCCCAGCGCATCGGGCGGCACATTTTTCGTGATCACCGAGCCCGCGCCGACGTAGGCGCCGTCCCCGACCCGCACGGGCGCGACGAGCGCCGTATCGCTGCCGATAAAAACCTTCTTGCCGATCGTCGTGGGATTCTTGTTCACGCCGTCGTAGTTGCAGGTGATCGTGCCCGCGCCGATGTTGGTGCCGCTGCCGACGCGCGCGTCGCCGAGATAGGTGAGGTGCATGGACTTCACGCCGGAACCGAGGATGCTCTTTTTGACTTCCACGAAATTTCCTACGCGCGCGCCATCCTCGAGGCGCGCGCCGTCGCGTAGATGCGCGTAGGGCCCAACCTGCGCGCCCTCGGAAAGGTGGCTCGCAGTGACCATCGTGTACGGCTTCACCAGCACGTTGTCTTCGAGCACGGCGTCCGAGAGGACGGAGCCCGTGCGGATCGTGCAGCCCGCGCCGATGCGCGTTTTCCCGAGAAGCTGCACGCCCGGCTCGATGCGCGTGTCCGCGCCCACGGAGACTTCGGGATCGATCAATACCGTTTCCGGCAGCTCGATGCTGACGCCGGCGTCCATGATCGCGGCGCGCTTGCGCCGGCGAAACACGGCGTCCACTGCGGCGAGATCGGCGCGCGTGTTGCAGCCCAGCACCTCATCCGAATCCGACGCGATGACGGCCTGAACCTTCTCGCCTTTTTGCCGCAGTACGGCAATGGCGTCGGTCAGGTAAAGCTCCTTGTGCACGTTCTGCGGCTTGAGCGTTGCGAGACACGGCCACAATTTTTCCAGGGTGAAACAGTAGATGCTGGAATTGATTTCGCGGATCGAGCGCTGCTCGCCGGTAAGCACGGAATCCTCGACAATCGAGGCGACCGAGCCATCATCCTGCCGCACGATGCGTCCGTAACCGGATGGATTTTCGATCTCGGCGGATAGGATTGTGGCGGCCGCGCCGGTTTCACGGTGTGCTTTGGCCAGCGCCGCCAGAGTTTCCGTGCGGATCAGCGGGGCATCGCCCGGCAAAATGGTCGCAATCTTCGCGCGAGACGAAATAGCCCGCCGCGCAACGAGCATGGCGTGGCCGGTGCCGCGCTGCGGTTCCTGGACGACGCTCTTGACCCCGAGCGGCCCGACAGCCGCGGTAACGTCTTCGGCCTGATGCCCCACGACCGCGATGATTTCCCGCGGCTTCAGGGGCATGCACGCGCGCGCGACGTGGTCGATGAGCGGCCGCCCGCCCGCGCGGTGCAACACCTTGGCCAGAGCGGACTTCAGCCGCGTGCCCTTGCCTGCCGCCAGGATCACAATCGAGATATCGGGGTTTGCCATGCTTCGATTTTCAGCGTTTCACAGGGGAATAACAATCCGCGGGAGTCCAGTGCGGCGCGAATCGAATACTTTATTGGGGAGGCACAACGGGCGGATAGGGGCAGCTTCAATCGCCGACCGGGGCGCCGGCCTCGGCTTGAACCCGGGATAATGTTGCCGTAGAACGTCCTTCTTCTTCGTAGGTTTCCGTCCATAGCGTAGGATCGGCCAGCAGGCGGGTCACGAGTTGCGTGTGCAAAGCGTGGCCTGCCTTGTGGGCTTCGACGCGGGCTAGGAGTGGATGCCCTACCAGGGCCAGGTCGCCGATCAGGTCCAGGGCCTTGTGCCGACCGAATTCGTCCGGGAAGCGCAGGGGACCGTTCATAACGCCCGTCTCGTTGAGAACGATGGCGTTTTCGAGCGAGCCGCCTCGAATCAGGCCCATGCGGCGCAAGCCCTCAAAATCCTGAACGAAGCCGAACGTGCGCGCCGGGGCAAGCATCCGGCTGAACGATTCCCGGCTCACGCGCAGCTCGACTTCCTGAGCGCCCACCGAGGGGTGCTTGTACTCCACGAAGCACCGCACGCGAAAATCGTCCGCGGGATAGATGCCAATGCGCCGGCCGCCCTCGGTGAATTCAAGGGCCTTTACTACTTTCAAATAGCGCCGCCGTTTACGCAGCTTCCGAATTCCCGCCTGGTGAAGCATTTCGATGAAGGGCTGTGACGAGCCATCCAGAATCGGCAGTTCCAGGGCGTCCAGTTCGACGTAGACGTTGTCCACCCCGCAGGAATAGAGCGCGGCGAGGAGGTGTTCGGTGGTGGAAAGCAGCACGCCCTTCTTCATCAGGCTCGTGGCGTAACTGACGCGCGCCACGTTCCGCACATGCGCTTCGATCTCGAAATTGTCGAGGTCCACTCGCCGAAATACGATCCCGGTGTCGGCGGGCGCGGGCACGAGCCGCAAATGGGATTTAACGGCGGTGTGGAGACCCACACCCTTGGTTGCAACGGGCTTTTCAATCGTGGTTTGGTAGCTCACCGGACGATATTGTCAAGCATTTCTAAGCCCTTCTGTGAATATGTTTACGCCAATGGAATCAGCTAGTTAAAGTATGTCAGATAAATCGGTGTGGTAAAATAGCCACAGAACGCTGCTTTCCCCGTGGTCCCGCAGCATCAAGAGGCAGTTGTAGCGCCCGCCTTCCAGGCGGGCATCCCCGGTGCGAGCAGGAAGCGGCCTTGAAGATGCGCGAACGTGCTGCCACCGCGATGCCGACCTAAAAGGTCGGCGCTACAACGCTTGTGTAGCGGTGCAGCAACCCTTAGAATTGTTCTGCTGGTTTTTTCACAACCATGGCCTCACCCTTTCACATCATCTCAAATGCGACCCCGTCCCTCGCTGGCCTGGCGGACCCAGCATCCCACCCCAGGCCGGAGTGGCTCCGCGTGAAGTTTTTCAACGGCTCGAATTACCAGGAGCTGAAGCGGATCATGCGCACGCTCGATCTCCACACCGTGTGCGAGAGCGCCCGCTGCCCGAACATGGGCGAATGCTGGGAGCACCGCACGGCCACGTTCATGATCCTGGGAAACATCTGCACGAGGGCGTGCGGCTTTTGCGCGGTACCCTCGGGCAAGCCGGACGGGCCGCCGGACGAACAGGAACCCGAAAGAGTGGCGGAAGCCGTGGAGCGCATGGGCCTGCGCTACGCGGTGGTGACATCGGTCAATCGCGACGATCAGCCCGACGGCGGCGCGGCAATTTTCGCGCGCACGATTAACGAAATTCGCGGGCGTGTTCCCGCCTGCAAAGTGGAAGTGCTGATCCCGGATTTTCGCGGGGACTGGGACGCGCTCGAGACGGTCATCTCCGCCCGTCCCGACGTTCTGAACCATAACACCGAAACCGTGCCGCGGCTTTATCATCAGGTGCGCAAGGGCGCGCTGTACGCGCGTTCTTTGGAGTTGCTGCGGCGCGCGAAGTCGCTGGCGCCCGCAATGCCCACGAAAACGGGGCTGATGCTCGGCCTCGGCGAAACGCGGGAAGAAATTCTCGCCGCGATGCGCGATCTTGCAGCGCAGGGCACGGACATCCTGACTCTCGGCCAGTATCTGCAACCCACGCGCGAGCATCTTCCGATCGAGCGATACGTTCACCCGGACGAATTCGCCGAGTACAAAACGCTGGGCGAGCGGATGGGCTTTGCGCACGTCGAGTCCGGCCCGCTGGTGCGCTCGTCCTATCATGCCTTCGAGCAGGAAGCCTCCGCGCACGTCTAACCGCTCCTCCTCGATTGCAGAGTGCAGACGCACTAATTTTTGTCATTCTGAGCGAAGCGAAGAATCTCTCCCTGGGTTCGATCCGGAGCAGAGAGATTCTTCGCTTCGCTCAGAACGACACGTCTGGGTTTTTGGCGCTGATTGGGACGGGCACCAACGTTCTCGCCGCGCTATCCTGCCAGATAGCGTAAGATTCCACGAGTTCGTTACGATCAAACTGAAGCAGGAAGAATACGAATGAAATACCCGCGGATTTCGCTACGCCTGTTTGCTGTACTCATTCTTGCGGCTGTACAGATCTGCTTGATTCCTGCTGCCACGGCGCAAAATTCCACGCCGGTTTCCGCGGCGCCGTCGGGCGCTGAAGTTTATCAAAAGCGCTGCGCCACGTGCCACGATCAAGCGGGCTCGCGGGCGCCCTCCAAGGACGCCCTGCAAAAACTTCCCGTCGCGCGAATCCTCCGCACGCTCGATTTTGGATTGATGATGGCCGTGGCCTATCCGCTCGATCGAGCGGAACGGGAAGCCGTGGCGAATTATCTCGGGACAAAAACAGAGGAGGCCGCGCTGCCCGCGAGCGCATTTTGTTCAGCGAAGATTGCCATCTTGTCCGGCCCCGCCAGCGACACGTGGCCGGGATGGAGCCCGTCGTCCGCGTCCAACGCGCGTTACCAGTCCGCCGAGCGCGCGGGCCTTGCTGCGGGACGAGTGCCTCATCTCAAGCTGAAGTGGGCGCTCGGTTTTCCGGGTGACGTCACGGCCTTCGCTGCGCCGGCGGTTATGAACGGCACGCTTTTCGTCGGGAGCGCGAGCGGCGCCGTCGAGGCCGTCGATACAAAAACCGGCTGCACGCATTGGGTGTTTCAGGCCAATGGGCCGGTGCGCGCCGCGATTCTTCCCCTCACGAGCGGCGGCGCGACCTCGGTCATCTTCACGGACCTGATCGGCTGGGGCTACGCGCTCGAAGCGAAAACGGGCCATCTGCTGTGGAAGAAGCGCATCGATGAACACGAGGCCGCCCGGTTGACTGGCTCGGCGGTGGAGCTCAACGGCGTCGTTTACATTCCAGCCGCATCGTGGGAGGAAACGCGTTCGCTCAATCCCGAATACTCCTGCTGCACGTTTCGCGGGAGTATCACGGCCGTTCGCGCACGCGACGGCTCGGTGCTTTGGAAGACGTACACGATCGACCAGCCCGCGCACAAAACCGGCGTGAACAGCGCCGGCGCGCAACAGTGGGGGCCTTCGGGCGCGCCGGTCTGGTCGGCGCCCACAGTGGACCCGAAGCGCGGCATGCTTTATATCGCCACGGGCGACAACTACTCCGAGCCGGCCACCGCCACGAGCGACGCGGTGATGGCGCTCGACCTGAAGACGGGACAAATCGCCTGGTCCACGCAAGTCACTGAGAATGACGCGTACACTTCCGCCTGCCGCAACAAAGGAGTGAATTGCCCTACGGTTGACGGGCCGGACTACGATTTTGGATCCTCCGCCATATTGGTACGCGCTCCAAACGGCAAGGAAATCCTGGTCGCGGGGCAAAAATCCGGGATGGTCTACGCGTTCGATCCCGACGCGAAGGGAAAGCTTTTGTGGCAGACGCGCGTGGGAAAGGGCGGCCTGAACGGCGGCGTGCAATGGGGCATGGCGACGGACGGACAGAAAGTCTACGCGGCGGTCTCCGACGTCCACGCGGTGATGAATACAGCCGGCCCGGTGGGCGGCGCGACATTTGATCCGGCGCAGGGCGGCGGCCTGACGGCGCTGCATCTCGAGGACGGCTCGAAGGCCTGGTTCGCGCCCAGCCATCCGTGCGATCCGCCGCGCCCAGGCTGCAGTCCGGGGCAGTCCTCCGCGCTCACTTTGATCCCCGGCGTGGTATTTTCGCCCGGACTCGACGGCCACTTGCGGGCGTTTTCCACGGAAGACGGCACGATGGTCTGGGATTTCGATACGGCTCGCGAATATTCCACGGTGAACGGCGTGCCCGCCAAAGGCGGCTCGATCGACGGCGCGGGCCCGGTGATCGCGGGAGGAATGGTGTTCGTCAATTCGGGCTATCCGCGCAACGGCGGCATGCCCGGCAATGTGTTGCTGGCGTTCGCGGTTGAGTAGGACAGACTTCAGTCTGTCGGGGTCCGTTCGGAAACCCGGACTATGCCGCGAAAGCTGGGTATTGATGTGCCCGAGACGCTTCGTGCGCAAAACCAACCACGTGCTGGCCAAGATCGAGTGGAACCCGACAGGCTGAAGCCAGTCCTACCCGAATCGTATTAATTCGTATTTACATATCTGTTCAATACGAGTATAAATGTATTTCCTGGAGGTGTCCGTGCAGTCCGACGAATTGCTCAATCCGCGCGACGCCGCGCGTTCGCTGGGAATCAGCTATCCCACGCTGAAGCAGTGGATCTACAAAAAGAAATTGCACAGCATCCGCACCGCCGGAGGACACCACCGGATTCCCATGTCCGAAATCGAGCGCTTCCTGCCCCGCGCCGAGGAGAAAGACGTGCTCGCCGGACGCGGCAACTTCCGGCGGATCAGCGGGCGCAACCAGCTCGTGGGCCGCATCGTCGAGGTGCGCTACAGCGGACTCCTGGCGCAGGTGAAGATGTCGATCAACGGCCAGCGCATCTCCTCGATCATCACCGCGGACGCCGCGCGCGAAATGCGCCTTGAGAAGGGGCAGACCGCGGCGGCGCTCATCAAGGCTACCGAAGTGATGATCGTGCGCGTGTGAGTGCGGCGCCTTCCGCCCATGAAGCCGATCCTCATCATCTCGCTGATGTTGCTCACCGCGTTCGCGCCGGCTCCGCTGTTTCTGCCGGCTCGCGCCGCGGACCCGGCGCGCGTTTCGCTGGCCGGGAAGCGGCCATGCGGGGCCGCGCGAATGTTCCTCGACTGTACAAAAATCCCCGCAACTGCGGCGATTCTCGAGCGATTCGGATCCACGCTCCCCGGAAAAAATTCCCTCGGGGCCAAGCCTTGAACGGGGCCTTGAACTGGGACGCGGTGATGCTGTCGCTGAAGTTGGCGGTTTCCGTCGCGGCCATTCTTCTCGCCATTGGGTTGCCGATCGCGTATTGGGTCACGTTTTCGCGCTGGCGGTTGAAATTTCTAGTGGAGGCGATCGTCGCGCTGCCGCTCGTTCTGCCGCCGACAGTGCTTGGCTACTACCTGCTCGTGGGGCTCAGTCCGCGGCATTTTGCGGGCAGGATCTGGCAGGCCTGGTTCGGGCACACGCTTCCGTTTACGTTCGGCGGATTGCTCGTCGGCTCGGTGCTTTACAGCCTGCCGTTCGCAGTGCAGCCGATCGCGGCGGGTTTTGACGGCGTGGATCGGAGGCTGATCGAAGCGGCGTGGACGCTCGGCGCGTCACGGTTCTCGACATTTCTTCGGGTGATCCTGCCGCTCTCAGCGGCAGGTGCGGTTACGGGGCTCGTTTTGAGCTTCGCGCATACCATCGGCGAATTCGGCGTGGTGCTCATGGTGGGCGGAAACATTCCCGGCGTGACGCGTACCGTTTCCATCGACATCTACGATCAGGTGCAGTCGGCGAATTACGATACGGCGGATCGCACGGCGCTGGTTATGCTGCTGTTTGCTTTTGTCGTTCTTGCGATTGTTTACGGCACGAATCGCCGCGCGCTGGCACTGTGGCGGAGAACTTAAGTGGCGCTCGAAGTCGCCATCGAAAAGGAGATTTCCGGCTTTCGCCTTGCCGTCGCCTTTTCGGCGGATGGCGCGCCGCTGGGCCTGCTCGGCCCATCGGGGTCAGGCAAGACGATGGCGCTGCGCGCGATCGCCGGCATCGAGACGCCGGATCGCGGGCGCATCGCGCTCGATGGACGCGTGCTCTTCGATTCGGAGCGGGGCATCAACGTGCCGGCGCGCGACCGCCGCATTGGCTTGCTGTTTCAGAGCTACGCGCTGTTTCCGCACCTGACGGTCGCGCAAAATATTTCGTTCGGGATTCGGCGCCTCGCGCCGTATGAGAGGCAACGGCGGGTCACGGAACATCTCGCCGCCGTTCATCTGAACGATCTCGGTGAGCGCTACCCGGCGACGCTCTCCGGCGGCGAGCAGCAGCGTGTGGCGCTTGCCCGGGCCCTGGCGATCGAGCCGACCGCGCTGCTCCTGGATGAGCCGTTTTCCGCGCTGGACACGCACCTGCGTAGCGCTCTCGAGCGCCAGCTTCGCGAAACGCTGGGGAGCTACCGCGGAGCAACCGTCTTCGTGAGCCACAATCTCGAAGAGGCGTACCGGGTCTGTGAAAAGCTTGTGGTCCTCTCAAAAGGAAGCGTGGCGGCCCAAGGTCCGAAGGAAGAAATCTTCTGGCATCCTCCGACGCTCGAAGTTGCGCGCGTGACGGGATGCAAGAATTTTTCCGCGGCGCGCCGTCTTGGCGATGGCCGCTTCGAAGCGCTCGAGTGGGGATGCATGCTTCGCGTCGCGCAGGAATTCGCGCAGACTCCCAAGCACGTTGCGATCCGCGCGCATCACGTGCGCATTCATCCGGCGGGGCAGGCTGCGCGAGACAACTCAGAAAATTTTTTTTCCTGCTGGCTCGCGGCGATGACCGAAACACCGTTTCGCGTGACGCTCGATTTGCGTATCGGCGCGCCGCCTGCCGGTCCCGCCGATTTTCACTTGCAAGCGGAAGTTTTCAAGCAGGAATGGGAGTCGTTCCACGATTTGCCGCAGCCGTGGGCCGTGGAGCTGGCCGCTGATCGCGTTTTTCTTCTGCCGGACTGAGAGAGATTCATCCGCGCCGATTCCCTCTTATCCCGAGCAACTGCGGTTCCGCGAATCCCAAGAAAAAAGCAGATCCCTCGGGCAAACCCCGCCCTCGGGATGACAAAATGCGGGGGCGGCTCTCAATCTGGGGGTTCTCTCAATGTGGAGAATTCTTTCGCGGCCGGTGGAAGTGTTCTACTGGGTTGGCTGCGTCGACGGCGCGCACGCGACGTTCGCTCCCGCGCAGGTATCGCGCAGGAAGAGCCCCGGCGCGGAGGAAGAGCTTGAAGACGAGCCGAGGTTTGTCGCGGCGGACTCGAACGTAACGTAGCGGCCCGTCGCGTCGATCGTCGCGGACGTGCTCGAGCCATCGGCCTCGGTTCCGTCGCTGGCGACGGAGGCGCGCTGCGTCGACGGGGTGCAACTTGCCGCCGCGCCCGCGCACGTATCGCGCACGAAGACGTCCGTCACGCCGTTCGTATCGCCGCCATCCACCAGATTTCTCGCGGAAGATAGGAACGCCACGTACCTCCCGTCAGCGCTAATCGAGGGAGAGAAGCTGCCGCCATCGGCGAGATTGCCGCCCACGCCGATCGAAACCAACTTTTCGGAGGGCACGCAGCCCGAGGGCGCGCCCGTGCACGTGTCGCGCACAAAAATATTTTGCGTTGTTCCCGGAATTTCCGTGGCGCCGTCCGTCGAGGCCAGTACGTGAACAGCGTAGCGATGGTCCGAACTTACCAAATGCAAGGACAGCAGCGGCACTGCTTTGCTTCCTCCACCACCACTGCTCACTTCCTGTGTCATCGCGGCAGGCCGCACCGCTCCGGCGACGGGCGTGAAGACCGTAAACGTTTCGGAATTGGATGTGCCTCCGCAGGTGATTCCAGTCCCAACCGTGCACCCGCTCGGCGGAGGCGTGTTGACGGTCACTTGTTCCGTCCCCGCGTTTAAGATATCCCCCGTGGAGATCGCCGCCGTGAGCCCGTTCACCGACGTGAAGGTGGTTATCCGATGGTTTATCGTCTGATTGCCGTTCCAGTAAACGGCCGAGCAAGGCAGCAGGCCGCTTCCCGAAACAGACAGAGTGAAGGCCGGCCCTCCCGCCGCCGCCTTCGAAGGCGAAAGTAAATTGATCGACGGCACCGGCAGTGACGTCGGCGGGCTCAAGGAGAAGCTGGCCGCGGCGGAGGTCGACCCGAGCACGGAGTTCGAAACCGTGATGCTCACCGACCCGGGAAAAGCCGTGTCCGCATATGTAATCGCGGCTTGCAGCTCGGTGGCGCTAACGAACGTCGTGGGGCGCGGCGAGCCGTTCCAGTTCACCGCCGTATCGCTCGTAAAGGTAGTGCCGCTCGCTGGAGTCACGTCCAGGGTAAAACCCGTCGGGCTACAGTACGGCGTTGACGCCGCGGGCGGTGAGCTGCCGAGTACCGAGACCGTGCCGATGCTCAGCCCGGAAATCGTAAACGTGGTTGCAGCGGTAGCGGTGGTTGTGCCTCCGCACATGATCGTCGCTGACGGCGTGCACGGGCTCGGCGGGGGCGTGGATACCGTAACGGCCACCGTTCCCGGCGATACAAGATCCCCCGCGGAAACCGGAACGCTCAGCTGTGTCGGGCTGAGGTACTTTGTTGTGGTTGCTCTGGACGCGCCGCCCCATTTGATAAAGGAGCACGGCACGAAACCCGTGCCCGTCACAATCAGGGTGAACGGGCTTGATCCGACCATAGCGCTCGAAGGCGCGATCGCCGACGCAGTGGGCGCGGGCAAGGAAGAAGGAGCGGTCACCGAGAAATTCACCGAGTTGGAAACGGCGGAGCCATTGGAGGCCGTAATCGCCGCGGTCCCGGACGCAGGCAAGAGTGTGTCAGTGTAAGGGATGGCGACAGTCAGATACGGTGGCGGGGCGGGTTGACCCGTCGCCGGTGGCGGCGGCTGGACGTATATGGTCGGGCGCGGCGACCCGTTCCAATTCACGACCGAGGTCGGGAAAAAATTCGTACCGTTCACCTGCAATATGACGCTCGCCGGGGCACAGCTCTGCATTGAGGTAGCCGGAGGTGTGGATGTGGACCCGGACACGGAAACCGAACTGATGTTCGGCGGCGGCTGCTGGGCGATCGTAAACGGCACTTGGGCTGACGGGCCCCCACCGGGGCCGGGCGTAAAGATCCGAATATTCGCAGTTCCGGCCGCGGAGAGAAGACTCGTGGGAATCGTTGTAGTGAGGTTGGCCGGACTGCCAGTGGTGCTGTTAGGCGTGGAAGTGTACAGCGTAGGTAGCGAAGTCATGGCAGTGCCGACCACCCACTGCACCACCGAACACGCCGAGAAGCTTGTGGTTGGCGACTGCCTGGCATCAATCTCTAGACCCATGGCCGAGCTGCCCGCGGGCGCGGTCGTAGGATTTGGCGACTGCGGAATTTTCGGGGTTACGTTCGGGTTTCCGGCGTAGAACGCGACGGCCGGCGCCGGCAAATTTGGGGTGTTGTTGGAGATCGTGAATTGCAATGAGTTCGACGTCCCCCCCGAATTGGAAACCGTCACCAGCGCAGGGTTGGGAACGACCGTGTCCGAGGCCAGAATCGTCGCGGTCACATGATTTACGTCGGTCACGGTCGTCGTGCGCGGCGAACCGTTCCAATTCAAGATCGAATCGCTCGTGAATCCCGAGCCGGTCACCGTAATAGAGAAGTTGGTCGTGTTCCCGCAAAACGGCGCTGAGTTGGGTGAAAGTGACGTGATGGCAGGCGGCGTCCCGGGGGCGGCGCTGATGGTGAAGAGCATCACGTTCGATACCGCCGTCGTGACCGTGGTGCTGACGTTCTGCGTGGGGGACTGTGCCGAGCCGGGGATCTCAACGGCCACCTGGACCGTGCCCGTGCCCGTCAGATCGGACGCCGGGACGGGAGCCGTCAATTCAATCGAGCTCACCAGCGTGGTCGTCAGCGCCGTTCCATTCCATAAGATCAACGCGCCGGTTGAAAAGCCCTGTCCGTTGGCTGTGATGGTGAAGCCCTGGCTTCCCACGTAGCCCGAGCTGGGGCTGATGAAGGTCAGAACTGAGGAGGCCGTCTGGACGGAGAGGTTGGTGTTGTAATCCTGGCAGGCGGTCGACAACGCGCACACCACCAGCGCGACTATGAGCCACTTGCGCGAACACATCCGAACACGCTCCTCGCGACGCATCCCCGCCGGATGCCGGCCACACCATAACCCCTTAAGATCGATCCGGGTGCTAAGGAAGTAGCGACGAACCAGACCATCGCAGGCTTCGCGCCCCTCTCTTCCACTGGAACGCCCAGAGAAAACGCGCGTCGCGCCCCCGAACAGGAAAGACCCCGCCAAACCGGCCTGTTTCTGATACCACCCCAAGGCAGCCAAGTCAACCGGTGTCTCCGTATCGTCCGGATCCACGCTACTCGAAGCCGGGCCTTTCGATACTCGATACTTCGGAGGGCCGAGCTTCAGCTCGGCCGTACAAGCCCCACACCTCGCGGGCTTTAGCCCCTGAAGCTTCAGGCACCGAAGCCCACCACGAAATTAGACCGTTAGCGTCGGGACTGAAGTCCCGCCCTGCCGCAAGCGTAACCTATCGACAACGTCCGCGCTCATCTCCCGTAAGCGTTTGAGATGCGCCCGACGCACAGGTCCGTTGCCCGCGGCTCCCCGTATCTCCTTACTTTTGCGTGGGACTGAGGCTTGTCATGGCTTCGTCCGCCAACTGATGCGCGCGCTCGCCGCAGGCGGAATCGTCCCAAGGAGCTTCGGCGGCAGCATGAAACCGGGCGGTGGCTTCCTCGTTGTGGCCGAGCTTCTGCTCGATGTCCCCGGCGAGCAGCAGGAAGATGCAATTGCGCGGATATTTCGTAAGGAGCGGCGCGGCGGCTTCTTCGGCGCGCGCGTAGTCGCGATCGTAGTTGCGCAGGCTCTTGGCCATGTTGAAGCGCGCCTCCACCTGCGTCAGCTCACCCTTGGTCGACGCGGTCTCGAGCTGTTGCAATCCCACTTTCTTGTCGCCGCCCGGAATGCCCATGAAGAAGCGCAGGATCTTGGCCATGGCCGAAAGCGTATCGACGTAGTAGTTGTAAAGTCCGAGGCCCAGGTTCGCGTCCGCCATGTCCGGGTCGAGTTGCAGGCAGCGGAGGAGATGTTTGCGCGCGTCGACGCCGGCGTGGGCGACGCCTGTCTTGTCGTAGCGCAGACCCAGGAGGCGCGCGCGTGACGCGAGCCCCAGTCCGGCGTAGAGCTCCATTTCGGCCGTGTCGGATTTGGCGATGGCGGCTTCGGCGAGGCTGGTCACTTTGTCGTCGAGGGCGAGTTGCGCATTGTCATCGTCATCGGCGGGGCGCGAATGGCTCCAGGCATCGATGGTGTTGTATTTCCGCTCGGACCACTTGCAATAGATATTCCACCAGAGCGCGTCGGCTTCGATGAGATAGCCGAGAGGATGATCGGGCCGCGCCCCTTGGAGTTTGTGGGCGATGGCGACGGCCTCGACCGTCTTGCCCGAGTACATCAGGTCGATGGCGGCGCGGGCTTCGCGGGGAATTTCAAGTTCGGAGGCGCGCGCCTCGGCGGCGAAAAGCGCCGAGACCGCCGCGAACAGAAGGCACAAGAGTGCGCTTGCTTTTTTTGCTGGAAGGGGCACCCGGCTACTCCGAATATTTTTTATCGGCGACGTACTTGCGGCTGAAAATCCACCCGGCCGTCACATACATCGCGAAGCATTCTAGCGCAAACACCGGAAAAGCCAGGTAACCGGGCGCCGGCATTTGAAAAATCTTGTATCGCTGGCCGATCGGGAACGTGTAGATCCATCCGGCGCGCGCCCAGTAATTCCAGAATTCCCAAAGCCATCCGCAGACCCAGCCCGCCACGAGGAAGGAGTACAGCCGAGCGCGCCGGCCGCGCGCAAGGTCGCCCTCGAGCGACGGCAGGCTCAGGCGATAGTTGATCGGCTCAAGAAGAAACAAGAAGCCGAGCCAGACGAGGCCGAAGAGGTACGGCGCGACTCGCGCGGGAACAGCGAGCGGTGCTATGAGGAACGCAGCGCCGATGAAAATGAACGCCGTTTCTGCTGTGGGGCTGACGCGCACGCGACGGGAACTCTCCTTGAACCAGCCGAACGACTCGATCAGCGCGGCGGTCATGAAAATTCCCGGGGTGATCGTCGCGAACGACCAGCCGTAGCCGAACCAGCGTTCGATGCGCGATTGCGGGAGGCCGACGTAGGCCCAATTCGCGAGTCGCAGGTTATACGCTTCAAAGATGAGCCACAGCGGAATCGAGAGCAGCGCCATCTTCAGCAAGCCGCGCGGCTCCTCGCGCAGGCGCGAATGCCCGGAGATGCTGTAGATCGCGCCATCCGCGATCAAAATGTACGAAGTCCATGCGAGTGGGGAGAAGTACGTGGCGACCGGCTCGACGCCGTGAAACATCAGGTATTCGCAGACGGCGAGCGCAAAAAGTCCCAGCCAGCCGTGCGCGGGAAATGGACGCCGCCGCGCGCGAAAAAATTCCACGACGAGGACAGTCACGGTCGCGGCGGTAAGGATGATTCCGAGCTTCAGCATGCGGCGAATTCGCCCCGACCAGATTTTGCACTATTTTGGTCTTCTTGATGGGCTTAGTATGTTGCGAAAAGCTGGGGTGTTCAGGACCTAACTCTCGGATGGAGGTACGACATGAAACGCATGCTGATGTTCGCGTTGCTGTGCGCGATTGCGGTCTTCCTCGTGGCAACGAAGCGCGCCACGCCGCAAGCGAAAGACTCCGTGCCGCTCTCCATTCAGCGGGAAGGGTACCTGTTCGCCGGCGGAAAATATTCGACCGTCGGCGGAAAGCAAGTGCTGAGCGGACAGCTTTACGCCGAGTTTCAAATCCCGAGCCACCAGGCGCATCCCTATCCAGTCGTCATGATTCACGGCGGCGGCCAGACCGGAACCAACTTCACCCAAACGCCGGATGGCCGCGAGGGTTGGGCGCAGTATTTTTTGCGGCAAGGGTATGCCGTGTATGTCGTGGATCAAGTCGGGCGAGGAAAGGCCGCCTATCAATCAGACCTCTACGGACCGCCCACGAAGCTGGACATCGAGAATGTCGAACAGCGCTTCACCGCGACGGAACATTTCAACCTGTGGCCGCAGGCGCATTTGCACACGCAGTGGCCGGGAAAAGGCGAGGCGGGCGATCCGGTGTTCGACCAGTTTTATGCGTCCCAGGAGCCGGGAATCGCGGATTTCGCGCTGGTGCAATCGCTCAATCGCGACGCCATTGTGGCGCTACTCGAGAAGATCGGGCCCGCCATTCTCCTCACGCACTCGCAGTCCGGGCCGTTCGGCTGGCTCGTGGCGGACGCGCGCCCCGATCTCGTGAAGGCAATCCTCGCAGTTGAGCCGAACGGGCCGCCGTTCTACGACCTCCAGATGATCGGCGCGCCGGATTGGTTCCACTATGGGACGAAGCTCAGGCCCTGGGGAATTACCGCCGTCCCGCTGAATTATTCGCCGGCGGCAAAAGACGCCTCCGATTTGGCGATCGTGGAACAAGGGGAATCCGACGGACCCGAGTTTGCAAAATGCTGGCTCCAGAAGGAGCCCGCGCGGCAACTGCCGAACCTTCAGAAACTCCCGATTCTGCTTCTGACCTCCGAATCATCGTTTCGGGCAGTCGACGACCATTGCACCGCAAAATATTTAAACCAGGCCGGCGTTCATCCGACGTGGACAAAACTCGCGGACATTGGCATTCATGGCAACGGCCACATGATGATGCTGGAGAAAAACAATCTCGAAATTGCCGGAGTGATGGCTCGCTGGCTGGATAAAACTCTGCCCAGCGCTACCGCGACCACACACTGAAGACGTTGCGGGAAAACTCTAAAAGTGTCATTCCGAGGGCGGGGTTTGCCCGAGGAATCTGCTTTTTCTTCGGCCAGGCAGGAAAGCAGATCCCTCGCTTCGCCTCGGCGCGAGCCTCGGTGCGAGCGCTCGGGATGACATCGAATCTACTTTTGTCGGCGGCCTCGTGAAGACGCTCTATCGTTTGTGCGCTTGCGCGTAGTCGATGGCGAATTGCTTGAGCTTGGCGCTGGTCATGCCGAGGTCCGTGGCTTCCTTGGCGGCTTTATCCACGTCCCAGTGATCGACCACCAGGCGCTTGATGAACCACATCGTGGCCGCGCGTCCGCCGCCCGCGCAGTGAATGAACGCCGGGTCGCTGCCCTTTTCGGTGATGGCGTTGATGAACTTGTCGACTGCGGCGGTATCGGGTTCCGTGGAGCTAAAGGGAATCGAATAGTAGCGAATGTCAGCGGCTTTCGCGGCGGCTTCCTCTTGCTCCAGGTTCGCGCCGTCCTCGGTCGCCTGCCGCAAGTTGATGATCGATGCGAATCCAAATTTTTTGATTTCAGGCACGGCGGTCGACTTGATCGCGCCGGAGCACGCCACTGTGGTCTCCAAACGGTGGAAGTTCGTGATACCATCCACGTTTTCCTTGGTGACTTCCTGCGCACGCGCGGGTGCTGCCGCCAGCCACGCGCTCGCGAGCAATCCCGCTGCAATCAGGAAATGTGATTTCATGGCACCCCTCCATCTTACTTAAGGTGTCCGCATTATGTGACGAACTGACGATAAAAAGCTAGCCAGTCTCAACGGCGGGCTGGCGATCAGAAGTTGAAATTGAGCGCACGAGCCGCCCTTATTCGCCATCGAAATAATCCTCCAGCAGACCAATATGGCCGCCAGGCCTAATCCGTGCCATAAACGGCCCCGTATTTTTCTTCAGCAGTTTCCAAATTTTCCTTTCTACCTTGATGATTGCCTGCGCCCATAACTCAGCCGGAATGTCATTTGTCGCAAGCTGAAAAACTCGGACCCTCCCCGTGGCTACGGCGCGTATTTGCGCAGCCTCTCTTCTTCCCCTTTTCCAGTGATCGCCTGTAATGATGACCCAATTTTCGAGAGCGCAACGGCCAATCCATTCTGTGTCTTCAGTGTTTTGGGGAAAAATGTCATCGTGGATGACTACTTTCAAGCCAACCGCACGTAGTCCATCAGCGCATTGATGCTTGCCTAGCATGCGGTCGAGGAAGAAAGTAGTTTCCTCACGCAGCCTTGTAATAGCTGATGGCTTCTTCGACCGCAAGTTTATCTATTCCATAGTCCTTCGAGATGGCTTCTTCGCTTTCCCCAAGTCTCTTTCGATGAAACAGAACAGAGGCGGGTATACCCGTGCCCGCAACAATAGGGCGGCCAAACGATATGCTTGGGTCAATTACAATTCTTCGCTGCTCGTGCGAGGTTGCTCGTACTGGATAGAGACGCTTGGCGATTCCTTCGGCGTCCCAATCAATGCGTTGCAAATATAGATCGAGAATCACGCTAATTCCAAGTTGACCCATTTTGGAAGCATTTATCACTTGCTCTAGATTCTTGACAAATAAATGCTTACCATTCGTCCAAAATACTTGATTGATGAGAGGTCTTTCCACTTTCATGTGATCACGCACGTACTCTATGCCGTTCCGGACGTCTTGTAATTGAAGGCCGTGAACTTGACGAGCAAATAGCAACACGTGGGACTCGACGAGATTGTAAAAGGAGAGAAGCTCTTTTCGCGCATCGGCGGGAATGATGATTGGTTTTGTCGTCTTGATTCCCCTAGCGGTTGGGTATTTTCTTCCAAGAACCCAAGAGCGTAGAGTTTCTTCGGAGACTCCCAAGTAGTGAGCGGCCTCTGGAATTCCGTATGTTGCAATCGCTCTCAAGTCTGGTCTTGGATTAGCGCGTGGCATGGACTTTCTCCTTGTGATACACTTATCCTCACAAGGTCGCATCCGACGTTGACGCGCCGAACGCGATCTAAAAACTTCTGGCTCTGAGTTGTAAAAGCCGTGACCCGATCACGGCTTGTAGTTTTTTAGGCTACCCTTTTTGAGTCCCGGAGTTTAAGCCTCTTTCCGCCAACACCTTTGATTGCTAATAGGCGTCGCTCGCATCCTCCAATTTGCGGGCATTATATCGGAAGTCGAACTCACTAAGATAGCGGTGAAGTGCTGCTTACCCACATGATGATAGACACCACGGAGACCGCGTTTGAGATTGACAAAATAGCCTTCCACGGTGTTTTGGAAATGCAGATTCTCCCTTCGTAGCGGATGTATTCTTTGCGTGTATGATTCACTCGGAAATAGTGAGCCCTCTCCTGCCTCGAAGCTTTAGCCCCTCCCTCGCATCTGATATGCTTTGCGCGCTTTCGCGCCGATCATGCCTACATCCCTGCCGGAAGAACAGCTTGAGAGAGGGCTTGGCCTTGCCGAGGCCGTGGCGCTGAATATGAACGCGATGGTGGGGATCGGTCCGTTCATCGTGATTCCGCTGGTGATTCAGGCGATGGGAGGGCCGCAGTGCCTCTTGGCGTGGGTGGCGGGCGCGGCGCTGTCTCTTGTGGACGGGATGGTGTGGGCGGAGCTGGGCGCGGCGATGCCGCGGGCCGGCGGGACGTATGCGTTTCTCCGCGAAATTTACGGGCCGGGGCGGGGCGGGCGGCTGATGTCGTTCCTCTACATCTGGCAGACGCTGATTCAGGCGCCGCTGGTGGTGGCTTCGGGCGCGATCGGATTTTCGCAATATCTGACGTTCCTCGTCCCGCTCGGAAAATACGAGCAGAAAGCGATTTCGGCAGCGCTGGTCGTTCTCCTGATCGTGCTGCTCTACCGCAGGATTTCCGCGGTGGGGTTGATCTCCAAATTATTGTGGGTCGGCGTCGTGGGCACGATGCTGTGGATGATCTGGGGCGGGGCGACGCACTTTTCCGCGCGGATGGCGTTTGATTTTCCGCCAGGCGCGTGGAACTGGTCGTGGCTCTTTTTCGCGGGGCTCGGCTCGGCGACGGTCAATACGATTTACACCTACCTCGGCTACTACCACATCTGCAATCTGGGCGCGGAGATTCGCGAGCCGGAGCGCAACATCCCGCGCGCGATCCTGATTTCGATTGCGGGCATCGCGGTGCTCTATCTCGCCATGCAGACGAGCATTCTGGGCGTGATCCCCTGGCGCGAGGCGCAGAATTCCGAATACATCGTGAGCACGTTTGTCGAGCGGCTGTACGGAGCGCGCGCCGCGGAATTCGCGACGGTCATGATTTTGTGGATCGCGTTCGCTTCGCTCTTCACCACGCTGCTGAGCTACTCGCGCGTGCCCTTTGCCGCGGCCGAGGACGGCAATTTCTTCAAGGTCTTCGCGCGAGTGCATCCCAAAAAACATTTCCCGCACGTGTCGCTGCTCTTCATGGGCGCGGCGTCGCTCGTCTTCAGCGTGCTGTTCCGCCTCTCCAGTGTGATCAAGGCGATCATCGCCGTCCGCCTGATCGTGCAATTCATCAGCCAGGGCGTCGGCGTGATGCTGCTGCGGCGGCGCTGGCCTCCCGAGCGGCTTCCCTTTAAGATGTGGTTTTATCCTTTGCCCGCGGTGCTGGCCGTGGCGGGCTGGATCGCGCTCTTTTGTTCCACGGGACGGGAATTCGCCCTCGGAGGGCTTGGGGTCATCGCTTTGGGCATCCTGACGTACATGATTCAGGCGCGCTACCGGCGCATCTGGCCGTTCGCTGCCGCGGCCGCGGTGGTGGAGGCGCGCCAGTGAGCCGCCGGCGAAAGCTCGCCGCCGTTGCACTGGTCGCCGCGCTCTGCGCGTCGTTGTTCGCGCTGCGGCAAGTTTCCGCGCAGCCGCCACAGCAGCAGGAAGCGCCCGCGCCGGGCCGCGGACAGAGCGTCGCGGACACGCTCGAATCGATCCAGAAAGCCCGCGTGGTCACGCGCGTCCTCTTCACCGTGGCGCATCCCGACGATGAAGCCTCCACGCTGCTCACCTATTTGCCGCACGCGCTCGGCACGGACACCACGCTCCTGACGTTGAACCGCGGCGAGGGCGGCCAGAACGCCATCGGCCCCGAGCAGGGCGCGCAGCTCGGCATCCTGCGCAGCTCGGAGCTGGCCGCGGCTATGAACGTCGAGGGGCCGCACCTGTACTTCACGCGCGTGGTCGATTTCGGATTCTCGAAGACGCTCCAGGAAACGCTGGAAAAATGGAACGGCCTCGAACTCGAAGACATGGTGCGGGTGATCCGCACGGTGCGGCCGAACATCGTGGTAAACGGCTGGGGCAACCAGAAAACGGGCCACGGCAATCACCAGGATTCCGGCTTCCAGACGCCGCGCGCCGTCGAGGCCGCCGCCGATCCCACGAAATATCCCGACCAGATTGCCGAAGGATTGAAACCCTGGCGCGCGGAGATGATTCTCGATCCCGTGCGCGGAACCACGCCGGACCCGAATGAAAAAGTGGACTACACCGGATCGTGGGTCGTGCCCGCCGATGAGATTTCGCCCATCTGGGGACAGAGTTACAAAGACATCGCGCTCGAGGGCTACCTGCATCACCGCTCGCAGGGCGTGACGCCGTTTTTGAATTCACCTTTTTTGCGGCGGGCGTATGGATTGAAGCGCTCGACGGGTGGCGCGCCCTCGCCGTCCGACTTCGCGCAGCCGCTGACTTCGCTTGCGCCCGTGATTCCGGTGCCCGCGGAAGACCTGCTCGCGGCCACGGACAACGCGCTTGACGAAGCGCGCGCCGCAACGGAAACGCTGGAGTGGGACGCGGCCGTGCGTTCCATCGCCGCAGCCGGAAAGCAAATCGTGAAGCTTGAGGACCAGGTGAAGCAATCGCAGGACCCGCGCGCGGCCAATGCACTCTGGGAACTCGGGCGGGTTCGCGCGCGAATCAATCACGCGCTGGCGGACGCCGCCGCCGCGAAAATCGTCTCCAATTCCGATCGCAGCGAGCTGGTGGCCGGTGAAAATTTCGCCGTCCGCGCCGAAATCAAGTACCGCCCCAATCTCGCGGCGACATTTTCAAAACCCGTTCTGATCTTGCCGCCCGGGTGGAACATCACGAAGCAGGAGGAAAAAGACGGCTCGACCAATTTCACGGTTGCGGTTCCTGCGGGAGCGAACGTTCCGCACTCGCCGGGCGATTTCATCTATCCGTTTCCTCCGCCGTTCGTCTACGCGTGCTCGCACGTCGATGCGGACGGCTACGCGTTCGATTTGAACGTCCCGATCGAGAGCCTGCACGCGACCACCGTCACGGTGCTCGAGTATCCGCTGCGGCTCGTTCCTCCCGTCGAACTGACGCCGCAGCCGGAGCAGTACGTGGTAGTGGAATCGCGCCAGCCAAAACAGTTCGATGTGTTCGCGCGCGTGCATTCTTTCGCGCAGACGCCGTCGAAGGTCACGGTGGGGGTCGAGGTTCCGTCCGGCTGGAAAGCCGCGCCGGCGGAAGAAGTTGAATTTACGGGCGCGGGCGATCGCCTGGTGCACTTGACCGTGACGCCTCCTCTAAAAATCGCGGCGGGAAACTACGTCCTGAAGGCGTACGCAAAGCGAGGCGACGAAACGTTTGAAGAATCGCTCGAGCCGCTACCGTCGCTTCCATCCTATTTGTGGAGCGCGCCCGCCACGGTGCCCGTGCACGTCTTCTCCATCAACGTGCCGGACGCTTTGCGTGTGGGCTACATCGCCGCGGAGAATGACGCCATTCCCGATTCGCTGCGCCGACTCGGCGTGGCCGTGGAGATGCTCGACCCGAACGCTGTCGCTTTCGGCGATCTCAGCCGCTTCGACGCAATCGTTGTCGGCATGCGCGCCTACGAGCTGCGCTCGGATGTCGTCGCGTCCAATTCGCGCCTGCTCGACTACGCAACCGCGGGCGGAACGCTTCTCGTGCTCGACCAGCGCCCGGCGATCTGGGACGTGCTCAAGCCCGCTCCATTCCCAGCGACCATGGGTCCCGGCCCGCGCGTTACGGACGAAAACGCCGCCGTAGGTTTCGTCGACCCGGCAAGCCCGCTGCTAAATTTTCCGAACAAGATCGAGTCGCGCGACTTCGACGGCTGGGTGCAGGAACGCGGCCTCTACTTCTGGGAAAAGTGGGACCCGAAATATCACACCGTCCTCGCCATGCACGACCCCGGCGAAAAAGACGTAATGGGCAGCCTCGTCTGGACCCAAACAGGCAAGGGCAACTACATCTACACGGGCCTTTCCTTTTCGCGCCAATTGCCCGAAGGCAACGCCGGCGCTTTCCGCTTGTTCGTAAATCTGCTGAGCCAGGCGCGTTTCGGAAAAAAGTAAGAACATCATCGGAAAAAGGAAGTGATGCGCATGGGTTGCACGCGTCGCGACTAGTACGCTTCCTTGCGGTGGCGAAATGTGTGCAAGACTACATCCTTGCCCCGGATGTCGTATCGGAGACGATAGTCGCGCCAACGAATTCGCCACTGGCCATCGCCCGATTTCACTCCGGCAAGCTTTTTGATCCTGTGCAGACCACTGTGGTTGTAGGGATCTTTCTGGAGAACAGCAATCAACTCTTCTAATTCGTTGATCAGCGCAGGATTCCCCTTCGATACTTTTCGGAAATCTCTCTCGAATGCCGGAGTCGTCAGTACTGAAAATGGTTCGGGCATCCTGAATGCTTACATCCCACGCTTCGCCGAATTGGTTCGCAGCTCCTTCAGGAATTTGCCGGCGTCTCGTGCCTTGCCTCGACGATACTCCTGATAGCTCTTCCGGATGTGTTTCTTCAGCGCGGGATCCCTGGCTTCCAAGTAGTCTTCCATTTCTTCTGCATTCATGATCGCGGCCACGGGTATGCCATCCTTTTCCAAAATGAAATACTCGTTGTTGATATGTGCGCGTCGCGCGACTTGCCCCAGATTGATCCGCGCGCGAGTAATAGGAATACGGTGAATCACAGCCTTTGGGTGTATCGCCAAATCGATTTCTCCTTGAAAACCACATTGAGTAGCATTAATCAATATTAATCAATTCTACGGCCGGGCCGGGTACCGGTCAAGAAGAAATCCACTCTGCTGACGCGGTTGCCTCCCTTGTTTACTTCGCGCCATGCGCCTTGACAGCTTTCCCGCACTGATTGACACTTGACTACCCCCTTCCAGAGAGTGGATCCCCTTGTTCGCCAGGCCTCCCAGCGCCGATGCGACTCGTGTTGGATTCGTGTCGGAGTTTAGGAACCGTTTTCGGACACGGGCATTGGCGAACCCAGGCGGGGAATCCTGAGGGCTCAAGTTGACGACGAACGATGGTCCCCTGCGCATTCTGCTCGTAGGCGAAGCCAGGGATGCATGCGGCCTCCGCGGGTTGCTCGGTAACGACGATTCCAGCCACTTTCAGATCGCCCACGTCACCGGGCTCGAGCTCGCCGCCGAGCGTCTCTCCAGCGAACCGGCGGATGTATTGCTGCTCGAATTCGGCCCGGGCCAGCGGCAAGGTCGCATCTTCGTGCAAGCCGCGCGCGCGGCCGCGCCCGATACTCCGATGGTCATCCTGGCCGAATCCGAGGACGAATCCCTGGCAATCGAGGCGCTGCGGCAAGGCGCCCAGGATTTCCTGACCAAGGACAAATTGGACCGGGCAGTCCTGGTGCGGGCTTTGCGCTATTCCATCGAGCGCCACCGCCTGCAAAAAAACCTGCAAAATCTTTCGCTCATGGACGACCTCACCGGGCTGTACAACCGCCGCGGATTCATGGCCCTCGCCGAGCAGCACCTGCGCATGATTCAGCGCAAGGGCGCCGCGCTGATCGTTTATCTCGATCTCGACGAATTGAAAGTGATCAACGACTCACACGGCCATCTCGAAGGCAATCGCGCGCTGATCGTGACCGCCAACGTGCTGCGCGCCTGCTTCCGGCAATCGGACATTCTGGCGCGGCTCGGCGGCGACGAATTCTGTGTTCTGATGACGGACGCGACGCAGGATTCAGACCTGCAAGTGCGCAAGCGGCTGCAGCAGCGCGCCGATTTCGTCAACTCGCTCGGGTCCTGGAAATTCCGCATCTCGTTTAGCGTCGGAATTGCCGACGTGCCCGTCGTGCATCAACCTTCACTCGAGCAGTTGCTGCGCGCCGCGGACACCCAGATGTATGACGAGAAGCGAAATAAGCAGGCCCACGCGGCCGGTTCGCCGCCGCTCAAGCAGACCAGCGTCGCTTAGCCGTTCCCGCGTGCGCCCACGTCCCCGCTGCCTTAAAGCTTTCCTCGCCGTGTGCCGATCAATCTTTTGTGAAGTGTCCGGGATAGCCGCGTTCGCGCGCGGGCACTGGATTGTCCGGACGATTGGCGAACGACGGGGGACCCGATGCAATTCCTGAGGAACCTGGTTTTTCCGGCCGGTTTCATGCCGCACGGGTACTGCTACTTGTGGACGCCGGGCCTGATCGGCCTCCATGTGGCGTCGGATTCGCTGATCGCTCTCTCTTACTTTTCCATCCCCCTCACCCTGCTCCACATTGCCCGCAAGCGGCGCGACATTCCCTTCAGCTGGATGTTTCTGTGCTTCGGGGCGTTCATCGTGGCGTGCGGCAGCACGCATTTGCTGGAAGTCTGGACGATCTGGTTCCCATCTTATTGGCTTGCGGGCGGCGTGAAAGCGGCGACGGCCGCGGTGTCCGTTGTCACCGCGATCCTGCTGATTAGCGTTACGCCCCGCGCGTTGGCTTTGCCGGGCATCGACTGGCTGATGGAAATCAATCAGAGGCTCTCGAATGAAGTCGAGCGGCGGGCGAAGGCGGAATCGAGCCTGCGACGCGTTAGCGAGGACTTGGAGGAGCGCGTCGCCGAGCGAACGGCGGAACTGGTGGCAGCCAATCAATCGCTTCGCGAAAGTGAGTTGCGCTACCGGACGATCGTCGAGCATGCGCCGGAAGCAATCGTCGTGCTAGACCTGGCGTCGGACCGCTTCGTTGACCTGAATCAAAACGCCGAGAGACTATTCGGCATGACGCGAGACGAACTCCTCCGGGTCGGGCCGGTGGAGGTCAGCCCGCCATATCAACCGGATGGGCGTCCATCGAACACGGCCGCAAGAGCCGAGCTCCAAAAGGCTCTCGATTTTCGGACGCCGCGTTTCGAGTGGACTCACCGAGATTCCAGCGGCAGGGAAATTCCGTGCGAAATCTCGCTGGTCCGGCTGCCTCTCTCGGGCCGCGCGCTCGTGCGCGGCAGCATCCTGGATATCTCGGAGCGAAAGAAATCTATCGAGGAAATCCACCGGCTAAATGCGGAGCTGGAACTTCGAGTGAAACAGCGCACAGCGCAACTCGAAGCCGCGAATCGCGACCTCGAATCCTTCACCTATTCGGTTTCGCATGACTTGCGGGCGCCGCTACGCCACGTGGACGGATTTTCCAGAATCCTGGTCGATGAGTTCGGCTCGCAGCTTCCGCCCGGGGCATTGGTGCATATCGATCGCGTTCGCAAAGCCACGGCGCACATGGGGCATCTGGTTGACGACCTTCTCAACCTGGCGCGAGTGGGGCGGGGAATGTTGACCGTGGTACCCACGGACCTGAATCGCGTGGTCGCCGAGACGATTGCCGCCCTCGAGGCCGACGCGCGCGGCCGGAAGATCGACTGGCGAATCGGCCGGCTTTCCACCGTCGAGTGCGATCCCGGATTGATGCGCCAGGTTTTTTCCAACTTGCTTGGCAACGCGGTCAAGTTCACCAGGCCGCGCGAGTCGGCGGTGATTGAAATCGGGGAAATTCAAACGGACGGCGGCGCTGAGATTTTTGTCCGCGACAACGGCGTCGGGTTTGCCATGAAGTACGCCGACAAGCTGTTTCAGGTCTTCCAGCGCCTGCATCGAGAAGACGAATTCGAGGGAACGGGCGTCGGCCTCGCCATCGTGCATCGCATCCTGCAGAAACACGGAGGGACAATACGCGCCGAATCCAGCCCCGGGAACGGCGCTGCATTTTTCTTCAGCCTGGGACCACCTCGCGCGGCGATTGCTGTTCCTGCCGCCGTGCTGAAGGACGCCGAATGATTCGCCAGGGAGCCGAAATCCTGCTGGTCGATGACAGCGCCGCCGACGTCGAACTGACGCTGCACGCGCTGAAGGAGCGCGCACCCGTCAGCGACGTGCATGTGGCTCGTGACGGCGAGGAAGCCTTGAATTTTCTGTTCTGCCTGGGGGACTACGAAGGCGCTGCCTGCCGGCCTCTTCCACAGCTCATACTTCTCGATCTGAAGCTGCCGAAAGTCGATGGCATCGCCGTGTTGCGCAGGGTCAAGGCAGACCGGCGGACACGCTCCATCCCGGTGATCGTGCTGACGTCTTCGGGCGAGGACCGAGACCTGCTCGCCACGTACGAATTGGGCGCCAACAGCTACATTCAAAAGCCGGTCGATTTCGACCGCTTCCGCGAAACCGTCTATACGCTGGGGGAGTATTGGTTGCGCATGAATCTGGCGCCGCCGCGGGAACGCTCGAATTCAGGGGAACCGGGATGACCGAGACGGTTTCAACGATGGCGCGGACGGCGCTTTGGAACAAGGATGCGCCTCTGCGCGTGCTGATCATCGAGAACTCGGAGACGGATGCCGCGCTTAATCTGCACGAACTGAAGCGCGCCGGATTCCGATGCCAGTCGCAGCTCGTCTCCACGCGCGAACAACTTCTCGAATTTTTCCCGCGATTCGCGTTCGACATTGTGCTGGCCGATTACCGCCTGCCCAATTGGACCGGTATGGATGCATTCGCCGTGCTGCGCCAAGCCGGGCGCGATACCCCTTTTGTTTTGGTGACCGGGTTTCTGGGCGAAGAAGTGGCCGTCGAGTGCATCAAGCAGGGAGTGACGGACTATGTGCTGAAGGAACACCTGGCGCGCCTTCCGCTGGTGGTGGCGCGCGCTCTCGAGGAGCGGGCCCTGCGCGACGCCCGCGGCCTGATGGTCCACGCTCTGCGCGAGAGCGAAGCCAACGCACTCTTCTTGTTCGCGCATAATCCCCTGCCCATGTGGGTCTTTGACCGGGAGAACTTGCAATTCCTTCAGGTCAACGATGCGGCGCTGCGCCTCTATGGGTATGACCGGACCAGCGTCTTGCGAACGCAGGTCAGCGCGCTGCTCCCAGCCGAGGAAATTCAGAAGTTCCTGGCCGCGGTTCAGGACTCCAACCCGGGCCAGCCGCTCGCCGGAGAGTGGCGCCTTCGTAAGAAAGATCAGGCCATCGTCGATGTGGAAATTTTCCTGCACAAGATTGATTACTCGGGACGTCCTTGCGCTCTCGTTGTCACGCAAGACATCACCGAAAGAAAGCGCGCCGAGGATGAAAAACAGAAGTTCTTTACGCTTGTGGAATACTGCCGCGATTTCATCGCCGTAGCGGACCTTCAGGACAACGTGGAATATGTGAATCCGGCGGGCCGCGCCCTGCTTGGAATCCCCGATTCGGAGTTCCTAAAAGGCACTCATTCCATCGACTATGTCGATTCGGCCGATTTGCCTTTGGTTCACAATACGATCCTGCCCGCGCTTTATACGTCAGGCCATTGGGAAGGCGAATTGCGATTCCGGCACCGCCAGACCGGGAAGTCGGTGCCCGTCGATTTTGTCGGATTCCAGGTGAAAGACCAGGCCACTGGCGAGCCGCGTTTCGTGGCCACCGTTTCGCGGGATATGAGCGAACGGCGGGCCCTCGAACTGCAATTGCGGCAAGCGCAGAAATTCGAGGCCATCGGGCAACTGGCCGGCGGGATCGCCCACGATTTCAACAACGTGATCGGTGCGATCTTGGGCTGGGCGGAACTTGGAGAGGATCAGGCTTCGACCGCAAATTCGGAACTGGCTGTCTATTTCAAAAAAATTCATTCCCAGTGCGACCGCGTCACGGCGCTGGTCCGCCAGCTGCTGGCGTTTTCGCGCCGGCAGATTCTCGAACCCCGCAACATGAGCCTCCATCAGACGATCCATGACGTTCTGACCCTTCTCGACAAAGTCATTGGGAAAGACATCGAAATCAAGACGGCCCTGGCGAGTGACTTGATGGCCGTGCGCGCCGACCCCACGCAGGTCGAACAGGTGCTCATGAATCTCTGCATCAACGCGCGCGACGCCATGCCCGATGGCGGGCGGCTTACCATCGAAACCCGGAGCGTCGAATTCTCCGAGCAGGAATGCCGCAGGACCGCCGGACTGCAAGCCGGAAAGTTTGCCGAACTCCGCGTGATCGACACTGGGATCGGCATGGACGAGTCGATCCGCGAGAAAATTTTCGAGCCGTTTTTCACCACGAAGACATTCGGCAAAGGCACCGGGCTAGGGCTCGCGACCGTTTATGGCATCGTGAAGCAGCACGGCGGATTCGTGCTGGTGGAGAGCGAACTGGGCAGGGGCAGCACGTTCCGAATTTTCCTTCCGATCAACCCGGCGGCGGAAAAACCGGAGCTTCGGCCGCCCGTGATCGAGGAGGCGCCGTGCCGTGGAGGAGATGAGACCGTGCTCATCGCCGAGGACCACGAGGGCCTCCGCGAAGTGGCGCACTCCGCGCTGGAAAAAAAGGGCTATCGCATCCTGCTCGCGACACACGGCCAGGAAGCCATCGACCTCTTCACGGCCAATCGCGAAAGCGTTTCGCTCGTCATCCTGGACGCGATCATGCCGCGGCGCAGCGGTCCCCAAGTCTACGACGCGATCAAGGCCCTCAAACCTGGCATATCAGTTTTATTTGCAACAGGTTACAGTAACGACGCGGCCGCGCTCGCCGACATCGTGGAGCGCGGCGCGGCGATTTTGCGGAAGCCCTACAGCCCGACCCTGCTTTGCCGGCGCGTTCGCGAGATACTGGACGCCGCCGCACTCATTCCCGCAGCGCGTGCATAGCAGGATATTTCTGGGACCACAGACAATTATTTATTTCGCTGTTGACATGATTCTGGCCGTGTGATATTTGGAGGGTCGGATTTGATGGTCGTTTTTTGTACCAGTCATTTGCAAGCGTTGGGCTAGGGTTATCGGCTTTCATTGGTTGAGTTTACCCAGCAACACCCCACCCTGGGAGGTGGTAACCAATCTGGTTATCACCTCCCTTTTTTATTTGCCTAAGGCGCTGGCCAGCGTCCGCAGGGACCTAGCTTCGGCTTTGAGGCAGGCTCCCGCTGAATTGCTTTTTTCGTTGGGACGGTTGAAGGGGAGACCGCAGTGACGCTGGATGGGAGCTGGGGCGCCTGAGCTCAGCCGACTCTTTTGGCGTCGGGGCTGCGGCTGGTCCAGTCTTCCGGCGGGAAGCTGACGTGCCAGAAGGCCGGGTTCGGTTTCTTGAACTCGAGCGCGGTGCTGAATTTTTTGCCGGGCGCCGGCGTGACGAGCTTCACGACGCAGTCGATGGTCTCGTTCGTGCGCACGTTCCGCACGGTGACCGTCTGGCCCTGATCGACCTGCGCCGTCATTTCCACCAGGGCCCCGTGCGCATTCACCACAACGGTAACCGTTTCTTCCGTGAACGGGGCTCGATTGACCGCCTTGCCCTCGACCACCACCTTGACCTGAATGAACAGGCGCTGGCTGCGTCTCTTATTTGAGGTAGGTTCCGCCATCAAGTCCTCGGCACTCCCGGCAGTTTTGCCGCGAAGACAACGAAGAAACTATACCGCACGGAGGGTCACTCGTCCGTGATTTCGATCACAAACTGTCTGCGGAAGGATATTACTTATTAATGAACTGTCACATGCTGCTAAATTTGCGGGCGGGCGTAGCAGGTCATCCACCGCACCTTCGGCCGGCATGAGGGCCCTGCCTTTGTAGTTGAACCTGGGGTGCCCCGCCCTTCGGTTTTTGAAGGGCGGGGCTTTTGACCTGGCTTGTGTTCCCAGGCTCAGCGCACAGAGTCGATGCGAAGAAGCTCGGACTCCTTCTTCGCGTAGAACGAAAAACTGCCCCAAGGCCAGTCCCGTGGATGCGCCACCAATTTCCTTGTTAGCGGATTCATCTGGATATAGTGGAGCTTCTCGACGAACTTCGTCTGACTCCAGGCATACTTTCGGGCGGGCTCCAAGTAGAGCCCGCACCCGTAAATCGTAGAAGCGCGGCCGCCAGAACTGCGGCAAGAAGTCGCGCGCGTGTCGGAATGGGAGTCGGAGTTGCAGGGAGGGCACTTTTGACCGTGGCTTGCGACCGAGACGGCGCGACACCCGCTGCTTCAAAACCTGCATGACAGTAGAAGGTGTGACCTGGACCGGCTCGCCGATGAGCAAGTGGATGTGGTTGGGCATAACGACGTAACCCACAAGCGCGAACCCGTAGCGGTCGCGCACTTCGCCTAGAATCTTCACAAAGTGGTTCTTCGCGCGCGCCGAGGCAAATAGCGGTAATCTCCGATAGCAACTGCATGTGATGAAATGCAGGTGGCGGAGCCCGTACCGGCGTCTCAAGCCTTTGGGCATGGGTAGTCCAACCAAAAGCCCCGCCCTTGGAAAACCACCAAGGACGGGGCACCCCAAGTTCAAAATCTTAACTCGCAGTGGACTTACGGGAGTAGTATTAGTTCGCGGCACCGAGACGAGGGCGAGCAAGCGAAAGGCCGGGCCACCCGTCCGGAGGCGGTGATACAAATGATTCTCGTTGCTCTTTTATTTGTGTCCAGTGGCGTCCAGACCCAGAAGCCGCAGAACCAGGCTTCAATTGTAGAACGGGGGACCGGACTGGTCAGCTTCTGCGATTTGTTCCGGAATTCTGAGCGGTATAATGGGGCCACCGTGCAGGTCAGCGCCACTTACGTGCAGGGTTTCCACGAGGCAACCGTTTATGACGAGGAATGCAGAGAGACACCGTCCGGCCACCACTTCGAAGCGAAGTTTACAAGCGACAGTAAGACTGACCTCAGCGCGCTGAGCAAGTTCCTCAAGAAAAACAAAACCAAAGAAGCCCAGCTAACGATAATTGCGATTTTTCATGACGATCTCGTTTCGGGCGTGATACGCGCCGGGTGTTGCAGATATTCTCTCGAAGTCAAGCAACTTGTAGCTGTTGGTAAGGCTGCGGGTGAAAAGACTGATTCCAAATCCAAGTGACCGGAGCCAGTCCGATAACCAACGGGCGGGTGGCTCGGCCTTTGATTTTGAATTTCGGGGCATTTTTGAAGGGCGGGGCTTTTGACTTGGCTCTCGATCCCAGTCTCAGCGCACAGGATCGAAGCGAGCAGCCGTAAAACTCACCCGCCTTTTTTCAACTCCGCCAGAACCAGCTTGGCCACTTCGCGCAGGGTCTCGAAGACCCCCGTTCCGGTGATCGCCACGGCTTCGGTGACGGGCTCGCCTTTCACTTGCAACTGCTTGGCGAGCTGGTCGACGGTGAGGACTCCGGGAAGGTCGCGCTTATTGAGCTGCAGGACGTAGGGAATCGTGCCGAAGTCGAGTTTGTGTTCCTTGAGGTGCTCGCGGAGGTTGTCCAGCGTTTCGAGGTTGGCGTCGAGGCGCTCCTCCTGCGAATCGGCGACGAAGACCACGCCGTCGGCGCCCTTCAAGATCAGCTTGCGGCTGGCCTCGTAGAATACCTGGCCGGGCACTGTGTAGAGATGGATGCGCGTTTTGAATCCGCGCACCGTGCCCAGGTCCAGCGGCAAAAAATCGAAAAAAAGCGTGCGGTCTGTCTCCGTGGCGAGCGAAATCATCTTGCCCTTTTGCGCGGTTTGGGTGTGATCGTAGATCCACTGCAGGTTGGCCGTCTTCCCGCCCAGACCAGGGCCGTAGTAGACGAGCTTGCAGTTGATTTCGCGAGCGGGAAAGTTGATAAAAGGCACAGTTGTCCGGACGTACCGGGCCTCTTTTATAGCACACGCGTGAAATGAGGCCAATCCTCAAACCGGGCGATGTTGCCTGCCGTGCATCGTGGGCCGCGCGGGGAATGGGGATTAACTTACTGTGTATCTACTGCGACGGATCGATCGAGCCCGTTCCGATTTCGGCGCACAACCTCCGCCGGCCAACCTGAGTTGTCCGGCCCGCATCTCTTCGGCGAACCTGTTCGGAGGCTGAAAGCAAATCTTCAAAGTTTTGCTCCAAAACCCTGCGGCGGTTGTTCTATACTTTGGCGCCTGTCACCGCACAGAGGAGAGAGTCACAGATGAAAAGTTTCATTCTGGGTGTGTTTATCGGAGCCGCGCTATTGGGAGGCGGCGTCTACTACTATTTCGTTTCGGGCATGGCGCCGGCGGCAGTGGCCGACAAGCCCATGATGATGGAGCGCAGGGTGGCAAACCGCTCGCTCGACGCGCACATCGAGGCCGCGCACATTCCCGCGCCGCCGATCCAGCCGAGCGAGGACAACTACGTCGCAGCCGCCAAGAATTACAAGGACCAGTGCGCGGTGTGCCACGGACTGCCCGACCAGCCTCCTCCGAAGATCTCCGACAACATGTATCCGGATGCGACCCTGATGTTCAAGGGAAAGGGCGTGACGGACGATCCCCCGCAGGAAAGCTACTGGAAGATCAAGAACGGCATCCGGCTGACCGGCATGCCGACCTTCACGGGCATTCTGGATGACACGCAGATATGGCAACTCGCGCTTTTTGTTGCGAATGCGGACAAACTGCCGGATTCGGCCAAGAAAATCCTCGCACCGGAACCCTCTGCGGCGGCCGCCATGCCCGCCATGGCGATGCCGGCGGGTAAGGCCGCCATCGGGAAAAAGTAGGCCGGCAAGCCCCGGGAAACGCCATTTTAGCGATTTTCGGGCGTAAAATCGGTCGCGCGCGCGTTGACGATGGCATGAGACCTCTGTTAGACTCCGCGCAATGGCTCCGACGGGGAAGCACTCAAAACGCGGCAAGCGTGGGGCGAGTTCTCCTTTGAGAAACCGTAAGTCTTTGAAAAAGAAAGCGGATAGCAAGGTTGCCGCGCACGCGGAGGCTGTTCGCCAAATGGTGGATCCCCAATTTGAGCAGCAACTGAAAACCTACGAACAGGCCGTCCAGCATTTCCAGCAGCAAAAATTTACCAAGGCCAAAGAACTGCTCGAGAAGGTGCAATCGGGCCCGAGCAAAGAACTGGCCGACCGCGCTCAGGTCCATCTGCGGATCATCGTTCAGCGCCTGGCCAAGCAGCCGTCGCCGTCGTTGCGGACGCCCGAGGAACATTATCAGGCGGGCGTCGCCATGATGAACCTGGGACGCTGGGATGAAGCGCGCGAACACCTGCTTCGGGCGCGCAAGCTCGCTCCCAAGGCCGACTTCGTTTTCTACGCGATGGCGGCGCTCGACTGCCTCACGGGCGAAGCCGAATCGGCCATGGAAAACTTGAAAGTAGCGATCCAACTTCGCCCGGAAAACCGCTATCACGCGCGCAACGACGAGGACTTCGCCTTCCTGCAGGAAGACCCCCGCTTCACCGAATTGCTTTACCCCGAGCGCGAAGCTTCCGGCGCTTGATTCCGGCTGTGCGGCATCCACGCTTCACACGCAGGCAAACTCCATGAAAAAGCGGACACGACCTCGAGGCCGTGCAACCGGCGGTGTGCGCGTGGTCGCGATCGGCGGTGGCACGGGACTCTCCATGCTGCTGCGCGGACTGAAGCATTACGTTTCGCGGCGGAGGCAAGAGTCGGAGCGCCACCCGATCATTGATCTCGCCGCGATCGTCACGGTCACGGACGATGGCGGAAGCTCCGGCCGCCTACGGCGCGAATACAAGGTGCTGCCACCGGGCGACATTCGCAACTGCATGGTTGCCCTCTCGCAGGATGAAGCGCTGCTCGGGCGCCTGTTTCAATACCGGTTCCACGCCGGGCGCGGACTGAGCGGGCACAGTTTCGGGAACCTGTTTCTCACGGCGCTCACTCACGTGACCGGCGATTTCGCGGAGGCGGTTCGCGTCAGCGGGGAAGTTCTGGCCATTCGCGGACGAATTTTTCCCACGACACTCGAAAACGTTGCACTCGAAGCCGCGATGACGGACGGCAAGATTGTCGTGGGTGAAACGCGGATCGCGAAGAGCGGAAAAAAGATTCGCCGCCTCAGCCTGCGCCCGCGCCACGTCAGCCCGTTGCCGGAGGTGCTGGAAGCGATCCGGCAGGCGAACCTGATCCTGATCGGCCCCGGCTCGCTGTATACGAGCATCCTGCCGAATCTCCTTGTTTCGGGCGTGGCCGAGGCGATTGAGAAATCCGCCGCGACGCGTGTTTTGATCGCCAATCTAATGACGCAACCGGGCGAGACCACCGGATTCTCCCTCGCGGAGCACGTGCGCGCCGTTTACACCCACACCCGGCGCAAGCTCATCGATTGGGTGGTGGCCAGCAATCAGCGCATTTCGCCGGAGGTCGAACGCCGGTACCGCAAGGAAGGCGCCGAGCCCGTGCGCATCGATCTTCCGGAGCTGCAAAGCATGGGCGTGCGCACGCTGCTCGACAATTTGCTCGAGGAGCACGGCGTCGTGCGGCACAACGCGGCGCGGCTTTCGCAGCTGCTGATCGAAGAATTTGTCGAGCGCAAACCTTCCTGACGCCAGGCAGCGTCATTTCGTCGATTCCTTTCCTTGCGCCGTCCGCTCTTTGGTCCGTATACTTTCCTCGACCGCGGTCTCCGCTGTCCGATCGTCGGAAGCGGGCCCGCTCGGTCGCGCGTGGGGCGCCTTGCAGGTTGGCTGAGCAACTTGCGGAGTTTGAGAGGAGCGATTTCCATGGCCACGCTTGCCGTGCAAAATGAATTCAATGTTTACGCGTCGGCGGACGCGCGGTTTGAAGCCGCAGCGCGAAAGCTGGGCCTCGAAGAGGGGCTGTATCGCTTCCTGAAGTATCCCAACAAGGAAATCACGGTCTACATCCCGGTCGTGCTCGATACCGGCCACCTCGAAGTGTTCACGGGCTATCGGGTGCACCATTCCATCGTGCGCGGGCCCGGCAAGGGCGGCATTCGATTCGCGCCGAACGTGACGCTGGACGAAGTGCGCGCGCTCGCGAGCTGGATGACCTGGAAATGCGCAGTGGTGAATATTCCGTTCGGCGGGGCCAAGGGCGGCGTGATCTGCGATCCCACCAAATTGTCGCATGGCGAGCTGGAACGCATCACGCGCCGTTACACCGCCGAGCTCATCGAGTGGTTCGGCCCGGAGCGCGACGTGCCCGCGCCCGACCTTGGCACCAATGAACAGACCATGGCCTGGATCATGGACACGTACTCGATGCACGTACGCCATACGGAAACTGCCGTCGTGACCGGCAAGCCGATCGATCTGGGCGGCTCGCGCGGGCGCCACGAAGCCACTGGGCGCGGCGTGCTCATCAACTGCGACCGCGCTCTCGCCAAATTCCGCATGCTGCGCGTGAACACGCGCGTGATCGTGCAAGGCTTTGGCAACGTCGGCTCGATGGCGGCGAAACTGCTGCACGAGGCCGGATACAAAATTGTGGGCGTCGCCGATGTTCATGGCGCGCTGTACAACGAGAAGGGCTTCGACATTCCGAAATTGCTGGACTGGGTGTATAGCCAGCACCAGCCGCTTCCCGATTTCCCGGAGGGCGGCGCCAAGATGGACGCCGGCGAGGTTCTGTTTCAGCCGGCCGAAGTGATCATCCCGGCGGCGGTTGAAAATCAGATTACTTCCGAGAACGCGCATCGCCTCCAGTGCCGCATTCTTTGCGAAGGCGCGAACGGCCCCTGTACCGCGCCGGCGGATGAGATCGTCGATCGCAAAGGCATCTTCGTGATCCCGGATATTCTGGCGAACGCCGGCGGCGTGACGGTCAGCTACTTCGAGTGGGTGCAGGACCGCCAGGGATTTTTCTGGACGGAAAAAGAAGTGAACGACCGCTTGCGAGATGTCATCGAGCACAGCTTCGAGGAAGTCATCCGCTATGCGGAGGCTCATCAGGTGAACAATCGCGTCGCTGCCTACATGCTCGCGATCGATCGCGTCGCCTTCGCATTGAAGGAACGTGGAATTTACGCCTGACAGGAGTACTATATCGCCGCGCGCCGTGGCTGCCGGAGACCGGTCCCGGCCGGAAAGGTACGGAAACAGCGAGATTGCCAACCGCCGCCTCTCACCGATGATTGCCGATTCCATTTCTCCCGGAATACTGAAGTCCGAAGACGAGCATCGCCGCGAAATTTGCACGGCCGGCCGTTGGATTCATTCCCGCGCGTTTGTCGCATCGACGGACGGAAATATTTCCGTTCGTCTCGACTCCCGCCGTGTGCTGACTTCGCCCACCGGCATTGGCAAGGGCCTGATGTTCCCCGACGACATGGTGATCACCGACCTGCGCGGGCGGAAGCTCGCCGGGCGGCGCGAAGCGTCCTCGGAACTGGCGATGCATCTCCTGATCTACAATCGCCGGCCCGACGTTCATTCGGTGGTGCACGCGCATCCGCCCACCGCGACGGCGCACGCCGCCGCGGGAATTCCGCTGAACAAGGCGCTGCTCAGCGAGCTGATCATCTCTCTCGGCTGCATTCCCGTCGCGCAATACGGCACACCCGGCACGCAGGAGCTTTCCGACGCGCTCGAACCGATGGTGCAGCATTACGATGCGATTCTTCTCGCCAACCACGGCGTCGTCACCTGCGGCCCCGATCTGCTCACCGCCTTTTTTCGGATGGAAACGGTGGAGCATTTCGCGCAAGTCTCCTTCATCACGGCGATGCTGGGGAAACAAGTCTTGCTTTCTGGGCGCGATGTGGAAAAATTGCTCGTCGCGCGCGCCCGCTACGGCACAACCACCGCGGCGACGGTGCAGCCGGGCTGCCCGGTGACGAGCGACACCGTGGAAGAAAACGACGGGCGGCCGGAACGGATTTCCATCACGCGCGCGGAACTCGAAGCGCTGATCGAGGAAGCGGTGCGCAAAGATCGCGCCCTGCGTTAACGGCGCGGAGAAGCCGGCGAATTCTCAGGCCCCGGAATTTTGGTTGCGGTCGTGCCGAACGGAATTTTTCGACGGCCGGCCCACGGAGGAAGAAGAATGGGCGAAGCACTCGGCATGATCGAGACTCGCGGACTGGTCGCGATGATTGAGGCTTCGGACGCGATGGTCAAGGCGGCCAAGGTCACGCTCGTCGGCTGGGAAAAAATCGGGTCGGGCTACGTGACGGCCATGGTGCGCGGCGATGTAGCCGCGGTGAAAGCCGCCACCGACGCCGGGGCCGCCGCCGCGCGGCGGGTTGGCGAACTCGTCGCTGTGCACGTGATCCCGCGCCCCCATCAGTCGCTCGAGGACGTGCTGCCCATCGGAAAGACCGCGGTCGCCGCGGGCGCGCACTAGGAGCTCCCGGACTGACCCGAGGGAAATTTCGGAGTTGCCGTGCGTCGCAGAATTATTGCGACCCGGACAGCCGGGAGTGGCTGTCCCAAGAAGATCACATGATTCTCGCCCGCATCGTCGGCACCGTGGTTTCCACGCGCAAGGACGCGCGGCTTGAAGGGAAAAAGCTGCTCGTCGTAAAGCCCGTCTCGCCGCAGGGCGAAGACGAATCCGGCTACCTGATCGCCGTCGATACGGTGGACTCGGGGTTTCGCGAAACGGTCCTGGTCGTCACCGGCAGCTCAGCGCGCAACGCCGCCGAATGCAAGGACCGGCCCGTGGACGCCGCGATCGTGGGGATCGTTGACGAAGTGATGCTCGACGCGCTGCACGAAGCGGAACTCGCCGCGGCGCAGAAAAAATAGCATGCAACTTGGACGCATCATCGGTAACGTCGTCTGCACGATGAAGGACCCCGCCCTCATCGGCCAAAAGCTTCTCATCGTCCAGCCGCTCGACCGCCGGGGCCGCGACAAGGGACGCCCTCTGATTGCGCTGGACGCCGTCGGCGCGGGTGCAGGCGAAACCATCTACTGGTGCCGCGGCCGCGAAGCCAGCTTCCCGTTCCTCCCGGCCGCTCCGCCCACCGAAGCCACGATCGTTGGCATCGTCGATGTCGTGAATATCGCCGTCAATTAGATTTAGATAAAGTCCGAAAAACGCCAGTCGACCGACCCGCGCCAAGTTCATGCTTTGTGCTTTCACGCTTCGGTTCTACACTCCTCAGCATGCTCATTGGCCGCGTTATTGGGGATGTTGTCGCCACGCAAAAGGTCGCCTCGCACGAGGGACGCAAGATCCTTGTCGTGCAGCCGCTCAATCTGAACGGCACAGATCGAGGCGATCCTGTTCTCGCGCTGGACGCCGCCGGCGCGGGCGTCGGCGAGCGCGTGCTCCTCACGAACGAAGGCTTCTCCGCCATGACTGCCGTCGGCCGCCTCAATTCTCCGATCGACTCGGCGGTCATTGGTGTGATCGATTCCGTGGATCTGAGCGGCGAGTAGACCACAATTACGGATCAACAATTACGGATCAATGGACAAATACAGACTGATTCTCGTCGCGGCAGACCCGATGAGGTGCTCGCCGCGAAACAGGATCAGTTATCGGACGGTGCTACTTAACGGGTCGGCTAACCCCAGTCCCCTGTGGATATTAGGGGCAGGAAAGCAAAAATAGGTGTATTATCGTTCCCGTTTTGGAATCGACCGTGGTTCGCTTTTCCTGCGCCCAGCCCCGGCGTAGCAGGGCATCTGGAGTATCGGTCACGGCCAAGAAGTCGTTCTGGATTTGATGAAGATTCGATCGACCTCTGAAATTGTGCATGCATTTTCGGGCGGTGGTTCTGTCTCTCTGGATACGCCGCTTGGCGCAAGGCCGAAATTCCTTCCTGAATCCAAGCCTTCGAATTTTTTGGAGATCGCGAGTGAGGCCCGGGAAGACGGTGGCGTTGGTGCGTTAGTTCCGGCCGAGGGGCGCGAGACCCGAAATCGGAGATTGCGAGCGTGCGAATGAAGCAACGAGCTTTCGCCAGGGCGATGAAAATTGTTCTTGTGGGGGTGGTGTTTGTGCTGTCAGCCCACATGCTCGCGGGTAAACCTGCACAGCACGTTCCGAGATCGATCGTTTCGGACTGGACGCAACATTATCTCCGGTATCCGGATTCGCAAGACGAGTCGGTGATCGCCCAGTACCGAAAGGACCCTCGCTGGGAACAGAACTGGTATCTCCGGCATCGGGAGGCGTGGTGGCCGGACTATCATCCCGAGCCCAGCTTACCGGATGGAGATAGCGAACGAGAATGGCGGCGCGAACACCATCGCGAGCCCGGCTTGCCGGGCGAAGAGCGCCATAGGGACTGGAGCGTCGCCCTGGGGGCGTCCCCGTCTTCGACAGTTATCAACTTCAGCTTCACCCTTGGGGCCAATACGGCATATGGCAGCGTGAACGTGACGGATCGGGGCGGCGGTGTGTGGCTGGCCACGTCCGGCAGCCTTACGGTGACCGGCGGAGCTGATGTGGGGACGTGGACGCTCTATCCGGGTGGACCGGGGGTAACCACCAGCCCGCTCGGGAGTTTCAATTACGACGACGTGATTACTCCAGCGAATAACCCGGCGCTCGATACTGATGGACTTCTATTCCGAATTGGCACGAAGGAACTCAACGTCTGGGGCAACAGCGCTAACAATTACTCCTTTTACGATTCTACCGCCACCCGCGTTTACGGCACGCAATTTACGGGGACAGGTAACTTCAACTTCCAACCCGCGCCTGGCGGCGGCCAAAGCACGCCGGCCAAATATACGTTTGACATTGCGGGGACACCCAGCTGCGCCGCCGACTTCGTGGCGATAGGAATCGCGGCGACGCCAGCTTCCGGCGGCCAAGCCAACATCGTGGGCGTGAATAATTTGTACAGCACTGGGGCTGGGGCCTTTTGCGCGACCGGGCCGACCGTGAAGTTTGCATACGCCTCTGGCACCGGCCAAGTTCCTGCCTCGATCGCAATTTCTCTTGGTGGAACCCAACTCGCGTACGTCGAGAATCTTTCGTCCGGCAAGTCCTATTTTCACGTTCTGACGATTGGAACGGGCGCGGGGAACGGAACGAGCCCGACCGTTGCGGTCGTTCCGGGAACCGGCAATAACGCGGTGGATCATACCGTGCTGCTTTCTCCCGATGGCGGCGTGACGAACCAAAGCTCCACCAGCGCGCCTTTCATCTCTTACACCGACCTCGACGCGAACGATACCGCTTACGTGACGACCTATAGCAATGCAGGGGCGGGTTCCGGCTACCTGTACAAGATCGGCAGTGTGTTCACCGGCAGCGCGCCGACGATCATTTGGAAGGTAGCGATCGCCGCGATTCCGGGTCCCCCGGTGTACGACACCGCAGCCAACGCCGTCTTCTTCACGGATAGCAGTGGACGCATCGACTACGTCGTCGACAGCGGAGCATCGCCCACGGTTACCTATGGCGGAGTTGTCGCGGCTGGGACCACGTCTCTGAACCCCGTCACCGTCGACATTGCCCATAAGTTCGTCTACGCGACCTTTAACACGAATGGTACAAATGCCCTCGTCGTGCAGGCCGCGACAAGCCTGGCGAGTTCGGTTTCGGTTGCCGTGGGAACCGGCAATACGACGTACTCGGGACCATACGGCGTCGATTTCAACAACGAGTGGTATACGGGAACCGGGACCGCACCTCCTCTTCTGTTCGTCGTGGGCACCGGCAGTGGAACGACTCCGACGCTTTACAGCGTGGGCTTTGGTTCCGGCGGGGTACTGAACGGCACGACGGCCAACAGCACTCCTTTGGCAAGCGCCGCGGGTGCAGATGCCTCGCCGCCGACCGAGTTTTACAACCCCAACATAGCTGGCGGAGCGAAGGACTTTCTTTTCGTCAGCGTGACGAACCACTGCATTGCGACGACGGGCGGCGGAGCCGCCGGCTGCGTGATGAGCCTAACCCTTCCGACAACGGCGGGGTCTGGGTTTCCGACCGTCACCGCCGGCACGACGGCGCTTGCCGCTGCGGGCGGAACAACGGAAATCGTGATTGACAACGACACCACGCAGACCCAGGCTTCCAGCATCTATTACGGGACTAAGACGGGGAGCACGCTGGTAAAAGCCACGCAAAACGCGCTGCAATGATGCGCGGGGATAGGCAAATCAGGCGGCGGATTCTGGATGGCAGGAGGCGGAATACTTGAATAAGGAAAACTCTTCGGGCGAGCAAACACAAGAACCGAAGACGACGGCGAAGAAACCGTATTCGGCGCCTTCTTTCCGCTTCGAAAAGGTCTTCGAAGTGGCGGCCCTGGCGTGTGGGAAGGTCCATTCAACGGAACATAACTGCAGGTTCAGCAGAAAGGCTTCCTAGCCGTGGCACAACCTGCTTTCATGAGCGCCAGCGAGAAAACATCGAAGGCTTTGGTGGAGGAAGTCGTCCGATCGTTCGGCAAGGTTCGTTTGCGCGTTCTCGGCACGAGCATGGCGCCTTCGGTACTGCCAGGCGATCTGATTTCCATCGAGCGCGCCGAACTCAATGAAATTTCGTTGGGTGAGATTGTGATGTTTTTCCGCGATGAGCGGTTGTTCGTCCACCGGGTCGTTTCCCGGGATGTGACGCGCGAAACGCCCTGCCTGATCACGCGCGGAGACCGGCTCGGTCACAACGATCCGCCGGCGACCGCGGCGGAATTACTCGGGCGCGTGACCTGCATCGAAAGAGGCCATCGCCGATTCGAGCCCGGCCGCGGCGTGACTGGCTGGAATCGATTCATCGCGCGCGTGCTGCGAGCTTCCGATCTCGCGACTCGCGCCTACTTGCATTTCCTCGCGCGAACGCGGGCCGCGGAGGATTCATGGGCGCTCTAGTCGCGGAGATGTCCGCAAAGGCGCTGAAGCTCGGCATTCCGATCAGCGTGCAACTGGACCTGACGTACCGCTGCAACGAGCGGTGCGTTCATTGTTATCTCGACCACGACGACCATGGCGAGATGACCACTGCCGAAATCAAAAACCTTCTCAACGACATGGCCGCCGCCGGCGTTTTTTTTCTCACCATCAGCGGCGGTGAAATCCTGATGCGCCCTGATTTTTTCGAGATTCTGGAGCATGCCCACGCGCGGACGTTCTGCATCAAGCTAAAAACCAACGGAATCATGATTCGCGATGCCGAGGCGGCGCGCATCCGCGCCCTGGGCGTCGAGTCCGTGCAGATCAGCGTCTACTCGCATCGGCCGGAAATCCATGACGCGATCACCAAGGTGCCCGGTTCGCTGCAGCGCTCGATCGAGGCCATTCGATTGTTGCGGGAGCAGGGCATTCACGTGGACATGGCGAATGTTTTGATGATCCACAACGCGCGCGACTATCCCGGCGTGAAGGCTTTGGCCGCAGAGCTTGGGGCGCAGTTCATCATCGACCCCACGATCACTCCCATGATGGACGGCGACCGGTCGATTTTGAGCTTGAACGTGGATGAAGCGGCGCTGCGAAAGGTCTTCCACGATGAAGCAATCGCCGGAAACGTGGAGGAGCTCTGCGCAGTGCCACAGGCACCCTGTGAAGAGGACATGGACTCGTTGCCCTGCAGCGCGGGCCATACCGCCTGCTACGTCTCGCCGTACGGCGACGTCTATCCCTGCGTCCAATTTCCTCTGCCGAGCGGCAACGTGCGCCGCACAAAGTTTCTCGACATCTGGCGCCATTCGCCGCAATTGAACGAAGTCCGCGCGATCCACTTGCGCGATATGCCCTCATGCTCCCAGTGCGTTCACGGAGCGACGTGCACGAGATGCCCCGGCCTGGCTTATCTCGAGGGAAACATGCGCGGCCCTTCCCATCAGGATTGCGAGAAGTCCTACGCGCGAACCGGCGTTCCCTCGGAAAATCTAAAAAGGCGGAAAGCTTCTTCCCAAATGTTACAGCTCGTTCAAATTCAAGGCCTGCACCATGGACTGAACAACAATCATTTCGTGGAAGCCGTCCGTCCGCTTTAGCCCGCCTCGCAGAGAGTCCCCAGGCGCTTGCTGCGACGGTATTCGTACGGTCCGTCACGCGTTAATCTCCCCGGCACATTGTTCGGGGGGCCAGTATCCCCTTCGCTCGGATTGCAACATGATAGGAGAAGCCCCCGGCACGTCAAGGGCTTCGGTGGCAGGTTGCCGGGAGGAATGTTTGTCTGCAATCCTCGAAAAATCGCGAGAGAAAGGGACGGCGGCGCAGGCCGCGTCCACGCACGGCGCGAAAATCGTCGTGGTGATGCCGGCGTACAACGCCGCGAAAACGCTGAAGATTACCTACGACGCGATTCCGCAACAGGCCATCGATCAAATTATCCTGGTGGACGACGGCAGCACGGACAAGACGCTGGAGATCGCGCGCGAACTTCAACTCACGGTGTTCGTGCACACGCGCAATTTCGGCTACGGGGCGAACCAGAAAACCTGCTACACCGAGGCGCTGAAGGAAAGCGCGGACATCGTCGTGATGCTCCACCCGGATTACCAGTACGATCCGACGCTGCTGCCGCAAATCATCGCCCCCATCAAAGCCGGCGAGGCGGACATCGTGCTCGGCTCGCGTTTTTTGTCCGGTAGCGCCGTGAAGCAGGGCATGCCCTGGTGGAAGTTTTTAGGCAACAAATTCCTGACGGCGCTCGAAAATTGGGCGCTCGGCCTAAAACTGTCCGAATATCATACGGGCTACCGCGCTTACCACCGGCGCGTGCTTGAGGAAATTCCCTTTTCCTTGAATTCCGATAAATTCGTCTTCGACCAGGAATTCCTGGTCCAGGCCGCGCATTTGGGTTTCTCGATCAAGGAAGTGCCGGTCCCCACGAAGTATTTCGCCGAAGCGTCCAAAGCTAGCTTCGTGGACAGCACGATTTATGGGCTGAGCATTCTCGCGCTGCTCGGCCGCTACCTGATCTATCGCGTTTTCCGCGTCGAGTCGCGCCAGTTCCAATCGATTCAGGCCCGATACCGGCGCGTGCAGTGAACCCGCCGACGATGCCCGATTCCCGCTACGAATTCAAGCCCTTCAAGTACAGCAGCCACTACTGGATTCTGGACGCGCTCGCCCGGGAAGAAAATCCTGTGCGAATTCTCGACGTCGGAACGGCGAGCGGCTATCTGGGGAAAATCTGGAGAGGGCGCGGCCATTACGTCGCGGGAGTTGAGTATGACGCGGCGGCCGCCGAAAAGGCACGTGAGTACTACGACGCGTTTCAGATCGCGGACGTCGAGACGTTCGCGTTTCCCTACCGCGGGGAATTCGACTATATCGTGTTCGCGGATGTGTTGGAGCATTTGCGCGATCCCGCTGCGGTGCTGCGCCGGTGCATTCCGGCTCTGAAGGAGTCGGGTAAAATCATCATTTCCGTTCCAAATATCGCGAACTGGGTGATTCGGCTCAGTTTGCTATTTGGAAGATTCAACTATATGGACAAGGGAATCCTCGACCGTACTCATATGCGCTTTTTCACGCTGCGGAGCCTGGAGCGCATGATGGGCGAGGTTTCGTGCGACGTCCTGGAGGCCACTCCGACGCCCTTGCCGGTGCAGCTCGTCTTTCCATTTACCGCCAACGGAATTTTCACGCCGCTTCATGAAATCGATTACGCGCTGACGTGTTGTTGGAAAACGCTCCTCGCATACCAGTTCGTGATCGTGGCAGCGCCCCGCGGTTGGTGAGCGCATCGGTGTGGCATGGCTGCGCGGATGGCCATGACACACTTCAGTGGACATTCCCGGCGCGAATTCGTACTATCGTTTGTTGGGAGAGCACAGGGAAATGAAGTAGTCGCGTGTTCTCGGCAGGCCCGGTGGGTTCCGATCGACCCTCTCTCCGCCACATCCAGCGCAGGGCATGTTTCTCCCGGATCTTCCGAGGAGCGAGGCACTCGATGGCTTCTCGCCGGCAGGAAACGCGGCCAATTCACAGGCGCAGAAAAAAAAGAGCCATGACGGACGCATTATCGAAAGTCAAAAAACTATTGCAGGACGAAATTACGGCGCTCGAGCATGAGATGAGCGTCGAGCTGCCGAAAGAGCTCATGAAAGCGCGCGCCCACGGAGACCTCTCCGAAAACGCCGAGTACAAGTATGCCAAAGAGCGCCAGGGCTACGTTTCCGCGCGCCTCGGCCAGCTGAAGAAGCGCCTGGGCGACATCGGCATGCTGAACCTGAACAACATTCCCGCCGATCGCGCCGGCTACGGTTCGCGCGTGTGGGTGCTGGACATTAAGAAGGACATCGAAATCGAGTACAAGCTGGTGAGCAGCGAGGAAGCCGACGCGCCCAAGGGATTGATTTCCACGACTTCGCCGATCGGCAAAGCGCTGCTCGGACGAAACGTCGGCGACGAAGTGCAGGTGCAAACGCCCGCAGGGATTAAGGAATTCGAAATCGTTCGCTTGAAAACCATCCACGAAGATGAGCAGTAGGACAAGCTTTCAGCCTGTCGCCTTCCGAATGAAACGCAAGTAAATCATTCGCCGCAAAAAGCCTAAGGCAACTTAGTTTGTCATCCCGAGCGCCGCGAGGGATCTGCTTCTCCCTTGCGCGAAAACGCAGATTCCTCACTTCGTTCGGAATGACAGCCGCGCGTTTTCGCATCGGTGTGCTTCTGGCGAACGCTAAAATTCTACAAAAACTGCAAAGCGAAGCGTCGCTGTGCCACTCTGCCGCGCAGGAAGGTCGCGGGGCCTTCCCGAGTTCATCGGGACGGCCCCGCACGGTGAATGGGGTCCCACGTCGTCAGTCCATAGGCTCCTGCCCCTGAATTGTCGTCGCGGAAATAGAGGATGAGATTGAGGAGGTGTTGGAGGGTGAGTTGGAGGGAGGCTCGTTCGCAGCGCGTGAAATCGAATCGCCCGCGGCACGGAACCCGCTGTGTATTTGCCTCGTTGCCGACCGTCGGTTTGTGCGATGGATTTTCATGGCTGCTGAGAATTTTTCGTAGCAAGGAGCTGACTGCGGGGTCAAGAAATCGCGAGCGGGCCCGCTCGGGAACGATGGTGTCCGGCCCGCTCAAGTCCCCCACGCACGGGAGATGTTCAATCGATCCCGTTTCGCACGGTACGGGAATAGCACGAAGCATTCCATTTGCGCAGGAAACGGCGTCCCGTTCGTAACCTTGGGTGGCTCAGCAGGTTACTGAGCGGAGCAAAATTCCGGAGGAGGGTAATCGCTGTAGTACTAGGTCTGGAAATTCTTGCCGGACACTGCGCGTTTCGTGGAAAAGATACCGCTGTACTGGATTCGCGTTACGGCACGCCGGTGGGTGGCGAGAAGCGGAGGCGCGGCGGGACCGCGCCTCCGATGAGTTGCTCGCGAGATTCCCTAGTTTTGAGAATTGGTAATGACCTGCGCCGCTCGGAAGATTGCCGCGAGGAGTTCCACCGCGACGCGGCAGTAGACAATCCACAAGAGCATCGCCGCAACGCTAAGTATGAGAGCCAGCAGACCATTCGACGTGGAAGTCTGGAAACCGTTGAAGACGAACCAGACCGCGGCGATCAATCCGATCAGCAAATGCACTCCGTACAGCATCTTCAGCATGCGCGGAGTCGCCAGCCGCTGAAACGAAAAATCCATCAGATTCTCGATAAGTCCGTTTTCCCGGGGAATAGCTTGTCCTTCGACGTAGGACGGCGCAGTAGCCATGGGCACGTCTCCTCCTGATCAAAATTTACGGGCAGGGAACCCCATCGTACATAAGTGCGACGACCGCGCCTCCTCTTCGCTGGGACGGCACTGTTCAAAGAAATAGCTGTCCATCGGTACAGGCGGGGGCGCAAGCCACGATTCACGGCTCGCGGCACTCCTCCGTTGACCCGAAACCCCGTCCGCGCTATAAGTCCGCTCCAGTCTTAACCTGCGGCCGCCGCGGCTGCCCCGAGTGGAGGCTCTTATGTTCTGCCCCCGATGTGGCAAAGAGGTCGTGGAAGGCGTTCGATTTTGCCAAGCCTGCGGCCAGGAGGTCGGCGCGCCGCGCCCTTACGGGGGTTTCTGGGTGAGATTTGTGGCCTACTTTGTCGACAGTTTGATACTCGGAATTCCGTTTACGATAGCGCTGTTCGCGATCTTCATGTTTGCCGGAGTTGGCACGATGATGCGCCGGAGCGCTCCGGTAAACCCGAATGAGGTTGCAGCCAATTTCGCGCCGGTCTTCGCGATGATGATTCCCGTGATGTTTTTTCTCATTCTCGTGTCGTGGTTGTATTACGCGGGAATGGAAAGCTCGGCACGGCAGGCGACCCTAGGTAAATCGGTGATGTCGCTGCGCGTAACGAACGCCGAGGGCCAGAGGCTGTCCTTCGGCCACGCCAGCGGCCGTTTCTTTGCGAAGATCATCAGCGGGATGATTCCATTTGCCATCGGGTACATCATGGCCGGATTCACGGAAAAGAAGCAGGCGCTGCACGACTTGATCGCGGGAACACTCGTGCTGAAGCAATGAGTTTGGCCGTTTTTGATTGAACGGCGCGATCACCTTTGAAATTTTAAAACGAGGATCCCCCGTCTCTGAAGAGGCGGGCTACAGCGCGGCTCGGGTCATGGCAGCAATCCGAACACGGCTACGCTGTTGGTCGTTGCCGCGAAAACCTTGCCGTCAGCGATCATGGGCGTGATGAATTTGTTGCCGCTGCCGAAGTGATCGCGGCCGCTCGCCGCCTGGTTGCTGTTGTAGAGTTCCTGGGTCAGATCGTCCGCTTTGAACGCGTGCAGCACCGCCGTGCCTGTATTTTCAATTCCCCAGACGATTCCGTTGGCGGTTCCGTTCGCGGAGACGCTTGGCAGGATGCCAGGATAGGTGAAGGACGCCCCGGTCTGCACGGGCGTCGCGGAGAGCGTTCCGTTCGAAATCGAGAAGGATTTCAAGGTCGCGTTGACGTCGCAGTAGTAGACCGTGTTGTTGAAGTAGGCCGGGACACCCCACACGCCGTTCGGTACCGCGCCTTGCAGTTCCTGGTACACATTATTCGAATTCGAGTGGAACTTGCCCATGTTGTTGCGATTCACAACGTAGAGGTTTCCGTCTTTCCCAGCGCCCACGGCCAGGTTTAGAGTGCCCGTCGTCCCGTAAGCTCCGTCCGGCAACACCATGGCTCCGCCGGAGCCCAGGTCCGCGTCGGCGCCTGACTCGCTCACCGTGTTGGACATGTTGAAATAGTCGGCCAGCCTGAGAGCGCCGCCCGTCGTGGAGACCTTCACGAACGCGTTGCCGTAGTCCTGTTTGTTCGGGAAGCCGTTGGCGTCGAGCGTCGTGTCAAAGGTGCCGTTCGCGATCAGCGCGTAGATGTTTCCCTGGGCGTCCGCCGCGAGTCCTCCGCCGCTCTGCCAGATCGAGCCTTCGTTGCCATTGGGAGTGAGGTCGAGCACGCTCGTTTGCGCCAGCGTCGTCTGGTTGTAACCCATGATCCATGCCGTGTACGGGCTGAAATCGCAGTGCGAGGCCCAGCTTGTATAGACCACGCCGTTCAGAAGAAGCAGCGCGGCGCGTTCCTTGTATTGAGCGGGATCGAATACCACTTTCCCGCCGGTGCTGTTGGCGCCGGTTCCTGGGTAGGTCGCCTGCACCGTCACAGGCCCGCTCAGGAGTTCGGCGCCCGTAGTGATGTCCAGTGCGTGGAGGCGCTGGAAATACGTGGAGCCGCTCTTGGACATGGCCACGGCGAAAAGGATTCCGTGCGCGCCCGCTTTGCGGTCGATCACTGGCGTTGAGGTCACTCCGATTTCCGGCGAGACCTGGCTGCATGCGCGATCGTCGCTTGGCGTTTCGCCCGATTTGAGCAGCGAAACCTTCCAGAGCTGCGCGCCCGTGTCGGCATCAAAAGCGTAGGCGGAATCGTGTTCGGTCATGACAAATGCAACGTTGTGCGCGACGCCTGCAATCGAGAGTTGCGATAGATAAAGTGGCTCGGCGTCGACGCGGCCGTCGACGGCGAGATTTCGGAGGAGGCCGAACGTCGTCGGATTTACATTGGCCTGCGTGAGAATCGTCTCTGTCGTGTTCTGCCCGGTGCGGGCAATGTCGTTGTGATACGTGGTCACGTCCGTTCCGGAGGACGTCAGGACCGGATTGACGGTGAGAGTGGTTTCATTGCTCGGCACGCCGGTCACGGAATTGGTGACGATCACGCGAAACATCGCGCCGCTATCGCCCAACACGGTCGCAGGTGTGGTGTAACTGGACGATGTGGCGTTGCTGATGTTTGCGTTGTTCTTCTGCCATTGGTATGTGAGCGGGGCGGTTCCCGCAGCCACAACGGAAAATGTAGCGGTCTGTCCCACCGTCACGGTCTGGTTCGCGGGTTGCGTGGTGATGCTGGGCCCTACGGGCGCCGCGGTGACAGTCAATGTCGCGGGGTTGCTCATCGCGCTGCCCGCCGAATTGGTGACCATCACTCGAAACGTGGCCCCATTGTCTCCCGAAACCGTAGCCGGCGTTGTGTAGCTGGGCGACGTTGCGCCGCTGATATTCGCGCTGTTTTTCTGCCACTGGTAAGCAAGCGGCGCGGTTCCTGTCGCCGTCACGGAAAACGTCGCCGTGTGGCCCGCGGTGACGCCCTGGTTTGCCGGCTGGGTTGAGAATCCAGGGGCAGCCGCCTTCGTCGACGTCGACTGTTTCGTCGTGCCGAGGCAGCCCCACAACACGAGTGAGAGAGCCACTAGGATTGCGGCTCCGGCGAGCGCTTTGTGTCGAGTGAGCATATGGAAATTCGGATCCGTATTAAGCCTAATTCTCGAAGGGGGCAAACGCGTTACGGCTATGGATGACAGGCTGGTAGCAAACAGTCTAGGCCAAAGTGCGCCGGAGAGCACCTGTTCGCAAGGCCGGATTTAGTCTCAACGCAAAATTGGCATTGGGGGACCGGACTGGAGGCTGTACGCGCAGGGGCCGTGGTAGAATGTGGGCGAAGGAGAACTTGATATGGACCATCTAATACCGGGACATTGCTCATCTTGCGGAAGCACATCGTTGGTGGTTACGCGATCTATGAGCGAGGGCGCGATTTCAGGCTATTGTCCGGGTTGCGGTGTAGAGTGGTCGGGCATGCTAATCTTTCGTACTCAGCCCCCTGTGTCCAGTCCGCCCCCAAGCCCGCAAAGCGTGTAACACTTCGTCCACCAAACCGGGACCTCGGACAGGCAATTTCCCAGAAAAATGCCACACGTCCCCTAGTATAACCTGTTGAAAACATTCGGCCTGAAACAGAACGCCCCTTTATGCTAACGTCTTTTGCTTATGCCACATCGCATTGGCGTGCTCTTATCGGGGCGCGGATCGAATTTTGAGGCGCTGGCGGATAGCATCGCGGCGGGGCGAATTCCAGGCGCGGAGATTTCGCTTGTGATCAGCAACCGCGAAGGCGCGCCGGGGATCGCGCGGGCAGAGGAGCGAGGAATTGCCTCTAAGGTGATTCCGTCCAAGGGCATGGGCCGCGAGGATTACGACCGTCTCGTGGTGGCGGAGCTGAAAAAAGCGGGCGTCGAGATCGTGTGCCTCGCGGGTTTCATGCGCCTGCTCTCGCCGTATTTCGTGGCGGCGTTTCCGCAGCGCATCCTGAATATTCATCCCTCGCTTCTGCCGTCGTTTCCCGGGCTTGAGGCGCAGCGGCAGGCGCGCGAATACGGCGTAAAATTCAGCGGCTGCACGGTGCATCTGGTGGACGAAAATCTGGACGCGGGACCGATCCTGGCACAGGCGATCGTGCCGGTGCGCGACGAAGACACGGACGAAACGCTTTCGGCGCGCATCCTCGCCGAGGAGCACCGGATCTACACCGAAGCCGTGAAGCTTGTTCTCTCCGGCGAATTTCGCATCGAGGGCCGCCGCGTGATTTCGTTGGCCAAGTCGGCCAAATCCTCATGACCGCGACGCATTCATTCAAGCCTGTCGACGAGCAGCTCGCCTACTTGCGCAAGGGCGCGGCGGAAATCATTCGCGAAGAAGACCTGCGCGCGAAGCTCGAAGCTTCGCGAAAAGCGGGCAAGCCGCTGCGCGTCAAGCTGGGCGTGGACCCGACCGCGCCGGACCTGCACCTCGGCCACACCGTGGTCCTGCGCAAGCTGAAACATTTTCAGGACCTGGGCCATACGGCGATTTTTCTGGTCGGCGACTTTACCGCGATGGTGGGCGATCCCACAGGGCAGTCCGAAACGCGCCCGCCGCTGACGCGCGAGCAGGTGGAAGCGAATGCGAAGACGTACCTCGAACAGGTCTACAAGATCCTGAGCCGCGAAAAAACCGAGGTGCGCTACAACAGCGAGTGGCTCGGAAAATTGTCCGGACACGACATGATTCACCTCTGCGCGCGGTACCGCTTGGCGCGCATGCTGGAGCGCGAGGATTTCCGCTCGCGCCTGACGAACAATCTCCCCATTTCCGTGCACGAGCTGCTCTACCCGCTGCTCCAGGCTTACGATTCGGTTGCGCTCGAAGCCGACGTCGAGTTGGGCGCGACGGAACAAAAATTCAATCTGCTCGTGGGGCGCGAAATTCAGCGTGAATATGGCCAGGCGTCTCAGGTAGCGTTAACGATGCCGATTCTCGTCGGCCTCGACGGGCAGCGCAAAATGTCAAAATCGCTGGGCAATTACGTGGGCATCAGCGAAGCGCCGTCGGCCATGTTTGGCAAGCTGATGTCGCTTTCGGACGAAATGATGTGGCCGTACTTCGATCTCGTGACGGACCGCTCGCCCGAGGAAGTCGCCGCGCTCGCGGCCGAGGTGAAATCCGGCGCGAAGCATCCGATGGACGTGAAGATGGCGCTCGCCGAGGAGATTATCGCGGGTTTCCACGGCGCCGATGCTGCGCGAAAAGCCGCCGCGGAATTTCAGCGTGTCTTCCGGGATCGCGAATCCCCAGACGAAATACAGGAGATCAGAATAAAGCACCTACTTGGGGAGAGCTTCACCGCTCGACGAAAAGAGGGTGTCGTTGAGAACATTAGTCAGTTCACCGTGTCACCGACGGGCATCGAGAAATGGACGCGTCTCCTACATTTGCTGGGCCAGGCTTCTTCCGCTTCCGAGGCGGAGAGAATAATTAAGGGGCGTGGGTTTGAAGTCGATGGGCAAACAATAAGCGATCCCTCCGCCAGGATTAGCTTAAAAGAGCCCGGAGCTCACACCTTGAAAGTTGGAAAAAAGAAGTTCCTTCGTATTGTCGTCGAATAGAAATTGCTGGCTGACTCTTGCCACGCGCGCTGGAACCGAAGAGAATAGACGCCGCCAGCCGGGGGAGCACGGATGCCAAATCGCGTCAAAGTGGAAATTTACGGCCAGACTTACAATCTGGGCGGAGACCTGGACGAAACCTACGTCCAGAAACTGGCCCGCTACGTGGACGAAAAGATGAGGGCGGTCGCCGAGGCGACGCAAACGGTGGACTCGGTGCGCGTCGCCGTGCTCGCCGCCATGGCGATTGCGGACGAGCTTCACTCGCAGGAGAAACCCGCAGTTCATCGCGACGACGCGCTGCGCGAGCGCGCGCAGCAATGCCTCACGATTCTGGAACGAGCTCTCAAGCAGACCGCATAAGGCAGCACCCGCCTTGAAGCGGACACCGCGACCCAGCTCGAAATCTTGCCCTGTCAGGTGCAGGCCGCGGGGTTCGGTTCCCCCGCCATTCATTTCAAACCACTCAGGAATCGGTCTTCGACTCTCCGTGCTCTCCTCTGGCCCAGCGCTTTGAAATTCACGTCAGTCCTCAGCCTCGGCTTTTATATGCCTTGACACGTATATGCTCTCTGGCGTATATAAGGAGAGTGGAATCTGCGTTCGAAATCATTGCGGAGCCGAACCGCCGCGCGATCCTGAGCCTCCTGGTCTCGTCACAACGGTCGGTTGGAGAGATCGAGCGTCAACTTCGTATGCCGCAGCCGACCGTGTCCAAGCACCTGCGCGTGCTGCGCGAGGCCGGCTTTGTGGAATCCACGGTGGACGCACAGCGGCGTCTCTACCGGCTGAAACCTGGACCGTTTCAGGAGGTGGATGACTGGCTGGCTCGGTTCCGCAGGTTCTGGTCCGCTCACGTGGATGCTCTCGAACGCCACCTCGACCGCATGGATCAGTCCACGCCAACGAAAAGGAAGGCACGGAGAAGACGACGCGGCCCAAACCGCGAACCTAAAAAAGGACAAACGAAATGAAAATCAAGCTGACCAGCGTATACGTAGACGACCAGGACAAGGCCCTGCGCTTCTATACGGAGGTACTGGGCTTTGCCAAGAAAGTCGATTTCAGTCAGGGCCCATTTCGCTGGCTGACCGTGGTCTCGCCCGAGGAGCCGGACGGCACTGAGCTGCAGCTGGCGCTGAACAACAACCCCGCGGCCAAGGCGTATCAGCAGGCGATGTTTCAAGCGGGCCAGCCCGGGGCCATGTTCTTCACCGACGACATTAAGGGCGACTACGAGCGGATCAAGGCCAGCGGCGCCGAGTTCACGATGCCGCCCACTGATGTGACCGGCTCGACCATTGCGATGCTGAAGGACACCTGCGGCAACCTCATTCAGCTCACCCAGTTGGCACGCTATTCACGCTGAGGAGACGAAGGTGATCGACCTCGAGCACGGTCTTCGTTTTAGGAGGGCCGAGCTTCAGCTCGGCCATTCCAGTTTCGTCTTGGTCGCGGGCTTCAGTCCCTGAAGCTTCAGGGGTTAAAACCCCCGTTCTCAGGAGCCTAAACGTCGGGACTGAAGTCCCGTCCTCCCTAGAGTGCAAATTGCCAACGCCCTCCACAAATTCGGACAGCGCTGAAAAGGAAGACAAGGAAAAGAGGATGACCCACCGCGAGCAGTACACACCGGGTCCCGCCAGCGGGGCCCAGATAAGAGCCCGGATACAAAAGGACCGGGGACAAAACGGTGAAGAGAAGTGGACGCTCGTTCTCGTCCGGGAACTGCGCCACTCGCCGGAAAAAGTCTGGCAGGCGCTTACCGACCCAGCGCATCTGCGCGAGTGGGCACCCTTCGACGCCGATGGGAGCCTGGATCAGGTTGGAACCACGGTGAAGCTCACCACGGTGGGCGCGCCCGCGCCGCACGTTACCGAAACACAAGTGACGCGAGCCCACGCTCCCAAGGTGCTTGAGTACAACTGGGGCGGCTTCGATATGCGTTGGGAACTCGAAGCCTTTGGCGGCGGCACGCGCCTGACGCTGTGGACCAACATCGATCGCCGCTTCATCTCCATGGGCGCCGCCGGGTGGCACATTTGTTTCGATGTTCTGGACCACCTTCTCAGCGGAACTCCCATCGGCCGCATCGTCGGCCCCGAAGCCATGAAGTTCGGCGGCTGGCAGCGCCTGAACGCGGAGTACGCCAAGCAGTTCGGCGTTGAGACCCCCGGTTGGAAGCCCAACGCCCCGAAGCCTTGACGGGCTGCGGAACGCATTCTTGTTGTCATTCTGTTCACGGAGAGCGTTCTCGGTGAACCGAGGCGCGCTTTTCGCCGAAGAATCTTTCAGCGGATTTGTACTTTAGATCGAAGAGAGATTCTTCGCTTCGCTCAGAATGACAAAACGCTCAGTCTTTCGGGGGCTTCTTGAAACGAGGGAGGAGTAATCGGAGGCCTGGAGCTGGGCGGCAGCCACGGGCGTGCTCTGGGGGCTCTCGTACTTTTTCTGGCGCCGCCTGCCCGCGTACCGAGGCTGTCTAGGTCGCGGGAGTGCGAGGAGGCCACGTTGGCGATACAAGGTTCACAAGGCCTTGAGGATGCGCTCAACACATCGTCCAGCATCCGATCGTATTTCGTGCTCCCAAATCCGAATGACGGTCCAGTGCGCCGCACGCAAACGGCAAAAGTTTCGTCGATCTCGTTGTCTGTTCGCACGTAATTTCGATTTCCAGAATTCGGATAACTTGCGCTCCCAAGCTGGCAACCGCCAACCGTGCCAGAAATCTCCGTCAATAAAAACGGCCACTCTGTTTTTCGGGAAAACTATGTCCGGAGAACCATGTAGCGCCTTTTGGTTTTTTCGAAACCGCAATCCCAGCTTGCGCAGCTCGTTCTGAATCATGGTCTCCAGCGGTCCGTTTTTCAGCCTCACGCGTTTCATCGCGTTCGAACGCTGTTCTGGCGTCATGTGGTCAGGCATACGTCCTCAAAGCATATCGAATTACTTAGTCTTCGACAGGATGGCTTTGACGCGTCCTTTGATATTCTCGCGGACAGTAGACAATTTTCTCTTCGCTTCATCCGTCAACAGAGCCGTGTGGGCAACAGCGTCACGGATCGGCTTGTATTCTTTCGCGTCGCGCGATAAGCAAGCTTCTTTGGCAGGATCTTTTTTGTCGACCAGATTCGCCAAATAGTCCATCGACAAGTAGCTGGATGAGGTGGGTTCTCTTCGAATGCCAATGCTGATATTCCCTTTGCCTTTGTTCGCGGCTTCTGTGTCCTTCCATCTTTTCGCTTCCGCTTTGGCTTCCGGTGAGAGTGGCAGCTTTTTGTCCTTGATGTATTTGCGTACGAGATTCTCGGACACAAAACAGTCTGCGTAGGACTCGAAATTGAACGCCGCGTCGTCCGACAGGTCGTCCACCCAGCCACCTACCTTCCCTCGATTGGCCTTCCCTTTTGGCAGGCCGTATTCCTTCGAGACTGCACCGTACAACCCGAGTGAAGCCCGCTCTTTCTTGGACAATCGCTCGTTGTCCGGATCGCCCTCTTCACGGTGTTTGATGCGCCATTTGTCCCAATCTTCGACGACCTTCAAAATCGTCTTCTTCCTGAACGTTTCCAGGAATTTCATGTACTTGGGATCTTCCGCCACGATACCCTCGCGGCTACTCGTGAATCGATCAGTCGTATCGTCCAGGCGGTCGAAATGAATCTGACCGTACAGGTAGCTCTCGGCCACGCGCGCGGTAGGTATGTGCTTGAGAATGTCTCGTTCCCGCAGACGCCCGTTTACAAATAGATCGATACCCACGCGGTCTTCGGTCGTCATAATCTTGAGGTCTCTGGGCCTCTGGACCGAAGCAATAAACCCTGTGATCCCTGTGATCTTCAGTTTCCGCCTCTCGTGGTCCTCCGGACTTTCGTCGAACAGCAATTGGAGCGAGGCTACGTATGGGTCATTACGATCGCCGATGATCCATAGAAATTCCGTTTTTTCGGCCAATTCCTCAAGGTGCTTGTGAGTTATTTTTTCACCATTGAGCGAAATGTTGAAGCGCGGGTCCAGGAGTGAGAAACGGAAATACAGTGCAATGATTTTCGCGAGGAACTGCAGGCTTGCCTTGATGCCCTTCTTGACGTCTTCGAAGTAGACGATCGTCCCGTGCTTGTGACCTTTGGTGAATTTCGCGAGAGGCTTCGGATCCCACTTCGCCAACGGATATTCCTTCGGAGTCAAGTCCTCCGTTATCGCATGATCGAGTTCCGAGTTGTCGATCAGACCTCCCACGTAATCTCCTCCACCTACCTTCGATATCACGGTGATCCTGTCCGCACAGGAGAGGAGTGCGAGCTTTCCGATTCCTTTCCTGCCGATGAAAGGTCTCCCACCCGGCGATGATTTCGTCCCGTCCTTCCGTTTCGAATATCCGATCTTCAAGAATTTGTCTTGAAAATCGTCGGCCGTCATCCCGATACCGTCGTCTTTGATAACGAAACTGTTCTGGTCCTTGTTGACATGAATCTCGACGTTCTTCGCATCGGCATCCCACGAATTCGAAATCGCCTCGCCTAGCACTGTGGCGAAGCTGCGATACAGGCTCCGCCCGAGGTGATTCAATACGCTGAGGGAGATTTCGAATGTGAATTCCTTATTTGGCATGTTCCATCAAGTGCTTTGTGATTGAGATCCCAATCGCTGCCCCAAGTCGCACGGGTACCGCATTTCCGATCAACCTGCCGATCCGTTTCACGTGGTACTCTCCCCCCGGCTCAACGAACTGGTAATTCTTTGGGAAGGACTGGAGGATCGCTCCTTCCCGCAAAGATAGGCCGCGGCTCTGTGTGGGATGGCCGAACCGTCCGTTACCAAACCCGAAAAATTGTGTCGTGATAGTCGGCGAGGGCTCGTCCCATTCCATACGCCCATAGACGCTCGAATAGTGGATCCCCGTCTCCTCCTTGTGACAATCGGCTCGGAGGTTGCGAGGCCAATCGCGCCAGGTGCCACCCGGAGCTGAAGCGCGAATTCGGCGTAAGTTCTTCGGTGAAAGAGCGCTGGCCCGATGGAGTGGATCGCCTTTGAACTCGCCGCCCGCACGAATCCTGGGCAGTTTTCGCAAAGCGTCCGCAACCGTACGGTGTTTGCTGGGTCGGTGGGTTGGAGGGATCAGTTCGATTGGGCCGAGTCGTGATGCGAGTATGACGAGACGGCGACGATGCTGAGGGACGCCGTAATCCTGAGCACGCACAACCCATTTCCTATTATCTTTTAAGAAATAGAAACCTTCTTTCGTGAGAATGGCCAGGAAATCCTGGAAAATTTGATAACGCTGTATTTCTGGGACGTTCTCAATGCTAACGATATCCGGTTTGGTTTTCCGTACCAAACGTCCGAAGTCCTTGAGCAGGGTCCATTTCGGATCGCTCTCGTTCTTGAGACCCTGTGTGTACTTGGAAAACGTCTGACATGGTGCGCATCCAACAAGAATGCGTCGGTGGCCTCTCGGATAGTGCGAAGACAACTTTTCGGGGGTCAGCGTGGTTACGCTCTGTTCATAAAACTTCGCACCGGGACTGTTGTGCTCGTAAGGAAATTTACAGCTCTTGTCAATGTCGTACCCTGCGACGACGTTCACGCCAGCATCCAAAAGGCCGCGCGTTAGCCCACCCGCCCCACAAAAGAGGTCGACCGCCGTTGCGGCCAATTTCCTAGATGTCCTCATTTTTGACTTCAGTATATTGCGTCCTCAGATTTCGTCAACGTTTTGTTGGTGTTCCAAAAAGTCGGAAAGCTGCCCCCATCCAGGCGAGGGCCGCCATCTTTCCGAACCGCTATCGAACCAGAAGAGACTTCCACTTGCGGAGGCCGCAGGTTACGCTGAGCGCAGCTAAAGAGGGTGCCCCTCGCGCCTCAGGACAAGCGAGAGTTGGAGCTAAACATGAAAAAGCCCGTCCCAGTGGAATCAGCCTCTACAATCCTCGATGCGAAGATCAGGGAACTTGGAGACTGGCGCGGGAAGATGCTGGCGAGAGTGCGCGAGATCATATACGAGGCAGACCCGGAGATCGTCGAAGAGTGGAAGTGGGTGAAGCCGACCTCGGCGGGGGTTCCCGTTTTTTCCCACGGCGGCATCGTCTGCACGGGAGAGACGTACAAGAGCGTCGTCAAGATGACATTTGCCAAGGGAGCTGCGTTGAGCGACCCTTCAGGCCTGTTCAACTCCAGCCTGGACGGGAACGTCAGGCGCGCCATCGACATCCACGAAGGCGAGAAGATCGATGAGGCGGCCTTGAAGGAACTCATCCGCGCCGCGGTGGAGCTCAATCTCAAGGGCCCAACCCGAGTGGCCGTAAAGAAGAGCAAACCGAAGCCCCGGCGAGCGCGCGGCTAGCGCGCCGACGAACGAACAGCAAGCGGGCCGGCTAGCTTCATCGCAGATCCCGGCCAGCACCCCCTGCCTTTTCCCGCGGGGCGAGCCTCCCGGATCCGGTTGTCACGGAGCGCTTTCCGCCCAAAGGCCGGCGCTCCACGGCATTGCCGTCCCCGCTGCCCTGAAACGGGCAACGCTTTACGTACGTCCCACATCAAGTTAATATTCCCTAGGCGATAAGGCACCTTTCTGGACTGGACCTGACCGGAACCACTTTGCGAAAAGCGATCCAAATCCTGGGTATTTCCCTGGCGCTCGTCACGCTCCTGATCTTCGCTACGGGCGTGGTGAGCGACTGGCATCACCAGGGCTGGAACGACGATGCGCATTGCCCCTACTGCCACCTGGGGCACCAGGCGCCCGCGCAGCTCGCGGCGGCGCCTTCCGCGTCCATGCTGAAACCCGTGGCTTCGTTACCCCTGCCGCAAGACTCGGTCCTGGCGGCAAGCCCCCATTTTTCGCAGACCTCTCCGCGCGCGCCTCCCTCGCTGTAGCCTGCTGGCCCCGGCTGTCACAGCCGCGGGCGTCCTCCTAATTTCATTCTAACTAGCTCGGGCCTCTTGCCTTTTTCCGGCGCTCCCAGTCCATCGGGACGGCCGGGGCGAGGGTCGCGACCGTTCCCGGCAGGAGAGAAACAATGAATAGTAAGTTTACGACCCGGAAATGGCTGGGCGTTTTGGCCCTTGGAATCCTGGAAGTCCTCGCGCCTGTCAGCCCCTCCGCAAGAGCACAGGCCGGCGCGCAGGCCGCCGCACCGCCGCCAGCTCCGCAGACTCCGCCCGCGCGCGTCACACTTGACGAAGCGATCGACCTTGCCCTGAAGCACAACCATTCGCTGCAGGCGGCGCGCACAACGATCCTGCAGAATCAGGCGCAGGAAATCACGGCGAACCTGCGGCCGAACCCCACGCTGCTCGGCGACGCCCAATTTCTGCCTATTTTTCAGCCCAGCAATTTCAGCGGCACGTATCTGGACGACAACGCCCAATTTGACGTGGGCGTCAGCTACCTTTTCGAGCGGGGAAAGAAGCGGCAGCACCGCCTGGAAGCGGCGAAAGACGTGACGGCCGTGACCGCGGCCCAAGTCGACGACAACGCACGGACGCTGACCTTCAACGTCGCCTCGCAATTCATTTCCGTATTGCTCGCGCAGTCCGAGCTGAACCTCGCCGAACAGGACCTGGACAGCTTTCAAAAGACGGTGGACATCAGCCAGGCGTCCTTCAACGCCGGCTCGATGAGCGGCGCCGACCTGCTGAAGATCAAGATTCAACTCCTACAGTTCCAGATGGACGTCTCGGCGGCGAAACTTGGGCGCGTCCAGGCGCTCGCGAGCCTGCGCCAGCTGCTCGGCTACGAGTCGGTGCCCGAATCATACGAAGTTGTAGGCGACCTTGAATACAAGCCGGTGAATCTCGGCGAGGACGATTTGAAAGCGATGGCGCTGAAGCAGCGCCCGGACGTCCGCGCGGCGCAGCTGGGAGTGACCGCGGCCAACAGCCAGTTCACCCTGGCCAAAGCGGACGGCAAGCAGGATGTGACCGCCCAGGCCAACTACACCCACATCGGCTTGAATACGGCCTCCCTTTTCGCCAGCATGCCGCTTCCCGTTTTCAACCGGAACCAGGGCGAAATTGCGCGCACGCGCTACGCCATCGCGCAGTCGCAGGAGCTTTCGAGCGAGCAGTCCTCGATCGCGCTCACCGATGTCGTCAATTCCTACGAAGGGCTTCGCACCGCGGACGAAGTGGTCACGCTGTATCAGTCCGGCTATCTGAAGCAGGCCGAGGATTCGCGGGACATCAGCCAGTACGCCTACCAGCACGGCGCGGCCAGCCTGCTCGATTTTCTGGACGCCGAGCGGAGCTACCGCGCCACCGAACTGGCCTATCGCCAGGCGCTCGCCAATTACATGACTTCGCTCGAGCAATTGCGCCAGGCCGTGGGCACGAGGAGTTTGCCATGAGAATCCAATCCAGCGTTTCACAACGAAATCGAACGCCACGCATGCGGGCGCGCGCACATTTTTGCGCCGCGCTTGTGGGCGCGATCGTTCTCGCCGGGTGCGGCGGCGCGGGTGAAAACGCGAACAAGATGACTTCGTTCTCGACGAGCGAAAGCGCCGCGAGCCGGGCGGAACTATTCACCTTGCCGGCCGATCAGATGTCGCACATTCAGATCTATACGGTCGCGCAGGCGCCGCTTGAGCGCGTGCTGCGTTTCTCCGGAGCAGTGGCCTACAACGCGTACACCACGACCCCGGTAATCACGCAGGTGGGCGGGCCGGTGAGCCGCATCGTCGTTACCCCCGGCGAGCACGTGACGCCGGGCCAGCCGCTCCTCTATGTGGCGAGCCCCGACTATTCGCAGACGCGATCCGCGTACATCAAGGCGCGAGACGCCTTCCAGCTCGCGGACAAATTCTACAAGCGCGCGCAGGATCTTTACGCGCACCAGGCCATCGCGCAGGCCGACCTCGATCAGGCCGAATCCAACCGCACACAAGCCCAGGCGGATTTGCAGTCGAGCGAGCAGGCGATTCGCGTGCTGGGCATTCCGAACCCGGAGAGCGTCCTGACCGCCCCTCCGGCCGCGGAACTGCCGCTGCTCGCGCCCCTCGCCGGAGAGATTGTGGAGCGCCTCTGCTCGCCGGGGGAATTGCTCCAGGCCGGCGGGACGCAATGCTTCACGCTGTCAGACATGAACACCGTGTGGGTGCTCGTCAACGTCTACCAGAACGACATCGCATACGTGCACGTCGGCGAGGATGTGACGATCGATAACGAGACGTATCCCGGCGTGATTCGCGGAAAAATTCAGTACGTGGCGCCCGCGCTCGATCCCACTACGCGGACATTGCCGGCACGCATCGAAGCGTCCAATCCCGGCGAGCGGCTGAAAAAGGACATGTACGTCACCGCGGAAGTCCGGGCGGGCACGATCGCGAACGCGCTGGCGGCGCCCGACGCGGCCATCCTGCGCGACACGGAAAATATGCCGTACGTCTACCTGCAAACGGGCAGCAATCAATTTGCGCGGCGCATGGTGACCATCGGCGACAGCAAGGACGGGAAGACGCAGATTTTGAGCGGCCTGCAGGCGGGCGACAAAATTGTCGGCGACGGCAGCCTGTTCCTGCAATTCCAGAATTCGTTGCAGCGCTGAGCGGGGGCGCACACCACATGATTCATCATTTCGTCCAATTCGCCCTGCGGCAGCGCTTCCTGGTGCTGATGCTCGTGCTGCTCGTCGTCGTGGCGGGCGCGATTTCCTTCCAGAGCATGCCGGTCGACGCCTATCCGGACCTTTCGCCGCCGATGGTGGAGGTCATCACGCAATGGCCGGGGCACGCGGCCGAGGAAGTCGAGCGCCTCGTGACGCTGCCGATCGAAGTCGAGATGAACGGCGTGCCGCACATGGCGGTGATGCGTTCCATTTCTCTCTACGGGCTTTCCGACGTGATCATGACGTTTCAGGAAAGCACCGACGATTACTTCGCCCGCAATGTGGTTTTTCAAAGGCTGTCCGACGTGCAGCTTCCTTCGGGAGTGGCGCCGAGCCTCTCGCCGTTGTTTAGCCCGTCTGGGCTCGTCTACCGCTACATCCTCGATAGCCCGGATCGCAGCCCGCAGCAACTGAAGACGATCGAGGACTGGGTGGTCGAGCGAGCCTACAAATCGGTGCCGGGGGTGGCGGACGATTCCGGATTCGGCGGCACGGTGATGCAGTATCAGGTGCTGCTCGATCCGGCCAAGATTTACAACTACCACGTTCCGATGCCGCAGGTGCTGGCCGCGTTGGCCGCGAACAACGCGAACGCTGGCGGCGGCTTTTATTCGCAGGGCTCGCAGTTTTTCTACGTGCGCGGCCTGGGCCTGGTGAACAAGACCGAGGACATTGGCAACATCGTCGTCGGAAGCAATAACGGCGTGCCCGTGCGGATCCGCGACGTAGGCGAGGTCACGATCGGCAACGCGCCGCGCCTCGGCGAATTCGGCTTCCAGAAAAACGACGACTCCGTCGAGGGCGTGATCCTGATGCTGCGCGGCGAGCAGACGCAGAACGTGCTCGCGGGCGTCGAGAAGAAAACAGAAGAGCTGAACCACGGAATTCTGCCGCCCGACGTGAAGGTGCTCCCGTTCTACGATCGCAGCGACCTGGTGCGGCTGACGATCGACACCGTCGAGCATAACCTGCTCGTTGGCATGACGCTCGTGTTCATCGTGCTGATTTTCTTTTTGGTGAGCTTCCGCGCGGCCATCATCGTTGCGTTCACGATTCCGCTCAGCTTGCTCTTTGCGTTCATTCTGCTGCATTGGCGCGGCGTGCCAGCCAATCTGCTCTCGATCGGCGCGATTGACTTCGGGATCATCATCGACGGCACGGTCGTGATGATGGAGAACATCTACCGCGAACTCGCCGACCGCCATGGGCAGGACTACAAACTTCACGAAGTGATTCTCGCGGCGGCGCGCGACGTCGATCGGCCGATCTTCTATTCCGTCGCGGTGATTCTCGCCGGGTACCTCCCCATCTATGCGCTCACCGGACCTTCCGGAAAGCTTTTCCATCCGATGGCGGAGACCATGTCCTACGCGCTGCTGGGCTCGCTTATTTTCACCCTCACGCTGGTGCCGGTGCTCGCTTCGTACTGGTTCAAGAGCGGCGTCAAGGAAGTCGTCAACAAGCCGTACGAGTGGGTCAAGAACGTGTACGCGGGAGAACTCGACTGGTGCCTCGACCATCCGAAGACCACCATGATCGTCGCGACGGCCATTTTTGCCGGCACGCTGCTTCTCATTCCCTACATCGGCGGCGAGTTCATGCCGCATCTCGACGAAGGCGCGCTGTGGGTGCGTGCCACGATGCCGTACACGATTTCGTTCGAGGAAGCCGCAAATTTCGCGCCGCAGATTCGCAATATTCTGATGTCCTACCCGATGGTGACAGAGGTTGGCTCGGAGCTTGGCCGCCCGGACGACGGCACCGACCCGACCGGATTTTTCAACTGCGAGTTCTACGTGGGCCTGAAGACGTACAAGGACAAGGCGTGGGAGCAAGGGCCGATCCGCAACAAGGCGGAGCTGACCGAAGATCTGCAGAAGAAGCTCGAAACGTATCCCGGCGTAATTTTCAATTACACGCAGCCCGCGGAAGACGCCGTGGACGAAGCGCTCACGGGCCTTAAGAGCGCGCTCGCCGTGAAGATTTACGGCCAGGATTTGCAGGTGCTCGAAGACAAAGCCGTGGAGATCAAGCGCGTTCTCTCGCAGATCCCCGGATTCACCGAGCTGACGGTCGTTCGCGAATTGGGCCAGCCCAACGTGCAGATCGACGTCGATCGCGAAAAAATCGCGCGCTACGGCATCAATGTGGCGGACGTCGAAGGCGTGATTCAGGCCGGCGTGGGCGGGCAGGCGGCGACGCAGGTGATTCAGGGCGAGCGGCTCTTTGATCTGGTAGTGCGCATGAAGCCCGAATACCGCTCGAGCACGCGAGAGATCGGCAACTTGCTCGTGCCCACGCCAGCGGGCCAGCAGGTTCCGATTTCCGAGTTGGCCACAATCCGCCAGGGCAACGGCGCGTCCTTTATCTATCGCGAGAATAACTCCCGGTACATCGGCGTGCAGTTCAGCATCGAGGGCCGCGACCTGGCCCGTGCGGTGAACGATGCTCAGGATGCGGTGCGCCGGTCAGTGGCGCTGCCGCAGGGCTACCGGCTGGACTGGGGCGGAGAATACAGCGAGTACGTCGCGGCGCGAGAACAATTTGCGGTCATCGGGCCGCTCGCGATTCTGCTGATCTTCATGATTCTTTTCGCGCTGTACGGCAATTTCAAATTTCCCGTCACGGTGGTGATCGGCGTGGTGATGACGGAGCCGGTCGGCGCTCTGATCGCGTTGAAACTCACGCACACGCCGTTCAGCGTCAGCTCCGCGCTGGGGCTCCTCGCCTTGATGGGCGTGTCGGTGGAAACCGCCGTGATCCTGGTATCCTACATCAACAAGCTGCGCCTGGAAAATCGCGACATCCGGTCGGCGACGCGCGAGGCGGCGCTCTTGCGCCTGCGCCCCATCATGATGACGGCGCTCGTCGCGTGCCTGGGCCTGTTGCCCGCTGCGCTGTCCACTGGCATAGGCTCCGACACGCAAAAACCTTTCGCCATCGTTGTGGTCGCCGGCCTGATTTCGCGGCTGTTCCTCGGGTTCTTCGTGAATCCTGTGCTGTACGAAATGGTGGCGAAAGCGGGAGACGTGTTGCAGGTGTAGCGGTCCTCCGAATGCATCTGTTGTATCGTTACCCCCTGGCGAAGCGCATCAAGCAAAGCCTTGGTTCACGCTAGAGATTGCGGTACCATCACAGCGAGTTATCTTGTCGGCTTTGCTTCAAGAAAATGAATGTTCGCAAGACAATCCGCGTACTGGCAATCGCTTTCGCAGCACTCGCGCTGCTGACGTTCTCCACGGTTGTCGTCAGCGACTTTGATTGCCACAATTCCGCGGACGATGCGCGATGTCCCTATTGCCATTTGACCCACCAGGGGCCGGCCGAGCCGGAAGTGACTCACGTGGTTTCCGTCCTCGAGCCGATCGCGTTTCTGCCTTTACCCGAAGTTGCAGTCCATGTGTTTAGCCCCGTCTTCTCTCAAACGGCTCCGCGCGCGCCTCCTGTCTAAAGCATCTCCTTGCTGGAAATTCCATGGATGGACGGCTCCGCGTAGGGTAGCGCGGATGCCCCTTACTTATTTCTCCCAGCATCTACCCTCTCAGCCCGTCGGGCTGCATTCATAAGGAGACGCCATGATACGCAAGCTTTCCCACCTATTTTTATTCGTAGTGTTCTGCCTGTTTGTGTATTCGCCTTTCAGCATCGTCCACGCGCAGGGCGTAGGAAATTCGGCGTCGATCACCGGGACGGTCCTTGACCCGACCGGCGGCGTAGTGCCGAAAGCGACCGTGGAAATTCATAACGTCGTCAGCGGCCTGGACAGGACCACGACGACGGACAACATGGGAAATTTCAGCTTCGTAAATGTCCCCTACAATCCTTACCACTTGAGCGTGAACGTGACCGGGTTTGCGTCCTACGCTCAGGACGTGGACGTTCGTTCTTCGATCACATCGAACCTGAAAATCAATCTGTCCCTCGCGGGACAGGTCAGCAACGTGACCGTGGAGGCGACCGCCGGTGATCTGATCGAGACCGAATCCACGGCGCACACCGACGTGGACCGCGATCTGTTTGATACGCTCCCCCTGGAAAGCGCTTCGTCTTCACTGAGTTCGCTCGTTACCCTTTCCGCGCCCGGAGTCGCGGCGGATTCCAATGGACTCTTTCACGGTCTGGGCGATCATGCCGAGAATTCGTTTTCCGTGGACGGGCAACCCATTACCGACCAGCAGAGCAAGGTTTTCTCGAACCAAATCCCGGTAGATGCAATTGAATCCATGGAAGTCATTCAGGGCGCGCCACCTGCCGAGTACGGCGGTAAAACGAGTTTGGTCATTGACGTAACCACGCGTTCGGGCCAGGGCGTTACCACACCCCATGGCGACGTGACAACTTCCTACGGTGCGTTCGGGACAGCCCAGGTAGGTTTCAACCTCGCTTACGGCGGGCCAAAGTGGGGGAACTTCATCGCTGCGAATGGATTGAATACGGGGCGCTTTCTCGATCCGCCGGAATTTGTGACCATGCACGACAAGGGCAACGAAGAAAACGTATTCGATCGCGTGGACCTTCAACTGTCGGGAGCGGATTCCGTCCACTTGAACTTCCAATACACGCGGTCGTGGTTTCAAAACCCAAATTCATACGACCAGCAATATCATCCCTGCGCAGTGGGGGTCTCAGCGGCGACACCCACGTCACCGGTGGGTTGCAATGCGGCGGGAACTTTCATCGTCGGCCCGAGCGGCAATCCTTTGGGACCGACGGACCAGCGCTCGCAAATTGGGACCATCAACGTCGCACCAACCTGGACGCATCTGTTTGGGTCGGCATCCGTTTTGACCCTGGGCGGCTTCGTGCGGCGGGATCACTACAACTATTACCCGAGCGGAGACCCTCTTGCGGACTTTAGTCCCGATCTGCAGAGCGCGACGATCACTCAAGACAGAACACTTTTGAACGCTGGTGCTCGCGCCAGCATCTCCTACGTAAAAGGCATCCACAACTTTAAGGGAGGGGTGACCTTCGAACACACGTTCCTGACGGAAGATGACCATCTGGCAGTCGTCGATCCGGGGTACATCGCATCGATCGTGGCTGCGCCCGTGTCCGCGTGCACATCCATTGGTGACCCGGGGTGCGCCGCTGCCCTGCCGTTTGACTTGACCAACCCAACGACGGATCCGACAGGCCAGCAGTATCATTTTCACGGCCACACCGACATAAAAGAAATCGGGCTCTTCGTCCAGGACACGATCACCAAGGGCAGTTGGTCCTTCAACCTCGGCATTCGTGGGGACATCTACCGAGGGATCAGCCGTGGCACCCAAGCGGAACCTCGCCTCGGAATTGCTTACAATATAAAGCCCAGCAACACGGTTCTTCGAATTTCTTACGCGCGAACGCTCGAGAGTCCCTTCAACGAGAACCTTATCATTGCCAGCTCGGGGTGCAGTTTCAATGGCACGACTCCGAATTACGCCGTCATTGCGGAACTCGTTCCGCTGCCCGGGACCACCTGCAGCCAGGGAAATGCGGGGCCGATCGCGCCAGGCTTCCGCAACGAATTCCACGCCGGCTTTCAGCAGGCATTCGGCCGACACCTTGTGATCGATGCCGAGTACCTATGGAAGTACACGCATAACTCCTACGATTTTGGCATCGTGGCCGCAACTCCGATTACTTTCCCGATTATGTGGCATAACTCGAAGATCACCGGATTTACGGTTCGAGCGAACGTGCCGACCTGGCACGGCCTTACCGCAGGCGTCGTGATGTCCAGCGTAGCCGCACGCTTCTTCCTGCCGCAAGTCGCCGGGGTGCCAGTCATTGGCCCAGCGGTTGGCGTCTTCCGGATTGACCACGACGAAAGTTTCAACCAAACGACGCACCTCCAGTACCAGCCATGGAAGATCGGCCCGTGGTTTGGCTTTAACTGGAGGTATGACAGCGGACTGGTGGCGGGCACCGTACCGTGCTATGCGTTCACCGCGACATGCAACAATTCCACGCCCGCAGGGGATTGGGTGCCGGCCGGTGGTGGTGGAAACCCGAATGTCCCTACCGGACAAGTCGGTTTGTTCAACGGCATCACCGGGCTACCTCTCACAGCCGATCAAGCATTCCAGGCCGGGTTCACTTGCAACGGTCAATTAATTGCTCCAAACCCGCTGGCGCCCGCGAATGGAGCGGCAGCACTTCCTTCGTGCGCGAAAGGCTCCTTCGGGTCCTTATTCACGCGCCCGCCGGCACCAGGCACCGAAAACGACGACCACAATCCACAGCGCATTACTCCGCGTCATCTCTTCGATCTCGCGGTGGGTGACGATAACCTGTTCCGTGGTGACCGGTACAAATGGAGCGCGCGGGTCACCGTGATCAATGTGGCGAATAAAGAAGCGCTGTACAACTATCTTTCCACCTTCAGCGGCACGCACTACGTAACTCCGCGCGCCGTAACCGGTGAGCTCGGATTCCATTTCTAAGACGAATTTGCGCGCCGGACGGCGTTGTTTTCGGCTGTCCGGCCCGCAATCGTTTTCTCCAGGCAAATCACAAGGGCAAACGGAGTTGTCCGCGCCGGGAGGGATGGAAGATGCCGAGACACCTTGGCTATAAACGCCGGGATGCAAGGAAATTGGAAGCCCGCCGGTTCGTCGCCGTGTCGAGAGTACGGCGTGGCGAATCCACCGCAGCCGTCGCGCGTTCCCTAGGCGTGTCCATTCAATCGGTGCAGAGATGGGCGCGCTGTCACCGTTCGGGCGGAGATGCAGGACTGCTCCGCCGCCCGAAAACGGGAGGCCCGCGGCCAAAATTGCCACCCGAAAAATTGGCGCGCTTGCGCGAGCTACTTGAAGAAGGGCCATTCGCCCACGGTTTCGACACGCCCGTCTGGACCACCGAGCGCGTCGCTCATCTGATCTGGCGGCGCTTTCGCGTCCGCTACTCGCGCGACCATGTGAAGCACACACTCCTGCCGCGCCTTCAGTGGAAATGGCACAAACACACCTGGCAACCCGCGCGTCGCGGGTCGTAGATCGGTTGTGCAACGGTGGATTTTGAATTCGAACTGATATACCCTATCCCAGTATAGTAGTGAGGCGCGACGCCTTACAAGGAGGAGCCCATGTCACAACCGGGTCTCCAAGAATCGCACGCTCAAGCTTCGAGTCGGGTGGATCGGCCTCCCGTCAGCGAAAGCATTCATTCGGACGCCGGCGAACACGAGGGTCCACACGCCCTCGACTGGATCGAGATCGGCCGCGTCGCGTTCGTCGCGGCCGCCGCCGCCGCGGTTTGGTTTCTGCGCGGTTCCGCGATTCCTCATCTGAATTGGATCGGCGCGATCTGCGCCGTGGCCGGGGGCTATCCGATTTACCACGAGGCGTATGAAAACATCGTCGAACGCCGCATGACGATGGAATTGTCCATGGCCATCGCGATCGTGGCGGCGCTCGCGATTCGGGAGACGTTCACCGCCCTCGTGATCACGGCCTTCGTTTTGGGCGCTGAAATCCTCGAGGGGCTCACTGTCGGGCGCGGACGCAACGCCATTCAGCGGTTGCTCGATTTGCTGCCCAGCATGGCCACCGTCCGGCGGGGAGGCGATTGGCGGGATTGCGCCATCGATGAAGTCCGCGCGGGCGACATGGTGCTGGTGCGCCCGGGGGCGCGCATCCCGGTGGACGGTGCGGTCGCTTCGGGCAATTCTTTTGTCGACCAATCGGCGATTACCGGCGAATCCCTCGCGGTGGAAAAGCTGCCCGGCGCGGGCGTCTACGCCGGCACGATCAATCAATCCGGCGCGCTCGAAATTCGCGTGGAGAAATTGGGGCGCGACACGACCTTTGGCAAGATCGTCGAGGAAGTGGAACGCGCGGAAAAATCGCGCGCCCCGATTCAGAAGACCGCCGACCGGCTCGCCGGATACCTCGTCTATTTCGCGCTTGGCGCCGCGGCCCTCACGTTCTTGATCACGCACAACATCCGGTCGACCATTTCCGTCGTGATCGTCGCGGGCGCCTGCGGAATCGCCGCAGGCACGCCGCTAGCCGTACTTGGAGCGATCGGCCAGGCGGCGCAGAAGGGCGCCATCATCAAAGGCGGATTGCACCTCGAAGTTCTCTCGCGAGTGGACACCGTGGTTCTCGATAAGACGGGAACTTTAAGCTATGGAACCGTGGACGTGCTCGAAATCCGGCTGGTCCCGGGGACGCACGACGGTGAATTGCTCGCCGCGGCGGCCACGGCGGAGTGCCGCTCGGAGCATCCCGTCGGAAAAGCGATCGTAAACAAGGCCCGGGAGCGAGGCTATGCCTGGCATGATCCGGATCAATTTGAATATGTTCCCGGCAAGGGCGTCGTGGCGCGCCAGAACGGAACAGAAATCGTGGTCGGAAACAGGGCCCTGCTGCATGAGAAAAGAATCGATTGGCCCGCGTCGGCGTCCGAATCGGCTGGTTCCGAAATCGGCGTTGCACGCGGCGGGCAATTTATCGGCACGATTCGGATCGGGGATACGTTGCGGACGGAGGCGGCCAGCGCCATCGCCGATCTCAAGTCGCTTGGCCTGAAGACGGTGCTTCTTACCGGTGACGCGCGAAGTGTGGCTGAATCCGCCGCCAAAACTCTGCGGGTCGATGAAGTCGGAGCGGAACTGCTGCCCGCGCAGAAGGTGGACCGCGTTCGGGAACTGATCGACGAGGGTCGTATCGTCGCGATGCTTGGCGACGGAATCAACGACGCACCCGCCCTCATGCAGGCGAGCGTCGGCGTGGCCATGGGCTCGGGCACCGACGTCGCGCGAGAGAGTGCGAACATCGTCCTGATCGGAAACGATCTGTCGAAATTCGTGGATACCATCCGGATCGCCCGGCAATGCCGCGCCATCATTTACCAGAATTTCGCGGGCACCCTAATCGTCGACTCCATCGGAATTGTTCTCGCGGGAGCCGGCCTGCTCAATCCGCTCCTGGCGGCTTTCATCCACGTCACGTCGGAACTGGCCTTCATCCTGAACTCAACGCGGATGATCCCTAGTGGCCGGGTCATGCGAGAAAAACTGCTGGCACGTGCTGCCTGACCTACCCTGAGGCTTCGCCTGTTCGGGCGCGCCAAATCGGAGCACTCCCTGGAACGCCCGGTCGCCCTTTCGCCACTTCGAAGAATCTGATTTGCTAGAATGGAATTTGGAGTTGGCCTGCAACGCAGGTGCTTGAGAGCGAAGATCTTTTGAACCAATACTGAACCCCCGGGTGCCCGAGTCAGACGTCCTGTGTGCATGGCCCGCGGCGGATTTCGGTCCGCCGCGGGAAAGCCTAAAGGCCGGCGCAGGGCGCCCACTTTTTACAGGTGGTTCAGGATCTAGCTCCACACGGCGACGTGGACCCGCTCCATTTTTTATGCGATCGCGCGCTTCCCGGTAGCGTATCTTTGCGAATGGCGGGACAGTGGGCCAGCGCCGCGCCCGGCAAAGGAACGAATGAAAATTTTCTTTATTGGCGACATCGTGGGCTCGCCCGGCCGGGACATCGTGGTGGACCGGTTGGCGGATATCGTGGTGACGCGCGAGATCGACCTGGTGATCGCCAACGGCGAGAATTCCGCCTCGGGTTTCGGAATCACGCCACGGATCGCCGAGCAACTCTTCGCGGCGGGCGTGGAGGTCCTGACCGGGGGAAATCATATCTGGGACCGAAAAGAGATATTGGAATACATTCCGCATGAGCCGCGGCTGCTCCGGCCGGCCAATTTCCCGGACGGCAATCCCGGCTCCGGCCTGTACTCGGGGAAGGCGCGCAACGGCGTGCCCTACGCCGTGCTGGACCTGCAGGGGCGAGTCTTTATGGCTTCCATTGATTGCCCCTTCCGGGCAGCCGATCGGGAGCTTGCCCGCATCCCACCGGATGTCCGCGTGATCTTCGTGGACGTTCACGCAGAAACGACAAGTGAAAAGGAAGCCATGGGGTGGTATCTGGACGGGCGCGTCTCGGCCGTGGTTGGGACGCACACGCATGTGGCCACGGCGGACGAGCACGTGCTCCCCGGGGGCACCGCGTTTCAGACCGATGTGGGGATGACCGGCCCGCACAGCGGCGTCATCGGGATGGACAAGGCCGCGATCATCCGGCGGTTTCTCAACGGCCAGCCCGCGCGCTTCGAGGTCGCGAGCGGCGACATCCAGATGAATACCGTGCTGATCGACGTGGACGAAACCACCGGCCGCGCCCGAGGGATCGAGCGGCTGCGCTTCCGAACCGACTGAGGCCAATTCGCTTATGCACCGTTCGAATCGCTGCCAAGTCTGCGCCGGTTTGTACGATCCCCGCGCAACGCGCGCGGGCCTGGCGCTGTCGGTTGCGCTCGCGTTCTTTCCGGCGCTCTCCGCGCGCGCGCAGGAACCGTATCAGTTTGAAAGAGACCTCGCGGCGAAGCACCGGCTGTACCGGGAAATCGGCGCGGGCTTTCGCCAGATTCACCGCGGGCCGAACGGTAGTTACTATATATTAACTGCACCCGCGCCGACGGTTCTCATCTACGATTCGTCCGGCAAGCAAGCGGGCCAGGTTCCAAGCGCGTCCGGCGCCGCGGCCAAGGGCGCGGCGCTCGTCTACGGTGAATCGTTTGACGTGGATCACGACGGACGCGTGGCCGTCTGCGATCGGGGCGCGAACACCGTCAAGATTTATTCGCCAGCCGGAAATCTCACGGCGTCGATCCCGGTCACCGCGCCCGTTTCGGTCGTGTTTCTTCCCGGAGATGAGATCGCCGTCGCGAGCCCGGAGTCCGATCACCTGGTCACTGCGTACGACCTTAACGGGAAAGTCGTCCGCGATTACGGAGATCGCGAAGAGATCGGCGACCGCGCCGGCATCAACACCCAGGTAAATTACGGCCAGTTGGTGGCGGACGACGCGGGCAACAATTATTTCTATTTCGACTACCTGCCCGAGCCCACGGTGCGAAAGTTCGATCGCGTCGGGTATCTTTCGCTGGAGATTTCACTGAAAACCATCGAATTCGAGCCCGCCGCGCAGGCTGCCCGAAAAGCCATCGCCCGATCGCAAGACGATGAGAAAACCATCCCCTCGCTGCACCGAATCATCAGCGCCGTCGGAGTCGACCCAAAATCACAGGAGCTGTGGGTGGCCGTGGGCACGCTTCTGATGGAGTTCGATAAAGATGGCGACCGGCTGTACAGCTTCCGTACCTATCTTCCTGGAGGGGGACGCATGGACCCCTCCCAGATTGTTGTGGAGGCGGATCGTTTGCTGCTCGGAGCGGACCCGCAAGGAATCTATGAATTTCCCAAACCGGTAAAGATTCCAAAATGAGTATTACGGAATCGTAATCATCGCTTCTCGCAAATTTAATGATCTCGGGTAAACACGGTAGGAGATGCACGTGGCACCGCAGGTGCCAATCTGAGGAAAAGTCACTGACGCGACGCCCAATTGCGCGGCAAGTGACTTAGTTTCTGGGGGATACCTAATTGTGGAAAAGCTGTGAATGTTCTGTGGGAGGTCCATCGAGCGTGGCAAAATTTTCGCTTGCCGACTGGCCCGCGTTCAGCGAGAATCCAGCCTCGTCTTAGGAACCCAGTCCTGCGACTGGCACCCCCGTGAGACGCCGTGACGGGAAAGAGTCACCGTTCCGAGTGGCAGACCCGAGTTGGGTCTTCGGACGAAGGGGAGAGGTCACGGAGCCAACCTTAAAATAGAGTGCAGCCGACGCAGGTTCTTGCGGCTGTGTATTTTCCACAGTTTTTCCACAGTTGTGGAAATAGCTGGCGCGGGCTATTTTTGCTTTCTTGAGGATTTTTCGTCGATGAATTCCTGGGAAAAAATACTGCAGCATATGGAGCGGCGCGTAAACCCGCACAGCTTCGCCACGTGGTTCCGTCCCACCCGTCAGGAAGAGACGGAGAACGGCAAACTCGTGGTTCGGGTCCCGTCACGAATCTTCCGGAAGCGGCTGACGGAGACCTATGGCGAGCTCTTGCAGGCCGTATTGGCGGAAGTCGGGATGCGGGACACGCATCTGGAGTTTACCTGCCCGGATAATGAGCCCCCCTCACCTCCACCGAACCCGCTCAAGCAGACACGCCTCGATTTCGATTCGGTGGATCATCAGCTGAATCCGCGCTACCAGTTCGAATCGTTCGTCGTGGGGGCTTCGAATCAGTTCGCCCACGCCGCGGCGCAGGCGGTGGCCGAGCAGCCCTCCAAAGCTTACAACCCGCTGTTCCTATACGGCGGTGTGGGCATGGGCAAGACGCACCTGATGCAGGCGGTCGGCCACCTGATCAAGAAGCGCAATCCGGCGGCGCGGCTCACCTACATCAGCGCGGAGAAATTCACGAACGAAGTGATCAACTCGCTGCGCTTTGACCGCATGATCAGCTTTCGCGACCGGTTTCGCTCGGTGGACGTTTTGCTGGTGGACGACATCCAGTTCATCGCCGGCAAGGAGCGCACGCAGGAAGAATTTTTTCACACGTTCAATGCGCTCTACGACTTGCAGCGGCAGATCGTGATCAGCTCCGACTGCCCGCCCAAGGAAATTTCCGCGATTGAGGAGCGCCTGCGCTCGCGCTTCGAGTGGGGCCTGATCGCGGACATCCAGCCGCCCGATCTCGAGACCAAGATCGCCATTCTGCAGAAAAAAGCGGAAAACGATCGCGTCACGATTCCCGACGACGTTGCCGAATACATTGCCCGCGCCATCAAGTCCAACGTGCGCGAGCTAGAAGGCGCGCTCACACGCCTGATCGCCTACGCGTCGCTGACCGGCTCGACACTGAATCTCTTGACCGCGCAGCAGGTCCTGCGCAACATCATCGCCACGCAGGAAAAGCGCATTACCATCGACCTGATCCAGAAAAAAGTCGGCGAAACGTTCGGACTGCGCGAGCAGGATTTGAAGGTACGCTCGAACACCAAGGCGATCGCCTTCCCGCGGCAGATCGCGATGTACCTCGTCAAGCAGCTCACCTCGGCTTCGCTTCCGGAAATCGGCCGCCAGTTCGGCGGCAAGCATCACACCACGGTTCTTCACTCGATCAACAAGATCGATGCGTTGCGGCGCAGCGACAAAGACCTCAACCGCACAATCAACAAGTTGATGGATTCGTTCGGCTGATTCTGCCTCACCGAAGAAAAACGCGACCGGAAATTCGCGGAGTATGGTCTAGGCGCGCAGAGCTGCGCCTAACTTCTGTTCCAGCGCGGTGAGGATTCGAGACGAGAAGTCCGTGACTTGGGCCTCGGTGAGCGTGGCTTCGTGGTTCTCGAATTTCACACGGACGAGCATCGCAAATTTGCCTTCGGGAATGTTTTTTCCGCGAAACAAATCTACAGCATCGATCGAAGACACTTCCCGGATGCCGAGAGCGCGGATCGCTTCTCGGATCGCGGCAAAGGCGGTTCCCTCGGGAAGCACGAGGGAGAAATCGCGCTCGACGGCCGGAAAGCGCGAGAGCGGTTTGTAGCGCAACGCCGCGCGCGCTGCTTTGTAGCCAGCACAGAGCGGTTCGAGTTCCAGTTCCGCGACGTAGGCGTCCTGCCGCAGCTTGAATTTTTCGGAGACGCGCCGCGCGAGTTGCCCCGCATGGCCGATCGGCGCGCCGGTCACGGTTCCGACGGCCGGCAACGCAATCGTCGCTGCATGCGCTTGGTGCAGCCATTCCGGGCCACCCGCCGTCCATGCCAGCCCGCTGGCGAGGTGGCCGATTTGGTCGAGGTCACCTTTCAGATCCGCGAATGCGTACGCACGCTCGGTTTCGGCGATGCTTTTCTCGCGTGCGAGTCCTGTAGCGCCAAGTGTGAGCACGCGGGTCTCAACGGGCTGCGCGCCGTTCCAGCCGTACGTCTTGCCGAATTCAAACAGGCGCACATTGCGCTGGCCGTGATTCAAATTCCATTCGAGCGTGCGCCCCATGGTGACGGCGCCGGTCGAGCGCATCACGGAAGCGTCTTCGGCGAGCGGGTTCACGATGCGAGCCGGGATTGCGCTCGGTGGGCGAAACATGGCATCGCTGGGCTCGTCCAGGATCGGGATCGTGATGATCTCCTGGTAGCCGAGGCCGATCAGGATTTCGCGGAGCCGATCGTCCGCTTCGGCGTAGTCGAGGCGCGCGGCGGGCAGCTTTGCCGCCGGCAGCCGTGCCGGAAATTTATCGACGCCGTAAATTCTCGCGACCTCTTCGATGAGATCGACTTCGCGCGAAACATCGCCGCGCCAGGACGGGCGCGTGCATTTCCAAGCGGCCGCCGGGGATTCCGGAACGCCTCGCGTCGCGGAGTTGGAACGTGTCGGCGCAAAGCCCAGGCCATTCAGAATTGCTTCCATCTGCGCATCGGGAAGGTCCGCGCCCATTACCCGCAGAAATTCCTTGCGCGTGAGTTCGATCACCGGCGCTTCGACGCGGCCCGGGTAAACGTCCACAACGCCGGCGAGCACTTCGCCTCCGCCCACTTGCTGGATGAGCTCGGCGCAGCGCCGCGAAGCCGTCTCCGCCACTTCCAGATCCGCGCCGCGCTCGAAGCGCATGGAAGCTTCCGTGCGCAGGCCGAGCGTTTTCGATGTGCGGCGAATCGAAATCGGATCGAACCACGCGGACTCGAGCAAAATATTATGGCTCGCGAAGCGAATCTCGGAGTCGGCGCCGCCCATCACTCCGGCGATGCCCACCGCGCGCGAGGCATCGGCGATCACGCACATTTCCGGAGTGAGCGCGCGCTCGACGCTGTCGAGCGTGCGCATTTTCTCTCCGGGACGCGCGCGGCGCACGACAATTCGTTTTTCGGCGAGCAGATCCATGTCAAACGCGTGCAGGGCATGGCCGAGTTCGAGCATCACGTAGTTGGTCGCGTCGACGACATTGTTGATGGAGGCCTGGCCGAGCGCTTCGAGGCGCTGCCGCAGCCAGTCGGGCGAGGGACCCACCTTCACGCCGCGCAGGACCCGCGCGGTGTAGCGCCCGCATAACTCTGGTGCATCAATCCGCACGCTCGTAGCCGAGGATGCCTGCTCGGCGGACTCTTTCGGGCGCGGATCAAGCGGCTTGAGAGCCAGACCGTACAGCACCGCCGCCTCGCGCGCGATGCCGTAGTGCCCCAGGCAATCGGCGCGATTTGAGGTCAGCTCGGCGTCGAGCATGGGCCCGGCCGCTGTTTGATCGAGCGCCTCAACGGCCGTGCCGGAAAGCGAGAGCCGCGAGCGCAGCTCCTCGGGCGGCGCCGTCAGCTCGACAAATTCTTTCATCCAGTTGTAGAGAACTTTCATGGAATGTTTGACTCGTTCGTTCCGAGCCGTAGCTGCTTCTGCAGGCTGGCATCCCTGCTGTAGCCAGCCTCTTTAGAGGCGGGGGACGTCTTTGCCCACCCGGCAACGAACCGGCACGATCCCCGGGTCTAAAGACCCGGGCTACACCGACTGCGGCGCCGCCACAGTGAGGCGGTATCTACCGCGTCAGGCAAATTGCCGCAAGAAGCGCACGTCGTTCTGGAAATAGAGCTGCAAATCGTTGATGTTGTATTTCAGCTGCGTCAGGCGCTCGACTCCTAGTCCGAACGCGAAACCCGAGTACTTCTTGGGGTCGTAGTTCACGAAACCGTAGACGGCGGGATCGACCATGCCCGCGCCAAAAAGCTCAATCCAGCCCGACTGCTTGCACACGTTGCAGCCCTTGCCGCCGCAGAAGACGCACGTCGCATCCACTTCGACCGAAGGCTCGGTGAACGGAAAATAGCTTGGGCGAAGGCGCGTTTTTACTTTCGGCCCGAGAAACTCGCGCACGAAATATTCGACCGTGCCCTTGAAATCGCAAAAGGTGATGTCCGTATCGACGGCGAGGCCCTCGATCTGGTGAAACATGAAACCGTGGGTGGCGTCGGGATTGTCGCGCCGATAGACCTTTCCCGGCACGATGATGCGCACGGGCGGTTGCTGCTTCTCCATCGTGCGCACCTGCATGGGAGACGTATGCGTACGCAGCAGCAGCGGTGAGGCGCCCGCCGGACCTGCCATGTAGAACGTGTCCATGTTGTCGCGCGCGGGATGGTGCTCGGGGATGTTGAGCGCCTCGAAATTGTAGTAAGGCGTCTCCATCTCCGGGCCGGCCACGACCGAGTAGCCGAGCGAAAGAAAAATTCGCTCGATTTCCTCGAACGTCTGCCGCAGTGGATGCCGCGAGCCGAGCGGCTTCACAACTCCGGGGAGAGAAAGATCCTCGCGTTCGCGCGCGAGCGCCGCTTGATCGGCTGCCGCCTGAATCGCCGCGCGGCGCTCTTCGAGCGCCGCCTCGACGTGCGCTTTCAGCTCGTTGAGCGCTTGACCCACCGCTCGTTTCAGCTCGGGCGGTGAAGGCTTGAGCCAATTTTCGGTGACGCGAGTGAGCACCCCTGATTTGCGGCCGAGCCATGCGCCTCTCAACTCGTCCCACTGGAACTCACCCTTTTTGAACTCCAGTTCTGAGTTGAACTGATTTCTCACGCCCTCGAACAGGCGAGCTACTCCCGCGGCGTCCGCGACGTCCAGTTCAGCGAGAGTCTTCGCTGTCGGGTCGTTCGTCATGGAAGCGGCGTTTGTTTAGCTACGCTTTCGCGGGAGCCGCGAGCGCAGCCTTTGCCTGATCGACGAGCTGCACGAACGCGGCGGCGTCCTTCACGGCGATGTCCGAGAGAATCTTGCGATCGATCTCGACGCCGGCCGCTTTCAGCCCGTGCATCAGCTGGCTGTAGGAAATTCCCGCGTTGCGCGCCGCCGCGCCGATGCGCTGGATCCACAGCGAGCGGAACTGGCGTTTGCGCTGGCGGCGATCGCGGTAGGCGTAACGCTCCGCGCGATTCACCGCTTCCTGAGCGGATTGGTAGAGCTTGGACTTAGTGAGGAAAAATCCTTTAGTGCGCTTTAAATACTTTTTGCGGCGCGCGCGTCGCTTGGTGCCGCGTTTGACTCGAGCCATGGCGTTTTCTCCTGCGGGGAGGCGCGGCGCGTTCCACTACATCGCGGCGATTCCCGCGCACGGGAATCCACACATGAAAGGAATGCGAGCGTCTCCACGGCGTGTTTAGAAGCTCAGCGAAAATTTCGCGTTTGGCGAAACTCTCGCGAGCATTGGCCCAGTCCCTTTGCTTCGATTTGGACCGAACCGCCGACCGGCAGGCCCACCGTGGCGGGTCGCGCTCTGCCTGGCGCGGCAAAAAATCAAATAACAAATTCTTACAGTTCGTTGTAGCCCAGCGTTGTAGCCCGGGTCTTTAGACCCGGGGTTCGTAGCTGTGAAAACAAATTCCCCGCCTCTAAAGAGGCGGGCTACAGCGGCTACCCGTACGGCAGCATCTTGTGCACGTTGCCGGCGTCGGCCGGGTGCACTTGCTTCAATTTTTTCAGGCGGCGCATCCGGTTGGCCTTCTTGGTGCCCAGTAGGTGGCGCTTGCCGGAGTGCATTCGCATCACTTTGCCCGTCGCCGTAATCTTGAAGCGCTTGGCGGCGCCGCGGTGCGTTTTGAGCTTAAGCTTCTTTACTTTTTTTGCCACGAATCTTTCCTCTCTGAACTTCGAGCGGCGGCGCCAGCTTCCCTCGAACGACCCGTACGGGCTAGGAGGGCTTGCTAGGTCAAAACCCGACAGGCTGAAAGCCTGTCCTACTAGCCGCCGGCAGGGGCCGTTGCCGACTTCGCCGGAGCAGTGCCGCCCCGCTTGGGCGCTAGCAGCGCCATCAAAACGTTGGCTTCCATGCGCGGCCCGATTTCGACGAGCGCCTGGTCCGCGATCTCCAGCAGCAGCCGCTGCATCTTCGCGCGGCCGACTTCCTGGTGCGCCATTTCACGCCCGCGATGAAAAATCATCGCCTTGACCTTGTGCCCCTCACCCAGGAACCTGATGATCTGGTTCTTGCGCACCTGGTAGTCGTGCTCAGCGGTCGCCGGGCGGAACTTCACTTCCTTGAGCTGCGAGCCCTTCTGATGCTTGCGCTGCTCGTGGGCCTTTTTGTTGGTCTGGTACAGGTACTTCCCGTAGTCGGTGATCTTGCAAACCGGCGGGTCGGCAGTCGGCGAAATTTCCACCAGGTCCAGTCCCCGCTCGCGAGCAAGCTTAATCGCCTCGAACGGCTGCATCACACCCAGCTGCCCGCCATCTTCATCCACCACGCGAATTTCACGCGCCTTCGATCGTTCACCCGAATCCGGTCGGCTTGCCGAAAACTCCGTTCCGCGATAAACCCACCTCCACCAATTGCGCCTGCCCGGATCGCAACGGAAACGCGTTCCAACCTCGGCGCTGCACAGGCAAATTACTTACGCCAGCCTATTCCCGGACGGAGCACTCCGCGGGGGAATGAGGATGGGGCATAAAGTATAGCACGGCGAGAATGCTGCGCAATACCGCCAAAACCGGAGAGAGGTTGACCGATCTAGCCGCTGCGGCCGATCGGCTGGCGGAGGGCGGCGCGGTCGAGATTCTCGCGCAGATTCATCAAAGTGAGGAAGGTATTGAGGATACGCGCCTTCATTTCGTCGGCCAGGTGCAACCCGCTGGTCGAAGCTCGCGCCAGCATTTCGCCGTATTCCGCTATGTAACGGATGATCTCGACCTGGCGCGCGTGCGGGGTCTTTCCGTAGACCGTTTCCCGGCGCATCTGGGCGCAGTCGGCTTCAACCTTCAGGGTGAAATGCAGCACGCACAGGTGAACCGGCTCGAGAGCCGCCGGCACTGGTCCCTTACACCCTTTTTCACCGCACGCCGTTAGTGTGGGCATGGTTTTGGGAAATACCCGAATAAACAATGTAAGCATCCCGAAGGCCAAAAATCCAGATTCGTGCGCGAAAACTGGCGCGAATCAGGTAGCTGCCGATTTGGACACCGGAGGGACTTTGGAGGCCACGGTCAATGCCGGGTTACAATACCGGAGCGTCAAGCAAACGCGAGCGTTGCGCCCATTGAACCGGTTCGGCCCCGCCGGCCAAGCCGGGCAGTTCCAGAATGAAATCGCACCGGAGATCAGAAGTCCAATATGGAAAATATGATTGAAAGCGCCGAACTCGTCCGCTGGGATCTCAGCGTCCTATATATGGATATCGCCGACCCGCGGCTGGATTCCGATCTTGCGGAACTCACTACGATGGCCCGGGATTTCGCGGCCAAGTACAAAGGCAGCCTGGCCCAACTCCTGGGCGAAGCGATGCGGGACTACGCCGAGATCGAGATGCTCAGCGGGAAGATCACTTCCTACCTCTTCCTGAGGGAGAGCACCGACTTGACTAACGCGGAGATCAAGGCCAAACACGCGGCGTTTCAACGCGAATTGAGCGCGGTGCGCGGCGAACACCTGACGTTTTTTGAGCTGGAGCTGGTCGAGCTTAGTGACGAAATTCTCCGCAAATTTTACGAGCGCGATTTGTTCGTGGCCAAACACCGGCCCTGGATCGAGCATATCCGAACGTTCAAACAGCATTTTTTGTCCGAGCCGGTCGAGTCCGCGCTGGTGAAGCGATCGCCGTTTGATTCCAGCTCGTGGGCCGATTTTTACGACGAAGTCGAAGCCGATCTGAATTTTGAATTTCGCGGCAGCTCGAAGAACCTGACCGAGATGATGCACCTGATGGCCGAATCGAAGGATGCCGCGGAGCGGGCGGATGCGCTGAAGTGCGTGAATGACGGCCTCGCCGGCCCATTTGGAAAGTACGCCGCGCAAACGCTTTACATGGTCGCGGGCCTGAAAGCCGTCGAGGACAAGGAGCGCGGCTACGCGCACCCCATGGATCTTCGCAACAAGGCCAGCCGTATTCCAGATGCCGTCGTGGATGTGCTCCACCACGCGGTCACCACACTCGGCGGCGAGTTGTCCCGGCGATACTACAAGCTGAAAGCGCGCCACCTGGGTTTGACCACGCTTCGCTGGAGCGACCGCAACGCTCCCATGCCCTTTGCCGACACCACCGTGGTCCCCTTCGACGAAGCGGCCGCGATCGTGACCAGTTCCTACGAGAGCTTCAGCCCGACACTCACCAAGATCGTGGAGGGTTTCTTCGCCGAGCGGCGCATCGACGCGCCCGTCGTTAAAGAAAAGCGCCACGGCGCTTTCAATTCCTCGCACGTATTGCCCGGCGGAAAACCTGTCTCCTATACGCTGATGAATTATCTCGGGTCCAACAAAGACGTGATGACGCTCGCGCACGAACTCGGCCACGGCGTGCACGGCATCCTTGCGGGAGAAGCGCAAGGCCCGCTGATGTTCCACGCGCCCATCGCCTATTGCGAGACGGCGTCCGTGTTCGGGGAAATGACGACGTTCACTTTTCTGAAGGAGCGGCTGGTGCGCGCCGGTGAGAAAAGCTCGCTCCTCGCGCTGATCATGGCCAAGCTGGACAGCATCATCAACACCGTGGTGCGCCAGATCGGCTTTTCCAACTTCGAGCGCCGCCTCCACGGCATGGACGAAACCTATTCCGTCTGGAGCGAGCCGCAAAAGCGCTCGGTTGAGGAACTGGACGCGATCTGGCTGAAAACGGCGCAGGAACTCTACGGCAAGGACGGCGAAATTTTCACGTACGAAAACTCGAGCCATCTGTGGGCCTACATTCCCCATTTTCACAACCCGTTCTACGTGTACGGCTACGCGTTCGGCGAACTGCTGACGCAGAGCCTGTACGTGCTGCGCCAGCGTATGGGCGCGCGCTTTGAGCCGCTGTATCTGGAGTTGCTGCGCTCCGGCTCGACGAAGGACGTGGTGGAGCTTCTCGCTCCCTTCGGCCTGGACGCCCGGAGCGAGAGCTTCTGGCTCGAGGGCATCCGCGTAAGCCTCGGCGCCCTGATTGAGGAAGCCGAGCACCTCTCGCATAACGTGGGGGTAATTCCCTAGGACGATTCGGCAGCCCAGCCCCCTGATTCTTCGCCAAGAATGCGAAAGAAAACGCGAAAAAAAAGCAACTTCCACAGCAGCTCTCGAATCTCATGGTTGTCGGTAAAGCAATGAGTGGAGCGAGAACGACCCCTTCGTAACTCCGATAGAGGTTTCGCAGTTTAATTCCATGAGGTTTTGAATTATGAAAAAGGTGCGAGTGAGCTCGCATTGGATCCGGTTGTGTCTCTTCGCTCTTGCCGCGGCGCTGTATGTAGGCACGGCGGGCAGCCCGGCGCTGGACGATGAGGACGTCGACGCCGCGCACGCCATGGTCTCGCAAGAAATGCTGCAGCGTCACGATTTCGTCGTGCCGTACATGGACGGCCTGCGTTACCTCATTCGTCCGCCAATGCACTTCTGGCTGGTTGCCGCCAGTTACAAATTGCTGGGCGAAACGGAATTCGCAACGCGCCTGCCTCTCGGCCTGGCGATGGTTGGCATGGTGCTGCTGACGTTTGAGTTCGGCCGCCGTTTTTTCGGGCAGCGCGCGGGAATCTATGCCGCTCTCGCGGTCGCCACTAGCCTGGGCATGTTCATTTTCACGCGAATCATGATCCCGGAAGCGATCTACGCGCTGGCATTCGAGGGAATTTTCTACTTGTTTCTTCGATCCTGGACCGGGAGCCTGGATGCGCGGATCGGGTACTGGGGCGCGGCAGCGCTGTGCGCCGTCGCGGTCCTCACCCGCGCGCTCATTGGCTTCCTCTTTCCCGCCGCGGCGATTGTGGCGTTCATCACGCTGACTCGCGGATGGAGACGCTGGCGAGAACTTCGCCTTGTTTCCAGCGCGGCGATTTTCCTGGCGATTGCCGCTCCGTGGCACATCCTGGCTGGGCTGCGCACGCCCGGATTTTTCTGGGCCTACTTCATCAACGAACACATCAATCGCGCCCTGGGCACTCGAATCCCCCATGATTACAGCGCAGTGCCGCTCGGGATCTGGTGGGCCGCGCATCTGGCCTGGCTCTTTCCGTGGAGCTTCTTCTTCCCGCTGGCGCTGCAGGACATTCGTTTTTCGGCGCGCGGATGGCGCGAACGCACGACCCCGCGCGAACAGGCGCGCTTGCTGCTTTTTGTCTGGGCGGCCGTCATTCTGCTGTTTTTCACGATCGAGAGCGGATCGCGGATGGAGTATTACAGCTTCGGCGCGTGGCCGGCGATTTGCCTGCTGATCGGCGCGGGGATTGCCAACGCCGAAAAGAGAGGTCACGGCTGGCTCAAACCGATCCAGCGTGTGCTCGCCGCTATGGCGGTGACGCTCGCCGGCGTGGCCGCCTATCTGGTTCGGCTCTCCAAAAACGTTCAGGCGGCCGGCGATGTCTCGGACCATCTCGACGTGCACTCTCCCGAGAAGTACATGACCAGCATGGCTCACCTGCTCGACCTCACGCCGCAGTCCATGGCCGATCTCCGAATTCCCCTGATTGTTTCCGCCGTCTCGGTGCTTGTCGCTTTCGTAGCGGCCTGGGTCCTGCGCGAGCGGCGCATCCCGGGACTGCCAAATATCGCACTCGCGCTCGGGATGATTGGAGTGGTCGTCGCGGCGGAAATTGCCTACGGAGTACTCAATCCCACGCTTTCTTCCCGCTCCCTCGCTGTTGAGATTGAGAAACATCTGGGGCCGGAGGACCAGATCGCCCTGTACGGTGACATTCGCGTGGCCCCGGGCGTCGCGTTTTATTCGCACCGGAACGTCCTGCTGTACGACGCGGCGGAAAGCAACTTGCGGTTCGGGTCTCAATATCCGGATGCCCCAAAGCGCTTTTACGGCGACGACGATTTCTCGAAGCTCTGGAGCGGCTCCGAGAGGGTATTTCTCGTCGTTCCACGAGAAGAGGAGCCACAGGCTCGGGCGCGTCTTCCCAAAAATTCGGTCTGGGAGTTCGCCGAGTCCGGGGGCAAGGCTGTCTACTTGAACCAGCCACCTACGAGCGCCGAGATTTCGGGTCCGGCGCAAGCCGCTAACGCAATGCTGATCGTGGATAGCCGAGCGCTCCCGCTAAGCAATTCCGTGGTCGCAGCTGATGAACGCTTACAGTGCGGGCTCGGGTGCAGGAAGCGGCGCGTCTCCGAGTTTTTCCTCGCGCCTCGATGAAATTGAGGAGCGCTCTTGCCATACAGGTCTCCCGGCAGGTCAATCCCCACATCTAGTTTTACGTGCATGGAATCAGATGTTTGGGAGGAAATTCCCGCCCGATGCACCGATTTTCCAGGCTCGCGCATCTCATAAGCAGTTTGGGGCTGCTTTTGGGCTCGAAGGCGAGGTAGAAATCCATGCGCACTACTTCTAAAGAGGCAGTTGGCGTCCGTTATACCGGGTGGGCCGCATTGGGCCGGGACCCGCAGGAGGACACGCTGGAGTACAAGTGTCCATATTGCGGGGAGCCGGGCGTAAAGGCGGCGCGGCGCACCACCGATCAATACCGCTTCACCGATGGCTTCTTGCAGGACCTGCAGGGGGAGATGGCGGCTTGCCACTCCTGCCGCCGCTCGTTGCGGATTGTTCCCGTGGTCCTGCTGCACGATCAGGACGAAAAGCGCCGGTTCGAAGGCGTATTTTCGGATGACCTGGTCGCCAGCAACAATTAGTTCAACTCAAAAACTTCGGCAGAACTCGACTCAAAAACTTCGGCAGAACAGTGAAACGGGCCGGCGCCAGATTGGCGACCGGCCCGTTTTCATTTCGTCCGCGACCGAGCTACTAGCGCTCAGCGGCGATCATCCTGGTCATGGTGTTCGTCATTGTCATGCCACCGGTCTCCGAAGCGCTTGTGGCAACTGTCGCGCGCCTCGTCGAGTTCGTGCCGGTCGTGACGGGCTTGCTTGCTATCGGGTCCGTGGCGATCGATATCGTGTTGCAGCCGATCCTGCCATTTGTCGACGTTCCGGCGGCAGCTCGCGACGTCATCGTCGTCCGCATGCGCGACCGGTGCCGTATTGAAAAACAGAACTCCTCCTGCCAAAGCCGCCGCCAACGCCGTATGTGATAGAAGTTTGGTCCAGACCATGAGGCGCCTCCTGGGGTGCGTAGAAAATCCGGGGCGGGTCGGGCGCTTCCGACTACCTTGAGTTTGATCGGAGGAACGAACGGAAGGGTTGCCCGGAACAGGGAAACATCCTGCACTTATACGGGTAATCTTGTAGGCGACACGGGCCGAAAAACAGAACCCTACCGCAGCAACGAATCCGGCTCAAGGTGGTGGCGTTCCAGATCGTCGCGCACGCGCACGAAGGCCTGGTCCACCGTGTCCGCGAACTGCAGCAGGCCGTACTCGTGTTTGTTGATGGTTCCGCAGCGCAGCATGTGCTTAAAGTCCAGCACGCGATCCCAGTATTTGCGGCCGTAGATCAGAATCAAATTTTGGCGGCCGAGTTTTCCCGTCTGACTCAGCGTGAGCATTTCCCAAAGCTCGTCCATCGTGCCAAAGCCGCCGGGGAAGACGATCAGCGCCTTGGCGAGCTGCGCGAACCAGAGTTTGCGCATGAAGAAATAGTGAAACATGAAGCTGAGTTCCGGGCTGATGTAATCGTTCGGCCGCTGCTCGTGCGGCAGCTCGATGCTCAGGCCGATCGATTTTCCGCCGGCTTCGGATGCGCCGCGATTGGCGGCTTCCATAATTCCCGGGCCGCCGCCGGAGCAGATCACAAAGCGCCGGGGATGGTCGCCAAGCGACATGGCCCAGGAGGTGATGCGCCGGGCAAGTTCGCGCGCCTCTTCGTAGTAGCGCGACATTTCGAGGGCGGATTTCGCGTCGCGCAGCGAGGCCCGGTACTCGAGCGTGGCGTGCCGCCGCTTTTCCTTGCGGAGCTTTTGCAGGTGAGCCTGGGCGCGATCCCGCGGCTCGATGCGCGCCGAGCCGAACATCACGATGGTGTCGCCCACCTTTTCGCGGCGCAGGCGCTCGAGCGGATCGATGTACTCGGTGATGATGCGGACGGGGCGCGCCGGCAGGCTCTCCATGAATAGCGGATCGCGATAGGGCGGCTCGATCTCCTTGTGGCGCCTGCGGCTCATGAAACCTCCAACGGAAATGAATGCAATTCAACATTCTATGCATCCGGCGCGAGGAATTGCCAGAGAGTCCCGGCGCGCATGTTCCGTCTTTATACGATCCACGCACCCATGAGACGCATCAGCGGCCCCTCCGCCGGGCGCGGCAACACGGATGGCTGTTCCTGCTTCCAACGCAACGTAGTAGACTGTGACGCCTAGATGACGAGGACACGAACACGCCCGATTTGGCTCGCAACCCTGGCTGCGGGGATTGCGCTCGCGTCCCTGGCCGTCCGCGCGGGGCAGACGCAGGGTCCCATCACCCCGAAACCCGGCGCTCCGGTGCAACAGCCGCCGAGTGGGGCCATCCGCATCCGCGTCGCGCTCGTGAGCGCACCCGTCGCGGTGATCGGCGCCAAGGGAGAGCCCATCCTCGACCTGGGGCAGAAACAATTTCATATCTTCGACGAGGGCGTTGAGCAGACGATCGGATCGTTTGAGCTGGGCGGCGAGGAGCTTTCGGCCGTGCTCGTGTTTGAGACAAGCTCGCGCGTCGCGCCGCTTTTGCCGGCGGTTCAAAAAGCGGCCATCGTCTTTACACAAACAATCGTAGGGCCCTCCGGAGAAGCCGCGGTGCTCGGCTATGACAGCAATGTGGCCCAATTGCTGCCCTTCAGCACCGACAACGACCAAATCGAAAAGACCATCGTGAATTTGAAACCGGGAGACAGTGGCGCTCACCTATACGACGCGCTGTCCTCAGCGGTCAACATGCTGCGCGAACGCCCCAGCGAGAAGCGCCGCGCCATTGTCGTGGTCAGCGAAGCGGCCGACTCCGGAAGCGAGGAAAAACTGGGGCGCGTCTTGCGCGAAGCCCAGCTTTCCAACGTGGTGATTTACAGCGTGGGGCTTTCCACTATGTCGGCGGGAGTGCGCTCGCCGGAGACTAAATCCGGTCCGGCGCCGGCCACTCCTCCCGGCACATTTGGCGGACCATCGTTTCCGGGGCAGGCGCAGACGCCCTCGAGCCAGGGGCAATACGGCGGCAACATCGATCTTTTGGGTCTTGCGGAATGGGCTGTGCGCAACGTTACGGCGGTGGTGAAGGATCGCCCGCTGGAAGTGGCCGCAGCCGCCACCGGCGGCACGTTCCAATCCACGGTGCGCGATAGCAAGATCGAAAGCGCCGTGGACGCCATCGGCGGCGACCTCAACTCGCAATACATCCTCAGCTACCGTCCCACGGCCGATACGCCGGGCTATCACCATATTTCCGTGACCGTGGATCGTGGGGGAGTGAAAGTGCGGACGCGGCCGGGGTATTTTCTGGAGAAGTGATCTAGGTAGCACAGGCACTCTTGCCTGTGTGGTTTTGAACATTGCAAGTGTGGCAATGCTTAAGCCCGCGGGGTGCCCTTTCAAATTACGGTTGCAAAAACCACACAGCGAAGAGTCGCTGTGCTACTCAACCCACGATCGAAATCATTTTGAGGATGTGCCGACCTGCTGTTTGATCTCCAGCCGACCGTTTCTACTTCTTTTCTTCGGGCTCTTCCGTTTCTTCCAGGATTGATGCGGCGGCGGCGATCTTGTCTTCCTCTTCGAGGCGGAGGAGGCGCACGCCTTGTGTCGAGCGGCCCGCTTCACGAATTTCGTTGGAGTGCACGCGGATCACTTTGCCGTATTCGGTGATGATCATGACGTCGGACTCCTCGGCTACCTGGAGCGCCGCGACCACCGGGCCGTTGCGGTCGGTGGATTTCAGGTTGATCACGCCCTTGCCGCCGCGCGACGTGATGCGGTACTCGGCGAGCGGTGTGCGTTTGCCGAAGCCCTTTTCGGAAACCGTGAGCATCAGCGTCGTGAGCGAATCCTTGATCGCTTCGTTCTCGATTTCGTCGAGATTCTGCGTGTCTTTCTTTGTTTCCGCTTTAATGATCTCAAAGTCGGGCTTTACAGGTTCCATACCCACAAGGTAATCGCCCTTGGCGAGGTCCATGCCGTTCACGCCGCCGGCGTTGCGGCCCATCGACCGCACTTCGGTTTCGCGGAACAGGATGGCCTGGCCGTCGCGACTGGCGAGGAAAATCATCTTCTTGCCGTCGGTGAGGTGGGCGCCAATCAACTCGTCGTCCTGCTCGAGGTTGATCGCGATGATGCCGGTGGAGCGCGGGTTCGAGAATTCGTTGAGCGCGGTTTTCTTCACCGTGCCGGTTTTCGTGGCGAAGAAAATGAACGTGCCCTCTTCCTCGAGATTGCGCGCCTCGATGACGGCGGTGAGGTGCTCGTCCTCCTGGAATTTCACGAGGTTGGAAATCGCCTTGCCGCGCGTGGCCGCCGCCGCTTCGGGAATTTCGTAGACCTTCAGCCAGTACACGCGGCCCTTCGAGCTGAAGAGCAGGATGTAGCTGTGTGCCGAGGCGATGAAGAGGTACTCGACGAAGTCCTCGTCGCGCGTTTTCGCGCCGATGCGGCCCTTGCCGCCGCGCGACTGGTGACGGTAGACGTCCACCGGCGTGCGCTTGATGTAGCCCGCGTGGCTGACGGTGATAGCCATTTCCACGTCGGCGATCAGGTCCTCGAGCTTGATCTCCTCGACGTTCTCGACGATCTCAGTGCGGCGCGGATCGGCGTAATCCTTCTGGATCTCGCGCAGCTCCTTGACGATCACCGCTTTCAGCTTCTTTTCGCTGGCCAGAATTTCCTTCAGCTCGGTGACCAGCGCGCGAATCTCCGCCAACTCCTTCAGGATTTCGTCGACGGAAAGTCGCGTCAGCCGGTGCAATTGCAATTCGAGGATGGCGTCGATCTGAGGGTAGGTGAGCCCAATTCCAGCGCCGGGTTGAGTGGCGCCGAAGCCGACGTCGACGAGGCCGTATTTCTTGCGGTCGAGCTTGATTCCCTTGAGAGTCTCGGTTTTACCACCCGCGGTTAGAATCGCGACTTCCTTATTCTCGAAGAAATCGTGCAAATTTTCGCGCGCATTGGCCCGGCTGGAAGACCCTCGGATAATTTTGATGACGTTATCGACGTGATCCAGAGAGATGTGGTAGCCGACCAGGATGTGCTCGCGCGCTTCGGCTTTGCGCAGCTCGAATTGCGTGCGCCGGCGCACCACTTCGACCCGGTGGTCGATGAACAGCTTCAAGAGCGGCAGCAGGCCCAGCTCGCGCGGCTGCCCGTTCACGATGGCGAGCAGGATCATGCCGAACGATTCCTGCATCTGCGTGAGTTTGTAGAGGTGGTTGAGGATCAGCTTGGGCTCTTCGCCGCGCTTCACTTCGATCACCACGCGCATGCCTTCGCGGTCCGATTCGTCGCGCACGTCGGAAATGCCTTCGATTTTTTTCGTCTGCACGAGTTCGGCGATGCGCTCGATCAGCCGCGACTTGTTCACCTGGTAGGGAATTTCGGTGATGACGATGTTCTCGCGGTCCTTGCCGACGCTTTCAATGGCCGCTTTGGCGCGCATGGTGAAGCTGCCGCGCCCGCCCTTGTACGCCGAAACGATGCCTTCGGCGCCGGAAATGTATCCGCCCGTGGGGAAATCGGGGCCGGGCACGAGCTTCATGACTTCCTTCAGCGTCGTGTCCGGCTTGTCGATCAGCATCACCGTCGCGTCGATGATTTCGCCCAGGTTGTGGGGCGGGATGTTGGTGGCCATGCCGACCGCGATGCCGCTCGCGCCGTTGACGAGCAGATTCGGAACCTTGGACGGGAGCACCACCGGCTCTTCGCGCGTCTGATCGAAGTTCGGAATGAAATCGACCGTCTCCTTTTCGAGATCGGCGAGTATTTCTTCGGAGATTTTCGCGAGGCGCGCCTCGGTGTACCGCATGGCCGCCGGGGGATCGCCGTCGACCGAGCCGTAATTCCCTTGGCCGTCGATCAGCGGGTAGCGCATGTTGAAGGATTGCGCGAGGCGCACGAGCGTCGGATAGATCACGGCTTCGCCGTGCGGGTGGTAATTGCCCGAAGTGTCGCCGCAAATTTTCGCGCACTTGCGATAGCCGAGATTCGACGCCAGCCCCAGGTCGTTCATCGCCACCAGGATGCGCCGCTGCACCGGCTTCAAGCCGTCGCGCACGTCGGGAATCGCGCGCGCCACGATCACGCTCATCGCGTAATCGAGGTACGACTTCTTCATCTCGGCCTCAATTTCGACCGGGATCATGTGTGCCTGTTTAGGTTCGTCCGCCATAAGTTCCCCTGTTCCTTCTGAATTCCTTTGTAGTGCGCCCGCCTTTCCTTTCAGGCGGGCATCCGTTCCAGTCGCGCCAAAATCTGCCGACCTGAAAGGTCGGCGCTACAGAACCCTACGATCGCGCGGCTCGTGCAGCGATATAATCTTTCACCGCATCAAACGCTGCCGCCGTATTCAGAAACCGCCTTGGCCCGAAATGCATTTCGAGGTCCGCGAGCAGAGCGTCGCGCTCGGCATCGCTGGCGCAATCGCACGCGACGCCGCGCTCAATATCCGGCGCCGACGTCGGATTCGCGCGAAATTCGGAGCACGAAAGCCCGCGCAAGCCGGGCAGAGTCGTCCAACTCAATTGATAGAGCATTTCCCCCAGCAAGAGACCGATCGAAATACGCGAGCAGCTTTGTAAGGCACGGCTTCAGCCATGCCGGTTAGCAGCCCTAAATATCTAGATTGACGACTTCGAGCGCGTTTTCCTCGATGAATTTGCGGCGGCTTTCCACGTTTTCGCCCATGAGCGTCGAGAAAATTTCCTCGGCGGCCGCGGCGTCGTCGAGGCGCACTTTGAGCAGCGTGCGTGTTTCGGCGTTCATCGTGGTTTCCCAGAGCTGCTCGGGATTCATTTCGCCGAGGCCTTTGAACCGCGTGATCGTGAAATCCTTCTTGGCATCCTCGAGAATGTAGCTGAGCACGTCGGACGCCGTTTCCTTCACTTCCTTGTCGCCGTTGCGCGTCACGGAGAAGGGCGGGTGGTCGAACTCGCTGATCGCCTTTGCGGAGGCGCGCAGGCGCTTGTACTCCGGCGTCGAGGCAAAGGCCCAGTTGATTTTTTTGTCGCCTGGACGGGCTGCATTGCCCGGAATTAGCAGGTCGTAGAGGCTGTGCTCTTCGTCGTAGACGATTTTCGGCTCGATCTCGAGTTTGGCTTTGTCGATGGCCTTCGATAGCTTTTCGAGCGACTTCTTATCCTCGAAATCGGATTTCTTCTCAAAGTCGCTCGCGGCCAGTAGGTCGACGAGCTGCGGATCGCGCAGCCTGCGCGAGAGCTTTGCCGCCGCCGAGACGTACGCCTGCACGCTCAGCAAGAACTTCGTGAGCGCCGCGCCCTGGATCGCGCCGCCTTCTTTTGGCTTCACGACGTGGTCCTCGGTCGCGCGCGACATCAGCTCGTGGTTGAATTCGTCCTCGTCGCGAATGTAGCGGTCCATCTTGCCGCGCTTCACGCGGTACAGCGGAGGCTGAGCGATGTAGATGTGCTCGCGCTTGATCAGCTCCGTCATGTGGCGGAAGAAAAACGTGAGCAGCAGCGTGCGGATGTGGCTGCCGTCGACGTCCGCGTCGGTCATCAGAATAATTTTGTGATAGCGCAGCTTGGCAATGTCGAAGTCGTCCTTGCCGATGCCCGCGCCGAGCGCCGTGATGATGGCGCGAATTTCCTCGTGGCCCAGCATCTTGTCGTAGCGCGCTTTTTCGACGTTGAGGATTTTTCCCTTGAGCGGCAGGATGGCCTGGTACTTCCGGTCGCGCCCGCCCTTGGCCGAGCCTCCGGCGGATTCGCCCTCGACGATGAACAGCTCGCAGCGCGCCGGATCGCGTTCCTGGCAATCGGCGAGCTTGCCCGGCAGGCCGCCCGAATCCATGGCCGACTTGCGCCGCGTCAGTTCGCGAGCTTTGCGTGCGGCTTCGCGGGCGCGGGCGGCATCAATGCATTTGCCCACGATGCGGCGCGCTACGGTCGAGTGCTTGTCGAAATATTCGCCGAGGCGCTCGTTGATCAGCTGCTCGACCGGGCCTTTGATGTCGCTGTTCAGCTTTCCTTTGGTCTGGCCCTCGAATTGGGGCTGCGGCAGTTTCACGGAAACGACCGCGACGAGCCCTTCACGCACGTCGTCGCCCGTGATCGAAACTTCGTCCTTTTGCTCCTTGAGCATGTTCGAGGACGAAGCGAAATTGTTGATCGTCCTCGTCAATGCGGAGCGGAAGCCGGAGAGGTGCGTGCCGCCGTCCACCGTGTTGATGGTGTTCGCAAAGGCGAACACGTTCTCCGTGTAGCTGTCGTTGTATTGCAGCGCGATTTCGATTTCGACGGTGTCGCGCTTTCCCTCCATGTAGATCGGCGAATCGTGCAGCACCTGCTTGCCCTTGTTCAGGTGCTTCACAAATTCCGCGATGCCGCCGGAGAAGCGGAACTCGATGTTCTTGTCGCTGCGCTCGTCGGCCAGCGTGATTTTCAGGCCCTTGTTCAGGAAGGCCAGTTCGCGCAGGCGCTGCGCCAGAATTTCGTAGCTGTATTTGTGATCCTCGAAGATGGAGGGATCGGGATGGAACGTGATTTTGGTCCCGGTTTTGCGCGTTTTCCCGGTGCTCTTCAACTTCGCCTTGGGCTTTCCCTCGTTGTAGGTCTGCTCCCACACTTCGCCGTCGCGCCAGATTTCAAGGTCCAGCCAGTCGGAGAGCGCGTTCACCACCGAAACGCCGACGCCGTGCAGTCCGCCCGAAACTTTGTACGTGTCGCTGTCGAATTTTCCGCCCGCGTGCAGGACCGTCATCACGACTTCCGCGGCGGGCCGCTTTTCCGTGGCGTGCATGTCCACGGGAATGCCGCGACCGTTGTCGGTCACGGTGACGCTGTTGTCCTCATGCACCACGACGTTGATCTCATCGCAGTATCCGGCCAGGGCTTCGTCCACCGAATTGTCGACCACTTCCCAGACGAGGTGATGCAGCCCCATCTCGCCCGTCGAGCCGATGTACATCGCGGGGCGCTTGCGCACCGCCTCGAGGCCGCCGAGGACCTTGATGGACGCCGCGTCGTAGCGGTGCCCCGGTTCGTTGCCGATTGCTGCAGCTTTATCTGCCATAGAGTGCGTGCTCCTGCGGAGTCTTGCCTTTTAGGACAGACCTTTTGCCCGGAGGAACGAGGGGCAGCCTGTCACCGGTTTTTCGCTTCGTGAATCGAGGTCTCGCCGCGCAACGGCGTGCGACAGGCTCAAAGCCTGTCCTACCCTGCGCTGTCACAAAACCTGTCATAAATGTTGTTGGCGGGCGTTCGTTACACGTTCAAGTGAATGGCCCGCAACGATCGACTCGACCGTCACCTTACCCTGTGGCCCTCGGCGATTGACTGATCAAGAGCGGGCTTCAAGTAAAGCCCGCACCCGGTGCCGGGACTCGAAGGGTTGCTGCTCCATCCCGTCCGGAATCCCCGCCGAGGCGGGGATGCGAACGCGGCGAAGACTTTCTTCCTCCAGGCGTGCCGCGTCCCACTGTGCTCACCCCCATCGCTCAAGGCGGGAAGGGCTATGGCGCGAGCACAAGAATCAGGGGCGCTGCAGCCTGGCCGACGTGCCGTACTGGAGGAAAACAATGTCCGTCTGACCGCACAAATTGTACACTGAGCGAGGCATTTTCTCAAGCCTAAAATCTCCCACTTGGGAAGTATAAGGTGCTTATTTACTTAGCCTTACGGATAGTATGCGCTAGGCGAAACCTGCCGGAGTCGCGCTCTTGTCACGCTCAGGTTTTTGGGGAATTCTTACTATTACTTTAAGACTTTTCTTGCGCTCCGCTAGCCTCATCAGGCAACATACCAAGTCTTTACACCCCACATGTCTATCACACACGAAATATTCTGAAAATGGGGCTCGATCTAATACCCACCGCGCTCCGCGAACGATTTCTCTTTGAGGAAAGGCATCACGCAGCCAGTATTTTGGCCACCGACTTTCCAGCCGAATTCAAGGACATCATCGAATGCTTGCAGGGATTCAGACTGCGAAAATCACATATTCTCAAAGCGGGTGGTGGTCTTTCGCTTATCCCGCAGGCGATTGACGGGTTTCTTCGCGCGCGAAAGTGGACGGAGAGACGCTTCGACATCAAGATCACCATAGACGAAAAGCTAATTCCAATCCCTACGCACAAGATCGACAATTTCAGAAATAGAGTTGGTATCGAAACGGAGTGGAATAACAAGACGGAATTTTACGACCGTGACTTAAATAATTTTCGACTTCTCTGGGAAATGCGGGTTCTGTCGGTCGGGGTGATCGTTACAAGACTTTCTGAACTCCAGAAGCTGTTCGACAAACTAGGCAAGGGAAAATCATACGGGGCGTCAACTACGCATTGGGACAAACTCATTCCGAAGGTCGAGGCCGGCGGCGCCGGAGGCTGCCCGCTGTTACTTGCAGGAATGGGAATGAATTGCTACGACGGTAACGCGTAGACTCACCGAGAACTAGAACAAGCTACCAACCGCAACCTGGTGTCTTGTAGGCTCTGCCTCTAGGCGGCGATACCCTCGGTGGCTCGGCCTCTGATGCTCGTAAGAATCAACTTGGTCGCCCCATTGTGTCCAGCCAGCTACTCTCTCCCGAGCAAAAAGTTCCAAGTACGGACCTGGACTGCACTGCTCAATGATTCGAAACGATTCTTGGGGCTTTCTTGAATGCTCTTCCTTACGGGATGAGATGACATTCACCTGTCGTCGGCCAGGCTGCAAAGTTCGAATTGACCCCCTGATCCCAAAAAGCAGAAGTTCGGTTACGTTTCGAAAGTAGAACCCAACGCCGCGTCCGTCAGGTCCACCATCCTTTCGAATCTTGTACCAAACAATATTCGTTTTGTACTTGAAACCCCACTCTTTCATGATCTCCAGCCCTTCGGGCAACAGGGCGTTTGGACACCACATATACAAGTGGGATTTTTCATTCGCGCAACTGGCGACCGGAAGCTTGCCGATTTCTTCGAAGCTCATCGTTTCATAACGATGGAGCCTGCGGTGTTCCGGAGCGACCTTGCCGGTTCGATTCTGGAATCTCCATGGCGGGTCAATCAAGATCGTGGAGTAGGTTCCGACTAGCCCTGGGAATTCCCGCAAAACCGACGCATCCTTATGCACGCTTAGGCTCCAGTCGGGCTGAGTACATTTAGTTCGATGCTGTAAGGCAAGTGTCCCGCCTTAAACTTTCTGAACGCGTGTGTGCTCAGTAGCGCAATCGCATCATAGCCCTTCCTTAGCGCGGCCCTCTTCATCTGGGCATCGAGTCTCCAGCGCCACTGCAGAAGACGCGGCGAATCTAGCCCTGGGCACTTCATCTGTTTCCCGAATAAAACACGCCACACCTCGGGTTCATCTCCGATGAGGGGATTCCGGACTTCGACTCGCTCAGCTGTATTCAAAGGACGCCCCCAAAACAGGCTCTCCCGAAATGTTGATGAGTAAAATTTCCCGCGCTTCACGTATGCACGAGGATCGCTGGGAGGAACGTGCCACCAGTCCTTGCGGTTGATTCTGGCGATGAGAGCAGCTTTTTTAGTGACAACTTTTATTGTCATATTGATTCAATTTCAGGCAAATGATAGTTGACAGATCCAGTCAAGTCAACGCACAATTTGGGCACTTTTTGCATTTTGAGCGCCTGTTTTCAATGACAACTTGAGTTTACATGAGCTGGAAACACGAACTCGGAAGTCAACTTAAGGCTGCGCGTGAGGCTGCGCACATTACGCAAGAGGACCTTGCAGATCGCCTCGACGTAAGCAGGCAGATGGTCGGCAGATATGAAGCGGGGACGGCCGCTCCATCGGTTGACGTGCTCGCCCAAGCGGCCAGCATCCTTGATGCCGAGTTCCAAATCCTCGACCTACACATCAAGCTGACCAGTGAGGCACACCAGTCCGGCTTGCGCTCAATGCCCAAACAGTTGAGCTTCGAATTCAATAAATCCCACAGATATCCAAATGCCGTTATCAAAATCACTCCCCACAGAGGCCGTCTACTCATCACAGCTGATATTCCTGCGTAGGTGTGCAGTTCCGTTGCCAAGAAGTGGATGCAGAAGTAGCTTACTTACAGCGTGGAATTGAATTGTGATTTCAGTTCGGAACTGTTCCGTCCCATTCTTGCATATTCGGCCGACGCTCAAATGCGCATAGGCATGATTACGTAGCGATACCGGTAGGCTTCGTCGGCGAGGGGGCGCATTTGGCCAGCGGACTGTTCGTCCTTTAATTCGAGGCTGATGGGGCCTTCGGGGGCGGCAGCGAGGAAATCGATCATGTACTGGGCGTTGAAGCCGATGGCGAGCGGCTCGCCTTTGTATTCTTTCTCGATGGTTTCCTTGGCTTCGCCGTATTCCGGGCTGGATGCGGAGATTTCGACGCCTTCCGTGGAAACGGAAAGCTTCACGGCGTGCGAGCGCATGTCGGCGAGCTGCGCGACGCGCTTGACGGCGTCGTTCAATTCTCCCCGCTCGAGCACCACTTTGCGGTTGTTCTCCCGCGGCAGGACGGCTTCGTAATTCGGGAATTGGCCCGTGAGCATGCGCGAAATCAGCAAGCGGTCTCCCGCGCGGAAAAATAAGTGGCTCTCATCGAGCGCGAATTCGATCTCGGCGTCCTCGCCCGATTCGCTCGCGAGGCGCAGCACTTCCGCCAAGGCTTTCTTGGGGACGAGTGGGCGAACTTCACGGCTCAGGCCCTCGAATTTGTGGTCGATCTCGGCGACGGCCAGGCGGTGGCCGTCGGTGGCCACCATGGTGATAGTGTCCGGCTTCAAGAGCATCAGCGCGCCGTTGAGCGTGTAGCGGGACTCCTCGCTCGATATGGCAAAGGCTGTCCGGGTGATGAGCGAAGCTAAAATCTTGGCCGGAATTTTCGCGACCGGGTGCGGAAACGTTGGGATCGCGGGGAAATTATCCTTCGCCATCCCCACCATTTTGTAGGTTTTGCGGTCGGCCGTGATCTGCACCCAGTGATTTTCGAGTAATTTGAAGCGGATTTCGCCGTCAGGTAAGAGACGGACAAGCTCGAGAAGTTTTTTCGCCGGGATGGTTCCCGCGCCTTCTTTTTTTACTTTGGCTTCGCAGACTGTGCGGATGGAAAGCTCGAGGTCGGTGGCCGTCAGCGTGACGCCATTGCCGGAGGCTTCGCACAGGATGTTGCCGAGGATCGGAATCGTGGTTTTCCGCTCGACGACTCCCTGCGTCAGGCTGAGCTCCTGGAGTAGGTCGAATTTTTTCACGCTGAATTCCATCGCTGGATTTCCTCCGCTCAACGCCGATCCACAGGCAGACGGGCACAACAACACCGGCTGCTACGAAGGGCTACTCTACCCTGTTTTATAGGGAGGATAAAGACCGTAGTAGTAGCCGTCACTGTGGAAATGCGGAAAAGCCGCGCGCCGCAAGGCAGGGATACGTTCTTGCCGCGCACGCTTCAACTTGAAACTGTGGATATCGCGGAAGACTCACTGTGAGTTGCCTGCAACGCTCCCGCATCGCGAAGAATTTCCTCAACCTCAGCGCGTGCCGCACAGGAAGCACACAGTGTTATGCGCAGGATTTGAACAGGGCGCAAATAGGCCTGCAAGCCCGCCACTAAAAACCAAAAATCACCATCTAAGCGTCTTGGTCGCGCGCAGGATACGCCCACGCGAAAATCGCCGCGGCGAGCGCCGTCACGACGAACGCCATCACGCTGCCTTCGGGGCCGACTGAGCCGCCGGTGAGCCACGCCGGACCGTGAAGCGAGGAGTTCAGTAGGTGGCCGGGAGCGACAAGGCCGCTGTCCGGCACGGAATACAAGAACGTTTCGCCCCAGTCGAAAGCCGCGTGCATTCCCACGGCGAACCACAGACTGCCAGTGCGGCGCAGCGTCAGGCAAAAGAACATGGCGATCACAAATACACTGAGGCCACCGATCTTGCTTTCGCCGGGATTGGCGAGGTGAATCGCGCCAAACGCCGCGGAAATGACCGTGGCAGCGGGCCAGAATCCGAGGCCCGTGCAGAGCGTGAACTGAGCGTAGCCGCGAAACTGGAATTCCTCAAAAAATCCCACGGATAGAAACACCACGCCCCAGATCGCCGCATAACGCCAGATCGCCGGGCCCCGCAGGGCGAGGTCGCCGAAAGAAAATCCGCCAAACGCTCGAAGCAGAAGAATGACGGCGGTGATCATCGAAATTCCCCACGCCGCGCCCCGCCAGAAGCGCGCGCCAAAAGCTTCGGCGACAGGCAATCCGTAGACGCCGAAAGGACGGCCCTCAAGGAAACCCATAACCGCCGTGGCAATCACTGCGCATAGAAACACGGCGCTTTCCTGAATCAGCAAGGTGGCGGGCGGGAGATTCACGGGCGTGACCTTGGGCAAATGAAGTTTGGCCATGAGAGAGAATCCGGCCAAATTGAGGACTGCAATCAACACGGCAAAGATCAGGAGACGCCAGCCCGCGCGCAACTCGCGGTCGTTCCAAAGCAAGAGCTCGGCGGGGCCGAGCTGGCCCGCGGGCGGCGCAAGCGGCGATCGCCGCGGTTGTGAGGCGTCCGCTGCTGGGAGCTGATCGACTGTCATGAATTCACTCCTGCTCGCCGTGCTCTGCGTAGCGTTTCAGGCGCAAGAGGTAATCCTGGTTGCGGCGCGCGACGGCGTGGCGGGTCACGAGCCAGTCGAGTGCCTTGCCCACGACACCGGGCATCGTGTAGTCACTGCGCATCCGCACAATTGTTTTCGGCGGGCGGTCCGGCGAAGGCGCGGCGCCGCGCTCCAGTTCCCAGCGCTCAAGACCTTTGACACCATACCGGTCGCTGAACCGCCACTCGAACAGGCGCGCCTCTTGCAGCGCCGTCACGACCGCGGTGTGCGAAACCTCGCGTCCGCGCAGATTTCCCGTGACCCGCACTTTTTGCGACACCGCGAAATCCGGTGCGCCGTCCTGCATGTCGAACGTCGCCCGCATGTCCGCGCCATACCAGTACGGCATCCGCTGCGGCACGAAAAAGGCGAAGACCACTTCGGCGGGAGCCGCAATTTCGACGGATGTTTCGACGCGCGCCATGGAGCGGGCGCTACTTTATCACGAGCCGCGAGGCGGTCCACTTCCGCGACCGCGCGCGATCCGGAAATGTTTATGCTGGCCTATTCAGCGGGAAACGGAATGGCTGCGGCGGCGAGAACTTGATGGCTGCGCCTGTCTTGGGCGAAGACGACGGCGCGCAGGTTGGCGCGGCGCCATTCGTGCGCGGGGCGCACTGGGATCGTAGCGGGAAATGCTTCTGGCGATGCGGTGGACTTGTCGAGCGGGATGAGCTGCCGCACGACGCCGGTGTGTTCGAGGCCGCGGCCCGCATTCTCGCCGCGCTTCACGTTGGAATGCAGCATGTCTTCCGTGATCGCAAAAAAGATTTGAGCGGAACTACCCGCCTCCTGGCCGAGAGGCTCGTCCGCGTGAATTGCCAGGGCGCCATTCTCTTGCCACGAAAGGTGAATCGCCGGCTTCGGCGTCCGGCTCGCACCGTCAATCACGCGCAAGGCTTCCTGTCCGGAGCTGCCGACGAATTCGATCTGCCCGTCGACGATCATCTGCGGAGTATAGATTTCCTCTCCACCGAATGCCCGGCTGTATGCCCTCTGGCGCTCGGTCGCGGCGTCGGAGGAAAACGGGTCCTTCCAGCCGAGATCGTCCCAGTAAGTGACATGCTCTTCAAGCACGATAATGTTGGCCCCGAGGACCGGTTGGGTCCTGCTCAGGCGCGAGAGGAGCGCATCCGCCGGCGGGCAGCTCGAGCAGCCTTCGGACGTGAACAGCTCCACCAGGACCGGCGTGGACTGAGGGTCAGGCATGCGGGTGGCAGCCTCCGCCTGGCCGACGCTGGCGCTCGAGGCGTGCGCCTGCATCAGCCTCCAGCCGCCCCACCCAAGGAGCGCAACGAGAAAAACAAGTGAACCGATACGAAAAGTCATGGCACGGCTCCAAAGAATGGCCACTCACCATTCTATTACGGAATCCGCGCGCGGTTGGATGAGGCGCGCCCGTCAGCGATCGTCCCGCATGTGGCCGTAGCCGCCGAAATACCAGCGCGCGGCGATAGTCGAGTATAGGCCGTAGGGGCCGGGCGTGCCGAGGTCGAGGCCCGGAACAGACGGATCGAGGTTCTTGCTCCTGTATTTCCCGAGCCAGTCGACCTGGTGCTGCATCACGCGAAGCTCGAAATGTTTCGGCAATTCGAGGCCGATCCCGATCGCGCGGTCGTATGCAATCCCAGCCATCGACGCGGTGTACTTAAATTGCGGCACATTGTTCCCGAAGGAAAACATGGGCGTGTAAAAGATAAAAAAGTGGCGCGCGAAGGTTCTGCCGAAGGGCTGCACCTCGAGGTAGCCGCCCAGCAGGTATCGCGCGTAGGCGTTGCAGGGAGAATTGGCTTTCCCGGCGGTAATAATAATCGCCTGCGACTGCGTGCAACGGTCCAGATCGGGCTCGTTGTGCGGCGGCGCCACTTCGTAGTCCACGTAGCCACGCAGCCAGTTGTGCGGGAAAAACATTCGGTCTTCGGGCACGCCCCAGGATCGCGGCCGTGGGGCCGAAGGGGCCTTTGTAGCCGCTGTGGGCGTGGCGACCGCAACGGTGGTCCCGGCATTTTGTGCGCGCACCGGCAGAGCGGCGAGCGCAAACAGCGTCGAGAACAAAAAAATCCGATTCACTCGGGTATTCAACTCGGTTCTCCTTTTTCGATTGCGCAAGGCAACATGAGTTGCAGGGCACGGCTTTCAGCCGCGCCGTCGTCTTCGGGAATCCGGCCGGCTTTAGCCGCTGGCCTTCCTGCCCTGACCGGGCCTAATCGACGCGTGCCCGGCGCATCAGAAGGCCAGCGGCTAAAGCCGAACTTCCCAAGCACATATGTCACGGCTGAAGCCGTGACCTACAAAGCTCTCTCAACTGGGAGTTCTCGAGCACAGGTTCTCCTACGCGGTCGAATTCCTTCAACTGATTCACTTCACAAATTCGGGCGCGCGGCCCTGGGCCCAGGGATTGTACGTCGCGGCGAAGCGCATGCGCTCGTCGAGCGGCGGATGATTGTAGAACCAGAATTTCACCGCGGTCGAAGGATGCGGCTCCTCGAGGTCAACTTCGCCCAGAATTTGAAACGCGTGCGCCCCGACCACTGGCGCGTCCGGAATCAGGCCGTGAATCACTTCGAGGCCGTATTGATCGGCCTGATGCTCGAGGTGGCGGCTGTAGGCGTTCGAGACGGGAGTGGAGAGGAATCCGAAAATGGAAAGCAGCAGGGCGAGCACAGGCAGCGCAGCGAGATCGCCCGGTCCGCGGATCGCCCACGCTTCGCCCCAGCGCGCGAGCATCCAGTGCAGAAGGCGATAAGCGAGGTAGAGAAAAATGACGAGCACACCGCAGGCAAACAGGATGCCATCGCGCATATGGTCCAAGACGTAGTGGCCCATCTCGTGGCCCGTCACGAACAAGATTTCGTCCGGGCTCATGCGCCGGATGGTGGTGTCCCAGATGACCACGCGCTTGCTGGCGCTGAGACCTGTGACGTAGGCGTTCAGCTCGTTCAGCTTGGTGCTGGCGGCCATTTCAAAAATGCGGTTTTGGGGAATCGGCGCGCCCGCGCGGATCGTCATCTGTTCGATGCGCGCGGCGAGCTGCGGCTCAGCGTTTGCGAGCGGCGCAAATTTGAAAAACAACGGCTCGACGATCAGCGGCTCGGCCACCGCGCCCAAAATGATGAGCGGCACGGCGGCGAGCCAAAAGTAGAGCCACCACCTCCGGGGACTCTTGCGAATTACCGCAAACAAGAGCCACACAATCAGAATGCCAAGTGCGATCTGTACGCCTTCGCCCTTAAACCAGTCCGCGAGCCACGATCCCCAGTCCTGGATTGACTGGTGATATTGCAGGGCGAGGCGGTGCGCCCAAATCGCGGTCGGCAGGCTGAGCACATCCGCGGTGAGCATCAGAAGCGGCGTGAAGACCACGACTTGCCCGAAGCTGCTGTCCGTCCAGTTCGCGGCCCAATCGCGGTATTTAGGAGCGATGCGCAGCTGCAGGATCAGCACAAGCAGCAGGAGCCCGTAGGCGACGTCGACGAAGTAGAGTTCGTGCCGCGCATTAGCGTAGGCCACAGCCTGGGCTTCCTGGCCGGGAGGAAGCGTGTAGCCCTGGACTTGTCCGTTGTTCGAAGGGGACCCGGCGGAAGGTGGAGGCGTATTCGGGGGTATCGTTGACTGTTGCGCCGCGCTCGTCGCAGACAAGAGCAGCCCTGCCCCGATGAAAACAACCAGCGCGAGGTATGCCTCGACAGTGCGGCTTCGGCGGTTCACGGATCTTCCCCTGACGGCGCAGCCGCGTCGCTCAAGCCGTCGCAGTCCGCGGAGTATGATGCATCGAAGCGCGCAGGCGCAAGGGCGCTTGGTGCCGCGCGACCCTTCGTGTCGCCGGCATCTTGCTTGTCCCGAGACAGGAGGGGCCGGCAATTTTGCGAGGGAAGAATGAATGCCCGGAGCCAGCGAGACGCCGGCGCTGCGCGTGTTGAGGAACGTCAGTGCGGCGTCTTCAGCGCGTAATTGCGAATCGCACCGCCTGTAGCGACTCCGAAATGAATGAGGGACGTCCAGCGCTCCAGGCGATGGTGCCCGGTGCGATGGAATACGTACGAAACGCCGATCGAAGCACCCGTGGCCGCCGCTTCGATCCCGGCAAAGAGCGGGTGATTGTCCACTATGGCGTTTGTGAGGAAAGCCTCGTTGATTCCCCGGCGACGAAGGTTCAGCGTCGAGGCGTAATCCAAGGCGCGCCCCGCCCCCACGGCGGCAAAGAGCCAGTCGTTCTCGCGGTCCCAAAAGCGATGCACGGCGGGCGCGAGCGACACCGTCGGCTTAGGCGCACCGTCGGTTTTTGTCTGCTCGGCGGGAGCCGTGCTCCCGGCCGGTTGCGGCGCCGCGGGCAAAGTCGGCTTCGGCGGATCGTCCGGCTGCTGCTGCGCCAGCGTCGGCGCGGGCGATACGGTCGCCGCCCAAAAAATTGCCAGCGAAAGCGCGCGCCACATCCTTTTCCGCATACGAAAAAGTTCCGCCCTCTCTTGCTTCGCGACGGGAAACACAAATTGTGGGCAAGGCCGGCGGGATTGTAAAGCCGGAAAGAGAATTCCGGCTGCGGTGTTGCGCCTGAAATCCGAGCCGGCAGAGGCTACGGAAGCATTCTGCAACCGTACCACTAGGAATTGTATCTTTTCTCTTGACACCACAAGAAGAGCGGCGCAGAATCCCGGCAACTTTTTCCGAGATTTCCCGGTCGAGGGGACCGGAGCGGTTTGCGCTCGCGGCGATGCAGGTCGAAAACGGCCGGCGAGCCGGGGATGCTCACCGCAAACGGAAAAATCACTTGCAACTCGAGAGGGAGAATAGAGTGCAGTATTTGCCGGGATGGACCGTGCAGTGCATCAATCCGGAGTGCGCGGCCCGTGGCCACTGGCTGCGGGCGTCTGACTCTGGAGGGGACCTCTGCAGCAACTGCAACTCGCCGCTTCGCAACGTTCCGCCGCCGCTCGGCCCGCGCCTGCGAATGCGCCCGCGCTCGCTGGGCAGCTATCGCCCGCCGGGCCGTTCGCCCGGACGGCCAAGGTAACCCGACGTCTGCGCGGATGGGGGATCCGGGCAGGCGATCCTCAGGGCTGCTCGTCCCGGTTCACGCCGGGACGAGCCGTCCCCGCCGCTTCTGTCCGTGTAGTCTCTCTTCCAGGTTTTCTCCGCGTCCTCAGTGTCCTCCGTGGTGATCGCTTTCTAGTTTGGAAAAGCAAGCAAAGGCCTCTAACGCGGAGAGCACTGAGAGCACTGGAAAATCGGCTCGATTGCTTGGACAGTGGTTGAGTCTTGGAGGAAGCAAAACGCTTGGAAGGGGAAGAGGGGAGAGCGGCCGGTTGGGGTGGCCGGCCGCTCGTTGGGGCATGGGCAAACTCAAGAATAACGTTGTGGAGCGCGAGCTAATCTATCGGGGCGGATCCGCCGGGCCGGCCAAACTCAAGAAAATCAGCACGGCAAACACCGAGATGCAGACCGCGGTAATCATTGGCCTCCTCGGCTGCTCGCTACAGCTCCAACCACGCGACCATTCTGCCGCCGAGTCGCGCCCAAGCAAATGGACCGAGGGTTACATTCGGAGCGGTACTTCCGTCCAGTACTTTCGGTTCGGCCTGGTCAAATCTTAAGAAGAATGCTCGTGTCGGATTCTCCGGGTGCAAAGAAATCCCAGAAGACTAGGCGGTCGTTGGGGAGGAAACTGGCGGCCATCGAAAGTATGCGCGGGTGTACCGTGGGCAACCTAATCTTTTCGGAAAGCCGCATACACAGCTCAAGATACGAGTTGAGCAGCCCCGTTGTGATTGGTTGATATTCCTCCGCGTGGCTGAGCAAGGTAGTTTGCCCTGAAACCCGGAGGAAATCTGTTGCTTCCCGGGCTAGGCGCTCTCTTTCGGGTCTCGAAACGCTCTCTCCCATCAACTCGTCTGGGAACGCGGGGTTTCGGAGCTTAGCTCCGATTTTCTCCAAACGGCGGTGAACGCTCGCGTGGTAGTCGCCGCGTCCGACAACATGTACGCGCTTAATCTGAAATCCATTAGTTGGAAGATCGCCCTCCTTGCGGGGTGCGAAATGTGCTTCAAAACGCTCGTGCGGTAAGAAGTCCGCCCTGAGAATATCGCTTGCATCAAAGCCGGATCCAACCACCTCGATATCGACCTTGCCAGTGTCGAGATCAGACACGGACGTCAAACTATACAAATCTGAGTACGGGCTCGCCGGTTCTAACAGCAGTGCGAGCATCCCCTCTTTCGCTAAGTCTTGGACTACGCTACGAACCGCTGATATCGGGATGTTGTAACCCCCTCTGCGGCGGGTCCAACGCTGGCCGGGCTTCTCAATCCTAAGGAGAAGTTCAGAATAGTTTCTCGCCTGACAGAATTTCGAAACTGCCGTTTCAGTTTCGATAGCCCACCCGTTGAGAATCAGACCCGGCAGGACAGGGAAACCGTTCGACTGCATCCAAAGCAGACTGCTGCATTTCCAACATCCCGGAAGTAGATCGAGGGAACTAGCCAAGTCGCTTCGGCTAGCGCGGGACGTCTCGATAAGGATTGATTTCTCAAAGGGCATCATAGGTCGGGACGTCAGGGAAACCCTGAGCGTTATCGAACTGCCCCGAAAGTCGCCGTATAGTTGCGAGAAGCCGCTCCTCTCTTCCAGCGATGCGCCAATCCCAGTGTTCGTTTGCTTGCGCGTCGGCGATGAGCTTGCGCATATACTGTGAAGGGAGCGGACCAGTGTCGAACACATAGTGTCTCGCGTGCGAATCTCGATAGAATAGGTACGAGGCTAGGCCCGTGCTCCGTTCGCGGATCTCCTTTAAGTCCGTCAGTTCCGTGCATGGAAACCTTAGCTTCAAGGCCTCGACCGGATCTGGAACTTGGGCGAGCGGAACCGCATGGAGATGTGCATGATAGATTCCGCATCCTCCCACACCCTCGGACCGAGTCCCGTGCTCGAAGAGAATGTATGGGCCGTACTGGCGCTTGAGGACGTCTCCCACCCACTTACACACCCTGACGAATTCGTCGAGGTGATTGCCAGCCAAGTCCCCCGCCGCTCTGAAATGCCTGACCGGCAAAACAAGCAGGTACCCCTCATGCATGTGACCCAACGATGGAATCACCACGAATTTATCAGACCGAAATAAAACGCGCGTATCGGGATCACCAGCATATATCCTGTGAAAGGCGCTCCCGAGATCGCCCTTTAATTCGTTGCAAAAGTCACAGTCTGTCCTGTCCATCCTAGGTCACGCTCCCTTCACGGGTTCGCCTCCGCTTCTTGTTTCGACGGACGGCCGGGCGTCATCGACTCGTTCCAGATCTGGCGCGTGTGGTAAAAACTGTTGAATATTTTGTTCGGTTATAAGGACGCTAGGGGTTTCGAGCTCCTCCAGGTTTCTCGAATAGATGTCGTAAAGACTCCCCTCCATTCCGCCTTCCGGTGGTTCGACAAGAAGGGCGGGTGATGTAACGTCGGACACCCCGGCCAGGTAGTGAGTAACCAGCATGCTTTTGTCGATCCACATCAAGCCGCAGCTCGGGGTACCTTCGTAGGCATAGAGCCTGAGGCGGTCCCTGAGGCCGGCTTCCAGGTGCTGTTGCCGGAAGTCCCACATTGTTTTGATGGATTTTCTGATCGTGTTTATCGTGTCTCTCCCGGGTCTGAGCCGGGCTTCTTCGGCAGCCCGAAGCTCCGCAGCCTTCGAATTCGGGTTAAGAAACAACATCTTAAAGATGACATTGTGCTTCAAACGCTCGTGGACAGTCGGTAGAAATTTTTCGTCCTCGCACCATTTCCCGTGCGCAATTCCTAACAAAATGCACTTCTCTTCAGCTCCGTTGACATGGTCAACCCAATATTTTTCGTTAATGGCGCGTCGCGAAAGCCAAACTTGGCGGATTCCGAACGAGAGGAACCTTCTAAACGCTGCTTCATTGTAAGGGCTGAGATAACTAACGACCGCCGCAGCGAGAATGGCTGCGCCTACCCCAACAAGAAAAGACCACCAGACCTCGTCGATGATCTTGCGGTGCCACAGCCACGCCGCTAGTGCTGCGAGTGCAAATCCAAGCCATCCCGCCACGCCTTGGCTGTGCATGCGGAGCCCTGTGCGGATGTTCTCCCAGCGACCCTGCCAGGAAATCACAATATGAGTCTCCCCTCAGGCGAAGATTGACATGGAGAGGAAAATTAGCTGACGGTAATTCTAGACCATTGGGTTCAAATGGGAAAGGAGGTCTTTTGCCCGTGGCTTGTAGCCTGACAGGAAGATGGGTGCAAGATCAATATCGCGTACTCTGTGTAGCAGCGAGCGTTTGGACTTGCAGTATTCCCGCGTCTTGAAGTACCTCTCGGACCAAAGGTGTAAGCGGTATCTGGGACAGTTCGTCTGCTGAGAAAAATCTAACATCCGAAAGGTCGTCGGAAGCTTTCGGTCTGCCTTCAATCGCTTTAGCCCAACTGTAGATGACGATCCGGTGTTCGTTGGGTGGATTCACGATCTCGTAGACTTTAAATTGATTCCCTACTACAACAATCAACCCCGTCTCTTCCTGAAGCTCACGAATTGCTGCTCCAGCGATGCTCTCAAATGCATGGATCTTGCCTCCGGGGATCACCCAATAGCCGCGTTGCGGGTCTTTATTCCGCTGTCCCAGAAGAATACGGCCTCTTTCATCCTGAACGAGTAGCGCGGAACCAATTCTTGGAAGTGCGTCGTTCATGTTATGCACCCTCGTGAGGCCCAAAGCCGGGGCCCGAATCTTACAGAACCGGATCGCGATTCGCTAATGGACATTGACAAGACCTAGAGGAAAACTTGTGCAAGACTGAAGATTCCTGTGATTTTGCTTTCGAAAACTCGGCCCTAGGTTCCATTCAAGGTCTCCTTGGCAGCCGCCAAGTGTTTTCGGGTCTCAGCTATTGCTTCTCTCAGGTCTTCGTGTTCCAGGCACTCATCAATAAAATTGCGGACGGCTGTAAAAATCAACTGGGACCTCGAAGCCGCGACCCCTACGCGGCGTTTCCCCATCGTTGCGGCGATCGCATCCAAGATGACTTCCTGCTCGTGGTCCAAGTAGATGTGCCGAGCGCTGCCCTTCCCCATAAGTTTAGTATATGGCCATATATGGCTATAAATCAAGCGTCCTTGCGTCTACTTCAATAGGCCCTTATTTTATATAAACTTACCGGAGATGTGGGTGAAGTGGGTCTCCGAGGTTGAGGTGAATGGTAACCAAGAGCGATCCGAGTTCTACGTGCTAGCGATTCGCGGCGGCTACGGGCGTGGGCAGGACGCCGATGGATGGGCCCTTCGTTCCTTCGCCCCTGTCGATGACGGACTGGTCCGGATCGATCCAGAAGGCCCAGATGGCCGCGCCGATGAAGAGCAGGCCGGCGGACACGGCAAAGGGAGCGACCCACGCGCCATTGGACACCAGGCGCCCGAACACGATCGGGGACAGCGCGCCGACGAACTGGCCGCCCATGTTCATCATGCCGGAGACGGTGCCGGAAAATTCTCCGCCGACGTCCATTGGGACGGCCCATGCGGGGCCGATCGTCATTTCAAGGAAAAACATCGCGGCCGTCAGGCAGTAAACGGCCGTAAAGGGATTCGCCGCCAATGCAGCGACCGTGGTGAAAGTGCCGCAGCCGAGCATGGCCGTGATGGCGACGGAGCGCCGAGAAAACTTGAGATTGTTCGTCTTCACGTACAGCTCGTCCGTCAACCAGCCGCCGAAGGCGTCTCCGAACACGCCGGCGAGCAGCGGCATTGCCGAAAAGTAGCCTGCCTTCAGTACAGTGAAATGGCGGTGCTCGACGAGATACAACGGCAGCCAGGAAAGAAAAAACCACAGCGAATAAATGTACGCGGCGTAGGCGCACATGATGCCCCACATATTTCCGTGGCTCAGCAGCACGCTCCACGGCACCTTGGGACGCTTCGCGACATTGGCTTTCTTGATTTCGCCCTTCTCGTCGAGGCCGCGAATGCGCGCAAGCTCGGCGCGACTGACGTAGCGGTCCTCCTCCGGCAAATTGCGGTAGACGAGCGCGTACAGAATCGCCCACAGCAGGCTCAAGATTCCGATCACGTAGAATACCGACCGCCAGCCGAACCGGAGCATGATCGCCACAGCAACGAGAGGGCCGATCGCTCCACCCAGGCGGCTGGCGGCGTGGCTCACTCCCTGCACCAAGCCGCGCTCGTCCCGCGGGTACCACATCTGCATGGCCCGCGTGGCGGTGGGAAACGCGCCCGCTTCGCCCACGCCGAGCAGAAAGCGGATGCCCCATAACGAGTACAAACCGGTAGCCAACGTCGTGACGACCGCGATCACAGTGCGATATGCCATGATCGTCGACAGGACTTTTCTCGGCCCGAACCGATCGCCGAGCCATCCACCGGGCACCTGGAAAAGCGCATACGCCCAGATAAAAGCGCTGAGAACATACCCCATCGTGGCTTTGCTGAAGCCGTACTCCTTCATGATCAGCGTTGCGGTGTTGGCGAGACTCACGCGATCGAGATACGTGATGAGGTACATCAAGCAGAGCAGGAACAGCACCACCCAGCGCACGTGGCTCTTCTCGTTGGTGTTTGAAGGATCCATACCGTCTGCTTCTCCCTTGTTCGCTGGGATGGCAAGCCATGACGCCGGGCCTTCTGCCGGCTCGGTCCTGATTGCGGTCAAGATATGACGAGATTTTTCGAGGTCAGGTTACACCGTGGCGCAATCCCCGGCAATGACCTTGGGGATTTTCTTCGCAGGCGGGAAAATCAAAAGATCCCTAGATTGTATCCGGCAGCGGTTTGCCCCGGGTCTCGGGTAAGAACGGCCCAGCGGCGAGTCCGAGCGCGTAGATCGTCGCGACAATCATCGCGGCATTTCCGTAACCGCCAAATCGCACGATCAGTGTGCCGGCCATCAGAGTGCCACCCGCCGCGATCAAGCGCGGAGCGTTGAAAATAAATCCCACCGCCGTCGCGCGCATGTGCGTGGCGTATAGCTCGGGGAGCCACACGGCGAGCCAGGTGAGTTGTCCCGAGCCGAAAAAGCCAACGATCGACGCGGCGACGAGGAGCAGGCGGAGCTCGTGGGTCCACAGAAACAGGACCGGAATGAACAGCCAGGCGAATGCGAAGTAGGCCAGCGTGACCGGCTTTCGCCCGAATGAATCGGCGAGGAACCCCAAAGCGATGTAGCCCGCTATCGTCCCCGCGTTATAGGCCATGCCAGTGAAACTCGCCCACTGCGGTGAGGAAAGTCCCGACTTGGCCGCCACGGAGCCGATGTATGGGGGAACCCAGGTGGAAATCCCCCAGAAGCCGACAGCGGAGGCGGTGGCCATGAGGAACGCGACGATGGTCCGGTTCCGGATCGCGGGCGTGGAGAATAGATCGACAAAAGTAAAGCGCGTCAGAGCGCGATCTTCGGATGTCCCGCCGGAGCCGCTCCGCTGGCGTTCTCTCGCCGCCTTGCGCCGCTCGTTAGCTTTCTCCCACAACGGAGACTCCGGAATGGCGCGCCGAATCCAAAGCGTAAGCAGCGCCGGAAGGACTCCGATCAAATACATCGTTCGCCAGGCCCCGGGCCCCGCGCTTCCGACGAATAGCCAGACAACCGAGGCAAGAAAGAAACCGATTCCGAACCCGCATTGAAAAAGCCCGCTGCCTTTTCCGCGTGCATTGTCTGGCCAGAATTCAGCCGTCATGGAAGTACCGGTTACCCACTCGGAACCGATAGCAAGTCCGGCGAGCAATCGGAACACCGCGAACGAAATCCAATTCCAGGAAAAGGCGCTGAGACCCGTCATGATCGAGTATGTGAGAATCGCGTAGATCATGGTGCGCTTGCGGCCGACGTAGTCGGCCAGTACACCGGCCGCCATTCCTCCGATGGCCCAGCCGCATAAGGTGGTCGCGATGACGGCCCCGGCGTAGGCGGGAATTCGTGAGAGTCGCGCCGGGGGCAGAAGCTGAGCGAGCGCCACGCTCACCGTCAGGATGAGCGCGTAGGCCTCGAATCCGTCAAACACCCAGCCGAGATTTGATGCGACAAGCGTGTTCCATTGCGTGCGATTGAGCGCGCGATACCAGGGCTGGATTGGAGAGGGCTGCAAATTCAACCTAGCGCGAACGGCGGCGCGCCGGCACTTTTACCTTGGCGCCGATTTGCTTTTGGATCGAGCCGAGATCAAAAAACACGGTCTCGCCCCACAGCTTGTTCCCTCGAAAATGCCATACGACCAGCGCCCGGACCCGCACGCGCTTACCGCTAGGGCGAAGGCCGAGGAACGTGCCGAGGTGCGTACCGCTCCATTCGTTTTCGGTCACGATGCATTTGTCGTCCGCGGCGAGAAAGCGCCTAACGCGGACTTTGAAATCGGGGAAGCCGGCCCAATGCTTGCGATACCGCTCGGCCACTTTCTTGGGTCCCACGAAGGGCTTCGGCACGCAACATACGTCATTAAAACAATCGGAGGTCATTCCCTCGAGAAGCGCGTCCATGTTGTGGGTGCTTTCCGCCTCGATGTGCTCGCGAAGAACGGCGAGCCGCTTCTTGGGTATCCGCATCCGGAAGTTCTCCCTGGCAGCCACGCCCCGGAATCTGCTCGACGAACTTGGCCGCAAAATTTTCTGTTCTTGTTTGCCGGTAAACATATCACGTCCTCCGTTTGTTTGGAGGTCCGACCTTTTTGACCGCACCCGCGAGAGGTCGTGCGATTCGGCGAGGATTCGTTGAATCAGCGCACCGGCCGAGCCACTTGCCATGCGAGTGCGGGCGCGTCACAATAGCGGACCACGCACAACAAAACATGAGCACCGTACAAATTACAACCCCGCCGCCGCTCAGTTCACATGCCAAGCCCGTCGATACGTTCTCGCAGGCGGGTGAACTCGAGCGCGAGCTGAAACGCGTGGTGAAGGGCGAGGTGCGCTTCGATCGCGGAAGCCGGGCGCTGTATTCCTCCGACGGCTCGAATTACCGTCAAATTCCAATCGGTCTGGTGGTTCCTCGCGATGACAACGATGTGATTGCTGCCGTCGCAGCGTGCAGAAAATTCGGGGCGCCGGTTCTGCCGCGCGGCGCGGGCACGAGCCTCGCCGGGCAGACCTGCAACGTCGCCGTGGTGCTCGATTTCACGAAGTACATGAACAAGATTCTGGAGATCGACGTCGAGGGGAGATTCGCGCGCGTGCAGCCCGGCGTTGTTCTCGACACGCTGCGCAACCGGGCAGAGAAAAACCAGCTCACGTTCGGCCCCGATCCCTCGACGCACAGCCGCTGCACGCTGGGCGGAATGATCGGAAACAATTCCTGCGGCACGCACTCGCTGCTCGCCGGGAAAACAGTCGACAACGTGATCGAGCTGCGCATTTTGCTTTACGACGGCACGCAGCTGACCGTCAGCGAAGTGAAGGGCGAAGCCGAACTCGAGTCGATCATCACGCAGGGAGGACGGCGCGGAGACATCTACTCCCAGCTGCGCTCCATCCGCGACCGCTACACCGGCCTGATTCGCGCGAAGTATCCGAACATTCCGCGGCGCGTTTCCGGCTACAACCTCGATCAACTGCTGCCGCTGAACGGCTTCAATGTGGCGAAGGCGCTGGTGGGCACCGAGGGCACGTGCATGGTCGTGCTCGAAGCGAAATTGCGGCTGATCGAAAGCCCGCAGCATCGGTCGCTGGTCTGCCTCGGCTATCGCGATACGTTTTCGGCGGCCGATCACGTGCCGGAGATTCTGCCGCTCGATCCCATCGGGCTCGAAGGGTTTGAGGGAAGCATCGTCGACGGCTTGAAAAAGAAAAACGCTCCGAACCTCGAACTGATTCCAGAAGGGCGCGGATTTTTGCTCGTGGAATTCGGTTCGAACGATGCCGCTGAATCCGAAGCGAAGGCGCACCAACTGATCGAGCAGCTGAAGCAGTCGCCCGATCCGCCCAACATGCGGCTCTACACCAAGGTCGAAGCGAAGCACGTGTGGAAGCTGCGCGAGTCCGGACCGCGCGCGGCAGCCGCCGCTCCAGGCATGCCTCCTGAATGGGAAGGCTGGGACGACGCCGCGGTGCCGCCGGAAAAACTGGGCAACTACCTGCGCGACATCCGGAAACTGCTCGACGAGTACGGTTACCACACCGCGTTTTACGGCCATTTCGGGCACGGCTGCATCCATATGCGCGTGAGCTTCGACCTCGAGAGCGAGGAGGGCATTCGCAACTACTACGAGTTCGTACAGCGCGCCGCGGACATCGTGGTGAGTTACGGCGGCTCGCTTTCCGGCGAACACGGCGACGGGCAATCGCGCGCTGCGCTCTTGCCCAAAATGTTCGGCCCCGAGTTGATCAAGGCGTTCGGCGAATTCAAGTCCGCGTGGGATCCGGACAACAAAATGAATCCCAACAAGGTGGTGAACGCGTATCTGCCCACCGAGAATTTGCGTTTGGGAGCGGACTACAAGCCGAACAATCCCAAAACGTATTTTCAGTTTCCGGATGACGGCGGATCACTCGCCAAGGCCACCGTGCGCTGCATCGGTCTCGGCGAGTGCCGCAAGCAGGACAGCGGCTCAATGTGCCCGAGCTACATGGTGACGCTCGAGGAGGAACACAGCACGCGCGGGCGCGCGCACATGCTCTGGGAAGTGCTGCAGGGCGAAGTGGTGCGCGACGGGTGGAAGGACGAGCACGTCAAGAAGGCGCTCGACCTGTGTCTTTCCTGCAAGGCGTGCAAATCGGAATGCCCGACGAACGTGGACGTGGCGACGTACAAAGCGGAATTTTTGGCGCACTATTACGAAGGGAAGAAGCGCCCGCTTCATGCGTACGCTTTTGGCATGATCGATCGGTGGGCGGAGCTTGGGTCGAACGCGCCGTGGCTCGCTAATTTTTTCAGCCAGGCGCCGGGTTTTCGCCAGGTCGTGCAATCTGTGTTGCGCCTCGCGCCGCAGCGGCGCGCGCCGCGCCTTGCGGGGTCCACGTTTCAGAATTGGGCGCGCAAGCAGAACGTTCCCGCCTGTGGCTCGGCGGTATCTCCCGGGAACAACGGAGCAGCCGCGCCCCAGGTAATTTTGTGGGCGGACACGTTTAACAATTATTTTCATCTGGGAACGAGCCGTGCCGCTCTCGAGGTATTGCAAACCGCGGGATTCCGCGTCGCCGTCCCGCAAGGCCATTTGTGCTGCGGCCGGCCGCTCTACGATTTTGGATTCCTCGATAAGGCCAAGGAATATCTCCAAAAAATCATGAGCGTCCTCGCGGCGGAAATTGACGCGGGCGTTCCAATCGTCGTGCTGGAGCCGAGTTGCGCTTCCGTCTTCCGCGATGAATTGCGCAATCTGTTTCCCACCGACGCGCGCGCCGTGAAGTTGCGCAGCCAGACGTTTCTGTTGAGCGAATTTCTCGCGCGACACGCTCCCGGATACAAACCGCCGCAACTCGCAGCCAAAGTGCTGCTCCACGGGCACTGCCATCACAAGTCGATCATGGGAATTGGCGATGAGGAATCCCTGCTGCGGCAGACCGGCGCGGACCTGCAATCCATCGATTCCGGCTGCTGCGGCATGGCCGGCCCTTTCGGATTTGAGAAGGAAAAATACGCAGTGTCGCAAGCGGTAGGCGAACGGGTGCTCTTGCCGGCCGTGCGAAACACGCCGGCGGAAGCGCTCATCGTTTCCGACGGCTTCAGTTGCCGCGAGCAGATCATGCAATCCACTGGCCGTAGGGCGCTGCACCTGGCCGAAGCCTTGCAGCTGGGTTTGAAGAACAAGTAGTGCTTACGAGCTTTCTGGGTCTGAATCGACCGTGGCGTTCGGAGGTTGCTGTAGCCTGCGTCTTTAGACGCGGGGATCGTCTTTTGATTTTGGGCTTCTGGAACCCCGCCTCTGAAGAGGCGGGCTACAACGGTGGCGCCCGACCGGCGTGTAACGGCCTGCTTCAGAAATGCGTCTACGACTGAACTGGGGGCAACCATGACGATCGCGAAATTCTTTCGATTAAGGTTCTGGCTCGTCTCGGCACTGGCCATGCTTTTGGCTGGCAGCTTGCCGCTGCGCGCGCAGGTCCCAACCTACCAAATCGATCCCACGTGGCCGAAACCCTTGCCCGGCCTGATGGTCACCGGGCGCGCCGGCGGAATTTGCGTCGACGCGCAGGACCATGTTTTTGAAGTCAACCGCGGCGACTTGCAGGACAAGGAAAAGCTGGTGGGCACGCCCGCGCCTCCCGTCCTCGAATACGATTCCGACGGAAATCTCGTCAACACGTTCGGCGATTTCAAGACCGCGCCCGCTTCGATTCACGGCTGCATCCTGGACAAGGACAACAACATTTACGTCGCGGGCAACGACGACGCCCTCGTGCAGAAGTACAACCACGACGGAAGCAAGATGCTTCTCCAGATCGGCACGAAAGGACTGTTCGACAGCTCCACAGGCCTGATCACCGGCATTGCCATGAACCGCAGCAAAACGTTGCTGAATAAGCCCGCGGATATCGCGGTCGATCCCACAAACGGCGACATCTACATCGCGGACGGCTACGGCGATCACCGCATCGCGGTGTTCGACAAGGACGGAAAATTCCTGCGCCAGTGGGGCGAGCAAGCCTCGAACGACGAATCCGCCGCCGGCCAGGGCGGCAAGTTCATGGGCGTGGTGCACTGCGTCGTGATGGACAATAACGGCCTCGTCTACGTGTGCGACCGCCAGGGCAATCGCATACAGGTGTTCGACAAGATGGGGAATTTCAAGAAAAACATCTGGATCAAGGGCTACAAGGAAGAAACGCCCGACTCGTGGGGAACGGCGTGGTGGCTGCGCTTCTCGCGCGATCCGGCGCAGAAATACATGATCGTCGCCGACGGGCGCAACGAGCTGGTTCACATCCTCGATCACGAAGGAAACGAAATCACCAGATTTGGCCGCCCCGGCCATCAGCTCGGCGAATTCACGCACTGCCACACGCTGGATATCGACTCCAAGGGAAACATCTACGTGGCCGAGACGGACATCGGCCGGCGCGTGGACAAGTTCAAATTAGTCAACAAGTAGCGGAACACATCGTCGCAGGAAAGTTCGAAGAGGTTTGCGATTTCGGAGGGCCGAGCTTCAGCTCGGCCACCGAGTCGCGTTCGATCATCGGCTTTAGCCGCTGAAGCTTCAGTTCGAAACCCTCCGTCTCACCCAGTCGCTTACAGCAAACCTTCAGGTTGACGTTCTAGAATCAAGCCACCGCGACGGACGGCCGCCGCCGGCGGAAATGCAACCGAGCTGAGGGTGCCAGATGAAAAGGCTTCTGCCCGTTCTACTTGCCGTCTTGACCTGTGCTACTTCATCTCCTGCCCAACAGCAAGCTCCGCTGCGGCTCGTGCAAACAATCACCGTGCCGGGCGTGCGGAAGTGGGACCACTTCGGCGTGGACCTCAAGGGAAACCGGCTCTTTGCTACGTCGGAGGAAGAGCCGGCCGTTGAGGTCTTCGATCTGCGGACGAACGAACACATCCGCTCCCTCACGGATTTCAAGGAACCCCACAACGTCCTGCCGTTTCCGGAGATGAAAAAGATTTTCGTCGTGGATGGCGAGGCGTCCGAGATCAAGATTCTCGACTATGATTCTCTCCAGTTGATCGGAGATATCGCGCTGACCATCGACGCCGACCCGATCGTCTACGATCCCGCGTCCAAATACCTCTACGTTGTCAACGGAGGCCGCGAAGCGCACACGCCGACCTGCCTGATCAGCGTGGTCGACACGGTGAGCGGCAAGAAGCTGGCGGACATGACGCTTCCGACCAATCGCCTCGAATCCATGGCCATCGAAAAATCCGGGCCGCGCCTTTTCGTCAACATGACGGGCATCAACTCGATCGGCGTGGTGGACCGCGAAAAGCGAGCGGTGATCGCAACGTGGCCCATCACCGCAGCCAAGGAAAATGTTCCGCTGCAGTATGATGAGGGGACGCATCGCCTCTTTCTCGCCACCCGCAAGCCGTCCAAGCTGATCGTCGTGAACGCGGATAACGGAAAGGAAGTGATGAGTCTGGACGTAGCCGACTACGTGGACGATTTAGCGTATGATGCCCCGCATCATCGCCCGTACGTGCCCGGCGGAGGCGGCTCCGGCGCGGTCTCCGTGGTCGCGCAGCGCGGAGCGGACAAATACGAGGTCGTCGCGACAATCCCGACCAAGCCCGGCGCGAAGACAGCTCGCTATGTGCCGGAGCTCAACAAGTACTACGTCGGCGTCCCGGCAAAAGAAGGCCAGCCCGCGCAAATCCTCGTGTACGACGTCGCACCGTGAGGGCAAGTGAATCGCCAAGGAGGTTTCGCTTCATGAATCCCAGGAAGTTGCTCACGATCGGCGCGCTCGTCCTGTTTGGCTTCGCCGCGAGAATCGGGGCGCAAGACAACTCCCCGATGAAGCTCATCGCGACCACGCCGCTGCCCGGCTTCACCGGCGACTTCGACCATTTCGCCGTGGACCTCGAGGGCCGGCGGCTGTTCCTCACGGCCGAGGACCATCAAACGGTGGAAGTGTTCGACCTCGACGGCAAGCGCATCAAGAGCATCACCGGCTTCGGACAGCCTCACGCGATTCTGTTCATGCCGGGCGTCAACAAATTCATCGTGACGGATGGTGACGGCTTCGGAGCGGTTCACCTCGTCAGCGGCGACGATTACAAGATCCTGAATACGATCAAGCTGCCTCCCGAAGTGGACGGCGCGGTCTACAATCCGGCGGACAAGTACTACTACGTGGAGAGCGGAAGCGACGAGAAGGGTGCGCAGACGCACAAGATCAACATCATCGATACGAAGGCGTTCAAGCTGGTCGGCGACTTCACGCTTCCCGGAACCCACTCGGAGGCCATGGCCATCGCCAGTGACGGCAAGAAAATGTACGTGAACCTCTCGACCTCGAAAGAAGTCGGCGTCGTGGACCTGAGCGCCCGGCAACTCATCGCGCGCTGGCCGATCACCGGGGCCGAAACTCCCAATTCGATGGCGCTCGACGAGCCGCACCATCGCCTCTTCGTCGCCACACGCAAGCCTCCCCAAATGGTCGTGTTTGACACCGATACGGGCAAGATCGTGACGACGGTCCCGATTTCAGGTTTCAACGACGATATGTGGTTCGACGTCGCGCGCAAGCGGATCTATCTCTCGGGCTCGGAGACGACCACGGTGGTCGTGCAAAAAGACGCCGACCACTACGAAGTCGTCACCGAAGTGAAAACGGGCTATCGCGCCAAGACTTCTCTCTACGTGCCGCAGCTCAGTCGCTTCTACGCCGCCGTCTCGGGCAAAGGCAGGCCGGAGCCAGAGCAGCACTTGGCGGTCGAAGTGTTCGACGTACAACCGTAAAACCACGGATTGGTTTGGACTTTCGGGGTGCCCCATCCTTCGCGGTTCTCGAAGGGTGGGTCCTCTCCGACCAACAGCCGCCCCGGTCAAGTTTCAATCGACCTCGGAGCCGAATTCAGCATCTCGTCCCGCGACATGAATGAATGAGTTCCAATCGTGGACGAAAAATCGGCAGTGGAAAGCACCGTCGGGTAGTTTGGGCTTAATGTTCGCGAACGGTTCGAAACGGCTTGGGTCCTCGGGAAATCCATCTACCGTGATTTTTTCGACCTTATTTGAAAAGAGGTGGTCGGAGTCGGGCGGCTCTATCGAGAGGTAGTAGAAATCAATCACTCTCAGTTGCGCGTGTGTGTATACATCGCGATCGGGACTATCGGGCGAATTTTGCCGTAGATTCAACTCAAGAATTGCTTGGCGCTTGCTGTAGTCGATTGCAATCGCTGTTATTTCGGCGTCGACGAAGCCGTTCGGAAATCGTTGATCTAATTCCTCGAATGTCACGGGTAGCCCTCCGTTCGTAACTAGTGGCGTTAAAGGGCGGCGTGCCAGCCGCCGTCGACGAAGAGCGTATGGCCGGTGATGAAGTCCGAGGCAGGGCTGGCGAGAAAAATTCCTGCGCCTACCAAATCGGAAGGCTCCGCGAACCTCCCAAGCTTGATCCTGCTCAGCAATGTTTGCGCGCGGGCTTCGTTTTCGCGGAAGGATCGCGCCGTGTTTTCAGTGAGCGTTGAAGTCGGGGCGATTGCGTTTACGCGGACGCCGAGCGGCGCCCATTCCGTGGAGAGCGCAGCAGTCAGGTAGGACACGCCGGCTTTCGCGGCGCCGTAGATGCTCTTGCCCATGTCCGTGCTGGTCGACCACGTCGAGCTGAGATTGATGATTTTGCCGTAGCCGCGGTCGATCATCAGTCGGCCGAGCGACTGGCAGCAGAAAAACGTGCCTTTGAGGTGCGTGTCGAGCAGGCGGTCCCAATCTTCTTCGGTGGTGTCGAGCGCGTCCTTGGTGAATCCGAAGCCGGCGCAGTTGACGAGAACGAGGGCGCGATCTTTGGGCTGGCCTTTTAGGAGTTGCGAGACTTCGTGCTCGATTTTTCGAATGTCGTCAATCTTGCTTACGTCCGCAATGACTACGTGGGCGCGGCCTCCAGCCTCTTCGACCGACGCTTTCACCGCGTCCAGTTTTTCGCGCGTCCGGCTCACCAAGACCAATTCCGCGCCCGAGCGCGCGTAGGCCACAGCGAACGCGCGGCCGATGCCGTCGCTCGCGCCGGTGATGACGGCGAGGCGGCCGTCTAGGCGGAAGGAAGGCAATTCGTCGTTTTTCAGGTCGTTCAAATCGATCTCGTTTGCCCGGTACCGCGCATTTGTAGCGCCAACCTTTCAGGTTGGCATCTTCGATCGCCCGACGGATGCCCGCCTGAAAAGAAAGGCGGGCGCTACAACGCCAGCACCTAGCGCGTGCGCCCCGTCGTCGTGTCCAGCGGATGCAGTTCATTCACTAGGCGCTCGTCGAATGGGTACGTCGTGTAAATGTCGACTCCGTCCTTCGTCACGATGTGATCGTTCTCGAGGCGAATGCCGCCGATGCCGGGCTTGCCCGCGTAGGGCTCGAGATTGAACGCCATGCCTTCCTTGAGCACCACGGGCTGATCCTTGGAGGCGGGGCTGAAGTACGGCGCCTCCCACGGATTCACGCCGGAGCCGTGGCCCAGGCTATCCAGCACGTACGGATCAGCGGCGGCGAAAACTTCTGCGTTCGTTGCGCCCGGGCGCACCTTACTGCCCGCGTTGAACAGCGCGTTGTAGCACTTCTGGTGCAGGTCGCGCATTTCGGGCGTGGGCTTGACGTTGCCGCAAACCCAGGTGCGCGTCAGGTCGCCCCAGTAGCCGTTGTAGCCCGCGCCCACGTCCATGATGACGAGGTCGCCGTTGCGAATAATCCGGTCGGAAGTGAAGCGGCGGTACGGAGCGGTGTACGGGCCGGAACAAATGATGTTGGAGCACTGCGTCCACTCGCTGCCCATCGCCGTCATTTTTCCCCAGATGATCGCCAGGATTTCGCATTCCTTGATCCCAGTCCGCAGCGCGCGAATGCCCTCTTCGAGCGCGGCTTCGGTGATGGCGTTCGCGATTTTCAGGCAGATGATTTCGTCCTGCGTCTTGATTTCCTTCGCGCGCATCAGCACGCTCTGATAGCCGTCGGCAAATTCCGTCTCGGGAAAAACTTCGCGGATTGCCGTTTCCATGTTGATGTCCCAGATGTCCACGCCCACGCGCTTGCCGGCGAGCGAGCCGACCAGGCCCTCGACCTGCTCGGCCCAGCGCTTCATGCCGACCTTTTCTCGGAAGTTCGCGCGCGGCCGGATTTGATCCGCGCTGAGCCAGGGCATGCGCAGCTTGCAGTGCTCGAAGTCCATCGTCCAGAGGATCGGGTCGTGCTTGCGCGCGAGCACCGTGACGGCGTTGCCCATGATGAACGCAGGCCCAAGATGATGGCGGTAGCCGGTGAGGTAGCGCGCGTCTTCCGTGCGAAATACAAACAGCGCGTCGAGGTCGGAGTTGTTGAGCGCGTCCTTGGCGCGTTGCAGGCGTTCGCGCAGCATGCGCTGCGGATCGAGGCGCACTTCCCAATCGACCGGAATCATTCCATAGTCAGACACGAATTGTTTTCCTCCGAAAATAAAAATGGGAATCCATTAATATCATGTGGCGACGAGATGTCAATTCACGTTTGGCGGAGGGCACGGGACCATTTTATTTTTGTCATTCCGAGCGCAGCGAGGAATCTCTCTGTTCCTCGTGACAAAGCGAAGAGAGATTCCTCGCTGCGCTCGGAATGACGAGGCGTGGTTTTGCCCACCCAGCTCGATTCCAGCGGCAGAGAGGGCCACTTGAAAATCGTCATCACGGACTATCGTTTTCCAGATATCGAGCAGGAGCGGCGCGCCGTCGAAGCCGCGGGAGGCACGCTGGTCGCGGGCCAAGCCGCGGACGAAGACCAGGTCGCGGAATTGTGCCGCGACGCCGATGCCGTGCTCAACGTCCGCGCTCCCGTCACGCGGCGCGCGATTGCCGCGATGCAGCGCTGCCGCGTGATCGTGCGCTATGGCATCGGTGTGGACTCGATCGACATCGCGGCGGCGACCGAGCGCCGCATTATGGTTGCGAACGTTCCCGACTACTGCCTTGACGAAGTGTCCGATCACGCCCTCGCGCTGCTACTCATGCTCAGCCGTCAGATCGTTCCTTCGATCGTTCTTGCCCGCGAAAACGTATGGTCTATCTCAAGCATGCCGCCGGTGCAGCGATTGCGAGGCCAGACCTGCGGCCTGTTCGGCTGCGGAAGGATCGGTTCGCTCCTCGCGGAAAAAGCCTCGGCCCTGGGCATGCATGTGATCGTTCACGATCCCTATCTGAGTGCCGAACGCGCTCGTGAAATGAACGCGGAACTTGTCACATTCGATGAACTGCTTTCGCGCGCGGATTTTATCTCGCTGCACGCGCCGCTCACGGACGAAACGCGCCACGTCTTCGGCGCGGCAGCCTTTGCGAAAATGAAAAAGACCGCCTCGATCGTCAACACCGCGCGCGGCGGACTCATCGACGAAACCGCGTTGCTTGCCGCGCTCGACAACGGGCAACTCTACGGCGCGGGGCTCGACGTCATGGAATCGGAGACGGCGGTGACGCCGGTCCGTGCAGCGCTCGTGAATCATCCCAAGATCATTGTGACAGCGCACACGGCGTGGCTCAGCCGCGAGGCTCGCGCGACGCTCCAGTTACGCGCGATCGAACAGGCCCTCGCGTGCCTTCGAGGAGAAATTCCCTACGGCCTCGTCAATCGCGAGCTCGGCTAAATGGAATGCGCAGGTGGAGCACTCCCTCAAACATGGGATGACTGGCACGTGCCGACATTCGAGTCCACCGGCTTTAGTTCTGAACTACCGTATGACGTCTTCAAGAGATTGGGAGGACCAGGCGCCAATTACCTGGCGATATGCTTCGACAGCCTGAGGCTCTGTCATTCCCGCGATCAGGTCAACAACCGTCCTTTTTCTATCAGCCACCGTGCTTGCGACTTTAAGTTCATCTCGATAGTAGGGAGGGAAAATAGTCCATGTTTTCGGCGAAGATATCGCATCGGAATAAACCTGGAATAAGCGCCGAATAACACTCCGTTGGCCCTCGCGCTGCAGGCCCTGGTTGGGTGCCTCTATCACGTAGGTCCACGTCAATTCCTTTAGAATTGCGACCTCTTTCTCGTACTCAGGATTAATTTCAATCGATTTTGCTCCTCTATTTATCGAGACTCCGTTCACGTATCTGTGAATCAACTGGGATGTGAAATATCGAAGTCGAGATCGATGATCCTTCGTACCGGAATATGGCTCATAGATTCGCCAGAACATGGCGAGGATGTTGCCGAACGCCTCCTCCAGTACCGGTCTTTTGGGAAAATCGTGATCATCCGAACGACGGCGATACACGTCATCAAAGAAGTGGTTTCGTTCCAGGCTTTCCCCAGCCCGGGCAAGTAGGTGAACAGGAATCCGGCTCGCCCGGAAAAAGTCTTCGAGATCATGAACAGAGTAGGTAACGTCGTCGGCCCAGTCCATCAACGCCGCTTCAGGGCTGCGAGCGAGCCGTGCGGGAGGGCAGACCTTGCGGGCGAATTCAAAATCCTCGCGCTCTGTTTTGTATGCTCCCCATTTGTGCGGCTTCTTCTTATTTTGCCCTCTCAGCCAAGGATACTTGAGAATTGCTGCGAGAGTACCCGCAGTAAGGTCGAGACCGGAGTGTTTCGTAGACTTGAAGGCAAGTTTTGTCACAATCCTAAATGATTGGGCATTGCCCTCGAATCCTCCACCCTGAGGACCATGAAGCTTATTTAGCTCCTCTTCTGCTGTGTGTCCGAATGGAGGGTGGCCGAGGTCATGCGCTAGGCAGGCGGCTTCAACCGTGTCAGGGTCGATTCCGCCGATGACTTCACATGCCTCTTCGTTTTCCCGTAGTTTTTCGGCTAAGGAACGACCAACTTGTGCAACCTGAAGCGAATGAGTGAGGCGATTGTGGAAAACGTGTGCATCGCTCGGTGAAGCAACTTGGGTGACTTCAGCCAGCCGACGGAACGCCGACGTGTAAATGATGCGGTCCTTATCCTTGCGCGAAGGGCTACGGTGATCGCCTACTTGGATCGCTGGCTCGCTGTGACGTCGCAGATTCCGCGGAATCTCGGGATCACCATAGCTAATCATCTAGGTGCAGCGGAAGGGTCAGCAGGATGACTAGGCCGCAATGTAATGTGACGATCGGGAGAAAGCTCGATTATCGATTCATTGATCAGCTCGGCCAGCACATCTTTCAATGCCAATTCGGAGATTTCTGCGGTCTGGAGCTCTTGGAACAACTCAATCGGGCGATACGGATGCACTCTAAGAGCGTTTAGGACTAGGGAGCGGATCTCACCTTGGCTCTTCATGGCTAAGATCGGCATTGTGTCCCCCAAGGCTAGACGCGCAAAATTCGCGACTATCTTCTACCAGAAGTGATTAGGTGTCAACGACGGCTGGCCCCTCGCAATTCCTACTTCTGAGTCACTGACGACCAGCGGACTGTGCCACTACCATAGTTTCATTTGAAGCTGGAAGGAAACTTGTTCGTGAGCAAACTAGCGCGACATTTGATCCGGCCGCAGCGTCAACGCTAGGCTTCCGGCGATCGCCGAGAGGAGTGAAATCTGGAGCGCGCCGGCGGCGGCCCAACTGGCGTGGCTGGCGATGCCGCCCATCAAGTAGCCGGCCGCAGCGGCTGCGGCGTAGAGGCTGGTGACGAACATGCCCGAGGCGCGGCTGGACAATGAGCTTCGCACTGCTTTCACGTGGTAACCGGCAAGGTTGACGTAAATCGTGCCGCTGCCGATGGCGCCGTAGGCGAAGGTTAGAATCACGTGCGGGAGGATCGCCTCCGGAACGTGGAAGCACAGGTAGCCGAGGCACGCGATCGAGAAAAACGACACGCTGAGCACGGCGCGCGGCGAGAAGCGGTCTCCGAACCAGCCGCCGAAAATCGAGAGCAACGCGCCCGCGCCATAGAAACTCTGCACGAATCCGGCAGCCTTCGGCGAGTAGTGCAGCGCTTCACGCAAATACGTTGCGTACATTCCCGTGAAACCGTAGAGAACCAGGCCGGCGATCACGCTGAGGATCGTCAGGATCGCCGTGTTGCGATTGCGAAGCGAAGGCGCGCCGCGAACATCGGCCTTCGCCTCGGCGGCGCGATGCGTCTCGCTGAACCATGGCCGCACGCTCAGCGCGATCACCCCAATCATCACGAAGCCCGCGACGCCGAAGGCGATCATGGGCGCGTGCCAGGTGCGAAGCGACGTGAGCAGCACGCCGCCAAGAATCGGCCCCGAAAACGCGCCGATGCCGAAGAACACATTCATCGACCCGATCGCGGCTGCTCGGTAGCCGATGAAATAGTTGGCGGCGATGGCGATCATCACCGTGAGCTGCATCGCTTCACCGATGCCCGTCGCGGCGAGGTATACCAGCATGTCCGGGAATCCGCGCGCCAGAACCGTGAGCGCGGTACCCGTCGAAAAAATTGCGATTCCCAGCAGCAGGACCGTTTTCCGCGACAGCCGCGCGAGGAGATAGCCGGTCGGCAGCCCCGCGACGGCAAGGCCCAGCGTGAAAATCGTGGTGAGAAGCCCGGTGTCCGAGAGAGAAAAGCCGTACTGCACGCGAACGTCGTGCGCAAGGAGCGGGAAAAGCTGCCGGTCCGCCGCATTGACGCTGTAGGCGAGGAGCAGCACGCCGTACATGGCGATCGCCGAGGCGCGCGAGCTGGCGGAACCAGCGGCTGCGTCATTCTGAACTTTCGGCACGGTCGAGGCTAGGTCCGGAACGTTCATTCTCCCTTCGCTTACGCGCGAGAGTATACGCCACAAGAGATCGTTCTCGAACCGCGCCTCGAGAGTTGAGGAAAATGGGAAGAAGCAACTGCGAAGGTTTAGGTTTTGAGTGGCACAGCGACTCTTTACCCTGAGCCCTTCGCAAGGGCTCAGGGTAAAGAGTCGCTGTGCCACTCAAATTGGAATTATGCCTTCTGCAACACACCGCGAAGCTCGCGAATGTCCTTGACGCTTTCCAGCGCGAAGATTTTGTCGATCAGCGTGGTGCAGTTGGCTTTGCCGAGGACCGGCTCGACAAGGTCGCGCGCCTTTTGCGCCACTTCTTCGCGCGTCATCGGATTATCGACCGTGCCGCGCACGTCGTTGACGCGTTCGGAGAGGACCGTTCCGTCGTTCAGCGTGATCTCGACGATCGCCTGCCGCGCCGGCTCCATCTTCTCGAGTTCCTCGTTCGGGACGAGCTGCACTTTCGCCCGAACCGCCAGCACGGCCGGATCCTTCATGCGAGCTTTGTCGTGAGCCGCTTTGAAAGAAGCGGTCTTGTCGATGAGCATCACGGCGACCATGTGCTGCAGGCAAATGTCCGGCATCTCGCGATTGTCGACCACGCGCGCTTCCGTGCCCGCCTCACGCACGACCACCGTCTTAATGTCGGTCACATCCACCGGCCGCTTCTTCATGATGTTGTACAAACAGTCGAGCGGCGCCTGGATCGGCGAGCCGACAGTCCACTTCTTGATGTTGGTCCGGGCGATCTCGTAGCGCTCGCCGAGCTGGTTGACGAGTTCCTCGGGATGCGCGTTGGGCGCGTAGGCCTGAAAATAATTGTCTACACCCGAAAAAATGTCGTCCAGGCCGTCAAACCCGGCGTGAACGACAAGCGCGGACGTGACTCCGTTTCGCGCGTTCATGCCCGCGAAGACGAACGCTTTTTCAATGTGCTCGGTGTCGCGATTCCAAGCGCCGATTCCAGACGACTGCTGCGAAGTGTAGTCGAGCAGCCAGCGCATTTGCTGGGCGCTCAGGTTCGCAGCGCAACCCGCGGCGGCCGCCGAGCCGAATACGCTCGAAATCGCGTGCGTGCTCTTGTGGCTGCTATTCCGAAAATCGAGGGCGCCGAAACTGATGGTCATGCGCGGCCCGATGTCGTAGCCGAGCGTCACAGCGCGCAAAAAGCGCGTGCCGTCGATGCCGAATTTCTCTCCTGCGGCTAACGTAGCAGGCACGACCGAGCAGCCGGGATGCGACTGCGAAAATTCGTTCGAGTCGTCAGTCTCATCCGAGTGCGCCAGCATGCCGTTGACGAACGCGGCTTCGGGAGGAGTGGCGGTCATCTTTGACGCCACGATCGTGCAGGTCTTGTCGGTGTTGAAATCCTGCGCGTAGCGAAACGCCGCCCGCGCCGGAGGCAAGTCCGACCCGGAAATCATGGCGGCAAAAGTATCCAGGATGTGATGCTTGGCCTTCTCGACCACCTCGGGCGGCAAATCGCGCCCGCCGGCCTCGCTCATGTACGCGCTCAGCTTGGCCATCACGGGACTGACGCTATCCGCAGCGAAAAGTCTGCCCGCTGGAATAGACGCCGCGGCCACGGTCCATCCGGCGCGCTGTAAAAGGCCGCGCCGGCTCAGGCCCTCCTTGCCCTTGGATGGCGGAGCGAAGCTGTTACGACGAAGAAGGCGTCCCATGAGCGTTCTCCCGGAAAGAATTTCTGACTCCTGTGGACGCAAGTGTACCCCACGAAAGTGGGCCGGGCAAGCCGAGCCGGGCGCCGGAAATAATGCACCATAAAATAGAACTGGTGGATTAACGACGCTAGGTTTGCGTGGCCGGTCCCACGAGAATTGGCTCCCCGGGCAAGATTCGAACTTGTGGCGCTTCGGTTAACAGTGACTGTATGCGATTACCTAGTTTCTGGGGATTGCGCGCGGTATTTAAAGGCCATATACTATTATTCATAGTACTCTGTAGTGGATCGACGCAAAGACAATTCCATTGGTGCCTCTCAACATTTAGCAAAGGCGGTACCTAATGAAGGTTATTAGGGACAGCTTGCACGGAGATATCGAGTTCTACCCAGAGGAAATGCGTTTGCTGCATACCGCTGGCTTCGAGCGCCTTCACGGCTGTCGGCAATTAGGCCTCACCCATCTTGTTTACCCTGCGGCAAAACATTCGCGTTTCGAGCACGTTTTGGGTGTAATGCACGTCGCTTCGCAGATTGCTGAAGGGATTCAGCATCAAGGTTATTTTTTCCTGGGTAAAGAAGGAGAGAGGCTCATTAGAGTGCTGCGCTTGGCTGCCCTGCTGCATGACATGGGGCACGTTCCTTTCGGACACACGCTGGAAGACGAAATGCCAATCATTCCAAAGCACGACGAGCCCTCAGTGGGAAACGCCGTGTCGCGAATGGAGAAAGCTGTTTCGGATGTGCTACACGATAGTGGAAACGATGAATATAGAGAGCCAGTGCTCCAAGTCCTATTGGCGATCGATGTAAGCAAAGACGATGATAAGCTGTCAAAACTCATTGAGCAGAAGAAAATCAATCCGGACTTCCTTGTCCTCGCTGACATTATTGGGAACACGATTTGTGCAGACCTCTTGGACTACATCAAGAGGGACCACATGATGACGGGGATCCACGCCACCTACGACAATCGAATTTTTCGATACTTCGGAGTGGGACAATATAAAGGGTTTAAGCGCGTTGTGCTCCATTTGGTGAGGCACGGACGCGTGAGAAATGATGCCCTTGCAGACCTGCTCGATATTCTAAAACTCCGTTACAACTTGTCAGACAAGGTCCTGTTTCATCCAAAGAAATGCTCCGCGGACGCAATGTTGATCCGGGCCGTCTCTGAAGCGGGCCTGACAGAGGCGGACCTCATGAGGTTTTCCGATGATGGACTGCTCGACAGTTTAACGGAGCAGCCGCTCATTCAAATGATTCGTCGTTGGAGTCTCTTTAAGCCAGTATTCGTGTGTGGCCTGGGGAATATTGCGACATACGATGAAACCAACAGCAAAGAGGATCTTATCCGCAAGCTACACAAGGATGCAGCGCTTAGAACGAGAATCGAGAAGAGAATCGAGGAGGAAGTTGGACTTCCAAAGGGGGAGACATCCGTTCTTATTTTCTGCCCGGCGCCCTATATGACCCTGAAACCCGTTCGGGCGCTGGTTCAGTGGAAGGACGGCACGATCCGTCGCCTGAACGAGATTAAAGAAGCGGACGATCCTGTGACCGTCGATCAGATAACTCTCCTACAGAGAATCTATCCCCAACTGTGGAAACTGTACCTCTTCGTGCACCCCAAGTTGCGCAAACGCGGCCATAGCATCCGAGAGAAATTCTGCGACATACTGGATGAGGACGCAGACTTGAGTGTTACATGTGATCCCGCCTTCCAGCATTACCTTGAGCTTAGCATTATGGCTTACACGGCAACAGAAGACCTTACTGACGAAATTAAGGACTCCTGTATAAGCACTGCAAAATCTTTGACTTCCGAAGTAAACTGGGTTGGTCCACCGTTTCCGCTGAAACCGCTCCTTGATAAACTCGACATCTCTGAGGTACGCGAAAGGCCGCTAAACGGTGATGCAAGGCTAGTCTACCGAGACGGCTATCTCGTAATCGAGGTCAACCCGCTGTTTCCGACAAACCGTCGTCGGCTCAGCGTTGCTCACGAACTCGGTCATCTCATCCTCAACCGATGCGCGGGACGTGATGTCCTCTGCGCTGATCACAGCGACCCCGTTTCGGAGAGATTGTGTGACCGCGTAGCTGGAGAATTGCTCGCTCCCGAATGGGCTGTCCGACGGTTCTTTGAAAGTACTCCTGCGCTCGCCCCCTGGCAGGAGTCAGTGCGGTGCTCGACGTTGCTCCGTGCAGCGAGGGCGTTCGGAATGTCGGTCGATGCCATGGCTTGTCGGGTGTTCCACGTTTTGGCGTTGGCTCCGAAAACCCTCGCTGTCGTTTGGCGATTTTCGCGAAACCCTAGCCGGGCTGAGTCTGAACCCGCATTGCGTATCTCTTCCGCATGGCATTCCATGCCCAATCGGTTTATCCCGTTGAATAAGACCGCCCCAGGTGATTCCGTAGCGGCGAGAGCATTCCGAGAGGAAGGCTTCTTTACTTCCCAAGAGGAGATGTGTCTCGGAGGACTCAAGGGCAGGTTCCTAGTAGAGGCCGGAGGGTTCGGGGGACAAGCGAGTCATCCCACCTCGCGAGGCGTGCTCTCTCTGATTACTTCTGCTAATTGAGGGTGGGTCCGAGGAGCATTTTGAATTGAACGTCCGCTTCTTGCCCGCTCATCCGCAAAGCTTGTAGACAAACCAGTTCTATCGGCGCATGCCTACTGGCCCAACTCCCTGCAACAAGTCTTAGTATTAGCCATCCGCGCTAGGGCATTCTCAATGATGGTATATGCCGCCGTGCAGGCTTCGTTCCAATATCTGCACCGCTTCGGAATCGAATGAGCGGAGTTGGCTACGCGCGAAGAGGCAACGCCATGACACTCACGTGCAGAAGACACTTCATCCAGCACGCGGCGTTCGCCGCCACGGCGCTTTCCGGTGGCCCGATCGGGCCCAAGTGACTGGGCACAATCTCAAAAGCCACAGGCGCTTCAGCTTCCCAACCGATTGAAAGATTTGGCTCCCCGGGCTAGATTCGAACTAGCAACCCTTCGGTTAACAGCCGAATGCTCTACCGTTGAGCTACCGGGGAATTCCGTCGAATTGATTTGATTCTACTACGCCGCCCGGCGGCCGCGCTAATCCCCTCTTCCGATTCCGAGCGCTCATCCCGATGGTCCCGAGGATCAGGCTGATGGTGGTTTACGGGCGCGCCATTCGTTTGCGGTGTTGATTCCGGGAATTTTTCTGTATTCTAAATGGGAGGTCCTAGGGAGGATCCGAATCGTCTGGAAGATTGGAGCTTGCGGAAAGGATGTGCAACATGAACGTTCATGCCGCGCATCGTGCGCTCAGAAACTTTTTGAATTTTGTCTTCACACTAGCATTTGCCGCGGGAGTTTTCGCGACCTTGGGCCTCGCCGGATGCGGCTCCTCGAAACCGGCGGCGCAGCAGCAGGCCCAGCAGCCGGCCGATGGGTCGAAGAGGTATCAGCTTGCCGGGCGCGTGGTTGCGGTGCAGCCGTCGAGCAATGAGGTGGTGGTTGACCACGGGGACATTCCGGGATTCATGATGGCCATGACGATGCCCTATCCGGTGAAGGACCCGAATCAGCTGAAGCCCCTCTCACCGGAAGATCAGATCAAGGCCGATGTGGTGGTCAACGGCAACGACGTGTACCTCGAAAATATTGTCGTCACCAAGAAAGCGGACCAAGCCAAGCCGTCCGCTGGGTCAAACGCCCCTGCCGCACCCTCCGACTCGAAGAAGGACTCACCCAAACTGTAACCAAAAGCGCGCCGCGGATTTCTTGTTCGGTGATTCGCGGCGCGCGTCGATCGCTTCATCCGCTGGCAGTGAACTTACTTTTTCTTTTCGGGTTCCGGTTTCCGTGACTCCTGCTCGCGCGGCTGGCTGCGCTCCGGCTGCGGCTCGGGCGCTCGCTCTTGCGGCCGCTGGGCCTGCGGCGGAGCGGCGTTTTGCGGCTTCTCAAATTGATGAGGCTGGTAGGTGCTTTCGTTGGCTCGCGCTGGCGGCGCCATCTTGACATTCGGGTTCGAAGGAGGGGGAGGAGCAAACGTCGGCCGCGCCGCCGGCTGGATTGGAACCGGAGGGTGGCCGGCGCGTCCGGACTGGACCGGCGGCGCCGTCGGCCCCGGCTCGGCGGTATTCACGGGCGGACGAGATTGATTTCCCTGCTGCTGTGGTTGCGCTGAGTTTACTGCCGGGCGCGATTGCTGCTGCGATTGCGACTGTTGCTGCTGTTGTGACTGCGGCTGCTGGAACGGCCGGAAACCGGGCGCTGGTTGTTGCTGCGTTTGTGGGACCGGGTTGCGTCCCTGCTGCCCGACCGGCCCTTGCGTACTTGCGGCGAACGAAGGCCGCTGCGCCGGCGGCGTTTGCTTGGCGACCACCTGGCGCTGCATCATGGCTTGCGGCGGGCGAACGGCCGCGGGCGCTCCTGCGCCCACGATGCTCTTCTGCACCGGCGCTACGGTGAAGTTGCGCTGCACCTCGGCGGTTTGAAGCTGTTGCGCGTTCACCCGCACCGTGGACGTGGCCACCGGACGCGCGTTGACGAACGTGTCGTGCGAAACGGCGGTGATGGCGGCCGTGTTGTTCTGGTGCATGTAAGTGATCTTGTTGACGGTCGTATTGTTTACTGTAAAATTCTTGTAGATATTCGTTACGTTCACGACGTTCACTGTCGTGTTCGTGATGTTGACGCGCTGCACGTAGCGCTCGCTCACGTGGTACGGCGGGACGTAGACTTCGCGCGGCCCCAGTGGGAACCACGCGACCCCGCCTCCGCCGCCGAAAGACATCGACGCCCCAAAGCGCGGACCGCCGACGAACACCACCAGCGCCGGCGCATACACGGGCCGCACGACCACCGGCCCCGGCACCCAGCACCACCTGCCCTCAAACTCCGCCCAGCGGCCGTAGTGAAACGGCGCGAAGCCCCAGGGCTCGTCTTCCACCCAGGTCCATCCCCACGGCGCAACCCATGCCCAGTGGCCGAAGCGGTACGGCGCCCAACCCACGGCGACGCGCGTCGGAAACCAGACGTATCCGTAATCGGGGATGCTCTGCCAATCACCGTTGTCGTCGAGGTCGTCGTACCCGGTTACGTCGCGGGAGACATAACGGGCGGAGCTGGAGTGGTCCTCACGATCGTCGCGTGAACGGCACCACTGATCAAAATCATCCGGACGGCCGGCTTGGCCACCGTCGTAGGTGAGCGAGTCGGTTCCAGTGAAAGTTGCCTGGTCGCCCGAGTCCATGTGGTACTCGCTGCCGCCGCCCGTGGCATCGCCTTCGCCTTCACGAACCGTGACAATGGTCGCGTTGCCGTTCGGATCGACGTCAACGCGGTACTCGCCGGGACGCTCGAGCGTGAAGGCAATGTTCGGCGTATCGATTTCAAACGCGTCACCGCCCTCGAGCCGGCGCACGTGAAAGCTCATCGATCCCTGCGCGAGCTGAATCTGGATGGTGCGGTCATCGAGGTTCAGGAAAGTGATGCCCGTTTCGCTGCCGATGCGAATGGACGTGCTGCCAATGTGCAGTTCGCCGCGCGAGTCTCGATCGGCCCAGAGATTGTCGCCGGTCGTCAGAGGACGATTGGGATTTGCCTGGACCCAATCGGTCTCGCCTCCCGGCTGAAACGAGATGGAGCCTTGAATGTAGTTGAGACGCGCCACGCGTCCAGGCGGATCATCATCGGCGCGCGCGGTCGTCGCCAGTGCAAAAAGAGATGCAGTAAACAGCGCCAGAGTGGAAAAAAGAAAAGCAGATTTTCGAGTCGACATTTGGTTCCTCCGACATCACAGTTCCGCGCCGCTGGGCTTCCGGTTGATTCTACTCTACTCCTACACCGTGGTCTGCAATCCACCTTTCCCGGTTTTCATGTTAGAGGCCAAGCTACTGCCCCCGGAATGCATTCCACTTTCCTCGCCACCACTCTCACTTCTTGAGGAGGACAGGAGGCCCTTTTGAGGGGGCCTCCTGACGGTGAGTGAGGTGAGGGGTGATACGGGGTGGAAACTCTTAGTGGTGATTGTGACCGCCGCCGGAGCCGCCGGACGAGCCGCCGCGCGACCCGCCTCCGGAGTTACCTCCGCTCGGCCTACTGCCCGAGGGTCCGCCGCCGCGAGAGCTACCGCTCGGAGCCGCGGGGTGAAATCCTCCGCCGCTGTTGCCTCCGAAACCGCCGCGCGCGGGAGGTGCGGAATAATTTCCGCCGCCACTCGGTGCGTGGCTGGGATACGACCCGCCGCCGTGCGGCGTCACGACCGGCTGATGCATGTCGAGAGTCGGTCGATTCGAGCCATAGCCGTTGAAATTTCCGCGCGGGTTGTTCGGGCTTTGATACTGGCGCGGTTGCTGCGCCGGCTGCTGGTAATTCGGCCTCGCTTGTGGTGATCCCTGGCCCTCAAAACCTCTGCCGTTGTTCGACGGCACGGATCGGGAGGGCGATGAGCCGCCAGATGGCGGCGTGAACGTGTGCCATCCCGGCCGTGAAGACTGAACAGGTGAACGCGATTCGGTCGAGGCCGGGCCGCGGTTGACGCTTGGGGAATTCTGCGGACCAAACCCTCGCGAAGTCGGTTGCCCGGGGTTCCCGGAGAAATTGCCGCCGCGATTGACATTGCCTGCGCCTGCGCCGGCCTGCCCTCCGGTATTCCCACGCGTATTGCTGCTGAAGAAGCGCTGGCTGGTCACCGGCCGGGACGGAATCGACCGCGGATTCGCCTGCCGCCCCGCCGGCTGGTAGCTCTCCCGTGAAGGAGACACGGGATTTGCGCCGGTCAGCACGCTGGCTTGACGGAATGTGGACGCCTCGACCCTTGATTGTTTTGTCGGCACGCGATCGCGGCCGAACTGGTTGCTCTGCATCGAGCTGAATCCGGAGCGAACGCGTATGTCGCTCGAGGCGCGTTCGATGTTCGAGTACGCTCCAGGCCCTCTGCGGAGCGGATCCAGGCCGCCGCGCTCATTATGGATATTGTAGACGTTCACCACGTTGACGCGATTGATGCCGCGGCCGTACCAGGGGAAGAACCGGTCGCCCGGCCCGCACGGCAGCCAGCCCACGGTGCCGAATCCGCCGCCGAAGCCAAACCCGACGCCGACGCCCCAGCCTCCACCGCCGAAACCGAAGAATGAGACATACGCCGGCGCCCACACCGGGTAATAGCCCGCATAAACTGGGCCTGGCCACCAGCCCCAGTTGCCGCCATAAACAAACCAGCGCCCATAGTGATACGGCGCCCAGCCCCAAGGCTCATACGAAACCCAAGTCCATCCATAGTAGGGTTCATACACCCAGCGACCGTCGCGGTACGGCACCCAGTCCGAGCCCTCATCGGGGAACCAAACTTGGCCGTAGTCCGGGACATCGTTCCAATGGCCGTGGTCGTCCAGATCCTGCGTTCCTGTGTAGTAGGGATTGGTGTTCTTCCAACTGTGTGCCCCTTCAATCGTCCGGTCGCGGTCGGAGTTCCACTTGTCCCAGTCGTCGCGTCCGGGCGCCCCGGAGACTTGATATTGCGCGTTGTCGGCGGTGCCTTGAATCGTAATGCGCTGATCGCGCTCGACGCGCGTGCTTCCCTGCGGCGTCGAAATCTCGGCAGAGCCTGTGCGGACATCCACAATCGTCTCGCCGTCGGAGTTAACCAGGATGCGGTAGCTGCCCTCACCCGTGGCCGGACGAATCGCGACGTTCGGCGTATCGATCTCAATGCTGGCCTGACTATTCCTAAGAACGTCGTAAGTGGCTAAGCCTTGCCCGATCTGTAGCTGCATCTGGCTGCGGGACATGGCCACGATGTTCGCAGTGGTCTGATCCGACAAGCGTAGTACGTTGCCGTAATCGAGCTGAATTTCCGCTCGCGCGTTCGGGCCGGTTGAAACATGGTCGCCGGGCACCACAGGCGTGTTCAATGTTGCTGCAGCCCAGTCGCTCGAACCGCTATGCTGAGTCGAAACGTCACCGTGCATGAAGCTAATGCGCCCCGCTCCGGAATCGTTCTGCTGCCCTTGCTCCTGAGGCGGCGGCCCACCTTGCGTCTGGCCAACGCCCTGATACTGCGGCGGAATTTCCATGGGCTGCTGCGAATCCGGTGGCGCGCTCTGAGCGCTGGCCGTGACGCCCATTCCCAGGAAGAGCGTACCCGCTGCCAGGACCGTCGCCAGCCTCCCGATTTTCGATCTCATGGCCTACCTCCACGAACTGCCCGGCCGACATGCCGCTCTCACTCGGTTAGAGTGGCTGCAGGGGAAGGGCCACACAATCTCAAATGTTGAATTTCAGATAAGCAACTGATATCACATGGGTTAGCGAACTCGCCTGATCGCAGACGACATTGCAAGGTGCGGCAGTTTTGGTTGTTCCCGCGCATGGGTGGTGGATTTCAGCCATGCGGGCATCCGCGAAGCGACCGCAGGGACGATGAGCTAGCTTTCAGCGTCTGCAGGATCGGGCACGCCCAGTTTTGAGAGGCGGTAGCGTAGCGCGTTGCGGGAGAGGCCGAGGGCGCGGGCGGCTTGGCTCTTGTTGCCGTTGGCGGCGCGCAGGGCTTCGCGGATGGCTTCGTCTTCCCATTGTTCGAGGGTGACGCCGGCGGGGAGGACATAGGGGGAACCGGCCGCGGAGGATGGCGGGCGCTTCGCGGGGTCGTCGAGATAGATGTCGGCTGCGTCGAGGATTGTCCCCGCGGAAAGAGCGACGCCACGCTCGATGATGTTCTGCAGCTCGCGGATGTTTCCGGGCCAGTGATAGCTCATCAGGCGCTTCATCGCTTCGGGCGTGATGGCGGTGATATTTTTTCCCGATTCCTTGGCGTAGCGCGCCAGGAAAAAACTGGCGAGCGCGGGGATGTCTTCCGGGTGATCGCGCAGCGGCGGAATGTCGATAGCCACAACGTTCAGGCGGTAGTAGAGGTCCTCGCGAAACGTGCCCTCTTCGAGCGCGGCGCGCAGGTCGCGATTCGTCGCGGCGACGAGGCGAACGTCCACCTTGAGCGTTTTCGTTCCGCCCAGGCGCTCGAATTCGCGGTCCTGCAGGACGCGCAGGAGTTTCACCTGAATCGCGCCGGGCACGTCGCCGATTTCGTCGAGGAACAGTGTGCCCTTGTCGGCTAGCTCGAATTTCCCGGGCTTGCTTCCGGTGGCGCCCGAGAACGCGCCTTTGTCATATCCGAAGAGCTCGCTCTCCAGAAGATTTTCGGGAATCGCCGTGCTGTTGATTTTTATGAAAGGGCCGGAAGACCGTTGCGAGTGCTGGTGAATGGCGCGCGCGATCAAATCTTTTCCCACGCCGCTTTCGCCGCCGACGAGCACGGTGGAATTCGTGGGCGCGACGCGCTCGACGAGCGCCAGCACGGCCTGCATTTTGTCGCTCTGCGCGACGATATTGTCATAGGCGTAGCGGCGGCCGAGCGCTTCGCGCAGCGAGCGATTTTCCTCACGCAGGCGGTGCGAGTCGAGCTCCTTGCGAATCACCATCACGAGCTCGTCGAACGAAAACGGCTTCGTGACGTAATTGCTCGCGCCGACTTTCATCGCTTCGACCGCCGATTCGACAGTGCCGTACGCCGTCATCACCACCACGGGCAGCGCGGCGTTGGCCCGCTTCACGGCTTGCAGGAATTCCAGGCCGCTCATTCCCGGCAGGCGCAAATCGGTGACGACCAGGTCCGGCTTTTCACGCACGAGAAGCTGAAGCCCTGTTTCCGCGTCCGGCGCCGAGTGAACGAGGAAACCTTCTTCTCCAAGCTGCAGCTCGACGAGGCGCCGCATCTTGGCTTCGTCTTCCACCACCAGAATCGCCGGTTTTTCGTTGCGCGCGTTCATGGGTTGCTGGACGCCCATTCTGCCAGTCCCCGCGCCCGGAAGTGAAGCTGCAAATCGCGGTTGCTGTAGAATCTCGTGGGGGAGCGTGAATGAGCGGAGACCTTTTGGGTAAGACGGCGATTGTTACGGGAGCGGGGCGCGGCCTGGGCCGTTCCATGGCGCTGGGCCTGGCGCGCGCCGGTGCGAATGTGGCGATCACCGCGGCGCGCAACCGCGGCGAAATCGATCAAGTGGCGCAAGATGCGGCGAAAATTCCGGGAGCGGGCGCGATTCGGCCGATCATCGCGGATGCGGCAAATGAAGAAGACGCGCGACGCGTGGTGAGCGAGGCGCTGCGCGAATTCAGTGGCGTGCACATCCTCGTGAACAACGCGGGGCGCGGCATGCGCTGCGTGAGCGAGAAATTTTTCGATACGCCCACGAAATTCTGGGAAACCGACCCCGCCGTGTGGAAAATGATCGTGGACACAAACGTCAACGGCCCGTTCCTAATGGCCCGCGCCGCCGCCCCGCACATGATGAAGCAGCGCTGGGGCCGCATCATCAACATCTCGATCAACCACGAAACGATGCGCCGCCCCGGCTTTTCGCCCTACGGCCCGTCGAAGGCCGCGCTCGAGTCCGAGACAATCATCTGGGCGCAGGACCTCGCCGGCACCGGCGTGACCGTGAACGCGCTCCTACCCGGCGGCGCCACCAACACCGGCATGGTCCCGCAAGACATTCCCGCGCATCTCCGCGAGAAGCTGCTCCACCCGGACGTCATGATTCCGCCGCTGCTGTGGCTCGTTTCGGAAGCGGCGGGCGGCGTGACAGGGATCCGCTTCGTCGCGAATCTGTGGGACGCCGCGCTGCCGCCCGAACAATCCGCCGAAAAATCGCGAATGGCCGCGGGCTGGACGGCGTAGAAGCCTTAGCGTCCACCAAAGAATTTGCAGTCATTCCGGGGAGAGGCCGAGGCGCCGCCGTCATCCGTTGAAAATGTACCAAGTGGGTAGTATCCTTCGGCAGTTATCTGGAGGCACCGGATGAACCGCACTTGCCGGGTTGTGCTTGTCGCAACGCTTCTGGCCAGCTTTCAATCCGCCAGAGCCAAGGATGACAAATGGGTTGAGGCGCACAGCCCGAATTTCATCGTGGTCAGCGACGGGAGCGCTCAGCAAGCCCGTAATACCGCGATCCAATTTGAGCAGATTCGCGAGCTATTTCAGCAATCGCTCGTTGCGGCGAAAGGCCTTCCCACACCCGTAATTACAATCCTGGCTGCGAAAGATGAATCCACACTGCGGTCGCTGCTTCCGGAGTACTGGGAGACGAAAGGGCACGCGCATCCCGCAGGAATCTTCCTCGATTCCGTTTACCAACTTCAGATCGCGGTCCTGCTTTCGGGAGAAGGCGACAATCCCTACGAATCCATCTACCATGAATACTATCACTCGCTGACGATGCCCTATTTCCCGGGAATGCCCGTCTGGATTTCGGAGGGAATGGCAGACCTTTTCGGGAACTCGAAGATCCAGGGCAAGACCGCGTCCCTCGGGGTCGCCAACCCAGCCTTGATTCAGTTGGTTCGCCGCGAGCCGTTGATTCCGCTTTCTGTGCTGTTTCGGGTGGATCACGCATCGCCGTACTACAACGAAAGCGGGAAGATTTCCATTTTTTACGCGGAATCTTGGGCCTTGGTCCACTATCTGATGGTGGGAGACAACGGCGCGCGCCGGCAACAACTGGTCACCTACCTAGACTCTTTGTCCCATGGCGCGAGCCAGGACGAAGCGGCCGCGAAAGCGTTCGGCGACCTGGGAAGGTTGCAGAAACAGCTGGAGTCCTACGTCGCTGGCAGCACTTTTTATGAATTCCATACCGCCGCTCCCGGCAAGATTCCCGAGAACGAAGTGAAGGTTCGAAATCTCTCTGACGCCGAGACTGCCGCGTATCGGGGCGGGTTCCTCGCTCTCCATCGGCGATTCGCGGAGGCCGAGCCGCTTCTGAAGGAAGCGTCTCGGACGGATCCTAGCCTTGCCCCGCCCTGGCAGGGCCTGGCGGTTTTGTACTTTGAGCAAAAGCAACTGCCCGAGGAACGAGCCGCCCTCGACGCGGCTATTGGTCTGGACCCTAACAATGCCCTCACTCGCTTTCTCCGGGCCCAGCTTGAAACCCGGGGCGCGGATTCGCAACTTCGAGAGTCCGAGATCGAAGCGGATCTTCGGGCTGCCATTGCTGCGAATGCGAATTTCGCTCCGCCTTATAGTTTGCTCGCCACGCGTCTCGCGGCGACGGGCCAGCGTTTGCCGGAAGCCTTCGAGCTAGCGAAGAATGCCGTCGAACTGGAACCAGGGGTCAGCGCGTATCAGTTGGTGTTGGCTGAGGTCCTGGCAAGAGCGCGCCGGTACGATAACGCAGAGGAGGTTGCGAACCGGTTGGAGGCCAGCGCTCTCGATCCCGCGGCGAAACAAAACGCCGCCCAGCTCAAGAACTACATTCAAGATCTCAAGAACGCAGACGCGAGGAGAGATCAGGTTCAAGCCGCGCCGAATTCCGCACGGGGCGGGTTCAATGCGGCGACAAACTCCACCGAACCCAAAACGACGACGCAGCAACCACCCGTTGACGACGGGAAGCGCAGAGTGGAAGGCGCCGTGACGGACGTGCAGTGCGAGGCCCAAGAAATGGTCATTACCGTCGCAACCTCAGACGGACCCGTTAAGCTTCATTCCGTCGACAACACGAAGATCGATTTCATAAGCGACGCGCCGATCAAGTCGGAGTCCTTTTGGCCTTGCACCGCGTTGCAGGGACGGAACGTGAAGGTAAAGTTTTTCCCGTCGGCTAAGAATTCGAAGGAATCGTATCTAGGGGAGATAACGAACGTTGAGATCAGGAGGTAAGCGTCCGAATCGGGCACGGCAGGAGGCAAGAGAGATTCCCAGCCGGGCTTGAAAATACTCCTGCCTGCGCATTTGGTTGATGCCCGCAACGCCGATTTCTTGGCACGCTGTGCTATCCTCCCGCCGGAGTAGTTTCAGACAAGAGTTCTTTGTGCTTCAAAGGGTGATCGCCTATGGTTCCTGCGCTACTGGTTGTGCACATCTTCGGGATCGTATTCTGGGTCAGCGGCCTGCTCGTCACCTCGATGGCGCTGACGCGCCACACGCAGGAAAGCTCGCCGGAAGCGCGGCAGGCGCTCGCGCGCCTGGAGCGCATCTACCTGCGTGGCCTCGCCGATCCCGGCGCGCTGCTCGTCATTCTCGCCGGCATCAGCCTGATCATGACCAAGCCGTCGTACTACCTTCACGCGCCGTGGCTGCACATCAAGCTCACTTTCGTGCTGCTGCTGATCGGGCTGCACGGAATGATCGCGGTGAGGAGCAAGCGCTTCGCCAGCGGACAAATCACGATGCAGCGAAGCGAAGCCAGAATGCTGGTGATCTTCGCGCTGCTGATTTTTCTATCGATACTCATCGCCACGCTGGTAGGCCAGGTTTATTTGACTTGATACGGCGGCGCGCGGGCACCGCGACCCACCTCCGCCGCGTGCCACGTTAGGCTGGATTCCGCTGTATCTCGGACACTCGCTTGAAACCTGCGGGAACTTCAAAGAGCGCCGGATCGTAAACCGCTCTCTCAAGCCTGACGTGGGTTTCATCCTTCCCCTCCGTTTGGCTCATGGTTCCGTCGGGCGATGTGTAGCTGTTCCGGGAAGTGCGGATTTCCTCGAGCGCGAATCCTGTTTCGGCCTCGCCGATATCGATAAACTCAGGTATCTCCGGCGGGTTTTCCTTGCCCGGTGAGCTTGTAGAAACATAGCTATGAGCCCGGCGCCCTTGTGCCGGCTTGCCATTCGGCCAATTGGGCGGGTAGATGGTTGGGCGAAATTGCGGCTCGAGATCAATGTACCAGGCGTCCGTAACCGATTCTTGCGCCTCTCGGCGGGAGCCTTCCAGCGGAATTTCCTTTCGCGTTGTGATCACATGCCTGGCAACGTATCCGAAAAGTTCTTTGCGCTCGCCGGTGTCCTTGGTTGTGGTTTCGATTCGAAATGTCGGCTTCGCGGACTGCGCCGCTGACGGCATCTTGAGTCCGAGAGCTTCCATTTGCTCCTTGGTCAGCGGCCGCGGCTTCTCCGGCGGGTAAGACCTCGCAACGTACTGGGAGGCGTCCAGATTCAATTCGAACGTCTTGCCGCGGTCCGGCCTCACAATGATGGCAGTTCGCGGACCGTACACTCGTTCCGATGAGCCATCCGGCTTTGCCCGTCCACTGGAAGACCGCCCGGGTTCCCACCGCCGCCATTCTCCTTGAATGTAGAAAACGTCCGGATCGCGGTCGAAATCCTGGCCTGAGTAGCGGACCATCGTTGTGCGGCGAATGGTCGTGATCTTGATGCCGGAGGAATCCCCGGCGGGTGTGGCCTGCGCTGGGGCGACAGACTCTGCGTCTTGTTCGTCGCGGGCTGACTTCCTCCAGCACGAAGGCCAACCGAGAGCACGAGGAATACTCACGACTATCGCGGCCAGCCCTGTCATGAAACCCAGGAATGTTCTACGTCGGAGTCCCATGCGGCACATCCTTAAACGGGGGTTACCTTGTGAGATAGTCGCACGAACGCCAAGGCTAAGTCGAGTGCCGCAGTCCACGGACCGCCGACCCATGAAAATGCTCAATGCTGGTCCATCCTTGACCCCCCTTCCTGCCTCGATTACACTTTACGTTTTGATCCGGTCCGATTGACCGGACTGAGGGGGAGAGCTCTTTGCCGAAACGCACGTTTCAACCGAAAGTGCGCCGCCGCCACAAGACCCACGGATTCCGCGCGCGCATGAAGACCAAAGGGGGCCGCAAGGTGCTGGCGGCCCGACGCAGAAAAGGACGCCATCGTCTCACGCCCATCTAGAGAACCGGACTTGCCTGCGGATGCAGGCCCGCCTGCCGGACGGGCGGGCGAACCGCGGCTTGGGTTTCCCCGCGCCATGCGCCTCTTGAAGCGAGTGGAATATGAGGCGGTGTATGGCGCCGGCCAGCGGCGATCGAGCTCTCAGTTTTCCGTTTTCTTCCGCGCCCAATCCGCGCCGTTGAAAGAAGCCACCGGTCGGAACCCTGCGCATCCGGGTTCCTCCGCCGAAGCGCCTGAATCGCAGGGAGCGGCCGAGGCATCCGGAACATCTGAAAGATCAGCTGAAAGATCGGGCGCCGCCCGCGCCAGCCGGTTCGGGATCAGCGTAAAAAAGGCCCTGGGCGGCGCTGTGATTCGCAACCGCATTCGACGCCGCATCCGCGAAATTTTGCGGCGCAACAGGACGGAGATTCCCACGGGATGGGACATAGTGATTCATCCGCGAAGCTCGGTGGCTCGGGCGGGGTTCGCGCCGCTCGAAGCGGAACTGGTGCGCCTGCTGCGCGGGATTCAGAATTCCGCGCCCAAGGCGAAGGCATGAGCCGGCCGGCGCGCGCGCTGCTGTTCCTGGTGCGCGTGTACCAGGCGTTTTTCTCGGCGCTGATGCCGAGCGCCTGCAAATTCTATCCGTCGTGCTCCCACTATGCTGCGGATGCGGTGCGCATTCACGGGGCGCGGCGAGGCGCGTGGCTCGCACTGCGGCGCGTGCTGCGTTGCCACCCGTTTACCCGCGGCGGGGTGGACCTAGTTCCCGACGCCGACGATGCTTCCCCCGAGGCTCGCACCCCTGTTGCTCCTGGATCGGAAACCCCACAGGCTGAAGCCTGCGCCACTGGAGAGGCTCAGTCGTGAGCGAACGCAAAGAGATGTCGATGGAGCTGCGCGCGCTCCTGGCCACCGTTCTTTGCCTGGTGGTGCTGGGCGGGTGGGAGTATTTTTTCAAGCCGCCGCAGCCGCCGGTTTCCGCTCCGCCCGCGGCAGTCAATTCGACAGCGTCGGCGCAATCCTCCACCGCGCCTTCAGCTTCCGCGCCGAGCGCCGCAAAACCTGCAGCGCCTCCTCCTGCCCCAGTCACCCTGCACGCCGCCACCGCCGAGAGCTCCATCGTCGTTGAGAGCGATCTCTACCACGTGGAAATTTCCAACCGCGGCGGCACGGTGCGAAGCTGGCAGCTCAAGCGCTTCACCGACGATCACAAGCCGCCGCGCACGCTGGACCTCGTTCACGCCGAGGCCGCGCAGGCCTCCGGCGAATGGCCGTTCGCTCTGGCGCTCGACGATCCCCAGCAGGAAACAGCCGCCAACAACGCACTGTTCGAAGTTACGTCGGGCGGCAAGATTCCCCTGCCCGGCTCGGTTTTGCAGGCCCCGGCGGAGATCGACCTCGCCTGGAGCGACGGCCACCTCGAAATCACGAAACAACTGAAATTCGATCCGTCCTACGTCGTGGAGGAGAAAACGACCGCGCGATTGGACGGAATGCCGCTGCGCAACAGCCTGATCTGGTCCGGCGGATTCGGCGACATCACGGCGTATCGGGCGGCCGCGCAGACGCAGGTCTTCACCAGCGGCGGCGGGAAACTCAATACGCTGGCGGCGAAGAATCTCGGCAAGTCCGGGCAGAATACGGTTCGCGCAATCATTCCAGGCACATTCGATTACGCCGGGGTCGAGGATCTCTATTTTGCGGCGGCGGTGATTCCGCCCTTCACCTCGCGTGGCGATTTGGCCGACGTGCCTTTCACGGTGACCGGCTGGACGTACCAGCACCAGGCCCTCGTCGATGGCAAATCTGAAACGGAGGTCGTGCCGCAAATGGCCGTGGGCCTCGCCTCGCCCGGGCCGGTGGATGCGCGCGTGTACGTGGGCCCCAAGAGCATTGACGGATTGAAAGCTGTGCGCCCGCCGCTGAACGCCTTGGTGCAATTCGGATGGTGGGGCTTCATCGCCGAGCCGCTCTTTTATTCGCTGATGTGGCTGCACCGGTACATCAGCAACTACGGCTGGGCCATTGTGGTGATCACCATCGCCATCAATATGGTGCTCTTTCCGCTGAAAGTGAAGAGCATGCGCGCCATGCAGAAAATGCAGAAGGTCGCGCCGGAAATCAAGACCATTCAGGATCGTTACAAGAAGTATTCGATGCGGGACCCGCGCAAGGCCGAGATGAACAAGGAAGTCATGGCCGTGTACTCGCGCGAGGGAATCAATCCGCTCGGCAGTTGCTGGCCCATGATCATTCAGTTTCCGATCTGGCTGGGGCTGTATCGCATGCTGGCGAATTCGATTGAGCTGAGGCATGCGCCATGGATGTGGTGGATTCGCGATCTCTCGGCGCACGATTCTTACTATATTTTGCCCGTCATCATGGCCGTCTCGATGTACTTCATGCAGAAAATGACGCCAACCCCCGGGATGGACCCGGCGCAGGCGCGGATGATGGCCGTGACGCCGCTCATTTTCGGATTCATGTTTGCGCTCTATCCCAGTGGATTATCGCTCTATATCCTGACGAGCAATATTGTCGGAATCGGCCAGCAGTGGTATCTCTATCGCACCGCGCCACCGCCGCCCAAGCCGTCGCGCGGCCCCGGTAAGAAGAAATAGCGATCACGCCGAGTATCGCGCGAGGAGTTCTCTTGACGCCTTTGATCCGCCCCAACCTGATCGTCGATGGAAAACTGGACCATGCGGTTGTGTCCGCGGAGCTGCGCCGCGCGGTCGACATGCTGCTGCAGAAGAGCCGCTTCCAGCTCACGTATGAAATTCGCACCATGGGGCCCGCCGCCGCGAAAGAGCTGGAGAATCCGGAGATCGTTGTCGAGTTCAAAGGCCGCGATCAGGATCTCCTGCTCGACCACAACGCGGAGCTTTTGCTCGCTCTCGAACACATCGCGCTACGGTGCCTTTGGCTCGATCCGCAATTTTACGGCCGCATCCGGTTTGACGCTGCGGGCTATCGCGGCATTCGCATTCAGGAGCTGAAACTCTCCGCGCGCGTCGCGGCGGATCGTGTCCGCGAGACGCACACACCGTTTCGGTTCAACGCGATGTCTTCGCGAGAGCGGCGCATTCTGCATCTGGTTCTGAAGGAAGAGTCCGGGGTGCGCAGCGAGAGCGAAGGCTCAGGCGAAGAACGGCAAGTGATTGTTTATCCGGCTTGAGAATTGTGGGTCGCGGCTTCAGCCGTGACATCTCGGCTCGAAATGCTGTCGGCTTCAGCCGCTGGCTCTTGGGTTTCTAACGGCCCCGTTCGACGCAACTATTCCGGTTCTCTGAATCCGTGGGACAACACGTTTCCCTGCGCGTCAAAAATAATTTCAAATGTGAATCCCGCCCGTCCCGCACGCGAGCCTGCGATTCTGGTTGAATTTTTTGGATCGCCTGCGGCAAACGGGTCTCGCTCGCGGAAAAAGCGTACGTCGGAAATGTCGATCGCGGTTTCGTTGTCGTCCCGGTGCTCGACGCGCCAAACGGGAAAGCGCGCGAACCAGAGATAGGTTTGAACGTCGCGCAACTGCATCACCCTCTCGAGAAACGGTAGGGACTGCGCGTCTGCGTACAGCCGCGTGCCCTCACGACGGCCGCTCGGTTCGTAGAACGTGGTGCGCCAGACGCCATCCTTCGTGTTTACCAGCCCAACCCAATGCGTCAGCGTCGGAGGCAGAGGAAGCGCCGCCAGGCTCTCGACTTGCAAGTGCTCTTCGGCCGCGAACTTTTGCGCATCTGCAAGCGCCTTGTGATGGGCCGCGGCCGCGAGACCGATGTAGATGCACAGCAAGGCCAGGCCCGCGCGGCACCATCCAGCCCGGGTCCATCCGAAGCCTCTGGCATTGGCGCTTGTCGCCGGCAGAAAAATAAGGATCGCGAAGATGGCGCTTGCGACGCCCGCCACCGCGAGCGGGAATCCATACCCGGTGACTCGCGCGAACTGAAACGCACCTAGGGCGCCTGCGGAGAGAACGGCCCAAATGCCGGCCGCGCGCGGCTTGAACCGTGCCGGCTCGCGGTAGCACCACGCCACCATCTGCGGGACTAGGGCGATGGCTGTGAGCGTCAAATCCAGTATGAAAATCCAGTCCCAGGCGGGACGCGAATACGTGATCGGGCTCCAAACCATCGTGCCGAAGTTGGTGACGAGGTCGAGAAAAATGTGCGTCGCGATTCCCGCGGCGAAGGTCAGGTACAGCAAGCCAAAAGGCGGCGATTTCCACTTGAGCCAGCGCGCGAGTGGAATCGCGAGAGCTGCCAATATCAGCGCCCAAATCGGCAGAACGACCGCGGAGTGCGTGGCGTTGCGGTGCCACTCCATAATCGCCAGGGGATTGTGCGCCAGCGGGCCGGCGAAAATATCGATGTCCGGAAAGATCGCGCCCAAAGTGCAGGCCGCAATCGCAACACGCGCCGTGGGCGAGCTGAGCGCGCCGTGTGCGTCGGCGACGCCTGCGACGGCCGGCGTGTCCGTGCCGGCAAAGAGCGCCTTGCCCACCAGCGCGCCCACAATTCCGTGTGTGATTGTATCCATGCGCGGGCTTTCTTTGCCGTTTCGAGGACGGGAACGGAAATCACACGCGCCGCCGTCGCGGGCGGTTTCGTTACTGGCCGCCGCCGCGAATGGGAATCGTCAATGGCTTGGCGGTCTCCGACGCCGCAAGCATGTGGCACTGCCCGTCGAAGATTCCCCCCGGCTCAATCACGAGGCACGGCGAATGAATTTCGCCTGTGACGACGCCCTTGGCCTGGATTTCCACGCGCCCCTTGGCCATGATGACGCCATCGAATTTTCCGGCGATCACCACGTGATTTCCTTCAATTTGCCCTTCGACGCGGGCGCCTTCGCCAAGAACCAGGCTGTGACTGGAAATGACGTTGCCCTTCAGTTGGGCATCGATACGAAATACGCCGGACGCCTCGAGGGTGCCCTCAAACTTCACGCCCTTATCGAGGAAGCCTGTGAATTCGTGTTCCTGGGCATCCTTATCGCGGCCCTTTGAGCGCCATTGCATCGTATGTTCCTCGCGAAAACGGAATATGACTCGGTGGGATGATGGTAACCGAATACCGGCAGTTCAACGTTCAAGAAATCGGGAACGCGTGACGTAGTGAACACGTTAAAACGCGCAGTGCCTTTCGCATTGCATTACTACTACAATTGTAGTATTAGACCATCAGGCGTTCGTATAATCCGTTCAGTTGTTCCTCGTCATAGAACTCCAGGCTCAATTGCCCGGGGCGACCTTTCGTCGGCATCTGCAAGGTGACTCGCGTTCCGAGATGCTGCTGCAGTTCGTCCAACGCGGCTTGGCGATTCGGATCGGGAGTTTCCGCCCCCAATTGTGATCGGCGTCCGCGGGATCTCCGTGTTGCCAGACGCTCCAGCTGCCTAACGGTCAGCTTTCCGCGTGAAGCTTTGAGAGCTAGATCATTGCGCAGCTTTGAGTCTTCGATGGCTAGAAGAGCGCGGCCGTGGCCGGCTGTGATCTTGCCTTCTTCAATCCACAATAAAAGGGGAGCATCAAGCGAAAGCAGGCGCACGGAATTCGCGACGGTGACGCGATCCTTCCCCGTTCGCGAGGCCACTTCTTCCTGGGTCAGGTGAAATTCTTCCATCAGGCGGTCAAAGGCGCGTGCCTGTTCAATCGGATTCAGGTCCTCGCGCTGAATGTTTTCTACGAGCGTCAGCTCCAAGGCTTGCTCATCGCTGACTTCTCGCGTCACCACCGGGACGCGCAAGAGCTGCGCGCGTTGCGCCGCGCGCCACCTGCGCTCCCCGGCAATCAGTTGGTAGCGCGAACCGATTCTGCGCACGACGAGCGGCTGGATAATTCCGCTGGCGCGAATGGATTGCGCCAATTCCTCGAGCGCGGACTCCGCAAATCGCGTTCGCGGCTGGTAGGGGCTCGGATCGATCAAGTCGATATCGAGTTGAAGCGGGCCACCGGTGGCGATTTGGGCAGGAGCCGCTGCCGCCCCCGCGCCGCCCAAAGTCGCCGGGGCAGCCGCCACGGAAGCCACTTCAGGCTCACGAATCAGAGCCCCCAGCCCCCTTCCCAATGCGTTTCTGGCCATTTGAGATGACCTCCTTTGCAAGGTTGGTATAAGCTTCGGCACCTCTACTATGAATGTCGTAGAAGTGAATAGGCTTCCCGTGGCTAGGTGCCTCCGCCAAGCGGACGTTCCGAGGGATGACAGACTCGAAGATCTGGCTCCCAAAAAAGCTGCGGAGGTCGGAAGCCACCTGCTTGGATAGCGTGGTGCGCTCATCGTACATCGTGAGTAGAATCCCTTCGATCGCGAGGGTCGGATTCAACGTGCGACGGATTCGCATCAGTGTGTCGAGCAGTTCCGAAACGCCCTCCAGCGCCAAGTATTCGCATTGAATCGGGACGAGTACCGAGTCCGCAGCCGTCAGGGCGTTCAGTGTCAGAAGGTCGAGCGCCGGCGGGCAATCCATTATTATGAAAGCATAGTTGTCCTTTATCTGCTGAATCAAGTTTCTCAGTTGATATTCTCGATTGACGGCGGAAACGAGCTCCACTCCCGCTCCGACGAGATTCTTGTCCGAGGGTAGCAACTCGAGCCCGTCGATCTGCGTCTTCAGGATGACTCGCTCGAGCGGTTCGCCGAGGATCAGAGCATTATAAAGTGTGCGCCTGGCCGGATCTTTGGGAAAACCGATTCCGGCCGTGGTGTTCCCTTGCGGATCACAGTCAATTAATAGAGTATGCTGCTCGGAGATGGCGAGAGACGCCGCGAGATTGATGGCGGTCGTCGTTTTCCCGACACCGCCTTTTTGATTGGCGATCGCGATCAGGCGTCCCAAGTTTAGACGAAAACCTCCAAGGCGCGGAATCTAACACATGCATCTCGAGAGATGCAAATTGTTTCACGTGGAACATAGCAACGTTCGGCGGCACTGCGTCCGGGTTGGAGAGAAAAGCGGAAGTCAAGTAACCGTGGCCTTATGCGATCCTGAGGATCGCGCCCTGGCGTAGGGTCAACTGAGCTTCTGCAGCATCAAGTCGGGGGGATGATTGTTCCACGTGCAACATATAGGTCAGGCGACCTCGATGCACGACCGCTTCAGTGAGCGCCCTCGGGGACTTCTTTGGGGCGGCCAATCAATATGTATCGTCTTTGCGATTCGGGTATGCGTGCGGCCGGCTGCCAAATCCACGCCGGGTTGCTAGAAATTCTCGTTGAGTCATCGGCTCCGACCCAAAGTGCGACGTGGCCGCGGTGTGTCAACGAATTCTTGGACCAACGCAGCAGCTCCTTGAATTCACCCACAGCGCGTGCGGTGATCACATTTGCCTCGATATTCTGCGTCCGTATCTCCTCAAACCGCTCTGTGCGAATTTCGACGTCAAGGAATTCCAATGCGCGAACAACCTCTGAAAGGAAAGCCCCCTTTTTCTTGTTCGACTCGATCAGAGTCAATCGAATGCTCGGCTCAGCGATCTTGAGTGCCAGGCCCGGAAAACCTGCCCCTGTTCCAATGTCGACCAGCCGACAGTTTTCCACAGCCAGAACTTTTGTCAAGAAAGCAGATTCCCCAACGTGGCGCCCCACAATTTCGATGGGGTTTGTGACGGCAGTGAGGCTGACAACACGATTCCATTTCAGCAACAGCTCGATATAGGCACCAATCAGAGCCGATTGTTTTTCGGTAGGCGCAAATCCGTAAGGCTCCAGCGTGCTGCGGATCTCGTTCACTCCAATGCTGGCGGACTTAGATTGCATTCTGTTCGGCCTTCCGAAGAAGTCGGGATGCATAAATTCCGATTGTCAGGTCCATACCGATATGCGCCGCCATGGCTGGAATCAAGCTCCCGGTCCAGACTCGGGTGAAAGCAAAGATCAGTCCTACTACAAATGTAGTTATAATTCCCCTTCTTCCTTGATAGGCGTGAGCCACAGAAAACCAAGCCGACGAAAGGACCGCCGCGATTTCATTCGGCGGCAAGTAATTCACGGTGATCCGAACGAAGGCCATGAAAACAAAACCTCGATAGATGAACTCTTCGGAAAGACCCGCCGTACACGCGAGCACAGCATACACAAGCGTCTCCGTTCCGGTTCGGGGCATGATCTTCTCCGAAATCGCAAAGAGCGAGCCACGCTTTCCCTCTGGAAGCTGCGTAATCTTCCGCAGGCCGAAAACCTGGTTGACGCAGAGAATGCCGGTCAGACCCGCACCCAGCCAGGCGATACGCGCCGGATTGGCAACTGACAGGCCGAGTTCGTTAGGATCCACGGACCGTCTGGCAGAAAGCAGGGCAATCGCTGCGACAATCAGCCACTGAAGCATGATGGTTGATCCATACAGCTTTAGACGGTCAGCGGAGGTCAGCTGAGGCTTGGCGAGCAACAGCCGCATTCTTCGAGCGCCGCGCCAAGGCACGATGACGCCAAGAAACAGAAGAACCAGCACGAAGTCCCAGGGAATGAAGAAGGAATTCACAGCTGCCGATCAGACCACGACTCCGGCGGACAGCGCAAGGGATCGATGGGCGGCGCGCGATCAGGCAGCCGTGCGCGAGGCTCGGCCCAGCGGAGGAGTCAGTCCCACGGCGGCACGCAGAATACGCTCGGCCTCGGCGGGATCCGGCGGGCAGACGATATAGTCAAACGCGCCGGCGTCCAGCGCCTTGATGTACGCGTCCCAGTCGGCCAAGTGAGAAACGACGATCACCGGAATTCCACGCGTCGCAGCCGCCAAAACGCGAACCGCCATTCGGAGATTGCAATCCGGCAAGTCGTCCGCGCAGAGCACGACCCGAAACGTCTGCTTGTCGACTTGAGCGCGGGCGTCCGACAGCGAAGCGCACGCGAACGATTGCATTCCAAGATTTCCGGCGATTTCGGCAAGTTTTGCGCAGTACGCCGGATCGGAAGACGCGATGAGAACCTGGCAGGAATCGAACACTCTCACCTCCCGTCGGCAACTTGGCCTAAATTCAAGAGAGGAATCTGGATGGGCAGAGTATACTCCCGCCCGCGCGGTTGGCAAGCCGCTCTGCGGCTTGATTCAACAGGCGCCGGGCAAATCCGCGCAGGCGCAACGTATGAGCGACAACAAGCACCATGGCCTGGCATCACCTTCCCAAGCAGCGCGTGCTAGCGAGTCGCGAAAGGTGGGGCTTGCGCGAGCGCTGTCGAAGCTGGGTTTTTGCTCGCGCTCACGCGCGGCAGAGCTGATCCGCGCAGGCCGCGTCCGTTTGAACGGCGCGACGCGCCGCGATCCCGAGGCGCCCGTGCATCTCGAGCGCGACCAGATCGACGTGGACGGGAATCCAGTTGAATTCGGCGTACGTATTTACTTAGTATTAAATAAGCCACAAGGCCTCGTCACCACCGCCACCGACGACAAAGGCCGCGAGACGATCTACTCTCTTCTCGACAAAGGCTTGCCCTGGATCGGCCCCGTCGGCAGGCTGGACAAGGCGAGCGAGGGCCTGCTGCTGCTCACCAACGATACAGAGTGGGCGGCTCGAATCTCCGATCCGGAATCGCATCTGAGCAAGACGTATCACGTGCAAGTGCGCGGCGCGAGCGATGAAATACCAATTGATAAATTATTGCAGGGAGTTTCCGCCGACCAGGGATTGTTGCGCGCCAAGAACGCCCGCATTTTGCGCGCCGGGGAGAAGAATACCTGGCTCGAGATCGTGCTCGACGAGGGCAAGAACCGTCACATCCGCCGCATGTTGGACGCCCTCGGGATCGAGGTGCTTCGGCTCGTTCGAGTAGCCATTGGCCCCCTCGCTCTTGGGTCGCTTCCGAAAGGGACATTCCGCGCTCTCACCACGGCTGAGAAGGGCGCGCTCGATCGCGCCATAGCCGATTCTCGCGAACAACGAGGCGGTCGCGCGTTCCCGCGCGATTCGTCAGGTAGTGAAGACGCGCGCTGAGAAGGGATTCAGTGAAAGATTCAGCGCGCCGGTGATCCCGTTGTAAGCGGGAGCAGCGTTGGGGTAACCGATTTCGGTGAGGGCGGACGCGCCCCACCGCCAGCCCGGAATATCGTAGCTGGAAAGCGAATTCGGCCCCATATTCGCGATTACGATGACTTGGCCCGGACTACCTACAGGCAAGCCCGATGTGCGGCAATAGGCGAGCACCCGTGGCGCAACGTTATTGTCGAACTGCGGGTGGAAATAGAAAAACTCGACCTCGTTGCGCTGCAGCGCCGCATGCGAAACGCGGAGCTGGATCAGCCTCGCGACATTCGCATACAGCGCCGCGTTGCCGCGAAAATTCCCGCGGTTCCATTGCACCGGGTCCTGCTGTTTTTCGTTTACGTCGGTGTAGCTCGTATCGTGAACATCGCCGAATTCTTCACCGGCGAGAAGCATGGGCATCCCGACGGAGGTCATCAAAACGGCGAACGCGCCGAAAACGCGGAGCAACGCCGCCTGCACCGTGGCCTGAAGCGTGGGGTTCGTCGATGAATCCGCGCCATCGACCACGCCTCTCACATTGTCGACGCCGCCATCGCCCAAGCCGGCGGCCTGCAACATGGGTCCGAGCAGCACGTTCATCAAGCGCGGCGCGTCCGCCACGTCGTGAGACGTAATGTAGTCGACCGAACAAGCCATGTCCGCGTAGCCCGAATCGAAGGCTTGCGACCAGCCGTTCCAAACGCCGTCCTTGGAGATGAGGTGCGCCACGCGTTGCGAGCGCGACGGCTGTCCCCACTGCGTGTAGATCGCGTTCGTGAGCAGATTGCGCACTTCGTCGCGATAACCGAAATTCCAGATCGCATCCACGACTTTGTTGCCGCCCGGATTGTTGGGATCGTCAGACGTGGCCACGAAATCGCGATTGGTATCTTCCGCGACGACCAGAAACGGCTTGCCAGGGAACAGCGCGTTGCTCTGCGCTGTCGCGCGGTCATAAAATTCCTGCACGAAATCCCAATTGTTGATGTCCTTGAAATCGTCGATACGGAACCCGTCGATGTGATACTGGGATACCCAAAATTCGGCCATCTCACACAGAAATTCGCGCGCGGCGAAATAGCTGCCATAGGAAGGGGAGCTGAAATGAAAGAGATCCTGCCCCCAGCTCTGGCGGCTGGAATTAGGCAGCGACGGCTCGTAGTACCACGGCGACGCGAGCGCGGCGAGCGGACACTGCGGCGCGAACATGTTCATCACCACGTCCAGAATCACGCGAATACCGCGCTGGTGGCAGCACTTGACGAAGAACTTGGCGTCCACCGCGCTGCCAACGTCATAGTCGGGCGCGAAAAAGAAGCGCGTGCCGTAACCCCAGTTCAGCGTTTGCGGCGAGTCTTCGACGGGCAACAGCTCGATGCAATTCACGCCGGCGGCGGCAAGATCGTCGAGATGCTCGAAAATCACTTTGTCAAACGTGCCCAGCTCGACAAGCGGCGCGCCCTCGGCGGGATCCGACGACATCCACTTGATCGGCATTTCGTAGATCACGATTTTGTTGTTTGGCGGCAGTTCGACGCCCGCGGGAAATTCATTGTCCCAGGCGAACGGCGGCGCGATGCGCATGCCGCCCGCAACCGTGAAGAGTCCGCGGTAGCCGCCGAAGCGCGTAATCGCGTCGGCGTAAGGATCGGGAACCGCTGCGCCATTCACCACGAACTCATATTCGTAGCAGCCGTCGGCGAGCGCGAGCGCATCCAGATCGAATTCCCACCAGCCCGGAAAAGCAGCGCTGGCAGTGAGCGCACGCTGCGGCCAAGAAGCGGGATCGAAATCATCGCGATCGGAAAGCAGCGCGAAGCGAATGGCGACCGCCGCCAAGCCAGGACCGGGAATGCGCAAAAGACCGGGACGACCCGTGGGATGTGGAGGCATGGGTGCTCCTAAGTCGCTATCGCGCGAAGATCAATCCCTCGCGCGCCGTGGCTGCCGCGACTATAATGCCGTCCTTAAGCGTACATCATAGTAACTTTAAATTTCGACCATCTTAGTATTTTATGGCATTCCACGACTGGCCCGTTAATCCAGGTGTCGTTCGCGAATTGGCGCCTTCAGACTCATCGTTAATGGCTTCCTGCAGCGCGCGAGCGGCCCGATACATAGGTGGCAGTTCGATACCTCGCCAAGTTTCGTGCCTTAATAAATAAAATCGGATTGAGCAAAATACAGCAAAGGCCGTACTTTCGTTATTCGACGGCGCCGAGTTTCGACGAACGTACAAAATTGCTCCGCCGGGTGAAGGTCTTGATCGTCGAAATTGACATGCTGATTATGTCCGATCTAAAGCAAGACGGCCAAGAAGCTTCGAGTTCCCCGCCGCCCGACCAATCCGGGGTCGATGTGTGAAAAAGGGCGCTTCTTGAAAAGTGGGACGCGGCAGATTCGCAGTTGCCGAGAAACGCTGTTTTACAAGGCGCTGGCTGAGAGCCCTGCAAGGTGCGCGATCATCTTTGTCATTTGTACGCCACCTTAAAAAACTACATCTCTTGCTGTATTGCGTGACGCATTCGCGCGTCGTATGGTACTGTACCATCCCGTCTCCGTAAGTCATTTCCCAGAATGCGGGCGACCGTTCGGTGGGCAGTCCACTCTATGCCACACTCCGTCCTGATCGTCGACGATAGCCATGTCGTTCGAAGGGTTATGCGCGACTTTTTTGAAAGACGAACAGATTGGAAAATCGGAGGTGAGGCGGAAGATGGCGAGGAAGCTATCCAAAAAGCAAAACAGCTAAAGCCCGATCTAATTCTCCTGGATTTCTCCATGCCCAATATGAATGGCATAGAAGCCGCGTCCGAGCTTAAGAAGATCTTGCCGGATGTTCATATCATTGTCTTCACTATGTTCGGTGATGCCTTGGGTTCCACCCTGAGTTCAGCAGTCGGCGTGGATTTGGTTATTCCTAAGGCAGAGGGTCTAACCGTTTTGGTGGATGCCGTTCAGCAGTTGATAGGGACTTCCGAACCGAATAGAAGTAAGGCCAGGGCAGACCACCAAGGCCCCAGCGCAACAGAGCAAGACTAGTGGAATGCAGGATAACCCTTTCAGCTTATTTGCTCATCGCAGCCACGTCCCGAGAAGTCGTCTGATGCGAATGTGGGATTCACCGCTCTAGCGTGCGCCGGAGAACGTCGCGAAGTTAGACGGGAGAAAGAGAACTGCCGGCCCAGCCTTCATTGTCTTGATCTCTCAAGACGTTACGGCTTTCCCCTTCCTCCCATTTGCGCGGACTTGCTGGCAACATTTTCATTGACGAGTGCTTGTCGAACAATACAGTCCATTCCTTAGGAAAGGGGGGAAACTTACCGGGTGGAGCAGAAAAACTGAACCTTCTAGGCAATACAGCAGCGACCTACGCTTCAAGCCTCGATGATCTGGTTACGGACCGCATACCTCACGAGTTCACTCACCGAGTGTATTTCCAATTTGCGCATGATGTTGGCGCGGTGAGTCTCGGCGGTTTTAACGCTGATGCCTAGCGACGAAGCTACTTCTTTGCTGCTCTTGCCTTCCGACAGCAACTGCACGATCTCGCGCTCTCGTGAGGTCAGCCTGCTGGTGCGTGCTCCCGGGACAGGAGCGGATGCAGGCCGCTGGAAATTCGTCAGCATCACCTCGGTGGCCATGGAAGTGAAGAACGGTTTATGGTTTGCCAGCGACTCGACGGCGACAACCAGATCGCGATCCGAATCGGATTTCACAACAAATCCGCGCACGCCGGCGTCCAGGATTTCCTTGATCAGCTGATCCGAGTAGTGGACCGACAGGATCAGTATTTCGCTATTGGGAGAGACTTTCCTAATTCTTCGGGCAGCCTCTAACCCATTCAGTTCGGGCATGGAAACGTCGAGTATCACGATGTCAGGTTTTCGTTCTTCGGCCTTTGCGACCGCCTCGCGGCCGGAATGGGCTTCGTCACAGACCTTCCATTCGGGCCTCGCTTCAATGAGCGACCTGATTCCGCGGCGAACGATATCGTGATCGTCAGCGATCAGAATTCTGAGATTCTTCATGGTGTTCCCCAATGGTTTGGGCCCCGTCGCAGACTGGTTCCTAGCTGGTTCGGTCCATTCCGGCTCCCCTTCAAGGTTGCCGTCAGAGCGGGTTGCGCCTCTCGCTTGGGAATTCATCGTTTTCACATGCCTCCCTATTGTAACCCAGTTCGCTTGCACCTCCGTCGCAAGGATCCGTTCTTGTCGTCCCCCACGCCGTGAATTCGTCTGGGCTACCGTTGGTCCAGGTTGATCTAGGTGGATGCTACACGTCGCCATCTAACGTAAGAATTTCGCCCCATTACAGGGTTTTAGTCCATTGGCTATACCCTGTAGTTCGCCTAGGTAGAATGCTGTATGCCGCGCGGACAGGGCAAGATTCGAAGACTCTCAGTTGAGACGTTGGTTGCCGCAAGGGCCTAATGAAGTCGGGTCGCCCTCCAGCTAGTAATACCGCATGTTCGGTATTTTCACGCCTGTTACCGGTACGTAGCCTGTCCGTGGGCGCGCAGTCAGTAAGAGAACGGCTTAGACGCCCGCCATAGGGAGGCAAAGCGCCATGAAAAAACTCATCACAATCTCTTTCATTTTCTTGTTAGGAATCTCAGCGTGTTATGCAGCGGAGGATCGCCAAAAAGAAGAGGGCCGGCTCAACAACGCCGGAGTCACAATGAAGGAAATTCTCAATACGCCGGAGAACATTCCCAAGGAGCTTCTCGACCAGGCAAAATGCGTCATCGTTGTGCCCTCTGTCTTAAAAGCAGCGTTTGTCGTCGGCGGGAGCTACGGGCGGGGAGCGATGGTCTGCCGGACCGGGAAGGATTTCTCGGGACGGTGGGGTAGTCCCGCGATGTACGCTCTGGAAGGAGCCAGCGTCGGATTTCAACTTGGCGGTGAGGCCACCGATTTCGTCTTTCTCATGATGAACGCGCGCGGGGTCGACAGTCTCCTCAACAGCAAAGTCAAACTCGGCGCTGATGTTTCTATCGCCGCCGGCCCAGTTGGCCGCGCGGCAGCAGCCGATACCGATGCTTATATGCGCGCAGAAATCCTCAGCTATTCCAGATCACGTGGCCTTTTCGCCGGAATTTCGCTCGAAGGATCCACTTTGCGTCCTGATGAAGATGGAAACGAGGCGCTCTATGGTCGCCGGCTCTCGGCCCGGACGATTATTCGTGGCCCCTCTCCTGTGCCTCCGAAGGCTGCTCACGACTTGATCGGCAAACTCGACGCAGCCTCACCACATTTGAAGGCGTGAGCACGGGAAGAGAAAAGCAGTGGACCTCGCTCAACGAAAAGGGGGTAGGACTCGGATTAGGTCCTACCCCCTTCTGCCGTTGCAATGGTTGTCCGGAGGGAGCCCAACTCTAAGACGAAATCGGTTCTCTTTCCATACAGCGTCATGTGTAAATGGCGCTGGAAAAGGCCGTATCGACTCGGCCCAGCCGGAGGAATTGTCATTGCTCGGGATGTGCGGAGGGCGTCCAAACGGCGGCGAAGTGGTTCACGACGACCAAGCTGCTTTTGGCTAGTTCGGGGACACGGTGACTTTGCATTGCTCCGCGCCAGACCATGTTTGCAACCGCTCGGGCCACCGGTCACGAGTGGAGGCATGAAACAAATAGAAGCGGGTGTCGCACACAGGACATGAGAATGGGCAAATGGCGAGGATCCGCAGAATCGTTTGTTCGAGAATGCCTTCGTAGTCGGCCTTGCAAACCCGCGCGCTCCTGCAGGCCGGACACGAAACATTCGGAATTGCGTAGGTATTCATCGCCAGTCATCTCCCTCGGAGCCTCTCGGCGTGACGCGGGGCGAGAACGATTCGGTGGCACTGCGTACATTTGCACTGTGGACTAGTGCCAACGGTGAAACAATCCCTCAAAACCAGTATTTGAGTTCGAAAACGGACCTAGAGACGCCCCGACTGCCGGACTGCCAACGCCGACGGAGTTCCTTTCCTGAGTGTTCAGAGCCACGCACTGCTGAAGGTCAAAACGACACACCGCCCCCCCAGTACGTGCCTTAGTTTCGCCTCCAGGGAACATTCCCCGTGTGTTCCCGAAGCTGAAATAAGGGATTCCACCGATGGCCCATCGATCATTTCGCGTGCAAGTTATGTTTGCTGAGCCCCTGAACCGAGACAGTCGAAAAGAAGGCTGGGCATTGCGGGCGCAGACGAGACAACACGCGGGAGCACAGGATGGAAGGAAAATTGCAGGTCATGATTGGTTCCCCAGACGTAGCGGTCTGGCGGATGTTCACGAATATTCCTGAAGCTAAAGATTTCTCTCTGGTGCGCTTCCAGTCGATTCAGGAAGCACGTAAGGCGTTGACGCAAGAAAACGTCCTGCTAATTCTCTGTGAGAACAGACTTGTGGACGGCACATATGAAGACCTACTGGCGGCGGCGAAAAATGTCAGATCGCACGCTCGGATCGTCGTTGCCGGCCTGGACGCAGACCAATTCGATGCTCTCGGGTACTGCAAGGCGAGAGATCTCGGCGCCTTTGACGTTCTGCGCAAGTCCTACGGAGTTAAAGACGTGGAATGGGCCGTGATCTGCGCAATTCGCGATGAGGCCGGAGTTCGAGACGCTACTCCTTGGCAAGGGCGAAACTGGGTGTAGGCTGTTCGGAAAGATAAAGCTCAGCAAGAATTTCGGGACGATTTGATTTCATTTCGACGACTCCTGCCCTGGCTCCCCCCTTTTTCCCATTTCCCAGCGGGATAGCGGATGCGGTATCGCCGTGGAGAAATTGTGGACATTGCTGTTACGATACGAAATGCCTCTAGGCGTTGAGCTGAAAGCTTCGTCGCAGAGTAGAATAATCGCATTGGCTGGGTGACCCTTGAGCAGCGGCCAACACCAACAGGCGATCGTAAATCATGCGCCCCGCCGGAAAGACGCGAGCTTGCAATTGAATGCCCGAGTTGTCATTGCGGATGACCATAACGTCGTCCGGGAAGGGATCCGAAGGATTCTGATCCGGTTGCGGCCGAATTGGGAAATCTGCGGTGAGGCGGGGGATGGTGAAGAGTCTGTCAAACTGGTCAACGCCCTAAAGCCAAACGTCGTGGTCCTGGACATCACGATGCCGGGCATCAGCGGATTGGAAGCCGCGCGGCGAATTACCGAACTGAAATACGGGTGCCGAATACTGATATTTACTGTTCACGACTCGGACTGGCTAAGGTCAGAAATCCGCGCCGCCGGCGCCCATGGTTATGTCCACAAATCGCAGGTAGCGAGGGACCTTGTCGCCGCCATCGAATGTCTCTTGGCGGGTGGCACGTTCTTCGAGGAGCAGGCGACCGAGAACCTCAGTCCGAATTCAACGCACCAGTCCTTCCCAAAAACCAAAAAGAACGAGACGGAGAACTAGGACGAGTGAACAGTCGACCGGTTGCCCGACGTAGAATTGAATGTTTGAAGCGGTGCAATCGGAACGACAAGTTCAACGATTGTGCCGGGATTTGCGTCTCGAATCGAAATCTCCCCACCCAATTCCTTTGCTCGCTGCCGCATGCTGGCGATTCCCACACCCGTCTTGCCCTGGCGGAGTTGCGCGGTCTGACCCAAGACGCCCACCCCGTTGTCGCGTACGGTTACAGACACCTCTTTTGTCTCGCCCGCTAGCGAGACCCACACTTTGCTGGCTTGCGCATGCCGGAAAACGTTTGTCAAAGCTTCTTGAATGATGCGGAAGAGCGCCGTTTCCACTTCAGGCGCGAGCCGCGGGAAATCGGTTGGCCGAGTCTCCAGCGACGTCTGAATTCCGCCACGCTTCGTGAGTCCCTCCAAATACCAGCCCAATGCCGACCGGAGACCGATTTCGTCCAAGAGCGGGGGATGCAAGAGATACGAGATATTGCGGACCTGCCGGAGCATCGCGTCGATCATGCCGCTGACTTCCCGGAGGGATTCTTTCGATCCGCCGTTGGAGCTGTTTGAATCCTCTTGTTGAAGAATTTCATGCAACATGATCTTGGCCGCAGTAAGGTCCTGCCCCAGGCCGTCGTGTAATTCCCTGGCAATCCGCCGGCGCTCCTCATCTTGAGTGGAAATCAGGCTCATAGAGAGCTTGCGCAACTCGACGTTCAAGGACTCGAGCTGTCGAGATTTGCGGTAAAGGTCTATGAACGTGGTGACCTTGGCTCGCAGAAGCTCCGGGATAATCGGAACGGAGATATAGTCCAACGCGCCGCGCTGGTATCCCCTTAGCTGGTCCACATCAGTCAAGTGAACCGCCGAAATGAAAATGATGGCCGTCTGCTGAAACCGCGGGTGCTGGTGGATGATTTCCGCGGTCTCAAAACCATCCATATCGGGCATGCTGACGTCCATCAGGACCACGGCAATTTCGTTTTTCAGGAGCAGCTCGAGGGCCTCTCTCGCGGACTGAGCTTTGAGGAGATTCTCATCCAGTTCGGCAAGGATGGCTTCGTAACTCATCAGCTTCGCCGGCTGGTCATCAACCATCAGGATGTTGACCTTCTCTTTATGAGCCATTGCGCCTCTCTACTGGCAGTCCGGTTGGCGGGTTGCCGGAAATTGAGAAAGCGAACCTATCTATGAAGCCACATGCGCAGAGCCGAAAGCAACTGTTCCGTGTTGACCGGCTTGGCCAGGTATTCGGACGCGCCGGCCTCCAGGCACTTTTCGCGGTCGCCTTTCATGGCTTTGGCGGTCAGGGCGATGATCGGCAGGCGCCGAAACGACGGGTTTTGGCGGATGACCTGCATGGTTTCATACCCGTCCATTTCCGGCATCATGATATCCATCAAAACAATGGCGATGTCCGGAGTCGACTCGATCGTACTGATGGCCTCGCGTCCCGTTCCGGCCGTTAGGATGCTCATCCCTCGGCGCTCGAGGGCGCTGCTCAGAGCGAAAATATTCCGGACGTCATCGTCCACAATCAGGACTTTCTTGTTGAACAGGGCGTCATCCGACCGGTGCAACTGATCCAGCATTTTCTGTTTTTCGGGCGGAAGATCGGCCACGACGCGGTGCAGGAACAATGCTGTCTCGTCCAGCAAGCGTTCCGGTGACTCGACACCCTTCACGATCACGCTGCGGGCAAGAGTGCGGAGTTGCGAATCCTCCTCTGGAGAGAGTTCCTTTCCCGTGAACACTACGACTGGCAGGTCTGTGAGTGAAGGCGTATCGCGCAATTTCTCCAGTACTTCAAACCCCGTCATGTCAGGCAGGCGCAAGTCGAGTACCATGCAATCGAACGCTTCCCCATCGACCTTTTCCAAAGCCTCTCGTCCCGTGGTGACGAAGGTCAGGTCGACATCATCGTGTCCCAGCAGTTCTTTTACGCCGAGCTGCTCCGCGGGATTGTCCTCCACGACCAGCAATCGCTTGCGGCGCGGCAAAGTGTATTCCTTGATTCGGTCGAACAGTCGCTCCAGCGCCTCGGGGCTTGTGGGCTTGGTCACGAAGGAAAACGCTCCGCGCGTCAAACCATGCTGGCGGTCTTCGTCGAGAGTCAGCATCTGCACCGGGATATGACGGAGGGCGGGATCCTGCTTGAGGTGGTTGAGAACAGTCCAGCCCAGCATGTCGGGAAGAAATACGTCCAAAGAGACCGCGATCGGGTGAAACTCGCGGGCCAGAGCGAGAGCGTCGGCGCCGTGCGTGGCCACCAGGACCTTGAAGCCCTTGTCATGGGCCAAATCGCACAGCACTCTCGCATAGTGCGAGTCGTCTTCGACGATCAGGAGCGCCGCGTCCTCCGGCAAAATATTTGCGCGATCGTCTGCGATTCTTTCGGCGGTCACATCCGAAAGCGACACTTTGGGCAATTGGCCTTGCGTAGCCGCCGCGGCAAGTTCAGCATCCCTCATCGTAACGTTTAGCGACGATCCTCCCAGGTAAGTGTGAGGCAGATAGAGGGTAAACGTACTACCCTTGCCGGGCGTGCTACGCAGTTGAATCTCGCCACCCAACAAGTTCGCCAGTTCGCGACTTATCGCGAGCCCCAGCCCAGTTCCTCCGTACTTTCTACTTGTGCTCGCGTCTGCCTGCTGGAACGCCTCGAAGATGATCCGCTGCTTCTCAATCGGTATGCCTATACCAGTATCGGTGACTTCGAATCCGATAACCGATGCGGCGTCGTTCAGAGTCGGATGGTCGCTGCTCCAACCGCCCGAAGCTGGGAATACCGTGAGTCGCACACCGCCGTGGTCCGTGAATTTGAACGCGTTGGACAACAGGTTCTTTAGGACTTGCTGCAAGCGTCTCGGATCGGTCACTAAGCTGCGCGAAAGAACGGAATCCGTGCGGATCTCGAAGTTAAGCCGCCGGTTCTCCGCTTCGTGGCGGAACGGTCGAGCGACCATCTCGAGAATGCTGGTGAAGAAAACTTCCTCCGCCTGGACCGACACCGTGCCGGATTCGATTTTGGATAGATCCAAGATGTCGCTGATCAGATTCAGCAGGTCCGTCCCGGCGCCATGGATGGTGCGGGCAAATTCCACTTGTTTCGAAGTCAGATTTCCGTCCGCGTTGTCCGTAAGCTGCTGGCCGAGGACCAAAATGCTGTTGAGGGGTGTACGGAGCTCGTGAGACATGTTGGCGAGGAACTCGGACTTGTACTTCGACGTGAGCGCGAGCTCCTTGGCCTTTCCTTCGAGAGCCCTGCGAGCCTGTTCGATTTCCTGGTTCTTGCGCTCCACTTCGACGTTCTGCTCGGCAAGCTGCTGCGCCTTTTGCGCCAACTGCTCGTTTTTCTGCTGCAACTCCCTTTGCTGCATCTGGAGTTCGGTGGCCAGCTGCTGCGATTGTTGCAGCAGGGCTTCGGTTTGCATCGTCGCTTCAATGCTGTTCAGCACGATGCCGATACTGGCGGTCAGTTGTTCCAGGAACGCCAGATGGGACGCCGTGAAGGTGCCCAAGGAAGCCAGTTCGATGACGGCCTTAGCGCTGTCTTCGAAGAGGATGGGCAGCACGATTACGTTTTGGGGCGGCGCTTTGAACAAGGCCGAGCGGATCGGCACCGCTTGTTCCGGCACCTCCGTGATTAGCATGCTGCGCTTCTCTGCGGCGCACTGGCCGGCAAGGCCTTCCCCGATCATCAAGCGTTGTAGATGGCCGTTCGTCGGATCATCCGCAAATGCGGAAAGAAGCGTCAGCCCGGCGGACTCCTCCGCCTCCATCCGGTAAATTACACCCTGCTGCGCGTCGACCAGGGGGACTAACTCGGAGAGGAGCATTCGTCCCACTGTCCCGAGATCGCGCTGCCCTTGCAGCATGCCCGTAAAGCGCGCCAGGTTCGTCTTCAACCAGTCCTGCTCGGTATTGCGGTCAGTGGTCAGGCGGAGGTTGTCGATCATGGTGTTGATGTTGTCTTTCAGCTCGGCAACCTCGCCGCTAGCCTCGACTTGGATCGAACGCGTGAGGTCGCCCTTGGTGACGGCTGTAGCTACTTCGGCGATCGCACGCACTTGGTTCGTGAGGTTGTCGGCGAGAAGGTTCACGTTGCCGGTCAAATCTTTCCAGGTTCCAGCGGCGCCGGGCACGTTGGCCTGCCCACCCAGTCGCCCTTCGACGCCGACCTCGCGAGCCACGGTCGTTACTTGGTCGGCAAAAATTGCCAGCGTGCCGGTCATGTTGTTAATGGTTTCGGCTAGCGCGGCCACTTCACCCTTTGCGTTCACAGTCAGCTTCTGCGTTAGTTCGCCGTTCGCCACGGCGGTAACGACCTTGACGATTCCGCGGACCTGCTCCGTAAGGTTCGCGGCCATCACGTTGACATTGTCCGTGAGATCCTTCCATGTTCCCGCCACCCCCGGTACTTGCGCCTGGCCGCCGAGTTTGCCGTCCGTGCCGACTTCGCGCGCCACGCGAGTGACTTCGGCGGCGAACGCGTTCAATTGATCCACCATCGTGTTGATGGTGTTCTTCAACTCGAGGATTTCGCCTTTCACGTCCACTGTGATCTTGCGCGAGAGGTCGCCGCGCGCCACGGCGGTAGTTACTTCAGCGATGTTGCGCACCTGGGCGGTCAAGTTCCCGGCCATCGCGTTCACGGAGTCCGTGAGATCCTTCCATGTTCCCGCCACGCCCGGCACGTTGGCCTGGCCGCCGAGACGCCCTTCCGTTCCGACTTCGCGTGCCACGCGCGTCACTTCCGCGGCGAAAGAGCGCAACTGCTCGACCATCGTGTTGAGCGTCTCTTTCAGGAGGAGAATTTCGCCACGGACGTCCACGGTGATTTTCTTGGAGAGGTCGCCGTTGGCGATGGCGGTCGCAACTTCGGCGATGTTTCTCACCTGTCCCGTGAGGTTGCTGGCCATGAAATTGACGTTGTCCGTCAGGTCTTTCCACGTGCCCGCCACGCCGGAGACTTCGGCCTGACCTCCGAGTTTGCCGTCGGTGCCTACTTCACGCGCCACGCGGGTCACTTCGCCCGCGAACGCGTTGAGCTGGTCCACCATCGTGTTGATCGTGTTCTTGAGCTCGAGAATTTCGCCCTTCACGTCCACTGTGATCTTGCGCGACAGATCACCACGCGCCACGGCGGTAGTCACCTCGGCGATGTTTCTCACTTGGGCCGTGAGGTTTCCAGCCATCGCGTTCACGGAATCGGTTAGGTCTTTCCACGTGCCCGCCACGCCCGGCACGTTGGCCTGGCCGCCGAGACGCCCTTCCGTTCCGACTTCGCGCGCTACGCGGGTCACTTCGCCTGCGAACGTGTTGAGCTGATCGACCATGGTATTGATGGTTTCTTTTAGCAGCAGGATCTCTCCACTGACGTTGACCGTGATTTTCTTGGAGAGGTCGCCGCTGGCAATTGCGGTGGACACGTCAGCGATGTTTCGCACCTGAGCGGTCAGGTTGCTGGCCATCGAGTTCACGGAATCGGTCAGGTCCTTCCACGTGCCCGCCACGCCGGGAACCTGCGCCTGGCCACCGAGGCGGCCTTCGCTGCCCACTTCGCGCGCCACGCGCGTCACTTCCGATGCGAAGTCCCGCAACTGGTCCACCATCGTATTGATGGTGTCCTTCAATTCCAGAATCTCGCCCTTCACGTCCACTGTAATCTTGCGTGACAAGTCGCCACGCGCCACGGCCGTGGAGACCTCGGCGATGTTTCGCACCTGACCTGTCAGGTTGCTGGCCATCGAATTCACGGAGTCCGTCAGGTCCTTCCACGTGCCGGCCACGCCCGGCACCTGCGCTTGTCCGCCCAGTCGGCCTTCGCTGCCAACCTCGCGCGCCACGCGCGTTACTTCGCCGGCGAACGCGTTGAGCTGGTCCACCATCGTGTTGATCGTGTTCTTTAGCTCGAGAATTTCACCCTTCACATCCACGGTGATTTTGCGCGACAAGTCGCCGCGCGCCACGGCCGTCGTCACCTCAGCGATGTTGCGCACCTGACCCGTCAGGTTGCCGGCCATCGAGTTGACCGAGTCGGTCAGGTCTTTCCACGTTCCCGCAACTCCGGGCACGTTGGCCTGGCCGCCGAGGCGCCCTTCCGTGCCGACTTCGCGCGCCACACGCGTCACTTCGCCGGCGAACCGGTTGAGCTGATCCACCATCGTGTTCAGCGTTTCCTTAAGCTGCAAAATTTCGCCGCGCACGTCCACGGTAATCTTGCGCGAGAGGTCGCCGCTGGCGATGGCCGTCGCCACTTCGGCGATGTTGCGCACTTGGCCGGTCAGGTTGCTGGCCATGAAATTGACGTTGTCGGTCAAATCCTTCCAGGTTCCGCCAACGCCGGGTACTTGGGCCTGTCCGCCAAGCTTTCCCTCGGTTCCGACTTCGCGCGCCACGCGGGTCACTTCGCCCGCGAACGCATTGAGTTGGTCCACCATCGTGTTGATGGTGTTCTTAAGCTCGAGAATCTCGCCCTTCACGTCTACGGTGATCTTGCGCGACAAATCACCGCGCGCTACGGCCGTAGTCACTTCAGCGATGTTGCGCACTTGAGCGGTCAGGTTACCGGCCATCGCATTCACCGAGTCGGTGAGATCCTTCCAGGTACCCGCTACCCCAGGGACTACCGCTTGCCCGCCGAGCTTTCCGTCGGTTCCCACCTCGCGAGCCACGCGCGTCACTTCCGACGCGAAGGACCGCAGTTGGTCGACCATCGTGTTGATGGCTTCCTTGAGCTGCAGGATTTCGCCGCGCACGTCCACGGTAATCTTGCGCGACAAATCGCCGCTCGCCACGGCGTTCGTCACTTCAGCGATGTTACGGACTTGTCCGGTCAAGTTGCTGGCCATCGAATTCACGGAATCAGTTAAGTCCTTCCACGTACCGGCGACGCCCGGAACCTGGGCCTGTCCGCCGAGTTTCCCGTCGGTTCCGACTTCTCGCGCCACGCGCGTCACTTCGGCGGTGAATACGCCCAACTGCTGAATCATGATGTTGACGATGTTTGCCGAGCGCAGGAACTCTCCCTCCAGCGGTCGCCCATCCACGTCGAGACGAACGGTCTGGGTCAAGTTTCCCTGCGCCACCGCTGCGATCGCGCGAGTGACTTCGGTGGTGGGCCGGAGCAAGTCCTCGGTAAGTGTGTTGATGGAGACTTCCATCTCTCCCCAAGAACCCCTGGATTGATGAAATCGCGCCCGTTCGGAGGTCCTACCCTCCTTACCGATGGCCTGTCCAACGCGCGTCAGTTCACGGGACATTTGCTGATTCGTGGCGACGATTTCATTAAACGTATCCGCGATTTTTCCGTGCAGGCCCGTCCAATAGCCAGGAAGGCGGACGGAGAAATCTCCTTCTCTCATCGTCTGTAGGGCGCCCAGAATGACGCTGAGATCAGGGCTGACCGTTCCATCCTTAGGAGTCGCGTGCCCATTGCCCTCATTTGCGACGATCACTCCCGATTCGGCACTGGTACCCATCGCGCGAGGCTCGGTCTTCTTCATTTCAAGCTCCTGGTGAAGCGGCAAGTCCGCCAAGTTCAATTGTTTGCGTCTCAGCGAAGGTTCGAGCAAGCATCCCGTGATTGGCTCGTGTGACAATCCCCAACTGCTTTCATACCACCAAGCGGCTGATGGTGCCCTACAGTCTTCTGTGTAGGTGTAATGGGGTGATTACCCTATGAGAGTTTCGCCAACGTCAGGTTGACGACGCAGAGTTGAAGCGCAGCAGTGGATGCCTGCTTCAAGAATGGCACCACTGGGTGGCAGATTAGGCACCTTTCGGCAAACAAGTACTAAGGAACCTGGTCAAGCAATCTACGTGGTTGGCGGGATGGTCGACGGACTTGCCCGTGTGCTATCAATGCTCATCGCGCCCACTTCACGGCTGACATCACAATAAAGGGAGAACATCGTGACGTCGCGTACCAGATTGAATATAGACCTTTTGAGACCGATTCCGGATGTCGAGGAATCCGCAGTGAAAAGGTCCCTGCCGGATCAAACAACCGGCCGCAAGATTGTTGCGATGAATCAGACGAGGGCCAAACTGCGACCAGAGGAATCTTTGAGTGAAATGCTATCGTCGGGCATGTTGGCCCAGGACAAGGAGCTTTCGAGCATAGTCAAGGACGTCGATGAGATCCTAAAGTCTCTGAAAGGGGATACTCCAGAATCTCAGGCCATCAGCGACACCCTCCAGCGCACGGTATTGTGCGCCGTCAAACAGGCCATTTTGGATCGGGAACTTCGTTCGCTGGCCCTTACCGATGACCTGACATGTTTGTATAACCGTCGCGCGTTTTTGGCGCTAGCGACGCAACAGGTCAGGCTCGCACGGCGGACGGGACAGGGACTCCTTCTTTTCTTCGCCGATGTCGATGATCTTAAGAAAATAAACGATTCTTTTGGACATCACGGAGGGGACTTTGCGTTGATTCGAACTGCCAATGCCTTAGAACAGACTTTCCGTGACTCGGACATCCTTGCTCGATTAGGCGGAGATGAATTTGGCGTGCTCGCTCTCGAGGCGTCTTCTCAAAACCAGGCCGCTATTCTGCGCCGCTTAGACGAGAGCATCCAAGAATCGAACAGGGACGAATTCCGCTACCGCTTGTCTCTGAGTGTTGGAGTGGCACGGCTCGATCCAAAACACTTCACGTCGCTCGGGGATCTCATGGAACAAGCCGATCGGGCGATGTACCAGGAGAAGAGAAAGAAGAAGGCAGATCCGAGAGCGCGCAGGGGCGGCGTTTGAACGACCGTTCGACTAACCCCACTTTCGACTAACCCCACTATTGTTTGGAAGGCAGAAGTCCTATGCTGCGTTCAGGCCACAAATGCTCTTGGGGTTTGGGATTACCTCAGGTCCACGCTGCACAAGGACGTCCTCTAGACAAATTGCACTTGCCACAGTGTTCAGGCCCCGAGGTTACAGCGTTAACAGTATTCCCGCAGGCGTCAGCGTCGAATACACTCGCAGCTTAGCGGAGACACGGATTGTGCGATTGCGCATCCTAGTTGCGGACGATAACGAAGTTGTGCGCTTAGGCGTGCGGACCTTGCTTCGCTCGAAACGCGATTGGGAGGCTTGTGGAGACGCCACAAATGGCCGAGAGGCCATTTCCAAGGTGTGGGAACTCTCGCCCGATGTCGTCATCCTCGATCTTTCGATGCCTGTCATGAACGGGTTTGAAGCCGCAGTGGAGATACGTCGGATCGCCCCTTCGATCAAAATCGTATTTCTAAGTGTCCACGACGTTCCGGCGACAGCTCGAGAGGTCGGCGCGGATGCCTTCGTCTCGAAGACTTCGTCCGCCGAAGAACTAGTCGCAACAATCGAGCGGGTCATTAGCCCGTCTTGACGTCCTCGTCCAAAGGAAAACCCGCGTAGCACCGGCTAAATCTTCAGCCCGGTAATGGACATGCCGCTCTCAAGTCCTTGGAGCGACTGATTCAACGAAAGCAGCATAACCCAGTATGAGGATAGGTTTTTAGATGGCGCGCCCGGAGAGATTCGAACTCCCGACCCTCTGCTTCGAAGTCGGGTGACCACTTTAATAATCAAAACTTGCCGGAGCGAGCGCAAAGCAGCGGACTATCAGCAAGTTGTGACCAATGCTGACCAACTACTTGCTCCTTCTTTATCGCATTTAAGCAGCCGTTTTGCCACAATTTGTCAGAACTACTATTACGTTTTCATGACGGCCGTTCCCGGGTCGGAGGCAACATTCATCAAGAGCGAGAAGGCTGGGAACGAACGGTTGAGTGGCGCGCCTCGATCGGCTCTCGTTTCGCTGCCTCAAGGTTCCACAATCGCCCTTCGGGCTGTACTCAATCAAACCTAAACAGGGCAGTCTTTTCTTTGAATCAACGCTGGCGAACGAATTTAGCCCTTGAAACCATGCAAATAGGACTTCGGCCGAGTGTTGCGTCGACGCATTGAGACCACCCCGTTTGTCAGGATCTGGCAGCGGCAATATCGGGCACGCATTCCTTCCAGTCGCCCTGCTCATAGGATCAGGTATTGAGCAAGAAAGGCTATACCTTTTCGTCGTTGCCACGCTTCCGCGCCCCGACCTAGAGTGCCTGTACACCGGCCCTTAGAGGCCAAATCCACCAGGACACCGAATGACGGAGGCAACATGCTAACAAAGCAGGCGCAAGCTGAATCGACAGGCTCGTCTCCGGCTTTATGGTCGAACTCGCCAGCCGGCTCCCTCAACGCAACCGCTTCTCTAAGCCCGAATAGCCCTACGGCGTTGCTCGGGGCAACCCTCACGATTGAGGGCGCGATCACAAGCGAAGAAGATTTGCAAATCGACGGCAAAGTTCGTGGTCCGATCTCGCTTCAAGGCCGAAGGTTGACCGTAGGACGCACCGCTGAGTTGAATTCCGACGTCACTGCAGGTGAAATCATTGTGTACGGTAAGCTGACGGGCAATCTTTGTGCTCGCGACCGAGTCGAGATTAAAAGGGGTGGCTCGGTGAGCGGCGATGTCACAACGACTCGGGTCAGTATTGAGGATGGCGCTGATTTCAAGGGGCGCATGGAGATTGATCGTCCCAAACCATAAACCGAGGCCGATTCCGAAAGTGTTGGCGCTCCGTTTACTGCTGAAATAATTTGAGAATATCCTATCTCGGTCACGTCTCTTGCTAAAGGCATGGGCTGGATACATACACGGATGACTAACTTTCGCCGCTGCGTACCGCACCCTCAAAGTGCGGCTCGAAAGCCCCAGGGCATTTGCCCACCTTCCGATAAGCCGTTTCTCAGGACTTGGGACGACGACCCCGCAGGCACGCGCCCTCGTGACGATCTGCGAGGCAGCAGCGGATGCGATCACTTCTCTTCAAGGGCCTCAATAGCGGCAAGTTTTCGGAGTGTGTGAGGTTCTAACAGCTTGTTGAAAATCCTGCTTTCTTTGGCGGCGGACTCCTCATTTCACGTTTTTATGTCTGGTCTGGAATCGCTTACCGGGGGTTTGGCCGGCGAAACGTCGAGCACCGTCAGAGTCGGCGTGACCGATTCATCGTTTTCGGAATAGGCGGTTCCTGAGGCGCTCGCGTTCTTAAATTCGCTCCACGTTTTGTGTTTGTAGCTTTTCTCACCCCAAGTGAGCTGCTTTCCCGTCAGCGTTCCCGTCCGGCCAGAAAAGCCTATCGTTAGGTTTCTCTTGACCAGATTCTTTTCCGACACTCAGCTCAGGTTGAACCGTAACTGATAAGCAAGACTTCCGGCATGAATTTCAACCGGACTGTAGCCCGATAAAAAGTTTGCGTCTTCTTCTTCCAACGAGACCTCGACTTCGCTGCGTGCTGCAGTCACCGCATGGCGAGAATGCTCTTTGCATCTGTTGAGGGATAGCTCGTAGCTGATGCGCAAATGCTCGGTCTGAGTTGCAGATGGCATGCCGACCATCGCAAAAAACAGTGCGAGAGATAATAAATTAGAGCGATTCATGACCGACTGTAATTTTAGATCCTGCGCAGATGTCGCCAGGCAAATTACGCGCAGTCGTTGCGGTAAGACGAAACACCGTCCGATGCCGATACCGTCCACAAACCGCACTCTAAACGCAACGCGCCCGAATACAGTATGCAAACCATCCCGACAGTCACACCGCAGGTGGGACAGGGGACAGAAGCCAGTTGTTCGCGGGTGAGTTCTTTCTGTTTCATGCGGTTTTTAAACTTCGACAGTTGCTAGGCGCGCTCGCCCTGCTTATAGATGTTTTGTTTGTCCCGATAGCGCGAGACCTTTGCCGCCCGAACCCGCTCCTGAAGAGAATCCAGCAAGGTGCGAGGGCTTGCGTTTCATAAGTCGCTCCGCTCTTAAAATGTGAGAACACTGCGAACACCATGACTGGGTCGGGCCTATCAGCCTTGCCCGGAAGTGACTGTGCCAAAACGGACAGCCGCCGGATGGCTACGTCCTAAATCTTCACTTGCAGAAGCTAACTCGCTACCAAGAAGACGGATTAGGCGTTTGGAGTCTTGTGCGTGCAGGCTTCAAATGCTGTTGCAATCCCTTCTTTGAGCAAATAGTGTTGTCGCAAACTGCGATTTCGTTTGTTTCTTTCGCCAAATCCTCCCAAGACAAATCCGTGTGTACGAGGCTCATGGAGATTCCACGCATACCGCAAGAAGGGCAATCGTAGATAAGTTCCACGGTCCGCACAGGGCGACCAATGAGGAAGGTCTGTCCTCGGCCTTTGAATGAGATAAGATCACTGACCTTTTGATGGAAACGTTCTCCACAAGCCGGGCAAGTGATGCGAGCAACGCTCTTCGCACCAACTCGAATTGGGTCCATCACCCACAAAATCGTAAAATCTTTACCACATACCGCACAGGTGGTGAGAAACTCATGATCCACAAAACACTCTTTTTTGCCGGACTTCTGCACCCGGCACAATTCTTCAGGTGAGTAGTTCCCGGAGAACTGGCTAGTCTTCTACAAGGACTTGCGCGAACTGATGGCCCTCAAGCCAAGAGGGGAAGAGTTAGGAGGGAATGGCCAGCTTCGATTCGAAAAGCCTTCCTCAGCCTTCCGACTGGCAGCAGTTATCTTCTATAAGCCAATCATTACGCTCTCTATTTAGGCCAGTCAACTCATATCTCTATTTCGCTTAGATGTCGGTACTGTTCCCATAGTGCCTATCGGTCGCAGGGCGGCCCGAAGTCCTTCTGATAAACGACTTATCGGGACGAATTCGCACCTGTGGGCAAAATAAGCTGAACGCTCGCCTATTCGGCGAGGAGCGCGTTGATGTCGGCTTCGAAGACCATTAGATCGACATCTCCAGCATGGCTTATCGCGATCCGATCCTCATGGTCGACAAGAACAGTCAGAGCGGCATTTTTATCAAATGGTATAGATCAACAGATCAACGAGAGGCCGACGACAAGCACGATATGGAAGCCACCGTCCAAGCCTCGGATGGCTCCTGACTCTTCAAAGGGGAGCGCACCAGCCGCATTTACGCCGAAGCGACTAGCAACGCGAGGCACTGGGCAAGCAGGGACACAACGAGCAGCGGAACGCGGATCACTAAGACCCTATCCCACGACGCCTGTAGCTCTCGACCGTTGTCGATTCTTTCTCCGGTTTTTGCCGCTTCGGTTTGAATCCGATTAATTGGTTTTGAGAACAGATTGTAGAGAATGACGAACAGAATCACCATTAGGAGCGATGCGAGATAGAACCAGCGCTGCCCACCCCTGCATAATACGACCAGCAAGAGGTTGGACAAGATCGCCGAGACGCCCCAGATCGGCATCCGCGCGTCGGCGAACAAGTGAAGAAAACCCATGATTTCGGTTCCAGCAGATGGTGAAGCCATTCTGAGAGCGGGACGGCCAATAGTCAAAAAGAACATGTCCGTGCCACACACCACGGCGGTGCTTAAAATGCCAACGAGAGATACCGGCCACATCCAATGGTTCATTGTCCCTCCTCCTCCTTTCTAACCGTCGCCGCTCAAATGGCATGGATCAACAAGAGACCAACGACAAGCATCACCGCGCAGGTTACGCCATGAACGGAGAATGCTCGCGACTTCGACCCGCCCGACCCCAGAATGATTGACATGTCGCCAAAAGGGATGACAGCTTCAACGAGGAGAGCTATGCCTACCATCCGTGTGTCCGCGGTCAGCATCATGCTCAGCACGACCAATCCAGATGCGACGTCCCGAATTCCTTTAGGACGTAGCCAGGCACGAGTGTCAGCATCGGATGCAGGCGGCTTAAGGCCAAATGATCTTGAGATTCGTTCAGGAGATGCAAGGTAGAAACAACCGATCACAATGATCGCCACAGCGATGAGAGCAGCTACCGAAAGCTGGATAGAGTTGTACATAAAATGTCTCCTTGATTAGAAAATCTAGCGTGAATCAGGAGTTTTGCGCAGTACGAATCGGCGCTGGCGGTACCACGATCTCGACAAGTCCGGTCGCCACGTCGTACACGAGGCCTGATATAAGCCAAGCGCCCGGCAATGCGGGAATCGCCCGGAGCGCGGCAACGTCGAAGGCGGCTGCCGCCCGAGGATCGGTGACCGCTTTTGTCTTGAGTTCGTCTTCCTGTATTTGAAAATAGCGCGCCAGCTTGGCGGGGTCGCCGGCAAGGCGAGTGATGCCGCAATCGGTGTGTTGAAGCACGATGAGGTGAAACTCCCCGCCGCCTCCAGGATTCTCTCCGGCAACCTCACCGATTCGCCCGAGTAGACCTAACTGCTCCAACAACCCCGGGTTGATTCGACCGCCGATATTGCGCAACACGACGGCCTCGCCCGGTTTAATTCCAAGAACATGAGCCGGATCGACACGCATGTCAGCGCAACCGATGATGACCGCCTTTACATTGGGCAGCGCCCGCGGAAGCGAAGGCATAAGTGTGCCCTCAGCAGACTGCTGAGCAGCAAATTCTTTATTGCGTTGTAACATGCGGTCGAGATTGGTCAGTTCGCTGCCTCGCTGTGTAGCACTGGTTTGGGTCATGGTGTCCTCCTTTTGAATAGTTTTGGATTTTTGTGCTTGTTTTGCACATCAGTGCCCGGAATGGCGGGATAATCGGATGCGCGACTATTGCCCTCTTTCCTGTGAGTTCAGATTTTCAATTTCTGCTGGGCAATCATTTTGTAGTTACAACACCGAAACCTATAGAAAAATGGGTTCTTGACCTGAGTCTTGCCTGGGATTTCGTGTATAGAGGCGGCCAAGTACTGTGAAACGGTGCCAGCTCAACCGGTCGATGCAACACCCTATAACCAGTTGATCTCACAATACTTCCCATCGAGAATCAATCCGTATGGCAGTACTCAATCAGAACCTAAGCAGGGCTTTTGATTTGTTTGAGTTGAAGCCGGCGAACGAAATCAGCTTCCTAAGACTCCTACGGGAAGACGTTGAGCAAGTGTTGCGTCGACCCATTGAGACCACCGGGATTCTCGGAAAGTGGCCCAATCGCCTCCCGAGGCCCCAAAAGCCTGTTTCCGGGAAACTTCTCATTTCCGCGCGTGCAGCGTCATTCGGATACCGTGTCTAGGGCGAAGCGTAACGAGTGGTTCCACTTCTACCGGATGCCCGGGCACTAATCGAAAGCGAAAACGCTGCGCAAGCGTGCCAATCACAATCGCGGCTTCTAGCAGCGCGAATCCCTGTCCAATGCAGCGCCGCGGCCCATCTCCAAACGGATAGTAAGCGCCCGGGGGCAGACGATTCGCAAGACCCTCAATCCATCGCTCGGGACGAAACGCGTCCGGATCGTCAAAGTAGCGCGGATCACGATGAGCCACCCACTGCGAAAACAGGATCGTGGTCCCCGGAAGAAATTCGTATCCGCCGATCTGGCACAGCTCGATCACTTCGCGCGCCGTGATGTACGCCGGCGGGTAGAGCCGTAGAATCTCGCTCATCACAGCTTGCAGATAGGGCAACCGCCCAAAGTCCGCAGCTTCCGGCGGACGTCCACCCAGCACGCCTTCGAGCTCTTCGTGCAGGCGCGCTTCCACCTGCGGATTCTCACTCAGCGCGTACCAGGTCCATCCCAGCATTTGCGCGGTTGTTTCGTGGCCCGCGATGAACAGCGTCATCGCCTCATCATGAAGCTGTTTCTGGGTCATGCGACTGCCGTCTTCGTCCATCGCGCCCATCAGCAGGGAGAGCAAATCCTCACGGCGTTTGGAGCCCTTCTCCGACATCCGCTCGTCAATCATTCGATAAACGAGCGAATCCATAAACGCGAGGTCGCGATTCGCGCGGCGGTTTTTCGGCGTAGGCCAATTTTCCGGAATCCGGATCGGCGACCGCTGCCTGGCGAGCGAATAGCGCATCAGGAAAGTCATCGCTCGGCCCACCTGTTGCGCCTCTCCAGGAAGGGCCGTGCTGAAAAGCGTGCTAACTGCGTTGTCGAGCGTAAGTATCGTCATTTCCTGTGCGAGATCGCGCACTTCGCCGTCGCGCCAGCGGTTGATGTGCGCCTGAGCGATTTCGCGCATGGTGGCGCCGTATTCATTGACACGACCGCGATGAAATGCTGGTTGCACGAGCCGCCGTTGCCGCCTCCAAAAATCGCCTTCGCTGGTCAGCAATCCCTGTCCCAGGATGGGCCCGGTGATTCTCCGCGTGAGTTCGCTCTTGTGAAACTTATCTTGCTGGATCACCAGTACTTGCTCGACGAAGTCGGGATGGTTCAGCAGGATGCGCTCCTGCATCAGAACGTGAAAGAGAACGATGTCGCCGTACTCCCGCGCGAAGGTCCGCAACACGTCCAGCGGATCGCGCCGGATCTTCAGTGCCATGCCGACGATGGGCCGTCCTTTCGGCCCGGGGGGTCTTCGGCCACCTTTGATTGGCATGCTCGTCCTTTATTCAACTTGATTGTTATTACCGTCTTCGCGTCGCAGTGCCGGTCCGAATCGAGAGGCAGACGTGAACACTAGAAAACCAATAGCGACATCAAATTATACAATCTGTTTTCTCAACTCTCGAATCAGCGCGGACAAAAGGCAGGTGATCGGCGCAGGGGAACAGCTACGCAGTTTCGATTTGAGCGACTTTTTGCAAACCAAGTTCGTCTACGAACATTTCGCGCATGCGGAATTTTTGGATTTTCCCGGTCACCGTCATTGGGAACTCGTCCACGATCTTTATGTGCTTCGGGATCTTGAAGCTGGCGATCTTTCCTTTGCAGAATGTCCTGATTTCCTCGGGCGTGGTCGCGGCGTCGGCCTTCAGCTTCACGAACGCAGCAATTTCTTCCCCCAACATTTCATCGGGAATTCCGAAGACCTGGATTTCACTGATGCTCGGACACGCATAGAGGAATTCTTCGATTTCGCGCGGGTAAATGTTTTCGCCGCCCCGGATGATCATGTCTTTCGCGCGGCCGACGATTTTGCAATAGCCGTCACCATCCATGATGGCAAGGTCGTCGGTGTGCAGCCACCGGTTCTCGTCGATGGCCGTCTGAGTGGCCTCCTGATTGTCGTAGTAGCCCTTCATCACGGCGTAGCCTCGCGTACATAGCTCTCCCGAAAGCCCACGCGGAACAACCGTTCCTGTTATTGGATCAACGATTTTCACTTCGGTGTGCGGGAGAGCCCTGCCAACGGTATTGACTCGCATTTCGATCGGGTCGTCCGTCTGCGTTTGGGTGATTACCGGCGAGGACTCGGTCTGCCCATACGCGATCGTAATCTCCCGACAGTTCATTTCGCTCACAACTCGCTTCATAAGAAGAATCGGGCAGGGCGCCCCGGCCATGATTCCAGTACGCAACGAGCTGAGATCGAATTTTGAAAATTCCGGATGCTCCAGTTCAGCGCGGAACATCGTTGGTACGCCATACAGCGCTGTGCACTTTTCATTCGCCACGGCCGTTAAAGTCGCTAACGGATCGAAATGCTCCGCGGGAACAACCATCGTCGCGCCTACAACAACTGCGGCGATGTTGCCCATAACCATTCCGAAGCAGTGGTAGAAGGGAACCGGAATGCAGATTTTGTCCTCTTGCTGTAGCTTCATGCATTCCCCGACGAGCAACCCATTGTTTACCAGATTATGGTGAGTGAGCAGCGCGCCCTTGGGCCTACCCGTCGTGCCCGAGGTGTATTGGATATTGATCGGGTCGTCGAAGGACAAGGCCTGCTCGCGGGCACGCAGATCGTTCTCGGTTACGTGATCACTCATCTTGACAACTTCTTTCCAGGCCCAGAATGACGACGGGGCCGATTCGCCAATCAAGATGAGTTCACGGAGGAAGGGCAGGGATTCAGACGAGACTGCCCCCGGTTGGCACGTTCTCGCTTCCGGGCATGTCTCGAAAAAGATAGAGACAAAATCCGTGTCGCGGAACCCTGAGACCATGATGAGAGTCCTGCATTGCGACTGTGCTAGCGCGTATTTGAGTTCGTAGGCGCGATAAGAGGGATTGATGTTCACGAGAATCGCGCCGATTTTGGCCGTCGCGAATTGAGCAATGACCCATTCAAAGCAGTTGGTTGCCCAGATTCCCACGCGATCTCCCTTTTGGACTCCAAGGCGCAGAAGGGCACGCGCGAATTGTTCGGTCGAGTGCCGAAATTCTGCGTACGTGAAGCGGCGGTTCTGGTGGCAACTCACAAGGGCGGGCGCATTGGGATAGGTGCGCGCAGCGCGGTCAAGAATTTGTCCGATGCAATCGCCTAGAAGGGGAGTCGAGCCGGTTCTGTGAGAGTAACTCAAAGGCCGGGCCGCGTCCTTGCTCCGTCTGGACAGTGCGCTATGGTCTCCGGCAGCGATTCCAGTTCCTCCTGGCCGAACAGAGTTGGCCTGAGGGTCAAGCCGGAATTTCCGATTTGGACCTCTGACTCGCGCATCGTACGCCTCTCCTGCCCTCGACACAACGAATTTTGGCGAAAGCGCAGGCCTCAGCGAGAAATTGCGAGATTTTATTGCGCCAAGTCCTGTGGAACGGGGTTCTCGGAAACTGACTCCGCCAAGTGTGTCGATGATAGACTGAACAGCGACGAATCGAGGATTCCGTGAGTCTGAAATGCTGCAAGTGCAAGAAGCGAACTCGGAAGTTTACGGCGGTCCGCGAGCGTTGCGGTCATCGGTTTTGTAAAGTTTGTGACGAAACCCAGAAAAAGTAACGATTACTGCTAGCGGCCACGTCTTTCCGCTAATCCACACCCACATGACGATAAGCCGACTTCACAGGCCCTGGAGATTGGGTCAGAATGCCGCTTCACTGGCTCGACCACATGCTCGCTGGAGGAACAACGATGCTGCCCCAGGAACGGATTGCTTACTCGCCCATCAACGACAGGCCTCGACTCGCATTGCCGAGCGGAGCGCGGCTGGCCGTCTGGGTGATTGTCAATGTTGAGGAATGGAACCCTCGCGAGACAATGCCGCGGACCGTTCTTACTCCACCCGCAGGCGGCTCGCCTATGCCGGATATTCCGAACTGGGCGTGGCACGAATATGGAAATCGGGTGGGCTTCTGGCGATTCGTCGAGGTTTTAGATCACTTCAAGATTCGCGCGGCCCTTGCCATCAACGGCTCCGCGATCCAAGCGTATCAGCCCATCGCCCGCGCCGCCTTGGAACGCGGATGGGAATTCATTGGTCATGGCTTTGGCCAGAAAAATATGCAAAGGGTTCCGGATGAGCGGGAAGACATCGCGAAGACCACGGCTATCATCCGCGATTTCACGGGACGCAAGCCGCGCGGGTGGCTAGGACCTGGCCTGACCGAGACTTGGGACACTCCCGATATTCTGGCGGAAGAAGGATACGACTACGTCTGCGATTGGGTGCTCGATGACCAGCCCGTTGTGCTCAAGACGCGCGGCGGCACGATCGTAAACGTTCCGTATACGCAGGAATGCAACGACGTGGCCATGATGCTGATCCAACACCACACTGCAGCGGAATATAGAAACCGCGCCGTCGATCAGTTCGAGCAGTTGTATAACGATGCGCGCGAGTCGGCGCGGATCATGGCACTCGTTGTGCATCCGTACATCATGGGAGTTCCGCACCGGCTTCGCTACTTTCGAGAAGTGCTAGAGCATATCCGGACGCGGTCCGACGTACTGTTTTGGACCGGTGAGCAGATCCTCGATTGGTATCTCAGCGCCACTCGCTCAGCGGTGAATGTTTCGAAAGGCTGAGAAACTGTGAGGTGACGGAACAAAACATTTCCGAATCTGACCGCGCCGCGCCAGTTCAGTCTGGCACGCGCGCCGTTGCAGTTGCCATGTTCAGCGTCCTGCTCACCTCCTATGTGATCAATGCCATGGATCGGCAGCTTTTCCCTTTGGTCGCCCCCGATGTGCGCCGGGAATACGGCTTCTCGCTCGCCAACATTGGTCTTCTCTCGACGATATTCACACTAGGTTTGGCAGTGGCTGGCCTGCCGACCGGTTATTTATTAGCGCGCTTATCCCGCAAAGCCGTTCTACAAGTGGGGATCGGGATATTTTCAGCGGGAACGATCCTCACGGTGTTGTCCACCGGATTCGTGGACATGCTCGCATACCGAGCCGCGACCGGCATTGGCGAAGCGATGCAATTCACGGTCCTCCTTGCGATCGCGGCAAATTATTTTGCCGGCCGTCGCGCGGCAGCCATAGGTTGGATCAATTTTTGCTTCGCCCTCGGTTCTGTCATCAGTCCAGTCGTGGGAGGGCTTGCCCTTGATGCTTATCGGAGTTGGCGTATCCCAATGCTTCTCTTTGGGTGTCTCGGCTTGTTGGCGATTGCCGTGGTCGCGCTGACGGTGAAACCATGGTTCACTGAAACGCAGAATAACCCTAGTAAACGAGCGGCTCTCAGTGGAGCTACCACGGTTTTCAATCGGAACACAGTTCTTTTGACGCTCATGAGCCTGATCGGCGGGCTTGTCATCTACGGGTATCTGGGAATGTATCCAACCTTCCTGCGAGAAAGCCTGCACTACTCATCGACGGCAACAGGTACGGTGATGAGCGCTTTCGGAATTGGGGCCATGGGTTCCATCGTAGGCGGCTGGCTGGGAGATCGCTGGTCGCCCCGGCTCCTCCTCGGTGCCGCGTTCTTGTGTTCCGGTGGGCTGGGATATTTGCTCTTCCACGGATCGGAATCCATGAAGGTTCAGCTGGTACTGTCATTCGCCTGGGGATTCGTTGCCAGCGGAACGATTCATGTGAATTTGGCGGGCTATCACGTGAAAGCGGTACGGAGCGGCTTGGCCAACCGAGCGGCGGGCATCTTTGTCACAAGCCTCTACGGGTCGGCGGCTGTTGCCGGGTATTTGATGGGCGTGATCGCCGCTCACGGCGGCTGGCTCATGGCCGGCGAAATCCAATTGTTATTACTATCGCTCGTAGGTGCAGCCTTGGCGTTGGCTCTGCGGCCCGATCAAATGGCGCCGTAGGCGCCGGCCCCGAATGAAAAGTGACCCTGCAGTGCAGGCCTGCTGGGGAATCGAATGATGAAAAAGCGAAGTATCTTTTTTCCCCGAACTGCGATCATGGTGCTCGTGGTCGCTCTCGTGGGCACTAGGAGCGCGTCCGTTGGTGCGCAGGACGTGCCTCAGGTGACAGTAAATGTTTTCCCGGGCGGCTTTAACTGGCCGAGTTTCGTCGCGCGGGACAAGGGCTTTTTCGAACGTAACGGAATCCGAGTGACTCTGCAATTTACTCCCAATTCTGTTGCACAGATGACGGGGCTTTCCGAGGACAAATTCGATATTGCGATCACCGCGGTAGACAACATCGTGGCTTACGTGGAGGGTCAAGGGGAGGCCCCGATCGGACCCCAGCCGGAATTCTTCGCGTTCATGGGAAGTGATAGCGGCTTCCTAAGCCTTGTAGTCACGCCCGATATTAAGAGTTTTAGTGACCTGAAAGGGAAAACCTTGTCAGTCGACGCTCGCACGACCGGCTATGCCTTCGTCCTGTTTGAAATGCTCGCGAGAAATGGCCTGAATGAAAGTGACTATTCCATCCAAAAAGTTGGAGGAACGGCCCAGCGATGGAATGCGCTTCGCGACAAGAAGCAGTCGGGCACGCTGCTCTCAGCTCCGTTCAATTTAATAGCGCAAGAACAGCATTTCATCGAGCTTGGCAAAGCTACGAAAGTGATCGGCCCTTATCAAGGCAACGTTGCCGCAACGCGACGCTCCTGGGCCAGGCAAAATAGAAGTTTGGTTATCGCTTTCGTTCGCGGCTACGTTCAGGCGATCGATTGGCTCTACGACAAGACGAACCGCGAAGAAGCGGTCCGAATCCTCGAGAAGAATGTGCCTGAAATGTCCCCCGGTCTCGCCGAGCAAAGTTACGGGGAGCTTTTGAACGGTCAAGAAGGTTTTTCCCGCAAGGGTCGCATGAACATTGAGGGGCTTCGGACCGTTCTCGCATTACGCAGTCATTACGCGGAGCCCCCCAAGAAGCTGACTGATCCAGAGAAATATTACGACCCAAGCTACTACGATTCAGCGATGGGCGGACAGCGGCCTAGTCGATAGAGCAAAGCCCTTAAGGCGCTTGGCATGGTGGGAAAGCTTGCCAGTGCCAGCCGTTTGTTAAATCTCAGGAGGCCACATGCGTCGTGCGAGATTGTTGGCGGTCTTGTTCTTCTTAACATCTTCGACGGTCTTTGCGGCAACCAAGGCCATCAAGTTCGGCAAATTGGTGGATGGGACAGGGCGCGTTTTCACCAACGCTGTCGTGATTGTCGAGGACGACCGCGTGCGAGGCGTCACAAGCGGCAATGGATCGATACCGAGCGGCGCTCAGGTTATCGATCTCTCCCGCTACACGGGTGTACCAGGCTTGATCGACGCACACACGCACATTATGTGGTACTGGGACGGGATTACCACTCCACGCTCCGAACCTCCACGCCATCCGGCAGTCACAGTATTTCTTGCACAGGAGAACGCGCAGAAGGCGCTTGAGGCCGGCGTAACGACGATCCGAAATCTGAACGCTCCGGATGGGACCGATTTGGCGATGCGCGACCTGATAAACATGGGCAAGATGATTGGCCCTCGCATGTTCGTTTCGGGCCTGGGAATCCGGATCACTCGGAGTACTGCAGCGCCCGCGCCCATCGGCATCATGGCCGATGGACCGGATGCCGTCGTCCATGCAGTGCGGCAAGTCCTCGCGTCCGGGGCCGATTGGGTGAAGATGTACGGATCGACCGGCGGCTTCGACGATGTGACTGGATTTCAGACTTTCACGTTCGAGGAAGTGAAGGCGGCCGTTGACACGACGCACGCGCTCGGAAAAAGAATCGCCATTCATTGTTACGGACCGGCATGCGCGCGCGATGCCGTCCGCGCGGGCGTCGATTCGCTCGAACATGCGACGGACATGGACGATCAAACGATCGCGGAAATGGTCAAAAAGAAGATTTATTACGTCCCGACGATCGATCACAACCAGGTTTACCTGGAGAACGCCGACACCGTGTACCACTTTCCGCCTGGAGCGAAAGAGCGCCTGCTCGACTACATACAGCGCAATTTTGAAACCGCGAAGAAAGCGTTCCAGGCCGGGGCGCGCATGGTCGTCGGCTCAGATGCCGTCTATAACGGCTGGGGCTTGAATATGCGCGAGCTCGACTGGTTCGTGAAGATGGGAATGACGCCCGCGCAGGCGCTGAAGGCGGCTACGACCGAACCTGCTGCCATGCTTGGAATGGAGAATAGCCTCGGCGCGGTCGCGCCTGGGTTTTACGCAGACATCGTTGCTGTTGAAGGTGATCCCCTAGTCGACATCACGGCAGTTTCTAGGAGAGAAAACGTCCGTTGGGTGATGAAAGCGGGACGCGTCGTGGTCGACAAAACGAAAAGTACGGGAAAAACGAACTGAGCGGGCCTTGTGAAAGCTTCACCTTCATTTTCCTTGCCAGATGAAGTCGATGATCTCTTGGCCAAGCTGATCGTCCGCGGTGTTGATGGACAAGGTTGTCGACTGGTGATTGTGTCCGGCGAGGCGCAGAAATCGAGGACACTTTGAGCGCGCCTCACACATTTTCGCGAAGAGCTCCGCACTGTACACGTCGAGAAAAGGATTATCGAATTCGGCGATCACGATAAAGGTAGGCAAAAGCGACCGGGCGCCGAAATTCACCGGTGATCGCTCCGCGTAGAGATTCGTGTCCTTTCCAAAGTACTCCTCCACGCGCTGCCCATTGGGATCGTCGGCGCGATTGTCGGCTTTGAGCCGTCCACTGATCAGCACGACGCCCGATACTCCCGGCCCCGCTGCGCCGTGGATTTTGGGATCGAATGCCCATGTCGCGACGTGCAGGGCACCCGTCGACCTCCCGATCAGATAAATGCGCTGCGGATCGCCCCCAAAGCGCCGCGCGTTCTCCTTGATCCAGGCGACGACGCTCCCGATATCCTGGGCCGCTGCCGGATAGACGTACTTTGGGGCGAGCCGGTAGTTGGCATTGATTCCCAGAAACTGGTGGCGCGCAAAATAGTAGAGAACATTTGCGTGGACTTCCTTGTTCTCGTTCTTGTCTCCTGCCGTGAGCGCGCCCCCATGAAAAAACACAACGACGGGAAGATCCTTCGCCCCCCGCGGCTGGTACACGTCGAGAGTCTGCTGGGGATCGGTGCCATAGGCCTGGTCGGCGGTGACGGAAACGCCGTCTTTTGGCTCCGCCGCCAGTAGCGGAGTGAATAATTCAATCGTTTGCGGGCCATATTTGCGGATGTTGCTTTGATAGAGGGGATTGATCTCCGCCAGCTTCTTCTGAATTGTCTCGGGAAGGCGGGAAACCTGCGCGGGCACCGGCTTGGCGGTGAGTGCCAGCGAAAGGCTCGCTACAAACACCGCTTGCCGTCTAAACGTGGCGAAACCTCCGCTTAAGCTGTCGAGGCTATCTACGAACACCCGATAGGTCCTGATAACCCACATTCCGATAAGAAAGGCGAGCAGTTTTTCTCTCTCACTTTACCGCGATTCCCAACATCTCGAAATGTGCTCCGCCCAATAGCGGTCCGGATCCCAAGAACGCCCTTGGAGGAAGTTCCTTCGAAAAGTATGTTAGGTAAGCGGCGTTGAATTTGTTGTACAGCGAAAGATCCGGACAGTGCACCTGAACCATAACCACATCGTCCGCTGTCATTCCACCTTTGGTTAACGCCGTCTTGAAGCTGTCGAGCATGAACTTGATCTCCTGCTCTAGGTCCTGCGGTATCGCTCCGCTCTTTAGGTCAATGCCAGTCCTACCCGCAATGTAAAGTGTGTTGCCCACAAGCACCGCATCGCTGTAAGGAACTGGCAGACCCTGCTTCTCCAGTGACGGGTTGCTGGCTTTGAAGTGGCGCCGCACTGGCAGGTTCTGTGCAGTTCCGGCCAATGCTGCGCCCAGGACGAATCCGATCAGCAAAGAAAGTGATTTGCCTTTCATGCGGCGTTCTCCTCGCGGAAAAGACTTGGACTCCTTGCTCGCTCGCGCATCCTACGCTTCTCCGGACCTCGAAGCAACGAACCGGTGCCAAGTCCTGAGAAACGGGGTGGTCTCAATGGGTCGACGCAACACTTGCTCAACGTCTTCCCGTGGGAGTCTTAGGAAGCTGATTTCGTTCGCGGGCGTCAACTCAAACAAATCAAAAGCCCTGCTTAGGTTCTGATTGAGTACTGCCGTACGGATTGATTCTCGATGGGAAGTGTTGTGAGATCAAATGGTTATAGGGTGTTGCATCGACCGGTTGAGCTGGCAGGGATTATCGGAACCTGGCCCAATCGATGGTCACCGACATCTCCGTTTCGATCGTTCCACATCCGACTGGTATTGGTCGCCATTCTACTACTCGGTAGTCATCACGCCGCCCAGTAAGTATGGCGGCGATTTAGCGCCAACCGAGGGCTGGAGCCACGGTAGTCAGAATTGCCTCCATGACATGCGCATTGTAGGCGACACCGAGTTGATTCGGAACGGTTAGCAACAGCGTGTCAGCCTCCTCGATCGCCTCGTCTTTCCTAAGCTGCTTGATGAGAATATATGGCTCGGCAGCGTAGCTGCGACCGAAGATCGCCCGTGTATTTTCGTCAAGGAACCCGATTGTGTCCTCTTCCTGAGAACCGCGTCCGAAATAGCGACGATCTTGGTCATCAAGCAACGGAAAAATGCTCCGGCTAACGGAAATGCGCGGAGTACGCTTCTGACCAGCATCCTTCCAGGCTGCGCGAAAGGCGCGAATCTGTGCGGCCTGTTGGATGTGGAGCGGCTCGCCGGTCTCGTCGAATTTGAGGGTTGACGACTGCAGGTTCATTCCTAGCTTCGCGGCCCGTGCTGCTGTCGCGTTGGAAGCAGACCCCCACCAAATTCGATCGCGCAACGTCGCGGAGTACGGCTCAAGACGCAGGAGTCCGGGAGGATTGGTAAACATTGGACGTGGGTTAGGCTGAGCGAAGCCCTTTCCGCGTAGCAACTCAAGAAATTCTTCGGCATGTCTGCGGCCCATACCTGCATCGTCCTCGCCTTCAATCGGGTGGTAGCCAAAATAGCGCCAACCATCGATGACTTGCTCGGGGGAACCGCGGCTGATTCCCAGCTGGAGTCGGCCACCCGAGATTAGATCCGCAGCCCCAGCGTCCTCCGCCATGTAATGAGGATTCTCATACCTCATATCGATAACCGCAGTGCCAATCTCAATCTTTCGGGTCTTAGCACCCACCGCCGCGAGTAGTGGAAAAGGTGATGCTAGTTGCTGCGCGAAGTGATGAACACGAAAGTAGGCTCCGTCCATTCCCAAGCGGTCGGCCTCCACGGCGAAGTCAATGGACTGCAGGAGCGCGTCGGTCCCCGATTGCGTTCGTGACTGCGGTGAAGGAGCCCAATGACCGAATGAGAGGAAGCCAATTTTCTTCATGGAATATAAGTCTCCCATATCGTCGATATGGCCGTGCGTCGTTTCTCTGCATCGAGCTCGCCGACCCAACTCCTGATAAGGGATTATCGGAATGTGGCTTTAAGGCCCCATTGTAGGTCGGCGGTCGGGAGGCCGCTGACCCATGAAGAAGAAACCATTTCGCTGGAAGCCCAAGCGAGTACTTCGACTCCCAGATCTAGATCACGCCAAAACCGCAGTGTTGAACACCCTTGGATCGCCAGATTCCGAACGTTCCTACGGATTTGCCATCGACGACTTCATTGCTTGGTACTGCTCTGAACCGAGGCTCGCGTTCAACAAGACGGTCGTCCTCCGCTACCGATTGCAACTCGAAGCTCGCCACTTGTCGGCATCCACGATCAATGTACGCCTGGCCGCGGTCCGTCGCCTCGCCTACGAAGCGGCTGATAGTGGTTTGCTCAGTCCTGAGCTTGCCGCTAGCATCCGTCGAGTCAAAGGCCCCAAGAAACTCGGGGTGCGGCTTGGAAATTGGCTCACTGCAAATCAGGGAAAGGCGCTTCTCAGCATTCCAGTTTGCAGCTCGGTTCGGGGCAAGCGAGACTTTGCGATGTTGGCATTGCTCCTCGGTTTCGGCTTGAGACGGTCAGAACTGGTTCACCTAACGATGGAACACTTGCGACAACGAGAGGAGCACTGGGCAATGATCGACCTGGTGGGCAAAGGTGGCCATGTGAGAACGGTCCCGATTCCGTCATGGGTCAAAGAGGCCATCGACACGTGGAAACGCCCTCCTGCGAGTTCGTAACGTAAGCTCACTTCCGCAACGTCTATAAAGTAGGTGACCGTGCACGCCCACTCGAACAACCTTCTGATAGCGAATGCCTCCGTGCGCAATATGGAGCGAGGAAAACCATGACGAAACGTCTGAGAGCCGTTGTCCTTTGCACTGGCTTGGTGATGTCCTTGCGTTGTGACTACCTCTGCGCGGCGCAACAATCCAAACAGCTGCCTCCCGCACCAGTTCCAGCACCGATTCTCGCCGCGAAGAAGGTTTTCATTGCTAACGGAGGGGGAGACGAATCTCTGTTTGACACCCCTCAATACAGTGGCGGGCCTGATCGCTTGTATAACGAGTTCTATGCAGCGATCAAATCGTGGGGACGCTACGAGGTAGTAGGCACTCCCGGGGAGGCCGATTTGGTCTTCGAGATACGTCTGACCATATTGCAACCTCGGCGATCAGTCCCGTTAGGGGAAGAAAACCCTGAGTATGACTCGCAATTTCATCTTGCCATTCGGGACGCGAAGACCCAGGAAACTTTGTGGGGACTAACCGAACATGCGCAGACGGCGATCCTCCAAGGCAACCGCGACAAAAATTTCGAGCAGGCGCTGGCAGGAATCCTCTCGGAAATACGAAGAATCGCAGGTCCGGCGCAGTCTGCCGCGAAGTCGCCAACGAAGCCAAACAAGCGTGAGGAGCAAAAGACCGGGTAGTCGGTCGTCAAGTCTCGATAAGTCGGATTCTAAGAAAGCGGCTGCTAACTTGTTCATTCTTTCAGGGAGGCGCGAAACCACTTTCTTCCGCCCCTGTCTGGGCGGCCCAGTCAGTTACTTATTGAATGCGGCTTTCGCCCCCACTGTTACCAGGCCATAACCGAACTACTTCCGAATGCGGCATCCAATTCATTTGCCCTTCACTTCGTTATACACCTCGGTGATGAACCGGCTTTTGCTCTCTGGTGTATCACCATTCGTTGTCGCGTCATACGGAGCGGTTAAGTTCGCGGCAAGAACATCGTCCAGCGATTTGCCCTGATCGACCAACTCCCTCGTCTTCGCCAGGATATTGACGACCATTGCGCGATACGGAAGCAGGTCAGCCTTCTTGACAAGCGTGCCGTGACCAGTGATAAGCGTCGTGTCGGGACCAGCAGTCTTCGCGATTATGTCGATTGCTGTGATCATGCCCCTAATCGAGCCACCATTGGTCTGATCAGCAAAGGGATAATCGAAATTGCGATAGAAATCGCCAATATACATCGCGTTCGCATGTTGGAAACGGATGACGCTGTCGCCGCCGGTATGAGACGCTGGAACCGGAATAAAATCGACCACTTCTCCGTCCATATGGATCGTTACAGCGGGAGCGCCCGGCGTGCCTAACGGATACGTCACAAGGGGAACGCCGACCGGATCGGGCGCGGGAGCCGGGGAACCGTCGCCTCGGCGAGGCGGGTGCAGCATTTCATTCCGCAGTTCCTCGCGCGAGAAGATCAGCGCGCCCTGCGTCGCGAAAAAGGGGTTGCCGCCCGTGTGGTCAGAATGGATATGCGAGTTGACCAGAATTCGAATAGGCGCGGGACTGAACGTCCTGATCGTCTCCAGAACGGAACTTTTTCGTGCAGCTCCTCGTCCTGGGAGTCGACCATCAGGATGCCGTCAGAGCCGAAGAGTACAGCAATCCTGCCGCCAGCCGCATCAGGATGGTTCGTATCAAGATTGGGTGAACCCTGCAGGATGTAAAGGTTCGGCGCCAGCTTAGCCGTCACCGAAATTTGGATCTTTTCCCATTGTGCAAACGAGCGCCCCTGTCCGGGCCTCTGTGGTGCCCCCGCTTGTCCCTGTGCGCTAACAATCGCAGGGACAACCGCCATCGCCGCCACCCATCCCAATAATAATCCTGCGCGGTTCATTGGCTTTATCCTTTCCGTATCGGAATGTTGGATTCTCCGACAGGTGCGATTTGAGATCAGTTAGGTCATCGTCGAATTAGTTCGCTGCGTCCGAGGAGGGAGAAAGGACGTGGATTGCTACTCCCCATTTCTCCGCGTCTAGCGTGTCAATCCGTACGACTACACCCACAAAGGTAGAGTTCAATGGGCTGTCGGGTTGGAAATCGGTCGTGACATAGACGCTCATTCCGAGTACGTAATGAACTGCCTGGGTGGGAAAATACAAACCGTCCTGTGACGCGTTCAACGTTGTGCAATATTCTGGTGGCAAGCTTGGGTCGAAGGGGCGAATGCGGACGGCTTGCGACAAATCCGTTCGGGGGCAAAGGCGTTGTTCTCGGGGCATAGTTAACATGAGGATTTCTTTATCACAGAGCCGGCATTAGCAAAAGTTACATTCTCATTTCTATTTCGCCTGCCGATTCTACGTTCCGAGAATCCCTGCCGGTTCAACCGGTCGATGCAACACCACCGGCGAGTCAGAAGTTCTTCCTAAACAGGAGGTTTGGGTCCTTGGATGGTTCTTGCCGCATTTAACCTCATTCTTGGCGCCTTTTGCGAGTTCAGGCTCTCCACATCCGTATCCTTGAATAGTCCAAGTTTTGAGCAGACCTCAGCAGGTGTTGCATCGACCGATTGAAACCACCCCGTTTCTCAGGAGTTGACCGAAGACGCTCGCTGTCCCGCTGGACCTGCCCCAACAGCAAATTCGTTTGTATCGAGGACAGGAGGAGCATACGATGCGCGAGTCGGATGTCTGCATCAGAAATTCCGCTCGCCAAGGGCTACGCAATGAAGAGCAGTATTAGACGCAGTTCCCATGATGGACTGTCGCGCCGTGAGGTGCTCCTAGGAGGCCTGGCCGCAGCGGTAACCCCGACGGCCAGAGATGCGCTGACCGCTGAACTTGGCGTACCCACCGCTCCGAAGACGCTCGAGGTGCGCACGATCGACATCCACGCTCACTACTACCCGCAGGCCTACTTCGATTTGTTTGTTTCGGAGGGTCAACGCTTCGACGCCGAGTTCCGCACTAGTGAGCAAGGCTTCTTCTTCAAAACTCGCGCTGAATCAGATGGCCCGCTGCCGACCAAATTTATCGACCTGAAGGAACGCCTTGCTGACATGGACGCACGCGGCGTAGCTGTCCATGCGCTCTCGCTAACCGATCCGATGGTTTACTGGGCGGACGGCGAACTCTCCCACAAGTTGGCGATGGCATGGAATGACGGGGCCATCGCTGCGCATCATGCCCATCCCGATAGGTTCGTGGTCTTGGCGACTCTGCCCATGCTCGATCCCGATCGCGCCACGGACGAACTCAACCGCGTGAGCAAGCTTCCCGGAGTACACGGTGTCTACATGGGGACCAACATCGATAACCGTGATCTCGATGATCCCCTGTTCGAGCCCATTTTCACGCGAATCGAAGCGCTCGACCTTCCAATTTTTCTACATCCTTTGGCGCCAATCGTCGGCGGTAATCGATTGCAGCCGTTTTTCTTGAACCGCTTGGTTGCCTATCCGATTGACACCACGATTGCGGCCTGCCACCTCATCTTTGGTGGAGTAATGGACCGCCATCCGAATCTCCTGTTCGTCCTGCCCCATGCGGGCGGCGTGCTGCCAAACCTCATTGGCCGTCTCGACCACGGCTGGAATGCGATTCCGGCAGCCAAGCACTCCGCCCAGGTTCCCAGTGCGTACTTGCATCGCTTCATGTACGACACTATCTCTCATTCGATTCCGATGATGGAGTTCATCATCTCCCAAGTGGGCATCGAGCGAATCATGATGGGTAGCGACTACTGCTTCGCGGTCGGCGATGACCGCCCAGTCGAAGTTGTCGAGCAGCTTCGCCTTAGTTCCGAGCAACGCAAGATGATTTTGGGCGGAACGGCAGCGAAAATACTGAAAATCTAATCCCGGTCCAGATTCCGAGAATCCCGTTTCTCAGGAGGAATCAGCGGAATCTGACAATAGAGACAGACTCGTTCTTACGTTACCATGACAAATAACCTTGTGGGTTCTGGGAGACCGCTGAGAGCATTTGACATGCGTCGCTACTTCCTAGCTGTCATTGTTGTTTTCTGCGTATGCGTGACTCTTCCCTTCGCATATAGCAGGTCAAGAGAGTCGGATCCAAATGCGCTCCAAGGTTTCTTCATCGTCAGCCACGTAGTATCTGACGCCGCTCCTATTTGGTTTGACTACATACTTGATGTGAGACCGAAGGGTACCGGTACAGTGATCCGAGACATCCGAATCGCCCCTCTCAATTCATACTGTCCGCGCTCGGTCACTGCGAAGGCAGTCGAGCAAGTTATCCCATCCTCAACCGTCAGTTCGGTCGCCAAATTTCCTCTATGCTCACTTCCGGAAGAGAAGTTCGCCTCTGCAATAAAAGCGGCGAAGCCGGGGATCGCGAGCATCGACGATGCCGTCAGGTTCACGATCGTGGCAAACTGTGGCAGTCAGGATAAGGTATTCGATTTGCCTTTTCCAGAGACTTTGGACTTCCAGTTACTGAAAAAGCGAACCCCGTCGGTGGCTGCTCTCTGGACCTTGGCTCAAGAAGTTACGCGACGAGCTTTTGGCAGATCGTTCTCGTTTTATGGAGTATCAAGTGGGCAAGACGATGAATTCCAGGAACTTGGTTCAAGGATCATCTCTGAGTTGAAAGCTGGAAAATACGACAGCGGTTTTGTGGACGAACCTGCTTTGAGCTCCGTTTTGAACGACTACGTAGGGCCCGTTGCAGATCATGATCCGGCGTCCGTCGAGCTTGTGGGCATTTCGTCCGCCGAATTGGAGAAGTACGTTCCCCCCAACTATCCTCCGCTCGCGAAACAGGCCCGAATAGAGGGAGAAGTCGGCCTTCGATTCTTGGTAGACCGGGATACGGGTGACGTGAAAATGATCGAGGTCACTTCCGGACACCCTCTTCTTGTAAACTCCGCCCTCACAGCCGTGCGTCAGTGGAAATTTCGACCGGGTGATCAACAGAAAGAACCTAGGGAGGTGATCCTGAAATTCGGCTTTCGATGCCCGGCGCAATGACTATGCCAATAGATGGCAGCCAGTCCAGCAATCTCAGGTAAATCGGCGACCAATGTCCTGTGAAGTCGTGCCGGCGCAACCGGTCGACGCAACACCCTATAACCATTTGATCTTACAACACACTTCCGATCGAGAATCAATCCGTACGGCAGTACTCAATCAGAACCTAAACGGGGCTTTTGATTTGTTTGAGTTGACGCCCGCGAACGGAACTGGCTTTCTAGACTTCTACGGGAAGACATTGAGCAAGTGTTGCATCGACCCATTGAGACCACCCGGCTTCTCGGAATGTGAGAATGGCCCAGCTTGCCAGGTTCCGATAACCCTGTTTGTCAGGCAATCGTTAGCGATAAAGCCGCGGACACACGAGCTGTTCTTCATTCCCGTGATGTATTCTAGTTGGTGATTAGACGACAGGAGTCGGACTCTTCGTTGAGTAGCGGATCTGGCTCCGAGGGAAGGGACTCCGGGATCGGCGCCGTGGAACGTGGCTCCACGATTGGCTCGTGTGTTGGAGGTTCTTGGGTAGCTGGGGTTCTTTCGTTTATTAGCGGCGTGAGCCAAGTACTCTGGAGTGCTGCCAAGGCCAGCTCTTCTTCAAGGCCGTTGTAGAGCGGATCCGCCATCTCCTCGCGAGCTTTTTCTGCGTAGTTCTCCGCGTTCATTTTTTGGAGTGACGCAAACAGGTTCTGTGCGGTCGTTGCGCCAACTTTTGTTTCGATGAGGTGTCGAGATTTGCCGGACTTGTAAGTCCTGAGCGCATTGCGGAAGGAGACCAGGGAATCACCTTGGCGCTCATCGACGCCCTCGGCCAGTGCGTGCACGAACTGCATTTGAAAATTGTACCGCTCATTGAGGGTCTGGTCGGCCTCGGCGATCTGCGCTTCCAGCGCTTCCTTCATTTTCTTGATGTCGGCCGCGTTGGTATCGTAGAGTTTGTTGGCTTCCTTGGCCAAAGCCCTCGCGTATTCGTTGCGCATTTGAACCGTGGCGCCGGCCGTAGCTGTTTTTGTCTGTTCGTCGATCAATTTCAGGCTGAATCTGGCGACAAGCACAAACACCCCTGTCAGGATCAGTCCCATCGTGCCCAGAGCCCATATCTCGGTGTCGAGGACTTTCTGGTAGTAAGACTCGTACTGCTTCTGAATGCGCGTGATGTAGTCCCTCTCCATCGTCGCGGCGCTTGCGGCTTTTTCGGCGGCATCAGCGCGCTCTTCGAGTTTCTTAATGCGATCTTCTTGACTAGTACGCGAGGCTTTTTGTGGCTGCTCGGATCGAACGGCGGCGCTATGCAATGCGAATGCGGCGCCAAGCATCAGGATGCGTAGCCCTAGCTGTTTCACGGAACCGACTCCTGTCTGGGTCTCGCAGGTCGCCCACATAGCTCCTCCTCGTTTGGCTCCGGAAGTGGTCGGGAGACCCGCAGAGCCGTTATCCAGAGACTCTATTCGGGGAGAAGGCCAGCAGGCTATCTCGGAAACGTCCAGGCTTGCTGGCATACACACCTGGGCGTTCGAACAGGTAATTTCCTGACTGCAACAGGGCTCAGCGCCAGTTGGCGAGAAACCCGTTTCACAGGACCTGACTTACGATTGGTGTGGTGGTGTCTTGTCGAGTGCCGCGTTAAGCCGTTCTTGCAAGGCCATCCCAACCAATGTTGCGATCAGGATCGCGGGGTAGAGTTGTCCGATGAGCGCTTCGGCTGTCGCCAGCGATCGCGCCACGCGATGGACCGGGTACGCGTCGCCGAAAGAAACAGTCGTGAGGATTTCAAAGCTGAAATAGATCAAACGGCCCGGTTCGCCGGTGGCAATGCCAGCGGCCAGCGGCGTTTGGAAATGGATTGCGTCGGGAGTTATTTCCAGGAGCAACTTGTAACCGAACGCCCAGGTCACACCGATCAGCAGGTAGGCGGCGACGCCGCCCATGACCCGGTGAACGGAAACGGGGCCGGGAAGAAGAAATGTCTGTTTCAGCGTCATGACCACGAGTATAGCCATGCAAAATACCTTGAGGGCAGTGTCCCAGACCCTCGGGCTGAACGAAGGGTTGAATTCGGCGATCAGGTCAGCCGTGAACTCCAGAATGGTGAGCGCAATGATGAGATAAATCAGGACCCGCTTGTGGACGGTCGCGATTGCGCCGGAGAAGAGCATGATCGCGAAAGTGAGGTCTATCGCAATTCGCCCTGGGCGAGACTCGCCGACCATCGGAACGAAAATAGTCATAAGCACCAGAAATGCGAGGAAGAAGCTCAGATGTCGATCCTCACGCCAGAATCCGAGGAACTGCCGTTCTATATCACCCACGGAATTTTCTCCTTTCGCATTCGGCCCTATAATCCTGATCTTAAAGAAGCCTCGCTAGGAAATGGAACTACCATCGACCATTCAAGGCGATAACAACGAAAGCAGAAAGGAAAATATGATAGACCACGTTATTCTCACGGTCAGTGACTTCAAGCGTTCAGTCGCTTTCTATGCCAAGGCTCTGAAGCCACTTGGGATCACAACGCTTCCAGACTACGAAGGCAAAGACGGACACCCATACTTGAAAGGTTTTGGTATTGGCAAAAGCCATTTTTTCTGGCTCAAAGAAGGGAAGCCCGATCCTCAGGCCGTTCACGTTGGATTCGTAGCGAAAGACCATTCCGAAGTAGATGCATTCTACAAGGCCGCTTTAGCAGCTGGGGGAAAGAGTAAGGCATCACCTCAAGCTCGTCTCGAATACTATCCTGGCTATTATGCGACCTGGGTGCTTGATCCTGACGGCCACGATATTGAGGTCGTCAATAAAAGCTAGTCGCCGAAAGAATATTCGCAAGTGCTACCCCGTGGTTTTATTTGGCCATTTTGATGATCCTCCGGCACGAGGCTTTCCGATCCGCTATCGAATAAGTCTCACTGGCAGGGTCCAGAAGCTGTCCCGTCGCAGCGAAGAAGAGCCTCAATAAGGAGAGAATCTCGCCACTGCCTGTGAAGTCGTGCCAGCTCAACCGGTCGATGCAACACCTATAACCATTTGATCTCACAACACTTCCCATCGAGAATCAATCCGTAGGGCAGTACTCAATCAGAACCTATACAGGGCTTTTGATTTGTTTGAGTTGACGCCCGCGAACGAAATTGGCTTCCTAGACTCTTACAAGAAGACTTTGAGCAAGTGTTGCATCGACCCATTGAGACCACCCGTCTTCTCGGAATGTAGCTTTTTGTCGTGTGAAAACTTAATTCTGCCAACAGACGAACGGTCGATATTGAGCTTGTATATAAAAATGCATTCTCCGGCTGCAATCGGGATGGCCGCCGCAATCATGAAAAAGAACAACTGATCCAAACGGGCCTGGTCTTGGGAAGTTCCGTAGGTAGGCGCGGGTTTCACGCCTGACGCACTGTGGTGGTGCCTCCGGTTGGCGCGATTGTAATACATTCCTCGTAATAAGGCGCGCTCAGTGTCCGAGAATCAAGTTCATCGAGAGTTGGAAAATCACCAATTCCCATATTCCGCTAAGGGGACTACTCGACACGACGGATGTCCTGCCCATACGGCCAGGTGAACAATGCGTGTGAGCCGCTCAAGCGTACCATTTACGCAAACATCCCCAGATTGGATAAACAGATGTAGGAATCCACTGGGAGCGACAAGACATGCGTAAAGGCGCTAGCCTAGCAGTCATCTGTCTGATTTTGGCAATCTCCACTGCATCTCAAACATCGAGACAGCATTTCAATCTGGGCATGACCATAGATGAGTTCGCATCCAAATTCGATTTGGCTCACACGGACACACGTGAGGCGCTCTCTATTGATGCGGCCGCTCGTTCAGCGATGAGAGGGAAACGTTCCATCATTCAGACAAACCTCGCTGGGGCCAAGATGGCATTCCTTTTCGATAAGTACACGCTGCGTGAAGTTGAAATAACCGCTGGCAATACGTTTGACTATGAACTTCAGGCGCTAACCGAGCCTCTTGGTAAACCTAGCGTATCGAAGATCAATTTAGCGGTATGGGATCGCAGCGACGGTACACGGTTCACGCTCACGTCCCGCCAGGGAACCGGAGTCCTACATGTAGCGCCCACACCATTACAAAGCAAATAGTCGCTCGGTTCCTCGAAGAAAATAAAAAGCAGCTATTTGAAAGGCGCGGATCATGACGAAGCAAAAAGAAGGCCCACTGTTCGGCGTTGTGCAGACGGAATTACGGAAGCCGCGCATGAATGATGGCGGTGGTGTTGTCGAAGAAGGCCAGATCCGGTTCATGGCTGGAATCAAACTGTACGCGGCGGACAGTCACAAAGAATTGTTGGACGCGGGTGCGGAAGTCAGAATCGGAACGATTTCGAGTCAGACTAGCTGTGGAAAGCCCCGTTCCGGGGAAGTTCTCTATTCGGGTATCCAGCGTCTGAGGATGGCTTTAAAACCCTGCCTTTCCAGCTCGTCCTTGACTCTGACTGCGGAATCGGCATCGCTGTAGACTCCGATGGCCACCCGGTAGAAGGGGTCGGCGCCGCGCTTGAATACAAACGCAGCGAGATTTCTTTGGTGTAAAGTCTCCGCGAGAGCATCCGCGTTGTCTTCATGTTTCATTGCGGCCACTTGAAGCACGAAACCAGGAACGTCCAAGGAAAGCGTGGTAGGGAGAGCCGAGGTTGACTGCTCAACGATTGCGCTTGGAGAGAGAATTCCAGCCCCTTTCCCCGCAGATGTGATCTCTATGGCCTGACGATTATCCCCCACGCTGCGCGCCTTGTGACGTAGCAAAATGACGGCCGTCGATATGAGCAATAGACCTAGAAAAAGCGAGATCAGATAGTGCGACGTGCCATGCTGCGGACGGGATCGGCTGACAAGCTCACGTTGCGTCAGGGTGTCAAAGGCTTGGCTCACGCGCTTTTTCTAGTGCAGAAGTACGTCCGCGCGGAGTGCCCCGGTAGAGTGGTCAACCCCAGAGCACTCGACAGCGGTCGGTTTCGGCTCGGAGGCCCCGAAACTACAACTCCTCCGGGCCCCACTCAATACAGCGGGTAGTGTAAATAAGAAAGACTAAGGGTTGTAGTAATTAACCGTTCTCGTAAATCGCGACGGAGCTGTTTTGGTTTGTTCGGGCTTTTCTATTCCTTATCCGGCACGTACGGACCGCCCGGCACTCCCCAACCCCACTTCGGCATGGGCGTTACCGAATCCGCCACGGTACTCGGCGGCAGTTTCGAATTTATGACTGCGAGTCGCGACCCCCACTCTAGGTATGCCACGAGCGCCGATCGAAATTCAGGGTCGTCGGGAAGCCCGATCTCATCTGCGCTGTCAAGCAGTAAGCTCACCCACCGTCGCCGCTGCGCTTCCGAAATATTTCGTCCGAAGTGATGCGCCAGCATGGTCGCGTGTCCACCGCGGCTCGCTGTGTATGCCTGCGAACCGCCCATTACCTCGCCTACAAAATCCGCGACGTGCTGCGGATGGTCCTTCGGCATTTCACCGAACAAGGGCCGGAGTAATTCGTCCGCGGACACACGCTCGTAGAACTTCACCATCAATGCTTTCATCACTTCCGCTCCACCCAGCCACTCATACAACGAGGGAATTTGATTGTTTTCCGCGGTCACTTTGTTCACTTTGCTCGATCCTCCCCAGAATATAGATGCGCCGAGCGGCGGAAAGCGTCAGGCGGTGTCAATCGCGGCGAGATCGAGACCTGTTGGGAAATTCCGGGAACATCCGCCAAACTCTGTAGAGCAGATCGGCCACATCTTGATAAGCCCGGCTTCTCGGAATGTGGGAGGAATGTCCTGCAAGTGCGCCTTCGGATGAATCAGTTGGCTGCCGCCGATGACGGCGAAGGAACGTGGATCGCTATCCCCCAATTGTCAGAGTCCAGTTTGTCGATCCGTACTACAACACCCACGAATGTTGTGTTCAGTGGACTGTCGGGCTGGAAATCCGTCGTCACGTAGACACTCATTCCGAGTGCGTAATGACCTGCCTGAGTGGGAAAATATAGACCGTCCTGTGACGCATTCAACGTTGTGCAATACTCTGGCGGCAAGGTCGGGTCGAATGGGCGAATGCGGATGGCCTGCGACAGATCCACTCGGGGGCAGAGGCGCCGTTGTCGAGGCTCATTTGACACGAAAGAATCTTTACCACCGAGCAGGCTGTTGCAGGATCTGATCCCATCCCCAATTGAATTTCACCCGCTAAAGGAAGCTAACACACGCCGCAACGATTGCGCCTATATTTCATGTCCGATGATCCAAGAGAAATCGTGGCAGGAACCCTTATTTGACTTTCACTGGCGCGTCCATAGCCAATACCTCCCGTAGCTTGCGGAGCAGAGATTCTCGCGTGAAGGGCTTTGGCAACAGGTTTGCGTCGGATTCAAACAGTTCACGGTGGGCAAACCCCGTATAGCCGGACATATATACAACGAGCAATTTGGGCCTGAATTGCGCCAGCCTCTCGGCCAAACGGGGCCCATTCATTCCCGGCATGACAACGTCGGTCAGTAAGAGATCGATGGGTCCGGAGTGCTGTTGCGCAGGGAAACACTCCAAAGATTCCCCGGTCAAGAATCTTGCCCCTTTCGGTGAGAGTCGCGTGCAAGTACGCGTCGCCGACCGCAACAATCTTGAAATCAGGGGACAGGACGAGATATAAATCCGGCGTCGATTGGAAGAGCAACTGAAAATCAGGCGTCGAGGGCGATGGAATCGAGTCTTTCACCATGGGCTCCCAAGGGCTCGTGATATTAGATGACTGAAATGCTATCAATGCCTAGTGGTTCGAGCCAATCGCCACAATGGCTCAGATGCGTAATGGTTACTGGTTTCGGATGCCGGCCTGTTTCTTGAGAATCCGCATGAGAACAACTCTTCCAGAAGAGGCTCTCTCGATCCCGGTGCGTGCCAAACAGCATCCATGATTTTCCCGATGTCCGCCCGCACCGCAGAGCCGGATCAGCGAACAGGGAACGGTCCGCGGCAAGGTATAGCGAGCACCCGCTACGCGGCCACTACTCGCGGCAAGCCGACGTTCCCGGACCTGGACAAGCCATACCCGAACCAGATATTCACTGCCCTGGTGTGGGGAGAGAATCGCGAAAAATTCGGAACACCAGAAGAGAAGTATCGCGACAAACAGGTCTGCGTGACGGGGAAGATTGCCGAATACCGAGGAGCGGCGGAGATCGTCGTCAGCGATCCGCACAGCATCAAATTGCAGAAGTAGATCGAATCGAAAGGATGGCTCTACGGGGCGGTCGGACTCACGGTAGCCCGCCAGATGAGAATCCCCGTTACCGCGGCAGCCGCTGTGATTACAATTATGAGAAGTCGATTCCGACTTCGACCAGTCGGAACGGCTCCTTGGGGGCCTTGTTCCCCTGAGCTCGAAGATTCCTCGGAGTCTTTAATTTCGAGCTTGTAGGAATTTCCGGCCGCTACTGTCCTGACTTCATCACCCATCGCAATTTTCAGATTTCCTTGCCCGACAACTAGTATCGCCTCAGCTGAGTTCACGCGTTCCACTTGGGCGACAGCCCGGTGCGCATCCGCTGGCCTGATCGATATCCCATTCACAATCAATTCGAACGTGTGCCCTTCCGAGGAAGCTGCCGATGCTACACCACTATCGAGGTTTACCGAAAATCCCAAAGGAACCGCGTGGACGATTACGGCCGTGGCATGGAACAAAAGCAATTGGCCGTTCCCGAGTCGCAATCGCATCGTGCCATTATCTTGAGTCGCGAATCTGTCGCCGTCGTAGACTGTGGCTCCGGCGTAATTCGTGTCCACGCCCACACGAGAGTTCTCAGCTGAGACAACGATCCCTAACGGTGAAGATGGAGCCATGCCGGGAGCGGCAGCATTCGCGCTACTGCCGATCAATGGAGGAGTCAGACTTATGAGGAACAAAATGCAACGGAAATTGCGCATCGGTACCTCCAAGCAACGTGGGGACGAACAATACGAGTGGCGGTTCAACAAGTCAACATATATCCCACACGCTGAGGAAAATCGACAATCGATGCGCCGTTATGGATTCTCACCAATGAATGCGCCTTCGAAAACAACGTGAAGCCAACGTGGACACGGAAAAAGAAACTCCTATCACGCATCGCGGACAGACTCCTGAATCTTCGCCTTGGAACTCCCGTCACACAACTGCGAAGGGGCCTCGATTCAGAGCGGAGCGGCTGGACCGTTTGCTGTCCGGCGGCTCGTCCGGTCGAGGTTCGCGTCCTCACGATGGTGAAACTCGGCCAGCCGCTCCATCGCCTGCTCGACACCGTGCTGGTCTACGATGTTGTATCGCTCGAAGACAGCGCGAGTCTTGTGACCGCTGATCTTCATGGCGACCGACTCGGGTACGCCGGCGCGACGGAGAGATCTGCGTGACGGGGAAGATTACCGAATATCGAGGAGCGCCTGAAATCGTGGTTAGCGATCCGCAAGCCATTGAGGTGCAGAAGTAGACCCGACTGGATGAGTCAAGTCTTGGTTTAGTGCCAGCACCACAATGTTTGCCTCCACAAAGTTCTATTTGACTTTCGATGTGCATAGGGTCACTCTCCCTACGTATTCCGCTGAGTGAGGACGCGGGCGTTCGCCCCAACTCACTCTTGTCGGCACCCTGCCCCCCGGCCTTGAGTATTTTCACCTTCAGCGCCTCGATTCTCTTGTCAGCGGAAAACGAGGAGGTTCAAATGTTTGCTCGACATGTTTCCATGCGTCTGAAACCCAACACGTTGGCGGAATTCAATCGAACACTCGAAAGCGATGTCATTCCGCTACTGCAAAAACAGAGGGGTTTCAGGGATGAAGTCGTTTTGAGGAACTCGGGGGGGACCGAAGTCGTTGGAATCAGTTTCTGGGACCAGAAAGAAAATGCGGAAGCCTACGACCGCGGTATTTACCCTGAAGTGCAAAAGCTACTAGCGAAAGTGATTGAGGGAACTCCTCAAGTTCAAAACTATGAGGTTTCCGGCTCGACTTTTCACAAAATCGCCGCACGCGCAACAGCTTAACGATAGCAACGCATTACCTTTTTTTGAGGGGGGAGCCAGACTCCCCTCAAAACATAAAAACCTTCCTGGCAGTGCAACGTTCGGAGACCGATAGTGGCCGACTCTCGAATTTTCGGAACGCTGACGAAGAAAGAAGCCGAGGTTCTTCGGGAGTTCCTTCAGCGGTTCATCGCAATCTGTCCGGATGACGGCGAGTGAATCGAGGCGGCTAGTTGACAGGTGGAAACTCTACACCCCAGAACGTCGGATCAGAATGAGTGAACTCCACGCCCACATCAAACCCCCATTTCCCACATGCTTGACGAATACGACTGTAGCAGCCTGAGTTTTGAGCGAAGCCGGATTTTCCAGCAGCAATTCCCGGTGCGCTCTTACGACTGCCGTGGGCACTGACCTTAACCGTGACTGAGTCGCTGGATAGACGACCAGAATCGTTCACGAAATATTCGACGCGGACCGGGTGACTCTCTGGCTGCGACGTTTTGTTTTCTGGTCGTCCCCCGTCGACCTTGCCGCCATGGATGATCTCCGGTCCGGTATTGTAGCGGAACGAGTCATTCAGAGGTTCATCGCCATTTGCCCGGATGCTTGCCGCATTCTGCCGCCTGTTGGGCGAAAGAACGTGACCGAAGCTTCGTGATATTCACGGCAAAGAAAACGACCAACCAGAAGGCGGTTCAAGCACTGCGGTTTAGAGACCGCAGCGCGGCCCTACCTTAGTACCCCAATACAGCGATCAGTGGATTGTGGGAGTACTGTGAGCTCGTGTACAAAATGAGGTAGTTCCTTCACGGAATCCGACATAACCTCGATGGAGGTGCGCCACGATGCGCCGTGACTACGAGGTATTCGAGAAATTCTCCGATGGTTCCACTCTTTGGCGAACCTGCGTAACTGGGCGGTTTGAAGCACAACGAAAAATGCAGGAGTTCAAAGAACACTCTGAAAATGAATTCTTTATCCTCGACATTGAAGCCCACGATTTTGTTCCAGCCAGCCTAACGCCTCGGGCGACTAGGGCATCCGCTGCCTGAGAGGCAAAACAGAGAGTGGGATCATCGGCGTGCCTCTAATCAGAGTGGGACCGGATTTCGGAGGCACTCAGGCCGAGTGGAGCGCTCCTGCGACTGTGAACGCCCAGAGCCAAATTTTCTTTGGCGAGAATCCAGCAACCTCGGTCTCGAACAACGGCTCGTTCGTTTCCTTCACGACACCGCCCGGTGTGCCCGGACCAGTGGACGTGGTTGCCTTCGCGACAGACGGCGGCATGCAATTCATACCCGACGGATTCAGTTACGGCCCATCGATCCTGCAAGTCACCCCGGATACGGCGACGGCGGACGGTGGAAGTATTGGCGTCATTTATGGCTACGGGTTTGGTCCGGTGACGGCCAATCCCACCATCCCTAGCGATCTGAAACTGACCGTGGGCGGGAAAGCGGCCCCCATCGTCGCGTTCAATCCAAATGCTTACAATCTTTTATTGCAGCCTTTCCTTCTCGAGGCGATTTACTACACAGTTCCGTCGGGCTTGGTTGGGCCCGCCGATGTCACCGTGACCACTGGATCAGGCAGTGCAACCACACCCGGAGCGCTCACTTACCTGGTTGCCCCCAAGCAGTACCCTCTGCCCAGCGCCGCTCTTGTTCAAGGGGTTTATGATCCCATCCACGACCTCTATTACTTCACGGACGCTAACAAGATCCAGGTTTTCTCCATGACGCAGGGTGCGTGGCTGACGCCGATCTCAATCCCAGCCCCTGCGGGGCAAGCACAGCGGTTATGGGGGATTTCACTTTCACCGGATGGAAGCAAGCTCGCCGTAACCGATGCGCAAGCCGGTGTTATCTATTTGCTTGATCCTTCGAACCCATCCTCGGTCAAGACGTTTCAGCCGGTCCCTCAGTCCTTGCCGTCGGGCATTATTTTCACTCCTGCGGGAATTGCAATGGATAATTCTGGAATGGCTTACTTCGCGGCAGACGTCGTGGGCGGGACGGGGTTTCACAATTTCTTTAAGCTGGACACGAATACCGGTGCGCTGACCGACTACGGCGTTGACGGTCCGGGCCTAGGGGCACAGGATCTATATCTAAAAACGGCTTTGAGCCTGGATGGCACTCGCGTCTATTTCAATGATGACGGCTACATCTTCAACGTCGATACCGCAACAGGCAAATTGTTTTCAGCCTCGACAGACCCAGGCTGCTGCTATGGAAACTATGATCTCGCACTTTCCAGCAACCAGACCCAATTCGAGGCGACAAGCTATTTGTACGACAGCGATCTGAACGACCAGTCTTCGTTGAGCATGAACGATCGAGAAATCCAGGGTGTTTCGTACGTGTATGGAGCCAAGCTCAGTCCTGATGGGTCTCTGCTGTTTCAGCCTTCGGCGAGCGGCGTAGATATTTTCGACGGGCGCGCCGGCCCGCTCCGGAATCGGCTCACTCTGCCGTTTGCGCTGTCCACGAACTATGATGCTCTCGTTGCGGACGGCAAGGACAACGTGCTCATCGCCATTACTGGAACCAACGGAAATGGGATCGCCGTAGTCGATTTGACTATGATCAGTGAACCACCGCTCCTGCTCTATGCCAACTCCACAATTTCGGCGGCCCAGAATACTCCTGTGAATCGAGGTTTGAGTGTTGGCCAGGATCTTGAGCCGGTTCAGAGGACGAACCTAAGTCGCAGCCTGTTGGCCACGCGGCGGTTGGTCATACCGCACGCTACCAATCCTAACGTTTTGCCCCACCGTTAGTTTCTCTCGGCCCGACACTTCATATTATCGGATTTGCTAAAATTGCCTACTGTCGTAACTGGTGGTGCATAAGCACCGTCGGTCTTCTGCCAGAGGTCTCGCTTACCTCCAAAAAAAGGCCGACCGTCCGCTTTTGACAACGGCGGCGGCTAACATATCTCCGCCCTAGGAAGGCATTACCGACAGGTATTGGAACACCGCCAGACATGAAGCAGATCGGAATGCAAAGAGAATTGGCGCGCCCGGAGAGATTCGAACTCCCGACCCTCTGCTTCGAAGGCAGATGCTCTATCCAGCTGAGCTACGGGCGCGCAGTGCAACCATTGTATCATCGTGCAGTTACAGCAACTTCCTCAACTGCTCCAACTTCAACTCTCGGTCCATTCGGTCCAGCTGGGGTGTTAATTGAAACGATCGTGAGGAGCAGCGATGAATCGACTCGTCGGGGTTCTTTTCGCATTTCTCGGTTGTGCAGCAGGCGCTGCCGCGCAGTGCCGGCCTCCACATTTTAGCGTGGGGAGAGACTATGGGATCTCGGTTTACGTAAGCATCCGAGCTCGCGACTTGAATTTCAAGAACATTGCATGTGTGGGGCAGAACCTCAGAGATCAACGAAAGGATTCGGCGGTTTTCGAACGGCCAGAGAATTTCGCCCTTCCTTCCTTTGGCCGCCGACACCTTAGGTCGCGTCCTGCACTTTTCTGCAGTCGATCGGGAACCCAGACTAGCTGAGAGAAAAATCCGCGAGGCGGGTGGCCGCCACTTCACGGTTCTGAAACTGTGAAAAAACCTCTCCCAATTCTCTTCTTGAAAAATGCTCGAGGATGGCTATCCTCGGCGCATGAGTCCAGATAATACGACGAGCAAACAGCCGTTGATTCGCTTCGTGAACCGGCAGCAGATGAGCTGGCGGGTCGTAGATGTGGAGCGGTTGATTGGCGAGGACCACCGGCGGGTGGCGCAGCCTTTGAGTCGATCTCGATTTTCTGTGGCGAGTAGCAGCGCCTTTGAAGCGGATTTGAATTTTCGGGTGGCGGTGGCGCACTTTTTGGGAGTGTTCCGATTTTCCCGGTAGCCGCTCCGTCGACCGGTGGCATACCCCTCTGAAAATGAGAAGGCGTCTGAGAAACGTCGCCGTCATGAAAACGTAATAGTAGTTGTGACAAATCGTCGTAAAACGGCCGCTTAAAGGTGATAAAGAAGGAGCAAGTAGGTTGTCAGCATTTGTCACAACTCGCTGATTCTCCGCTGCTTTGCGCTCGCTCCGGCAAGTTTTGATTAAAGTGGTCACGCGATTTCGAAGCAGACGGTCTGGCGTTCCGAACAATCCGAGTGTCTCACAACACGCATTTATCAAATGGCCGCAATGATACTTTCTCGCCTGGGATGAACACTCAGGAATCCGGTTGTCATCCGTGCCGCTGAAGATTAACGCACCAGAACCGGATCAATGGGCCTATCTGCCCCCTTTTGCCCCCTCGTGAATTTGTTAAGCCCCTACCAATCAGGAAGATGGTTGGTAGGGGCGGTGGGGATCGAACCAACGGACCTACTCGGTCAAGCCGGAATACCACCATTCCCTAACCCGGGAGTTTCTTCGCCGATCAGCTCAAGTTTCTGCGGAGTCGAATAGCAACTTCATGGGAGCCAATTCCTACAACCCGACTTGTGGCCCGGAATAACTTCCGGTTAGCCCGTAACTCAGGCGCAATCTGATAGGAGGCGATGATCGGCGCGAACTTGCTTCGAGGTGGCGTTACGGAAGACAACAGAATGTAGTTCCACACCGATATTTCTTGCCAGCGTCCGCCAGCGGTGGTGATCGCTGACTTGCTGCGCCGTACAATTTGCAGCTAGCATCGACAGTCCAGTACCGACGATTCTGACTCAACCCTGGTTCTGAGCGCCCGCTGCCGAGCCCTCATCGCCCAGTGTGACCAGCCCGGACGCGAAATCTGCAGCCAAGGGGATTATCGTGCTGACGCGCGTGAGATCAAGCACCTCGCGCACTCGGGGCCGTATCCCCACGAGTACGAAACGCCCACCTGAGTTCTTGGTGGACGTGTAAACGCCGACGATGAATCCGATTCCTGCAGAGCCGATGTCGGGCACCTCACTGAAATCAGCTAGGACTTTCTTGCAGTTCGCGCGTTTGATTTCATCTTTTTTCGCGCGCAGGTATTCATGATCCTCTGTGGCCAAACGCCCTTCGCAGCGCACAAGGCAAAAGTCGTCTTTCTGTCTGACCTCGATGAGCATCGGCTTGGAGTTCATATCATGCCTTCACATGATAAAGCGAAAAGGGGAGACGGATAGGCTCAGACAAATCGGGGATTCTTTGGCCACAATGGAAACGCTACGAATGAATGGATTCGTCTGGACAACATGACTATCGTCAAAATGGAAGTCGTTCTGAAAATGGTTCGTGTAGGTCGCAAATACGGCGGGCAGGAGGCATGCAGCGACTAACGCGATCCAGCGGCAAGCAATCGGCTGGGCCTTAGGTGCGGGCCCGGCCGCCGCTCTGTTGTCAGGTGCGACTGCAGTTCTCATTGCAATTGGGCTGGAGGCCCCAGCTTCAAATTGGACCAAATATTAGATCCTTCGGATTATGAGAACGTACTAAAATTCACCGCCCGTTGTGCGATTTAGTAGAAATCTAGTAATTAGAGGTCCTTCCCAAATCTTTCCCAAATGTGCTTCCGGAGACTCGCAATTGCAGTTGGTTCAAATCCAACCCCCGCAACCAATTCTAGTTGCTCCTTTACAAGGGCTTGCCGACCAACGGCAGGCCCTTTGCTTTTGAGAAAAGGTCCAGAAGGGTCCAGAATTTCTCCCAACTGGGCCGCGAGTCGCATGTCATCTTCCTTTGCCGCGTGACTGTAAACTCCGAGCGTCATCTCCGCGTCGCTGTTGGCCAAGCCTTTGTTGCCACAATTTCAATGGTACATTCAGCCTGTCCATCGCTGAAGCTAAGAAATGACGGAAGGCGTGACCTTGCATTCTTCTTCAAGCTCGACCGCGAGAGTCGTTGCGGCGCGTCGAAATACGATATTTATCTCTCTAGATAAATATATATTGGCTAATACAAGAGAATGTGAACGAACAGAAAGCGATAAAACACACATTGAAGCGCCTTTTCTCTCAGGTGTATATTCTAGTTCCGCTGGTTTCGAGGGTACGAAACTGAAGTCGTCGCACATGAGAACCGGCTGGGCGGGCCCCGATTCGAGCGGATGGCTACTGCTTCTTGAAGGTGTGGCATGCCCGACAACAAACAACCCCCGTTTGCTGATCCCGACCGGGCGAAAGCTGACGTCACGCAGGATGCCGTCACCAGCGACCCTTTCGCCACCATCATACCGAGCGATGACCAACCTACCCTTGCTCCAGGTTCTGGGACTCCTCCGCGCTATTTCATTGAACCTCAACTCAGTGACACGACCGCGCACTACCGAGTCGGAGCCGTGGTTGCAGGACGCTATCAAATCCTTCGGGTCCTCGGCGAAGGCGGCATGGGGACGGTCTACATGGCGACGGACCGGGAGCTCAACCGTACGGTGGCATTAAAGACGGTCCGACAAGAATATGCCAGTAATCCAGCCCTGATCCAGCGATTCAAGCAGGAACTGATCCTCGCCCGGGAGGTGACTCACCGCAATGTGGTTCGGATCTTTGACCTTGGCGAAGCCGAGGGCGTCAAGTTCATCACCATGGAGTACGTCGACGGCGAACCGCTCATTGACGTCCTGCATCGACGCGGCAAGTTTCCGCCCAAGGAGGCCGCGGATATTATTGAGAAGGTATGCCTCGCCCTCGAAGCAGCCCACGCCGAGGGCGTGGTCCACCGCGATTTGAAGCCCGGAAACATTATGCAGGACAAGCAAGGGCGAATCGTAGTGATGGACTTCGGTCTGGCCCACTCCGTTCAGATGTCGAGTGCTGACCTCGGCCCCGTCGAAGCACCAGCTGCCAGCTTCGAGATGGATTCATCCTATCGCTCCATGCCCGGCTCCCTCGTTGGCACTCCGAGATACATGTCTCCTGAACAGGCGCTCCGCGAAGAGGTCGACGCGCGCTCGGACATCTATGCCTTGGGGCTGATTTTCTACGAACTCTTGACCGGTCAAGTACCTTTCAAGTCCGAACAGCCGATGAGGCGTTACTGAAGCGGACGCAGGAGGACGCGCCGGCGCTGATCGTAGTCGACCCGCAAATCCCGCGCACGCTGAGCTATGTTGTCGCCAAATGCCTTCAAAGGGAACGAAAGCTGAGGTACCAGTCGGTAGCGGATTTGCTTGTCGACCTGAACCGTTGGCGCAAGCCGGTCCGGCGAGGCTGGGTCTACGCAGCCGCAGGCACCGGGATTCTTCTGATCCTTGGCGTTCAGTTGCTGGTTCAGCGTAAAGCGGCGCCAGCGCAACACGCTCCCCTATCGATCCTCGTCGCGGATTTCAAAAACAATACCGGCGACTCCGTTTTCGACGGCACGCTCGAACCGGCTCTCGGAACGGCCCTGGAAGGGGCATCCTTCATAACCGGTTTCGATCGCGGCCAGGCTCACAAAATAGCGGCGGAACTGCAGCCCGGTGCTGCAAGTCTCGACGAGGCCCTCGCCCGTCTGGTGGCGACTCGGGAGAACATTAACGTCGTTGTAACCGGATCGATTACCTCGAGAAAGAACGGCTACGACATTCAGGTGAAAGCCATCGATCCCGCGAACGGAAAGGTACTGGGCGCGGCCGAAGATACCGCAGACAAGAAGAACATCCTGCCGGCGCTTGGAAAACTCGCGGCACCCATCCGCAAAGCGTTGGGCGACAAGACTCCGGAGTCCGTGCAGATTTCAGCGGCAGAAACGTTCAGCACGGACTCGCTCGAAGCAGCACACGAATATTCGGAGGCAGGCGCGGCTGATTTCGCGGGCAAGCTAGATGAAGCCATTCAACATGGGCTCAAAGCGGTCGAACTTGATCCCAATCTCGGACGCGCGTACGCCATCGTCGCCATCCAGTACTACAACATGGGGCAGATGCAGCAGGCGGAAAAATACTTCAAGCTGGCGCTCTCGAAAATTGACCATATGAGCGAACGCGAAAAGTACCGCACGCGCGGCGCGTACTACCTGGCAACAAACGAAATTGACAAAGCGCAGGAGGAATTCAGTCAACTGGTCAAGCTGTATCCGGCGGACTCCGCCGGTCACGCAAATCTTGCTGCCGCGTATTTCTTTCATCGAGATATGAGTCACGCGGTGGAAGAAGCGCGAAACACTCTGACGATGTATCCCAAAGACGTGGTTACCCGCAGCAATATGGCTCTCTATGACATGTATGCCGGCGATTTCGCCGGCGGGATCGAAGAGGCCAAGAACACCCTGGAAATGAACCCGTCGTTCGCGAAGGGGTATGAAGCGTTGGCGCTGTCACAACTCGGGCTGGGGCATCCGCAAGAGGCTTCTGCCGCCTACGAGCAATTAGCGAAAGTGAAGCCCCAGGGAATCTCACCGGCCGCGATTGGCGAAGCGGACTTGGCGCTCTACGAAGGCCGCCCGAACGACGCGATCAAAATCCTGGAGCGGGCCGTCCGGGATGACCTTGCTGCGAAAAATCCCGACGGGGCCGCCAAGAAACTTGTCATGCTCGGAGACGCCTATTTGATGGCTCATAATGAGGCTCAGGCAGTTGGCGCGGCCGATCAAGCGGTGAAACAGAGCAAGGATTTCGGGATCGAGTACCTTGCGGCGCGCGTTTATCTCGGCGCAAACAAGCCGCGGAAGGCGCTCGCTCTTGCGAAGGACTTGGGCGGCCAGCTGGAGGGCGACCCGGAGGCGTACGGGAAGTTGATCGAAGCCGAGGCCGCGTTTGGCACCGGCAAAGCCCGGGAAGCTCTTGACCTCATCAATGATTCTCGCAAGTTTGCCGACACTTGGATGGGCAGGTATGACGCGGCCCTGGCTTACTCGCATGCCGAGAGGTATGCGGAGGCGGACTCGGAACTCGAGATTTGCGTCAAGCGTCGCGGCGAGGCGACAGCGCTCTTCCTGGATGAATCGCCGACGTACTCCATGCTTCCGCCGGTTTACTATTACCTGGGCCGCGCGCAGGAGGGGTTAGGCAGCCCGGCCGCGGCGCAGTCTTACAAAACATTCCTCGCGATCAAAGCAAAAGGCAGCCACCCGCTTGTTGCGGACGCGCGTCGCAGACTCGCTGCTCACGAATCTTCCAACTGATCCGCCGGGCGGCCCGGCAGCCTCGCACCGCTCCCGACTCGCTGCGGACTCCCTTCGCCCCAAATCAGAATCGGCGCCTACGGGTAGGTGATAAATACCTCATTTGAGTTCGGCCCCCCGATTCCGTTGGCAACCGCCGTTACGACATAGTAGTAGGTAGTGCCAGCGCTAGTAGCTGTCGTGTCTATGAAACTCGTATTTGCAACCAGCGGGCCGACGTTTGTGTACGGCCCGCCCGAAATCGTCGACCGGTAAACATTGTAAGCGGTGACGCCGCTGCTTAGGCTGGCCGTCCAGCTGAGGACGATGTTGTTGCTCGTATTCAAGATAGGCGGCGAAAGGGTCGGCGGCTGCGGTGGGAGGACGATGGATACCTCAGTTGAGTTCGGCCCCTCGATTCCGTTGGCAACCGACGTCACAACATAGTAGTAGGTAGTGCCAGCGCTAGTAGCTGTCGTGTCTGCGAAACTGGTAATTGCAATCAGCGGGCCGACGTTTGTGTACGGCCCGCCCGAAATCGTCGACCGGTAAACATTGTAAGCGGTGACGCCGCTGCTTGGGCTGGCCGTCCAGTTGAGGACGATGTTGGGGCCATTGGAGCTAGGCGTAAGGTTCGTCGGCGGCGGTACGATGGTGAGTATCCAGGTGTCGTATTGTGCAATAGGGTTGCCGAACCCCCCGAAGATCACGATGGCGCGTTCGGCGCTGTCGTAATCCATGCCAAACGCGTACCGGTTGGGCGGCGCTGCTAGCGGAAGCACCTGCGTCCAATTCGCGCCATCCCAGGTCCAGGTGTCACTGAGGTTGGCGCCGGCAAACAACACCACCACGCCAAGGCCTGGGTCGAAAGTCATATTGTGAAGGTCTCGCGCGGACGGAGAGGTCGCTGGAAACTGTTGCTCCCAGTTCGCTCCGTTCCACACCCACGTATCACCCAAGTTGCCCGTCAAGCCGGTTCCGCCAAACAGCATCACATTTCCTGCCGGGTCAGGGGCCAACACGGTGCGTCGGGCGGACGGGAGGGGTGCCACGGGACTCTGCTGGGTCCACGTCCAGGCGCCTGATACTTGATTGAACGACAAGACCCAAGTGTCATTGAAAAACGTCGTGTTATTGAGCGCGATGCCGCCAAACATCACGATGGTTCCCGTATTCGGGTCGTATGCCATTCCTTGGCTATCGAACCTTCGTCCGACGAGTGCAGCTCCGGACGGGGATACTGCCGGGAAGATTTGGGTCCAGGTCGAGTTTGATCCGTCCCAAACCCAAGTGTCGTTGAAGTCCTGCGTCGAGAGATTGCTCCCCCCGAAGAGCACAATCTTATTGGCTGAGGGGTAATAAACCATGGCGGCGCCTGAACGTGCGGGCGGCGGGTTGGTTGGAAGTAGTTGGGCCCACTGGCCTCCCTGGAATTTCCAGGTATCACCCATCACAGAGTAACAGCACTGATACCCGCCGAAGAGCAGAGTAGACGCGCTCACTGGATCGTATGTCATCGCTGAACAACAACGCCCGGGACCCGAGCTAGGCGGAGTTGCGGGTAGGAGCTGTTCGTATGTGAACCCGACGTTTGCTGTCAAAGGAGTCGAAAAACCGCTCTCGAAGCCTCCGGCGAGCACTCTCACAACGTAATAGTAAGTCGTGCTGGTTACGACCGGAGCGTCGGTGAAATTGGCCACGGAGAGGTTCGTTGCCGTTGAGAGTGGCGTGGTGAACGGGCCGCTTGCGCTGAGTGCCCGATAGACGTTGTAACCGGTCACGTTGCTGGTGGTGCTTGCGCTCCAGGAGAGAGACGCGGTCGATGACGTCACGCTGGAGGAGACCAGCGTGGGAGGCGCCGGTAGGATATTGATTGTTATTTCGAGTCCCGCACTCAGGTTGACAGGAAGCGTGCTGTCCGTGACAGTCACTGCAAAGGCAAACGAGCCTGCAATCGACGTTGTCCCGCTCACTGCTCCGTTGCTCGCAAGCGACAAACCGTCGACTACGGTCGGCGTCCAGGAGTAGGGAGGCGTCCCGCCACTGGCTGCCACGCTGGCATTGTACGAGACGCCCGTAATTCCGTTCGGGAGCACACCGGTAACAATGTCCAGGGCCGGCACCACCGGAACGGTACCGGACACCTGATTCGAGACAGCGCTTTCGATGCCGCCCGGACCAACGGCCGTCACGGCGTAATAGTAGGTGCCGGCCACGAGCCCTGTGTCCAAGAACGTTGTTGTGGGGGCGATGGTCGATCCGACTTTAGAGGTAAACGGCCCGCCGGAAGTCGTCGAACGGTAGACGTTATAGCTGGATGTGTTGGTGGTGGGACTCGCGTTCCATTTGACTAACACAAGTCCCGTGCCTACCCCTTGTGCTATCGCGCTCAGGGGGGTTGGCGGCTGCGGCAAAACATTAAACGGATTCGAAATGGCGGGCGCCACACCTGTTGCCGAAGCGACTAACGTATAGCCGGCGCCGGCTTCGCTGACGAAGAGCTCCGAGAAAACAGCTATACCCGCTTGGTTCGTTACGGCCGAGGTCGTTCCGGTCAGCGTTCCGCCGCCCGGATTGACACCCAGGCTGAGGTTGATCGTAACGCCTGAAACCGCTGCGTCGGTGTTGTCGGTTGCCATCACCGAAACTTCGGCGGGCATAATGACGGTGGCAGTGGAGTTGATCGGCTGCATGACAAAGCTGAGGTTCGACAATGACGGGCCGGTGACCGTAATCGATAGCGCGCGGCTCGCCATCTGAACCGGCGTCGAGCTGTCCGAAACCGTCGCCACAAGGTTGAACGTGCCCGCCGCTGGCGTGCCCGTGATCGAGCCGTTGGCGTTGAGCGTTATTCCGTCCACGCTGGCGGGCGTCCACGTGTACGGCGGTGTGCCTCCATATGCCGCGACGCTGGAGGTATACGCAGAGCCGGCGGCTCCGTTCGGAAGCGCTGCAGTCGCCACAAACAGCGGCGCGACTACCGGTGGCGTCGTGGCTGTGCTGTTGGTATTCACCGCGTTAGGCGCGACCACCGGAGTCACCTGGTTGACGACGCTCGCCATCGTCACCGGGTCCGTCTGGCCGCGCAGGGTGATGAATGCGGAAGCGCCGGGCGATAGTAGCAGGGTGGCATCGCTCGGCGCCGGATGAACGATGCTGATCTGCGACGGGTCCGTGAACTGAGGAGTGCCCGCGTTGACGTTGATAATTCCTTGCTGCACCGGTACCAACTGGCAATTCGCGCCGGTTTGCGTCGTGTAGATTTGATTCACGATCAATTGCACCGGCACACTTGGGGTCGTTCCCGCGAATTTCACCGTATACGCTGCGGATGTGTTGCCATTGTTGGTGATCGTATAGGTCGCATCCGTGACCGGATTGTTCGCCAGAATGCCGGAATTGGCGACCGTCGAGTCGGCGGCAGTGTCCGGCACGGTCTGATTCACGACGGCCGAATTCGGAAGATTCGGATGCACGATGCTGATGGCTTCGACGCCCGGATGCACGATGCTGATGGCGCTGACGCTGGGGTGGACGATGCTGATATTGTTGATCGACGGATGCACGATGCTGATATCGTAGGTCTCCACTCCATTGATGTTCGTGTTCCCAGGGGCCGCATCAGGATTAACAAGCGTCGGGACCGTGCCGTCGGCGTTCAACACGATGAAGCTGGACAAGCCGCCCGCGAGGACGTTCCCGTTCACATCGGTTTCGTTCACGTTGACCGTGATGCTCGCGATAGGACTGCTGGAAAGCGCGAATACACTCCGCGTAGACCCCGAATGCGGCGGGATGGCCACCAGAGCGGTTGTCACTGGCGCGGGCAGCGGATTGGGCAACGCAGGCTGATTCGGTAGCGCCTGCTGGAACGAAGCGTAGCCACCTGCCGTGTTCTGCCCAGCAATGCGAAACGATCCGGGCGGCTGGGTCGGGATCGAGAGCGCGAAATACTTTTGGAGGTTCGTCGAATTCTGCACGAGGATTGCAAACGCGCGCTGAAGCGTTGTGCTGAGCGGTTTGGAATTCTGCGGCGAGGAAACGGTCAGCCCCTGCGTGATAGGAACCTCGTAGATGTTTTGATTGCGATCGCCCTCGTATCCCGTGACGCAAGCCGGCAACGGCGCTCCGTTGTAGATGCTCGCGATTTGCCCGGGCAGTGGCGGAGGATAGTACGTCGTCCAGTCTTGAAGGCCGGTCAGCGGGTTAATTGGGGGAGGAATTACATCCTGATTGCTGGCGTGAACTTCATAGAACACGGGTGAGCTGGCCGGCGCACGGGGAGGATTGTTATAGATCCATACGCCTCCGGGCGTCGAAACAAAGGGCTGCGCCGCGACATCCGTGTAGTCGCCAATGAATGGCACCGTCCCCTGTGCGAACATCGGCAAATTGGGAGGGTTAAACTTCAATTGCTCCAACTGAAGCGTACCTAAATTCGTGTCCCCCAAACCCGGAAGGCCAAAATCGTAGCGAGAAACCCGCGCGTTTTTAAAAACCGGTTGCAGCCCGCCGTTCGATTGAGCGACCACAACATCAAGCGTGTGCCGGCGAACCGTGAGCGCGGCGTCGTCAACATATGGAGCGAAAAGCGCCGCGGCGGGGTCGCCCACAAGCAGACGGTCCTCCTCGAAGAACTGCCCGACGGGATCCGGCGCGAACGGAGAATTCGGCGTGTAAACGCCGGTGGTGCCGTCGAGCCGGAGGTCGTAATAGGTCAGCATCAACTTTCCGCCGGCAAACGTCATGGCAGGCATAAACTGGTGGCCGCGACTGAACGAGTCTCCGTCCGCCGGGTAATCGTTATCAGTGAGAGGACTGTTGTCCACGGCCATCGGCGCCGAAAAGTTAAGGCCGTCGTGCGAGGTGCTGAGCACGATGCGCGCGTCGGCGCTCGGTCCCACACCGCGTTCGGACCAGGCCACGTACACGTTGCCGCTTTTGCCGGGTATTCCGCTGTCATCCAGCGCGATCGTGGGCGAGGTTTGCATCCGGAATTCAGTCGCCGAAGTGTTCTGATCGAACATGGCGTGGGCACTGGGTGTGAGGATACTGTAAGGCATCAGTTTCCGGATTGGGAACGCCTTGACAAATGTGTTGCCGCCATCGAAGGATTCGGTAAGGACAATCTTGTCCTTCGTCATGTCAGGGTCATCGTCGGTCGAATCCGAATCGCTGGTTACGCTGAATACGCGCCACGACACGAAGATGTGACCAGTCTCCGGATCAACCGCGATTTCTGCGCCCTGGTTGAGCCGATAGTGGCTGATCACGATGGGTTTTGACCACGTCTGGCCGCAATCCGCCGATTTTGAAAACTTGATCTTGCTATACATGTTGGGGGCGGTCCCCGTAAAGACGGAGTAGGCGATGTACACGTTCCCGCCCGGGAAAGATTGCACCACGGTAGTGTTGTTATCTTCCGGGACGTTGAACGTGCAGGTCTTTGCGTTCGCGCGAGGGATATCGACCGCGATCCAAGGCTTGTCAATGAAATGGGTTGCGGTGCCTTGGTCAACTTCCACAGTCCCGAGGTAGCGAATGGGATCAGTAGTCGGAACGCGTGGGTAGCCGGGGTCGGAGGCGTCGCCGTTTTCCTTATTGTTGAGGTCAATGAATCGGGTCAGAAAAAGTCCACCGAGGTTGGTGGTTCGGTTGAACGCGATGCCGCTGTAATAGAACATCCCGTTTGTCCCCGCGCGCACCACCGGATCGGAAGCAGCACCAAATCCCTTCATCGGGGAACTCGTGCCAAATGAGGAGAGATCTTGCGGAAAGCCCGGTAGAAGTGTGCTCTTCCACGTTTGGCCGCCATCAAAGGATTTGAAGACTCCGAGCCACGCGTCTCCGTCAAGTTCGTCGATCGCTACCGTATCGACCAGGTTGAGGTCTACCGTGCGATAGTCATTCGCTCCTGCCAGCAAGTGTTGCGGATTTCGTGTGGAAACGGCGATGGACGGTTCGTTCTGTTGCCGCAAGAACGGATCGCCGCCTGGCCATTGCGTTCCCGATACCATGTTGACGTTCTGCCCTGGCGTTGGTCCTTGCGCGCTCAGCGTGATGGGAAAGAGAAGCAGGAGTGCAAGGATAAATTTCCAAGAGAACAGCGCGATCTTCATCGAAACACACGAGGTGGAAATGTCCCGATGAGCAACCGGTCTGGGTGGTCGCATGAGAGCCTCCACTGGACGCCGATATCCAGCTCAACGAGACTCAGCACTCGGGACGAGTTGAAACTGGTCACGCCGAGCAAATGGGGCCTAAGTTGGCGGATTCTGCGCCACGCTGGATGTGATGTCAACCACAAAATGCGGATACTAGTCGTACTACGCGGTGCAGTGGAGCGTAGCCCGACGAAAGTGGGGTCGTGAACTGTTCATTTCCCGGGAATTCACCCGTCAGGGCTAAGTCTGGTTCTGTAATATTTGCGTCAGAATATTTAAACTATAGTTCCGTTACACAGGGCATAATTTTCGCCGTGATTCACCACAATTGATACTGCGTTCTTACTGGGGTGGATGTTCAGGCCAGTTGCCATGAATGCTTGATTTGCACAAGCGCGCATCGAGAGGACCTGCTTGGCAAGTAGGCAAAGCAAATGACACAAATACCGCATCTGGTGTCGCTTACGCGGAAACCTGCGGTGCAAACGCGCTCTTGAGTTGGACTGAAGTTGGACCGAAAAACTCTGGTCATTCAATGAAATGGAAAGAACTGGCGGTGAACCGGATGTTGCTGGCCTCTACATCTATACTCCCCTAAGCTAGCCCGTTACCGAGTCCGATCTGCACAAAGAGGTCTGATTGAGACCCTAGAACCGATGGCTTCAAGTTACTTGGTGAAGCTTTGAAGCGCGCTTACGTCGCGCTATCCGTTCCGGGGGAAGAACCGGCCGCAACTCCTCCATGTGCTCGCGGAGGTACGCTAGAAGTCGTTGTTTCTTTTCCTTTCCTCGATGCGACTCGCCCCCATGATTGGTGACCGACGAAAACTCAGCGGGCAATGCGCTCGCCGACCGCAGATAGATCACTCTCCACGTCTTTTTTACAGACGAAAGCGAGACCGTCAGTTCGTCTGCTAGCTTTTCGTCCGTTAGGCCACGCACGGCGGCGAGCAGCAGGCGCTGCTCCGCGGGACGAAAGTAGATCCTGGGAACGGCGCTGGAAAACATCGCGGAAAGCCAAGTACCGGGAGGCGAGCTACAATTTGCGGTATCGAACCCCAAGACGAAAGGCTCGATGGCAAGCTCTGTGAGGTCTCGGCGAAGCTCGCCGATAGGTCCTAAAGCGGAGAGACCGGCATTCAAGGTGGCGGCGATGTGCTTCACTTCCTGTGGTTGAGCGATCATCGCGGACAGCCGATAGCCCTGATGGTCTTGCACGAACGCTTTCATGATCTCGATGTCGAGCAGGGCTTGATCATTGGGATGCACGGTCTTGGTTAAGCCGTCCCACACCACGAGGTTGAGGCCTCTCCCTGAATTCTCGGCTCGAATCTGTTCCTGCGACAATATGCACGGATCGTTGCGCAGCGATCTTTGAACCAATTCCGGACCAAGCCAAGCGAAAGGTGAGGTTGTCAACCTCTTGAATAGTTCGCTAGTTACGAAGACGGACGCCCCGCAAGCGACGATCTGTGGAGGGTCCTGATCCACGTCTTCCAGAACGGACGATATCAGCCCTCCCGAACGAATCTGTTTCAACCAGGCGGAGCCCAACTTCTCCAGAAGCGCTCCGTACCGGCGTCGCTGCTCGGGTTGAGCCGCGTGCAATTCGACGCACGCTTTCAGATCTTTGGGTCGCATCGGGTGTACGCGCAGGCGCATTTATTCTCCGGAAGTTTCGGGTTGGCTTCTGCTGCTCGATTGACGAACGGGCGACGCCCAACTGCCTGCTTCTTCCTGCGCGGACCCTCGAGTAAAACCCATAAGGAAGGGTTGCCTTACCTGCTCCTCGGTAGGCAGCGTCGCTGGGGCAAGATATTCGGCGTCTTCTGCGCTCCAAAAGCGGCCACCCCACTTTAATGACATGTGAATCGGTTCCAACGCCGCTGGTTGAAAGATTAATTCCTTGAATCGGTATCCGAGATGGTCGCGTTCGAAGGCGCGCAAGATTTCCAAATTGAGGAGGGTCTGTTCACCGGGGTTCGGCGCTATGCCGAGTCCGCCCCACACGACATTGTTCAGGCCATCCGTTGAATTGGCCCTCCGAATTTCCTCCGGCGATAAGATCGGCGCTCGACCCTCCAGGACGAGACGCGTCAGCTCTGGAGCAATCCAGCGGAGCGGCGCCGCCTTGAACGATCGGAGAAAAGAATCCGTCACAAACACGGAAGCGCCCCAGGCAACGACGTTCGTAGACCGACCCTCAACGTCTTCGATGACGGAGGAGTTGAGCGATCCCTGGCGTATCACTTTCAGCCATGCCGACGGCAATTTCTCGAACAGCGATCCGTAGCGTCGAAGCTCTTCCGGAACCAGCGCGGCAAGCGCCGCGCAGTGGTTCACGTCGGCGGGGCGCATGGGGTGGACACGAAGTCGCAAGAGTGCTCCTTGTTAGCCGCCCGTGCAATTTCCTTCAGCCGGCTGCGTTCGCGGTGCGTCTCCGTTTTGCAGCACAGGGCGAAGCTCTTCTCGATGATCACGGAGATAACTTAGTAGCCGCTGCTTCTTTTCCTTGCCTCTTTTTGAGTCGCACGCATCACTCGATTTGTCTGCGCGGAGCGTATCTGGGAGTGTCCACGATGCCCGTCGGTAGATGGCTCGCCAGGTTTTCTTCACCGCAGACAGGGAAATCGTGAGTTCGTCAGCCAGCTCCTCATCAGTGAGTCCCCGTAACGCCGCGAGAAGCAGGCGCTGTTCACTGGGCCAGAAAAAAATCTCGGGCCGGCGGTTCGCAAAAAGGATCGAAGTCCTGTTGCCGAGTTGCGCAAGGGCAGCATCACGCGTTTTCCCTAACAAGAATGGATTCTGGAAGAATTTCTCGTCTAACGCCGGGAACCCGTCCGTGTAGTTGGCCGCGACTGGGTCCCACAGGGTCATTCCCCCGTTCAATGTGAAGCGAATCGGACCGATCTCGTTCGGTTGGGTCAGAATTTCCTTCAGCCAGTACCCTTCGTGGATTTCCGAGAACGCGCGGATAACTTCCATGGCCACAGCATTGAAATCCTCCGGCTTTGTGGGGCAGGCAAGCCCGACCCAAACGAGGAGATTCAAACCGCCATCAGAGTTTGCTTTTCGGACCGCGTCTGGCCTTAGAAAACAGGGGGCGCCGCGCAGGGCTCGCTGCGTGAGTTCCGGTCCGACCCAGCGCAAAGGTCCGGCCTTCAATTCGCATACAAACTCGTCGGTCACAAAAACTGAAATGCCGCAGGAAACCAATCTGGCCGGCGTCCAATCCTGATCCTCGAGAACCATCGCCTGCACGCATCGACATCGCAGCAGCGCAAGCCAAGCCTCCGCGACCCTCTTGAGGACGTCTCCATAACGGCGGCGCTCCTCGGGATGCGAAGCGAGCAGCGCCGCGCAATTCTTCACATCCTTGGGCCACATGGGGCGGTGGAGCAGTCGCATCCATCAACTCCTGCACGAGCGAGAGTGCGCTTCTGACGTTGACCAACGCGCCGGGGCGACGACGAGAGACTCGGTGAACGCTCAAGCGCGACGCAGCCCCTTCTAACTCCGTTTAGGCCCAAGGGACTTTGGCTCCAACTGCACCTTCATGGCCTTGCAAAATACGACGAGGTATGAAATTCATCACGCGGGGTATGGCCAGCTTGGAAACTCGCGGACAGCAATCGAGTTTGTGCTCTCAGAAACTCAAAAGTCCCGTAGAGCTCTCACAAGTGGCAGGTAGTCTTTTAGAACACTTTACATGGGGGACGTTTGCCATTATACACCAAAGAATTTTTTGCGACATCAGATTGAGTTTTAGACGGTCGGGCCGGTACCAGTACTATTAGGTTAACTGCTTAGGATAAGTACTCAGGTCGTTAAGGGCTTCTCGCGGTTTATGCGGACCGGCGGGCAGCTTGGGAAATGACGTGCGCGCGACCCAGCGCGCTGCGCGGAGGGCGTTCATGATTTCTAACCGTTGGCAGCTCCGTTGGTTCGGAATTTGCCTCTTTCTGCTCGTGGTATCGCCCCAGGTTCACGCTCAAGTTTCGGCGAGCCCGGCGAGTCTGAGTTTCGGCAACGGCGCCGTCAATAACACCAGTGCGGCCAAGAATGCGACCCTAACGAATAAGACTACCGCGGCGATCTCCATCACGAGCATCGCCGTAGGGACAGGGAGTCCGTTCGCGGTCAAGAGCACGACCTGCGGTTCATCGCTTAGCGCCGGCAAGTCCTGCACAATCCCGGTCACGTTTACTCCGTCGGCCTTGGGGGCAGCGTCCGGTACGCTGACAATTAAAAACTCGGGCACTGCTTCGCCTCTCACGGTGAGTCTCACTGGCACGGGTATTTATCCTGTCTCTCTTTCACCAAGCGGCCTGTCTTCCGGTAACGTAACTTTGGGCAACAGTAGCTCGGCTAAAACCATCACGCTGAAAAACGTCCAGAACGTGGCTCTGACCATTAGCTCGATCGCGGCGAGTGCGAATTTCAAGCAGACGAACAATTGCCCTTCAACGCCGAATACGTTAGCCGCCGGTGGAACCTGTTCCATCAATGTTGTTTTCACGCCGCCCGCTTTGGGCACCACTACCGGGACAGTTACCGTTGTCCACAACGCCTACGGGTCTCCCACGGCTGCGAGTTTGAGCGGCACTGGAGTCAAGCCTGTGGCACTCTCACCGACTTCGCTCAATTTCGGCTTTGAGAAGATTGGAGCGACCAGCGAGAGCAGAACCGTCGAGGTGACCAATGAGCAGCCCGTCGCTCTCACCGTAACCTCAATCCAGACAACCGGAGACTTCAAGCAGACCAACAACTGCCTCGTCCCATCAGCCACACTGGCTGCTGGCGCGTCCTGCTCGGTCACCGTAACATTTGCTCCTACAGCAGCAGGGATCCGTACCGGACAGTTGAGCGTGTCCGACAGTGCGGTGACCAGTCCACAAACCGTATCGCTTAGTGGCACAGGGGGCGCCGTACTGCAGTCGATCAGCGTCACTCCTTCGACGCCGTCCATCGCGGTCGGTCACACCCAGCAGTTCACCGCTACCGGTTTCTATAATGACGGCTCACAGAAAGACGTCACGGCCTCCGCGACTTGGAGGTCCTCGCCTAGCAAAGTGGCGACGGTTTCCGCTGGCTTGGCGACTGGTGTGGGCGCCGGTAAAGCTATCATCACGGCCACGCAAAGTGGCATCAGTGGTTCGGCAACCCTGACTGTATCGAGTCTGACCCTGATGTCGATCGCCGTTACCCCTGCCAATTCTTCCATTGCCCTGGGCACACAGCAGCAATTCCACGCGACCGGAACCTACTCCAATGGCAGCACGCTGGACATAACGAACTCCGTTACTTGGGCTTCATCTTCTTCGGCCGTTGCCACAATTAGCGCTGCAGGTCTGGTCACATCGAAGGCCATTGGGCAGAGCACAATTTCGGCCACAAACAGCACTGTGTCGGGTAGCACAGTGCTTACGGTGACAGCAGCAAAATTGGTCGCGATTTCCGTAACGCCGCTGAGCGCCTCCGTCCCGCTGGGGACCACGCAGCAATTCACCGCCACAGGAACGTTCACCGACGGCACGATGCAAAATCTGACCGCAAGCGCGACTTGGACGTCATCGCAAAGTGCGATCGCTACTGTCAGCGCTGGCCTCGCTATACCAGTCACCACCGGCGCTACAACTATCACCGCTACGGTCGGATCGATCTCGGGATCGACCAGCCTAACCGTCAGCGCTGTAGCGCTCGTTTCCATAGCCGTCACACCTCCGACTCCGTCCGTAGCGCTGGGTAACTCGCAGCCGTTCACCGCGATCGGCACATTCACCGATGGCAGCACGCAAAACCTGACGAGCCAAGTAAGTTGGGGGGTAGCAAACACGACGGTCGCATCGATCAACTCCCTGGGCCTCGCGCTGACTGCCGCGACAGGAACAACGCAAATCACCGCGACATCGGGCTCCGTCACCGGCTCAGCCACTCTTACTGTCACTGCAGCGACGCTGGTGACCGTCACGGTCACGCCGGCTGTGCCAATGGTGCCACTCGGAGAAAATCAGCAATTCACCGCTACGGGCACGTTCACGGACAAATCAATTCAAGATATTACGCAAACGGTTAGCTGGTCGTCCTCGGTTCCTTCGGTCGCTTCCATTAGCATGACGACGGGCACGATCGGACTGGCTACTGCTCTGTTGCAGGGAACCACCACAATCACCGCGACCCAGAGTGGGGTTACCGGAAGTACGACCCTGACTGTTAACCCCGCTGCACTGCTCTCGATCAATTTGAGTCCATCGTCTCTCACATTGCCGAACGGGACAAGCCAACAGCTTGTTGCTACCGGTAAGTACTCCGACGGCACGACACAGACGCTTAGCGCGGGTGTGACCTGGTCTTCTTCGAACGCGGGGATTGCTACGGTCAGTACTTCCGGCCTGGTAACTGCCGTTGCCGCGACCGGCAGCGCCACGATTAGTGCGCAGGACGGCAATGTGACGGGTTCTCTTGTGGCGCAGGTTAGCAGTGCAGTGCTGGTGTCGATCGCGGTTGCGCCCCCGACTCCTTCGATTCCTCTCGGCACCACGCAGCAGTTCACGGCCACGGGGACCTACAGCGATAGTTCAACGCAAAATCTGACCTCAGCCGTGCAATGGACGTCATCGACCCCAGGGGTTGCGACTATCAGCGTGTCCTCGGGCACAGCTGGACTCGCGCAATCCTTGGCGACCGGTTCAACCACCATTACCGCGGCGTCCGGCTCTGTCTCAGCAACGGCGACATTGACGGTAACGCCCGCGGCTCTTGTTTCGATCAGCATTGCCCCATCTGCACCAAGCATCGACCTCGGCAGGTCCCAACAGTTCACCGCGACCGGCACGTACACGGATGGAACATCGAGTGACCTCACTACGACCGCGACCTGGAGTGCCTCTCCCGCCACCGTAGCAATCATCAGCAATCAGGCTGGTTCTCAGGGGCTGGCCACGAGCGCGGGGGTCGGTTCTGCCACAATTACAGCCACACTAGGGACAGTAAGTTACTCAACAACTCTCACCGTGGGTCCAGCGACGATCGTCAGTATCGCCGTGACTCCGGCGAATTCGATGATCTCCGTCGGATCAACGCAGCAATTCACCGCCACGGCTACCTATACCGACGGAACTACCAACGATGTGACTTCCACCGTTACTTGGTCGTCCGCTGCCGCTACGACCGCAGCCATGACGAACAATGTGGCAACGGGCGTGGCGCCGGGCAGTGTGACCGTTACTGCGGCATCCGGCAGCGTCCATGGAACGGCGAGTCTGACGGTGTTCGCTTTGCCGTTGATTTCCACTTTTGTGCCCGCAGCCACGACCATCACTTCCGGTAGCGCGGTCGCGCTCACTGCTAACTTCGCTAACGGCACCGGCGTGATCAACCCAGGTGCAATCGCCGTTTCCAGCGGTGTGCCCATCAATCTCACTCCGGCGGCTACCACGACTTACACACTGACGGTCACGAATGCCGCCGGCACCTTCGTCACGGCACAAACGACGGTAACGATCGTTCCCGCGCCGGTAATCGCCAGTTTTACGGCTGGAGCCACAACGATTACCGCGGGAACTTCAACTTCTCTGACTTCGGTATTCTCATATGGCAATGGAGTCATCAATCCGGGAGCGATCTCCGTTACCAGCGGCGCGCCGGTTAGCCTGACGCCCGCAACGACCACGACTTACACACTGACGGTCACCAATGCTGCCGGAACATCCGTGACGAGCGCGACCCTAGTGACGGTGGTTCCCGCTCCCACGATTAGCAGTTTCATCGCTGCCGCAACTTCAATCACCGCTGGCACATCGACAACTTTGACCGCTGTCTTCGCCAACGGGACGGGCAGCGTGGATAACGGCGTCGGAGCTGTAACCAACGGTACTGGTGCGTCTGTTTCACCCGCCGCCACCACAACTTATACGCTGACCGTTACGAATGCAGCGGGGACGTCGGTCACCAAACAAGCCACCGTGAACGTGTATCCCGCCCCGACGATCACGAGTTTTGTCGCAGCCGCTGCGTCAATCACCGCTGGCACATCGACAACTTTGACCGCTGTCTTCGCCAACGGGACGGGCAGCGTGGATAATAGCGTCGGACCAGTGACTAGCAGTTTGCCGGTCACCGTCTCTCCAACAACAACCACGACGTATACGCTGACCGTTACGAACGCAGCCAACGCCTCCACGACTCAGACAGTAACAGTGACGGTGATCGCAGCGGCGGCGCTGGTATCCATTGCCGTAACGCCCAGCAATTCATCGATCGCGATGGGCGGCACGCAGTCGTTCACCGCGACCGGGACTTATTCCGATAGCACCACTCAGCCTTTAACGGGCACGACAGTAGCTTGGAGTTCGTCAACCCCCGGCGTGGCCACAATCGATTCGACCGGCCTGGCAACTGGAGTAGCTCTAGGACGGACAAGTGTGACAGCCACCTCAGGTGGTATCACCGGTACCACGAACCTAGCTGTGACCGGGACTGGTAGTTTTGTCCCCGGTGGCACCATGAATAGCCCCCGCGACCCGTTCACCGCAACCCTGCTCAACGACGGGACGGTTTTGATTGCAGGAGGCTACGGACCCAGCGGCGTTTTAAACAGCGCCGAGTTGTCCGATCCCTTGGGACAGACCTTCACTCTCCTCAACAACACAATGAACAATTATCGCGCCTATCATACGGCGACGCTGCTGAAGAACGGACTGGTTCTCATTGTCGGAGGATTGGACAATAACGGCGTTCCCACATACACCGCGGAACTGTACAATCCTGCGACTCAAACCTTCACGTCTACCGGTGGCCTAAATTATGAGCGCTACCTGCACACGGCCACGCTGCTGAGCGATGGAAGGGTGCTCGTTCTGGGAGGGATAGACAGTACAAATACCACAATATCGTACAGCGAGGTGTATGATCCCGCGACCGGGCAATTCTCGCGGACCGGCTATTTGAATACCGGCCGGTACGCGCACACCGCCACGCTGCTGAACGACGGAACGGTTCTCGTCACGGGAGGCGGGACGAATACTATCGCCCCCCCTTGGCCGACGAGTCAGACTAACCCTACGAACTCGGCAGAGCTTTACACCCCCTCGACAGGGTTCTTTACCCTCCTCAACAGCACCATGAGCAGTACACGCGCCTTCCACACGGCCACGCTGCTCAACAATGGTACGGTTCTGTTTGCGGGGGGCGTGTCTGGTACCCTCCAATGGCCTAACACGACGAGCGCGGCGGAGATTTACAGCCCCTCGGCCGGATCCTTTAGCAACATTGGCGGCATGAGTTACTCGCGTGCCTACCACACGGCGACGCTCCTGAACGATGGAATGGTTCTCATTGCCGGAGGCGCAACTAACAACGCCGGATATTTTCCACCCTATCCGATTGGTGACCCTACGGGCAGTGCGGAGCTGTACGATCCAACCGCCGGGTTCACCCCTGCATTCAGCATGGCCACTGCCCGGTCCCAGCACACCGCAACGCTGCTGAACAATGGAGAGGTGCTCATTGCGGGAGGTGCAACTGATTCCGGAGGTTCAAATACGAATGGCACCACCACGAACCTTACCGAGCTGTATCAACCAGCCACGCTGACTCCGGCGGGGGTCACCACGATCTCCGTAAACCCAGGCAATCTGACGACGGTCCCCATCGGGACCTCGCAAAGCTTCACTGCCACTGATAACAACGGGAACCAACTTGCCTCCGTGGTGTGGAGTTCTTCAGCCCCCTCGATTGCGATCATCAGCAACGACGCCGGCTTCGGATTAGCTGATTTCGTGGCGATGGGGCCGGTGACCATAACCGCTTGCGCTGGATCGATCTGCGGCTCGACAAACTTTAGCGTAGGCCCGCCGGCGCTGGTCTCGATTGCGATTACACCACAGAATCCGTTCTTAGCTCCTTCGGCAAGCCCGGTGGCGCTCACGGCTACGGGCACCTTCACGGATGGCACCACGCAAAATATCACCACCGATCCAGCAACGACTTGGACGTCTTCGATGACGGCTGTCGCGACAATCGTCCTCAACACTGGCGTGGCGAGCCCCGTCGCGCAGGGACAGACAACAATCACAGCCACCTCGGGCTCTGTGAGCGGGTCAACCACGCTCACCGTCTCAACCGTTGTGTTAACTGGCTCACTGACCAGTGATCGGTACGGCCACACCGCGACGCTGCTGAACAACGGATTGGTTCTCCTTGCAGGAGGTGTCAGCAATTCGTTGGGGTGGCTAACGAGCGCCGACCTGTACAATCCGGCGACTGGCATTGTCACGCCCACCGGGCCCATGAACTTTGCGCGACAACAGCCAACCTCGACGCTTCTGAACGATGGAACGGTATTGATTACCGGAGGTTACTACTATCCTCCCGCTGGCGGAAACGCACTTTCCATAGCTACCGCGGAAATATACAACCCCGCGACCGGAACTTTCACCTACACCAATGGTCCCATGGGATATGCTCGTGCCCTCCATACGGCGACGCTGCTGAGGTGTGCGTGTGCCAACGACGGGAAGGTTCTCATTACGGGGGGACAGTCCATCAACGGCACCATCTTTAACACTGCTGAGTTGTACGATCCCTCAACCCAGACCTTTGCACCCACCGGGAGTATGGCTGTCGCACGCGAGGAGCAAACCGCGACGCCGTTAAACGACGGGACCGTTCTCATTACCGGAGGTATCAGTAGCACCGGCACCCCCAACACGGTAGAGCTGTACGATCCCACGCAAGGAACTTTTACGACCATTAGCGCCACCTTGGGCAATGGTTTGGTCCAATTTTCTGCGACGTTGCTAAACGGAGGAAAAGTTCTCTTGGCGGGCGGCTCCGACTCCAGCGGCAGCTGGCCCAATTCGAGAGTTTACGATCCTACCTCCCAAACTTTCTCGGTGGGAGGAGGTCTTAACCTCACGTACAGGGACTTCTTTACGTCAACGCTGCTCAACAACGGAACGGTATTGATCACCGGAGGGATAAGCGCCAGCGGTAATGTACCCACAGTAGCCAGCACGGAGATATACGATCCGGCAATCGGGACCTTCGCCTTCGGGAGCACCATGAACGCCGCCCGTTCCAATCACACGGCGACGCTGTTAAGCGACGGAAGCGGGAAAGTTCTGATCGCTGGAGGCGTCAATGTTGCTTCCGCGGAATTGTACCCTCCAGCCACGCTCACTCCGCCGAACCTCGTTTCGATTACCGTCACGTCGGCGCCCGCAAATCAAACGATCGTCGTTTCCGGGGGTGTCGTGGCAGCGCAGCGCTTCGTTGCGATGGGTACCTTCAGCAGCGGTCCCGCGCAGCAGCTCGCTTCGGTAACATGGAATTCGTCGAATACGAATGTGGCACAGATCAGTAATGACGTGACCAATCCCGGAGCACTCTTGGGCCTTTCAGCAGGGACAACAACGATCACGGCATGCGCAGGAACCATCTGTGGGTCGACGCCGGCGACAATTACGCTGGCATCATTGAATTCCATTACCGTTACACCGGCGGCTCCAACAACCTTCGTAGGGGCTAGGCAATTCACGGCGACCGGCAATTTCGTTGGTGGGATCGCGACGGACGTGACATTGCTGGTTAGCTGGAGTTCGTCGAACATCGGCGTGGCGACAATCGGCACAGCACCGAGCGGCAGGCCCGGTTTGGCGGCTCCGCTGGCGCAGGGCAGCACCACGATCACGGCTACGTTTGGTGCTATCGCCGGCACCGCGACACTGACCGTGACACCGCCGAGCACAATTACTGTTACGCCCGCGAATCTCTTAATCGGATTCAACGCCACGGTCCCGTTCACTGCCACCGGCAACAACGCGGACGGCAGCACGAATGACCTTACCGCCTACGTCACGTGGGCATCGTCCAACACTGCTATTGCCACTATGACCGGTTCAACGGCAACTGGTCTCGCCCGCGGAGCCACGACCATCACGGCAACTTTGAGCGCCAATAGTGCCTCCGGCACTGCCGTTCTCAATGTGGGCGGATTTGGAGCTTCGAATGGTACGCTCAGCCAGGTGCGCGAAGGCCACACCGCCACGAAGCTTCCCAACGGCAAGGTGCTGATCACGGGCGGACAGATTAACCCTTACATCCAAAGCACCAATTCAGCCGAACTTTACGATCCTGTTACTGACACGACTACGCCGACAGGGAGTATGACCGCCAATCGCGAGTATCATACGGCCACGCTTCTCCCTAATGGCAAGGTGCTGATCACCGGTGGCCTGGATGACTACAACTCTTTTAGCGGTCCGATCCAGGCTTCGGCGGAGATATACGATCCACAGTCGGGGACTTTCACTGCCACCGGCAGCATGGGGGACGCACGCTACGGTCACACTGCTGCGCTGCTGAACAATGGATTGGTTCTGGTCACCGGCAGCGGAACCGGTGGCTTGAACTTCCCGTACAACAATTCGGCGGAGCTGTACGACCCGGCTGCTGGCACCTTCAGCTATACGGGATCTATGACCGTCGCGCGCGGCGGGCATACGGCAACACTGCTCAACAATGGCCAAGTGCTGGTCGTTGGCGGCGAAAACTGCGGCGTATACGCTTGCAACAGCTACAACATAGCGGAGATCTACGATCCTGTCGCAGGTACGTTCGCGGTTACCGGCGCGACCAACGCAACCTACGGTGGGCCTACGTCCACGCTGCTCGATAACGGTAAAGTACTTATCACTGGCGGTACGTTATCAAACAAGTTACCTTGCTATAGCGGCGCGGAGTCGGAGCTATATGACCCGGTTGCGGGGACTTTCACCCTGACCGGAACTTTGACCTTTGCTTCTCCAGGCACGGCCACACTTCTCAACGACGGCCAGGTGTTGGTTACCGGGGACGGCGAGAGCCAAACGAATACCAGCACCTGCACTGCAGCTTTAGCACAAGCCGAACTGTACGACCCGGTCAGCGGGCTATGGAGTCTGGCAGGCAACATGGCACAGCCCCGCGAACTAGGCTACACGGCCACACTTCTCGATAACGGGCAAGTCTTCATCGCCGCTGGATTTGCACCCTACACGCAGGGAGGATTTTTGTCCTCGACAGAACTCTTCCTGCCCGACTCCCAAACCCCTCCCAGGCTGACCTCAATAACCGTCGTGCCGGCGACTTCAAGTTCATCCATTATTGCTGGGGTTACGACAGCCCGTTTCATCGCCAAGGACCAGAACGGCCAACAACTTGCCTCCGACGGCGTTCACTGGACCGTGAACCCACCGGGTGTCGGGATGATGGCCGTCGGGATAATGACCAATGACGCAACCGATTCCGGCATTTTGATTGGCCTCTCAGCCGGGGCAGCGACGGTCACTGCCTGCGCAGGAACAATCTGCAGTTCAACCACGCAGAACGTACTCGCGTTTACGTCGATTAGCGTGACACCAGCCTCGCCATCAGTTGCGGCTGGGCTGACGGACCAATTTTCCGCCACCGGCACACTGTCAGACGGGACGCACCAGGACGTCACCAGCGTCGCCACGTGGAACTCGTCGGACACGACTCTGGCGACCATTGCGGCTGGTCTGGCAACAGGGGTGATGCAGGGCACGCCAACAATCACGGCAAGCTACGTGGGCGTCACTTCCTCCCCGGTGACGTTGACCGTCACACCGCCTGTCCTAGTTTCGATAGCGGTTACCGCGGCAAGTCCTGCAGTCGTCGCTGGGTTTACCGATCAGTTTGCTGCCGCCGGGACTTATTCTGATAATAGTGTGAAAGAGGTGACATCCAGCGTTGTGTGGTCCTCAACAGGGGCGGCCAGCATCAATGCTACCTCTGGACTTGCAACCGGCCTGGCGGGAGGAGGCGTTGCCACGATAACGGCGACTTCTGGTTCGGTGAACAATTCGGCTGCGTTAACTGTGTACTCACTACCCGTCTCGATTGCCATCACCCCGGCCGTTGCCTCGGTCGGCGTCAGTGACATGTTGCAGTTCACAGCCACGGGAACGAATTCCGACAGCACAACGGACAACCTAACGTCCCTCGTGACTTGGACTTCGAATTCCGCCGCAGCTACGATTACCTCGGGAGCCTCCGGCGGACTGGCCAGCGGCATTTCCAAGGGAAGCGCCACGATCTCGGCGGCACTGGGCGCGCTCTCCAGTAATGGCGTCACCCTCTCGGTGATCGGGTTTGGACCTGCAACGGGAAGTCTGAATATCGCTCGCGATACAGACGCAGCTGTTTTGCTTTCGGACGGGAGAGTACTCATTATTGGAGGTTTCAACGGCAGCCTGCCCAGCCAATATCTGACCTCTTCGGAGCTTTATGATCCGAGCGCAGGCACGTTCGCTCTAACGGGAGCGCTGACCACTGGACGAGCCGACTTCACGACGACCTTACTCCCCAATGGCAAGGTGCTGGTTGCAGGTGGTTCCAATCAAGGTAATGCTCTAGCCTCGGCGGAACTTTATGATCCTGCGACGGGTACCTTCACCTCGACGGGAAGTCTGGCGACCCCGCGCTATTCTCATACGGCCACCTTGCTCCCCAACGGCAACGTGCTGGTCGCCGGCGGTTTCAATCTCACGGGTAATACTCTTAACTTTCTGGCCTCGGCGGAACTTTACGATCCGGCGACCGGTCTGTTCACCTCGGCGGGTACCATGACCGCCCCGCGCTACGTTCACACTGCCACGCTTCTCTTCAATGGCAAGGTGCTCATCGCTGGCGGCTACAACGCTACGGGAGCCCTAGCCTCAGCGGAACTGTATGATTCAACAAACGGCACTTTCAGCGCGATTGCTGGAAGCATGACTACGGCACGCTCGGGTGCCACGGCTAATCTTCTCAATAACGGTAAAGTGCTGTTGATAGGCGGGACTACGGCGGCATCGGCGGAACTCTACGATCCGGCCGCAAGTACATTCAGCTCCACCGGCAGTCCGCTTACTGCCCGCAACGGTAACTCGGCAACCCTTCTGAATAATGGGCAGGTTCTTGTGGCCGGGGGGGTAGACGCGACGGGCACCATACTGAGTTCGGTCGAGTTGTACGAGTCTGCGAGCGGCACTTTCGTCTCTGCCGGAGGCATGATCACGGGCCGCTACAATTTCACCGCTACGAGGCTAACCAAGGGGAATGTTCTTGTCGCCGGCGGGGATGGCCCCGGTGTACTCGCCTCGGCCGAACTTTACGTTCCAGATTCGCTAACGCCGCCGTTGCTTACGTCCATCAGCGTGACGCCCGCAAATCCATCCATCAGCGCCGGGCAACTGCAAACCTTCGTTGCCATTGACCAGACCACCGGGCAACCGCTTGCGTCGGTGATTTGGAGTTCGTCCAATACCGCTGCCGCGATCGTCGGAAATGACGGAAGCGACTCGGGAGTGGCTTATAGCGTGGCTGCTGGCGCGTCAACCATTCAGGTATGTGCCGGAACAGTATGTGGTCAGACGACGCTTACAGTGACGGGAGGGGGAGCGACGTGTCTTTGCACGAAGACCGGTAACTACGTAAGCCCTGTAACGGCAGTTAGCGCTACCACGGATCCGATGAAATCACCAAGAAGTACGTATACGGTTACGCCTACGTTCGGCGCAAGCCAAACCGAATTGGTCGTCACACTTACTTCCAACGGGAGGACTGTGTGGGATACGGGACTCCTGCCTAACCCCATAAGCTGGGGTTTCAGCCCGGATGAAGGTAGATTCTTTTATGTCTCCATAGCCAACAACGGAACGCCCTCGCAACTCGCCTCCGGCTACGTCTATGATTTAACCGCCACGCCGGTACGCCCTATTGTTCAGGTTTCCACGTCGAGTCAAGTCTTCCAACCGCAGTTCAGCCCCTCCGGTCGCTACTTCCTATTTACAGAGTTGCTCGGCACCGCGCAAACACAAATGCAAATCTACAAGGTGCAACGAGTGACCGCACAGACGCTCGTTTACCAAGATCAGTATGCCTTTCAAACTCCTCCAGGCACGTCCGAGGATAGTTACGGGGGCGTGATTTGGGGCTTCAGTCCGGATAGTCCGGAAACCAGCTTGGTTTACGGGTACGTAACCGGACAAGGCACGACCAACTGGAACGTGTTCAATTTCACGACGTCACACCATCTGAGCCAGGCGCTGACAATGGCCGCAGGATTCTGGCAGTACGATCCTTGCGGCGGAATCATCGCGCTGGTTACACAGGCTTCCTTGGCTACTCAGCAAGTCCAAATCTCTCTGTACAACACCTCGACGGGGTTGGCGTTGGCAGGTTCGGGGGCGGCCATTCCGTCGCTGTCCATCACACTCGAGACCACGGCCAGCGGGCAAGAGGTCGTCTATTCAGGCACAACGCAACTCTTGTCATCGACTACATGCCAATGACTTGGGCTGCCTATCATTCGGCAGACCTAAAAAGGTTAAATCAATTGGGATACGGCCCGCTGAGACGTCTGTGATCTCCGGGAGCCCTGATGGTTAGCGTGCGCACAACTGTCTGGCCACCCCAATCATGTGTTTGTGGGCTTCCCAAACAGAGAATTCAGGGCATACGGAATCAGTCACTTGCGATCGGGGTAGAGGCGAGGTTTTTAGGCAGACTGCGCCAAGGTCGCGTGCGCCTTCCTCGCGCAACTTCCCACAACCCGACTGTGGCTTCCCATATCCCCGTTTATGGCCAGCCACTTCTCCGCATAGCCGACGCTAAAGCGACATGACAGAACTCGGAAGCGTATTGAGGAGAAGGTCTTGTCGTTCCCGACGATTGTTTGCCACATATTCGTGTGCTACTGTCCCGGTTACTGGCTATGGCTGAGTCTGCCTGCGTCCATGAGTTCGCAACCCCAAGCTCGGAAAGCTTGGATTCTCCGCGCCACTCTGCGCTTGTACGCATCACGCACTGGATCACGGCAGCCGCTTTCATCGGTTTGCTCTATAGCGGTATCATGATTCTCATAGCGCACCCGCGGCTTTACTGGGGCGAAACAGGTGCGCTGGGAACACCCTCCCTCATCGATCTTCCGATTCCGTTCATGATCGGCCACTCCGGCTGGGGACGCTATCTGCATTTTCTGTCGGCCTGGATTTGCGTGTTAACCGGACTGCTTTACGTTCTTTCTGGTTATCGAACGAAGCACTTCAGCAAGAATTTGCTGCCAGCGAAGGGCGATCTCAGTTGGAGTCGCATCTGGCACATCGTCTGGAGGGAGGTCCGCTGGAAGCAACCGAGTGAGGAAGAGGCGCTGACGTACAACTTGGTCCAGAGGTTGACCTACCTCGCGGTCGTCTTCGTTCTGTTTCCGCTGATCATCCTCAGTGGCCTAGCCACTTCTCCAGCTATCGCGTCCGTGGTTCCGGCGCTCCGGAGCGGGTTCGGGGGCCAACAATCGGCGCGCACCATTCACTTCTTCGTGGCGGTGGTCCTGGTTGTATTTGTTTGCGTGCACGTAGCAATGGTTTGCCTTGCCGGTTTCACGAGGCGCGTCCGAGCCATGATCACAGGCCACAGCGCGGATGGAAGGGAGCTCTCATGAGCGACATGCTCTCCAGGCGGAAGCTGATCAAGACCGGCATCGCGGCTGCGGCCGGCGCCTCCGGCTTGGGACTCGCGACACTTCTCGCTGATCGAAACGGCCTGATTCCGCCCGACCACAGCGGGATCTACGGCGCTGGCGAAACTCTTACCTATGCTACCCAGCGGCTCTTGACGGCCCGGCATTCGCTGGCACGGGAGTGTAACCGCAGCGACATCTCAAAGATCGCCCCGGTAAAGGGCGAACCTCCCGAGAATGAGACCTACCGGCGCCTAGCGGATGGAAGGTTCGCGGATTGGCGGCTCAAGATCGACGGGTTGGTCGCTCGCCCATCGCTTTTCTCGCTGGCGGAACTGCAACGGTGTCCGTCCGAGAACCATGTCTTCCATCAAGCCTGCGAAGAAGGTTGGTCCTTCATTGCCGAGTGGACCGGCGTCCGTCTTTCCTACATTTTGAATCTAGTGGGAGTCCTCCCCCAGGCGAAGTACGTCGTGTTCTTTGGGTTCGACACCAACTTTGACGCGGCGGACAAACGCAGCATCAGGGGAAAGTGGAATAGCATCGATATGGTCGATGCTTGGCATCCGCAAACGTTGCTCGCCTACGGGATGAACGGCCAGGAGCTTCCCATGCCTCACGGCGCTCCCGTTCGTCTCCGCCTGCCCCGTCAACTCGGCGGCAAGAGCACGAAGTATCTCTCCCTGATCAACGTGACCGACACGGTACAGGACATCGGCAAGGGATTCGGAGCCGGGGGAACCGAGCGCGGCTTCTCCTGGTACGCCGGCATCTGAGGAATTTCAAGGTCACTCCTCCGCATAACGGACTGTCGTAGCTATGAGTCCCGGGAAACGTCCCTGAAGTCCGCTTGGAGGAAGTGTCGCGCCGATTGAATTGCGCAACTGACCTGATCTCTTCGAACCTCGTTACGCGTTGTCACGAAACTGGCCTTTAACTCATCCTCGAATGCGGCGGAGGAAGTATTTTGTCTTGACATCCTGCTTTTATAGAATGGGATTATCGCCAACTGGGAATTGGGATTTCGCAACTCTGGTAGAACGACATTCGCGTTTTGTCATGCTGGTTAAGGTGCCCAGCAAAGACACGGCTACGGTGGTCGCCGCTCTCAGCCAACACATTTGCAAGCTGCCCGCAACTTTGCGACGTTCGTTGACCTGGGATCGCGGGCTGGAAATGGCCCAGCACAAAAGTTTCACGGTAGACACGGAAGTGAACGTTTACTTCTGCGATCCGCAGAGCCCGTGGCAGCGCGGCTCGAACGAAAACACGAATGGCCTGTTGCGTCAGTACTTCCCGAAACGAACAGACTTGTCAGCGCATTCACAAGCCGAACTCGATGAGGTAGCGCTGCGCTTAAATCAGCGTCCAAGAAAAACTTTGGGATTTCAAACTCCGGCAGATAGACTGCAAGCAAGTGTTGCACTGACCTGTTGAGACCACCTGACTTCTCAGGACCTTGCAGGCCAAATCACTCGACGTGAACGGCGGTCCCCAAATAGACGTTGTCGCCGGAAAGAACATAAGCCTGCGGATTCTTGGGAAAACCAAGCTGTTCCCCGTGTCTCCCGACGGTTCCTATAACGGTCGCATCTTGGTCAGGGGAACTGGGGAAGAACGAAACTAACCAGACAACGTTAGGCTTGAATTGCATCTTCGGTAGCGGCGCAAGTGTAGCTTCAAAAAATCCATCTTTCCCCAGTTTTGGCAGCGCCCTGACGCTCAGTATCTGGCTTCCTTCGCCAACGTAATTTTGAACATCGACGACTAAGACAGCACCAGCGGGAAGATTGGAGGCACCTCTCAGCCATATTTGCTCGGCATGCCTATACTCCGCATTTGCCGCAATGTAGTAGGTCGGCGCAGTCAGACTGCGGTGTGATTTGGTTTGGGAAAACAACGCTGCGGCGATTGCCAACGTGGCGATAAGGCCCACGACGATTCGGGACATTTTGAACGCTCCGATGCTGTATAGACTAACCCATGCTTCAAGAATTTCATCCGCCATCGAACTCCGATGTATACACCACCGTCCTGACCCTGGAAAACATCTCTGCTCATGAAACCCAGGACGCAATTGTGGTGTTTCTAGGTCAGGCGGGGGCAAAGGAAAGAAAGACTAGCGTTGGTTCAGTTTACCAAACCAAATCCTTTGTTCCGGCACGTGTCTTCCCCTCCGGAAGATTGGTCACTGAGTCATCCCGACGCGAAAGAATAGTCCTTTCCGAGAGTTGCGGGAGATCACGTCTATGCCCTGCGACATCCGGCATCCGAAATCATTCCCACAACATCCCATCGGTAAGCTATAGATCGCCTCTAGGGTCTTCTCACCAGTTCTGCTCCAGTATTCCGCTTATTCTTCTCAAAAGGGCTTATCTGGCAGCCTTCGGGACGTTTCGGATCCCTCCCCCGAAGACCGCAAGCAATCACTTGAACGTTTGTTCCAGATGACCGCATGTTGGTCCATGGTGATCTGGTCCGTGATCGGTCGTCACAAAAGATGCGTTCCGATTGGAGGCGTTAAATGAATTCCGAATCTGTGGCTGCAGACAGGTCAAAGGGAGTTATTTGCATTTTTTGTTTGACACGTACGCCGCTTCCCGTTTCGTTCTCTGATAAAAAGACGTCACCGATGTTTGCGGAATGGGGGCCTCGAATTTCTTTGATTCGTTGTCAGCATTGTGGGAAGGAAGCGCCGTATCGGAGCATAGAGATTATCTCCCTGCCAGCTACCGCAAATTATGGGGCGAGTGCCTGATCTCACCGGGCCCACGTCTGCAGTGACTCGCACGACTATACCGACGAGCAGAACGCGTTCGATCATGGCTTGATGGACATGCTCCCAGAGCACACCGCGAGTTCCGGGTGTCCCCTGAGCCAGGTTGTGGACTATTTTGACGGCAACACCGTGACCGCCCTTTGGAACTACGCACAGCATTTCGCAATGAGCGACAACTCGTTCAACACGACTTTTGGTCCCTCAGCGCCGGGCGCAGTCAACCTAATCTCAGGGCAGACTCATGGCGTTGTCGCATCGCTTGGCAACATCTCTGGCGACATCGTTCAATCTACTCTTATCGGCGACGCGGATCCGCTCTATGATGACTGCGGCAGCCCGGATCAAGTCGGTCTAGGCGGCAAGAACATCGGCGACCTGCTCAACACCCAAAATATCACCTGGGGCTGGTTCGAAGGAGGCTTCAGCGATTGCAGTGCAACTCACACGACCACGAATGGAGGCGTGCGCGCCGACTACATCCCGCACCATCAGCCCTTCCAGTACTACGCCTCCACCGCCAACCCGTATCACCTGCGGCCGACTTCCGTAGCAATGATCGGTCACCAGGGCGACCAGGCAAACCATGAGTACGATATTCCCGATTTTTGGAACGCCGCTGAAGCCGGCAACATGCCCGCTGTCAGCTTCATTAAGGCTCCGGCCTACGAGGACGGGAATGCAGGATATTCGAATCCTCTGCTGGAGCAGCAGTTCGTGGTCGATTTCATCAATCGCTTGCAATCGCTTCCAACTTGGCCGGAAACCGCCGTCGTCTTGGCTTGGGATGATTCCGGCGGTTGGTACGATCACGTAATGCCCCCAACCATCAACCAGTCACAGACGGCGCGCGATGCGCTAACAGGGCCGGGCCTCTGCGGAGGCAATCCCGCCAAGGTTGCCGGCGGCTACCAGGCGCGTTGCGGTTATGGGACTCGCCTTCCGATGCTCGTGATTTCGCCATGGGCGAGGCAGAATTTTGTGGATCATGGGGTCACCGACCAGAGCTCAATCATTCGATTCGTCGAAGACAACTGGTCCACCGGACGGATCGGCGACTCCTCATTCGACGCTCTCGCGGGTGACATTCGCTCGATGTTCGACTTCACGGAAGAACCGTCGGCACGGACGCTGTATCTCAATTCGAACGCGGGAGAGGTGATTGGCTCGGGCGAATGAACCACGTCATTTAGGGCCGGGCAGCCCGTCGATGAGGCCAAACTTTGGGTCCAACTTCAGTCCAATTCAACGGGTTGGTTGCACCGCGCGTTTGTGTGTAAGCGACACCAGACGCGGCACTTATTCTATTTGCGCTGCCTACTTCGAAGGCAGATGCTCTATCCAGCTGAGCTACGGGCGCGCGGTGCTTGCTTGGGCTATTCAAATCTAGCGCGGAACGCGCAGTTTTAAAAGATTGCCGCGCCTCATTTCAGGTGCAGTGGCACAGATAAGCTTTGATCGCTGTCTAAGCCTTTCCGCTTCCTGTTGCACTGCCGCTGCTCGCCGCTTTCTGCAAGTCGGAGAACGGCACGACGATTCCGTGCATGGGCGCGATCGTTTTCACGTCCAGCTTCAAATCCTCGATTTGCTTCAGCAGGTTGGCCATGAAAACCGGGGGGCGGATGCCGCCGGGGGCGGCGAGTTCAGGAAGGTCGGGCGTGAAATCGTCGGCTTCCTCGAGGATTTTTTCCTTGGGGAAGTAGACGATCAGCATGCCCGCGTTATGCAGGGAGCCGTTCTCGTGGTAGAGCTCCAAAGTCCGGCTGCCCTCGCTCAGTTCGTATTTGTCCTTTACCGGAATGAAATTCGGCTTCTTGGCGCCTTTGGACATGCTGTCCGGGTTGATCGCGCGCGGCGCAGCCCAGGCGCGTTGGTAAAACGGCACGTTGATGGACTGCGTGATGATCGTGGCGCCTTCCGCGACATAGGTTCGCACGCCGCCGGAGTGATCGAAGTGCGAGTGCGTGTTGATCAGGTACTTGATCGGCTTGTTGGGGACCAGCCTCTTCGCTTCGGCGATCACGGCGAGTGAGCGTGCTTCGCTGAGCGGCGCTTCGATCACCGTAATGTAGGATGGAAATTCCACGACCATGCTGTTATGCGATCCGCCGGCGACGAACCAGATCCCGTCGCCGAGCTTTTGCGATGTCACCTTGATTGCGGGCGGCGTGGCGTTCTTGACCGCCTCCGGCACAGAAAGGCTCAGGCCCGGGTTCGCTTTGACGCTGCTGACCACCAGGTCGAGCACGATTTCCCCGCCTTCCTTCTGCATGATTGTGCTCGGGAATTGCACGCCGCCGAAGTCCTTGTAGCCCGAATAGAGCGTTTCGACGAGCGTGTCACCGAGGACCGGAGTCGGCACCCACGTGTCGGCCTTCGTCACGAAATTGTGCGCGTCAATCGTGCCGGAGACGGTGTACTTGCCCGATTGGAACGTGATCTCCGTTCCCCGCATGCCCTTCTTCGCCGTCGCGTTGTTCTCCATCGCCGCTTTCAGAAAACCGTGCGGGGTGAGCCAAATCTGCAGCTGCCGTTCTGCGGCCGCGCCCGTCTGCGGGATCACCTTGCTGCCCGGCATGTCCCAGGCATAGTCGCCGCTGACGAAATTCGCTTGCTTGTCGTCGCCGGCAAACGGACGCCCGCCGCCCTTGACCATGGGATTCGGCTCCGAGTGGACCAAATCCTCCTGCGCCGATTTGGAGCTGTAGTCAATCGTCCGCGTATAGCTCGTGAGATTGGTGGACGGCCACGGCGCGCCGGGAGTCCAGGCCTGCCCGAACGAATAGATGTGGCCGGTGCCTGAATACTGAATGGAAGTCACGTCGCCCATGGCTTTCTGGGCAGCCTGCAAGATCGCTTTCGCGTCAGGCGTTTCCTGCGCGAACGCAGCGCCCGCGACGAAAAAGAAGAGCGCCAACGCAATCCCGAATCGCTTTGGCATCATTCCTCCCGGTTGTTCCGTCCGAATCAAATCTGCCGTCATGGATTTGCCCGATGATACGCCAATTTCGTCGCGAAGGGAAAGTAGCCGGCGTTGACGTCTTCGTCGCGCGGACCTAAGATGGAATCCTAACGAAAGCAGACCGCGGATGTCCCCTCCACATCGCCTAAGGTTGCTTGCGCGGCCGATCCTCCTGTTGCTGTTTCTTTTAGCAGTTGTTTGCCCCTGCCTTCACTCGGAAAAGATCAAGGATCTGAAACCGCAGGGATACGTAAACGATTTCGCGGGCGTGCTGAGCGCACAGGCAAAAGACAAGCTGACTGCGCTGTGCGGGGAAGTTGATCAAAAAGCCCAGGCGCAGATCGCGATCGTCACCGTTTCCTCGCTCGAGGGCGCACCGGTCGAGCAATTCACGCATGATTTGTTCGTTGCTTGGGGAGTGGGTCCGAAGCAGAAGGATCGCGGCGTCATGATCCTGGTCGCGCCGAATGACCACAAATATTGGACGGAGGTCGGCTACGGACTTGAGCCGATCTTGCCCGATGGCAAAGTAGGAGGCTTCGGGCGCGAGGCAGTACCGCTCTTCAGGCAGAACGATTACAGCGGCGCCGCCCTTTTGATGGCGGAGCGCGTCGCCGCCGTGATCGCCGAGGACCGGAAGATCACGCTCAACTCACTGTCTGCCGAGCCCGCTGCCGCTCCCAGCGAGCCTGAGCGTTCGCCCGTTCCGGTGTTCGGCGCCATCCGGGCGCTGATTTTTGTTATTTTCATCCTTTTCCCGGTATTCGGTTTCATCCTGCGTTGGTTGTTCGGCGGAGCGATCGGTCCCCGCCGCCGGGGAGGCTACGGAGGCGGCGGGTGGTACGGCGGGGGCTCATGGGGCGGGGGCGGATTTTCAGGCGGGGGGGGCGGCGGTGGATTTGGAGGCTTCGGTGGAGGATCGTCGGGCGGCGGTGGCGCGGGCGGGGGCTGGTGAGATTTTGGCGGGAGAGGATGAAAATTGGACGATCCTATGCTCGATGAACTGGTCGGGAAGCTCAAGGCTGCGGCGGGCGAGAATCTGAAATCCGTGATCCTGTACGGCTCAGCCGCGACCGAAGAGTTTCACGCGAAGCACAGCGACCTCAATCTCCTCTGCATCGTTGAGCAAGCGGACGCGGCGCGCCTCGAATCCCTGCACGGCGCGGTCGAGTGGTGGATTCGTCGCGGCCGGCGCGCGCCGCTCGTCTTCACGCTGGACGAACTTCGCCGCTCCTCCGATGTTTTCGCGATTGAGCTCCTGGATATGAAGTCCCGCCACCGCGTGTTGCATGGCGAGAATGTGTTGACCGATCTGCAAGTGCCGCTCCACTTTCATTCGATTCAGGTCGAGCGCGAGTTGCGAACCAACTGGCTGCGCCTGCGCCAAGCGATTTTGGCGGCGCCCCCAAAGCCGAAAGCATACTTGGAAATCATGACGGCTTCGTTTTCGTCGTTCACGGCGCTCTTCCGGCACGCGTTGATTGCGCTCGGCGAAGCGGCGCCGGAAACCCGGCGCGAGGCTATCGATCGCGTCGCGAAATTCGCGGCCGCGGATGCCGCCGGGTTTCACGCGATCCTTGCCGTGCGGGAAGGCAAACTGAAGGAGCGCGAAGTGAACGTGGAAGGAACGATGAACCAGTATTTTGCGTTCGTGGAAGCGGTCACGGATGAATTTGACCGGCGGATCGAATCGAAGCGATAGCACGCGAATTCATGACGGAGGCAGGAGCATGAAAACCGGAGTGATCGTCCTGGTGGTGGTGGCCGTACTCGCATTGCTCGTCGGCGGGGCGTACGTCAGCGCCCGCAACCAGATGGTGACGAAGAACGAAGCCGTGAAATCCGCCTGGTCGGAAGTGGACGTCGTGCTGCAGCGGCGCGCCGACTTGATACCGAACCTGGTCGAAACCGTGAAAGGCTTCGCGGCGCAGGAACAGACTGTATTCCACGATATCGCCAGCGCGCGCTCGGCTCTCCTCGGCGCGAAAACGCCCGCCGATAAAATCGCCGCCAATGGCCAACTCGACGGCGCCATCGGCCGCTTGTTACTGATTGTGGAAAATTATCCGCAGCTGAAATCGAACGAAAATTTCCTGCGGTTGCAGGATGAACTCTCGGGAACGGAGAACCGGATCGCGGTCGAGCGCAAGCGATACAACGATACGTTGCAGGACTACAACACGTACGTCGGGCTCTTTCCGAACGACATTTTTGCGCGATGGGCGGGATTCCAACGGAACAATGACTACTTCACGGCCACGCCGGCGTCGCGCGAAGCGCCGAAAGTACAGTTTCCAACGCCGAATCGCTGAGACGGAGGCCGCAAGGTCATCGCGGCGAAGCTCAGATCACAAACTAGGTTCGCGCTTCTGGTTGCGGGCCGACGCCGGGCGTGGAATCGGGCTGAGCCGCGGGGGGAGCGGGTACTTCGTCGCGCGGCGGCGCATTCGGCTCGGATTTGAAGATAAATCTCACGCCGCTCTTGGCGTTTTCCGAGTTGCTGCGCGCCAGGTCGACCTGATCGAGGTCGGCCGTCTTCTGCACACCGCTCATCAGGATGTAGTGGAGCTCGCCGTCGATCATCCAGTAATCGCGCACGGTGAGCACCGAGCCGTTCTTCATGTAAATCAGCACCGGCACCGTCAGGGCCGACGAGTTGGGCGCGGCGGAAGGATTCGGTCCATTCGGCGTCACCCAGTTGCCGTCAGGCGCGCCCTGATCGCTGTCTTCGTATTGGTTGTTCTCAGGAGCGGGAGCAGCGGAATTGTCCTCCGGTGCGTAGTTGTCGGAGGTGGGATAGTTGTAGATGTAGTAGTTGTTGCTCGGATAGCCGTAGTATCCCGACCCGCCCCACCACGGGTCCGCCCAGTACGGATTCCAGCCCCAGAAGCCGAGCCCCGGCCAACCCCAACCCCATCCAAGTCCCCAACCACCCCAACCCCATCCGCCCCAGCCAAATCCCCCGCCCCACCGGTTGCCGAATCCGAAGCCACAATTCCAGCATCCGTGGCGGAAACCGCCGCGCCACCCGTTGATTGGGTGACCGAATTGATTGAAGCCCAACCCGCGAGTGTTCTGGAACGATGAGGCCCCGTTCGCGCCACCCGCAAATCCTCGATTCGCCAGAAGCGGCGATCCGCCGGTGAAGTGCGTCGATCTCGACGTCGCCGCACCGGAGCCGACACCCGGCCGAGCGAAGAGCGAAGTGCCAAGCGAACTGTGGAGCGTGGACAGCGACTGAGAACGCGACACGACGTTTCGCGATGCGGAACTCTCCCAAACTTCGCGCCCCTGGCCCGCAAAGCTTCGTACCGCGCCGGGAGCCGCGGAGTGGTTTCCGTTCATCGCATGCCCGCCGCCACTTGCGGACTGCGCGCCGGCCGCTGTTCCCGTCGAAGGTTCACGCCCAGCGGACGGAGGCGCAAAAGAATGCCACTGGCCGTTCCCGCCCGCGCGGGCTCCTGAATTCGAGTTGCCAAATCTCTGGCCGCCGCCGGCGTACGTGTTTCCGGGCCTGGAAAAGCCGCCATAGCCCGGGCGCGCAGCGGCGCCGCCACCCGAACGGAAAGAGGGAGGAGCAGATGCCCGGGGCGCACCGTAACCTGCCGCAGGGGGCGCAACCGAGCCACCGTGGAAGCCTCCGCCTCCTCCATGGAAACCACCACCGCCGCCGCCGTGAAACCCGCCTCCACCGCCCCCATGGAAGCCTCCACCACCGCCCATATGACCACCGCCACCACCGCCGCCGTGCTGGGCAAAAACGGGTATGGCCGAGAGGGCAAACAAAATTAAGAATGCTGACTTGGGAAGTACTGAGAGTGGATTCGACATATTAAGGCCTCCGCAACCGCTGCGTAGGACCGCAAACGACTTCCTGCGGTAACTCGTTTTATTGCTTTACATTACTTAGATTCTACACCCGGGGTTTTGGTTGCGCGTATTTATATTTGGTGCGACTGACGAGAAAGGCTTCCGCCCGCCGGTCTGAATCCGCCGGGAGATTTCCGGACGGAAGGTTAAAAGCGGATCATGCCATTTTCGTCGTACCCAATCACTACCCGGCCGCCCGCAACCACAATCGGCCGGCGGATCAGGTCCGGATTCCGGGCCATGAGGCTGATTGCCTCGCGCCGGCTCGGAGGATTGTCCTTCATTTTTTTCCGTTGGAAGATCGAACTGCGCGGTCTGAGAAAATCCTCGTGATCGTGGCTGCCGATCAGTTTCGCGAGCTCGGAAGGGCTGAGGCGGTCTTTCGTAATATCGCGATAATTGAGCGTGTAGCCGCGCTTTTCAAGGAAACGCCGGGCTTTGCGGCAGGTGGCGCAGGTGGGTTTCTCTAGGAATTTGAGACTGGCCGTCGGCTTCCGTACTTTCCGCACGGTTGTTTTCCGTACCGCTTTTTTCATCGTCTACCTTCTTCCTGAGCGTCTGCTGCCAGTACCATAGAGGGCGATTGTTACAGTTCGATGAATGGAAGCGATCCCCCATTCACTTGGGGTACGGGTGGCCCGCCAGGATGGCGAACGCGCGGTAGACCTGCTCGGCGAGCATGGTGCGGGCGAGTTCGTGGGAGAAAGTAAGCGGAGAAAGGGAGAGCTTTTGCGTGGCGCGGCGGCGCAACGACTCCGGGAAGCCCTCCGCCCCGCCACACAGGAAAACGATTTCACGGGCGCCGCGATCACGCGCTTCGCCGAGCCAGCGTGCAAACTGCGCCGAAGTCTGCGGCTTGCCCGCATCGTCGAGCAAAACGACGGTCGCGGCAGAATCAAGAGTCAGCTTGCGCAGCGCCGCCGAATCCTCACGCAATTCCGTCACCTGCACCTCGGCAAATCGCCCAATCCGCGCAGAATAGTCATCAAGCAGGGCGCGGATTTCCGCCCGCCGTGTTTTTCCGAGCATGACGAAATGAATTTTCATCGGCAGCACTTCACCTGCGGTATTTCATCCGCGACATCCCGATCGGAATGCTTTGAGCGTAATCCGCGGCGTGGCGATCAATTCAATCCGTATTTCTTACGTTTGTCGAGGAGGGTTTTGCGGCTGATGCCGAGGATTTGCGCGGTCTTGCCGATCTTGTAGCGCGTGGCTTCGAGCGTGGCGCGAATGGTGTCGCGTTCCATGTCATCGAGGGAGCGCAGCGAGCCGGAGAGTCCGGAATCCGCCGTGCGCACCGACTCGGGAAAATCCTCGGGGATGAGTGCCGCTCCACCCGAAAAAACCAGGGCGCGTTCGATTGCGTTTCTCATCTCGCGCACGTTTCCCGGCCAGGAATACGTGGTCAGCAGTTGCCTCACCTGCTCGGAAAATGCCGCTCCTGCGCGGCCGTGCACGCGCGCGCCGCGCTGCAGCAGCATCTCGGCGAGCGGCAGAATATCCGCGGGGCGCGCGCGCAGCGGAGGCACGGGAATCGCCAGCACGCTCAGCCGAAAAAATAAATCGCCGCGAAACTGACCTTCGGAAACGAGGCGCGCGAGGTCGGCGTTGGTCAGTGCGATCAGGCGCGCCTCGATGGAGATCGTTTCCGTGCCGCCCAGGCGCTCGAACTGCCGCTCCTCGAGCACGCGCAATAATTTGGACTGCGTCGCGGGTGAAAGCGCCGCGACTTCATCGAGAACGATCGTTCCCGCGCCGGCCATCTCCAGGCGCCCCAGCTTGCGCTCCACGGCGCCTGTGAACGCGCCCCTCTCGTGCCCGAACAACTCCGATTCCACGAGTTCCTGCGGCAGGCTGGCGCAATCGATTTTCAGATATGGGGCGTCGCGCCGGGGTCCAAGTTCGTGGATCAGCCGCGCGAGATGATCTTTTCCGGTGCCGCTCTCGCCCGTGATCAAAAGTGTGGTGGAGGTGTCGGCAACCTTGCGCGCGAGATCGAGCACGGCCTTTGACGCGGGATCCACGGCGATCCACGGCATGCGCGTTTCGGTGCGGGTGTTTATCGTCAGCGGCTCGCTCATCCCTCCGCCTCCGCCGGCGCATTTCCCTCGAATTCCACACGGCTCGCCGAGCGCCACAGCCTCTCAAGGTCGTAAAAACGGCGGGCGTTTTCGGTGAACACGTGCATGATCAGGCTGCCGAAATCGAGTAGCATCCACTCGCCGCCCGGCTTTCCCTCGCGATGCAATAGCCGGACGCCGATTTCTTCGAGGCACCTTTCTGCTTCGTCGCAGATGGCTTCGACCTGCCGCGAGCTGAATCCGGTGCAGATAATGAAGAAGTCGGTGAACGCCCTGAGTCCCTCGAGGTTGAGCAGGACAACGTCCGCGGCCTGCTTCTCCTGCGCGGCGCAAACGGCCGCGCGAACATGGGGCGGAATCGAGTCCTTTCTTGCGGTCACCGGTACAGAGCCTTCTTGTTAATGTATTCCTCGACGCGCGGCGGCACAAGCCCGTGAATCGAATGGTTTCGATCCAAGCGATGCCGCACATCGGTGGCGGAAACGTGGCTGGAGACCGCGTCGAGCACATAGACCACGGTGCGCCGCAGCGGAATCGCGCGGGGATCGAGCGGGGCGTGCGCCGCGCCGCGGCGGGCGAAAAGCTCCGGCGGGATTACCAGGCGAAGCGCGGCGACGTTGAATCCGGGGCGGCTCGCTACGATGAAGTCGCAGAGGCCGAGCAGGGTTTCATAGTCCTTCCAGTTCGGAATGCCCAGAAACGAATCCGCGCCCAGCAAAAAATAAAAATGTACGCCGCCGTGCGCTTTTTGCCTGTAGTGCCGCACTGTGTCCACGGAATAGAACGTCTCACGCCCGGAATGGTCGGGGCCCGATTCGGCGAGCGATGGAACGAATTTCGGATGATCGGCGCAGGCAATGGAAACCATGGCGTAGCGGTCGGCATAGGAAGCCATCCCGCGGCGATGCTTGTGCGGCGGATGGCCCGTGGGAATGAATTGAATCTCGTCCAGGTGAAAGCGGCGTTCCGCGGCGCGAGCCACCGCGAGATGGCCGATATGAACGGGATCGAATGTGCCCCCGAAGAGCGCGACACGCCGCTCGCGTTCGCGCCCGTGCTCACGGACCGTCTCAGGGGTTTCCGGCGGCGCGATGCTCAACGGCCCTCTTTCCGTCGGGCGGCGGCTCGGGCTCGCGTACGCGCGGGAGGCGCCGTAGGTGACGCGGTAGACGGTGGCGCCGGCATGGGCGTTTCTTGATCCAGTGGCTGGTCTGAATCCGCCGCCGCTGAGCTTGCGGGCTCGGGGGTTTCTTCGATGGGTTCCGGCGGCGCCAGTCGATCGAGTGCGTCAGCCAGGGCGCGCACGAACTGCGGGATACCTTCGCCGGAGGCGGACGAGATCGCATGGAACTCAAGCCCGCGCGCCGCGCAAAATGCGCGCAGCTTTTCGAGGCGCGTCCGATCCGTCGTGGCGTCCAGCTTTGTCGCCACGACGATCACCGGTTTTTGCGCGAGTTTCTCGCTGAACGCAGCGAGTTCTCCCTCGATGATCTCGAAATCGCGCACGGGATCGCGGTCGGAAGCGTCGCTCGTGTCGATCACGTGCGCGATGATTCGCGTGCGCTCGATGTGTTTTAAGAAGCGGATACCCAGGCCCGCGCCCGTGTGCGCGCCTTCAATCAAGCCCGGTAAATCCGCTACTACGAAGGTGCGCCCGCCGCCTTTTTCCGAAGGCTTTCCGGGAACGCCGTCCGCCGACACGACTCCAAGACCGGGCTGCAACGTCGTGAAGGGATAGTCCGCGATTTTCGGATGCGCGGCGGAAATGCGCGAAATGAGTGTGGATTTTCCGACGTTCGGAAAACCGACAAGGCCGACGTCCGCGAGCAGCTTCAATTCCAGGTGCAAGTGGCGTTCGACGCCGGGCTGACCTTCCTCCGACTCGCGCGGCGCCTGATGCCACGGTTTCGCAAAGTGCTGATTGCCGCGCCCGCCGCGTCCGCCTTGCGCGACCAGGACGCGCTCGCCCGGCTTAGTCAGGTCGGCGATCTGCTCGCCGGTATCCTCATCCTTGACGACCGTGCCGACGGGCACCGCCAGAATCATGTCCGCGCCGGAGTGCCCGGAACAGTTCGAGCCTTCACCGTGGCGGCCGCGATCGGCTTTGAATTCGCGGTTGTAGCGGTAGCGCAGCAGGGTGTTGTCGTGCGGATTCGCCTCCAGATAAATGCTGCCGCCGTGCCCGCCGTCGCCGCCCGAAGGGCCGCCCCGCGGCACGAACTTCTCGCGGCGAAACGCGACGCAGCCGTTCCCGCCGTTGCCGGCCTTCAGGTAAATCTTCGCTTCGTCGACAAAGACCATGGGTTGAGTGCCGCCGTATACAGAATACGATACCGCGAGGCTGAATTGCACTCCGGGATGTTTGGCGGGATTGAGAATGCTTCGAGCGAAGGCCGGCGTTGCAAAGGCTAGAGCTTGGACTGCGGTGCGGGAGCGCTGCACTTCGGTCCCGCAGACCACAGTCCGGCTCCGACATCCGTGATTGCGTTTTGACCTTAGTTGCTGTCGTCGGTGTGAACGGCCATCTGCTGGGATTGGGGGTGTGCTGGGGTCTTGGCAGGTCCAATGCTTGGCGCTGAAGTTCGATCTTGCTAGTTTGCGGGCGCGGTTTTTTCCTCGGCGATCTCGTCCAGCAGGTTCGACGCCTTGGTTACGCTATCCACTCCGAAGACCAGCAGCGGTTTCGTCGAGCCTGGCTCGATTCCGCAATACGAGTAGTCGATGTTGATTTGTCCTTCTCCGAGCCGCACCGCGGCGCGACCGAGGGAACCGGGGCGGTGCGCCAGGCGGACCACGGCGACTTCCGTCTCCTCAAAGATCATGCGCAGACCGCCGAGCAGGGACCGCGCGGCGTCGGGGTTGTCCGCCAGAAAGCGCACCAGGCTTTCGCGCTCTTCCACGTAGGATTGGAACGCGAGAATGTTCACGCCGCGCTCGGCCAGAGCCTGGAAGCATCTGCCTAACGCGCCCGGCTTATCCTCAATCGTAACGGTAAACTCCCTCGCCTTGGCCATGTGAGTTCACCCCCTTGAGTCGATTCGCGAAATTAAAAAAGGCGTCCCAAGCGGCTCGGGACGCCTCGCCTCAATTTGAAAATTCAGTTAGTTCGCCGAAACTACAGGCGCCGGTTCTTTTGCGCCGGCTTGCTCCGGAGGCAGGACGCTGATGAAGCGCCCGTCCTGGCCCTTGTCTTGAAACAGAACGACGCCGTCGATCAGGGCGAACAAGGTGTCGTCCTTGCCGCGCCCGACGTTGTCACCGGGCTTATGCCGGGTGCCGCGCTGGCGAATCAAGATCGTGCCCGCGTGGACGAGCTGCCCACCGAATCTCTTGACGCCCAGCCTCTGGCCGGGTGAGTTGCGGCCGTTAACTGAGGAGCCGCCGCCTTTCTTATGTGCCATCGCAATTTCCCCTGAATCCGCGCCCGCGGCGCTTACAGCTCGATGCCGCTGACCTGCACGGCTGTGTAATTCTGCCGGTGGCCGCGAACAATCTTGTACTGCTTGATGCAGCGATATTTGAACACGGTGAGCTTCGGACCGCGCCCGTGCGAAACAATCTTGCCGACAACCTTGGCTTTGGCGGCTTCCGCACCGGTGATCATTTTCTTCTCGTCGGTGGCCACGGCGACCACGTCGCCAAACGTCACATCCCCGCCCACGCTGCCGGGCAGGGTTTCCACCTGAACCGTATCGCCGGGAGCAACCCGGTACTGTTTTCCACCACTTCGAATGACGGCGTACATCGCCCCTCCAGACACAATTTGCAAACCCACATTATACGGGCGGCTGAGTGGTAGGTCAACGAATCTTCTCCCGAAGTCACTTTGTGTTCGAGCAGTAACAAGTAACGACTGTGTGCTCGCCTCGAGTGCCGCGTAAAGGTTGACGCTACAATTGTTCGACGATTGAGGGCTGGGAAGCGTGTCCGATGACTGAGTCAGAAAAGCAGGCGCTGGCCATCTACGAAGGTATCGCCGCCACGAGCAACCACCGTCCTGTTGCGTTCCACAGCGTCGAGCAAATGCTCCGCGAGACGATCGCCTGGAAAGAGAACAATTCCGCGCTCGCAGCCCTGGGACGCGCCGAGCCGCCGGTGCTTCTGGCGTTTCTGGACCATTGCTTCGACGCCGAAACCGTTGCCGGGCGACTTGGTTCTACACTTGCTCCGCGAATACGTTGGCGCAACAGGCTCCATGGCCCACATGTATTTTCCGATCCGGGAACTCGTTTCGCGCCTATCGCGAGAGCAGCTGACCGATGAAATTCGCTCGGAGCTGCGGAAGCTTCATTTGCGCCTGGCGCCCAGCCCGAGCGGAAAGATCCAGCCGGACGCCAAGGAGCTAATCCATGACGGGGGAGAGAGGCAACTCGATCCCGGGCGCGGCCCCTGGGCTCAGATCGTGTTCGATGAGATCAACGCCAAGGACGAAATCACGCGCGCCGGCTGGGAAGGTGTGCTCGAACACTGCCGCGGCCTGGAACAAGCCGTGCCGGGCGTGAAGTGGCAGAAGAAAGCGCATGAATTGATGACGATGCTTGGCGAGGATGAAGTGTTCCCCGCTATGCTGCGATGGCTGGCGCTCGGCCCTACGCCGGGTCAGCCGCTCGAAGCGCGGTCTCCCATCGAGGATTCGCCGTACCAGAAAGGCGTCGTTTGGTGTCTGGCGCAACGCAACGACCGGGAAACCGCGCTGGCCATCGCCGACTTTGGAATTGCCTGCCTTCGCAAGGTCCGAGCGCTGGGCGCGGTCTCGCAAAAAGTGGGATTCGCATGCTCGCAAGCGCTGGGTGCGATGGAGTGCAGCGAAGCCGTTGCGCAACTGACGCGCCTGCGCGCAAAGGTCAAATACTCCGTCGCCCGCCGCCTGATTGAAAAATCCCTCCAGCAAGCGGCCGAACGGAGCGGTCTGTCAGTGCAGGAGCTGGAGGACCTTTCCGTCGGGCACTATGGGCTGAACGCGCAGGGTACGGCGGAAATGAAAGTCGGCGACGCTAAAGCGGTGATCGGCCTGGGTGAACACGGACGCGTGAGTGTCCGTTGGCGAACCTCGGATGGGAAGCCGGCAAAGTCCGCGCCGTCGCCAATCAAGAAGGCGTTTCCGAAAGAAGTTCGCGCCGTCGTTTCGTTTGCCAAGGAACTCGAGCAGGCTCATCTCGCGCAGCGTGCCCGTCTGGAATCTTCATTCATGCAGCTGAAAGGCATGCCTTTCGGCCACTGGCGAAAATACTACGTCGACCATCCTTTGCTTGGATTTCTGGGCCGGAGATTGATCTGGGCTTTTCGGAACGATCAGGGCTGGGAGCGCTCGGGGATGTGGCTGGGCGAGGGCGTGGCCGACTCGTCGGGACGCGCAGTCGACATCAGTCCGGCACAAACGATACGGCTTTGGCATCCGCTCGCTTCGGATCCGGCCGAGATTCAACGATGGCGCGAAGGGATTTTCGCCTCGAAAATCCGCCAGCCGTTCCGACAGGCCTTTCGCGAGTTCTACGAAGTCACGGACGGCGAGCGCGAGACCCGAATGTACTCGAACCGCTTCGCGGGCATCTTGATGCGGCAGCATCAATTTGCGGGTTTGTGCCGCGTCCGGGGCTGGGACTACAGGTTGATGGGCGCGAATTTTGACGGCTCTAACGTTCCGACCAAGAAGCTCGATCCCTGGAACATGCGCGTCGAATTTTACGTCGACTTGCCCCCCGATCGCGATCGCTCGCTTTTGGAATCGGCACTCGGCGAGCAGTCCGGCGCGGGAATCAATTTATTCATCGGCTCCGACCAGGTGCGTTTCTATCCCGATGGCCGCGAAGTCGCCGTGGATGAGGTTCCCGCGATCTTGTATTCGGAAGTGATGCGCGATATTGATTTATTCACGTCGGTCTCCGCGGTCGGCGCCGACGAAACATGGGCCGATCAGGGCGATCGCGGCACGGGGATTTTCACGGATCGGTTCGATCTCCACGAATTTTCGTGCCTCGTCGCACTTCGGTGGGAAATGCTTTCGCTCGTGGTGCCTCAAACCCCGATTCAAGACCGCTGCAAAATTCACAAGTCGTGGCTGGAAGTACGCGGGCAGCTCGGAACCTACCGGATTGAGTTTGCCTGGGGCGGGGCTTCGCTCGTCACGGACAAGGAATTTCGTTGGCTGAGAATTCCAACGAAAATTCTCGACGCGGTTCCGCTTGATCTAGGGGCGATTCCCATCGAGATGGATTATCGAACCGAAATGATCTTGCGAAAAGCCCACCTCCTCGCGGACGACTGGAAGATCGACTCTCCTGACCTCATCAAACAGCTCATGCCGGAGTAACGTCGCGGGATTCATCCGAGGGCGCGCCTGGTGTATAAGTATTTCCATTGGAAAGGTGATGCGATGAAATTTTTGCGGCGAACGTGCTTCAAGCCGATTGCTCTGCTCGCGGCCATCGCCGCGCTTGTCTCCGCGGCGCGCACCCAGGAAAAGCAGTATCCCAAACAGACCGATCTCCCGAACCCGTATCGCCTGGTCGAGAATTGGCCCACGCTTCCCGCGAGTATGAATGGCGGGCACTGGGGCGAGCTGATCCGCGCGGACATCGATCCCGAGGGCAACATCTGGGTGTTTCATCGCTGCTTCAATACCGAGCCCGCGGGCTACGCCACCTGCGTTGGCCGCACCGAACCGCCGATTCTGGAATTCGACCCCTCTGGAAAACTGTTGGCGAGCTTCGGCAGCGGGATGTTCGCCTTCCCCCACGGATTCACGGTCGATCGCCAGGGCAACATCTGGGCGAGCGATGCCAACGCCAGCGAGACGGTTCTCGGGATTTCCGCGAAGGACGCGAACGGCGTGGTGCGCGGCCACCAGGTTCTTAAGCTGAGCCCTACGGGTAAAGTACTCATGACCATCGGTAAGGAAGGCGTGGCCGGGAACGGGCCAGATATGTTCGACCAGCCCAGCGGCATCGCCATCGCTCCCAACGGCGATATTTTCGTCACCGACGGCCACGGCAAGAATGACCGCGTCGTGAAATTTTCAAAGGACGGAGAATTCATCAAGACGTGGGGACACCACGGCTCCGGCCCGGGCGAATTCGATCAGCCGCACGACATCTCCATCGGCGGCTCGCGCAATCTCGTCTACGTCGCGGACCGCAGCAACAGCCGCGTCCAAATCTTCGATCAGGATGGAAATTTCATCGCCGCGTGGAAGCAATTCGGCCGGCCCAGCGCCGTCTACATCTCGAAGGATGACACGCTCTACGTGAGCGACTCGCAATCCAATTCCACCGTCAATCCAGGCTACTTGCGCGGGATCACGGTGGGCAGTGCCAAGGACGGCACGCCGCGCTACTTCATCCCCGACCCCGACCTCGCGCAAGCCGACGTGAACCGCATCTCCGGCGCATCGGGCATCGTCGCCGACGACAAAGGCACGATCTACGCCGCCGACGTCGGGCCGCATAGGCTCAGGAAGTATGTGAAAGTGAAGTAGGCAGACGCCCAGCCGAAGCGCCAATTTGTCCTTACCTGAGAGGGTGCGCGGGTTGCGACCCCTGTACGTCCATCGAGACCGGCTCGGGCGTTGCGTTCTTCAATTCCCCTAATTCCGCCTGCACTTTCGCCCACTGTTTGGCCTTCTTTTTCATAGCATAGGGAGCATCTGGATGGCCGAAGTATTCGAGCAGCTCGCGGCGCATCTCGAGCGACGCACCGCTGAAGTTTTGCTTGGCCAATGCGTCGAGGAGCTTGGCCTGTGCCTCGTCGTCGAGCCGGTATTCGCCGGGCCCGGTCACTGCGCCGGTATCGAAATTCTTGTTGGGCAGGTCCGGATTGCCCGCGGCAATCAGCGCAAGGTATTGCCGATAGCGGTCCAAAGCGGCGTTGAATCCGGCTTCGAAGAGGCGCTCCGTCTGCGGCGTGGGCGTCTTGAGTTCCAGCACTTTCAGGGGCCCGATCTTGGGAATGATGCGGAACAGGAACGCAAGAAAATTGTCGGCGGGGCTGAGCGGCCGGTAGTCCTTGCCCCAATTCTTTCGGTAACTCGCGCGCGAAAGATTGTAGAGGAACTGCCTGCGGGTCATGCCTGGCGCGTCCCGTTGAATCTCGTCTTTCTTCAGACTCCAGGCGACGCGCGTGGCTTGGGGGATGAGCTGGCTGACATCGTGGCGGTACGAGCCCAGCACCTTTTCCTCATCGGACAGGACGCTCTTCAGATCGAGGCCGTACGTCTCCTGAAAGGCCCGCTCGAGCAGCCCTTGGGAAACTCCAAAGCCGATGAAGTCGTGGTAATTGTCCGGAGCGTACCGGCCCTTGGCCACTTCGAGAACATCGAATCCAAATTCCGTTTTGACGTGCGCCAGGCGATCTTCCTCATAGGTCACCGTGTCGCCGTATTTCTTTTCGAGCTTGGGATAGAGAATCGGGACGGCGCGATTCGTGCCGATCGGATGGCCCTCGATATCCGCGGCGTAGTGCGCGAGGGCGCCGAGCGCGAATGCGTAGCCGTCCAGGTCGGCGGCGTCGCGCAAGAGCGCCTGGACGAAATCTCCGCTTCGGACGTAATGGGTTAGATCGCTGAAGAAAAAACTTCCGTGCGGGTAGTAGCCCATGTCCTGAACAATCGCGCCCCCGTAGGCATAGCCGTGGGCCTCTTTCAATTGTTCGGGAGTAGCATTGGGGAAGCGTTTCAGAAGCAGGGGGCGCAGGTTGGTGTCCCAGGCGCTGTCAATGATCGCTTCGTGAGCGAGGACGGAATAGGCCGCGGTGTCCGCCGGGCAAGCAAACGCCAGTCCGAACGCTGCGGTGAGAGCGACTGCTCGTTTCAAAACAACATCGCGCCAGTCCATGTTTGCCGCGGTAACCTCTGTTGGGACGATGAAGCTCCCGGAAATGCCGCCCTCAAAGGCAGCGCGCCGCCTCCGGGGTGGATCGGCAGGTTCCTAGTCGTGCAGAACCACGCTCAGCAAGGAGTCGTTCACCTGGAGCCCGCCCTCGTAGCTGATGAATCCTAACTTCTCAAATTTGTTCATGAACATATTTACATGCGAGCGCGTGGTCCCGACCATCTCCGCCAGCGTCTCCTGAGATATTTTGGGAAGCACCCATTGCGGCTTGTCCTTTTTACCGTACCGGGCAAGCAACAGGAGCGCTCGCGCCAGCCGTTTCTCGCTGGAGTTGAAAAGCTGGTCGATTAAATCTTCCTCGATCCGGATGTTGCGTTCCAGCATGTAGGTGATGAAATGGTCTGAGAGGGCGTGTTCCGCATGCAGCACGCGTGTCATCTCTTCAAGGCTGATCACGAGCAGCGTGGAGGGTGCGGTTGCCGTGGCCGTTGCCACGCGCACCGCCTGCCCCGTCAGCCCGCCCTCGCCGACAAAGTCCCCCGGCTTCAGCATCGCCACTACGGCTTCCTTGCCGGTTTTGGAGACGACGGAGAGTTTTACCGACCCTTTCTGGATGTACATCACGTTCTTACAGAGATCGCCCTGGGAGAAGATCCTGTCATTCTTTTGGAACTCCACAATCGTCCTGGATACTCCCGCGGACTCGAGGAAGGCTTGGGCGTTGAAAACGACAGTTTTCCTCGCTTTCGGTAAGGTGGTTGTCTTCATAGTGCTTTTGGGCGCGGCGCGTGCGCCCCTTCCTCTGCGTGCAAAGATTAGCATGCAAGCGCGGCCCGGTCATTCCCAACGACCTACAGTTTCCTGCGCAGTGCTGATTCTGCACGAACTTGGCACTGTTCCTTGTTTCTCTCGCTGGCAAACGCAATTACACAATATTGGCAATACGTGCAAAAGAGCACAGACGCCCCCGTTCCCTACCTTCATTATGGCTTTGCAAACGGATCGATAAGGAAAACAGGGATCATCGCTGAAAGCCCGGCTACGAAGCTCTCCTTTACTTCTCACCGTTCCGCCACTGAAATCGAAGCTTCCTTTTGGAGGATTGTCACATGCGCATTTCACATCGCTACATTGGTTCGCTCTTGCTGGCTGCTACCCTCGCTGCACCGCTGGCAATCACGGCCGCTCCCGGACCGAAAGACGACGGAGTTCAGATCCGAGTCTATGATTCCCATCACAAGGACTACCACAACTGGGATGACCGCGAGAACAACGCTTGGGGCACCTATCTGACCGACAATCACAAGAAAAATCACGAATTCTCGAAGTCCAGCAAGAGGGAGCAGACGAATTACTGGAATTGGCGCCACTCCCATCCAGATCACGACTAGCGCCGCCGCAAGACTCACGCGAATGGGAATTTAGAATCGGGTGGGAAGGAGAACCAAAATGCTGTGGACAATTTTTGTGGTTTTGCTTGTTTTGTGGTTTCTCGGGCTGGTCACTTCCTACACGATGGGCGGCTTCATCCACATCCTGTTAGTTCTGGCGATCGTTACATTCCTGATCCGGATCATTCAGGGCCGCAGAGTGATTTCTTGATTCTGGAGGCTAAAAGATGAAATCGATCTCCATGCTTGGAATTTTGCTGGCTGTTCTGGGGATCTTGGCCCTCGTCTACCAGGGATTCAGCTATACACGCCAGGAAAATGTGATCGACGTAGGCCCGATTCACGCCACGAGGGACGACACGGAGCGCATCCCGCTTCCGCCAATCGTCGGGGGATTGGCATTGCTAGGCGGGGTTGCGTTGCTCGTCATGGGCGCGAAACAAAAGGCGTAACGCCGGCACCCGAACAATATTTGTGAATTCGCACCAATCGAAGTTCATCAACTAGCAGGATGATAGTGGAGGTTCGTGATGTTTCGTAAATTGACTTTTGGCGTGTGCATTTTCTTTGCCGCAACCGCGGTATTCGCCGCCAACAAGGAGCAAGAACGTCTGGAAAATTCCGGAACCGTCATGCAGGAAGTGATGGACGTGCCGGACAACATCCCGCAGGAGCTGCTCGAAAAAGCAGAATGCATTATTGTTTTCCCATCCGTTCTAAAGGCTGCATTTATTGTGGGCGGAAGCTACGGCCGCGGAGCCATGGTTTGCCGGTCAGGCGAACATTTCAAGGGTCCCTGGGGCTCGCCGGCTATGTATGTGCTGGAAGGCGGCAGCGTGGGATTTCAAATCGGCGGCGAAGCGACAGATCTCGTTCTGCTGGTCATGAACGAGAGGGGCGCATCCTCGATTCTCGACAACAAGGTTAAACTCGGCGCCGATGTTTCCGCCGCGGCCGGCCCCAAGGGCCGCGACGCTTCCGCGGATACCGATGCCGCCCTGCGCGCGGAGATCCTGAGCTACTCCCGCTCCCGCGGTCTGTTTGCCGGTATCTCTCTCGAAGGTTCCAGTCTTCGCCCCGATGATGACGCCAGCGCCGATGTCTACGGCCGTAAGGTCACAGCGCGCGAAATCGTGCTGGGCGGCAAAGTCTCGATTCCGGAATCCGGACAGCACCTTGTCCGCGTGCTGCAAAAGAACGCGCCGCACAACGAATCAGCGAAGGCGTCCAGCAAGTAGTCCCGGTCGCCATGGAGCGATCGTAAAAGCAGAGCAGGGCCTCGGGCGCTATTGACGAGGTCCTGTTTCATCTTCAGCGACGATCCGGCAGTCCCAGAGCTATCTTCGAGTCCGACGCCGGGACCTGCAAGTATGATGATATGATCATTGCTGGAACTCATTTATCCAGCCAATCCGCAGTGAACGCCACCCCTCAAAACCATGCTGATACGCCTGGGCTACGACCTCGAATTCAATATTCCACAAAGCGTCGCGGTTGTGGCGCTTCTGAACGTGCACCCCTCCCGAGAGCTGGATCTTCGCGAACCGGACGAACTGCACATTGAGCCTTCGGTGGCAACGGGGCAGTATCTTGACCGGTTTGGGAATCGCTCTGTCCGGTTTCTGGCCTCCGCGGGGAAACTGCGCATTTGGAACTCCACGCTCATTCAAGATTCGGGCGAAAGAGACGAGGTAAATTATCTGGCGCGGCAACACCCTGTCGTCGAGCTGCCGTTCGACAACCTCACGTATTTAATGAGCAGCCGCTATTGCGAAGTGGACCGGCTTTCGAATATTGCCACAGAGCTCTTTGGCAATACGGCGCCCGGCTGGGGACGCGTGCAGGCGATCGTCAATTGGATCCACGGCCGGGTACAATTCGGATATCAATTTGCTCGCGCCACCCGGACGGCCCTCGATGTGTACACGGAGCGAGTCGGCGTCTGCCGCGACTTTCAGCATCTGGCTATCGCGTTCTGCCGATGCATGCACATTCCGGCCCGTTACGTCACCGGTTATCTCGGTGACATTGGCGTCCCTGCGTCTCCCGCTCCAATGGATTTCAGCGCGTGGTTTGAAGTCTATTTGGAAGGAAGGTGGTGGACATTCGACGCCCGTCACAACGAACCTCGCGCGGGCCGCGTCGTAATGGCGGCCGGGAGGGACGCTGCGGATGTCGCCATGACAACCTCCTTCGGTATGGCCGAGCTGACCAAATTCAGCGTTGTGACGGAAGAAGTCCGAGACGTTGCACTCTTCCAAAAGCTCCGATCGCACGCGGTCGGGTCGAGCGGCTAATCGTTTGGCGTGGGCTCACGGAACACCTTCGCTGAGGTGACCGCGAATTCAGTGGACACGGGCGCGAAAACATGAGAAGATGAATTCGCGTTTGTTGCTCTTGTAACACCTTTAGACATTCTTGAAGGGCTGCAAGTTCACTCTTGCAGCCCTTTTTTCTTGGCCTGAGGCGTTGGAAACGGCACCAAACAGCTCAAACAGAAAAGAGACACACAGTTGAAAGAACAAGGAACAGTAAAGTGGTTTAACGCCAGCAAGGGCTTCGGATTCATCCAGCGCCAGACCGGCGACGATGTTTTCGTGCATTTCTCCGCGATTCAGTCGGAGGGATACAAGTCGCTGAACGACGGCCAAGCGGTTGAGTTCGAAGTGACCACGGGTCCGAAGGGACTCCAGGCTACGAACGTTTCCGCGCTCTAGCTCCAAGCTGCAAAGGCGGCCCCGCTTCGGCGGGGCCACCTACCAACCGCGCCGACACTACCTAGCCAGGAGGCGCCAGATGAGCGACCAAATCATCGTACAGTACGTCGGATTTCACGTGACGCCTTTGGTTCGCGAGTACACCTTCGCCGTGCGTGAATCGGCGACTGAGCCTCTCCAATACATCCTGAGCATTGCCAATGAGGCCTTCGTTGCTCACCGCGTGCGCTACCAGGATGCGCCGGAAATCTGCTCCTTAAGACTTCATCGCGAGCTAGACACCCACGCCAATCATCCCCCGACCATGAGTTTCTGCGTCACGGACGCCGAGCTAGCCCTCTATCAGGACGCCCGCAAACCCAAAGCCAATCGCGGCTTTCGCCCGCCCCGCCAAGACTAAGCCTCACGCGATCCCCTCTCGGATCTAGCGGCGTTTAAGAGCTTCGAGTTCTTCGAGCGTGCGCGGCCAGTCCGATCCCAATAGGCGCGACAAACCGCGATCCGCGAGCACCTTGCCGCCGGTTTGGCATCGAGCGCAGTAGTTCGTTTCGTTGTCCGCGTAGCGAACGCGCAGAATTTTTTCTCCGCACCTCGGGCAAGGCTCTCCATACCGGCCGTGAACCGCCATGCCTTTGCGAAACGCAGTCACCTTTTCGGGAAAGCCGGCCCCCGCCTCGGCCCGCAGCCGACCGATCCAGAGCTGGAGGGTGTGGCGCGTCGCTTCAAACAACCTTTCCCATTCTCGCGGCTGCAGCTTATGCGTCAGCGCGATCGGCGAAAGCTGCGCCGCGTGCAGGATCTCATCCGAATACGCGTTGCCGATGCCGCTCACGAGGCGCGGATCGGTGAGAGCCCTCTTGAGCGTGCGATTTTCGGCCGTCAGCGCGTCGCGAAACGAGGTGAGATCGATCGAGAAAACTTCGATTCCTCCGGGATCGATGGAGCGCAAGCCTTCTTCGCCGGAAACGACGTGCAACGATGCTCGGCGCTTGGTGCCGGCCTCGGTCAGAACGAGAGAACCATTGGGAAAATCGAACGCCGCCAGATTTTGCCGGCCCGCCAGCTTGGCTCCCGGCGGCCGCCAATGCAACCTGCCGGCAATCATCAAGTGCAACACCAACCAGAGGTCGCCATCCACGCTGATGGCGATTCGCTTGCCGATTCGCCGCAATTCGCGCACAGCTCGGCCTTCGACACTCGCAAGCGGCGGCTGTACGGTCCGAAGCAAAAAAGGACTCGTGAGTCGCACGCGCTCAATCGATTGGCCAACGATGCGCGTCTCGAGCGCGCGGATGTAAGCGGCGATCTCCGGCAGTTCAGGCACGCTTATCAGCTTGCAGGCCACACCCGTACCTTTGCAACCTCCTCATCCTGCGTGCCTAGGAAAACCGTCTCCCTGGTGGAACGTCATTCGCGTTTTGTCGCGCTGGTGAAAGTGCCCAGCAAAGACACGACGGCGGTGGTCGCTGCACTGGGTAGGCAGGTTCGCAAGCTCCCAACGTCGCTGCGGCGCTCGTTGACCTGGGACCGCGGGATGGAGATGGCCCAGCACAAGAGCTTCACGGTGGCCACGGATGTGAAAGTGTACTTCTGTGATCCAGCCCGTGTTGGAGAGAGGCGCTGTGGTTTTGCTTTTCCGCAGGTTCATCGTGTTGTGGAACGACGCCGATCGGTTCCTGACGCAGGCAAGCAGCCGCGGTTATGAAGAGTGCCAAGCATGGTTCTAAATCCTGACCGCCCAGCTCAACCGCCGAGTCCAGGTGACTGCGACTAAGTCCTGGGGCCCAGCTCCTACCGAAACGGTGGGAACAGAGGTCGATTCTCAGGTAGCAGCACCTACTGAAACGAGAACACCCAACTTGCACCGAGCGAATATCGCTCACAAAAGAATGCGGATGGAAGGATGGCGACAGAGGCGGCTCGGTTCTAAGGAAGACCACTCGACGACCAAAGGCAACTACAAAACCGTCTTGACACTAACCGGCCTTCTCATGGAAGGACCTACCCAGTCCAGGTTGTGCTTGGCGGGCGTGGAGGCGAAACAGTTCGATTTCGCCGCAGTTTTAGCCTCTTCCACCCTTTGACCAGAAGCCAGATAGCGCTCACGAACATCCTGACTTGCGCCGCCAAGGCTGCCACAATTCCCAGAACAGTTTCAGTGCCGCAAGACCGCAGGCCGCAGAAAGGTTCTCCTCGTAGAGGTTGTGTCTCTGCGTGCAGCGGCGCGAAAATGGATAACAAAAGCCGCCAAGGCCCCCGCCGAGCTGCCCAAAATGGCAAATTCGACGCTTTGGGTCGTGTATGAGAATGCAAACCCTGCGATGTTGATGGCACGGAGAGAACCCAGAGCCAAAACTTCCTTTGTGGCCAGTTCAGACCGGAGGAGACTCGGCGCCACGATCCCGGCAATGAACAAAGTGAATGCCACTTCGATTAGCAGTAGAACAAGTGAGAAAATCTTTTGTCGCTTCATGGTGTTTGCTTTCAGCTTTAGGGCATTTTCAAAGAACCCCGTTTGTGACCGCATGGATTTGGCTGAGCAACGGCAAGCATAGGCCGACCGCGCCAATGTGTCTGTTCAGTCTTGCACATTTGCACGTCGCATAATCACCCGGCAGACTTTCGCCGTGCTGAACGCCACTAGATTCCAAAGGGCGCACGGCAATGCCAAGAAGCCGTTTATCGGGCAGCGAGCGCACGATGCAAAAGACTTAGGTCTCAATCTGAAAGTTCCGGTAAAATGATGATAGCTCGTCCTCATGGCTTCAGAAAACATGGCCGAAATCCAAATTGTTTCTTACTAAGAGACGGCCTCTCCCATAGTCACAAAAAATCATGCATGGCAAAGATGAACCGTGTGAGGAGTAGAAAATGGAACTTATTTTGAAGAACTGGCATACATGGATGTGGTCTGTCAGTGTTCTAGCCGCCGCGATTCTTGTCGCACTGGTAGTTCATACGGTCTTGTTTTTCGTTTTGACGCGTCTTGCCCGGCGGAAGGGAGATATTTTCATTAACTCGCTGGTGGGCCACGGGCAGAGGCCGTCCCGCTGGATTCTGCCGTTGCTCACGTTAATGGCCGCGCTCCCCGCGGCGCGTCTTTCAGAGAGCGTGCTGACTCCAATCGAGCGCGCAGTCGGCCTAGGATTGATCGCCGCGACCGCCTGGCTGGTAATCCTAATCAGCCAAATTGTCTCCGACCTCATCTCTGCGCGATACCGCATCGACTTGGCGGACAATCTATCCGGCCGCCGCGTGCACACGCAGATTGAAGTACTGCACCGGATTGTAGTCGTGATCGTCGTGGTCGTTGCTCTTTCCATAATGTTGATGACCTTCCCTGCGATAAAGCATATCGGCATGAGCCTGCTCGCCTCGGCAGGATTGGCCGGATTGATCGTCGGCATGGCGATGAAGAGCACGCTCTCAAGCCTGATTGCCGGTATCCAGATAGCGTTCACACAACCGATCAGCATCGAGGACGTCGTAGTGGTCGAAGGCGAATGGGGGTGGATCGAGGAAATCGGCACTACCTACGTTGTTGTGCGGATTTGGGATTTGCGGAGGCTCGTGCTACCGCTTTCATACTTCATCGAACACCCGTTCCAGAATTGGACGCGCAGCAGCGCGGATCTAGTGGGCAACGTCCTTCTCTACGTCGACTACACGGTGCCCGTCGAAGAGGTTCGGGCGGAGCTTCGCCGCATTGTAAAATCCACGAATCTATGGAAGGGCGAGGTATGTGTCCTCCAGGTCACCGACGCCACTAACCATGCGATTCAACTCCGCGCGCTAGTGGACGCTCGCGATTCTAGCTCTGCCTGGGATTTGCGCTGCTATGTCCGCGAGAAATTGATTCAGTTCCTACAAGAGAAGCATCCCAATGCGCTGCCGAGGGTCCGCGCTGAATTTCACGAGCTGCCCAGTGAAACAATCCGCCGGTAATAATTAGCGGCTGCCGGGGGCTAAGTAACGAGACCGCCAAAAGACTCCTCACAGCACTATCACACTCTGATGCCCTCAATATCACACTTTTTATCGTAGGCAGCGCAGCGCCGGTGCGAACCAGAAAAGAGATGGTCGCTTGGCTCGAGGAGAATTACTATTCGGAGGCTGGAATTCTTGCCCTGAATCCGCCGAATCAACACGTACCGGGTGCCGATTTCAACGCGGAAAGAACATGGGTTGGAATTGTTAGCACCAATCGTCGCATCGACGATCTCCGCTCACGAGGGTCAATGACGCAAATATCCGACTGGACAGAAGAGGCGCGGCTCCGAGGATACGTCCTGATAAACGGAAGGCGGACGAGCTTACGATGCTGGCTGACGAGGTCCAGAGATTGACTCAGCAGCACGCAACGAAGTAGCTCCACGCAGAAGACACCGCACGGCAACCTCTACGACAGTAAACTCTTCGTTGGGTGCTGAAAGCTCCAAGGCACGCGCCGTCGCTTCCGCACGGGTGGCGAAGCATTCCCGCCACCACTCCTGCCCCCTCCACTGAATATGGAAATGGGTCCCCGAGCCATTGGCGTTTACGTCCAATCGGCTGGTCAACCACTGAAACTGGTCTGACGGCATGGGCATCAGCACCGTACTCTAGGAACGTTCCAGGGAAATGAACATCAGGTCTTTTCTGCACTCCGACGACCGATTGAAGTGGCCAGGTTATCGGAATGTGGCTCCGATCTCAGCGGGTCGGCCTGCATCTTGTTTAGGTCGGCATCGAGAGCAAGGGTGATTCTCCTGGAATGACGTTCACCACTGGCTACCCGACTGACGTAGGAAGGGTCAAGTCCTAGACGTTTGGCAACTCGTGCGAAAAGCCCTCTTCGTCTCACATAGGCCCGAAGCAGTGTCACTGAGTGCGTCATGCGCGGAATGTACTCACACTCAAGGGTAGCCGTCTGTTCAATATTGCACACTTTCGGTCAGCGCTGAACGAGGCGTCTGACAGCGGAACTGATACGGCTCGCCTTACTAACTTTTGGTCGGGGCCAACTCCCGATAAGTCTTCTCGGAATGTGGCTTTTTGGAGAATTTCGAGAATCCCGTTTCTCAGGCCTCATCACTCAGTGCAGTCATTTCCAATGGAGGTATAAGTGTGCAAGCGATAAAGACGCCTGGCTGTTCTCTTTTGAACAGTTTTGACACGGAGCTTTTTGGTACGGTTACTATCCTCCAGCGAGGCGCAAGTGCGTGCGGGGTGGGTGAATGACACTATTCGGACGGAATGTGCTCTCGGTCGGACAGAATTTTCATAGGGCCCGGGCCTTGACGGACAAGCTGTGCCGGTGCAAATTCCAAAATCATTTTGCCAGCAATATACGAGCGGCCTCCGACCTGTTGGGTTCGAATCGGGTCGATCTAGTGCCCAGCCATACATATCTGTCCGATGGAACTGGGTTAGGCCTGCTGGCGTCTTTGGCCCATCTTCCGGTTATTACCGCGTTCCTTTGCTTGCCAGTCGAAAATAGCTGCCTTTGGCCGCCTGCCATCGATGGTGGAACAAAATGCTTCGGATTACCAGCACTCCGTCCATTGGAGTTTACGAGGACACTCGAAGAAATGGCCCGGTATTTATCCACCCGAACCCAGGCATCTTGCCCACGACTCGATGATCTTATCGCCGTGGATTGAGATTGCGCCTGAGAAGCGCTCTTCTAAAGAACTCATAGGCTGCGTTGCCCGAATGATTTGGAAGCGAAGAAAGGCGACTTGTTTGCGAAGTCTCATCTCCGCTCGTCGCCACGCGTGTTCATCCGCTGACGCGATTCTCCGGGCAGAGACCGTGCCACGATGCGAAAGCACATGCGTCGCGGAACCGACGGAGATCCGGGCCGACCTCGGTAGCGATAACTCGTGCTTAATCGCGTGATAGGCGCCTCTTTGGAGAACAACGCTGCACAATCAAGTCGTTGAATTGGGCGCCACTTCCCTAGCGGATGGGGGGTGGAACTTTATGGTCTGGGCGCCACACTCGGCACACGTGGATCTCCTGCTCTCAGGCGCGGAAAGGGGCGTTGTGCCGATGAAGCGCGATGAATTGGGTTATCACGTCGCGACGATCGATAGCATCCCTCCGGACACGCAGTACGTCTACCGGCTTGCCGACGCTCGCGAACGGCCTGACCCTGCCTCGCGATTTCAGCCGCACGGAGTTGATGGACCATCTCAAGTTGTGGACTTCCGCCGGTTCGAGTGGACGGATGCTTTGTGGAAAGGGCGGCCGCTCGAGAAAAGTACTTTTTATGAGCTCCATGTAGGAACTTATACGCGGGAAGGAACTTTTGAAACGCTCATCAAACATCTGGCTGAACTTGCGGATCTGGGAATTACCACCATTGAGCTGATGCCGATCGCGCAGTTTCCCGGGTCTCGCAACTGGGGATATGACGGGGTCTATCCTTTCGCGCCGCAGAACAGCTACGGCGGCCCCATTGGGCTACAAAAGCTGGTAGACGCTGCTCACCAGCATGGATTTTCGGTGGCCCTGGATGTTGTGTACAACCATCTCGGGCCGGAAGGCAATTATCTTGGAGAGTATGGCCCATATTTTACAAACCGCTATCAAACACCGTGGGGGCAAGCGCTTAACTACGACGGATCTGACAGTGGACCGGTGCGGCGATTCTTTGTCGAAAATGCGTTGTATTGGCTGGAAAAATATCATCTGGACGCTCTTCGCCTGGACGCGATTCACGGTATTTTCGATTTCAGCGCGCGCCATTTTTTGAGGGAGCTGCGGGAGGAAGTGGAATCCCTTGCCAAGCGCCTGGGAAGGCACATCCACCTGATCGCGGAAAGCGATTTGAACGATGCGCGCATTTTGCATACGCCGGAACGCGGGGGGTACGAAATGCACGCGCAGTGGAGCGACGACTTTCATCACTCGCTGCATGCCTTGCTGACCGGAGAGAGAGCTGGTTACTATTCAGATTTTGGAACAGTACATCATCTGGCCGAGACACTAAGGAACGGTTGGTTTTATTCGGGAGAGTTTTCAGAATTCCGGCGCCGCCGCCATGGCAATTCTCCTCGTGGACTTGCTCCTTCGCGCTTTGTGGTCTGCAATCAGAATCACGACCAAATTGGAAATCGGGCGCTCGGCGAGCGGTTGAGTGAGCTAACCGAATTTGAGGGGCTCAAGCTCGCTGCCGGGGTCACATTGCTTTCTCCGTTCGTGCCGTTGTTATTCATGGGGGAGGAGTATGGAGAGAAGGCCCCTTTTCAATATTTCACGAGTCATGGAGACGCCGATTTGATCGAGGCGGTGCGCAAGGGGCGCCGAGAGGAATTTGCGGCATTCGGCCGGCAAGATGAGGCTGCTGATCCACAGAATGAATCGACGTTTGAGGGTTCGAAGCTGAACCATGATCTGAAGAAGAAGGAACCGCATCGTACCCTGAGGCTATTCTATAAGGAATTGCTTCGCATACGTCGAGACTACATGCTAGGCGAGCGAACTGGGTTGCAGGTGAGTGAAGGCGAGGAATCGGTGCTGATGATATTCCCCAGCATAGCCTCACTCGCTGCTCTCGCAATCCTATTCTATTTCGGGAGGCGCACAGGCGAAGGGCAGGTGGCATTGCCGAGCGGGATCTGGACGAAGATGCTCGATTCCGCGGATGGTAAGTGGGCTGGCCCCGGAAGTTCGCTTCCATCGCAGGTGGAAGGAAATAATCGCTCTGCTCTTGAATTACAAACGCGGTCGCTCGTTGTTTTAGAGCGCGATCTCGATCGCGGAAGATACGGTAAAGATGCACGTACGAAATATCCTTTCGCAGCCTCAAGTCAATGGCCGCACAGAGGCGGTTACTATCGCCTGCCGCTGAGGCGTCATCCGCCACTAACCTCCTGTCGAGCACTCGTCCATGTACCCGAAATAGCCGACGGGCCGGACACTCGCTTTGGCGTTTGAGCCTTGGTGCGGGAGTCGTAATGCTGCTTGGAATGCGAGTTGTTCCAAAGGGTTGGCGTCGCAGGAGGCGGGGTTGGACAGGCTATACTCAAGATTTCTGGATTTAGAATAATGATCGTCGAAAGCGGGAGTAAACATGCGATACGTCTGCGTACACGGTCACTTTTATCAGCCTCCCCGAGAGAATCCATCGCTGGAAGCGATCGAGTTGCAAGACTCGGCGTATCCCTACCACGACTGGAACGAACGTATCACCGCGGAATGCTATGGGCCGAATGCGACGTCGCGGATTCTTGACAACGAACAACGAATCCTCCAGTTGGTGAACAACTACGCTCAAATGAGTTTTAATTTTGGCCCATCACTTATTTCTTGGTTGCAAGCTAAAGGGCCCAAAGTGTATGAGGCGATTCTCGACGCCGACAAGCTGAGCCAGCGGAGATTTGGCGGGCATGGGTCAGCAATAGCGCAGGGTTACAACCATATGATCCTGCCGCTTGCAAATCGACGGGACAAAGTAACGCAAGTGAAATGGGGAATTACCGATTTCCAGCAGCGATTTGGAAGGCCTCCGGAGGGAATGTGGCTTCCAGAGACGGCAGTAGATATTGAGACTCTTGAAGTTTTGGCTGAGAACGGCATCGCGTTCACAATCCTGGCGCCGCGACAAGCAAAACGGGTGCGGAGGAAAGGCAGCCGAAGTTGGAAAGATGTGAGCGGCGATCGCGTCGATCCGAGCCGCGCTTATCTAGTGCGGTTGCCGTCGCGTAAGACGATCAGTGTGTTCTTCTACGATGGCCCAATCTCGCAGGGCGTGGCGTTCGAGGGGCTTCTGAACGATGGAAAGCGCTTTGCGGACCGCCTACTGAGCGGATTATCGGATACAAGAGACTGGCCGCAACTTGCGCACATCGCGACCGATGGGGAGAGCTATGGACACCACCATCATTTCGGAGAGATGGCGTTAACGTACGCCCTTCACCACATCGAGGAGAGCAAGCTTGCGGAATTGACGAATTATGGCCAATTCCTGGAACGGCACCCCGCCGATCACTTCGCTGAGATCGTTGAGAACAGCTCCTGGAGTTGCGCGCATGGGATAGAACGGTGGCGATCGAATTGTGGATGCAATTCAGGCGGCCACGGCGATTGGAATCAAGAATGGCGAGCCCCTCTGCGCGCAGCGCTGGATTGGCTGCGCGATGAATTGGCTCCTGTTTATCAGGAAAGAGCCACGGGCTTGCTGAAAGATCCCTGGCGAGCCCGGGACGAATACATCCGCGTGACTGTAGATCGGTCCGACGCGACCTTTGCGTCATTTTTTGATGAGCATGCTACGCATGCCTTGACTGCGGACGAGCAGGTCACGGCATTGAAGCTGCTCGAAATGCAGCGTCACGCGCTCCTCATGTATACGAGCTGTGGATGGTTCTTCGACGAACTCTCGGGACTGGAGACCGTGCAAGTGATTCACTACGCTGGCCGCGCGGTGCAGTTGGCGAAGGAGTTCCTGGGCGATCACGTCGAAGAACAATTCCGGGAACGATTGCGTTTGGCAAAGAGCAATCTGCCCGAACACGGCGACGGCGCCCGGATTTACGACAAATGGGTGAAGCCTGCGTTTGTGGATATCGGAAAGGTAGCGGGCCATTACGCAATGTGTTCTCTGTTTCAAAATTACAGCGAAAAGACCAGAATCTATTGCTACGACGTCGAACGTGAGAGCTATTTTCTGGAAGCGGAAGGAAAGCTGCGGTTGGCGATCGGGCGAGCACGGCTGAGGTCACAGATTACGCGGGAATCCGCGACGCTCAGCTTCGGAGTGCTTCATCTTGGCGATCACGATGTCACCGGAGGAATACGCTGCAGCCAGGAGCCCGAAAACTATGACGATCTAAAAAAGAAGTTTGCAGATCCCTTCTCGAAGGCGGATACGGCGGCAATGATCCGCATTCTTGACGAGGAGTTCAACCGGAACACGTTCTCGCTGAGAAGCCTTTTCCAAGATGAGAGGCGTGCGATCGTAAACCTCATTTTAAGCGATTCTCTGATCACCACAACCGCGGCCTATCGAGGCATCTACGATAGCCATGCATCGCTTATTCGATTCCTGAACGGGGTGGGCATTCGCGTACCCCCGGCGTTCCAAGCCGCGGCGGACGTCGCGCTCAACAGCCAACTGCGTCAGGAGTTTGAGCGCCCCGAGCTGGACGCGGACAGCGTCCAAACTCTTTTGAAGGAAGCGGCGAATAGCAAGGTCTCACTGGATGTGACGACTCTGGAATACGTGATCCGGAAGAAATTGGAAAAAGCAGCGGATAACTTCGCCACGGACTCAGGAAATATCGAAGCCGCGCAAGGCCTGAGAAAGCTCCTGGAATTCATCGACCCGCTTCCCTTTCCGGTCGAGTTGCGGGAGGCGCAGAACGTCGCCTATGGTCCGCTGGTCAAAGATATGAAAGAACATCGACCGGAAGCGGAGAAGGGCAATCCGATCGACCAGAATTGGATGAACGAGCTGAGTGCTTTGCGAGAAATGTTGCGGATTCAAAACGCATAAGAGCAAATGCTGACCAGGCGTATTCCCACGGCCACTTATCGGTTGCAGTTCAACAAGGACTTCACTTTCCAAAACGCGTGCGCAATTCTGGACTACCTTTGCGAGTTGGGGATCTCCGACATTTACGCCTCGCCAATCCTGACCAGCCGCCGCGGCAGCGGTCATGGCTATGATGTGACGGACCCTACCCGAATCGATGCTGATTTGGGATCGGAAGCAGATTTCGAGGCCTTCCAGCAGGAATTGCAAAACCATGACATGGGCTTGCTGCTGGACATCGTCCCGAACCATATGGCCGCAAGTAACGAAAATCCCTGGTGGATGGACGTCCTGGCAAATGGACCCGAATCCCCTTTCGCTTCCTACTTTGACATCGACTGGCACCCACCTTCCCAAAACATGGAAAACAAGATCCTTCTGCCCGTCCTGGGGCGGCCTTTTGGTGAAGTTCTTGACGGCAGGGAACTCAAGCTCACCTATGAAGATGGCAGATTCTTCGTCAAATATTTCGAATCCTTATTTCCGTTAGCGCCGAAATCCTATTGCCAACTGCTGCAGCATCGCATCGATAGTTTAAAGATTCTGCTGGGTGAGGCGAGTGAACAATTCCAGGACTACGCCGGGATTATCTCCGCGCTATCAGCATTCTCAGAGCGGAACGCGACATCGCATCTCTCTGCCGCAGACAGACACTCGAACTTTGAAGCCGTCCGAGAGCGGTTATGGCACCTGCTCAGCGAGAGTAGTGTAATAGCGGCTTTTGTGGATTCGAATCTTGGCGATTACAACGGCAAAGAAGGCGACTCCGGCAGTCTGGGAAATCTGGAGAGCCTGCTTGGAGAACAATATTACGCGCTGGCCTACTGGCAGAATGTCAACGATACGATCAATTACCGCAGATTTTTCACCATTACGGACCTGGTGGGGATGCGCGTCGAAGATCCCCTGGTCTTCGACGCGACTCACAGCCTGATGCTTCGGTTGATGCCCAAAGGGGTCTTCGTGGGAATGCGCGTGGACCATATCGATGGCCTCCGTGATCCGCTGGCTTACCTGAGACGTCTGCAGGAGCGGATCACGAGCGCAGAATCTCGGGCAGAGGCAGCTCACGGTTACGTGTTGGTGGAGAAAATTCTGGCGCGGTCGGAAAGATTGCCGCCCGATTGGCCGGTCTCGGGCACGACCGGCTACGACTATTTGAATTACGTGAATGGCATCTTTGTGCATCCGCAGGGAGCGAAGCGCATCGAGAACATTTATTCGGCCTTTATTGGAAAAACCCTGAAATTTGAAGATGTGCTTTTGGAAAAGAAGAACCTTGTAATGAACACTCTCCTTGCGGTGGAGATGCGTTCACTGGGGCGCCAACTGGGGGAACTTGCGGGTCAGGATCGCTACGCGAGAGATCTTTCTCGCCGGGAGCTGACGGACGCGCTGCTCGAAGTGACGGCGTGTCTTTCCGTATACCGGACGTACATTCGAAATCTGGATGTGCCTGAGGACGCGAAGCAGTTTATAGGCGCTGCACTGGAAGCTGCTGGTGTCCACAAACCGGAATTGAATCCCGATTGCTTTGGTTTCCTGCGCGATGTGATGATGCTTCTTAACCCGCCGCACGTCCACCCGGCTCAACGAGAAGCGCGGCTTAACTTCGTCATGCGGTGGCAGCAATTCACCGGGCCGATCGTAGCCAAAGGTTTGGAAGACACTGCACTTTATGTTTACCATCCCTTGCTTTCGCTGAACGACGTCGGCGGTAATCCGCAACCGGGCGGAATCTCTCTGGAGACATTCCATGAATTCATAATCCGGCGCCAAGAACATTGGCCGCACACACTCAACACCACCTCCACACACGACACCAAGCGGGCTGAGGACGTCCGTGCTCGCATCAACATTCTGTCCGAGGCTCCTGAAGAATGGCAAAACCATCTTGGTCAGTGGGCGAAGGAGAATGCTTCCCATAAGTTCAACGTGGATGGCCAGTTGGTGCCCGATGCGAATGAGGAATATTTTTTGTATCAAACTCTGCTGGGAGCCTGGCCTCTCAACCCTGCGGCGCTTCCACAGCTCGTACCGCGACTGCAGGCCTACGTTGTGAAAGCGACGCGAGAGGCTATGGTGCACACGCGCTGGGCGCGGCCCAATCTGCAGCACGAGGAAGCACTCACGAGATTTGTGGACGCAGTCCTGAACGAGCGGGTTAGCAAGCGATTCCTTATTGACTTCAGGTCTTTCCAAGAGCAAGTGGCGTTTTATGGGATGTTGAACAGTCTCGGCCAGACTCTTCTTAAAATTACCTGCCCGGGAGTTCCCGATTTTTACCAAGGCGCCGAATTGTGGGACTACCGCCTCGTGGATCCTGACAATCGCGGCCCGGTGGATTTTGCCGAGAGGATTGCGTTGCTTGCACGGATGAAGGCAACGGGCAAGAACGAATCTATCGAAGTTGTACAAGAATTGGTTAGGAAGTGGACCGATGGAAGCATTAAGCTTTATTGCATCTGGAAGGCGCTGGCTTTTCGAAAGAAAAATGCAGCTTTGTTTTCAGATGGCCAATTCGAGCCTGTGACCGCCACTGGTGGTCGAGCAGAGAATGTCCTCGGGTTCCTGCGGAAGCAGGAGCGCAATTGGGCCTTGATCATCGTGCCCAGGTGGTTGGGCAAGACGAACGCCCAGTTCGCGTGGAACGGGAAAGACAGCTATTGGGACGACACTCATATTCGCTTGTCGCCAGATGCGCCAGATGCATGGCGTAATATTTTTACGGGGGAGGAAATCGAAGTAGAGACGCGAAATGACCAGCGAGTTCTTGCCCTTCATGACTTGGTAGGCTATTTCCCCGTTGGCCTTTTTGAACCAGCCTCTCGCTCTTGAAGCTCGTTCGACGCAAGCATCCTGGCTTCGGTTGCCCCCCTGCGCTCGTTCTGTGTTAAGAATTCGCCGCAAAATCCTAAGAGAACCCGAAGGCCGCATCATTCCAGGCGCGCGCCAGTTTGTGCGAGACTTCCTCGTCTCCCCAATGCGCCATCGGGCCGGTGAGCGACATAGCCTGTACCGCGGTACCCTGCATGTCCATATCCGCGATCCTCTTTTTCAAGTCAACCGCGCGGTAAGGAAGCGGCCCTTGGAAGTGCGCCTCCGTCTTGATGTTAAACCCTTCTTCGGCCGCGCGGTATTCCACGCCAAAGCGCGGCCCATCTTCCGCGAGCACGTCGAGGTAAGCTTGCGGAAAAAAATGCGCGTGAATATCGACGGAACGCACGCGAACGGCATCATCGTTTAACATAGTCACCGGGCGCCCAAATGGTTATGATCCACGAATCGAAAACTCCTGAAGAACATATTGTAGTTTCAGATGGTTTCCACCGATTGCGCAGACAGCATCCCCGCAGCAGCGTTCGTCGCAAGAGTCTTCTACCGGAAACGCCGAATGCCTAGCCGGTCGGCGAATTCATCCAGAACCTTGCGCGACGACGCGCCCAAGGGAACGCCTTGTGCCATCCGCTCGCCGTAAAGAATTTCCGAGCCCTACCCGACCGACGCCGCGCCGCCGGACCTCAGTGTGCTAGTGTTCTTAATTGAGAGGATCGAGAGGCCCAGGAGCCCCGTTTTCGACTGCCCCCGTCGGACCTTTCCCGAGAAGGAGGAAGTGGTCCGGGCCCATTACTCGAAAACGTTCCTTGCCGACTGACAAGGAGGGCATGTACTCCTGGGTGCGTATCCCTTGAACACGAACTTATAAGCACCAGCGCCGCCACTCTTCCCGTCGGCCCCGGTAAGGTCGGCCTGAACCTCATAGATATTGCCCTTGTGATCGGTCGCGATCTGGTGGCCCGGAGGATGCGCTTGTGAGGTGCCGATGTCAAATGAACCAAGCACCTCGAGCGTTTTGCGATTCAGGACATAGGTAACCGGGGTTCCACCGACGTATAGAAGTCGTTCGTCTGGTGACAAGGCTGCAGACCTCGCCTGAAGTGGGTACTTGCTGTCCAGGCCCACAAACTGCTCCGCGATGAACTTGCCCTCGATCGTGAACACCTGGATGCGCTTGTTGCCACGATCGGAGACGTATACAAGGCCGTCGCTAGAAATGACCACGTCGTGCGGCACTTCAAACTGCTGAAGAGCGGACCAGACCCCACAAAGCAGAGGGCACAATTCGGTCGCCCCAACCTGGGGAACCGGCGGGCGCATGTCAATATCGAGCGGCTTGTTGCCGTAGGCGCCAAACATGCGCTTGAACTTTCCAGTCTCCGCGTCATATACCATAACTCGGCTATTGCCATACCCATCGGATACGAATAATTCGTTCGTTTTGGGGTATACACGAAGGCCCGACGCCCCTCTCAGGACCTCGGTAGCGTTGCTGCCAGTCTGGCCACTCTTGCCGATGGCCATAACAAATTTGCCGTCTTTTGTGAACTTGAGAATCTGATTGTCATTAGGAAGATTTGCTGGATTATCCTTTTTGCCATCTGCGTTTCCGACGATCCATACGAAGCCGTTGTAGTCTACAGTGATGCTGTGCTCGTTCGACGGCCATTGGTATCCCGGCCCGCTTTCCCCACCCCAACCCTGGATGAAATTGCCTTCGTTGTCGAACTCGATGACGGGCGGCGCAGAAGTGGATGTAAGGTCAGGCGCACCGGAACGAGGATGCGCAAGACCGCGTGGGCGACTAAGGATCCATACATGATCCTCACTATCAATGGCGACGGCGGATCCAAAACCCATCCTCCACTTTGGCGGGAGCTTCGGGAAGTCGGGATCCACTTGGAATTGCGGCAAACCACCCTCTCCTAGATGCGGAGCATCCGTCGACGCAGCCTGCCCCGAGACGGGGCGGGCGAAACGGGGGATCACCCCAACGAAGAGACTCACCGCCAAGACGAAACCGATCTTCAGGGGTCGCTGCATGAGTTCTACTCCTATAAGATGAAGTGGGAAAAGGCCTAAATTAAGCCAGTTTAGGGGGCGACGTCGAACACTAGGATTTGTGCCTCCTGTGCGCCCCTCGTCGAAACACTGACGTAGTACTTATTCAGCTCGGGCACCAGACGTGCCGTCCTGGCGCCGGGTTTGGTAGGAATGTTTGCAATCACTTCGTAGTGGTCCGCGCCCTGCTGCTGGATCACGGTGACCGCACCGACTGCTCCTCCCAAGTTTCCGCCGGGGACATAGATACGGTGATGCGCAACATCGTAAGATAGGTCATCGACGGAGTCGGCGGTCGGAAGACTGGCGACTTCCTTTCCCGTGTCAGTATTCACGACCACCAATCTGGACGGCTTGCGAGTGGCCACGAATAAACGATGCGTAGATTCATCATATTGCATCGGCACGTTTTCTAACCCCGCGGTGATGGGCCAGGTCCCAATTAGCGCGCGTTTCTGGCGGTCCACCACTCCAATTACATTGGCAGTAGTCATGTTGACAAAGAGACGCGGCCCAGATCTTTCAAGCGCCATGGACTCCAGCCGGTTGGTGTCGAATTTCATATCCGCCAACTTCTTGCCACTCGCAACATCCACGATACTGATGAGGCAGTACGGAGTCTTAGCTGCACGGCCGCCGTTCACGACATATATCAATTTGTTATCAGGATCATATATCGCAGGGTCCGCATCTATGGTCAACTCGGTGCGGCCCGCCATTTCGTACGTATCGTATTTGAAGGTCTTAATCTCGGATGCCTCTCCGTCCACAACAAGGATTCGATTCAACTCTGGGAAAGCTAGGACGTTGTGCGGCCCTTTGAGTCCGGTGATTGTATGGACTTGCTTGTTCGTTCGCATATCAAAAACATCTACGACCGCCTCCTCTTCTGAAGTAACAAAGAGCCGATTGCTCTTCAAATCCACGCCGAAATGGTCCCACTTACGTGCGACCCCTGGCAGTGAAATTGTTTGCGCTAACTGAAGTGGCGCCTTCTCCTGGGCCGGTGACGATCCCGCGACAGCCAGCGCCAATAGCAGAATGCCTGAGTATCTCTTCATGGTTGCTCCCCAATTCATAAAGTATAAGAATGAGTTCGGCCGGAATTCGCTATTTTCCTGTAAGAGGAGAGATCGGCCACAAATCGAAACAACGCAAGCCGTCCTCGCAAATTGGCTTGACCCGTTGCGTTAGCGTCCGTAAATCAGCAGCCGAAAGTTACCCGGCTTCGCTCTTGGAAGCGGATGGGGCTGCTTCTCTGTAGGAGCTGCTGGCGGGTCAAAGTCCGATGTGGTTAAGTAAAGATTGTGGGTCTTAGGATCAAGCGCCATCGTTCTGGCTCCGTACTCAGTTTTGACAGTCTCAACCAGGCTCAGCTCGTCGGGCGAATCTTCGTGGAATATGTGGATTGTCCCTTCGCGGGTTGAGACAAACAGTAGGCCTGTCTCGGGTTCAAAAATGTTTTGATCCACTCCAGCAGATATGGGGAACGACTGGATGACTTTTCCGTTGTCTGCATCCATCATCACCAGCGTCTGGGGTCCGCGCCCGGCGGAGAATAGCCGCCGGTTCTTTCGGTCTATCGCCAAGGCGACAGGCTGACCGGCAGGTGCAACAGGCCAACGCGCTTTGATCGTAAGAGCGCGGGAATCGATGACAACCACCTCATTTGTCCCCGCGTTATTATTGTAAATTGTCCCAAAGTCACCGGCGACGGGGAACTCTACCTTACCGCCCAGGGGTACAGTCTTTACAATAACCTCGCTCACCGGATCAATTACCGTCACATTTTGGCTGTCGCCGTTGAAAGAAAAGACGTGCTTCGAGGCCTGATCGTACATAATAGTGTCCGTGTCGGGCTGCTCAGTTTTAACCTGGCCAGTGACCTTCAGACTTTTGATATCAAAAATGACCACCTTGGCCGCCTCGCCGTCAGTTATAAATCCCTTGCCAAGCTCTGGAACTAATAGGACTCCATGGCAGAGTTGTAATCCGCTAATGGTCCCGACCACAGACCAATTGTCGGCATCCAGCACTTGGACTTCTGCGCCGTGGGTTAAGTAGATGCGGCGCGCAGCTGCATCAACTGTAATGTAGTCGTAATACTCGCGGCCTCCCGGGGCTGCGGCCAGTGGAACTTTCTTAATAAGGTGGTAACCGCTCTGAGCCGAAACCGTGAGAGCGCAAGCACTGAGTACCAAGATAGTTAGGCCAAGTGCAAGACGTCCGAATTTGGAATACTTCATACAATTCTCCCTTTAAGCTCCGAGGATACGTGCGATAGCGAAACTTGCCCCAATAATAGTGCATCACCCAAGAAAAAGTTCGGTTGATCCTTGAAAAAACGCACAGCTACCCGCCCACAACTTGGGTTGCCAGCTGTGCCAAAGCAGGCGCTACCTTTTACCAAATCACCTTCAGTGCAAACTGGACGTCTCGTGGTGATGTCGCTAACGAGTCGATTTGTCCGGCACCTGCTGACGATCCGTCCTGGTTAAATAACGTTGCACCCCCTGAGCCACTCACCGGTTCAGGGGGAACGAAGTTAGAGCGATTAAAAATGTTGAAAATCTCCGCCCGGAACTGAACGTTGAACGTCTCCGAAATCTTCCTGATCGCAGTGTTCTTCATCATCGAGAAATCCACGTTTATGAGTTTGGGTCCATTGATCGAATTGCGGCCAGCATTGCCCAGGAGATTCGCGCAATACTTATTCGGAGTGTTGCTAATGTCTGGCGCCCCGCTGAAAGTCCCACACTGCGCGGCAAGTGGCGACGTCTTCGGTACCGTCGGAAGGGTGTAGCAATTTGAGTTTATGTAGATAGGTGCTGTACCACCTACAAAGTTGTGGACAACGGGGTCGCAGCCGGGAATGAGGTTTGGTATGCCGAATTGGTCTGCGCCTCCGTTCCCTAAGCCCATGGGGTCTCCGCCAATTATAGGAGTAGTGGGAACTCCGGAATTATATGTGATGATTCCGCCCATCTGCCATCCGCCCAACACGGTTTTTGCAATCCCGTCGAGAGACTTTGGCGTTGGTATAAGCCAGAGGGTATTGAAGGATAGAGTATGGTCAACGTTGAAATCAGAAGGGCCCCGGAGTGATTTCGGGTCGAAATAATACAATGAGTTGAGGGCTTGACTAAATGTATCTCCCGCGATGGTTGACGAGCTTTCGTCAAGTGATTTTCCCCAGGTATAGGAAACCTCAAATTGAAGACCGTGACCCATCCTCTTGTCAACATTTACGTTCAGAGCGTTGTAGCTGGAATCTGTTCCCCAATAGAGATACCGAATGGTTCCTAAAGTCTGGTTAACCTGCGCATTGTTTCCTGCTGCGTTGTTGCCTACCGTGCAAGATCCATCGGGCTGTATAGGGGGGCCGCAGGGAAACAGCAATCCCGCGGAGGTCTGCACACCTTGCGTCATATTTCCATCATCTCCGCGAATTAGATTGTGGACGCCATGGGAGCCTACATAGCCAACCATAAGCGACAGGTCCGCGGTAATTTGATGCTGAACGTTAAGGTTCCACTGTTCCACATAATTGCGGTGAGGGTTATGTTCAACTGTGGAAGTAGCTAACTTACCTGGACTGACGCCCGGCGGCGGATTCACCAGCAGGTTCTCCCCACCCGAGCTAAAATGCCCCGCCAAGGGGTTGGAACAAGACGGGGAGGTACCAAAAGCGCACGCCGCTGCGTCCACTGAGGAAAATATCATAAACGGCGCGGCCTGTTGCTCCTGCACCAGGAAGTAACCCGGCAGCGGCAATACGTCGTATATACCAAAGCCCCCGCGGACCGAGGTCTTTCCGTCGCGGAATGGATCCCACGCAAATCCTATCCGCGGCTCAAAGTTACGAGTCGTGGGGTTCGAGTAGTAAGGACCAACACTGGAGCAGGTTGTGCCTGGGTACGGCGGGAAATTGGGCGTAGTAAACTGAATCGCGCACTGGGGCGCCGGGTCCGAAATGTTTAACAAGTTTGTAATCTTGCCCTGCGCATCCTTGATGACCGTAACCATTTCGTAGCGCAGGCCAATGTTCAACGTGAGGTTGGGACGGAAGCGCCAGTCGTCCTGGACATAGGCTCCAAAAAGAGTCTGTCGAAATTCCCGCGGCGTATTTGTGCTGGGGATACCCGCCTCAAAATGATAGGCGCTATTGGTGAGAAAATCCGTTATGTTGTGGAACCTCCATAATCCACCCGGCTCAAAAAATTCTTCAAAATTGTATTGCATCCGTTCGATACCTCCGCCAAATTTCAGCGTATGGGCTCCATGAGTCCAAAATGCATCGTCATAGTACTGAAACGAATTGTAGGCGTGTTTAGAAAAAGGGGGGGTGCCGACGCCGCCTGGCATCCTATCACCTGCTCCATCGATTTGGATTTCGGGAGCATTCTGTCCCACCGTACTGCCCAGAGTCTTGTCTGTCGCTGCGGCGTTAACCGCCCCTGCGGGTTCGAGATTGATCACATGAGTGCGGCTGTAGCCAACTCGCGCGTCATTGACAAGATTGGGACCGAACGTGTGACTCTCTTGGAGCACGACGGTCTGCCGCCTAGTATGCGAGTTCAGAATATCGTTGTTGAAGGTGTCGGGTTGCGTGAAATCGGTGTCATCAAACAGATACGTCCCAGACAGGCTGTCATTCATCGAAAGCTTGTAATCCACTCGGAAGGTATAGAAATTCTCCGGCACAATTTGCAAAGCGGAGTTAATGAATAGGGCCGAGTCCCCGTTGGCGGTGCCGGGCGTCGGAGTTGGGTACATCCGGAACATCGCCGCTGCTGAGTTATCGACGCAAACGTGCGCAGTCGGATCGAGCAATCGAGAGTTGGCCGGGCAGGTGCCACTGAACGCGGGCAAGTTTTGCCCTGGGTTGTTAGGGTCCGCTAGGATTCCCTTCCGCGCATTCAAAGACGGAATCTTGATCGTCGACGTAATCCCCTTCGCTTGGCGCATCCCTTCGTAATCTCCGAAGATAAAAGCCTTGCCTTTGATGATCGGCCCGCCCGCCGAGCCGCCGAACTGGTTGCGCCTGAATTGCGCCAACGGCGTGTTGGCGCTCCTGGAGAAGTAATCTCGCGAGTCCAACGCACTGTTCCGCATGAACTCGTATAGGTCCCCATGAAAGGCGTTCGTCCCGGACTTGGTGATGGCGTTTATGACTCCACCTGCGGCCTTCCCGTACTCGGCCGAGAAACCGCCCGTGAGGACAGAGAACTCTTGAATGGCGTCCACGCCCAGCGCGGCGCCAATCACGTTGCCTGGCCCGCTGTTGGCGTAATCATTGACGCTAATACCATCCAGTCGGTAATTATTGGTTGTGGTCCTCTGGCCAGAAATAGTGAGTTCCGCTCCAAAACCACGGTTTCCGCGCCCGGAGTCCCCGGTCGCAATCTGTGTTTCGATCAAGTTGACACCTGGTTGAAGAGTGGCAAGCGAAGTCCAGTCACGCCCATTTAGGGGCAAGTCGAGAACCGTCCGCGATTCGACCTGTCCGCTGAGGGTTGACGAGGCCAAATCTACGTTCGGCTGCTCTCCCGTGACCTCAACCGTTTGCGACGTCTGACCCAGGGTCAAAGCCCCATTGAGGACCTGTTGCGCTCCGACGGCAAGAAGGATGCCACTCCGGATTTCGGTCTGGAACCCATCCGCTCGAATCGTAACCTGATATGGGCCCGGTATCAGATTCGGAGTGGTATAAAATCCACCAGAGTTGGTCTTTACGTTAGTCGTAATCCCTGTGTCGGTATTGGTAACCGAGACTTGCGCGTTAGCTATGGAAGCCCCAGACGGATCTGTGACGGTCCCTGTTACTGTCGCTCCGACCACTTGCGCCTGCCCCTGAACAGGCAGTAGAACAATAGCTACCAGCAAGCCGAGAACTATGATGAAACAGCTTCTCTTGACTTTCGGTTGAATAGCCATCGTCGGAGGCCTCCCTGATTCGCTTTAAATCTGTTCTCTGCCTGCTTTCGAATTCGTAACCTAACGTGTGAAATATTCGGTTTAATAGTCAAAGGCCGAAAGAACTTGCTGCTGTCCTCGATATCTGAGCCCTCATAGTTATGGCCGCTCTCCAAAGATATTTTCGGAGCCGGTTCATCTTTTGAGTTATGGATTATGTGTGTATAACAATCAGGGAGGTGCCTTTTGTGACGGCGTGCCAAAATATTCTTCAGTCTTCTCTGATCAAGGGCGCCATATTCTAGTCGCGTTGGAGCGTGATCGAGACTCGTTGCCTCGCCGAATACGGCTGCCTGACTGATGGCAGTGTCTCAGCGCCGCAGGGGCCCTCGTCGCGATTTAGCCGGAATTTCCGTTTTGAGCGCTTGCGCCACAAACTAGTGCTCCCTTTCTCGGATAGCAGCGGTGCACGGGTCCGTAGCGAAGGACAGGCGCATCAAACGGTCACAGTGACCAAAGAATGGCTAAGAGCAGCGGATGAGCTGTGTCCGAAAAGCCACAACTGAATCCAACTGTGGCTAGATCTTCAGGATTTCAGGCGGGCTGGATCGCTTGGACCGCCCAGAGCGGGAAGTTGGTAGCGCTGGGTTGTATACCCCGCGCTAGGCTGCCATCGTACATTTGGGTTAGCTCTGCCGCCAGTTGCCTCCTGCATGGGCTCAATTGGAGGAAACTTATATGCTTCAGTACTAGTAGCGTCCCGCGACTCCCGCGACTCTTAGATCTAGATCACTCGTTACCGTCGTCGCAGGGTTTACGGAACTCGATCCCCCGCCCCTAACATCATGGGAAGGTCAGGTCCAAATTCGGATGGTCGTTCGCAGTCATCCGCACAGAAAAAACGCTCGATTGAGCCAAAGTCGGGTTAGCATCGAATGCCTATTGTCAACACCAGTGCTCAAAAATAAATTTCATTCGCCTGTCGCAAAAAGCATCTCCTCAATTGTTACTGTTCCAACTGGGCTTGGTAGGAGCTGCCCGATAGCCGAGGCGAGAGCAGCGCGCTCAGGGGCAGGGCATGGGTTGGGGATGCAGCGGAGGACTCCGGCGTGAAGGTAGACGGTGGCCGTCTAGTAGGTATGGACTTGTGTGTGCCTGCCACTGTCCTCGGCCAGGAAGGCCAACCTACTCTGAGGCTTGAAGAGCGGATTACACGGATGTACGATGAGTTATATCAACCGATTTTTCGCTATCTACTTTGCCGAAGCGCAAGTCCTGTCGATGCGGAAGATATTATTCAGGAAACCTTCCTTCGGCTTTACAAACACCTCAACGCCGGCGGTAGAGAAGACAATATACGGGGTTGGGTTTTCCGCGTCGCACACAACATTAGTATCAATGAACTCAAAAGGCGAAAACAATTATTCTCAAATGCGCCCGAGGAATTACCTGAGTTTGAAATATCATATGCTGACCCGTCGCCTGGTGCCGAAGAGGTCTTGCTCCGCAGGGAGAAGTTGTCTCGCGTCCATGCTGCAATCAGCACACTTTCCGAACAACAGAAGCAGTGCCTGTACTTGCGCGCCGAGGGTTTTCGCTACCGCGAAATTGCTGAGATCCTTGAGGTCACAATATCCACAGTCGCGGAGTCACTACGTCGAGCCATCAAGAAGCTGATCATGGAGTCCCACGGATAAGCCCGCTGAAAGGAGAAGGCACGGTTTGGCAGACAGACAGAAATCCAATCAGAATCCTCACCTTTCTGATGAGCAGCTGTTGCTGGCGTTGGACGGTGAATTGTCGGCCAACGAATCTGCACAGGTTGAGCTTCATGTAGAGTCTTGTTGGTCTTGCCGGTCGCGCCGGGAGCAGATCGAAGAGGCCATCCGAGATGTCGTGGAGTACCGCGATCATCTGATTCAACCCTATTTCTCAATCTCTGCTGGCCGACGGTCCACGTTTGTTACTCGACTCGAGCAGCTTGCAGTTAGCATCGGTCGTCCCCCACTATGGAAGCGGGTATTGCAAGCCGGTCGGACATTGTGGGCGATTTCACAAATTGGGGTCCCACGGTATGTATGGATCGGCGCCCCCGTCGTGGCAATCTTGGCCCTTTTCTCGCTTATGCACTTGTGGCATGTGCCCACAGTCTCCGCGAGTCAGCTCCTCGAGAATGCTCAAGGATCTGAGGTCCGCGCGTTGCAGGGCGTAGCGAAGCCTGTCGTTTACCAGAGACTGCGCATCCAGGTCGGTAGCCAAGTTGTGACTCGCACTATCTACCGTGATCCGGTTGGAATGCGGGAGGCAGATCGTCTAGACGTGATCGAAGGCGCTAGAGAGAAACAGTCTAGCAACGTAATGTCGCGAATGGGGCCGCAAGACCAACCGAATGGAGTACAAACTACCGACAGCGAATTCCGACGAGCTTTTTCCACTGCTCACTTCTCCTGGCAGGACCCATTATCACCAGCCAACTACAGCGCTTGGTACAACAGTCTTGACGAGCGGCTAGACGAAATGACGACAGGTGGCGGAGATTTCATCACTCTCAAGACTACGACGTCAGAAGGCCCAATCGCGGAGGGAAGCATCACAGTACGGTCCACTGACTTTCATCCAGTCGCAGAAGGTCTCCGGTTGCAGGACGGTCGGCAAGTGGAGGTCCACGAGCTAGCATGGGATGTCCTGCCCATGGATGCGATCAATGTGGCCATCTTCGAACCTGAGCCAACACTATATGATTCTGTGAGCAAACGTCCAGCGAGTGTGGCTCTGCAGCCTCCGGTGGTAACTGATTCTGAACTGGCGGAAGCTGAGCTGCGAGCTCGAGTGGTCATTCACGCTGAAAAAGCGGACTTGGGCGAGCAGATAGAACTAGACCGCGACATACGAAAGTACGGCCAGGGGTCAGTGCTAGTACGAGGAATTGTTAGCACGTCTGAGCGTAAAAATGAGCTCCTCGCCGCCCTGCAAGGAATCGCCCACGTTGAGCTTCGCCTCCAAACTATGGAGGAAGGCCAGTCGCAACAGGATCAACTTCCGAGGGATGCTCCGGCATCACAAATTGCGCAAGGGGCTGCGGCGCAAGCGTACGGAATCGAAAGAGAGGGCATTGAGGCGACTAGAAATGAACCAACTGCGATTGTCGTTGCTGGCAGGCCGGCACTTGAACAGCGATTGGAGGAACGCTTTCCGATTGCTAAAGAGCGCACCGCATTTGTCAACAAAACCGTGGAACTTCTACAAGATGCCATGGCTCAAGCGTGGGCGCTACGACGACTGGGCAATCGCTATACTCCCGACATGGTGGCGGAACTGAATAGTGGGTCGCAGGAGACTTTGGAGTTATTGATTCGTGACCATGTCTCGATGCTTCGCCAAGACGTGGATGAGCTGGGAGTTAGGATTTCGCCGTTGCTTTCACCCACTTCTATAACATCAATGCCTCAATCCGTATCTGACACGCCTCTGTCCGCAGCAACAAAGGCCAGTGATTGGCGTGGCGGTGTTATGAGTGTTTTCTCGGAAGCGCAGAAAGTGAACGACAATGGTAGCGCCCTGCTCGCTGAGTCGAGTGAAACGTTATCGGACCCGCAAACCGCTATTCGCGAATTACAGCAAGCCCTCGCGGCGCTCGGAACCCAACTGCCAACCCTTTACCAACAGGTGAGCGGACCATTTTTGAGTGAGCCAAAGAACGGCGACAGATGAAGTAGATGACGGGTTTCGAGTAAGCCAATATTCCTTCCCAGTGCCTTGGGTGATAGCGACATTATCGGCGCTTTCGCAGCGGAGTTTCCCCGAAACATTTGTTTTCAGAGAAGGACACTCCGCCCTCCGCTGAATTGTAAAGGGAGCGTACAGCGGTCTGTTAGGAATAGATTCAGAATTTAGAGACCATCCAGAGACAATTAAGATTGAGTCCTGCGACTTGCTACAGTGTTGATTCTGCGTACAAGTGGCGCTGAGTCCCTCTGCCACTCGTGTGCTACCATCTGCCACGGTTCTTGATCGAGGAGTGGCACAAAATGGGGCACAGTTTTTCCTCGCGGTGGAATTCCTTTGGAATGCGAAATCGGCGGCCGTGTCATCCCACCCCCCGAAGCGATAGCTATGGAGCCCGCCAGTCAGTTTATGATATTTCTGGCGTATACACTTGCATCAGGGCTCCGGACTGGCGCATTCACGTTTCGTCAACGACGACTGGAACCGCGTGGGGAATGTGGCAACTGCGTGGAAGCGCCATTGTTATTGGCCAAGGTAGGAAGGTATCGTGAGCGCAGAATTTCATGAATTCTCTCTCCCGCAGATAAAAGAATGTCCGTTTAGGTCAATCAAACCTTCTCTGTGTCTGAGCCAGCGGAAACTACGTGCGCAGAGGGCCATCTAAATTGTTCGGCCTCCGCGTCGGACCAGACTTTTACAGCTCGGAGGGGTGATTGGCGGGCACAGAAAATGAAAGCAATAGCTGAGTGTTCTCAATACAGAAAGCTCAAATAAATATGCATGAAATTCTCGCGCGGCTGGTACATCTTCGCATCAACGGTCGTATCTAGGAGGTGATGGAACCGCTAGACCGTAGGCGACAGGATCGGGAGAACGCGCAGCCCATTCAGTAAAGGGAGGATTTCCGTGAAGATTTCGGGGCTGAGCCGTTTTGCGGTGTATATCAAGCGTCGATCCCCAGCCGCGTACGGAGGAGCTAACTTCAAATCTGCGTAAACCGTATCTTCGAAAAGTGGACCTGGCTCCTTCTACGCGGGCCAAGTTGCTGTGGCGGTGGCTGCGACTGCCAGCGTGATGCTGGTGGCCGGATTGCCTGTGGTTGAGGCGAAGTCAGTTGGCATGATTTGGCCCCTGTAAAGTATGGTGATGTTATCGCATCACGCCCTTAATGCGGGAGTATTTTGATCAATCCTAATCGCGTGCGCCCGATCCAGTTGAAGTGACTTGCATTGGGGCGCAGATCATCTGGACTGGGGAGTGTCCCGACGGCAGAGCGTTAATGGCGCCTAGGAATCTGCCACTTCCGCGGGGAGAGTTGGACAACAGGGCGAACAGCGACTCAGTAAAGGCTGATTCGTTGCTTTCAACTTCCTACGAGATTGCTATTCAGATCAACCATCACCAAGGTTGGGTTTCCCTCGAATGTATGCTGGATGCAACTCATAGCTGTCGGTCTCTGGGCAGTAAGCTCGAATTCCCAACACTTCAGAAACACGCCGAATACCGGGTCGACGCTCGATCTGGACAATGATGTTGAGCGTGTCTGCGATATTGGTCTTGGTGGCGCGGTATGGTATCTCCACCCCGCTTTGGACCACACAGGTTGTGAAGCGAGAAATACCTTGAGCGGCAGAATTGGCATGGACGGTCGAGAGCGTTCCACTATGGCCGGTGTTTAAGAGTTGGAGAACATCGAAGGCCTCCCCGCCGCGAATTTCCCCCAAGATGATCCGGTCGGGTGTGTGGAGGGCGTTGCCCTTAGGAGTTCTAGGATTGTGACGGCGGCGAACTGCGTGAAGGTAAAACTGCTCTGCTCCTTAGCCTTGCACACTCACCGCGATGGTCGTAGCAAAGGCCAGCAACCTTTACAGGGTGAGCCAAACAAAAGCTTTACAACCCAATCTAAATATGGTATATATATAACGTATATGGTGAAGCCTTACAACACGCAGCAGGCCGCCAAAGCAGCGGGTATTGCGGTAATGACCCTGCACCGCTGGGTGGTCGCCAAAAAGCTTAAGGCCCCAAAGCTACGTATACGCAACGGTAGGGCCGTACGACTTTGGCGCAAGGCGGACATTGATCGCCTCCTCGCTCTTAAGCAGGAAATCTACTGCAAGGGCCGAGGGAGGAAGAAAGGCTACAACCGAAAGTAGAAAAGCGGGACGCGCAGGTGTTACGAGCACCAAACGCGCCCCTAACCAAACGACCTGTTAAGGAGGCCGAAATGGCTGGCAACGAAACTAGCATCCCACTTGTGTTCCCTCAAGTTGTCGCTGGGCCAGATTTAGATCGACGTGCTGTTTTGTATTCGCGAGTTTCCACACTCCATCACGGCCAAGACCCTGAAGTTCAATCTCGAGAAATAAGAGAATACTGCCAGCGGCGCGGCTGGCCGCTGGTTGGGGAATACGTAAACGCTGGTATTTCCGGCGCTAAGGAACGTCGCCCACAGCTGGACCGCCTGATTGCAGACGCCCACAAACGCAAGTTCGAAGTCATCGCTGTTTGGAAGTTCGACCGCTTTGCCCGTTCCGTTTCCCACCTGCTACGCGCGTTGGAAACCTTCCGCGCTCTTGGAATTGAATTTGTCTCTCTCTCCGAACAGATCGATACAAGTACACCTACCGGCAAGATGATCTTCACTGTGCTGGGAGCCGTTGCCGAACTTGAACGTAGCCTGATAGCAGAGCGTGTGCGGGCAGGGCTGCGTAACGCCAAGGCCAAAGGCAAACGGCTGGGCAGGCCCGCCAAGCAGCTAAACCCTGCCCAAATTGCCGCCCTGCGTGCCCAGGGCGCTAGCTGGCGGCGCATTGGGGCACAGCTAGGGGTTAGCCCTGCGTGCGCCCTAAAGGCCGCGCAAGGGCGTTTGTAAAACCCTGTTGGCTGGGGCAGGCCAAGTGGTTTGTTTGCAGGCCCAATTAGGCTTGGTAGGGCCTTTGTAAAACACTTGTTTTGTAAACGGGTTAGGCACCCGCAAAGGAGGCAGGTTTGAAGGCATGGTTTGTGACAAAGCGGCTGGCATTTGGCAGTGCCATTACTACCCGGAGCCACGTCGAAAAACTCCAGGCTCTAGGCATCACTCACGTTGTCAACCTCCGGCACGGTAAGCATGGGAAGAAAGTCCGACAGTTCAAATGCCTGTGGCTGCCGTTCAGGGATGATATGAAGTTGCGCCCACGCTGGTTCTACCGCCGTGCTTTGCGCTTCTACCGCAAGGCGCTGCGGAAGCGTAACAACAAGGTTTTCGTGATGTGTCATCACGGGCTGCGCCGCAGTCCATCCCTCGCGTATTTTCTGTTGCGCGGGGCATTAGGCTTCACCCACTCGCGAGCGCAGAACGCGGTGCTCCGCGTCAGACCCAGTGCGGTAATCGTGCGCGGTTATCGGGAGGGCGGGGAAATCTTCCTGGCTCTCGAGTGGGCCAACCGGAACTTGGAAAGGGCCGAACGCAGAAAATCCTGATCGGGAGCGACAACGTGAAACGTCAGCAGACGATTACCTATTGGGCGTTTTCTATCGACATTCTAGGTCCGCGATACAGCAGAAAGAACCAGCGCAGAGCCATCCACAAAGTGCTCTCAAGAAAGCGGCTCCGGGAAATTGAGCAGGCAGCACTGCAACTGACTAAGGCGAAATTACCAGCAGGATTCACTGCCGCCGTGTCTTAGAACCTCAGTCACACGCCACGGAACAACTCTGCCAGCGTCAATTTGAGTGTCTTCGCGATCTTCTCGATGTTCACCAGCGCCACGTTCCGTTCGCCACGCTCGATCCCGCCGATGTACGTCCGGTCCAACTGACACATATCTCCAAATGCTTCCTGGGACACCCCAAGCTTGTGCCGCCGTTGACGGACAGCTTTGCCAAATCGGATGCGAATATCTTCCATTTACCTTTGAGCGTCGTCTTGGGAGCCTCTGGGTTTATGTGTCCACGGACTATGAGTATCATGCTAATCACGGGAACGAATTAGGATGTAACCGATTGAATAGTTCAGTGACCGGTGGCCGGGAGGATTACACAGTGTCGTCCCCAGCGAGTCCAACAACAACAGTTGAGCCGAAAATCCGTTGCCCATATTGCTCAGAACTCGTCGCCTTTGCGGCTAAGAAGTGCAAACACTGCGGAGAATTCTTGATCCCGTTGTGCGTCGGAACCGGACGCCAAAAGCTTGGAACCCAGGAGTAGCGGCAGTCCTGAGCTTCGTGATCCCGGGGGCCGGCCAGATATATAAGGGACAGATCGGGCCTGGAATTGGCTGGTTGATTGGGACGATCGTTGGCTACTGCCTGTTTATCGTTCCCGGCCTGATCCTGCACGTCATCTGCATCTACAAAGCTTACTCCGACGATCCAACAAAGAAAACGGTTTCTGCTCGCGGATAAGAACGGAAATACCTCGAACAGTGCGTGCGCTTGCGCCGTTTTTCGCCGCAGATCGTGAGGACACCCCGGCCTTCAAGACATCCCGCCTGAATGGAGGTATTTTCAGAACCTGGAAACGAGGCCGGTGCGATCCAGAAAAATAGTCCAGGTCATGTAGACAAGAAACAAACCAAACCCACCGCCCCTTCGAAACCCGCGAAGCGGCGGCCACCCGGAAACGCCAAATCGTCCGGAAGAATGCGCCACCCGCCTTGACACGGCTGTTGGGGAGGTTTCGGCATCTCGCGATTTTTCATGCAACTGGACGCAATTTGAGTCATTTGCAGAAACCTTGTTCATCTCTGCACTTCGCCCATTTTGATTGGTTTTTGTTTACCGGACTCTAATCGGACCCCAGCATCTTCATTCAGTAGTGAGCATCGAACTGCGGATAAGTGCGGGTTCGGACTGTGGGTTGTCGGCCGTGAAAGGAAGGAAGAACCAAACCCACCGCCCCTTCGAAACCCGCGAAGGAACGGCCACCCGGAAAGCCAGACCCACTCCAAGGGTGCGCTACCCGCCCATCACCGCCGAGCAGGTCAACGGCTCGGATGTCGTATTGTGATGTGTGCGGAGTTGGGGGGCAGGTCAACCCGCCTTTTATAGAACTCGGAAAATCAAAACAAAGGGTCTGCCATCCGCCGGCCCGTAGAGCTAGGAGTGCAGCTTACCTTTGATCGCAATTACCCATATTAAGACCATTATGGAAACAGCTCCGAGCATCAGCCTCTCGCTAACAGTCCGCCAATATTTTTGCACTATTGCAGCTATGGTCCACAGAAACGAAGAGAGGATTGTGAGGCAAGCAAAGAGCGCAAATAGCACCATAAAATGCGAAAACGCCCAAATTCTTACGTTCAGAAGGAGCACTAGCAGCGGAAGCGCCACGCTGTAGGGAACCGACAATAACCACCAGGTCCCCATATTTGATCTAAAGTTACGCTTTCCAACGGTCAAGAGCCCGTAGAAGTACGCAACTAGCCAGACAACAAACCAGATTGGGTAGGCGACAAATATGATGACTCCCAACACGATTGGCAAAGCGGCTGGATATGCGGAACAAACCGGCAATCCAACAACATATAGTGACCATAAGCCAATCAGTATCTTACGTGTGTTTGGCATAAAATATCCCACCCTACGCATTACGGGATTATGACGGAGTTGTTTCACTTACACCCACATTTCTCGGGCGGTGTCGCCAAAACAACCCTAGGGGATACTCCCGGTACGGTAAGCCAAGTACGGGCAGCCCCCTCGGCCATAGGAAGGTACTCGGTATCATGCAGGACGTGAAACGGCGTAGGTATCCCATTCCATGATTGATAAAGGTGACCTAGAGCATAAGAGTCTTCGATCGCATGAAGTTGCGTTGGAAGATCCCATGAACCAAACTCGTTCAGCGTGTTTTGGTAGGCGTCACTGCAGCTCTCATTCTTGCCGCCCATCGCATGCTTGTGCGCGCTAGCCGGGTTGGTTCCCTGATCGGTGTCCACCAGGGTTACTTCCCATGCGAGTTTCAGGGCATCCCAATATGGCCAACCCGCGGCCATTGCAGCGTTGAGCGTCTCCTGGAAGTGGATCCACGGGTCAGACGTGCCCCGCGGATCTTTGCGGTCAACTGCCCTGTTATTCACGTAGCCATATGTATCGAGTTGGCCTCCAGCCAGTCCGAGTGGGTCCTCGCTCGCGAATCGTCCAATGGCTGGATCGTAGTATCTGGCACGGTAGAAGTAGAGATTGGTTTCCGCATCGAACTCGCGGCCCGTGTATTGGAATGGATTCGTCAGCGACCCGCTGGAGGCCGTGACCTTTCCGTACGAATCGTAAGTGTACGTGTTGGCGACAGCGCCCGCAGCGTTGGCAAGCGATGTGACCGAACCAAGCCCGTCCGCTTCGTAATAGCTAGTCGTTGAACTTCGTAGTTCCGCCAGCGGCTCGTCAATGTTTTGCGTTTGCTCGTAGCGAGCCACCACGGCACCGGAAGTATTGGTTTCCTCGATCAGATTGTCACCGTCGTAAGCGAAAACGCTCGTTGTTGCAGTGGAAGATTTCTCGATGCGCCGACCGAATGGATCGTACTTGAAGGTCACGGTCCCGCCACTTCCGGGCAGCGTCACACCCGTCAGCCGATTCTCGAAGTCCCAAGTGTAGTTCGTGGTGTTCGAGCCCACGGTCTTGGTTAGTGTGTTTCCGTTGCTGTCGTAGGTATAACTGGCGTTGGAGGTCGCCGTCAGCTCGTTCGACGCGTTCGTCGTGTACGACGATACTCCTAGCGACGCTGTGCGGTTGCCCACCGCGTCGTAGCTGTAGCTCTCCGTCGTGTTGTTTGCCTGGGTCACTTGCGTTAACTCGTAGATCGGGTCATAGGTGTAGTTCGACGTCACCCCCGCTCTCTGGTCCGTCTTCGAGGTCCTGTTGCCAGCATTATCCAGCGTGTACGTGGCTCCGTCGATAGTACTCCCGGACAGTTGGTGCAGCACCGAGGTCAGGCGCGAGAGATTGTCATAGGAATAGTTGGTCGCCACGCTGTTGGGTCGGGTCATCTGTGTGCGGCGCGACAGCGCGTCATAGCTGAACCCGAACGACCCCGAGCCGAAGGCCGACGGCGGAGCCAGAGAGGTCAGCCGGTTGAGCGTGTCGTAGCTGTACGTGGTTGAGCCATTCTCCGGGTCGGTAAATCCTGTGCGATTCGACGCCGCGTCGTAGGCATACGCGTTCGCGAAGCTGCGGCTGGTGAGGAAGCTGTAGCTCGTCGTGGTGCCGATCAGCCGCCCCATGTTGTCGTAGGCGAAGGCGTAGGTCCCCGTCGGATCGTTCACCTGCTGAATCTTTCCTACCAGATCGTAGGTGTAATCGACTTCGGTCGAATCCGGGTACTGCTTCTTGGACAGCCGGTTCAGCGCGTCGTACACATATGTGATCGTCTGGTTCTTGCGGTCGGTCTTCTGGGTGAGGTTGTTGCCGGCGTCGTACTGGTAGAACTCGCTGAGCGAGGACGGGAAATTGGTCTGGGTCACGCGGCCAAAGGCGTCATAGGTGAACGCCGTCTGGTTGCTATTTGCATCGGTGATGCTGCTCAGGTTGTCTTCAGTGTCGTAGGCGTAGTGCGTGACATGGCTCGCCGCATCGGTGACGCTGGTCAGCCGGTCGGAGTCGTCGTAGGCGTACGTGGTGGTCTTGTTGTTCTGGTCGGTCACCGAAGTCCGCCGCCCTCGCGAATCGTACGTAAAGCTGGACGTGGTGGAGTCGGGATAGGTGATCTTTGTCAGCCGGCTCATCGCGTCATACGTAAACGTGGTTTGATGATTCAGCGCATCGGTGACGGAAGTGCGGTTGCCCTTCAAGTCGTACGCGTATGTGGTGAGGTTGTTCTGCGCGTCGGTAATCGTAGCGATCAGGCCAGCCGTGGTGTACGTCATGGTCGTGACATGGTTCAGCGGGTCGGTGATCGATGTGAGCTCGCCGAGCGAGTTGTACGCAAAGGTTGTAACGCTCGCCGCCGTACTGCTATTCGGCGCGGGAGAAGTAACCGAAGTCAAATTCCCGTGCGTATCGTAAGTGTTGGTGGTGACGTTTCCGAGCGAATCGGTAACGGTCAGCACTTCGCCGAAACCGTTATAGGTGTATGCGGTCGTCGCGTTCGTGGTGCCGTTCAGCGGAGTGGATTGCGAGAGCATGTTGTTCGACGAGTCGTAGGTGTAGGTCGTTACGTGCCCCAATGGATCCGTCGATGTGAGGATGTTTCCGTTCGAATCGTAGGTATTGTGATTGTTCCCGCGCACCGAACAGGTTGAGCACGCTGAACCCTGAGAATCGGTGGGCAGCCATCGACCGGCCCCAACTTGAGATGTGTACGTCGTGGAATGGCCGAGCGAATCCACGAGCTGGATCTGCGCCGTCAGCGTGAACACGGGGCCGGTGGCTGTCTTCCCAGCCACGGTGACCGTCACAGGACCAGTCACGGTTCCAGCCGGCACCGTTGCCGTAATAGACGTGTCGCTCCAACTGGTGATCGTGATGGATACGTCGGCAGCGAAGAACACGACGCTCGTGCTTTGCGTCGAGCCGAACCCGGTGCCCGTAATCACCACCGATGAACCGATCGGTCCCGAAGATGGAGAAAGCCCGGTGACCGTGCCAGCCTCGAGAACAGTCAATTGGACGGCGTTACTGGTCACACCGCCCACGGTTACCGTGATCGGACCTGTCGTCGCGCCGTTCGGCACGGTAAAGCCAATGCTCGTGCTGCTCCAGGACGTGGGATTGAGCGCCGAGCCATTGAGCATGAGCTGGCTGCTGCTCTGGCTGGTGCCAAAACTCGTCCCATTGACGGTAATCGATCCTCCGATAGGGCCACCCGGAGGAGACAAGCTGCTAATGACCGGACTGATGACGGACGCGCTCGAGCTAACCGCCACGTTATCGAAGCCCGCGGTGGCCACAAAGTAGTTCCCGGAACTGGCCACGGCCAAGCCCACGTATACATTCGTCGCCATGCTGATCGTCTGGGTCGAACCAACTTGCGTCCAGTTCAGCCCATCGGGTGCGGTGTAGGCCTTGAAGGTGTTCCCGCTCCGAATCACCATGAGCCAAGTGGGCAAGCTTGAGGTGCTGACGCCTGTTGAGCCGGCAGTTCCCCCAGTCGTCGTTCGGTACTTGAAGTTGTCGCTTCCATTGGCTGGCTGATATCCGACGTAGGCCATCGTCGCGCCTGGCGATAGCGTCTCTCGGATCATGACTCCCGCCTCTGCGTAAGAGGATTGCTGGAAACTGGCCAATCGCGCCACGATAGTGCCGTCGCCTGACAACGGCTGATACACGAAGTGCATACCGTCACCGGTTCCGCCTACCCCGTTCCCCGCGGCGGTCACCGTGAAAGTGCCGCTGGCATACGTCGCGCTGCCGGCGATGCCTACACTCCCGATGTCCTGATCCAGCCAGGGTAGCGGCAGGGGTTGAGTGGTCACTTCGAAAGGCACGGGATTACTGGTGTTCATACTCGGCGCCACGGAAACCGCCAAGTACCCCGTTGTCGCTCCGGTCGGTATCGTTATGACGATCGATGTGTCGCTCCAGCCAACGATGGTCGTAGCCAAATCGTTTAGGAAGACGGCACTGCCGTTTTGGCTGGACCCAAACCCGGTCCCCGTGATGACAATTTGACTCCCGACCGACCCCGTCGTCGCGGACACATTTGTGATGACGGGAGTGGTGACGGCAGCCGAACTTATGGACACGTTATCGAATGTCGCGGTGGAGACGCCCCCGATGTACACACTGTCTACCGCCAGGCCGACATACACGTTCGTCGCCATGCTGATCGTTTCACTGGACCCTACTTGCGCCCAGTTCACACCGTCCAGCGCCATGTAGGCGGTAAACGTGCTTCCACTGCGAACTAGCTTGTACCAGTAGGGCAACGCTATGCCTGGGCCAGAGTATGTGGTCGCGTTCCCGCCCGTCGCCGTGCGGTATATGAACTGAGTGCCGCACACGGCCTGACAGCCGATGAACGCCATCGCGGACCCTTGCGTAAGCGTCTCTCGAAACATGATGCCGGCCTGCCGGGTAGAACCACCGGTTCCCGCCGGCAAGCCCGTTAGGCGTGCCACGATGGTTCCGTCGCCGGATAGCGGTTGATATGCAAAGTGAAAAATTTCGCCCGTGCCGCCGATCACATTCACTCCCGCTCCGCTCACCGCAAATGTGCCGGTAGAACCCGCGTACGTCGCGCTGCCAATGGCATTTCCATAGCCGACGTCGAGGTCCAGCCATGACGAAGGCAGAGGATTAGCCGTCACGTTGAACGCAACTGGATTGCTGCAATCCAAGCTTGGACCCACGCAGACCACCAAATCGCCCGAGGTCGTGCCCGTCGGGATCGTCATCGAAATCGATGTGGCGCTCCAAGAATTGATGGTCTGGGGTATGTCGTTAATCAGCACGAGGCTGCTGCCTTGGGAGGCCCCAAAACCAGTTCCCGTAACCACCACCTGAGTCCCGATGTTACCGGTAGTGGCGGAGGCACCAGTAATGACGGGCGCCGGGGCTGCGGGCGTGCTGATCGAGACGTTGTCAAATTTAGCCGTCGCTAGAGAAGACGTGTTCTCACTGGTCACCGCCAGACCGACGTATACGTTCGTCGCCATGCTGATCGTTTGACTCGATCCCATCTGCGTCCAGTTGATAGCATCGGGCGATGTATATCCGCTGAAAGTATTTCCAGTTCTAGTTACTTTCACCCAGTTTTGAACGGTGCCCCCATCAGCCGACTGCGTTGTGCTCCCAGAGGTTGTAGGTCTGTAGCTGAAATAGTAGGTTGTCCCTCCAGCCGACTGCTCGAATGAATAGCCATTCGTTGAGCCTGCGGTCAACGTCTCACGAATCATGACTCCGGCCTTCGAGTAACTGCCTCCTCCTTGTAGATTGACCACGCGTGCTATGATCGTTCCGTCGCCCGAAAGTTGTTGGTATACGAAATGCATCCCGTCAGCTGTGTCATAGATGTCCGTTCCTCCAGCGCTGACCGTAAATATTCCATTGGAGTACGTCGCACTGCCCGCGAGACCAACGTTTCCCACGTCTTGATCGAGCCACCCTACTGGAAGAATGTCAAATGCAGCGCCGACACTGTTGAACCCTCCAACACTCACCACGACGTTTCCCTTTGTTGCGCCGCTAGGAACCGGAACCACGATGCTCGTGTCGCTCCAACTCGTCGGAGTCGCCGACGTACCGTTAAATGTGACGGTGCTTGAACCTTGGGTCGCTTCAAATCCAGTGCCCGCAATTGTCACCGAGGTACCGGCCAGGCCGCTTAGAGGCGACAGACTCGTGATGCTCGGCACAACGGAGAAGCTGACTCCATTGCTAGCAACGCCCGCCACCGTGACAACAACACTGCCGGTCGTCGCTGCCGTCGGAACCGGTACGACGATGCTTGTGGGGCTCCAACTCGTCGGAGTTGCTGTCGCTCCGTTGAATGTTACAGTGCTCGAACCTTGAGATTGCGTGAGACCGAAACTGGACCCGCTAATTGTCACTGATGTGCCCGTCGGCCCCGACGATGTAGACAGCGCGCTGATCGTCGGAGCTGTAACGGTGAAAACCACTCCGTTGCTAGCCCCGCTCGTCAGCGATACCGTCACATTGCCGGTCGTTGCTCCACTCGGCGCCGGTGCCACGATCTGGCTATTCGTCCAGCTCGTCGGCGTCGCCGTCGTTCCGTTGAAATTGACGGTACTCGATCCTTGAGTGGAACCGAAATTTGCTCCTAGAATCGTGACCGCGGTGCTGATTGGTCCTGATGCCGGCGCGAGACGGGTTATCGAAATGGATGTGTCCGTGAAGGCCAAGCTATTGCTGCCCACACTTGAAACCGTGACAACCACGCTACCGGAAATCGTGCCAGTGGGAACTGGCACAACGATCTGCGTGTCGCTCCAACTTGTCGGAGCTGCCGTCACTCCGGTGAAAGTGACTGTGCTCGAACCCTGCGTCGAGCCGAAATTTGTTCCCGTTATCGTGACCGAAGTTCCGGTGGGGCCTGAGGTGGGTGACAGACTCGTAAGATGCGGACCCGTCGTGCTAGCACCCACAACAAAAAAAGCGGAGGGGTTGTTTTGGTTGACGTATTCGGTGGCCACTCAGTCGGCTGAACGGGCTGTTGTTGATACTCGAAACTCGTCGATGTTGCCGTGCTGGTAAACTCCTGCTGCTGGCCACGCCCCTATGTCGATCCCGGTCTGAGTGGCTGTCGGGACGTTCGAATTCACGTTCGACGCCACGAGACTTCCGTTCAGATAAAGTGAATGCGTATTGCTCGACGCGTCATATTCGGAAACTACGTAGGTCCATGAGCCAAGGTAACTGCTGCAGTTCTGAGTGACGCGGCCACCGCCGGACCAACTACCATAGTCCCAATATAGATTGTTATCTGACCATGGAGCATGCTCTGAGATCCGGTTTGGATTGTCTGACGCTCCGATGGTGAAGACCGCAGAAGACTGCACGTCAGCGCTCGTCACGTAGTTCCAATACGAAATGGTAATCGGTGAGCCCGCAGGTATGCTCAGTGAAGAATTCGACAGGTAGTTGTTTGTGCCGTTGAAGCTCGCGGCTCCATTTATGAACCCACTGGTTGCGGTAGTGCCGTTGTTGTTAGTGAGCGTGTATCCATTCGAAGTCGAATCCGCACCAGAAAGTGTGCTGCTACTTCCCATGTGCCAGACGCCCCTGTAATTGCTGTCCCACACCCCTGCTGCATTCGACTGATCCGTCGTGACCGAAGAATTGCCGTAGAACATGTAAATCACGGTGTCCGTCGTGTGGGACACTGTGGGCACTTTGACCCAGAAATTGATGGCGCCGGTGGTGGCGTTGTACGTTTCCCTTTCGTATGAAAGAGGGGTCATACCACTTGCGTCAGAAGTGAAAATAATGTCGTAGCCATTCGAGTTCGTTACACTCCCTCCACTGCTCGTGATTGCAAGATAAGAGTAGGTTCCGGATACGAAAACGGGGAAGTTCGTTTGGTCAGTATTGCGGACCTTCGTATGATCAATTGTGATCGCACTCCGGTAAGAATAGCCGTTTGAAGAATCTGCGAATCCCACAGCATAAAATGTCGAAGGGCTGCTCTGGTTGCCGTATTCGGTAGCGACCCAATCGCCTGAGCGTGTCGTGTTCGAGATTCGAACCTCATCGATACTGCCATCGAAGGTTTCCCCCGCTAAGAATGTGTCCGTGCCAAAAACTACATCCGTTGAGGTGCTGACGAGGTTGCCGGTCTCGGAAACTGAATTGTCCAGTACTCCATTCACATAGATCCTCATCGTTGAACCGTCATACGTACCTACTACATGGGTCCAACTCCCCAAGACGAGTGAAGATCGGGAACACAGGGTTACACCCGTTCCCGCTCCTCCGGTTGCTATTGAAAAGCCCGCATGTTTACTGCCTGCGCATCGGTGTATGGCAAACGCTACATATGGGTCTGCGTTATTTGGTATCTCCTCGGCGATAATCCGCTCCCAATAGCTGGGATTCGATTCGGAAGTATCGAGCCAGCCTTCAATCGATATTGCGTTGCCGGTAATCTGCAGGCTAGACGAGTCTCCGACGTCGATATTCTGACCGGAGGCGCTGCTGAAGCTTGCACCGCCGCTGAGAATGCCATTCGTCGCGCCGGCCCCGTTGATCGTTCCGCTATTCCCGTTGCTGGTCGAATCGTTGCCGCTGAGAGTGGTCCCGTTCGGCAAATGCCAGACGCCCTTAAAGTTGCTGTCCCATACACCTGTTCCGTTTGATTGGTCCGTCGTGACTGAAGAATTGCCGTAGAACAGGTAAATTACCGTGTCGGTCGTGTGGGATATTGTCGGAATCTGAATCCAATAGCTCACTGCTCCGGTCGCAGCGCTAAAACTCTCTTGCTCAAAGGGCAGCGTGGTCGTGCCTGCAGAGTCAGACGTGAAAACAATGTCGTAGCCGCTGGAATTGGTAACGCTGCCGCCGTTCGGCACGGTAGCCAAATACGAATACGTGCCCGAAAACAGAAAAGGGAAGTTCAATTTGTCTGTGTTCGGAACTCCGGCGTGGTTGATTGTAATCGCGCGACGGTGCGCGTAACCGTTCGACCACGACTGCGCCGATGCGGGCTCGGCACCTCCAAGCGAGTACAGTAACAAGACTCCGCCTATCAGAATTGCCTTAGCGCGCCACGGTCGTCTGAGATCAACCTTCACAGGTGCCTCCGGCCGAATAGACACAGAGTGGTTTTCACGACACGCTGACACTTCGCTCAAGGCGGAGTTCGAGAGTCGCGGTGGCAAATTTCCACTAGATGGAGACAAAGCCACAGAGCCAGATCGTTTGCAACTTACTGGATCGGAGATTACTGAGATCGAAAGACATCCTGCCCACTTGGATCTTTACGAAGTTACGGGTGAAAAGCTCGAGAAGCTTCTGGGAGAACGGGTGGCGAGAGATCTTAAAGTGGCGGAGACTACATTCGGACTTGCCGTCACTGGTCTGGCAGCAGCATCGTCAGGTGTTTCTAGCCATTGGAAATTGATCTGGATTGCTTTCACAATTTCGGTTTCCTTGATGTCGGCAAACTCCTTCATAAGCTATATAACTGGAAAGTGCTCGCTTAGAAAGGCCTTAAGAGAGCTCAAACATCGAAAACGGTCCTGAAGATCGCTACGCCCAACTAGCAAGGTCGCCGACCCAATATTGGAGACTTGAATTCCGGGGTGTGTCTCCTCGCAATACTCGAGATCTAAGGGAACGCATCTTCGGCTCTTAGTTCCCACAGAAGTCGCCGTTTTCTCAGGGAATTCACGAAGACACCCCGGTCTCCTGCTTTTTTCGGATCGGTCTCGGGTTGACTCGGCTTCCTCATAGAAGACGGGAAGCGATCGATTGTGGAAGGGGCCGAACGAACTTCACGCTAGGAAGGAACTTTTTGGCGTCCCGATTACGCCCGTGGAGGCACGGACCAGTCAACGGAACGAAAAAGACCACGAAAACCGGCCAGATTCCTCGAGATTCGCCACTTGAAGCGACCATTGCCAGAAGGCTGCGGGGAGGGTTGAAAATCGGGTGTAGTTTGGGACCTCGGAGAAAGCGGTCGGCCGGCAGCTCATTTCTCCATCCCGGTTCGTCGCACCGTTTTTTCAAGGATCATCATGAGGACTCCCCGGCTTCCTGGGAGCTTTCAGGAAATTGCATTTTGCCGCTCATTTCTCAGCGGCTGTCGAGGCCCCCACTTTTAAAATTCCCGTGTGTACTCGGACCTTTCGCAGGCCCAAGAGAAAGAAATATTTCGATTAGCTTGCTGTTTAACACTTGATACTTGGCAAGTTGTGGAGATATCGTCTCGCTAGAATGGTCCGTTAGACATTTGCCTCAGCAAACCAGTCAAATCTCGGAGGTGAGAATGAGCACTCACCCGGCTGCTCTTAATCTTCTTTTGAAGAAGAGCTGGGAGGTACTTTACCAAGCTCATTACTACGAACTTACCGCGGAATACGTCGTAGCGCGCTGGGAGAAGATTGATCTGGGTGTGGTCTTCCTAGTGACGACAACCGCTTCAGGCTCAGCCATAGCGGGCTGGAGCCTATGGAGTGATCCGCACTGGAGAGTAGTATGGTTAGGCATCGCTGGTCTCGCGTCTGTGGCTTCCATTGCACACGGTGCCGTTGCTGTGCCCAGAAGAATCAGGGAGCAAGAGAAAATTCGCCGCACCTTCTCGTGGCTGCGCGTTAACCTTGAAACTCTGCGTCGCAATCTAGATGGAGATACTGAGTCCGAGGAGGCCAAGCACGCCCTCGATAGATTCCATGAGCTTGAAATGGAGTTTGACAGATCGGTTGCTGATTCGCCCAAGGACATTGCATTGACTGTAGGTCTTCAAAGCCGAGTGCAAGATGAACTAAACGCCAGAATCAAACGTGAGGGGAAAGATGCTCCCTATCAGAACTGAGTATTATCCGTTCCTACTACCTGCACCGCGGAAGCCGATACCGGAGCCGCCCGACCCAGGGGACTAACGAGCGGTATGAAGCTGTTAATAGATAGCCCTGGCGGGTGGGGGTTCCGGATCTGGAGACGCAAACTGGGATGGTTATCTAATCGCGTGAGTCTATGATGCGTTGTAATCAAATGATGACGCTATGGAAACAAACACTTTTTGTGCTCTCAAAATTGCCCTTCAAGTCCAAAAGCTAGGCGGATACTTTGATTGAGAAACTACTGCGACATCCGATCACTCTCCTGCTTTCATTTTTGGTCTTTTTGGCATCCGCTTCATTTGCTACAACTCGGCTTTTTTTGCCCGAGTACCTACCTTGGCAGCTTCTGCAAACGACTTCTGCGCTGATTTTAGCCGCCGGTATACTTCTTTCATCTTTCGCTGGAGCGTGGCTCTGGCGGTCGTCACGAGAGGCAGCTGGCGTCTCGTTCAAGCACGCGATTACTGTAGCATTTAGCAAGGCAATTCCAACGTACGTATTTATCGGTGGCTTGGTTCTGTCGTGGAGCGGTGTTCTTGTCCTGCCAGCAGCGGAGAATCCCGCCTCATTGCTACAGCAAAAGTTGCAATGTCCTCCTTCGGAGATGGCAAACGCCACTGAGTACCGCAATACGGTAGCGAAGATGCCCCGCTTCAAGGGCTCCAGGTTCATCGCTTACGCCGATGTCGTCCTCTCCTATTGGCCCAGTTCGCAGTCTGGCCACTTCAAAGACGCGGATTTTCATGACTTCTTAAACAGCCTTGACTTTTCAATCTGCGATGATCCATCCGCGACCGAATGTCGGGCCTGGCTCACCCTCATCGAAGCTGACGCAAAGTTGCAAATTCGAAAAACTGATGAAGCCCGCGAACTTTACGAGAAACTGCTGGGAGAGAAAAGCCTTGGAGCGTTCTTCCGGGCTTACGCTTACAGAGGGCTTGGCTACATCTCCGCTACATCAGATAACTTCGAAGAGGCTTACAAGGACTGGACAAGGTCTTTAGAGGCACGTCCAACGTGGGGAACCTACCAGAACCTTGGTCTTTATCATGAACGAAAGAATGAGTTCGAGATTGGTGAGAAACTGGAAAGTCAGGCGGTTGAAGCTTTTGAGAATCAAAAAAAGTCTACGCTGTGCTCGGTGCACGATCTTAACGAAGAAGAAGCGACCTTGCGCGAAAACTTAGCTAACTTTTATCGGGATTACGCTCTCGATGCAAAAAGCAAAGGTCGATCAGCGGGTCTAAGGACAAAGGCGATATCCGAGATCCGTCTTGCCCAAAAGGCATACCCGTCGTATGTCGAGTCATATTGGACGGAGGCTCATATCCAAATAGCATTCGGCCAGTATAGCGACGCACGATTACCCCTCCGCGCGGCTGCGGTCATGATCAAAAACCCAGCGGAGGCCGACCTGCAGCGGCTTCGAGAATACGGATACTTGAGTATTGGCCTGCCCTACACTGCTTGGATAGAGCTCCGGACCTATTGGCACGAGGGACGCTTGGATTCGAAACAAGCGTCATTGGCGGCTAAGCAAATCCCCGGTTTTGAGGATAACCCTTATGGCGCGATAGAACAGGTTTTGGACGAGACACAACGACGAGGCTACACCGTCGACGACGACCGCTCTGATGTCAAAAAGATGCGACATTACCTAAGCGCAGTCCGCACGACGCTAGAATGAAGTGAAATGTCGCAAAGGAACAATCTCATACACCATCAAGATGTGCTATCGCATAAGCGACGCCGCACACCCCAGAATTGCATGCGACGAAGATCTGTGGATGCGCAAGACATAGAATATTTTCTTCATCAGGAATAGAACGGTCACTGCATTTCGTACGTATGATTTCGTAAGTTGGGATATCCTCCCGACGGTTGAATTCACTATGGGCAGAGCTCCTATTGACAATTTAATCCGCAGCGATTATCTTCCTTGCGATGATGATCAGGACCGTAATGGCTGAACCCGTTCTTGAATCACTTGTGAACTTACTTGAGGTGATGATCTATGAGCGCAAAGAAGAAGTCTCGGCCCGCCGCCCGGACAAGCCAAAGTTTGAAGCTTGCCGAGTTGAAGTCAACTGTTCAGGCTGCAGTCAAAAAAGTCGGAGGAGGTTCAAGCGGGCAATCGCTTGTCATTGGGATGCCACAGAAACCGCTTCTCGGTCGTGAGGATTCGGAGAGATTGGCAAATGAGATTACGAATGCGATCTCGAAAAAGCTCAAGGGCGTCCGACTGAAGTCAGCTGTGCTGCCAGGTGCTGACGCAATTGTCATCGGTTTTGTGATAGCCCCTCCTGAGAGCAAATAATGGGTCGCCGAAACGATAGCGGCACGAGCATTGGTAAGGAGTCGCCAACAGGGTTGTTGTTGTGCCCAAGCGCTCGACCTCAAATGAGCCGGTGCAGCATTATTGGAGTCGTTACCCATATTGAAGCGGAACCACGCATTGCGTATCTCGACAGCCTTCAGCCTGCGACACCGGAAGTCTTGGCTCTTGCGTCACCGGCCAGAGCAGAAACAGTATTTCGGTTCAGTGCGCCATGTGCAGAGGGCGGTTGCGCTCACTTTGATCACTCTGCCTGTCGGCTGGCATCTCGCATTGTCCAGACACTGCCGAGCGTGGTAGATGACATGCCGCCATGTAGAATTCGGCCAGAGTGTCGATGGTTCGCACAAGAAGGAAAGGCAGCGTGTCAGCGATGTCCACAGATCGTGACTCACACAAGCAATCCTTCTCTAGACTTGGTAACTGTTTCCTCAGTAGGTTAAGCCATACGCTCATGCGGGAGGAAAGCAGAAAAGAACCAGCCTCACCGTTTCTCGCAGGCGATCGTGGGGCCCCGCCGGTTCTAGCCGGGGGACCTATGAGAAAACGTACGGCCCGCAGCTCATTTCTCCACCCCAGTTCGTCGCACCGTTTTTCAGTGACAAGAGATGAGGACACCCAAGCGATGTGGGAGCTTTCAGGAAACTACATTTGTGCCGCTCATTTCTCCCGCCCAAGTCCGTATGCGCTGTTTTCTCGCAGACGATCCTGAAATACGACTCCCTTCTGTTTTTCTTGCTGAATGCGGATCGCAATGTCTGGCTGTCCGCCTACGATCAACAGCAAACATGCTCCAGTTTCACAAGTCAAACACTGTATTTCCATCCGTGATCGTTAATTCATGAGTACCGCGGCGGTCATTTGATCTACGCACTGACAAATCGGGGCATTATGCTCTCCAAATGGCTGACGCCCTGAAAACACGTACAGAGATAGTCCCAGCGCAGACAATCGTCCGTTCTCCGAGACTTTTAACGGGCCGAGAAACGGCGGCCCTCCAAAAGCTATTGTGGACGACACCGCAATTTAGTGTTCGCTTGGAAAGAAAAGGCGGAATCGCTGCCCATACCCAGCTAGTGTTCTCGATCCCTATTCCCGGTGAGCTACGCACACTATACCCAGCGGTCTACCAAGTGATCTTTGGAACTAAAACTACTGATTGGGAAATGGCCATCGCACGCGGATTCTGGGCGTCGGAATTCAATGGCAAATCCCTAAAGACCTTTGTGCCCGGTGTCCTGCATCGAGCTTTCAAGAAAAGTGTCCAAATGTGGCTAGAGAAGCATTGGGGCCAGGGCGATGAGTACAAGAAGCGAATACCGCGTGAGAATAGTGAGTACCTTCAGCATTCCGAGACAAAAACCGGTCCCCAGTTAAGTCATCCTGCCGCGGCACTGTGGGCAGCCAAACAGTTCCGCGACCTCCCGTCGCGGATAGCTAGGATGCGGCGCCGATTTCGCGTGGAACATACTGGCAGCAAGACCAAGGAGCTAAAGCGAGAGATCGAAAAACTGTTTCCCTATGATATCTACGTCAGCACTCTTCACAAATTGAGAATGAGCGACATTACTCCGTGGACCGTCGTCGACCCCCTCTTACGCCCTCGGCAAATTGCCCTCACGGCCATCGAATGCGGCCTGCTAAGACGTGGGTATCAAATCAATTCTAAGAAGGCCTCTGTACGGCAGTACATTGAATTAGGGAATAAACTGCTAGCAGATCTTGCGCGAATACCAAAACGGATTTCCTAAGATCAGATTGGGTTTGTACTAACTCCCTTTCATCGGCCCATTCCCACTCTGTCACGCTCAGCATCGCGATATTTGAAACCTTAAATAAGAATCCATTTAATGGATTAAGGAGAACTCTCAATGAAGGTCACTCGAACCGCTCGATCGGCGGTGGACAAGCCGCTTAAAGGAGCGCACGTAACGTTTGGCCTAAATGAAGCAATTCCAGAGTCACCAGCCGACCTTGAATTACTAGCCAAAAGTCGCGCGGCAACCACAGATGGTAAGTCGGAGCTTGTAGCTCTCGACGATGCGCCTTTCCAGGGTTGCCCCGTTACTTGGTCGAAGCGGCGGGGGATCGAGTCAATTGTGATGTTCAGCTATCAAGCAGTTCGGATAATCAACGAGTATGAGCTTGAGAGACTGGCCCAAGTCCAAACTGGGTGTTACGGCTTCACTCTGGGGCAGATCAACGGAAACAGACTCTGTGCGGGCCTAATCAGCAAGGACAAAAAGCGAGCGCTGCTGGTGACGTCGGAGCGGAGGACGGTTCTCGAAGTAGCGTATGTGCTCTTCAATTCAATCCTTTGTTCAGACAAAATGCCTCATGAAATATCTAAGTCGGATATTTTTCGAGCGATAGCCAACCGCATACCTGAAACCACAGAACTTTTAGTTGTCAGAGCAAGGACGACCAAGAAGGCTTTCGACGCGGTCGCAAAGTATGCCGTACCTTATTTAGAAGAAATTCCTGAAAACAATCTCACACTGCTCACTTAACCACGATAGCTTCGCGTTTTTGACTTTCTTGCGTGCCTTTTTTGGATGCTCCGAAATGAGCGGACAGGAAAACCACAGCGAATTTCCGCTAACGGTCAGAGAGACGGCCAAGTTTCTTGGCGTGAGTCCGCAAACCGTGTACCTTTGGGTCGAGCGAAAGCAGATTCCCCATCTCCGCATAATGGGTCGAAATATCCGGTTCCTAAAACGGGATTTGGACTCGTTCCGCGCGTCATTCAAAAAGGAGATCGGGTATGAGTAGGCCAATTGAACATGATGGCGTTGTTTATCGGCGTGAAGGATCGAAATTCTTGTCGATGTGTTACCGCGATAGAGCAGGTAAACGTCAGAGAGAATCAACCTTCACCGAAGACTGGCAGGAAGCCAACAAGATGTTGCGCGCAAGGCTTGACGCCAGAGACGGCAACGTATTGCAAGTGGTTCGCAGGGGTGAAAGCCTGAGTTTCGGTGAGTGGGTGGACCTCTTCTTGGACAACTATTCCAAGCCGCCTGTTCGCCAGCCAGGCACACATTCTGCGAACCTCCGTTGCGTTCAACACCTGAAGAAGGCCCTAGCCACCCGGCGCTTGATCGATGTAGGTCCTGACGAGATTGAACTGTATCTTCGTGAGCGACTTCGTCAGCGAGTCAAGGTCAGGGTTGGCAAAGGCTACCGTGAACTAGGTCTGATAAAGGCAAAACGGTTCACCAAGAAATGCGTGTGCCTCGACGGATGTTGAACGTCGCGGTTCGAAAGAGACTGCTGACATCGAATCCATGTGCGATGGTGGAATTCCCGGTTGTTTTGAAGGGGTTGTTTCGTCCGCATTACGTCACTTGGTCCGAACAGCAGCAGATAGAGAAAAACGCAATGCCGCACCTGCGAAATGCCATTCGCATCATCGCAGAAACTGGGTTGCGAGTGAAAAAGGAACTGCTGCCAATGAAGAAGGCTCAAATCGACTTCCTCAACGCGGTTCTCTGGATCCCAGAGTCCAAGACGCCAAATGGTGTTGCGGAAATCCCGTTGACGAAGCTCGCGTTGGAAGCGTTCCAGAATCAAATCGCGATCTCTGGGAACGGAGAGTTCCTCTTTCCCAGCGATCTCAATCAAGAAGGACACTTGAAGTCCCTACGAACCGCTTGGAGTAAAGCCCTGAAAAGAGCAGGCATTCCTTATTTCAGGCTGTACGACCTACGCTCCACCTATGCGACACGGCTCAGCGCCGGAGGCGTGGCGGACGAGTGGGTCATCCAGATGCTTCGTCAGGGCGACTCTCAAGTGTTCAAGAAGTATTCGCAAATGAAGCTGCAGATGCAGCGGGAAGCGCTGGACAAAATCAATCGCCGGGCCAATGAAATGTCAGGAGCTTTGACACAGCGGGGAGCTAGCGACGGGGGGTTTTGACACAGTTCTGACACAGTAGAGGATAAAAGTCGTGTTTCGGGGTTTGATAACGAGTGCAGATGCTTTAAAATCAATATTAGTTCCCGCCGTGGGCGTGTAGCTCAGCTGGGAGAGCACCTGCTTTGCAAGCAGGGGGTCGCAGGTTCGAACCCTGTCACGTCCACCAAAATCCCTTCCGTCACCGAACACTCCTTCCAAGGCATCTCTTCCTCGCTAAACAGGGAGTGTCACCGATGTGTCGGATACGATCTGTCATCTATGTGTCCGGTCGCTCACTTGTTTCCCTTAGGTCTTCCAACGCCTCACGATTTCCAGTAGAGTTTCGCCAACGCGTTCGGGAGGAATCCATGAAAATTGGACGCATGACGGTTTTCGTTCTGGGGGCCGCGGTCACCTTGTTGTCAGCTGGCGCGGCGCAGGCTGCGCTCAAGACGCAGTGGATTGATTACAAGCAGGGCGCTTCGCCGCTCTCTGGTTATCTGGTGTATGACGATGGGGTGCAAGGCCGGCAGCCGGGAGTGTTGATGATCCATGACCGATCCGGATTCTCGGAGAGCACGCTTACGGATGCGGTGATGATCGCCAAGCTGGGCTATGTGGTGTTTGCCGAGGATATGTTTGGCAAAGGCGTGGTGCCCAAGACCGTGCCTGAGATGATGGATATGATTGCGATCTATGACAACAATCGCCCGTTGATGCGCGAGCGAGCTGTCGCCGGGTTCGAAGTGCTGAAGGCGCAACCGATGGTGGATCCCGCCAGGCTGGCCGCCGTCGGCTACTGCTTTGGAGGCACGGTGGGAGTCGAGCTGGTCGAAACGGGGGCGCCGGTGCTCGGCTTTATTTCGGTGCACGGCGCGTTTCGCAATTTTGCGCCGGAGGCGGCGAAGAACATCAAGGGCCGCGTCCTGATTCTGCATGGCGCCGAGGATCCGGTAGCGCCACTCGAGGAGGTCAACGCGCTTGTTTCGCAACTCCGCGGGGCCAAGGTCAATTTCGAGGTCAATATTTACAGCGGCGCGGCGCACGCATTCACGAAGCCGCAAAATCCGTCCGAAGCGCGCGCCGACGACGAATACAAAGTGGCGATGGCGCGATTTCTGAAGGACGTTCTGGCTCACTAGGAGGCGGCTACTTTGGGCTCGCTGGTTCGAGGCCGCTTTTTCGGATGGCGGCGTAAGCGGCGGATGACGCGAGCCACTGGATCAGGGCTTTCGCGGCTTCCGGGTGCGTTGCGGTTGCGGGAATGCCAGCCGAGAACACCGTGATTTTTTGCGCGCCGTTGGGCAGCTCTCCCACGATGTCGATGCCCTTCACGGGGCGCAGTTCGCTGATCTGCTGAAAGCCGATCTCAAATTCTCCCGTTGCGACGACTCCGCCGACCGGATCGGCTTCAATCTTTTTGCTCTTTCCCTTGATCTGGTCGGCGATCCCCAATTTTGGAAACAGTTCGGTGGAGAGATAGACGCCGCTCGCGCTGTCCGAGTAGGCGATCGACTTTGCGGAGAGCAGCGTGCGCTTAAGCGCATCGACGGTGCTGATGTCCGGGTGCGGCGCTCCGGCTTTTACGGCCATTCCTATTTTGGATTGGACGAGATCGACGCGGCTGCCGGCGCGGACTTTCCCCTGCATGATCAATTCGTCGAGCGCGGGCGCGGCCAAAATCACGACGTCGATGGCTTCGCCGCGATCGAGGCGCACCGGAATGGCGTTGTGCGTTGTTCCCATCGAAGGGCCAAACTCGGTGACCAGCTTGTTGTGCGTCGCGCTCTCGTACTGGGGCACGAGCTCCAGATAGGCGGCGGTGAAACCTCCGGAAGTTACGACGTGGATCTCGTCCGCGCGCACATCGATGGCTGCAAACAGCAGCACACACGCGGCTGCGAACGCAGTGACCGCGACAAATGTTTTTCGGAAGGTCGATTTCAAAGGAGGTCCTTATATTCAGGTCTGCCGCTGCGCAATCATAAGGTAGTTTCGACTCGATGTGAAATCGCTCACCAAAGCTGGCGACGAAGCCCGGCCATTGCGTTCCAGGGCCGTCGGATGTATGGTTGCGGCCAGCCCAGAAGTCAAATCAAGAACATCCCACAAGTAAGCTCAGTCAACGGAGGAAATCCCATGAAACACGCACTGTGGATCGCTACGCTCCTGCTGGTGTTCTCTCAGCAGCGGCCGGTAATGGCTCAGGGAAGCGGTGACAATCTCGTGAAGCAAGCGGTCGCCGCGGAAGGCGGCGCCGACGCCCTGCGCGGAGTGAAAGGCCTGTCGATCAAGGGCGACGCCAAATTTTGGGAGCCCGGACAATCATTCGCGCCCGACGGCGATCCCCGCTTCCTCGGGGACGCGACGTTCACGATGACCTGGGATCTCGCCAAGGGCAGCGCGAAGACGGCCTGGTATCGCGACCAGAAGTATCCCGACCCGATCATCTTGAAATATACGGAAACGCTGACGCCCACGATCGGCTACGTCACCGATGAGAAGGGCAGCCAGCCTATGTCCGGCATCCGCGAAGCCGCGCAGCTTCGCGAACTCGAGCGCGCCTCGCCGTGGCTTTTGGCCAAGGCGATGAGCGATCCCAAAGCCGTCGATGCGATGGGCGCGCAAAAACTCGGCGCTGAATCGCTGCCCGCGGTTTCGTTTGCCGATGGGGGAACGAATTTCATTATTCTCTTCGACCGCAAGACGCACCTGCCGGCCGCCATCCGCACGCGGGATGACGACAATATTCACGGTGACTCGAACTATGATCTCGTGCTGGGCGGATGGAAGGCCGTGAACGGCGCGCAGATCGCGGAATCTCTCTCGTACAAGATCGGCGACGTCGAGGTAGCGAAGCTCAACTACACCGACGTGAACGCCAACCCAGACATCGCGGCGGACGCATTCGCAGTGCCCGACGCCGTGCGGGCCGCGGCCAAGCCAGTGGCGACGAGCGGCGTGCCCTATCAGTGGGTGATGCGCCGATTGTTCCTGACGCGGTTCAACGACAGCGACAACATCATTTTCCCGAACGGCGGCGGCCTGAAGCTGGTTGAGCTAGCCCCCAACGTGCAACACGTCGAAGGCGGTACGGCCAACAACCTGATCGTCGCGATGAAGGACTATCTGGTGATCTTTGACGCGCCCTACGGCGAGCTGCAGTCTCGCTGGGTGATCGACGCGGCGAAGGCGAAGTATCCGGGCAAGCCGATCAAGTACCTCGTCCTCACCCACCAGCACATGGATCACACCGGAGGCATGCGAACGTACGTGGCCGAAGGCGCGAACGTGATTTTGCCGCCTCCGGACAAAGCCTATTTTGAAAAGGACGTGAAGGCGCCGCACACGATCGTCCCCGACGATTTGCAGAAAAAGCCGCGGACGCCGGAGTTCACCGAAGTGAAGGACGAGATGACAATCAAGGATGACTCAACGCAAATCCATCTCTACTTCATTGAAAATCCGCACGTCGTGGGTATGTTGATCGGCAACGTCGTTACGGGCAATGCGAATATCGTGTACGTCACCGATCTCATTTCCCCGCGCGGACCGATCGAGCGCTCGGAAGCGACGGCCTCGGTGGGAACGGTCTTGCGGAAGTACAACATCACCGGCGCATTGATCGCCGGCGGGCACGGCACAACGGTAAAAGAAGCGGATCTCACCGCCCAACTCGCGGCGAACTAAGTAGCGCAGGCTTCAGCCTGTGGGGTTTCCACCTGATCTTGGCCAGCGCGTCATGCGTAGCCGGATTTTGTCGAACCCCACGGGCTAAAGACGCTGCAAAAACCAAACGTGTCATTCCGAAGGGCGGGGTTAGCCCGAGGAATCTGCTTTTTTCGTGGGTCCGCGAAGAAGCAGATTCCTCACTTCGTTCGGGATGACAACGCAGACTGCTTTCGTTGTAAACCTGTAAAGTCCGCGTTACTTTTTTTCCGGCGCGCTGTAATCCCGTCCCGGAAGTTTGTCGGCGTGATTCAGCCGCTCATCGTATTCCTTGATCGCGGATAGCGTGCAGGGGTGTGCGTCTAGGGCCCAGTCCTTCTTGAGCTTGTAGAACGCGGTGATCTTCCAGGGCTGTGAATACGTTTTCGGATCGTCGAACGTAAAGACGATTTTCAAAGTATCCGCATCCACTCGCTCCCAGCGCTCCGTCTGGTGCATGGATTCGGTGAGCGGGAAGCCTTGCCAGCTGAGAAACTGCTTGCCGTTGTACGCGGCAGACTCGACGACGAACGCGTTCCCGTCCCACCGGCCGATCGAGTAACCCATGTAGTCGGGCTCAACATCGTCGGGAATTTTTCTTCCGTCCGTCCAGATTTCGCGCCAGTTGTCGTAATACTCCCAGTGCTGCAGCCAGCGATCCTTCGCCGGAATCAGCTCGAAAGGACGCGGCGTGAAATAGTTGCGCGCGGTACCGAACGGATCGCAATCCAATACGGCTCCTGCGGCAATGAATTTTGCGTTGGCGTCGTATTTGTCTTTCCCCCAGGGCGTGAATGGAGGCAGCACTTTGGGATTCGGCCTCAGGTCCCAGGGATCGACTTCTCCTTGGGGCTTCATGTACGGAGCGGGGTCCCAGACTCCGGAGAAGGAGGATAGATCCCCACTTTTCGATTTTGGCGAAGCCGAATTCGATTGAGCGTTCGATGTTGGCGGAACAGCGAGAATTGCAGCAAACGCAGCCATCGACAGCACTAACCCGTAGCACATAGTGCAAACTCCTTTGGTCATCTAAAAATTTCGCCGGAAAGTCAATTTCTAGCTCTCATGCCCGAACGCAGTGGCAGGCACTCGATCTCATTGGGGCGGCTGTTCACCCAGGACCCCGCCCGTCAGCTCTTTGCCGTTCGGGAACACCAGTTTGCGGACCATCCCCACCGGGTTTCCCTTCTTGCTCGGGATGACGGTGATTGTGACTTCGTCTCCTGCGTGCAAGGTTTCGCGGGTCCACCCGGCTCTCTTCATGACGGCGGGCGCATACGTTTCAATCGACCAGGCCACGACGTTCCCTTTTTCGTCCTTCGCATCGAGGAATATTTGGCAGTGCGGATTATTCCAGTCAAATTCCTTCACGGTACCCTTCAGAGCCACGGGATGCTGCGCGTCATAGTCCGATCCCCCGTGGTGCGCGAACGCGGGAGCGCCGGCCAGCCAAAGGCCGACAACCAACAGAACGAGCCCGAATCCCATCTTGCTCTTCATATGACACCCCTTGCCCCAATCGTCGCACATCTGATTCCAAGTGAAGAGAGAAAGTCGCCGAAGCTGCAGGAGCCTCCGGGAAGAATGGCCTGCGGAAAAAATCACGTCAACCCATCTAGCAATTGTAGGTACGCCAGGAGCGGCCTGAGAGTCAAGAAGAAATGCCCAACCGCGCTGGGCCTGCGGGAGTCCATGAACTCAGCAAAGCCGCAATTTGCGAGCGGCTCGCGAGGGTCGCTGAAATCACAAAGGGGAGAGCCTGGCAGCTCTCCCCTTGTGGCTTTCTGGCTCTTGCGTGGTGGCGAATCAAACCGCCTGACTCACGCTACCCACCGCTGGAGCGGTGTGAAGCGAATGCTCACTCTTTCGTTTTCCTTCCGAAGCCCGGTGGAGTTCGCCTCTTTTCCGTGGCTTTCAATTACACGGCCAATATATCAGCGCTGGTTCCACGGTATGTGGGACGGCGGTCACGCATGCGCGTGACGCCGGTCACGTGCGAGCCACGCCATGAGCGGCATGTCGACAGGAGGATTGCCTTCCCAGTCGCGTAGTTATATGTTGCCCTCCGCGACGGTGAACTGAATGGGGAGAGGCAACCAATGAGAAAAGCACTCCTGGCATCGATACTCGGGATTTCGCTGGCTGGGACGCTCGGAGCGCAGGCGATCACGGGCGAGAAAGCCGAACAGGTAAAAAACGAAATCTTGAAAATCGAGGATGAGAAAGTGGCGGGATTGCTGCACGGCGGCTCCGAACCGGTCGACTGGATCCGCCAGTACGACGCCGAGGACATCGCTCAAACCAACATCGACGGAAGCAGCCCTGGCAAGGCGGAGATCGAGGCCGGGCTGCAGCCCGGCGTGTTCAAGATGCATTCGATGAAGCAGGACGGGCACAAGTTCCGCGTCTACGACGATGGCAAGGTGGCGGTCGTGACGTATCACGCCCTCGGCGTCCTGGAGCGGAACGGCAAAGTCACGCCCCGCGAGAGCAATTTTTCGGATGTTTGGGTGAAGCAGAATGGAAAGTGGCTACGGGTGTTGCACGCCGAGAGAGAAATCGTGAAAAAGGCTGCCGCTCAGTAGTAAAGCAGCCCGACGCAAACGAAGTAGCCAAGAGGCCAGCGGCTAAATAGGCTGCGGAAAAAGCATTTTCTTGTCATTCTGAGGCGTGCTTTTCGCCGAAGAATCTCTCTGTGGGTTTGACTTACATCGAAGAGAGATTCTTCGCTTCGCTCAGAATGACACAAAATAGCGGTTTTTCCGCAGCCTGTAAAGCCGGTCCCTCTCAGGTGTCTTAGCTCCATAATTCTGTCACCCCTTAACGGCAACGTGAAAATGTCACCCCATGAGACAGGAGACATTCACGTTGAGTCAGAAGGAACTGCAAC